>Ga0308156_1000159_pt1 | contig 216307 bp, 187 predicted proteins | sample PhyAR2_FD_201041 | JGI IMG/M metagenome (GOLD analysis project Ga0308156, IMG submission 201041) | Phyllosphere microbial communities from UC Gill Tract Community Farm, Albany, California, United States - DLSL A.R2 | ecosystem: Host-associated > Plants > Phyllosphere > Unclassified | place...
TAGTCCGCGAATACAAAAAACCCATTCACAACCTCACACCCCCGCGGGGTGGAGCAGCCCGGTAGCTCGTCAGGCTCATAACCTGAAGGCCGCAGGTTCAAATCCTGCCCCCGCAACCACCGCTATAGAACCCGACAACGCCGCCCCCAAGGGCGGCGTTGTCGTTTGTGCGCCGGGCAGGCTGGACGGGTGATCCAGCAGCCAGTTCCCCACTTCCGTACGCCTGTCGTCAATGATCGACGAAAGTCGGATGGGCGCCCAGCGGCTGATACCCAAAACTCATATCCTGGCGGCGCTCTATCGAACGATACATAAGTACGGCGTGAAGGCCGCGGATTGTGCGGTTTGGGGTGAGTGCGGCCAGTGCGGTGCGGTGGGCGGCGCGTCAGCGGAATCCGGGAAAGCCCGCGGCCAAACCGCAGGGCGGTGACATGCGCTCAGCCGCGACCGAGGCCAAGGCAGTGCGGATCTGGGCGCTGTACGAAGCGGCGTCCGATATCACCCTTGCCGAATTGCGCGTGGCGCTGGCCGACGAGGGGATCGCGGTGGCGGTATCGACGCTGTGGCGGTTCTTTGCGCGCCACGGGCATATGCGCAAAAAGAGACCGGCCATGCGCAGGCACAGGATCGCCCCGACGTTCTGAGCGCCCGCGAGGCCTGGTTCGACGGCCAACTCGACCTTGACCCGGAAAAGCTGGTCTTCGTCGACGAAACCGGTGCCAGCACGAAGATGGCGCGCCGCTACGGACGTGCCCCGCGTGGACAGCGGCTGCGCATGGCCGTGCCGCACGGCCACTGGAAGACAATTACCTTCGTCGGGGGCTTGCGGCTGTCGGGCATGACCGCCCCGCTCGTGATCGATGGCCCGATGACCGGGGCGTGGTTCGCAGCCTGGGTCGCCCAGGTGCTCGTTCCGACGCTGAAAACCCGGCGATGTCGTGATCCTCGACCACCTGCCTGCCCACAAGAGCGCTGCGGCTCGAACGGCGATCGAGGAACGTAGTGCCCGGCTGCTCTTCCTTCCGCCCTATTCGTCCGACTTCAACCCGATCGAAAACGCCTCTGCCAAGCTGAAAGCGCTCCCGTGTAGAGCCTGGCCCATAGTGTATTCTTCCGCTCGCTTGCGGATAATGCACCATCAATCGCCGGGACCAAACATCGGGTTGCGCCACGCGAATGCGAGGAACTGGGACTCCTCGGCCTTGCTGAAATTGTCGTCCGCCTCAACAATAAGAGTTCGGCGACCATCCCGTAGTCTCGGCCCCCAGGCCATACCCTCAAGATTGTCGATTTTACGACCCTGATACCGCTCCGGCAGGTCGAGCAGCACCGCGCGGGTCATTGGGACAGCCGGGCAGGATGTCAGTGCTGGACAGGACAGGATATCGGTCGTTCGATCGGCGATGCCCGACAGAACGATCCTGGCCATGACGCCCTTGCGCGCATCAAAGGGAAGGATGCGCTCGATCGACAAAAAATGCCGGTCGTCGATCGCCAGCAACTCGGATACGCTATATCGCCTGCCGGGTACCTCATACAAATATTGATGAAGCGGCTTGCCGCTCTTCGGGTCGAAGCTGGTCAGCCGGTGGCGCATGACCGTGTTGGATCCGCCATCGGCCTGGCCGTCCTGATAGGCGGGTGCCTCGTTAATCGCGTAGACTGTGCCCTGCGGCCCGACCGCCAGTCCTTCGATCACCCCGTTTGACACCGCGCCGAGCGTTCGGTTGTCGTCGTAGAGATACGCAGCCGGCAGCGAAAAGCGGCGCAGGATGCGTCCCGTCGCATCGCTCTCATAGATGGCGGGTTGAACGCGCCGGGCGGGGTCGGCACTCCAAGTCCCCTCCGACGACCAATAGACGTTGTTTCCACGGGCATGACGAATAGCCTCGGGGTCGACCACCGAGCGATCGATGGGGAATGGCGTGCCATGGGCGTCACGCAGCGACACCTGCCCGTTCAACCGCACCCGCATCCGGTGGCGCACCGGATCGAGCGTGATCGACAGCCGGTAAAAGCGTGGCGGCCGTCCGTCGCCCTTGTCGTCCGAAATGGCAAGATAGTCACCGCCAGGCAGGCGGTCGAGTCCGGACAATCCACCCACCGCGATGCCCTGAAAGCGAGTATCATGGGGGATCGCCGTCATGCCGATCAGTGTCAGCTCCGGGACCTTGGCCTGCTCCGCCATGGAGGATGCTTGCACGAACCCGGCCGCCAGCATCGCCACCACACCCCGTATCGTCTTGCGCGTCATCATCTGTTCCCCCGCCTCATGACCAAAGTCCGGACGCAACGAGGCTTTCGCGCCGTTGCGTCCGGGCCGTTCCGTTTCGAAGACTGTATCAGAACTGGAAATGGACGCTTGCGATCAGCGTGCGCGGATTGCCGAAATTGAAGAAGCCGCCATTGCTCGTGGCCGTGCCCAGATTGGAAAAATAGGCCTTGTTGAGCAGGTTGACGACGTTCAGCTGGATATAGGTCTTCTTCAGGCCGACCCACTCCATGCCGATCTGGGCATCCAGATCAACCAGCGTATAGCCCGCCGCCTTCACGTCGTTGACATCGGTCACGAAGCGGTCGCCGACATGCTTGGCCGACAGTCCGATCACGCCGAACGGCAGGTTGACCTGCGCCCGGCCGCCATATTGCCAGTTGGGCGTATCGACCAACGACTTGCCCTTCGTCGCAATGGCCACTTTGCCCGTCGCGGCGTTCATGACATCGTCCTTCAGCGTGGCGGTCATGTAAGACGTGAAGCCGTAGAGCGACAGCCATTTGGTCGGACTGATCGACAGCGAGGCATCGATGCCCTTGCTGTCGACCGCGCCGACATTGCGGGCGGTGCTGATCGTCCCGCCGCCCTCTACCGGGGTAGTCACGTTGACGATGCGATTGTCGTAATGGATGTACCAGCCGCCCAGCTGCGCCTGCGCGATCCCCATGGTGTAGCGAAGACCGAGATCATAGGAGTCGGTCCGCTCGGGCCTTGCCTCGTCGCCGAGCGGGCGAACGACCTTGTCGTCATAGGCATAGACTTCGGTGCTCGGCGCAGAGAAGCCCTTGGTATAGCTGCTGAACAGGCTGAGCACCGGCGTCATCTGCCAGGTCAGGCCGACATTGGGCAGGAGCGCGCGATATTCCTTGATGCGACCCGTATAGGGCGGCGCGAATTTCGCGGTCCGGCTGTCGGCCTGGACCTGCGCCTGGGTCTGCGACGTACAATAGGCTTCGTTGCTGCTGCCCGGAATAGTGTAGCAGTAATTGTTCATGTTGCGCCGGAACAGCGCGGCGCGCAGGCCAACCGTCAGCGATAGGGAATCGTCGAATGGCTTGCCCCGATATTCGCCCGACAGCTGATGCAGGATCGAATAGGTCAGGCGATGGCGCTTGTTGAGCCCATGACCGGCTGCATCCAGCATCGCATGGGGATTGCTGACATCGCTCGTGCTGAAGGGCAGCCAGGGCGTACCATCGGGGCGCAGATAGCTGGCCTCGCCGGTCTGCAGCGTCCGGGCGCGATCCCAGGTATAGGCCAGGCGCAGAAGGTTGTTCGGATCGATATCATACCGTAGGCCCGCGATCGCGATCAGGCGGTTGGTCAGGGTATTGGACGGGTAATAGGCGCGTACATAGTCCAGCGTATCGCCATCGCCGTTGAGATCGCGGCCTTTGGCAACGCCCGCCCCGATGCGCCCGAACTGGTTGCCATTGGCCCCCTTTGTGCCCGCATTGGCGTCGCTTTCGGCAAACACCGTCGAGCCGCCGCCATTGGCGCGGGTATAGGTATAGCCGCCATCCAACGAGAAGGTCACGCGGTCCGTCAGGGTGAACAGACTGTTGAATCGGAGATTGCCGGTATCGACCGGGTTCAGGCCGATCTGCCGCGTATTGGTGCAGCTCGACCGGTCGTCCTGTACCGTGCCGTTCGCGGCCTGAAGCTGCGACGGAAGCGCACAGATGGGGCTTTTAAGATAGCTGTTGCTCTGGTCGGCGAACAGCTTGTCGAACTGGGCACGGGTCAGGTCGACCCGAACCGGCCCGTTCGTGGATGCAGGATAGGGATTGCCGAGCACGCTGTTGATGTTGGCGAGCGAGGGCGTGCCATAGCCGTTGTTGCGATGTTGGTACCAGAAGCCGGCAAGGGACAGGAAGTCCTTGCCACCCAGAGGCTGATAGATCCGCGCATTATATTGGCTCTTGCGGACATTGGCGTAGCGATAGAGATCGTAGCTCTGGCTGCTGGCCGAAACCCAGGCGCGCGTTCCGCTGGACGTCAGATCACCCGTGTTGATCAGGCCGAAGACGCGGTTCATGTTGCCGCTGCCATGCGAATAGACCGCCGTCGCGCTCATTGCCTCGGTCGGCAGGATCGTGCGGTAATTGACCGTACCGCCCGCCGCGCTGGCCGTCGGCGAGTCCACATCGGTCGACCCGAAATTGACGTTGACCGATTGGACCAGTTCGGGATCGATCTGCTGGTTGGCATAGATGGCATAATTGCCCGCATCGTTCAGCGGCAGGCCGTCAAAGGTAAAGGCGATGCGGCTGGCGTCGAAGCCGCGCATGCGAATGCCGCCGCCATTGCCGCCATAAGGGTCGCCCGCGACATAGTTGACGCCGGGCACCAGGTTGATCGCGTTGAAGATCGACTGTCCCGGCACGGTGTGCTCGATATAGTCCTGCGTCACGATCGCACGCGCCTTGGGCGAGTTGGGCAGTTCCATGACCACGGGCTTGCGTACCCGCTGGGCCGTCACGACGACATCGTCCTTGGCCTGATCTTCGGCGGCGATTGTGCCAGCCGTCTGGGCAAGTGCCATTTGGGGGATCAGGGCGCACAGGCAAACGCCACCGATACCGGCCAAGCCGGTCCAGTTCTTGTTCAACTATTCCTCCATGGGAGATTTGGGAGAAGGTCTCCTTATGACCAAGGTTTTTCACATATGTGACAATGTTCACATGCAAATGTGATCAAGCTGAGGCGTCTGCGCTTTCAGCACGCCTGCGCCATCTGACTTGATGGAATCCGGTCAACCGCAGCAGGCTGGCATCGTCCGAACGAACGCCTGCTCCCGGAAGGTACGAGTGTGAGCGTGAATGACCGTTTCTGGATCATGCCGCAGCGAAAGGGCAGGAAGCCCCCCCCCCCCGACGACATCAACGTGGCAGAGTGGAGGTGTTACACCGCTGAGGGAGACGTCCCTGTCAGAGGTTGCCACGACCGGTCTGGATATCGTCGAACAAGATTTCTACGCGCATGGGTCTTGCGCGTCGCAACTGGCTGCCAACTATCGCGTGATATGCGATCTGATGCTGCGGCTCAGCGCACGTTTCTGTCAGTTTGACGTGTTGGCACCCAACATGTCGCCCGCCACCGGCGGCGTTGTTGTTTACGGCATACTCCACCAGTTGCCGAAACATTCATCCGCAGGCTGGATGAGCCGCAGCGGCGCAGCTGAAAGCGGGGAATAATCATATACCCGCCCCGGGCCTTCGCCTTCATTCAGGCAGAACGGCGGTTTCAGGCAGGACGACCCGACGACCCGTTTGACAAAGGCTTCCCGGCCCTGGTTATCCAGATGCGACCCTCGCGTCCCAGAAGCAGCGGGATGGACATGGCAATTGCCATGCCCATCCCTCGGAGCGATCCATGACTCGATAATGCCAGAGGCCGATCGCGTTACGCCTTCAGACCCTTCGCCATGTTCAGATGCGCCGTCACGGTCGGGATCAAATCGCTTGCGAAGCTCTTGAGCGCCGGGGCGTCACCCGTCGCCGCATACCCCTTCAGCGCATCCAGCGTCTGCTGGTGGCCCGATGTCTGGGCCGCGATATAGGCCTGGTCGAAGGCGGTCCCCTTCAGCGACTTCAACTGGTCCAGTGTGGCCTGCTGCTGCGCGTTCAGCGTCGCGTCCGGTGTGAGCGCCGGCGTCATCCCGGCGGACAACGCCTTCAGCTTCGCGGTCGAGCCGGTATGGGCGTCGATCATCTTCTGCGCATAGGACTTCACCGAGGCCGAGGCACCATTGGTCAGCGCGAGCCTGGACGTCTCGATCTCGAAGGCGTCGCTCGCCGCGGCCGTGTTCACGAAGCTCTGCGCCGCGCCCATGGCGGGGGTTTGCGCCGGGGCGGGCGCGGACGCGTCCGCCTGGTTGTACGTATCGGCACTGTTCATCGCGGCGGTCGACGCATTGTCCTGCTTCTGACCACAGGCGGCCAGCGCAAGCAGGGCAGTGGTGGCGATGAGGGTCGAACGGATAGTCATGGCAAACCCCTGAAAAGACGACACAGATGGTGTCTAAGCGTCTGTCGGGCGATGACGTTCCCGCACCGCCCGTCTTGCCGGGAGAGTGGACCCGCAGCGCGCTTGCGTCGTTGAAGCGGACATCGTCGCATCCGACCAGCGAAGGAACCATCCGATGAGCATTTTCGGCAATATCCTGAACAAGATATTCCACCATGGCAGCAAGGCCGAAGCCGCGCCTGCGCCGTCACCCGCTCCGGCCCAGGCGCAACCCGCACCGGCCGCGGCTGCCGAACCGGCTCCAGCTCCCGCCGCCGTCCCGACCCCGGCGGCGCAGAATGTCGATGTCGGCGCGGTCCTGTCGGAAATGGCATCGATGAAGGGCGGCGGGGGCAATTATCAAAGCTCGATCGTCGATCTGCTGAAGCTGCTCGATCTGGATTCGAGCCTGTCGGCGCGCAAGGAACTGGCCAACGAACTGGGCGTGCATGCCGCCGAGGACGGCTCGGCCGAGCAGAATATTGCGCTTCACAAGGCGGTGATGGCCAAGCTGGCCGAAAATGGCGGGATCGTGCCCGACAGCCTGCGCAACTAAAATGACGGACAGAGGGCGGCGGCCCGAGCGCCCGCCGCCCCCTTTTCGTCAGTCCCGGAACAGCAGAGGCGCCATCGCCTGAAGGCTGCGCCGCCACGTCTGGAATTCGTGGCCCGTATCGGGTGAGACGTAGAAGACGTTCCTGATCCCCGCCGCCGTCAGTGCGGCCGCATTCGCGCGCGGATCGCTGCGCGGGCCACCGGGCGGGCCGCTGCGCCCACCCTCCAGTTCACGGCTGCCGAAGCTGACGAAGGTCAATTTCACCTTGTCACGATAGCCCGGCCACGCCTTCACATCGTCGGGCGCCACGGTCCCGCCGCTCAGCAGGCCGATATAGGCGAAACGATCGAGATGCCTGGGGGCGATCAGCTTGGTCTCGAAGCCGCCCATCGACAGCCCGGCCATGGCGCGGTGGCGCTGGTCGGACAGGGTGCGGTAATGCCCGTCGATATAGGGGATCAGTTCGTCCAGCAGCACGGTCTGGAACGGGCGGATGTCGAAACTCGCCAATCCGCCGGGCGCACCGGGGCGGATGTCGTTGGTCATGCCATAGGTCATGACGATCAGGAACGGGCGCGTCTTTCCGGCCGCGATCAGATTGTCCATGATGAGGTTGGCATGGCCCTGGTTGGACCAGGCCGTCTCGTCCTCGCCCCAGCCATGCTGGAGATACAGCACCGGAAAACGATCGCGCGTGTTCCGGTCATAGCCGGGCGGTGTGTAGACAAAGGCGCGTCGCTGCGTCCCCGTGCTGGGCGAGGGGAACAGGATCCGTTCGACCCGGCCATGCGGCACATCCTTCAGCGCATAGAAATCCGCGTCATGCGCCGGGATCTCGATGCCGCTCTCCCAGCGGGTCGAGCCATAGAAGTTCAGCGTCCCGGGATCGTTGAAGGTGCCGCCATCGACCGTCAGGTGGTAATAATGAAATCCCTCGTCGAGTGGTCCCTCCGACGTTCCGGTCCAGCTGCCGTCGGGGCCTTTGCTCAGTATGGTGCCGCCGCGTCCGCCCAGGCCCAGGCTGACCTTTACCGCCCTGGCATCGGGAGCGGTGATGCGGAAACGCGCATAGCCCTGCGAATTGACCTGTGGATAGGACTGGCCCGGCTGGTTGAGCGACGAGGGACGGAAATCCTCGATCACCGCCGGTGCGCTGGTCGGCGGCGTGGTCTGAGCAGGGGCCATGGATGTGGCCGTCATCGCCGTTATGGCAGCCGCCAGCAGGATCTTCATCGATCGTCCTCCCTCGTCATCCGTTGGTTCATTTCGACCATGCCGGAGCCGATATGGTGCCGTTTATAACCGGACCAGACAAGGCGCACCGGAAGAAAATGATGAGAAGACAGTGGCTTGTGGATGAAATCCTTTGCGGTGCCGCCAGGCCCGACGATGGGATGATAGCGCGGACATCCCGGCCCATGGGCCGACCGCCGTCGTCCATCTGGTAGAAGACTACCAACCATTGCCGCAAAAATACCAGGAACGGCTTAATTTATCATAAGTTGTACCCGGCCAGATCGGTCGCATTCTTGCCGCCGGTCGCATGGGAGCAACCGGATGGCCAAGATCCTCGCAAGCATCGGCATCGCGCTCGTCGCGGTGGCATGCACCCCGCCTTCGACGCGGATCGCCACCGGGCTGGAGCGCTATGGCCTCGACAGCCAGCGTTCCACCTGTGTCGGCCAGCGGCTGGAGCGCAACCTGTCGCTGGGGCAGCTGCAACAGCTGGGCAATGCCGCCGCGGCCTATCGCCGTGACGATCCCAATCCCGGCCAGTTGACCGCAGGGGATCTGATCCGGGTCGCGGGCGAGATCAAGGACCCCAAGATCGCGCTGGAAGTCGGCAAGGCGGCCGCCACCTGCGGCGTGGCTCCCTGACACCCTTTCCCTTTCATTTTCGGAGACGAACGATGAACAAGCATGAACTGCACGGCAATGCGCGCCATTTCGGTGGCAAGGTGGAAAAGGCGATCGGCGATGCGGTCGACAGCCGCGACTGGAAGGTGGCGGGCGTCACCGATCAGGTCGCGGGCAGTGCCGAGCATCTGTTCGGTCGTGCCCAGTCGGTCGCGGGCGAGGTCGCCGACGCGACGCCCAGCCTGATCGAGGAAGCGCGCGAGCGGATCGGCGACGCCACCGATCGCTCGGTCGCGGCCGCGCGTCGCGGCTCGGAAAAGGCCGTGGATGCGGTGCGCGCCAATAACGGCAATAACGGCGTGGTCTGGGCCATCGCCGCGGCGCTGGGCGGCTATGCGCTCGCCGCGCTGATCCACGGACGCCGGGACTAAGGGCTGGCGCCTTGGCCCCTTCGCTCGCCACCCTGCGAGACACCGTCGACCTCCGGCACCTGCGACAGATCGTCGCGGGGCTGGACGAGGGGGTGATCCTGGTCGATCCCGACCAGAGCCTGCTCTGGGCGAACGATGCCGCGCTGGCGATGCACGGGGTCGAGCGCCTGGAGCAGCTGGGCCGCACGGTGGACGAGTATCGCAGCCGCTTCCGCCTGCGCTACCGCAACAACCACCGGCTGGAGGCCGACGACTATCCGGTCGAGCGGGTCGCGGCGGGCGAGTCCTTTTCCGAGGTCGTGGTCGAGGTCGCGGTCGAGGGCGAGAAGGACCCGCGCTGGGTCCATCAGGTGCGCAGCCTGGTCCTGAACGATCGCGATGACGGCGAGCCGACCTGCGTCGTCCTGGTCATTCAGGACGTCACCGCCCGCTATGAGGCGGAGGACCGGTTCGAACAGTCGTTCAACGCCAACCCGGCGCCCGCGATCATCTGTCGCCTGGCCGATCTGCGCTTCGTCAAGGTCAACCAGGGCTTTGTCGAGATGACGGGCTATGCCCGCGATCAGATATTGTGCCGCACCGTCTATGACATCGACGTGCTGCGCGGGGCCGAGCGGCAGGAACTGGCGAAGGAGCGGCTGGCCGAGGGGCGGACGATTCCGCAGATGGAGGCGGAACTGGCGCTGCCGGGCGGCGGGACCAAGCTGGTCATCGTGGCGGGCCAGCCGATCGACATGGGCGACGAGCCCTGCATGTTGTTCACCTTCGCCGATCTGGAGCCGCGCCGAAAGGCCGAGTCGGCGCTGCGCCATAGCGAGGAGCGGTTCACCCGCACCTTCCAGATGGCGCCGGTGCCGATGGCGATCGGCGCGCGCGACGGCCATGTGCTGTGCGAGGTCAATGCCAGCTTCGCCGAACTGACCGGATATGGCACGACCGAGATCATCGGGCGCTCGCTGGCGGATGTCGGGCTGTGGGCGAACGACGCGGCCCAGGCCGAGATCGAAGCGGCGATCGACGATGGTCGCGACCTGCGCGGGGTCGAGGCGCGGATCGTCGCCAAGGACGGCGGGTGCAGCGACTGTCTGGTATCGACCGAACTGATCACGCTGGGCGGCGATACCTGCGTCCTCTGGGCATTTCAGGATATCACCCAGCGCAAGGCGACCGAGTTGGAGCTGGTCGAGGCGATCGACGCGGTGATGAAGGATACCAGCTGGTTCAGCCGGTCGATCATGGACAAGCTGGCCCGGTTGCGCGCGCCGCAGGACGAACTGGGCGGCGCGAGCCTGGACGACCTGACCGCACGCGAGCGCGAGGTGCTGGGCCTGATCTGCCGGGGCATGGACGACAAGAGCATCGCGCGGGCGCTGGGCGTGTCGGGCAATACCGTGCGCAACCATGTCGCGCGCATCTACGCCAAGATCGGCGTGAACCGCCGTACCGCCGCCGCCGCCTGGGCGCATGCCCGCGGCTTCGATGGCGAGGGTGTGCTGGGGCGACGGGAGATGCCGTCATGACGGACAAGAATTTCAAGGATCCGGTCGATCGCGTGCGTCACGCCAAGGGTGCGGCACGCGAGACGATCGGGAAGCTGATCGGCGACGACACCGCTATCAGCCAGGGGCGCAAGGAACAGGAAGCGGCGGCCCGGCCCAAAACGGCCGGTCCCGCCCAAGAACCGAAAGAACAGGAGTGAATATGGCTACGCATGTAACGCCCGGCTATGCGCCGGTGGAAGAGGGGGCGATCGTCCGTGGGACCCGTCGCATTTCGTGGGGCGCGATCTTTGCCGGTGTGGTGATCGCCGTCGCGGTCCAGCTGGTGATGGGCATCCTCGGCACCGGCATCGGCCTGTCGATGGTCGATCCGGTCCAGGGTTCGACGCCTGGCGCGGCGGGCTTCGGCATCGGCGCCGGAATCTACTGGCTGATCACCACGATCGTCGCGCTGGGCGCGGGCGGCTATGCCGCGGCGCGCATGTCGGGCGTGACCGAGAAGTTCGACGCGCTGGTCCATGGGCTGGTCGTGTGGGGCGTCACGCTGATCCTGACCCTGTATCTGCTGACCTCGGCGGTCGGCGGGATTATCGGTGGTGCGTTCCGTACCCTGGGTTCGGTCGCGGGAGCCGCCGGTTCGACCGTGGGCGCCGCTGCTCCCAAGGTGGCGCAGGTTGCCGGTGTCGATGAAACCGACGTGCGTGCCGAGGCCGTCAAGTATCTGACCGACACGCCCGCCGATCCGGCGCAGATGACCCCGGAACAGGCGCAGAAGGAAATCGCCAAGCAGCTGCCCGCCATGGCGCGTGGTGGTGCGGATGGCGCACGGGCCGAATCGCGCGTGGTCGACATCGTCGCCGCGCAGCGCAAGATCAGCCGTGACCAGGCTCAGACCCAGGTGAATCGGGCCAAGGCCGATTTCGTCCAGACCAAGAACGAAGCCGTCGCCCAGGCCAAGCAGGCCGCCGATGCCGCCGCCGGGGCCGGTGCGAAGACCTCGTTCATCCTGGTGCTTGCGCTGTTGATCGGTGCCGGTGCCTCCGCCTTTGGTGCAACGGCGGCCAGCCGCCGTCGTCTGCGCTGAGTGCCCGCGGCGGGCCAGCGTATCAGGCCCGCCGCATCCCCCTTTTTTGGAAGAGGAGATCGTCATGACCAGGAAGATCGCTCTGGGTGCCACCCTGTTCGCCGTGCTGACCCTGTCGGCCTGCAACACCGTGAACGGCGCGGGCCGCGACCTGCGCTCGGCCGGTGCGGCCGTGTCCGACGCCTCGGGCCAGGACAAGCCGAAGAAGTAACGGGACCGGGCAGGGGCGTGAGTCCCTGCCAATCCTCCCCGGAACGGGGAGGGGGACCATGCGAAGCATGGTGGAGGGGGCGTGCCGCGAGGTGCGCCCTTTACCGCATCCCCCCTCCACCACCGCTGCGCGGCGGTCCCCCTCCCCGTACCGGGGAGGATTTTCTTTGCCCCTCCGGCGCCTCATCCGCCTCGACCAGTTCGACCACCTCGAACCGATACCCCACCCAACCCCGCTGCCGCACCGCCTGTGCCATGGCGGCATCGTTTGCCATCGCCGCCTTGCGCGACTTGGCGTGGCCCCAGAACACTTCGGTCTTGCCGCCGCCCAGATCGGCGACGATCCGCCAATAGTGGGTAAAGGGCTGCGATGTCGGGCCGATCGTCTTCACATAGCCATCGGGCATCGTCGCGATCAGATAACGGTTCCTGCGTGCCATGCCGCCGCCATAGCGCAAGGACGCCGCGACCTCATCCCGCTTGACGCCCGCTTCGACCTCGGCTTAGCGATACGACGCCGGAATGATCCGGCGATATGATCGCGCCGGTTCTCCCGACAAGGGAGATTAAAAGGGAACACGGTGAGGGGCGCAGGCCCCGAATCCGCGGCTGTCCCTGCAACTGTAAGCGGTGAGCGGTGATGCACGGATCGGCCTTTTCGGGCGATCCAGCCACTGGGGCAACCTGGGAAGGCGCATTCGTCCGCGATGACCCGTGAGCCAGGAGACCTGCCGGCGTCAGGTCGCTCATGCCCGGTCCAGGGGATGGTCGAGGCTAGGTCTGTTCCGACGAGCGACGCCATAAGTGGCGGAGGCGCATGGGTGGCCCTGTGGAATGCGGAAAACGGCGTGCCGCACGCTGGGCACCCGGCCGTTCGGCAACGATCGGAAGGCCTCGGCTTGTTCGCGACAAGGCGCTATGAGCAATAAAATGATATATCATAACAGATTCGGACAGGTTCCTCTGGTCCTGTGGGGTGGCGTGGCGCTTCTGCTGGGGGCGACGGAGGCAAGGGCGCAAAAGGCCGAGGAGCAGGGGGGCAATGCCACCGTGCTGGTGATCGGCACGCGGGGGAAACAGGCGCTCGACACGCCCAATGCCACCGGCAGTCGCCTGGGCCTGACACCGCTGGAGACGCCTGCGAGCATCGCTTCGCTCGATGGCGGGACGATCCGTGCGCGCGGCGACTTGTCGATCGTCGAGGCGGAGACGCGCGCGCCCGGCCTGTCGAGCGTCGCCGATCCGGGCAATGGCGGCACCGCGCTCGCCGCGCGGGGCTTTTCGGGGCAGGGGTCGGTGCTGCAACTGGTCGATGGCGTGCGGCTGTTCCCGGCGGCGGGGACGATCACCTTTCCGACCGACCCCTGGATGGTCGAGCGGATCGACGTGCTGGGCGGTCCCGCCTCGGTCCTCTACGGGCAGGGCGCGCTGGGCGGCGCGGTGAATGTCGTGATGCGCGCGCCGACCGCCCAGACCCATGGCCAGGCCGAGATCGGCTATGGCGCACAGGATAGCTTTCGTGCCGCCGCCGGGCTGGGCGGGCCGCTGACCCCGACGCTCGGCTACCGTGTGGATGCCAGCTATCGCCGGTCGGACGGCTATGTCGACCGGGGCCGGTCGGAGAGTGTCGCGCTGTCGGGCACGCTGCGCTGGACGCCGACCTCGACGCTGGCGGTAACGGTTCGCGGCGATCATGGCGATCAGCGGCCCATGGCCTATTTCGGCACCCCGCTGATCGACGGGCGGCTCGATCTACGGGTGCGGGATCGCAACTATAATGTCGGCGATGGGCGGATGCGGTTCCGCGACGACCGCGCCTCGATCCGGGTGGACTGGACGCCGAGCGCCTCGGTCAGTCTGTCCAACATTGCCTATCTGCTGACCAGCGACCGTTTCTGGCGCAATCTGGAAAGCTATTGCTGGGTGGATGCGAGTGGCGTGTGCGCGGACGGATCGACCGGCACGCCGGGGACGATCCGGCGGAGCAGCAATTACGGCATCCGTCATGACCTGACCCAATGGGGCGATCAGGCCAGCGCGACGTGGCGCACCGGGATCGCACCTGGCGTTGCCAATGCGCTGGTCGTCGGCGTCGACGCCAATCTGGTCCGCTTCACCCATGAGAATGACTTCGACTCGGTCGGACAGGTCGATGCGGTCGATCCCTTCGCCTTCGACGCCGGCCGTTTCCTGGATACGCAAGGGATCGCCCCGCGCTACCGCACCCGCACCACCGCGCTGGCGGTGTTTGCCGAGGACCGGGTGACGCTCGGCCCGAAATGGTCGGTGGTCGGCGGCGTGCGCTATGAGGTGGATAATGTCCGCCGCTGGACCGTCGCCACGCCCGACCGCTTCGTGCTGGAAAAGACCTTCCGCAACGCGACGTGGCGTGCGGGGCTGGTCTATCAGCCGGTGCCGACCCTGTCGCTCTATGCCCAATATGCCACCGGCGTCGATCCGCTGGGCACCCTTACCACCGTGTCGACCGGGCAGGTGCAGTTCAGCAATGCGCGCGGCCATCAGGTCGAGGCGGGGGCGAAATGGCTTTTCGCGAACGGCCACGGCACCGCGACGCTGGCGGCGTACCGCATCGTCAAGACGGGGCTGCTCGCCCAACGTACGCTGTCGAGCCCGGTCGAGCAGGTCGGCCAGCGCTCCTCCCAAGGCGTGGAGGCTGCGGTGACGTTCGATCTGCCGCAGGGCTTCGGGATCGATGCCAATGGCACGTTGCTGGATGCGCGGTTCGACGATTTCCGCTCCGGCGGCGTCGATTATACCGGCCGGATTCCGCCCAACGTCCCCGAGGCGCTGGCCAATCTCTGGCTGCGCTGGGATGCCTCGGCGAAGGTGCAGGCGCGCGCCGGGCTGCGTTATGTCGGGCGACGCTTCTCCGACAATGGAGAGGCATTCCGCATTCCCGGTTATGCGACGGTGGACACGAGCCTGTCCTATGCCCTGACGCCGCGTCTGGCGGTCGATGTGCGCGTCTATAACCTGTTCGACAAGGCCTATGCCGTCACCGCATACGGCGACCAGCAATGGATATTGGGCCGCCCGCGTGCGCTGGATGTGGCGCTTCGTGCCGGGTTCTGATCGGCCTTGGGGGAAGGCGGCCCTGCGGCTCGCCTTCCTCACCCATCGCTGGGTCGGGATCGTCACCTGCCTGTTCTTCGCCATGTGGTTCGGAAGCGGGCTGGTGATGATCTATGTTCCCTATCCCTCGCTCACACCGGCAGAGATTTGGCAGGGCGCGCAGCCGATCGACTGGGTACGCGTCGGGCAGCCTCCGATGGTGCCGGATGCCCGGCGGATCACGCTGGAAATGCGCGACGCGGCGCCGGTCTGGCGGATCGAGGAGCGTGACGGCAACACCCGCATCCTGTCAGCGGAGGGCGGCGCGGTCGCCCCTGTCGATGCGACGCTGGCCGCACGCGTCGCGACCCGCTTCGCCGGACCGGTTCGCCAGGTCGAGCGGATCACCGACGATCAATGGACGGTGGCGGGCGGGTTCGACCGGCATCGCCCCTTGTGGAAGGTTGCGCTGGCCGATGCGGCCGGGACCGAACTCTATATCTCCAGCCTGACCGGGCAGCCGGTGCAGCGGACGACGCGGGTGCAGCGCCTGTGGAACTGGCTGGGCTCGGTGCCGCACTGGATCTACCCGACCCTCCTGCGCCGCGACCGGGAGAATTGGCGACAGGCGGTGATGTGGATCGCAGGACCCTGCATCGCGGTCGCGCTGACCGGCCTGTGGATCGGCATATTGCGGCTGCGGGCGGGGCGGCGGCGCTATCGCGGGGGGCGGATGACGCCCTATCGCGGCTGGATGCTGTGGCATCATGTCAGCGGGCTGGCAGGTGGCGTGATGCTGACCACCTGGATCGTCAGCGGCTGGCTGTCGGTCGATCCGGGCCACGCCTTTGCCGGGGGTGAGGCGCCTGCGGCGGTGATGGGGACCTATGCCGGGCGGGCCGGGGAGCTGCACGACCTTGCCCGGCTGGCCCGGATCGCGCCGGATGCGCGCACCGTCGAGTGGAGCGGGGACGCCGGGTTCGCGCGAATCGCGATCGACCGCGCCTCGCGGCATCCGCGCTGGCTGGAGCAGGCGACGCTGATGCCGGCCCATGCTGCCGATCCGCAGCGCGCGGCGATGTTGGTACCGGGCAGGCAGCGGGTGGCGCGCGAATGGCTGGTGCGGCCCGACTTCTACTGGACCGACGCGACGCGATTGCCGCTCTGGCGGTTGCGGTTCGACGATGCGGCGGCGACCTGGCTCTATGTCGACCCGATGAGCGGTGCGCTGGTCGAGCGGCAGGATCGCACGCGGCGCGCCTATCGCTGGGTCTATACGCTGCTCCACACCTGGGACTGGCCGTGGCTGACCGCGCATTATTGGGTCTGGACCGGCTGGATGTGGCTCTGGTCGCTGGCCGGGCTGGTCCTTTCGATCAGCGGTGTCGTGCTTGGGCAGCGGCGGTTGCGCCGCCCCGCGCGCGGGAAAGGGTGAAAAGCGCGCCATCGGGGTTGGCGTCTTGCGTCCGGCCCGCTTAAGTGAACGGCATGTGGCAACTCTACCAATTTCCGCTCTGTCCCTTTTCGCGCAAGGTCCGGCTGCTGCTGGGCGAGAAGGGCGTCGGATACGAATTGGTGCGCGAATCGCCGTGGCAGCGGCGCGACGAGTTCCTCGACATGAATCCCGCCGGGCAGACCCCGGTGATGGTCGATGAGGAGCGCGGCGTGTTGCTGGTCGACTCGATGGCGATCTCGGAATATTTCGAGGAGACGGTCGAGAAGTCGGCGATGATCAACGGCACCGCCGTCGGCCGCGCCGAGATCCGGCGGCTGGTGACGTGGTTCGACACGCATTTCTATCAGGACGTGACCGGCCCGCTGCTCCACGAACGCATGGTCAAGCGCGTCGCGCGCACCGGCAGCCCGGACGCCAAGGGGCTGCGCGAGGCGATGAAGGCCGCCGTCGGCCATCTCGACTATACCGATTATCTGCTCGACCATCGCAACTGGCTGGGCGGGGCGACGATGAGCCTGGCCGATCTGGCGGCGGCGGCGCAGATTTCGGTCGCCGATTATCTGGGCGGCATCGACTGGAAGGGGCATGAGCAGACCGCGCGCTGGTATCGTGGGCTGAAGAGCCGCCCCTCCTTCCGCCCGCTGCTGTCCGAGCGGATGGAGATGGTCACGCCGCCGTCGCATTACGACAATGTCGACTTCTGACGCGCCTGCCGAGCGGATCGGGATCGAGGATTTCCTGGCGGTCGACATCCGCGTCGGCACCGTCATCGCCGCCGAGCCCTTCCCGGAGGCGCGCAAGCCCGCGATCAAGCTGACCATCGACTTCGGCGAGGGGATCGGTGTGAAGCGGTCCTCGGCGCAGATCACCCGGCATTATACGCCGGAAACGCTGGTCGGGCGGCAGGTGGCGGCGGTGGTAAACTTCCCCCCGCGCCAGATCGGGCCGATGATGTCCGAGGTTTTGACGCTGGGCTTTCCCGATGCGCAAGGGGAGGTGGTGTTGATCGCGCCGGATTTGCCGGTGCCCAATGGGGGGCGGTTGTTCTGAGGTTTTCCCTTGGCCTTCGACTTCGCTCAGGCTGAACGGCGCTAGGTACAAAACCCCGTTCAGGCTGAGCGAAGTCGAAGCCCACGCTCCACCCTCTGTTAGCCTTAACATTTCTCCTTGCACCCCAAGCCCCAAGGCGTACCATCCCCGTCCGACCGTAGGGACATAACCCAAGGAGGACAGGAGAGGATATGACATCCAAACGCTGGGCCAGCCATGCGCTGGCCGCTTTGCTAACGCTCTCGGTAGCGGCACCCGCCATGGCGCAGGCCGACAAGATGGCCCCGATCGCCATACCCGCGCAGCCGACCGCCATCCCGCTGAACACCGGGCCGCTGCCGGGCGCGAAGAACAAGGAAAGCTGGCACAGCCAGTATAACAGCGTCTTCGCCCGCAACGTGACGCAAGCGACGCTCACCCCCTTCCTGCCCGATCCCGCCAAGGCGACCGGCGCCGCCGTCATCGTCGCGCCCGGCGGCGGTTTCCGTACCCTGTCGATGCAGAATGAAGGCTGGGACGTGGCCAAGGCGCTGGCCGATCGCGGCATCGCCGCCTTTGTCCTGAAATACCGGCTGAACCAGACGCCCGCCGACATGGCCGCGTTCGAAAAGTCGATGGCGGCGATGTTCTCCAGCGTGGCGCGCCCCGCCGCACGGCCGAACCCCGAGGACGCGTTGAAGGGCCTCGCGCCCCAGATCGCCGATTCCCGTGCCGCCTTCGCCCTGGTTCGCCAGCGTGCGGGCGAGTGGAAGGTCGATCCGACCCGCGTCGGCATGGTCGGCTTTTCGGCGGGCGCGATGCTGACCGTCGCCACGGTGCTCGACGGTCAGGCCAAGCCCGCCTTTATCGGCGACATCTATGGCCCGCTCCAGCCGATGACGGTGCCCGCCGACGCGCCGCCGATGTTCGCCGCGATCGCCGCCGACGATCCACTGTTCGCAGGGAAAGGCTTCGGCCTGATCGACCAGTGGATGGCCGCGAAGAAGCCGGTCGAGTTCCACCTTTACGGCCGGGGCGGGCACGGCTTCGGCATGTATCCGAAGGCGACGACCAGCACCGGCTGGTTCGATGCCTTTTACAAGTGGATCGTGATGGAAGGGTTTTTGAAGGCCAAATAATCCTCCCCGGTACGGGGAGGGGGACCGCCCGCAGGGCGGTGGAGGGGGTTTTCCACATAGGATGTCCCTTGTGGCGATCCCCCTCCACCACCGGGCTACGCCCAGCGGTCCCCCTCCCCAAGCACAGCTTGGGGAGGATTTGGTTCAATCGAGGCTCTTCGAGGCCTGCTCGAACAGGTCCTTGGACAGGCCCGGCGTCTCTACGATCCGCACCAGCTCCGCGCGCATCAGCGCGGAGCGCCTGGCGTCGAAGCGACGCCAGCGGCCGAGCGGCGGGAGCAGCTTGGCGGCGGTCTGCGGGTTGAGCCGGTCGAGCGCGATCAGCTGATCCGCCAGGAAGCGATAGCCCGAGCCATCGGCGGCGTTGAACGCGCGCTGGTTCACCCCGAACGCCCCCAGCACCGAGCGCGCCCGATTGGGATTGGCGAGCGTGAAGTCGGGATGCCGGACCAGCCGCTCGACCACCGCGCCGGTGTCGCTGCGCGACGATAGCGCCTGGGTCTGGAACCATTTGTCGAGGACCAGCCCGTTACCGGCATAACGCGCATGGAAATGCGCCAGCGCCTCTTCGCGCTCGGGCGCGTCGGAATGGACCAGCGTGGTCAGCGCCGCCTGCCGGTCGGTCATGTTGTCGGCCGCCTCGAACTGCGCGAAAGCCAGCGCGGCGGCATCCTCCGCACCGCTCGCCGCGATATAGCCGAGCGCGACGTTGCGCAGGCGCCGCCGCCCCTTGGCCTCGGGCGAATAGACATAAGGCCCCTGCGCCAGTTCGGCATAAAGCCGCCGCCAGGTCGGCAGCAGGGCTTGGCCCAGCTGGGTGCGCAGTTCTTCACGCGCGGCGTGGATCGCGTCCGGGTCGACCGTGGCGAGCTGGTCGCCGATGAAATTCTCCGACGGCAGCAGCACCGCCTCGGCGAGGAAGGCGGTTTCCAGCCCCTCGGCCTCCAGCGTGCGGGTGACGGCGTCGATCACCGCCTGCCCCTTCACCGCGCCATGGATCGTGCCCGCGACCAGCGTGTCGAGCATCAGCTGCTGCATCGCCTCGTACCGGGCGAAGGGATCGTCGTCATGCGCCGACAGGAAGGCGAGGTCTTCGGCCGTGCGGTCGCTCTCGACCACGATGGGGGCGGAAAAGCCGCGATTGATCGACAGGATGGGACGTTCGGTGATGGCCTCGAACACGATCGTCTCGGCCACCTGGTCGAGCAGGATCAGCGTCTCGTCGGTCAGCGGGCGGCCGGTCTCCGCGCCGAACAGCCGGACCTTGAGCGGGAGGAGCATCGGCTGCTTCACGCTCTGCCCCGGCGTGGCGGGGACATGCTGGGCCAGGCGCAGCTCGGCGCGGCCGCCGCCGGGCTCGTGGGACAGCCCCGCCGAGACGCGCGGCGTGCCCGCCTGGGAATACCAGAGGCGGAATTGCGACAGGTCGATGCCGCCCGCTTCCTCCATGCAGGCGACGAAATCCTCGCAGGTCGCGGCCGTGCCGTCGAAGCGGCTGAAATACAGGTCGGTCGCGGCGCGGAACTTCACCGGGCCGAGCATGGTCGCCATCATGCGGATCAGCTCGGCGCCCTTGTTGTAGATGGTCGCCGTGTAGAAATTGCTGATCTCGATATAGCTTTCCGGGCGCACCGGATGCGCGAGCGGGCCGGAATCCTCGGGGAACTGGCTGGCGCGTAAACCCCGCACATCCTCGATCCGCTTGACCGCGGCCGATCCCTGGTCGGCGGAGAAACACTGGTCGCGATAGACGGTGAAGCCTTCCTTGAGGCTCAGCTGGAACCAGTCGCGGCAGGTGATCCGGTTGCCCGACCAGTTGTGGAAATATTCATGCGCGACGACGGCAGCGATCGCGTCATAATCATAATCGGTCGCGGTGTCGGGATCGGCCAGGATGTAGCGGCTGTTGAAGATGTTCAGCCCCTTATTCTCCATCGCGCCGAAGTTGAAATCGTCGACCGCGACGATGTTGAACACGTCCAGATCATATTCGCGGCCATAGACCCGCTCGTCCCATGCCATGGAGAGCTTCAGCGCATGGAGCGCATGGTCGGTCTTGGGCAGGTCGGCGGCGCGGACCCAGATGCCCAGTTGCACCTCGCGCCCGCTCATCGTGGTGAAGGTCGACGCATTGACCGCCAAGTTGCCCGCGACCAGCGCGAACAGATAGGATGGCTTGGGGAAGGGGTCGTGCCACTCGGCCCAATGGGTGCCGTCGTCATTCTCGCCATTCGCCACCGGATCGCCATTGGCGAGCAGCACCGGGTAGCGCAGCCGGTCCGCCGTCATCCGCACCCGGTAGACACTCAGCACATCGGGCCGGTCGGGGAACCAGGTGATGCGGCGAAACCCTTCCGCCTCGCACTGGGTGCAGAGGTTTCCCCCCGAGGCATAAAGGCCCATGAGCTGGGTGTTGCTCTCGGGCGCGATCGACACCTCGGTCTCGACGACATGGCTATCGCCGGTCAGCGGCACGACCAGCTGTTCGCCCTCGATCCGCCAGTCGTTGACGGCGACGCCATCGACCGTGACCGACAGCGGCGTCTGGGCTGCGCCGTCGAGCCGCAGCGGCTCGTCATGCGCACCGCTGCGCGTGACGGTCAGCGCGGCGCGGACGCGGGTGTCGGCGGGGTCCAGCGCGAAGTCCAGTGCGATCTGCGGCACCTCCCAGGCGGGGGGGCTGTAATCCTCGCGCCGGATGGCGGCGGGGGTGATGCTGGGCTGGGCGGCGCTGCGCTGAATGTCCATGACGCGAATATAGCCGGGCGGGACCGCCGCGACCACCGGGCTGGTCAGGAAAAACCGGACCGCGTGTCCTGGGCGGGATCGACAATCAGATATGCCCATCTTCCCCTCTCCCCTCATCGAGGGGAGAGGGTTGCGCAGACTTGGCCTTTGCGAAAGCAAAGGCTTAGTCGGAGCTGGGTGAGGGGTGCAGTGCTCGCTCGCCGAGCGCGCGAGCCAAAGGCTCGCTCAACCCCTCACCCAAGCTGCGCTAGCCAGCAAGGCTGGCAAGCTCCGCTAACCCTCTCCCCTATCCAGGGGAGAGGGAAAATGGGGGCAGCCTAGATGGCACTCCGCCCTAAGCGGGGTTGATCGGCCAAGATGGCGTGATACGCCTATGCCACACCATTTCCCCGAAAGGTCCTGCATGTCGCGTATGACGGCTCTGTTGCCGCTGCTTCTCCTGTCCACCGCCGCGATCGCGCATGATCACGATCACCTGACTTATCAAACCACTGGCACCGCGCCGGTCGAGGCGAAGGCGACGCGCAGCCCGGCCGAACGCAACGCCGTCATCACAGCGCCTCTTCCGGAGGATCAGGCCGCGATGAAGGCGCATGTCATGTTCCTGGCGTCGGACGCGATGGCCGGACGCGAGGCGGGGACCCGCGACTATGACATCGCCGCGCAATATGTCGCCGCGCAATTCTATGCGGCGGGCTTGCGGCCCGGCGGCGACCAGGGCGGCTATCTGCAGAAGGTGCCGCTGGTCGCGTACAATGTCGCCGACAAGGGCAGCGCCTTGTGGACCCCGGCGGGCGGCCAGGCACAGGAACTGGTCTTCGGCGAGGACTTCGTGCCATCGCCCGTGCCCAACGCGAAGGAAACCAGCCTGTCGGCGCCGGTCGTCTTTGTCGGTTACGGCATCGATGCCGCGCAATATGGCCTGACCGATTACAAGGGCGTCGATGTGCGCGGCAAGATCGTCGCCTTCGTCCCCGGTACGCCGGCAGGGCTGGGCGGCGAGGAGCGCGCCTTTTTCGGGTCGGCGGCGAACAAGGCCTCGCTGGCGGCGGCGCGCGGCGCGGTCGGCGCGATCCAGGTCGACATGCCCCGCGCCGGAGGACGGCAGCGGCCCTTCGCCTCGCTGGCCCGCTATTACAATGCGCCGCGCGTGACCTGGGCGAACCCGGACGGCACCGCGCATGCCATGACGCCGACGACCCCGGTGCTCGGCACCCTGTCGCAGGCGGGCGCGGCCAAGCTGTTCGGCAAGGGCTGGGACGCGGAGATGAAGGCCGCCGCCGCGCCGAAGCCGCGCTACGCCCCGCTGGTCGCCAAGGGCACGCTGACCGTCGCCACCAAGACCAGCTTCAAGCCGATGGACAGCAGCAATATCGTCGGCCTGATCCCCGGCAGCGACCCCAAGTTGAAGAACGAGGTCGTCGTCCTGTCCGCGCATCTCGACCATATCGGCACCAACGAAGGGGGCGAGGGCGACCGGATCAACAACGGTGCGCTCGACAACGCCATCGGCATCGCCAGCCTGATCGAGGAGGCCAAGCGCTTCAAGGCCGCCACCCCGCCCAAGCGCACCGTCCTGTTCCTGGCGGTGACGGCGGAGGAAAAGGGGCTGGTCGGCTCCGACTATTTCGCCAACCACCCGACCGTGCCGCTGAAATCGATCGTCGCCGACGTCAATCTCGACATGCCGATCCTGACCTACAAGTTTGAGGATATGGTGGTGTTCGGCGCGGACCGCTCAACGCTGGGGCCGATCGTGCGCAAGGCGGTGGCGGCGATGGACCTGCCCGTTTCGCCCGATCCGATGCCCGAGGAAGGCATTTTCGTCCGCTCCGACCATTTCCGCTTCGTGCAGAAGGGCATTCCCTCGGTCTTCCTGTGGCCGGGTCAGAAGGGGCCGGGCAAGGCCGCGGTCGAGGATTTCATGAGCCACCGCTATCACCGTGTCGGCGACGAGATCGACCAGGGCATCGACTGGAGCCAGGGACCGCGCTTCGTCAGTGTGAACTACGCCATCGCCCGCGAGATCGCCGACGCGCCCGAACGGCCGGTGTGGAACAAGGGCGATTATTTCGGCACGCTCTACAAGGGGCCGATGGCGGGCAAGTGAACAAGCCTCGGGCTTGGCACCAAATCCCCCAACCCCCGTTCAGGATAGACTTCGGCGCATAGCGCCGAAGTCGGAGGCCATGCGGGACCGCTGGTACATGTGCTTCGACTGCGCTCAGCACGAACGGAGATTGAGGCGATAGGCGGTTCATCATGGACGGAGACCAAAATTCCCTCCATCCGTTCAGCCTGAGCGAAGTCGAAGGCCACGCGGAAACGCTGATATGTGCACTTCGACTTCGCTCCGCGCGAACGGAGGTTGGGTTGGTGGTCATGATGACGGCAGGCAGTTTCAAGGTATGAGCCGTTTGTTCGTCTTCGGCATGGGCTATGCCGCGGGTCATCTGGCGGCGTTGCTGCAAGGGCGTGGCTGGTCCGTGGCGGGGACGACCCGTGACGGGCGCGGCGGCACGCTTCGCTTCGATGATCGCGAGGGCGTGGAGGCGGAGATCGCCGCCGCCACGCATATCCTGTCCTCCGTCCCGCCCGAGGGCGAGGTCGATCCGGTGCTAGTCGCTTATGGTGACCAACTGGCGAAGTCGGACGCGTGGCTCGGCTATCTGTCCTCGACCGGCGTTTATGGTGACGCGAAGGGCGCATGGGTGGACGAAACCGCGCCTATCGGCTCGGGACGACGCGCGGCGCGGGCGGCGGCAGATGCGGATTGGCAGGCGCTGGGCGCGCGGGTGTTCCGGCTGCCCGGCATCTATGGCCCCGGCCGCTCGCCGATCGACCGGGTTCGTGCCGGTCGCGCGCACCGGGTCGGCCTGCCCGGACAGGTGTTCAGCCGGGTGCATATCGCCGACATCGTCTCGGGCGTAATCGCCGGGTTCGACGGTCCGGCGGGCGCGTACAACCTCTCCGACGATTTCCCGTGCGATCAGGACGCGGTGGTGTCCTACGCCGCCACGCTCGCCGGACTGCCGCCGCCACCGCTGGTGCCGCTGGAGAGCCTGTCGGCGGCGGCGCGTGGTTTCTATGCCGAGAACCGGCGGGTGGCGAACGGCAAGGCCAAGCGCGTGCTGAACTGGCGTCCGCGCTATCCCGATTACCGGTTGGGCCTGCGCGCCTTGAGCGCGATGACCAGCCCCGCCGCCGTCACCGCCGCCCCCGCGCCCGCCAGCAGCGACCAGCGATAACCCTCGAACACCGTCGACAGGCTCATCGCGATGACCGGCACGATGACGCTGGAATAGGCCGCCTTGGCCGGGCCGATCGCGCGCAGAACCCGGTAATAGAGCGGAAAGGCCAACGCCGAGGCGAACAGGCCGAGATAGAGGATGCCCAGCACATAGCCGGTGCGCATCTCGAACACCGGCGGGCCGTTCAGGCTATAGGCGATGACCGCATCCAGTGCCGAGCCGATCAGCATAGCGACGCTGAGGGTTGCGTGCATCGGGAAGCGCTTGGCGGTCCTGGTCGCCTGCATGACGTTCGCCGTGGAGGCGGACAGGATCGCCACGATGGTCAGCGCGATGCCGGTCAGCGCGCGGGCTGGCCCCGCCGGATCGACCCGCGCCTCGTGAACGAACAGCAGTGCTGCCCCCACCATCGCGATGGCCGAGCCGACCAGCAGCTGCCGCCCCATGCGCTGCCCCAGGAACAGGCGCGCGAACCCGGCATTGGGGATCAGCAGCATCGCAAACACGACCGCGACCAGCCCGGAGGTGATGTAGCCCTCCGCATGATAGACGAAGTTGAAGTTCAGGACGAACTGGAACAGCCCGATTCCGGCGGCGAACAGGAGGCCGGTGGTGCCCAGCCGGAAACTCTCCCGCTTGGCCAGCGCGAAGGCGCCCATGGCGAGGCCACCGACCAGGAAGCGATAGCTGACCGACCAGGTGGCGGGCACCACCGAAATCTGGTCGCGGATGACCAGCCAGGTCGACCCCCAGATCAGTGTGACGATCGCAAAGGGGATCAGGACGGCGGCGCGGGTCGAGCGGGGGGCGGTGTCGAACTCGCTCACAGTTTGGAGATCGCGTCGGCGAGACGGGCGACATGGTGCGCGTCGGTGTCCCAGGCGGTGACGAGCCGGATTTCGCCCTCCGCCCAGTCATAGAAATCGAAGCCCTGTGCGCGGAGCGTCGCCGCTTCCTCCGGCGTGGCGCGCAGGAAGACCTCGTTCGCCTCTACGGCATGGACCAGACGTTCACCCGCCGCCTCGGCCAGTCGCTCGGCACAGGCATTGGCGAGCGCGCCGTTGGCGATCCACAGGTCGTTCTCGACCATCGCCAGCACTTGTGCCGCCAGATAGCGTCCCTTGGACATCAACAGCCCGGCGCGCTTGCGGCGGCGGCGGGTGGCGTCGGCGAGGCCGGGCTTGAAGAAGACCAAGGCCTCGGCACTCATCGCGCCATTCTTGACGAAGCCGAAGGACAGCGCGTCGACGCCCGACTGCCAGGTCAGCGCGGCGGGCGTGCAGCCCAGCCGCGCCACCGCATTGGCGAAACGCGCGCCGTCCATGTGGAAGCCCAGGCCCCGTTCCTTCGCCAGCGCGCCGATCGCGGCGACCTCCTCGGGGTTGTAGACCCGACCATATTCGGTCGCGTTGGTGATCGAGATGGCGTGCGGCTGGACCCGGTGGACGTCGTTGGCGATGGCGTCGATCAGGATGCGTATCGTGCCGGGGGTCAGCTTGGCCCCCTCGCCATCGGCCAGCATCAGCTTGGCGCCGTGCGTGTAGAATTCGGGTGCGCCGCCCTCGTCATTCTGGATATGCGAGTCGCGGTGGCAGACCACGCCGCCATAGGGTGGGCAGAGCGCGGCCAGCGCCAGGCAGTTGGCGGCGGTGCCGGTGGGCACCCACAACACCTCCACCTCGGTGCCGAACAGCTCGGACAGGCGCCCGTCCAGCGCCCTGGACCAGCGATCGCCGTCATAGGCGGTGTCCATCTGGTCGGCACCGGCGATGGCCTCCATCACCCTGGGATGGATACGGGCGGCATTGTCCGAGAAAAAGCGCATGGCCCATGCGTTTGGGGGAGGCGGCCGAACAGGTCAACACCGCTCCCCCATATGGTGCGTCAGTGTGGCGCGAGGCCCAGTTCGACACCCGTCTTGTCGTGTAGCGCGAAGCGGTCGACCAGGTCGGCGCTCGCCTGGTTATAGCCGATCACTTCGACGCCCGCGCCGTCGCGTCGCAGCCGGGCGACGATCTTGTCGAGCGCACCCACGCCCGAAATGTCCCAGAAATGCGCCGCCGACACGTCGATCACGACATCGCGGCCCGGCTCGGCCTGGAAAGCGCGGGTGAAGCGGTCGACCGAGGCGAAGAAGATTTGCCCCGTGACCCGGTAGCGGATCGTGCCCGCATCCTCGGTCCGTTCGACCGCGAACAGGCGGCGGACCTTTCCGGCAAAGAAGATACCCGACAGCAGCACGCCCGCGGCCACGCCCTTCGCCAGATCATGGGTCAGGACGACCACCGCCACCGTGACCAGCATGACCACCGAGGAGGTCGGCGGATGGCGGCGCAGGTTCGGGATCGAGTTCCAGCTGAACGTGCCGATCGACACCATTACCATGACGGCGACCAGCGCGGGCATCGGAATACGCCCCACAAAGGGGCCAAGCCCGGCGAGCAGGACCAGCAGCACGACACCGGCGGTCAGCGTCGACAGCCGCTTGCGCCCGCCGGAGGTGACGTTGATGACCGACTGGCCGATCATCGCGCAGCCGCCCATGCCACCGACCAAAGCGGCGGCGATGTTGGCGCCGCCCTGTCCCATGCATTCGCGACGCTTGTCGCTGTCGCTGTCGGTCATGTCGTCGACGATCTGCGCGGTCAGCAGCGATTCGAGCAGGCCGACGGCGGCCATGGTCAGCGAATAGGGCAGGATGATGCGCAGCGTCTCCCATGTCAGCGGCACGTTGGGCAGGACCAGGCTGGGCAGCCCTTCGGGCAGGCGGCCCATGTCGCCGACCGTGCGCACCGGCAGGCCCATGGCGATGCTGACCGCCGCCAGCACCAGGATCGCGACCAGCGGCGAAGGGACCGCCTTGGTGACGCGCGGCAACAGATAGATGATGGCAAGCCCGGCGGCGACCATCGCATAGCTGTGCCATGTCACCCCGGTCAGCTGCGGCAGCTGCGCCATGAAGATCAGGATGGCGAGCGCATTGACGAAGCCGGTGATGACCGAGCGCGACACGAACTGCATCACGAGGTCGAGGCGCAGCAGCCCCGCGCCGATCTGGATGACGCCCATCAGGATCGTTGCGGCGAACAGATACTCGACACCATGCTCGCGGACCAGCGGCACGACGACGACCGCGACGGCGGCGGTCGCGGCGGAGATCATCGCAGGCCGCCCGCCGGTAAAGGAAATGACGATCGCGATGGCGACCGAGGCATAGAGGCCGACGCGCGGATCGACGCCCGAGATGATCGAAAAGCCGATCGCCTCGGGGATCAGCGCCAGCGCGACGACCAACCCGGCGAGTATGTCCCGGCCAGCCTCAGCCGGGCTCGTGAACCATTGGGTTCGATAGGTTTGAACAGTCATGGAATACCAGAATTTCGCGCATGGCGACGCGCGTCCTGACGTCAGGAGCGGGGATAGGGCCATGCATTCTGTTGTCCGGCGGATCGGCGGCCGGAATAGCCACCCGGAATTTCACCGGGTCCTTGCGAATGACCGCGCGTTTAACGAGGAAAGGGCGGGCAGGGCAAGCCCCTTCCGGCTTACCGTTTTTGTTCGCACAGAGGCGCGGAGGACGCGAGAGAGCGATCGACATTCCTCCCCTGTAAGGGGAGGTGGCAGGCCGAAGGCCTGACGGAGGGGTGTAGCCGTTGGTCAGGTGGGACTGCACTCACCCCTGCCGACACCCCTCCACCATCCTGCGGATGGTCCCCCTCCCCTTACAGGGGAGGAATTGAGCAGATCGCTTCTCTGCGTCCTCCGCGCTTCTGCGCGAACCCGATCATCTTCGCGTCATCGCGGCTTCGCGCGAAGAAGGATGGATCCCGCGAAGTCGCGACGGCGCGAAGAGAGATAAGACGCCTCCCGTCCGAAAGCGTACCCTATTCCTCTTCGTCGCGCTCGTCGGGCGGGCGGCGATCCTCCGGGGGCGGACCGGCACGGTCGGGGCGGCGGCGGCCGGGGCCGACGGTGATCGAGCCATCATCGCCGGTGCGTACGTCCAGGCCCAGGCCCTGGATGATCTCACCGACCGGATCGCTTTCGGTCGGGATCATCTCCTCGTCCATGCCATTGGAGATGGCGTCGGGATCGACCTCTTCCTGCACGACGGGGGCGGCGACCGGCGGGATGTCGAGCGCGGACTGCATGAAGGCGCGCCAGATGCGGGCGGGCACGCCGCCGCCCGACAGGCCGGGATTGGGTGTGTTGTCGTCATTGCCGACCCACACGCCGACCACCAGATCGCGCGCGAAGCCGACGAACAGCGCGTCACGCGAATCCTGCGTCGTCCCCGTCTTGCCATAGGCATCGACGGTCAGCAGCGCCTGCCGCCCCGTGCCCGTCTTGATCGAGGAGGACAGCAGGTCGAGCATCCCGTCATGCACCGCCGAGGAGAAGCCGGTCTTGCGCTCGGTCAGCGACTGGTACCAGCCCTTGTCCTTGACGTCGTTCAGCCCGCGCGCGGCGACGGGATAGCTTTCATTGGCGACCGCGGCATAGGCGGCGGTCAGCTCCAGCAGGCTGACGGTCGAGGTGCCGAGGCCGATGGTCGCCTCGTTCGGGATCGGCGTGGTGATGCCCAGGTCGCGCGCCGCCTTGATGACCGACTTCACGCCGACTGCCTGGGTCAGCCGCGCCGCCGCCACGTTGGACGAGCGGGCGAACGCCTGACGCAGCGTGATCTTGCCCAGATAGCGGCCATCGCTGTTGCGCGGCTTCCACCCGGCGATATCGACCGGCTCGTCCTCGATGGTCGAGTCCGGGGTCATGCCCGAGCGCAAGGCGGCGAGATAGACGAACAGCTTGAAGGCCGAACCCGGCTGGCGCCGCGCCTGGGTCGCGCGGTTGAACGGGCTCTTCGAATAATCCTTGCCCCCGACCATCGCGACGACGCGGCCGTCGGGGCGCATCGCGACCAGCGCGACCTGCGCCTGGTTCAGCCCGGCGCTGCGCACCGTGCGCTCGGCGATCCGCTGGAGCCGGGGGTTGAGCGTGGTCTGGACGGTCGCCTCGGTCTTGATCTCGCCCGCCTGGTCGCGCGCCTCGGGCAGCACCCAGTCGGCGAAATAGGTGCCGCTCGGCAACGTCTCGGGTCGCGAGGCGAGCACGCGCTGCGGCTGGACGGCATCGGCCTCCGCCTTGGTCAGGAAGCCCGCATCCTCCATCGCCGCGACGACGACCGCCTGCCGGGCGCGGGCGCCCTTCAAATTGGTGGTGGGCGCGAGGCGCGAGGGGGCCTTGACCAGCCCGGCCAGCATTGCCGCCTGGCCGATGTTCAGCTTGTCCGGCGTCCGGCCGAAATAATGTTTCGACGCGGCGGTGATGCCGTACACATTGTCGCCGAAATAGACGTTGGACAGATAGCGCGAGAGGATCTCGTCCTTGGTCAGCCACGCCTCCAGCCAGAAGGCGATCATCGCCTCGCGGATCTTGCGGCCTGCGGTGCGGTCGGAATCGAGGAACGCGTTCTTCGCCAACTGCTGGGTGATGGTCGATCCGCCCTCGCGCACCCCGCCCGAGCCGATATTGTGCCAGGCGGCGCGCAGGATGCCGCGCGGGTCGATGCCCCAATGCGAGTAGAAGCGCCGGTCCTCGATCGCCATGAACGCCTCGCGCACATGGGCGGGCAGCTTGGCGGCATCGACCGGCGCGCCGATGATCGCCCCGCGCCGCGCGATCGGCGTGCCGTCATCGGCGGTCAGCGTGATCGAGGGCGGCGTCGGCGGCTGGAGCGAGCGCGACAAAGGCGCGGTGACGGCCAGCCAGGCGATGGCGATGACCAGCAGGATGATGCCCGCCCCCATGCCCCGCGCGATCCACCGGCCCCAGCGGATATTCCGACGCGGCCGCTCGGGCGGCGCATCGTCCTCGTCGGGGCCGAAGGTCCAGCTCTGCGTCTCCGCATCATAGAGCGGATAATGGGGGCCGACTGGCTCGTAAGGCCGGTCCAGCGGGGTACGGTCGGGATTAAATGGGTCGGGGCGCATCTGGGGTTCCGGCGATCGGCCTCGCGTGTATTACTTTACCAGAACACCGCGCGCAAGCTCATGCACGCGTTTACCCTGTTTGCGGCACCTCCGGCAAGCGCTCCGCCGGGGGCGTGTCGGTGATGAGGCCCGCCCGGTGCGCGACGATGGTCGGGACCAGCGCCTGCCCCGCCACGTTGATCGCGGTGCGCCCCATGTCGAGGATCGGGTCGATGGCGAGGAGCAGCCCCGCACCCTCCAACGGCAGGCCCAATGTGGACAGCGTCAGCGTCAGCATGACGACCGCGCCGGTCAGCCCGGCGGTCGCCGCCGAGCCCAGCACCGATACCAGCACGATCAGCACATAATCGCCGACATGCAGCGGCAGGCCATAATATTGCGCGACGAACAGCGCCGAGATGGCGGGATAGATGGCGGCGCACCCGTCCATCTTGGTGGTCGCGGCAAAGGGGACCGCAAAGGCCGAATAGGCGCGCGGCACGCCCAGCCGCCGCTCCACCGCGTCTTCGGTCACCGGCAGGGTGGCGATCGACGAGCGCGAGACGAAGCCCAGCTGGATGGCGGGCCAGGCGGCGGCGTAAAAGCGCCTGGGCGACATGCCATTGGCAAGCAGCAGCAGCGGATAGACGACGAACAGCACCAGGCCGAGGCCGATATAGACGGCCAGCGCAAAGCTGCCGAGCGCGGACAGCGACTGCCAGCCATAACGCACGATCGCATTGCCCAGCAGCGCACCCGACCCGAGCGGGGTCAGCCGGATCACCCAGGACAGGATGCGCCGGAAGATGGCGAGCGCCGAGGCGTTGAACGACAGGAAGCTCTCGCCCTTGTCGCCGACCCGCACGGCCGCGACACCGATCGCAACCGCCATGACGATGATCTGCAGGATGTTGAACGACAAGCCGGTCTTCAGCGCGCCATTATCGCCCGCGCTCGTCGAGGCGGACAGGCCCAGGATATTGGACGGGATCAGCCCGCGCAGGAAGTCCAGCCAGGAGCCTGCCGTATCGGGCCGCACCGCGCTGCCCGGCGCGACGCCCGCATGGAGCCCCGGTTGCAGCACGGTGCCCAGCGTCAGCCCGATGGTGACGGCGATCAGCGCGGTGATCGCGAACCAGACAAAGGTGGCGGCGACCAGCCGGGCGGCATTGTTCAGGTCGCGCAGCGCCGCGATCGACGCGACGATGGCGGTGAACACCAGCGGGACGACCAGCACCTTGAGCAGCTGGACGAAGCTCTCACCGACGATGCGCAGGCCCTCGGCCAATCCGGCCAGGCCCTGCGACCGGGCGAGCAGGCCGAGCAGCAGGCCCACGGCCATGCCGACGAACACCTGCGCGCCGAAAGAAAAACGGAATCTCATCCGACCATAGCTAGCAAGCCGGCGAAACGATCCCAATCAAGTTTTGTGTGGGGGTAAGAAAGCTCCCCATTGCGGCCTCTAAAGAGGGCTGGGGGAGAATGGTGCTGCCGGTGAGGATTGAACTCACGACCTCAGCCTTACCAAGGATGCGCTCTACCACTGAGCTACGGCAGCACTCGCGTTTCACCGCGGGAAGCGCGCCTAGAGACGATTGGGCGGGCATTGTCAAGCGCCCTTTGTGCGGATTATGCGAAATGCCATGGCAAAAGACGAACGGGCGGAGCGGCTGGCGGCGGCGCTCCGGGAAAATCTGAAACGGCGAAAGGCCCAGGCGCGAGAGCAGGGCGAAGGGCCTGCGCCCGATCCCGCCCCGCGCGACGAGCCGGCCTGACCGCTCAGCGGGGGGCGATCAGCCCCAGGACCAGGGTCAGGCCGCCCAGCCCCAACGACAAGGCCCAGCGCAACCTGGCCCAGCCCGCGACGGCCCGCATCGCGTCGCCGATCCGAAGGTCGGCGAGCGGCGTGATCATGATGACGAGGCCCAGCAGGATCAACGCGACCCGGATCGAGCCGCCCGCCAGTAATGGCGGCAGCAACAACGCCCATCCGATCAGGCTGGGCAGCACCGCCACCAGATAGGGCCAGCCCCGATCGTCGCGGCGCAGCAGCGCCTCCATCCACCACATGCCGCCCAGGAAGGACAGGATGAGCGCGCCGTAGAGCCCGCCGCCGATGGTCGCGGGCAGGGTCAGCGCCGGGTCGACCAGCGCCAGCGTGACGCAGAGCAGGGGCGGCAGGACTCCGGCCACGCCCAGGATCAGCGGTGGTCGTGGCAGATGGTCGTGATTCATCGCGGCATTCCCGGAACGTGACGTTGCGGGGTGGCTACGCAGGGGCCGTGCGATGGTTCATTTGGGGCAAACACGATCCCCCCAGTGGCGGGGAGGACGTCATATGAATCCACACCTCCCCTTCAGGGGAGGGGACGGGGGTGGGGCGCTTCCGCAAGCGCGGTGTTCGTGGAAAGGCCCCACCCCAACCCCTCCCCTGAAGAGGAGGGGCTTGCGTCGATTCAACGCAATGTCGTCCCGCTCTATATCTCCAGCCGCAGCGAGGCGCGGACCGTCCTTGGCGCGCCGGGATAGATCCACAAGCGGCTGTACGAACTCGCGGCATAGCGCGCGTCGAACAGGTTGTCGGCCTCCAGCCGGAAGCGCAGCTGGTCGGTGACGGGCATTTCGACCGCCGCCTTGGCCTTTACATAGGAGGGCAGGACCAGCGGCCGTGCATCGAGCGAGCCTGCGCGGTCGCCGACATAGGCGACGCCGCCGCTCAACTGCCAGTCGCGCCCGGCGATGGGCAGTTGGTGGACGACCAGCACCGTCCCCGAATGCGCTGGCACGCCCAGCACCGCCGGGGTGGCGAAGCTCTTGTCGTCGTTGCGGGCATGGACCCAGGCATAGTTGGCGATCACCTGCCACCGGCGGGCCAGGCGCAGCGAGGCGTCGGCCTCGATCCCCCGGCTGTTCATCCGGCCGACCGGCGCGTTGAAACCGGGATCGACCGGATCGGTGGTCAGGATGTTGCTTTTGGCGATGTCGAACCAGGTCATGCCCAGGTCGAGCCCGGCCCAGCGGCCCGCAACGCCGACTTCATACCCACGCGCTTCCTCCGGCTGGAAACCCTCGCCGGTGCGGCCTGTGCCGGAATTGAGCAGGAAGGATTCGCCCCAATTGGCATGGACCGACACATGGTCGTCCACCGCATAGCGGGCGCCCGCACGGAACTTGACCGGCTCGTCAACGATCTGTCCGACCCCGCCGGTGCGGTTGTTGACGATCTTCTGCCGATAGGGATCGACCCGCGCGCCGCCGACCAGGGTCAGCCGGTCGGTCACCGCCCACATATCCTGGACATAGAGGGTGCTCGCCCAGCGATTCTCGTCATTGTTGGTGAAGGGCAGGAGCGGCGCGGCGCTCCCGCCGTAGGTCGATGCCGGATCGTAGAGATCGACCGCATAGGGCGCTGCCGCCGACGGATTGCGCCGCATCCACCGCTCGCCATAGGTCATGCGATAGCCCTTGAGGCCGAGGCTCAACTTGTGCCGCCCGATCGTCCCCGCCAGTTCCAGCCGCGCGGCCAGATCGTCGATCACGAAATCGCGCGAGCGCCGCTGGCGCCAGACTTGGGTGCCGACGATGCGCGACTGGTCCGCCGAAAAGCCCTTGAGCGAGCCGGTCCGCCAGACGATCCCGCCGTTCAGCGTCCAGCCGCCGCCCAGTTGCGCCAGGCCGGTCAGCTGGTGCCGCTCGTTGCGGAAACGGGTGAGGCCGTTGGACGGCTCGCCATAATAGTTCGAGCGGGGCAGGGCATTGGCATCGTCGCCGACCGCCGGGATGCCGCGATCGAACGGCGTGTCGAACTGCATGAACTCGGCCAGATAGGTCAGGCGCAGCGCATCGCTCGGCGCCCAGGTCAGCGAGGGGGAGACCACCCGACGCTTGAGCGACACCGTGTCGCGCCAGCCATCGCTGTCCTCGGCCGCGACGATGATTCGCGCGGCGAAGGTGTCGGAGAGCGGCCCCGTGGCATCCGCCTCGACCCGGCGGGTGTCGAACGAGCCATAGGTCGCAGTCAGCCGGGCCGAGGAGGTGAAGCGCGGCATCTTGGAGACGATGTTGACCCGGCCGCCCGGATCGACATCGCCGAAGATCGCGCCCGCCGGTCCTTTCAGCACCTCGATCCGCTCGACCGTGGCGGGGTCGCGCGGCGGGACCATGCCGCGATTGGCGATGAAGCCGTCGACATAGAATTCCGCGCCGCCGTCCGGCGTGCCTAGGAATCCACGAATCGCGAAATTGTCGAGCACGCCGCCGCGGTTGTTCTGCTGGCTGAACCCGCTGACCAGCTCCAGCGCGTCGTTCAGGCGGTACGTGCCCGCCGCCTGCAACACGTCCTGCTCCAGCGAGCGGCTGGACTGCGACATGCGCGCGGTCGCGGGATCGGACGACAGGGTGCGGTCGACCGAGCGGCGGGTGCCCAGGACCACGATGTCCGAACGATCCTCGGCCTGTTCGCGCGTATCGGCTTCCTGCGCATTGGCGCACAGCGGCATGGCGCATGAGGCCATGGCAAGGGACAGGACGGCAAGACGAGAACGACGAAGTAAGGAGTCGGTGACGGCCATGGATGATCCGGTGATATGGTATGTTGCAACGTCTCATAGGGCGACGATTCGGCAAGGCAACACTTCGGCCCGGCTATTCTGAAAAAAACGTCATGCCTCCCTTCATCGTCCGGACTGGATGACGCGCGGCTTTCGAGCTAGTCCATCCGCCCGTGAGGATCGCGATCATCGACACCAGCACGACGCGCGCGGCGATCATCGCCGAGGGCCTGCGCGAGGCGGGCCTGGACGATCAGGTGCTGATCGACCCCGCCGGGCCGATCGTCCGCCAGATCGAGGCGTGCGCGCCCGAGGTGGTGCTCATCAACCTGGAAAATCCCGGCCGCGACCTGCTGGAGGATTTCTTCGCCATGTCGCGCGCGGTGGACCGCCCGATCGCGATGTTCGTCGACCAGTCGGATGCCGAAAGCGCGCTGGCGGCGGTCGATGCGGGGGTTTCGGCCTATGTCGTCGACGGTCTGGCGAAGCAGCGGATCAAGCCGGTGCTCGACGTCGCGATCCGCCGCTTCCAGGCCTTTTCGCGGCTGCAGGCCGAACTGGCCGAGGCCAGGACCGCGCTGGCCGACCGCCAGACGATCGACCGGGCCAAGGCGATCCTGATGCGGCGGCGCGGCATCGACGAACCGGCCGCCTATGCGCTGCTGCGCGGCCATGCGATGCAGTCCAACCGGCGGATCGCCGAGGTGGCCGAGGCGATCGTGACCAGCGAGGCGCTGATGGGAGATGTGCCGTGAGTCTCGACCGGTTCCGCATCGGCTTCGTGCCGCTGGTCGACGCTGCGCTGCCGATATTGGCGCATGAGCTGGGTTTTGCCGAGGAACAGGGGGTGGCGGTCGATCTGGTGCGCGACGTCACCTGGGCGGCGGTGCGCGACCGGCTGCTCTATGGGCATACCGACGCCGCGCACATGGTCGCGCCGCTCGCCATCGCAACCGCGCTGGGGCGGGATCGTCCGGCGGTGCCGATGGCGGTGCCCTTCGTACTGGGGTTGAACGGCAACGCCATCACCTTCTCGACCGCACTGGGCGAGGCGTGCGGGCTGGGCGAGGGGCTGGGCGATCCGATCGCGGTGGGGGCGGCCCTGCGCGAGGTGGCGGCGCGGCAGCGTTTGCGCTTCGGGGTGGTGCATCGCCACTCCAGCCATAATTATATGCTGCGCTACTGGCTGGCGGGGGTCGGCATCCGGCCGGACATGGATGTCGATATCGTCGTGACCAGCCCGCCCTTCGCCGCCGATGCGCTGGCGGCGGGCGAGGTAGACGGTATTTGCGTCGGCGAGCCGTGGAACTCGATCGCTGTCGATCGCGGCGTCGGGCGGATCGCGCTGGCCACCGCGCAAATCTGGCGGCGGGGTGTCGAGAAGGTGCTGGCGATGCGCACCGACCAGGCCGAGGAGCGGCGCGACGGCGTGCTGCGGCTGATCCGCGCGCTCCACGCGGCGGCGGCGCATTTCATCGATCCCGAGACGGTCGAACAGAGCGCCGAAATCCTGTCGCGCACCGCTTATCTCGACGCGCCGGTGGGCGCGATCCTGCGCGCGATCACCGACCGCATCCGCGTGGTGCCGGGCGGCGAGCCGGTCCATTATCCCGATTTCATGTTCCAATATCGCGAGGCGGCGAACTTCCCATGGCGCAGCCAGGCGGGCTGGCTCTATGCGCAGATGGTGCGGTGGGAGGGGCTGTCCTTCTCGAACGCGGACGCCGCCACCGCGCAGGGCGTGTTCCGGCCGGACCTGTACCGCGCCGCGCTGGCGGGGTCGGGCGCACCGTTGCCGGGGGCAAGCTCCAAGCTGGAGGGCGCGCTGGTCGAGCCGATCGGGGCGGGGTCGACGCAAGGGCGGCTGGTGCTGGGCAGCGATCCGTTTTTCGACGGGCGGGCGTTCGATCCGGATGATATCCCGGGGTATCTTGCGGGACTGCCCTGAAATTCCTCCCCTGTAAGGGGAGGTGGCAGGCCTAAGGCCTGACGGAGGGGTGTAACCCTCTCGATAGCGGGACACCCCTCCGACGCGCTGCGCGCGCCACCTCCCCTTCCAGGGGAGGAATTGAGGTGTGATTGCTGCAATTGCGAAAGGGTCTTGCGCGCCGCTGGCGAATCAGGCAGTTTTCGCGTCGTCCGGCAATGGCGTCGGACACGAGATAACGGCGATCGCCGCTCCAACGACGGGGTGGCGCGCTGGCGGAAGCGGGGCTGTCCCACTTTCCGCTTGGAGGCAACGAAGCCGCCAGGATGCGACCCGCAAGGGTCCCGCGTCCTGGCGGCTTTTTTCGTTTCGGGTCCCGGCGACCCCACGGAGGCGGCACGATGGCGACGGCATTCTGGGATGACGACAAGGCGGCGAAAGCGGCGGACGATGGCGGCTTCTGGGCGAGCGGTCATACGCCGACGCTGATCGCGGCGTTCCTCTATTTCGATCTGGCCTTCATGGTCTGGGTCTTGCTCGGCCCGCTCGCGCCGCAGATTTCGGCCAGCCTGTCGCTGACCCCGGCGGAAAAGGGCGTGATGGTCGCGGTGCCGACGCTGGCGGGGGCGGTGCTGCGCGTCGTCAACGGCCTGCTGGTCGACCGGATCGGGCCGAAGCGGGCGGGTGCGATCAGCCAGTTGATCGTGATCGGCGGCCTCTTCTCGGCCTGGGTGCTGGGGGTGAACAGCTTTGGCGGCACGCTGGCGCTGGGTGTCATCCTGGGCTTTGCGGGGGCGAGCTTCGCCATCGCGCTGCCCCTCGCCAGCCGCTGGTATCCGCCTGAGCATCAGGGCAAGGCGATGGGCCTGGCGGGCATGGGCAATTCGGGCACGGTGCTCGCCGCGTTGTTCGCGCCCGCGCTCGCCAAGCTGTTCGGCTGGAACGCGGTGCTGGGTCTGGCCTGCCTGCCGCTGACCCTCGTCTTCTTCGCCTATATGGTCATGGCCAAGGATGCGCCGGGCGCACCGCCGCCACGCCGTCTGGTCGAGTATCTGGCGCCCCTGAAACAGGCCGATGCCTGGTGGCTGATGGGCTTCTACGCCGTCACCTTCGGCGGGTTCGTCGGGCTTGCCGCCAGCCTGCCCATCTATTTCACCGACCGCTTCGGTCTGACCCCGGTGCAGGCCGGTTATGCCACGGCGGCCTGTGTCTTCGCCGGGTCGCTGGTCCGGCCGATGGGCGGCGCGCTGGCCGATGCGATCGGGGGCGTGAAGGCGCTGCTCGGCGTGTTCGCCGCCGCCGCCGTCACCCTGACCGGCGTGGCGATGGTCGACGGGTTCGCCGCCTCGCTCGCACTGTTCGTCCTGTCGATGCTGGCGCTGGGGGTCGGCAATGGTTCGGTGTTCCAGCTGGTGCCGCAGCGTTTCGCCGCCGAGATCGGCGTGATGACCGGCCTGGTCGGCATGGCGGGCGGGATCGGCGGCTTCTACCTCGCCTCGTCGCTGGGCTTCGCCAAGCAGTGGACGGGCAGCTTTTCCGGCGGCTTCCTGATCTTCGCCGCGCTGGCCCTGATCGCGCTGGCGGGCCTGATGCTGGTCAAGACCCGCTGGCGCCGCAGCTGGGGCGCGGCCGAGGGCGTGCGGATCTGATGCTTTTCCTCTTCCACGGATCGAACCGATGAAACACGAAGTCCTGAGCGTCGCCAAGGTCGACACCCGCGAGCATTTGATCGTCGTCGGCAACGGCATGGCCGGATGCCGCGCGGTCGAGGAATTGCTGGCCCGCGATCCCGCGCGCTATCGCATCACCATCTTCGGCGCCGAGCCGCTCGTGAATTACAATCGGATCATGCTGTCGCCGGTGCTGGCGGGCGAGAAGACGTTCGACGAGATCGTCATCAACGGCCTCGACTGGTATGAAGATAACGGCATCACCCTGGTCAGCGGCGATCCGGTCACCGCGATCGACCGGGACGCGCGCACCGTCACCGCGCAGAGCGGCATGGTGCTGGACTATGACCGGCTGCTGATCGCGACCGGCTCCGACCCGTTCATCATCCCGGTGCCCGGCCACGACCTGCCCGGCGTCATCAGCTTCCGCGACATGAAGGATGTCGAGCATATGCTCGCCGCCGCCGAGCGGGGTGGCAGCGCGGTAGTGATCGGCGGCGGCCTGCTGGGGCTGGAGGCGGCGCATGGCCTGTCCTTGCGCGGCATGACCGTCACCGTCCTCCACCTGATGCCGACGCTGATGGAGCGGCAGCTCGACGAGGCGGCGGGCTGGCTGCTGAAACAGGCGCTGGAGGCGCGCGGCCAGACCGTGCTGACCGGGGCCGATACCGCCGCGATCCTGGGCGATGGCAAGGTGGAGGCGATCCGCCTGAAGGACGGGCGCGAGATTCCCGCCGATCTGGTGGTGATGGCGGTCGGCATCCGTCCCTCGGTCGCGCTGGCCCGCGCGGCCGGGCTGGAGGTCGGGCGCGGGATCAAGGTGGACGACCATATGGTCACGTCCGACCCGCGTATCCTGGCGGTCGGCGAGTGCGTCGAGCATGACGGCCAGGTCTACGGCCTGGTCGCGCCGCTCTGGGACATGTGCCGCAGTCTCGCCGATGCGTTGACCGGCGCACCCTCGGGCTATCGCCCCACCGCCACCGCGACGAAGCTGAAGGTCGCCGGGCTCGACGTCTTTTCGGCGGGCGATTTCGGCGGCGGCGACGGCGCGGAGGATATCGTGCTGCGCGACGCGTCGCGGGGCATCTACAAGCGCGTCGTGGTCAAGGACGACCGGATCGTCGGCGCGGTGCTCTACGGCGATACCGCCGACGGCAACTGGTATTTCGACCTGCTCAAAAAGGGCGAGAGTGTCGGCGACATTCGCGACGCGCTGATCTTCGGCCAGGCCTTCGCCTCGGGAGGGGGGCAGGCGGACCCTAAGGCGGCCGTTGCGGCGCTCTCCGACACGGCGGAGATTTGCGGCTGCAACGGCGTCACCAAGGGCCAGGTCGTGTCGTGCATCGCGAAAGGCGCGCACAGCCTGGATGCGGTCCGTGCCACCTGCAAGGCGTCGGCCAGCTGCGGCTCATGTACCGGACTGGTCGAGACTCTGCTCGCGCTGACGCTCGGCGACGAGGTCGAGGCCGGTCCGAAGACCATGTGCAAATGCACCAGCTTCGGCCATGACGATGTCCGCCGCGAGATCGTCGCGCAGGGGATGAAGTCGATCCCCGAGGTGATGCAGAAGCTGCACTGGTCGACCCCGGACGGCTGTTCGTCCTGCCGCCCCGCGCTCAACTACTATCTGCTCTGTGCGTTGCCCGGTGAGTATGTCGACGACCAGCAGAGCCGCTTCGTCAACGAACGGATGCACGCCAACATCCAGAAGGACGGTACCTATTCGGTCGTCCCGCGCATGTGGGGCGGCATCACCAGCCCGAAGGAACTGCGCGCGATCGCCGATGTGGTCGAGAAGTTCAACGCGCCGATGGTCAAGGTCACAGGCGGCCAGCGGCTCGACATCTTCGGCATCAAAAAGGAGGACCTGCCCGCCGTCTGGGCCGATCTGAACGCCGCCGGGATGGTCAGCGGTCATGCGTACGGCAAGTCGCTTCGCACGGTGAAGACCTGCGTCGGCTCGGAATGGTGCCGCTTCGGCACGCAGGATTCGACCGGGCTGGGCGTCAAGCTGGAGCGGGCGACCTGGGGATCGTGGATGCCGCACAAGTTCAAGATCGCGGTGTCGGGCTGTCCGCGCAACTGTGCCGAGGCGACGATCAAGGACTTCGGGGTAGTCTGCGTCGATTCGGGCTACGAACTCCATGTCGGCGGCAATGGCGGGATCAAGGTCCGCGCTACCGACCTGCTCTGCAAGGTCGCGACCGAGGAAGAGGCGATGGAGATGTGCGCCGCTTTCGTCCAGCTCTATCGCGAGGAGGCGCGCTATCTGGAGCGGACCGCGCCGTGGATCGAGCGGGTTGGCCTCGCCTATATCCAGTCGCGCCTGTTGCCCGATGAAGAGGCGCGCGCCGAACTCGCCCGTCGCTTCTTCCATTCGCAGAGCTTCTCGCAGGATGACCCCTGGGCCGCGCGCGTCGCAGGCGAGGAGCGCGAAATCCATGCGCCGATGGCGCGCTTCCAACCTGTTGGAGAGATGGCATGACCTCTGGTTTCTTGGCGGGCGAATGGCTTGATATCGGCTGGGTCAACGAAATCCCGGTGCGTGGCAGCCGCACGGTGCAGGTCGAGGGCGGGAACGACATCGCCGTCTTCCGCACCGGCGAGAACAAGGTCTTCGCGCTGCTCGACCGCTGCCCGCACAAACATGGGCGGCTGAGCCAGGGGATCGTGCACGGCGGCGCGGTGGCGTGTCCGCTGCACAATTGGCGGATTTCGCTGAGCACCGGCGAGGCGCTGGGTGAGGACAAGGGCTGCACGCCCGTGGTGCCGGTGAAGATTAGCGGCGGCCGCGTGCTGATCTGCCGCGCCAGCACCCTGAAGGCGGCGGCGTGAGGAGCGGGCACTTTTCTCCCCTCCCCTTCAGGGGAGGGGCTGGGGGTGGGGCCTCGCCACAAGCGTTGTGCCTGCCGAACTGCCCCACCCCAACCCCTCCCCTAAAGGGGAGGGGCAACGCATGAACGCCATCCGCACCACCTGCGCCTATTGCGGCGTCGGCTGCGGCATCCGCGCGACCGTGACCGGCGACCGTAGCATCCGCATCGAGGGCGACCCTGACCACCCCGCCAATCGCGGCAAGCTCTGCTCGAAGGGTACGCATCTGGGCGAGACGGTCGGCCTCGAAGGCCGCCTGCTCACCCCCATGATCGGCAAGCGCCGCGCCTCTTGGGACAAGGCGCTCGACCTGGTGGCGAAACGCTTCCGCGACACCATCGCCCAGCACGGCCCCGACAGCGTCGCCTTCTACGTCTCCGGCCAGTTGCTGACCGAGGACTATTATGTCGCCAACAAGCTGATGAAGGGCTTTATCGGCTCGGCCAATATCGACACCAATTCGCGGCTGTGCATGTCGAGCGCGGTCGCGGGTCACACCCGCGCGTTCGGCGAGGACGTGGTGCCCGCCTCCTACGACGACATCGATGCCGCCGACCTGATCGTGCTGGTCGGCAGCAACACCGCCTGGTGCCATCCCATCGTCTATCAGCGTATCCGCGCGCGCTGCGACGCGGGCGCCAAGCTGGTGGTGATCGACCCGCGCCGGACCGAGACGGCGGAAGAAGCCGACCTGCACCTGCTGCTGCGCCCCGGCAGCGACGTGGCGCTGATGAACGGCCTGCTCGCCTGGTGCCGCGAGGCGGGGGCGCTCGACCCCGCATTTCTCGCCGATCACCTGTCGGTCCCGGCCGATTTCTGGGACCGGGTGGGCGAGGGCAGCGACCTCTGGTCGGTCGCCAGGACCTGCGACCTGTCGCCCGCCGACCTGCGGCGCTTCTACGAGCTGTTCGCCGCCACCCCGCGCACCGTCACGCTGTTCAGCCAGGGCGTGAATCAGTCGCTGACCGGCACCGATCAGGTCAATGCGATCCTGAACGTCCATCTCGCCACGGGGCGCATCGGCAAGCCCGGCGCGCAGCCCTTTTCGATCACCGGCCAGCCCAATGCGATGGGCGGGCGCGAGGTGGGTGGGCTGGCCTCGACGCTGGCCGCGCATATGGATTTCGCGCCCGAGAACCGCGCCCGCGTCCAGCGTTTCTGGGCCGCGCCGACCATCGCCGACAAGCCCGGTCTCAAGGCCGTCGACCTGTTCCGGGCGGTCGGCGAGGGGCGGATCAAGGCACTCTGGGTGATGGCGACCAATCCCGCGGTGTCGATGCCCGATGCGGGCCGCGTGCGCGAGGTGCTGGCCGCCTGTCCCTTCGTGGTGGTCAGCGACGTGATCGCCGACACCGATACCTCGGCTCATGCCCATGTCCGCCTGCCCGCCGCCGCCTGGGGCGAGAAGGACGGGACCGTCACCAATAGCGACCGCACGATCAGCCGCCAGCGCGCGCTATTCCCGCTGCCGGGCGAGGCCAGGCCCGACTGGTGGATCGTCAAGGAAGTCGGTCGCCGCATGGGGTGGAAGACCGCCTTCGCCTATGACCGCCCCGCCGAAATCTGGCGCGAGCATTGTCGGTTGTCGGCTTACGAGAATGACGGCGCGCGCCTGTTCGCGCTGCCCGGCCGGTCGAGCGCGGGCAATGGCGACTATGATGCGATGACGCCGTTCCGCTGGGGCGGCACCCCCTTTGCCGATGGCCGTTTCCCGACCGCCGATGGCCGTGCGCGACTGGTGACGGTGACGCAAAAGGCGATTTCGGGGCCGCTCGCCGCCTGGCCGCTGACGCTCAACACGGGCCGCTATCGCGACCAGTGGCACAGCATGACCCGCACCGGCCTGGCCCCCAAGCTCGCCCGTCACCGCGAGGAGCCTTTGGTGGAGGTGCATCCTGACGATGCCGCCGGGCTGGGCGTCGCCGATGGCGGGCTGGCGCGAGTGGCGACGCCGCAGGGCGACAGCCTCTACCGCGTGCGCGTGACGTTGGCGCAGCGAAAGGGCGAGATCTTCACCCCGATCCACTGGACCGACCGCACCTCGAGCGGCGGTCGCACCGGCCTGCTGCCGCGTCCGCTGGTCGATCCCGTCTCGGGCCAGCCGGGCTTCAAGCAAACCCCGGCGCGACTGGCGGCGGTCGCGACGCGCTGGCGCGGTTTCCTGATCGTCGCGGGCGAGCCGGTGCGTACTCCCAAATGCCTCTGGGCGACGCGCGTCGCGGTTCCGGCGGGCAGCCTGTGGGAACTGGCGTGCGACGGCGATCCGACCCGGCTGGAGGCGAGCCTGCCCACTGGCGAGCGGATCGAGGCGATCGACGCCGCGCGCGGCACGAGGCGGATCGCGATCCTGTCGGGTGGTCGGCTGGTCGCCGCGCTGTTCGTGACCGAGAGCGGCGAACTGCCCGCCCGCGACTGGCTGATCGGGCAACTGGCCGAGACAGAGGCCGCGCCGAGCCTGCTCGCCGGACGCGCACCGGGGATGCCGGTGGATCGCGGCGCGATCGTCTGCGCCTGTTTCGATATCGGGATGCGCACCATCGTCGCGGCGATCCGCGACCAGCGGCTGGCCGATGTCGCCGCGATCGGAGCCGCTTTGGGCGCGGGCACCAATTGCGGATCGTGCCGCCCCGCGCTCGCCCGCCTGCTCGCCGAGGAAACCAACCATGCCGCATGACGATTTTCCCGCCGGTTCGGTCTGGCTGGTCGGCGCAGGGCCGGGCGATCCCGACCTGCTGACCCGCAAGGCCGAGCGGTTGATCGCGGCGGCGGATGCGGTCTTCTACGACGCACTGGTCGGCCCCGCCATCCTCGACCTGATCGGCACCCGTGCCGAGCGGGTCAGCGTCGGTAAGCGTTCGGGCCGCCATTCCAGGGATCAGCGGACCATCGACGCCCTGATCGTCGCGGCGGCGCTGGCGGGAAAGCGTGTCGTCCGGCTGAAGGGCGGCGACCCGGCGATCTTCGGGCGCACGGCGGAGGAGGTCGCTGCCTGTCGCGCGGCGGGCGTCTCGGTACGCATCTGCCCCGGCATCACCGCCGCCAGCGCGGCGGTCGCCTCGGCCGGGACCAGCCTGACGCTGCGCGGCGTGGCGCGTCGCCTGACCCTGGTGACAGCCCATGCGCAGGCGGGCGCGACGCTCGATCTCGACTGGCCAGCGCTGGCCGCGTCCGATTCGACGCTCGCCATCTATATGGGCCGCGCCGCCGCCGCGACCGTCGCCCAGCAGCTGGTCGCCGCTGGCCGCAGCCCCGACACGCCGGTGCTGGTCGTGGTCAACGCCTCGCTGCCCAATGAGCGGATCATCCGGGGGCGGCTGTCCTCGCTGGCCTTTCTGGTCGAGGCGATCAGCGCGCACGATCCCGCCATGCTGATCGTCGGCGAAGCGGTCGAAGCCGACCCGGCCTTCGCAAGCGCACAATGTACCCCGATACGGGCAGGAATGACCGTCGCCTGATGAATAAAGAAAGGCTTGTCGGCTTTGTCAGGAAAGAAACGGGCGCGCCTCGGCGCCCATGGCGGCGGGAGAGGCCAAGACTTCATCATCGCGCTGTCGCGCGGTGATGTTGGTAGAAAGTCTTGGTTTTCCGCCATTCCCGAGGCTCTAAGGCCTGGGGAAGAATGGTGCCCCACAGAGACCGAACGTGGGCACTCAGAACATTGGGAAATTTCGGTGCCAACGGGCTAATCTGAATGATGCGTCCGTTCTGAGCTGATCAACGAAGGAAGGCAATTAGGCCGCTTTGAACCACCAAGCCGTTTTTCTGGTCGTTCATATTGCTGCGCTACTGGTGCTGCTCGCCGGTCAGTGGACCTAGCGTAACAGATTTGGCGCTGCCCTTTGCGCCCTGCTTTGAAGCATCGTCGCCAAACAAGGCCGAGCTCAGCTGAAAGGCGAGCTGGCCACTCCCATTATACAATTTTTACTCCGTGGAGGGTATTTTGAAGGCGGAGGTAAATATGCAAGTTTTCAAAGCTCTTATCGGAAACAGGTTTCATACGAGCGAGGTGTACGTCGCCGCTGCCGACAAAGAGAAGGCATGCGCCGCCATTGAGCGCCATCTCCTGTCTGAAAGTTGGCAAGCTGTTGAGCGTCGAGAGTTGGAGTGGTCGGATCAGCTGGAAGGTAGCCGTAAGGCTACCGCTGAGGATCATTGCTACAAGGTTATGCGAGACAACGTCGAAGCTGAAACGGAACCGGCGGAAGCCGATGAATTGAAAACTCACTCACTCTACGGGCCTTTACTGCAAGACCCCGAATCGGTGAACACCTCAAGCGGACAGACGTGGGCAAACGGCTAGAATTGAGGATGATATATCCAGTATATATCAACCGCCGGTCAACGGGATGGTACCTCAAGAACGGGCCGAACTTCTCGGAACTCGAACAAGCAGGCATAGGGGTGTCGGGTATCAAGGCCAGTTCGGTTTAATCTTGGTTGGTCCCCGGCCAATCGGTAAGGGATTCGCCGGGGGGCAACTATGAGGCAGTTGGCATTGATGGCGCTCGCGGCCTTCGGGTTCGCGGGCGAGGCAGCGGCGCAGCGCGCCGATCAGAACGCCGCGCGCGCGGCCGAGGATGCGTTCGGCGTGAGCTACGCCAATGAATCCGTCGGTCTTTACGACGAGGACGACGTGCGCGGCTTCTCCCCAATCGATGCCGGCAACGTCCGTATCGAAGGGCTGTATATCGATCAGCAAGCGGACCTCAGCTACCGTATCGTCGATAGCTCGATCATCCGCGTCGGCCTGACAGCGATCGACTATCCGTTTCCAGCGCCGACCGGGATCGCCGATTTCCGGCTGCCCGATGCGCCCGAGGCACTGGTCCTCAGCCCCCGACTGAACGCCGGCACCTTCGGCGATGCCAGCGTCGAGTTCGACGTGCGCGCGCCGATCGTCGGTGAAGCCTTGTCGGCGGCAGGCGGCCTTGGCCTCTATCGGGACAATGAGTGGTTCGGGGGCACGCCGAAATCATTCTCCGGTGGGATCAGCTTCAGGTGGCGTCCCGCGCCCAATACCGAAATCATCCCGTTCTGGAGCCTGGACAAGACATGGAGCGAGGAGGCGGTGCCGACCTACTTCACCAGTGGGGCGTTCGTTCCGCCGCGGGTGCGCGATCGTCGCCGCTATACCGGGCAGGAATGGGCGACTAATACCAGTCGCGGCAGCAATACCGGCGTGATCGCCCGCACGAAGCTGGGCGATTGGTCGCTGGCGGGCGGCCTGTTCCGCTCGATCTACGCCGTCAGCCGCGATCGGACGACGCTGTGGCTCGATGTGGACGAAAAAGGCACCGGCACGGAAACAGTCTATGCGGCCCCGTCGTCGCGCTACGCGTCCACCTCGGGAGAGGTGCGCGTGTCCCGCACCTTCACGGAAGGTCCACGGCTGCATCGTTTTCATGCGTCGGTGCGCGCTCGCGATCAGGCCCGGCTCTACGGCGAGGCGGAAGCGGTCGAGCTGTCCCGCCGCAGCATCGCGACGCGCGCGCCGATCACCGAGCCGTCGTTCGCCTTCGTGAAGCGCACGCCCGATGACGTTCGGCAGGTGACGGGCGGCATCGCTTACGAGGGCCGCTGGAAGGGACGCGGGAGCCTCAACATCGGCGTCCAGAAGACAGATTACCGCAAGCACGTCCGTCCGCCCGGACGCGAGGCAATCATGTCGCGCGACCGACCGTGGCTGTTCAACCTGATGGCCTCGCTCGACGTGGCGTCCGGTCTGTCGGCCTATGCCGGGGTGACGCGAGGTCTGGAAGAAAGCGAGGTCGCACCAGACATTGCCGTGAACCGCAACGCGGCACCGCCCGCGCTCCGAACGCGGCAGGTCGATTCCGGCGTGCGCGCCTCGTTGGGCAAGCTGCAAGCGGCGGTGGGCGTGTTCGATGTCCGCAAGCCCTATTTCAACCTCGACGGTTCGGACTTCTACCGCCGGCTCGGCGAAGTCCGCCATCGCGGCATCGAGGGTTCGTTGAGCGGGGACGTGACGCCGTTCGCCAGCCTGGTTGCGGGCGCGGTCCTGCTTGATCCCCGCGTCACGGGGGAACTGGTCGACGACGGCACGATCGGCGCGCGTCCTGTCGGCACAAGCCGCAGCCGCATCGTGCTGGCCCTCGACGTGCATCCGGAAGGGTGGGGAGGATCGTCCTTCGACGTTCAGGTGACGCGGCATGGCGGATCGTTCGCCGACCAATCCAACGCCGTCCGACTGCCATCGCGCCCGACCGTCGCCTTAGGTGCGCGTCACCGGCTTCGGCTCGCGCGCCGCGACGTGATCGCCCGCGTCCAGGTGACGAACCTGTTCAATACCTATCGATGGATCGCGGACTCCTCGGAGGGTCTGACCTATAGTTCCGGTCGATACGTCGGGTTCTCCCTCGCAACTGATCTGGAAAGTTAAGCCGCTAAGCGGTCGGGCTTTCTGGCGGCGGATGGACGATCGAGGATACGCAAGCCTTCAGGCCATAATTCAATCGGGCACGTCGGATGCCACGATCCACTTGCCGAACAAGGCAAAGCCGCTCGATTTCGCGAGGGCGACGGATGCGAGGTTGTCGAGCTGGCAACGATATTGCGGCTCGTATCCCTCTTGGCGCGAGAAGTCGCTGATCGTGAGGACGACCGCGCGTGCGAAACCTCTTCCCCGAGCATTGGAAAGCGTCAGCACGCCCAGGTCCGCGACCGGAGCGTTTTCCCAGGGACATGCGCTGGCGGCACTGACCAATCGATCGCCATCAAAGCAACCGAACACAGCCCAGTGATCCATTTCAACGAACGCATCGTCGCGATCCTGTTCCGATGCATCGGCTTGGAACGCCTCGAACGCAGCGCGATCCTTGCTCGTGAGGCGACGTGTAGCCGTTGATCGATCGGGTGTGATGCAGGTGTCCGCGGGAAGGTAGAACAGATAATCAGGATCGTGCAGGCCGACGCCACCGTGTGCCAACTGATCCTGAATGTCGGCGATCGACGTGGCGCCTGCCGCATGGGGACCAATCCGGTCAATCAGCTCGGGCCGCGATACGGTTTGCACCGAGCCGTCCATTCCTTCCAGTATCATCGCCGGACGTTTGGGATTCAGTTTCTCGCTTACCGCCCATGTCGAGCTGCTGTGGCCCGCGAACGCTTCATGCCAGTAGCGGAGAACGGGCTTGGGAAAGTTCGTCATGCAGCGACACTACCATAGCGGCACATTGCCCAGGCAGCCCACTTTCACAAGAGGATCGGAAAACGAGAACGGAAACAGCTCGAAACTCACCGCTGGTGAAAATATCGAAGATCAGTCGGCCAGACGAGTGAGGTGGCTAGGTGCCGCGCCCTTGCGTATCGTGACGGCATGAACATCGGCCAACTTGACGCCGCGATCCGGGCGGGTGCGATCGGCACGATCCTCCTGCTGGCATGGCTCTTGTTCGGCGGGCGTCGGCGGGTCGGCCTACCTGCGGCATTGTTTGCACCCTTGGCGATCTGCCTCTCCGGCTTCGTCATCGGCAACACGCCGATCGCCGCGCTGGCCCCGACCGGTATCGTCGGCGCCATTGCTCATACCGTAAGTGGTTTCGCGGTCGTCTTCCTGTGGTGGTTCTGCCTGTCCTGCTTCGATAGCCGGTTCAGATTGAAAGGGGGCGTATTGGGCGTCGGTTTGGCCTGGGCCGCCATCGCCGCGGTGGATCGGGGCCTGCTCGGCGATGCGCTGGCGGGCAGAGGGCTGTCGTTGCTGCTGGTCCCTCTGGGCTTCGCGATCGTGGGCCATATGGTCTGGCGCCTGCTGGCCGAACGTCAGGGCGACCTGATCCAGCAACGTCACGACGCCCGGATCATGGTCGCGGTTCTGCTCGGCGGGATGCTGTTCATCGACCTGGCGGCCGACGCGCTGTTCGGCTTTGCATGGCGCCCGCTCACATTCGCCATGACCCAGAACGCGATGGCGCTCGCCTTCGGTCTATGGCTTGCCGGCAGACTGCTGACCGTGCGTGCCGACGTGCTGACCTTCGGCGTGATCGCGAAACCGCCTCTGCCGGCGGAACTAGCATCACAGCCAAGCCTCCAACATAACGGCGAGTTGCATCGCCGGCTGTCCGGCCTGATGGAAGTCAAGCGCGTGTTCCTCGATCCCGAGCTGACCTTCGCCGCATTTGTCGAAAGCATGGGCGCGTCGGAACGCACCGTGCGGACGCTCATCAATCACGAGCTGGGCTACGATCATTTCCGTACCTTCCTGAACCACTACCGGGTCGCGGAGGCACGTCGATTGCTTGGCGATCGAAATCGCGACGACAAGCTCATCACCATCGCGCTGGACAGCGGCTTCGCCTCGCTTGCCAGCTTCAACCGCGTCTTCAGGGCAATCGAAGGACGCACCCCCAGCGACTACCGAACCGCTGCGCGTCAGGAGCAACCAAACGGCACGCACTTGGCGAAAGCCGGGTTTTGAGGAGCGAAATGCCGGGTTCTGAGAGGGCAAGCCGTCGCACCGTGGATAGCACGCTCTCGCTACATGGGATGAAGGCGGGCGCGTGAACGGACTGATCGGCTTGGGTGGAACGGTGGCGCTGCTCCTCGCCCTAGGGGTGGTGTTGGGATGCGCGGACCGGAAACGCTTCTCCCCGCGCTGGCTGCTGATTGCGGCGCTGCTGGTGGCGATCAACGACGCGCTTCTCACCCGCGCCTACGGATCGCTGCCTGATCTGATCGGCGGAGAGTGGAACTGGCAAGGCAAGCTCCTGGCGCTGGCAGCCACCCTCGCCATCGCCGCGACGCCGGCATTCGGGTTTCGTCGTGTCGGTCTGACGCTCGCGCAAGAACCGGGAAGTCTGAAGGCCGCGTTGCCGGTTGCGGTGCTCTACTGCGCGTTCTTCGTCGTGATCGCGGTGGCCTTTCCGGACAGCCGATCCAGCGGGGAGGAAGTCGCTTTCCAGCTGACCATGCCGGGTCTGGAAGAGGAACCCTTCTACCGGGGCATCCTCCTGTTCGCGCTCGACCAGGCGTTCACCGGCAGAAAGCGGTTCCTCCGTGTCGATTGGGGCTGGGGCGCCGTGCTGTCATGCTTCCTGTTCGGACTGGCGCACGCCTTCGGCTTCTCGCACGGCAGCTTCTCCTTCGACCCTATGACGATGGCGCTGACGGCAATTCCATCGTTCATCGCCGTCTGGCTTCGCCTGCGGACAGGGAGCCTCCTCCTGCCGGTCCTGCTGCACAATTTGGGCAACTCGCTTTCGCTACTGGCCTAGCAATGGCTTCGCATTCCGACGGTCGAATGGGAGCGGTCGGGCCTTCTCGAAACTCGGCAACGAGAGGAATCTGCACGCTGTCCCCAATACTGGAGCCAATCCAAAAATCAGGCTTGACCTTAAATCAAGTTAGGTAGAGTTATGGTGCATGCCTCGCTCTCGTGCACTCTCTCCCCATGCCCGAATGGTCCTGGCTGTTCTCCTCGATGCCGGCGGCCAGTGGTCGCACGGCTATGAACTGGTTCGGCTCGCTGGTGTGAAATCCGGCACGCTCTACCCCCTTCTGATCCGCCTCGAAGCGCAGGGCTATCTCGAAGCGGAATGGCAGCAGCCGACTGAAGGGGGACGACCACCAAGGCACGCCTATCGCCTGACGGCGAGCGGCGTGCAGCTCGCCCGCGCCAATCCCCCCGAACCGGCGGTGGCTTCGGCGTCGCACAGCGGGCGGGCAACGATATGAGCGTCGGCCTGCGCCGCGGTCTCACGACCCTCTCCTGCCGTATCCTGCAAGCTGTCCTGCCCCCCTCGTTGCAGTCGTGGGGGTGGGCAGTCCGGTATGAGGCAGCCAGTATTCAGGACGATACCAAGGCGCTCCTGTTCACTCTCGACAGCCTGAGCGGCCTCCTGCCGCGCGCGATCGCAGCACATCTGTTTCGTCCGTTTGCCCAAGGATCGACCGCGATGAACCTTCTCGACGCAGCGATGCGTCGTCCCCGCGCTCTTGGCGTCCTATGCGCAATCGCCGCAGCCTTGCTGGGGATCGTCTATATGGTGATCGCCGGCGCGCCACTGCGCTATCTCGGGATCAACATCGGTGCATTGGGGATCGGCGTTTCGATGCTGGGGATGCTCGGTCACGCCGCGACGTCAGACCGGCGCTGGACCGATGCCGCTATCGTCACGATGGCAGGGGCATTGCTCGCGACCGCGCTGCTCGGTGCCGAGGTCGATGGCGCGGCGCGCTGGGTGAACCTTGCGGGTCTGGCGATCCAACCGAGCCTGATCCTGCTGCCGGTGTTGCTCGTCGCCTTCGCCCGCACCCGTAGCGCGACTGCGACAACGGGCATCGTCATCGCCGCTGTCGCGATGGCGCTTCAGCCGGATAGGGCGATGGCCGGGATGCTCGCGCTGTGTGTCGCCATCCTCACCGTTATCCGCCGGGATCGGCACACCGTCATCGCATTTGCAGCCGGCGTAGCCGGGTTCGCCGCAACGCTGATGCGTGCCGACACGCTTCCGGCCGCGTCCTATGTCGACCAGATCCTCTATTCCTCCTTCGACGTCCACGCGGGCGCTGGCCTCGCGGTATGGGGCGGGGCGGCCCTGATGCTTGTCCCGGGGTTCGTCGGTTTCAGCCGCGATCCTGACAATCGAGTGGTGTACGCCGCGTTCGGCGCGGCCTGGTTTGCCGCGATCGTCGCTGCGGCCCTCGGCAATTATCCGACGCCGGTCGTAGGCTACGGCGGCAGCGCGATCATCGGCTACGTGTTGAGCCTCTTCGCGCTGCCGAAGCTGACAGCCGTGCCTGCTCGGATGGGCGCGCCTGCAGAGAATTTGGCGGATCGATCGCCGTCTGACTCCGACCTCTTCGTCGCGCTGGCCTGATCGCCATGTCGAACCGCAGCAACAGCCTCCGGCGGATGGCCGCTTTCGCCGTGCGACGCCCCAACCGATACTGGCTGATCGCCGCACTGGTTGCGGTCCTGCTCTACTATGGCTGGGGCCAGGTCACGCAACGGCGCGGCAATCAGGTGGTGGCGTTCCGTCCCGCCGCGCAGAACTGCGGCCGCGATGGGCCGCTTCGCTACTGCATCTACCGCGACCAGCGCGGGACGAACGGCGATGTCCTCTACCATCTGCATGGTCGCAACCTCGACGAGCGCATCTGGAACGACGACACCTATCTCACCGCGATGGTGCAGGCCGAATGGCAGCGGAGTACCGCGTTGCCGCCCACTGTCGTCGAACTGTCCTATGGCCCGACCTGGCTGCTGACCCCCAAGGGTGAGAAGGCCGGCAGCGGCTTGCTCGACGACATGATGCGCCGCCTGCCCGCGATCGAGGCGAAGGCGGGCAGTCCGCGCCGTCGCCTTCTGATGGGAGAGTCGATGGGCGGCCTCAACGTCTTGATCGCGGGCCTGTCGCATCCGTCACGCTTCGCCAAGGTCGCGGCGCTTTGCCCCGGCGTCTACAGGGTGTCACCCTTCGCATCGTTCGCTGACATCCGCGCAACGGCGAAGCGGACGGGTGCCGATCCCAAGATGATCTTCGGGGTATGGGTACTGGCGCGGAAATACGCGGCGAACGATGCGGAATGGCAGCGCATTTCACCGCTCGCCCTGATCGAGCGGGCGGGTTCGAACTACCCGGCGCTCTATCTCTCGAACGGCTTGTACGATGCCTATGGCAATTTCGAGGGTTCGCAGCGACTGATCGACAGCGCGCGTGCGCGGGGGATCAATACGGAGTGGCACCCGCTCTATGGCGGGCATTGTGCTACCGATGCCGCGTCGCTTGCCGCATTCCTTTCGTCATGACGCCTTCCCACTGGGATGGTCGATCGGGACTTACCCGTTGGGAGCGACAGGTTCGATCAGATCCCAGCGGTTCCCATAGAGGTCTTCGAAGACAGCCACGATGCCATATGGCTCGTGGCGAGGGGCCTCAACAAAACGGACACCCCGCTGCCTGTAGGCAAGGTGATCGCGAGTGAAGTCGTCCGTCTCTAGAAACAGAAACACTCGACCGCCGCTCTGATCGCCAATTGCATTCCTCTGCCTGTCGCTAACGGCTCGCGCCAGTAACAGCCCGCTCGCCGCCCCGTGCGGCGCGACCACAACCCATCGCTTCCCCTCTCCCAGCTCGGCGTCCTCGCGCAACTCGAAGCCCAGCTTCCCGACGAAGAACGACAGTGCGGTGTCATATTCGTCGACGAGGAGCGCGGTCAGGTTCAATCGCTGAGGCATTCTGCAACGCTGCCTAATTCGGCCGACACGCCAACGCCGGTTCCCCACGAGGATCGGGAAATGGGATGCCTGGGTTATGATAGAATCTAAGGAAATGCTGGTACCAAGCGCAGCGTTTGTGCTCCGCTTGGCACAACTTCAATCTTCGCCGACGATGTCAAAGGTCGTTTCCGACCCGAACTCCTGTTTAATATAATCTTCCAACTCAGGGCGGTCATTGAAGTGCACGCCTACGTCGACCCGGTCTGTCAAATCGTCGTTGGTCTCACTGTCGATCACAGACTCGATTTGAAACATGCCTCCCGCTCCAGCATGTTCTGATGTCTCGTAGTCGAGCGCTACTTCCAAATGCATCCTTCTATCCTCTTCCGTTGGCGATAGGCCGGCGAGCCTGCTGACACCCTGCCGGCGAGCCGATCATATAAGGCGTAAGAGAGCAGGCGGAAGCAGGCAAGACGGCTTCCCAAAAACGAACACGAAGCGGGATAACCGCAGAAGCTGGAAAATGTCGCAAGCGGCGCAGGCATCGATTTTCTCAAAATCTGTTCCCAAATGCTCTTTCCCAAAACTGATGACCGAACACGGAGAAATGGGAACGGTCGGGGCGCCCGACATCCAACCAATGGGACAGGTGCGGCGGTTGCGAAGTGGGGTAGACCAGCTTGTTTCGAGCCGGTTTCACGCGGACCGCAGACAAATATGTACGGGAAATGGAAACCGTCAGCCGATCGAAAAGCGATGTTCGGGGATTACGTCAAGCAAATAGGCCGGCCGTCGCGGGTCCGTTGAAGCGCCATGATGATCTCCCAGCGCGCGATCCCCTCGCTCTACAAGGAAATCGCGTGACGCCTTGGTGGCTTTCCAAGGTCGGGTGGCGGTATCCCGGCCGTCCCCTTCATAACCGAACAGCGTTTCTCGATAGAATACCAGTAGGTCTTCGAACCGGCTCACGGACCCGTGAACCTGTCGTTCACCGTCATACGGGCCCAACGGCGTCGCGAGTACGTTGCCGGCAATCAGGGCGTCGACCATTGCCGGCAGTTGCTGCTCTGCCTGGATGAGGCGGCGGGTGGCAACGGCCATGGCCGCGAGCACGGGCAGCCCATACCACTCCGTTGCGAACACCCTGGCCCCAACGCCGCGCGTCTGCGGCGTCGCGGTTCGCGCCATCAGCGCATCGTCTTCGCGAAGGCGCCCCGCGACGTGCTGCATCAGGCGGGGCAGATCGAGGCTTTCGCACCTGTATTCCAGCATATCGGGATACTTGCGAATTCGCTTCGCAATCATCCGGATGAGCGGATCGGCGTGCTTCGTCAGCGGCAGGTTTACGCCGCTCGGTACGCATGCGCTTTCGCCAACGCGCCAGTCGCCCGAGCCAAAGTACAGGTCGAGCGCGGTTTCTATCGCCGTGCGACGCGCCCGCATCGTATTGAGCGCTCGTTCTGGTGCCATCGACTGGCTGGACCCGGGCACCAAATGACCGAACGATGGGGCCTTCGTCAGCCGCGCGCCGACCATTTGCACGTCATGCGCGCACCAGATCAACGCCTGTACGACGAGCAGATTGCGCAACTTCGGCATGGAGGCAGGATCGTTGCTTGCCAGAATCCGCAAGTGGCGGATCACCGAACCAAATCGCCCACCCACCAAGGCTGTATAGAGTTGCTGGTCGTGATCACGCAGAGTCGCCAAGGCTTGAACATGGAGGTTGAACGCCTTTTCCGGCGCAATCTTCCCTGCCCAGCCGCTGACGATGACGTCGATATTGTTGTCCGCACCGTTGCGCATTATCAGCCCGCGCAGGAATGCCTCAAGCGCTCCGCGATCGGCAGGGATCAGATTGAGCGGGGGTAGTTCTTCCTTGGTGTCGAGGATCGCTGCGGGCAGCGACCGGATGTCGTTGAGGGTGGGCGCGAACAGACGTCGGCCGTAATCTGCCTCCGCGATGCCTTCGGCATAGATCCGGCCATGCATGTCGCTAACCAGCGTGGTGAGGTCGCCACCACTGGCCATCACGCCGGCGAACAGCGTATCGATGTCGGTCTTGCGCCCCGCGGTGTCGAGAAATTGATGATAGCTGCCTTCGTAGCGCTGCTTGCCGAAGGCCGCCTGCTGCTTGCGCCGCTCCTTGCGGCTGACCCGGACCTGGGTCACAGCTTGCCGACCATATCGTCGATCCGCGCCTGAAGCGCCCCGGCGCTTTCCGCCAGTCGCCCGCACAGTTCCTCGGCGTGACGATAGGCGTCATGGCCGGTCCGCTTTGCGGCGATCTCCGCATCGAACGCGGCCATCGCGTCCTTGAACTGCCGTTCGAGGTGCAGGTGAGCAGCATATGCCTCGTCTATCGATTGATGTTCGTCATTCATCGTCTTCCTCCAGATGGGGCGGGAGCGAAGGCTCGCGCCAGAAAGTGGGATTGCCGCCGCGCGCGCGGAGCCATTCAAAGGCAGCGCCGCGGTTTGCGAGATCGGGGGCAAGTTCGCCGAGCAGGCCCACCAGCGCATCGATGAGCGCGGCCTGCCCGATGGTGATCGGCTTGCGCCGCCACGACGCGCGCGGGTCGAGTGGCCCGGTCTCGATAAAGCGCCGCACTTCCTGTTCGTAGAGCGCGGCGCGCCTGCGCCATTGCAGAATCACGCCCCACTGCCGACACCAGGTCAGGCGTGCGGGATCGCTGAAGATCCAGCGGACGATGTCGCCGAACATGGGCCCGGCGCCGGCGGACGCGCCGGACTGCATCCAGCGCGCCATGCGTTTCGGGTGCGCCATCAGTCCGAGCAAGGCGGTGTCATCGCCGCTGTCGATGCCCACCAGCACGAGCGCGGAGCCGAGCGCGTACTTGCGGGCATCGGCCGATCCCGGCCCGCCGCGCCGTTTGTCCGCCGCGCGATATTGCCGCCGCAGTTCGGCGGCGCTGGTGGCCGCGATCGCGACCTCGCCCGCAATGCGATCTTCGCTCGCGGCGAGATTTGTAGCCAGATCGCGGAGGCGATCAGCAGTGGTTTGGGCGGTGGTCATGCCCATCGCGGTACCCACGACCCTCGCCGCCAAGCGTCAACCTAGTGGCACAAAGTTGATCGACGCCGCGCGCATCTTTTCGGGGCTGAGTTGACGAGACACCTGCAGGAGTAAGGCAGAAGGTGACAGGTTAGAGGGGGTGGTGCGCGATAAAGTGTTGTTCTGCCAAAGCCGAACAACGACCCGCCCACCCCCTCCTGATTGAACGATGGAAGTGTGGCAGTGGCGATCGACTATGCGGAACTGAAGGCAGGTAACAGGGAAGCCGCCCAAGCGCTTGCCGATGCCCGCAGCGCTCGGCATCTGACCAGTCGACGCAAGCGTGAAGAAGCGAGCGCCGAGCGTGCAGACGAAGGTGCCAGGCGGCGACGCAAGGCGATGAGCGACCGCGAGGCTGAGGCGTTTCTCAGCCGCCGCCTGCACATCAAGATGCCCGAAGGTGACCGCCCGCGCACGAGATCACGCACGCCGCGAAAGCTGTTCACCCGCATGGTGGAACAGATGCTGAGGGGAACGGTCGGTGCGACCAACGCCCGCGGCCCCGATGGCCGTCACTCGATCCACTTTGCCTTCACCCCGCGGGGTTTCGCTTCGAGGACGGGTCGTCGCTGGCGTGCTGGCGAAGCCGAGCGCGCTGCGCTTTATAGCGTGCGCGAAGAAGCGCTGGAGGGTGGCGAACTCGGCTGGTGGTCGAACGTCGCTTACGATCGGAACGAACTCGTCGCACATTACCGCGCGTCAGAGGCGATCGAGGCACACGACCGGGCCAATGCGAACGTCTATCTCGTCGAGGTCATCGCGCTCCCCGCCGAACTGACCGCCGAGCAACGGCGGCAGGCGGTGAAGCGCATCTGCCGCCAGTTGGAAAGGCTCGGTCTGGCCTATACCGTTGGCATCCACCTGCCCGACGCCGCCGGCGATCAGCGCAATTTCCACCTGCACCTGGTCTATTCGATGCGGCCCTGTCAGCGGGTGGCGCCCTATGAATGGGCTTTCGCCACCGCCAAGAGGACCGAGATCAACACGCCGCATGGCATTATGCAGCGGCGTTGCGCCGTGGTGGTCGCGATCAACGAGACGCTGCGCGAAGTCGGCATCGACAAGCGCTACACGCCGCTGTCCAATCGCGACCGCGGTATGGCGCAGCCTGTCCGGGGCAAGGTCGGACAGCAAGCAACCTGGGCGGCGCGGCGATTGGCGGCAGCCGACGACCGTCATGCCTCGCTTCTGATCCTGCAGGATCAGCTCCGGCAGGTCCGCACCGGTTTGGTCGACGCCGCCAAATGGCTGGGCAGCGCCGGGGCGATCGTGCGGCGCCGTTGCTTAGGCGTGGCCATCAAGCTGTCGGATGCCGAGGCGATCATGCCATCGCCCGCCGCGTTGAAGGCGAAGATGCGTGATCATCTCGAACGACAAATGTCCATCGCCGATCAGGCGACCCGCTCTGCCCGAGCTAAACTCGCGCCTGCGCGATCGGCAGTCAGCCAGAGATTGACGTCGATGCGCCGTGATCTCGGCGCAACCATGGGCGCATCCGAGTTGGCAAATCGCCGTGAAATCCTGAGGAGTCATCTTGCGGGTATGCGGTCGCACACCGTCCAGACGGTCGCCGACATCGCCACATGGGCTGCAGCGATCCCGCAGCACCTCATCGCTATCGAGCACGATACCGGGCGAACGGTCGGCGGCGACCGGACTTCGAGCACGGATGGCGAAACCTTCGTGACCCCGACGCCCCCGCCAAGTCCAACCATCGACGAGATGCAGGCGGCGCGACAACAGGCGGCACAGCGCCGTCAGCGCGAAATCTATGATGAGGCGCTGGCGATGCTGCGGAGAAAACGCTGTCGCGTGTGGCTGGACGCCGACGGTCGGTACGACATCGACGATGCTGACCTGCCGACCCGCGAACGGGGCGTGTGGCAGCGCCTCAAATCCAGTGCGGAAGCGCAGAGCGATTTGGCAGACCTTCATGCGGCGCAGCAGCAATCGGTCTCGATGCGGGTAGTCGATATAGATGCGGTTGAAGGAGCAACGGGCGTATCTGCGATGCCGTTAGCGACCGCCCCGCTCGATCCCACCATTCCGGAAGCGGAGTCAGCTTCGCCGCCGGATGACCTATTCCCAGTCGCCACGGCGACCGAGCAGCGCGGGGTGTTCGCGCAGGCGGAGAGCGTCGACGTCGAGCAGGCACGCGCTCGACCGAAGGGACGCGATAAGGACCAAACACCGGCGATCCCCCAAAAGCATGAACACGAACGGTGACCTTGGCGGACCATTTTGTCCGCGATCAGGTCTCGGGCTACGATCGTCGCTTGAGATTGTTAACCTGCCCAGGGTAGAGTCGAAGCGTTCGCCAGCAGGCGGACCGAGGCGTGAGAACCTCGCTATAAGTAGCCGAACGCCCGGCCCGAACCAGTTTCGGCCGGGAGGCGGACGCGTATGTCCAAGGCCTTCGGGCCTAAAGGCGTTCGCGCTCGTCTTATAGCGAGTTCTCAACTTCCGGCTTTTGGGCCGGCACCGCCTCGTTTCTACAGGGCGGTGCCGCCGGCTAGGAAAGCCTGTCGGCACCGACGCGAACGGGGGTTCGGTCGTGGGTGCGATGAAACAGGGCTGTGGCAAGCGGCTGACCATTATCAGAAATACGGCGGTGGTGACCGCGACGATGCTGCTGGCTGCATGCGGCGGCGGCGGTGGCGTCGATTCGTCTGGCAGCAACGCGCCGCCGGCCGGAACCCCGGCGCCGACTCCTGCGCCAGCGCCTACACCGCCTCCGACGGCAGCAGACAGTGCAGAGTACAAGGCATCGGCTGGCGTCGCGGCGATGAAGGCCGCCTATGCCTATGATAAAGGCATCACTGGCAAGGGCGTGACGATCGCCATCGTCGATACTGGAATCGACACGGCTGGTACTGAGTTCGCCGGCCGGATTTCGCCGGACAGCACGAGCTTCGATCAGAAGATCGCGCGTTGCCGGACCTGCCCGGCCGAGACGGTGCGATACGATCTGAAGGACAATAACGGCCATGGCTCACAGACTGCGGCCATCGCGCTCGCCGCCCGTGACGGCCGGGGTATGCAGGGCGTCGCGCCGGACGCGACGCTGCTCGCGCTCAAGATCGCCGGGCCGGACATGTCGAACGTGACGGAGACGTCGGGACCAGTGCCGGAAGGTGGTGGTCCGAACGCGGCGCTTATCGCGCCCGCGATCACCTACGCGGTCGGAAAGGGCGCGTTCGTCATCAGCATAAGCCTGAACGGCTTTGCGGGCGGCCAGATCGCTGTCGAACAGCGGGCGGCGATGGATCTGGTGCGGGCGCAGAACAGGCTGCTAGTTCAGTCCGTCTCCAACTCCGTCGACGAAAACAGTTTTAGCGGGCAGATAACCGAGAGCCTGATCGGCAGTGACCTCGCCAACAAGGATTGGTTCCTGTTCGGTATTCGCGTCGACAAGAACCTGCAGCCTCCATCAGGCAATGGCACCCCGGGTTTGCTCGCTGACCGCATGCTTGCCGTGGTCGCGGCTGATGTAGCGGCCGTGGGCAAGGACGGCGAAGCCGTTACCGTCGTTGGCAACAGCTACGCCGCTCCCGCGATCGCCGGTGCGGCAGCGCTGCTCAAGCAATATTGGCCGCAACTCGGCGGCAAGGAAATCAGCCGCATCCTGCTCGACACTGCTACCGACCTTGGTGCGGCAGGTGTCGACGAGAAATTTGGCGCTGGCCTGCTCAATGTCGAAAAGGCGATGCAGGCACAGGCACCTGCCACCGCTTTCGCCGCCGCACAGACCGTACTGGCGCGTTACTCGTCGTTGAGCGTGTCGGGGCCGTTCGGCGGTGCCGCCGGTGCGGCGGCGTTGGGTGAGAAGGTTGCTGGTATGACAGTGCTCGACCGTTATGGCCGCGACTTCCACATGACGGGTACATCCGGCATCCGTGCGCAGAGTTCTGGTCTTTTGGCTGGTGCGATGCTGACGCCGGTCGATCCGCCTTGGCTGACGCCTGACGCGACCGATGCAAGGTTCGGCTTCGTATCGCCGGCCACGACTACCGGTTATTGGCAGGGCGCGCGATCCAACCGCCCGGCTTTTGCCTCTTTTTCTCCGGCACCGGGGCAGACGGTCACGCTGGGCGCGAACGTGGCGATCGGTCAAAGTGCCTCCCTTGCCGGAGCACCGTTGCGCGGGATCGGTGCGACGCCGGTTGGCATGTCGTCGAGCTTGGCCAGCGGGGGCTGGTCGGCGTCGTTCGCGTCAGGCATCTCGCGTGATCGTCGTACCGGGCAACGCACCGTCGCGGTGACGACGCCGCTTGGGATCGGCATGGAACTGACCAACCTTGCCGAGCGTGGCCGCGTGCTGGGCCTGAGCGGCGGGGCGGATCTCGGGCTGGAGGGAGCCTCGACGACGATGGTGACGCTGACGATGCGGCGGACCGTCGCGGGGTTGATGCTGTCCGCGCGGGCGACAGGTGCCAACACCCGCGTTCGCGGTGGATCCGAACTGATGCGGTTCGACCAGCCGGTGCTCGGTACCGCTTACGCGGTCGAGGGTGCACGCGGCCTGCTTGGCGGCGTCGCGACCTTTGGCCTGTCCTCGCCGCTCCGTGTCGAGCGTGCGCGGGCCACTATGGTGCTGCCCGTCACCTACGATCTGATGTCGGGGGCAACGGCAACGCGGATGGCGCTGGTCGATCTGGTCCCGAAAGCGCGCGAACTCGATGTGGAGCTCGGCTGGTCGGCGGCACTGTCGCCGATGTCGTCGCTGCGCGTCGGCATCGCCCACGCCTTCCATGCCGGCCATGTCGCAGGTGCGGCCGACACGGCGGGCTTCGTCATGCTGGTGTTGCGGTGACTCGTCACCTCGCCGCCCGCGCACCGCCGCCAGGCTGACGCTGCCAGCAAGCAGGAACACCCATGACAGTCAGGACCGCGACGCCGGGATGGCTCCCCGGCGAACGATGTCGCGCGTCCGCGGAACAGGAAAACGCAAGATGATCAAGACAATGACGATCCCCACCATGCTGTTGCTGGCGGTAAGCGGCACGGCCAGCGTACCGAGCGTAGCACAGCCGCCGAAGACGGCGCTCAAGCCGGTCAAGACGCTCGACATCGCCGGCATCCGCCCCGGCATGAAGGCGGCCGACGCGGTGGCGCTGCTGCAAAGGACTGGTTGGGCGGTGAGTGCTGATCCCGGCAACAGCTGGTTGGAAGTCGTGGAGGAAGCAGTTGCCAGACGGCGCAATGAGATACCGCCGACGTCCGCCCGATCCGGCGTTTACAATTACAACGCCGCCAAGGGCGAAGAGACTGTCCGGGTCAACATCGTCCCCACGCCGGACGGTGGCAGGGTCGGCCTGGTCCAATATCGGGCGCCGCAAGCTGGCCGCACTCACGAGCAGATTCGTGCCGAGGTGATCGATCGCTACGGCCCATCGATCTATGGCCCGCGCCAACGGGTACTGATCGCACCGCAGGGCAAGCTCGGCGAGACGATGTCGCTCGAGGTGGACTCGACCGGCATGCGCCTGACGCTGTCGCCAAGCAGCGCGGCGGATCGTGAAGCCCGCGCGCTGGTCGACCGGGCGGTGACTGCCCGGCTCGGTGCCGTCGGCAAATCCTTCTGACAGGAGCGGCAGATGCCCTACCTCATCGGCATGATCCTGGGCGATGTGCTCGCCCGGATCGGGTTCTTCCGCGCCGCCGGTGCCGCGTTGCTGCTGGGCGGGGTCGCGTTCCTCGCCTATCGTCTGGTGGCGGCGAACCTGGACCCGGCGATGGCCTACGGCGCCGCCGCCGCATCACCGCTGGTATTGTTCGGTTGGGCGATCTGGCATCCGGCGGCGTCGCGCTTCCGGCTATGGATCGTCGACGGCGTCTATCTCGCCGCCCGGCTGGCGATGTGGTGGGCCGGCATCGCTTTCGCCCTCGGCTTGGTCGCGGCTAGGTTCCGCATCGACCACTGGCTGACTGCCGAGTGGCCGCAGGCTGCGACCGCCACCGTTTTCTGGCTGTTGCAGCGGGCACTGGGCGCGCAGGTTGCCCGCTCGCACCGGATCATGGGCGACCGTAGCGTCATCGAGGTCGGCGCATGAGGGGGGCGCTGACGCTGCGGATCGTCGCGGCGCTGGTGCCGGTGCTGACGTCCATCGTCACAGTGGATGCGGCACCTCGACCTTTGGTGCTGGAGCCAACGACGAGGGCGGACTGGCGGGCGGCCGAGCTCGACGGCACCGGCTGCTACTGGTCGCCCCGCCGGGGCGGTCCGATCCACTTCGTCGCTGCCGGTCACACGGCGATGACCAAAGTCGGCGGTCGCATCGTCATTCTGAAACCGCGACGCGATGCAAAGCCCCTTTTCCCGTTCACCCATGACGCCTGGCGGGCCGATGACCTGACCATCCGGGTCGTGGATACCGCCCGGGTTTGGGCGATGGGTTACGAAACGGTCACCACCGACGCGGTGCTGGTCGTCACCCGTCGCAACGTGACGATCCGGCTGCGCGGATCGATGATCTGCGGCTCGTAATCCTGCTGATCACTAAGATTTGACTAACCTTTTCCTGCATGCGGTCGAATGACGATACGCCTTCATCGCGAAGGCGAAGTGTAAACCGGCCGGGCCGGCCGGGGATGGTTTGGAAGGAGCCTGCGGCTGTGCCGTAGAGGCGAAATGATGGTGCGGGGCCGGCGAGCAGCCCGCCGCTCCCGCACAATATCAAGGACTTCCATGTACATCGTAAATCGAGAGCGCGAGCTCGCAAAGGCGCGCGCCTTGTCCGGAGCGCTGGCCATCGCCGAGCGCGCCAGTTGGCGGATCGACCGGTCGGTACCGATCCTGCCCGTCCCTTTCCGCAATTTTCTCCACATCGCTGCCGCCGAGCTGCTGCTCGTGCCGTCGATCGAGCCGTCACGCGGGGATCTCGACACCGTCGAGCGCGGCACCCGCATCGCCCGGTGCGATGCGCTGGTGGTGAAAGCGTCGAGCGCCGGACATCGGACCCTTTACTGTGCGGTCGGCGAGTGGCAGCGCCAAGGCACCGTCTGGCATCACGCTCGCCGACTCTGGCTTTCGCGCAGCAACGAGGCGTGGCTGGTGCCCGATCCTGCAGAACCGGGCGAGAGCGACGCGATTTTCCGCCTTTCCCCTGGTCGTCTGCGCTCGATGAGGCCGGCCCGGCTGTCCGTAATGGACGGAGGTTGTGATCTGGCGCCGGGGCTGGCGCGAGCCGATGCTTTCCTTGCCGCCGTCTGGGGGGATCGCTGATGAGCAAGCCGCTGCCCTGGATCAGCCCGTCGGACGCCGACGACATGGTGTACGACGATCCGCTCGGCTCGACGCCGGATTTCGGCTTCGCCCTGCTGCGCAAGAGTGCGAAGGGAAAGCAGAACCGCGTTGCCGATCTGGCCCGCGCCAAGCTGCAACCTAGCAAGCCGGCTGATACGGATTGGCTGGCAGATGGCCTGTGGCCGATCACCTGCACGATGCACCGCATCGTCACCGCGCCCGGTGTCGCGGTCCCGGCTGGCGCACTGGAAGAAATCTTCCACGGGTATGACGCCAGAGCCAAAGCGCATCAGAAATTGCTGGCCGTCGTGCTGACAATGAGATTCCCGCACAGCTGGCAACCTGCCGACATCCTGTCGCTGGTCGGAATGTACACACTGGAAAAGCTGGCGCTGCAACGCCGCCTGACCAGCATGATTGTCGTACATATGCCAGGTGACGAACTGTCCGCTCGCCGGCCTCACGCCCATGTCGTGTGTCTGTCGCGCGTCCATCGCTCTTCTGGCTGGGGCGAGGTGCATCCTGATCTTGTCGCCAAAACCGCGCAGGCGCGATTCCAGCAGGAATGGGAGGCTTTTTACGACGTTTGGGTGCCGCACTTCCGCGACGGCTGACAATGACAGGCGGGATCCGTAGCGATCCCGCCCGCCTGCCGGGGGCAAGAGACGAAGGAAGGAGGATGCTCCCCGATCCGGGGATGAAAATGGAGAAGACGACAATGACGATCAACAAGACCGCGATCATCCGCCGCCACACCGAGGCAGTCGCCCAGATGCTGGTCGGCAGCCGCGCGATGAAGCCCGGCGCGGCGATCCTCGCCGGCGAAATGGGCGGAGCCGAAGGGCGGCTGCGTATCGGTGCCATCGCGCACAGCAGCGGCAACGATCTGGTCTATCTGGATTTTGCCGATGGCGAGACCGGCTATCAGCTGACCGGCATCACGCTGTGCGCCGTTCGCGACGGCATTTGCCACCTGCAGACCGACTGCCGCCTGTATCTGAGCCGCAATGGATCGCGAGCAATCATTCTGCCGCAGGCGGGTATCCGCAAAGCATACCGGCTGGCGCCGGGCGAGCTGATCCAACTGGCTAGCCAGCCGGCCGACCGTGACGAGGGCATCGCCCGCGCCGAGGCGCGGCTCGCCAAGCTGGTCGCTCGCGGTGCCACCTTCGCTGATCGTGCGGCGGTTCGAACTCGACCGCTGGCAGCCTGATCCAAACTGACTGACACTGTCGGCCGATCATTGCGTCGGCCGATCGTGACGGCTCAGCATCCCGGTGACAGAACCTCTCTACCTATAAAGCGGACGACCTCACAAATTCGGACAGCGGCCAATAAATATTTCACGCTTCTGTCCGAGAATGCCGAGCCGTCCGCTTTATAGAGTAAGGGAGGCCGTCATCTCAGCCGTCACGCCGACAGCAACACCGGTTCAGCCGCCCGCCAATGTCTATTCGACTGCCGAGGTTAATGCGATGCTGGAGGCAATGACGACAACCGACCATCAGCGTCTGCTGCGGCGATCGCGCTACCTGGCGCAGGGGCACTACATGCTCGCCTATGACCTGCGGCAGGAGGCGTTCGTCCGGGCGCTTGATGGTCGTCGCCAATGTCGGCGAGGCTACGACATCGTGAACTTCCTGATCGGGATCATGCGCAGCCTGACCTCGCAGGAACGGGAAGCCGAACGCGACGGCCTGCACCCGGTCCTGCTCGACCTCGACGACGATACGCTGGCGATGGCCTCGCTGGCGCCCAGCCCGGAGCAGGTAGGGCATGATGCGCTGCATTACCGGCGGACCCTCGCCGCGATCCAGCAGTCGATCGGGAACGACCCGCAGTTGGTCACCTTGCTGGATGCGGTGCTCGACGGCGAGAAGGGCATCGCCTTGCAGAACCGGTTGGGGCTCGACGCCAAGGGCCTCGCATCGTTGCGCAAGCAATTGCAGCGCAAGCTGGCGGCGGTCGCCAAGGACAGGAGCATACCATGACCACCGACGCGGACGAACTGGCGCAGCTGCGACTGCTGGACGACTTCCTCGACGGTGAGGATGTCGAACCTGATCTGGCCGACCTGCAGGCGGAGATCGCTCAGGCACAGCTGGCAGTGAAGAAGGCGAACCTTCGCGCGATCCGGGCCAAACTCGATGCCGGCGCCCATGCCCGGGTCGTCCCGATCGATCGGGCGCGTCCGCGAGCGCAATTGCAGCAAGCCATGTCGGGCGATGCCGACCTCCGCTTGACGCTCGCTGCCCGAGGCAACGACGACCATGATATCGACGACTTGATCGATGATCTGGCCGAACTCGACCACGAAACAGGTGATCGCCCTGCGTGACGGCAAAAGTCGTACCGCCTGCCGAACGTCTGCTGCATGACCTCGGCATCACCGAACCGGGCGAGATTGATGTCGAGGTCATCGCCTGTGCCGTGGGCGCGGCGGTGCGCTATCGTCGTCTTGGCAGTGGCGATGCGCGGATCGTCGGCCTGGGGTACAGGGCGATCATCACGGTCGACGACCGCGCCAGCCGCGTCCGGCAGCGGTTCTCCGTCGCGCATGAACTCGGCCATTGGCACCATCATCGCGGCCAACGGCTGATCTGCCATGGCGTAGCCGGCCGACAAGACGGAGTGGTGGGCTGCGAACGCGAGGCGGACGGGTATGCTGCTGACCTGCTCATGCCCCGCTTTATGCTGGAACCATTGGTCGCTAGCGTCCCGATGTCATTCGATCTCGTCAATCGAGTTGCCGTCACGTTCGGCGTCAGTGCGATGGCGGCTGCCTTGCGGCTTGCCGATGTTCATGCTGCGGCATTCGCCCTTGTCGTCGAAGAAGCGGGCGGGCGCCGATGGTTCAGACGGTCAGCCGCTCTGGATCCTCGTTGGTTTGTCCGGTCTGCGGCATCAGGCCTTAACGCGACGGCTGATCGCTATGGACTGCCTCGCGCGAATGTCCCGTTCGCTGTGCCAGCACAGCGATGGTTTTTGGGCCAAGGCGGGAAAGACACGCAAGCGCTCTACGCCATCGACCGATCGGCATGCGGTCGGGCAACCCATCTTATCGTGGTGATATAGTCTGAGGGTGAGCGTCTTGAGGATCGCACCCTCCGACAGAGCGGTCGTTCGGCGGTCGGATATGGCTCCCTGGAACCTGACGTTCGTTCACCCATCAAGCCCGGCGCTGCGTTAGCCAGATTTTGAGACATTGCCGCCTTTCCAAAGGCTGACCACGAATAGCCAGTTTCGGACGAAACGGCCGCACGTGCGACGACGAACTGCATATTAGCAACGAGCAAGTCTAAGCCGCTTCTTACCCTGTCACTTCCAGGCCGGAGTAAGTGAGGAGCCCCTCGGTTCAGGCAAGCCAAAGGTCGTCCGGGCCGTGGTAGAAGATGTCGACCTTGTTCAGCTCGGCGCTCACCACGGCACGAAGGAGCCCGCGATGTCCGGGGTTCAGCACTGCCTGAAGATCGCCCAGAACCATGCCATCCGGTGCCATCACGGGCCGCTGACCGTCGCCCGCACGCAGACGCAGCGGCGATCCAGCAGCGGGCAACACTCCCGGCCTCCAATGCACCCACGCCCAATAGCGGCGCTCAATCCAAGTCCGCTTTTCGGCGGGAGCGAAGCCGGTCCTGAACGCGGCCCAGAGGCCCGCCGTTTCGGCCGTTGGCCAGTCAGGCATATGGGAGAAGGCTGTCACGATATCGCTATCGAGCCATGCCTGAAGTTCGGCGAGCGTGACAAACGTGGCAGCCGTGTCGACAACCGCTTTGATCGCCGCCAAGCGCGATGAAAAGCCAGCCTGAATTAGCAGTGACGCTGACCGGTTCATGGTGCCGGTCTCAACCGCTGGAACTGCCAGTCTGAGTTCGAAGTCGTCCAAAGCCAGCCCAAATGGGGCAATCGTGTCGGCATTCGCGACGCCGCGAACGCGGATGGCTTCCATGGCCCATGGCAGCCGATAGACGAGCCCTCCCTCGACGAACTGCATCATGTCCGACGGATCACCGCCCGCCAGACCAGCAAGAGGCTGTCCCAGCAGCCACGTCCGAAGGATATCGCGCCAGTTGGCGGGCAATGTATCGGGAGCGAACGGAAAGATCCCGAACACTAGCTCGGCAATCTGCGTAATCGCGAGGATCGCGGCCTCGCCGTCCTGCGCCTGTAGGAAACCGTTGGCGTTGACGAGCAGATCGTTTGTCACCGGAGCGATCGCGTCCAATGCGTGGCCGGTTCCAAGCCCGACACCGGCAAGGAAATAGCCGCGCCGCTGAGGGGGAGTCGAGTTCGCCCAGACGACGCGACTACGGCCGACTAGCGTGGCGCGCATGATGGCGCGGAACTCAGCCGTCCGGCGATTGAGCCTGCGCTCCCAGAGCGACGATTGGAGGGTGGTGTCTAGCGCTTCGGCGATGCCGTCGTCGGGAACTTCGGCTTCACCGAGGAGGGCGAGAACCGCCGTGTCCAGCGAGGCGACATAGCCATCCCAGGCCCGGCGCTCTCGTTCGGCATCGGCCGGATCTTCGCCGGCGATCTCGGGGAATGTCCATGCCGCAGCGTTGTTGAGCACGTACTCTATAAGCTGATCGTCAGTCCGGGCTTGCTGTTGCTGCATGCGGAGGAGCAAGGTCAGGACGAGCCGGAGGAGGCCACTCTCCATTTCACGCGACCGTTCGTCGTCGATCAGCCCTTCCCATTGGGCGGTCCGGTATGCGTGCCGGTCGTACATTGGATATAGGACCAAGCCTTCGACATCGACGTAGGCGCGCCCGGCGCGACCAACGACATTCTTGAACTCGGCCGCCTCGATCCGCACTCGGTTGCGAGTGAGCGAGTGGATGATCACCGCGGTGGCGGAGAGATTGAGCCCTTGGGCCAGCGTCGGGGAAGAGATGGTGACCTTGAGGACGCCGTCACGGAGTAGGCGCTCAACCTCCTTTCGATAGGCGGTTGGCAACGCGCCGTGATGGATCGCGACGCCTAACTGCAGGCATTGCAGGATCGGATGGTTGGCCCCGAGCCATTCAGCACCCAATACCAGAGCGGTTGTCAGCACGGCGGGATCCACAGTCAGGAGATTCCGGAGCGCGCCGCGGCGATGGAGGTCGATGATCCTGCCGGCGAACGGCTCGACGTGCGCCCGGACAGGACAGAAGACCAGCACCGACTGTCCGTCGTCTATGAGCCGCCACGCGGTTGCCAAGCAAAGCTCCCCCAAGTCCTTCGGAAAGGGCGTGGTCCGTTGGCCGATCGGTGGCACCGTTGCCGTCAGGTAGCGCGGTACGAACGGTCGCTCGTCACCGACGCGCAGATTGAGGCGTGCGTGATTGCCGTTCCAAATGACTTCCCCGTAGCGAAGGCGCGTCGGGCGCCAGTCATTCTTGATGAGCCCTCCAGCCTGGTCGCGACGGAGCCAGCAGGCAAAATCTTCAAGCTGGTCGCCGTCGGGCAGGATTGCGGACAAGCATACGATGCGCCGTTCGGCGGCATCCGCGCGCTTCAGCAGGCGCTGGATTTGCACCTCGTATCGAACCTCGCGCTCGCTCAGGCCGATCATGTGCCCTTCGTCGAAAACGAGGAGGCCCACGTCATCGAGCAGGGTCGGATCGTTGCGCAGGGCGAAGTCAAGTTTCTCTGGGGTCGCGACGACGATATGGCGGGTCCGGATCGCGTCCTCGTCGACGTCGCTGACGCCGGTGCTGCCATAGAGTGCGGAGATGGTCTTTCCGAGGGGGCCGAACGTCCTCTGCAGCGTGACTTCCGTCTGCGCGGAGAGCGCGCGGAGCGGCGTCACGAACATGACTCGCTTGCCCGTTGCAAGGCAGCGCAAGATGCACAGCTCCGCTATCCGGGTCTTGCCGGCGCTGGTCGGCAGCGAGACGACAAGGTCATCGGTCTGATCGACGCTCCGCGCGGCCGCTTCGAGCTGCGAAGGCCAAAGCTCAATTTCGGCCTTTCGGCGGCTGTGGAGGACGGCGAGATAGAGGGTCCGCAACGCTGGCCAAGTGGGCGCGTAGCCACCCGCTGGGGCAAGCGGCAAGCGATGATGGAAGCTGCAATCCCAGAGATCGTTCAAAAGGTGTATGGTTAGGCGGTGGAGCCACCATTGCGGCACGAGATTGAGCTCGGCAGACGCCTTTACGCCCTCAGCCAGTTCCTCAAGCGCAGTGTCGAGCAAGGCGCGCTCACCGCGTTCAAGCGCAAGGAGGAACATCGCCATCGCGCCGAGGAAGCGATCGGTCAGCGCAAGATCAACGGCGTCAAAAAGGAAACCGGGGTCGTCTGTCTCGGGTCGGCCGATGAGTTCGTCGACCAGAAGCTGATTTTCGAGGGAAGCGGCGAGCGAATCGTCGGAGCCTGAGCCCTCCGCCCTGAAGGCGAGGATTGCACGCTCAAGTTCGTCGAGGTCCCTGAGCATCAATTGCGCGACCGCGCGCTCCGCTCGAGAGAAGTTTTCATCGCCGAGCACGGTGGTGAGCAGGGAGTAGGCTCGGGCCGACATGCGGGCCAGATGGTAGCTGGCTGCTGCGACGACGAAGTGGAAGCTCCGATCGGCCCCGTCGCGGGGACCGCGGGCGATCACGGCCTCCAGCGCCGTTGCGGCTTGCTCAAAAGCCGATCGGGCACGAGCCTGGTCGCCGCCGAGATCGCGCAGCCGAAGGCCGAGTTCCAGCAGGGCATACCCATAGCCAAGCAGGTCGTTGCTCAGCTGCGGCGTGAAGGCCGGCGCTTCGGGCGGGAGAACGCCGTCCCGCCACACCATCGCGCGCGCCTGACCGCGTGCCAGCAGGCGGTTGCGAAACCCGGGGACGATGGCCGCGTCGATGTCGGCCTGGATCGTTTCAACCGTTGTTGGCATTGACAATCACCTGATCATAGACCCCGGCGATGAACGCGCCGTGCGGGTCAACGCGGATGCCGACATAGAGCTGGCTGAAACTGCCCCCGTAACCTTGCAGGTTCGCACGGAGAAGGTTCGCCGGGTTGTTGCCCGACAGCGTGAACAGCAGGTGTTTCACGCTTTGCGGCGCGATGCCATGCTTCAGCAATGCGTCGTCGATCGCGTCAGCCAAGTCGTTGTTGCCCGCCTCCATCAACCGATCGGCGATGAACTCAAGGGCATGCGCGGATGGCAATCCCCCATCCTTGTCGAGACCCGCGCGGGCCTCGGTGAGGACACCGCCCGGCAGCGAGGCCCGGCTTTTAGCTTCCGCCTTCAGGAACCTAAGGTTGCCGGTGGTAGGGTCACGGCAGAGTCCGATTACATCGTCGCCCCGCATGGCCATGTTACGATGGTCCTTCCACCGCAGACGCTTGATCGGGGCGGCGTATTGCGTTCCTGCCGCAATATATTCGGTCGCGAGAATCTCGCCCAGGTCGCCCGAGCGAATTTGCTTTGTGGTGGGCAGCTTGCCTTCGACGAACGCGGCGGCCTTTGGACGGCCAAGACGACGGAGTATCCGAGCTATATGCTCTTCCGCGGCATAGTGTTCGGGCACGATCGCCGCGACGGCAGTGCGTCCATGAGCCGTATCGGCTGGCCTCGCCGTGATTAACTCAAGCGCGTGAGCACCGACATTCTCGGCGGCGCGGTCGCACCAATTGGGAAAATCTACCATCTGCACCCCCACGCCACTCTTAGTGGACAAGATGGGGGATGGCACGAACTACCTGCGAATTGCAGGTGTCGCACGCGCCCATCTAAGCCAATTCTGTACCTGGATGAGCTGCTTTCTTCCGCTTGGCCGACGTTGGTTGTACAGAGGCGTGTTCCCGATCTCGGATGCCGTGATCCGCAAAACGGTTGCTCTCATGTGGAGTGGCTGGACGTCAAGCCGACGCATCCGTACACGACCGCTATTGCCACGAAATGCTTGGAGTAGCGTCCAAGAGGAAAGACAATGACCACAATCTTGAAGCAGGGGGAGAAGGCGACGCGGAAACGCGTGCGGGTCCATCGAAAGTCCCTCGTGGAGGCTGGGCAGCTTCCGATTGAGATGCTCGTCGGGTTCGCCATTCGCGAAGGGCGTAGGCCTCGCCCGATCTATACCGCACACAAATGGTTCGCTCGTAGACTTGGGTCGGTGTTCCGCAGCTTGCTCATCGGCGTCACCTCAGAGCCGCATGCCGATTTCAAAGAACTGTATTACGGAAGCGCCGACCTCACCGGCCTGAAGGTGTTGGACCCGTTCGTCGGGGGCGGCACGTCGGTATTCGAGGCATCCCGGCTCGGCGCCATGGCCTATGGTTGCGACGTGGATCCCGTCGCCTGTGCAGTCAGCCGCATGGAGCTCGGGGCGGCCGATCTGCCAGATCTAGGGCCGATCCTTGCCAAGTTGAAGGCGAAGGTGGGGAGTCGCCTGACCGAGTTTCACCTCAGGGATGACGAACTCGTGCTGCACCATTTTTGGGTGCAGGTAGTCGGGTGCAGCGGATGCGGAAGCCAATTTGACGCGCATCCCAACCATGTCCTTGCCGACGACGGCAATACGCGCCACGCCTTCTGCTCCACCTGTGGCACGATACACCACCTGCCAACGCAAACCGCATCTTTCGCCTGCAACAGCTGCGGAAGCCATACTGAATGCAATCGCGGTACCGTATTGCGGGGGCGAGCCGAGTGCCCACGCTGCGGACATGTCGACAAGCTGATCGAGTATGGACGGCGCAATGGCGCCCCGCGTTGGCGGCTGTTCGCAGTTGAGACCATCGCGCGTGGTGCCGGCACACGCCTGGTGCCTATGTCGGAGCGCACGTACAGGAAAGTAACCGATGCCGACGTGCGCCAATATGAGCGTGCGGAAGTCGCGCTGGCTCAGGCGGAGTTGGCGGGAGAAGTGTTGATCCCGGACGACGTGGTCGACACATCGGGTTGGTCGGACGAGCGATTGAGCGCCTATGGCTATGGCCGCTGGCGCGACCTCTTCAACGCTCGCCAGCTGTTGCATCTCGGTCTGCTGGCAAAAGAGATCTCGCTTCTTGACCCCACGGTGCGCAGTGCGGTTGCGATGGCGTTCAGCGACCATCTGACCACGAATTGCATGATGGCGTCCTACGCTGGAGGCTGGCGGCGTCTCACGCCGTTGTTCTCGCTCCGAGCGTTTCGGCATATCCAGCGGCCGGTCGAGCTCAATCCATGGATCGAGCGCGCAGGCCGCGGCACGTTTCCGAACGCGATCCGCAAGCTCACCGCTGCGGCCTCCTATGCGCGTAGCCCTAAGGAGCCGACCGGTGCGAAGGCTTTCGTCGATGTGCCCACCCGGGCTCATCGGCGGAAGAATCAAATACACATGGGGACGGCGGGGAATCTCGCATTCCTCGCGAGCGGATCCATCGACGTCGTTATGACGGATCCGCCCTATTTCGACAACATTGCCTATTCCGAACTCGCGCGCTTCTTTGGCCCTTGGCTGCAATGCCTCAGGGTGCTCGACGCACGCGAGCAGCAGGACATCCTCGCAAATAGCCTCGTCGCCAATAGGTCGCGTGCCGGGAGTGTCGAACGCTACACGGATGGACTGGGTCAGGCCTTCGAAGAGATCGCTCGGGTGCTGAAGCGCAACGGCATCGTCGCGTTCTCCTATCGGCATACCGATGCCCCAGCCTGGCAGGCGCTCGCGGAGGCAATAGCCCGCACCGATTTGCGGATTACGAGTGTTCTGCCCATGCCGGGCGAGGCTGGCAACGGCCTGCATGCGCAGGGCGAGCGCGGGCTCTGGGACGCCGTCTTCGTCCTTCGGCACGGCGCCGGGCCTACGCCCGTCCTACAAGTTTGCGAGCAGGAGGTGGCCGAGGTCGAGGTCGAGGTCGCACAGTGGCTCAAACGGTACGGCAACCTGGCGCTGCCTTTCAACGCGATCGACGCGACCGCGCTGCGTAGAGCCGCGCTTGTCGGCAAGGCATTGGCTCCGAGGCGAAAACAAGGACGATCGGAGCCGATTACGCTTGAGGACGCCCTGCGCTGAACTTAGGTATAAAGAAGTAATCGGGGGAAGTCAGTGCCGTATCTTAGCAAGCGTGTCGTCAGCAATTACTTCAGGACCGATTGCCCTCGTCAACTTCGCCTTCTCCTTTCGCCGGAAAACAAGCAATATCAGCCGGAGCGCGATGCGCAGGGCATGCCGCCGAAAACTGTCGCTCGCGCCGGGATGGCGGCGCTGACTCAGGAAGGCAGCCGCTGGGAGCAGGACAAGCTGAAGGATCTGCAGACTACCTTTGGCGCCGCGTCGGTCATAGGCACCGTGAACGGGACAGAGTTCCAGGACCAAAAACTTCAAAACGTGATGTCCAGAGCGCAGCCTGGTGCGTTTCTAGTGAGGCCCGAGTTCGATGTTGGCCTAGGCTTTCAGACGGCCATCGGCATCGACGCTTTGGCGGTCACGCATTCGCTAGGCTTCGCGAAGCTAGTGCCTGACTTGATTCAGGTGCTTTCCCCGGCAGACGTCGGCCGGATCGTGGAGGCAGATGGCTCCGTCCATGATGCGGACGGCCGGATCGGCTTGCGCGTCATTGACATCAAGATGACAGCGGAGCCGAGCGCGTCGTACTTTGCGGAGATTACCTACTACTCGTTGGCGCTGGCGGGCTGGCTTGCCGATAACGGCTATGCCGACCGTTACGCGGTCGTCGCCGAGGCGGCCATCTGGCCAGGATCGCACGACGCGGCGGCGATCGTCCGGCTCAAGGCTGATCGACTCAAAGCCGGCACCACGCCGACCGCGGACGAACTGGCTATTGCGCTGAGCGAAGACATTGAGACGCTTGAGATCGACGTCTTCTCACCGCGACTTAGGCACTTTTTCGCCGTGGAGCTTCCCCAGGCTCTGGCCAGTCCCTGGAAGGATCTCGACTGGCATGTGGGCACCGGCTGCAGCGGCTGCGAGTATCTCGGCTACGTGTGGAACGCGACCACTGCGCAACATCCGGATCACTGCATGCCCATGGCCAAGGCGCAGGGGCACCTCAGTTCCATCGCCTTTCTGCCCCGCGGCGCTCGGCGCGCGCTCGGCGACCGCAACATCAGTACCACCGTCTCGCTGGCTCCGCTGCAGGCCGACGACGCGGTGTTCGATTGCCATCCAAAACTGCGAGCCACACGGACGGTCGTAGCGGGCCGCGCGCAGTCGCTTACGACCGGTACCAGCGATATTCCCGCCGGCTCGGGCACGTCGGCCGTCATTCCGAACTGGGCAGATCTCAATCTCTATCTGTCGGCCGATTTCGACGTCGGTAGCGGCCTGACACTGGCCTTCGGCGTTGGTGGCCACTCGAACATCAACGGCCAGCGCGAGAAGATCGAGGCGCAGGTCTTCGTGAACGACACGCGCAGCGTCCAGAGCGAAACTCGCGAGTTAATCAGCTTTCTCGCCTATGTCGAAAAGGCGCTCTCCGACGCGACGAAGGCCAAGGCGGACGCGACGGTCCAAATCTACATCTGGGACAGCGTCACCTACGAGCACATGCTACGCGTGATTGGCCGCAATCTCCAGCACGTCCTGGCCGACGGCAATCTCAAAAAGCTGGCGTGGCTGTTTCCGCCAGAGGAGATTATAGAGAACGCAAAGCTACGCTCGGCAAATGCCCCCATCACCATCGTTCGCAATGCGGTCCAGGCGCTCGTGGCGGCACCCATTCCGCACTATTACTCGTTGCTCGGGCTAGCCCGTACCTATGCGCCGCCGCCAAAGGCTGGTGGGACGCCATTTGAGTTCCGCGTGCCGGTGATCTTTGAGGATCCGCTGTCCGACCAGGTGCCGTCGGAGCGGGCGCACGAAATCTGGACCAAGATGGGGCAGCCCCGTCCATGGAGCCAGCAGATCACACAACTGCGTTCGACGGTGACGACGAAGCTCCATGCCCTTCACTCCATCATGTGGCGCCTGCGCCTCGACCTCCAGGGCCAACTGCGTAGCCGTGCGCCGAAGATCACGGAGATCAAGCCGCCTGCATCGCTGCAGAGGGTAAGTGCCGACGGGCAGATCTGGTATGCCTTCGCTGCGCTCAATGCCCAAGTCGTCAGCCTAGAGCACGCTATTTCCCTGGCAATGCCCGTGCACGAACGGGAGGCCAAGTATCTCGCCGCACGACTGGAGGTGGAACTCGCCGGCGCCGAACTAGCTACCGCCGCATTGACGCTCGGGGTCACGCTGCATCCCGGAGTACGAATCTATACGCTCGCCGAGGGGTCCCGCGAAGCCAAGTTCGAGGAAGGCGACTTCCTCTGCGCTCTCTCTCCTGCTTCCGTGCCGGACTTTTACTCACGCCGGATCGGCGAGTTCACCGGCGGCGTGCCACTTGCTTTCGATTTGCCGAGTTGGATCAAGGAGTTCGGTTTCGCCGGGTCTCTGACGGGGACGCAACTGCTCGCCATCGACCGCGACGCCCGGCTCGTCGCGGTATCCTTCAAGCCGGAGGTCGATACCTATCTGCGACAGATCGAATCAACGCTTGACCTACGCCGTGACGTTGTCCTCGACCGCCGGGTCCAGGACTTCCTGACGGGAAGGCTCGAGACCGCGCTCAAGGCGATCGGCAACCCGCCCCTGGCGATGAGTGCTGGGACGCCGACGGCCAACGTTATCGGGAAGGCAGCTCCCAAGACGGCGACTGCCCATGTGCCCGTGGCGGAGGTGCTTTGGGATACGAAAAAGACAGCGCTCGCTCCTACGGGCAGGAATACCGCAGCAACTCGGGCGACGCTGGAAGCTCTCGACACCAAGCTCAATGACAGTCAGTGGGATGCGTGGCGCGAGGCGATGGAGAAACGCCTCGCTCTTGTTTGGGGGCCGCCCGGAACGGGGAAGTCACAGACGCTGCGCGCCATCCTGCTCGGACTGCTGTTGGAAGCTCACGCTGCTGACAGAGCGATCCGGATCCTCGTGACAAGCAACACCTACGACGCGACTGACAATGTCGTGCTGCGCACCTTCCACCAGATAGTCTCACTCGGAGAAGCAACGACCGGCAAGGTGCGACTGGCTCGTCTGCGTTCCGGTTCGAAGGAGGATGCTCCTGGCCTGCCGGTGGGCGTCAATCTCCTCAACGATAAGGATGCGCCCGGCATCCGCGACCTGCACGATCTGCTGGTTGCCGGGACGACGTCTGCGATTGTGTCGGCTCCGCCTCAGCAGGTAACTAAGTTTGCTGGTCTAAAGGGCAATGTGGCCCAGCCGATCTTCGACGTAGTCCTGATCGACGAGGCGTCCCAAATGGACATGGCGAACGCCGTGCTTGCCCTAGCACCGCTCGCCGAAGGCGGCTCGGCAATCGTCGTCGGCGATCCCAAGCAGCTACCGCCTATCCAGGCAGTGCAGGCTCCCCTCGGTCTCGAGAAGCTCGTTGGATCCATTTACGACTTCGTTGCGGACCATCGCGGGGTGGTCTCGAAAGATCTATTGGAGAACTACCGTTCCAACAGCATGATCGTCCGCTTCGGGCGCTTCGCCGGTTATCCGGCCGGCCTTACAGCTCGGTTTCCGGATCTGCGTATGCGGCTGGAGACGCCGTTTCCTGCGATAGCACCGGTGAACTGGCCCGGAAGCCTTGCGTTTAGTACGGAACTCGCTCGGCTGCTGGAGCCCAATCAGCCGGTTTCGGCCTTCATTTATCCGGAGGGACGTAGCAGTCAGTGGAATGACTTCGAAGCCCAGACCGTGGCAGCGCTGCTCTGGATGCTTCGGAGTCATCTGGGCGCCGGTCTCGAAGGGGATTCGCAGGCGACAGTGGCGGGGCTGCATGACGCGAAAAGCTTCTGGACTGATGCTGTCGGCGTTGTAACGCCGCACCGAGCCCATAAGGCGCTGGTCGTGTCTAAGCTCCAGTCCCTCTTCGAACCGCTCGGCGACGACAGCGGACTCATTCGCAGCGCGGTAAACACCGTCGAGCGCTTCCAGGGGCAGCAGCGTGATGTGATCATAGCCAGTTATGCTCTGGGTGATCCTGACGCGATCGCTGACGAAGACGAGTTCCTCCTATCGCTCAATCGCTTCAACGTCATGGCCTCGCGGCCCCGCGCCAAGCTCGTGGTGTTGGCTAGCCAGGAGGTGATCAACCACCTTCCCAGTGATCTCGAGGTAATGCGCGATTCGCGGCTTCTGAAGTATTTCGCAGAGACGTTCCTCGACGACCGAACCAATTGCGAGCTCCCGTTCATGGACGGACAGAGTGCTGCCCGGAAAAGCGGCTCGTTTAGAGTTCGCAAGTAGATGGTGGCTTGACTTGTACTTCCAATACGACCTCCACCTCCTTGACAGAAGGCGAAGCGAGATCTTTTCGGTGGCACGCGAAAGCGGCCTTGGGTTCAGCGGGATCCGACTCTCGCGCGATGTTCGTGTTTGTGCTAGCCGAATCCGATGCGGACTTACTCCCAGGCAACCGTCCAGCGCCTCTATGGCCGTTCGGGCAACCAGTGCGCGTTTCCCGGTTGCGATTATCAAATTATCACTGACGGCGGACAAGTCCAGGGCCGTATATGCCATATAAAGGGACTTCGTCCCGGCAGCGCCCGCTACGATTCGACACAGACCGACAAGCAGCGCAACACATACGAAAATCTAGTGCTCTTGTGTGCGAACCATCACGACGCCATCGATGCGCAGGAAGAAGATTATACTGTAGAGGTGCTGCACGAGATGAAGGCGTTGGCTGAGGCGACGTTCGGGCGTGATGAGCATCCATCCGATGCGATCATGGCGCGCATACTCATGAATGGGCTAGGCAGAACGTCAGTGACTGCCATCGGATCGAATATCGCTATTCATAGTCCCGGGGTGATACAAGGCAAGGTCATCAAGATAACGAACCAAAAGGGCCCACCCAAAATCCAGCCGCCGCCGGGGTCGATCGGCGCCGACGGCGACGCATCGCGTTATGTCAGTTCGCTCATTCGGCTCTACAACGAATATGCGAAGGACGAACCGAGTAGGAAACGGGCGTTCAGCTTTGGCGCTATCAGTCGGAATATCGAGGGCAAGTTCGGGGCACGTTGGCAATTACTGGACATGACGTTCTTCGCCCCAGTTTGCCGCGAACTACAGATAAGGGTATTGAACACACGAAAGGGCCGGATAAAAAATGCTAGCGGTGCCACACCGTTTGAAAGCTTTGCGGAATTTATTGCAGGCCGTCGATGATCATGTTCGCAGGCTGAAAATCGGACGCCCGACCTCTGCAATTGTGGCTTTACAAAGAGGTATCGGACACCACCTATCCTGACGCGGCGAATGAGTGACTGCTACCTACTTGCGTCTCCCGAAAGCAGTTGGCCTCCAATTGTTCCGTCTTGCGCCTGCAGGTGAAAAAGCTGCAGTCTGCACCAAGGGATTTGAAATCGGCGGCTGAGTAACGGGATGGGTCCATTTCGGAAGCCCACACCGATGAATTCGAATGCCCGTTATCTCAGTTTCGTATCTGTGAAGCCGCCTTTTCGGCTTATCCAACCTTCTGGCCTCTTCATGTGCTCGACACGTGGTCGGTGAAGCGCCGGTCAGGCTTTATGAACAAATGGCAAAAGTTGGGGAGCGAGAACGGCGGTCGGAATGGCAGTTTGTGGGTCTTCTTTACTTCAATAAAGTCGTACCGTTTGGACGTCGTACACGGGCGCGAGCGAAAGCAGTTTTTTGGGCTGGCTGAGTTGACGCTTGGAATCCTGCGATCCGCCATCGCTTGCGGATGGCAGGCGAAAGCGATCACGAACAACGAAAGGTAGCCGACCTCGAAGCGCAGCTTCGATGCTGCCTCGACGTGCCGCCTTCGTCTGGGCAACCCGCCGTCACCCGGCGGGAATGCATGCTCGTGCTCGACGCACTCGCCCGTGAGTTCGATTCACTGTTCGAACACAAATAGGGACAGGAAAATTGGCAAAAGCCAACCGCAGCCGGACCAGGGCTTTCGCGTATATGCGCTTGTCGGTCGACAAGGAGGGCGGTGCGCCTCAGAGCATCGATGCCCAGCGCAGTGCCATTCTCGCCTACGCGGCCAAGCATGACATTATGATCGTTGAGGAGTTTGCCGACGCCGGCTTCAGCGGTCAGACCGACAAGCGTCCCGAATTTCAGCGGCTGGTGCAGAAGGCTACCGCAGCCGATCATCCGGTCGATCTGGTCTTGATGTTCATGTTCAGCCGTATGGCTAGAAACATGCGGTTGTTCTTCGACGTGGTGGGCAAGCTGGACGACGCAGGCGTCGAGGTTCGGTCGATCACGCAGGATTTCGGCCGGGGTCGCGGTCAGCGGATCGCCCGGACGATAACCGCGATGATGGACGAGGAGCAGGCGCGCGATTCGGCGATCCTCACCCGGAAGAGCCGCAGGGAGAATGCACGGCAAGGCTTCTACAATGGCGGTCCGGTGCCGTTTGGCTACCAAACCTATGTCGCCCGGCAGGACGGCGAGAAGGAACGGCGAAAGCTGGCGATCGTCGAAGCCGAAGCGACGATCGTACGCCAGATCTTCGATTGGGCCGATGTCGGGCGTGGTGGGCGCTGGATCGTCAAGCAGTTGAACGACGCGGGGCGGACCTTCCGAGGTGCGAGGTTCGCCAACAGCAATGTTGCCGGCATTCTGACTCGCGAGGTCTATACCGGCGTCTATCACGATCGTACCGCCGACGACGATGGGATCACCCCGGACGTGGAAGATGCTATCGCGGTCACCTGTCCTCCGATCATCGCTCGGGATCAGTTTGATCGCGTGGCCGCCATGCGGGCAACGCGCAATCCCAGGCGGATGGCACCGCATGTCGCCGCCGGCACCACGCTACTCACCGGAGTCGCCCGCTGCGGTATGCCCGGCTGTTCAAGCGGCATGACGATCCGCACCGGAAAAGGTGGTCGCTATACCTACTACGTCTGCAATGACCGAGTGAACCGTGGCGGCACCTGTGCCTGTCCGAGCATCCGGCGCGAGAAGCTGGATAGCCTGGTTCTGGATGCGATCGAGGCAAGGGTGCTGGCGCGCGATCGGCTGCGCACATTGCTCGCGGGCGTTCTCGATGTCTCCCAAAGCCGGCAGGCTGAACGTGAGGCGGACCTCACCCGCAGCAGATCGGAGCGGACCCGGCTGAACACCGCAATCAGCAACCTGCTGATCCTGATCGAAGAAGGGACGATGAGCGCGCGAGACCCCGCATTTGTAGAGCGCATGGCGACAAACCGGGCGGCACTAGCGGCGGTATCAAGCCGGATCGATGTGCTGGAAGCGCAACTGGCGAAGGGCAAGCGCAGGATCGACGAACAAACGATCGATCGTTTCGGCGACATGCTGCGTGAGAAAATGCGAGGCGACGACAGCACGCTCCGTTCGGCCTACCTCAAGATGTTCGTCACGAACGTAAGCGTGTCGGATCATGAGGTCATCATTTCTGGCCCGATGTCGAGCTTGGAAAATGGCGTCTCTGTAGGACTTCCCGTCAAAGAGGGCGCGGTGCCCATCTTTGACCGGGAGTGGTGCCCAGAAGAGGACTCGAACCTCCACGACCTTGCGATCGCCAGCACCTGAAGCTGGTGCGTCTACCAATTCCGCCATCTGGGCACGGGGTAGGCCTGCGCCTTTAGGGTAGGGTTCGAATCCTTGTCAACGGCTTTTTTGCGAGGCAAAGGGGCGATGCACAAAAAATCTGGCGAATAGGGACGGTCATGACGAACAAGCTGGTGACGCTGATCGGCGGCGGGGGCTTTCTGGGCCGCTATGTCGCACGCGAACTGATGCGGGACGGTACGCGCGTCCGGGTGGCGCAGCGCGATCCGCGCCAGGCCTATTTCCTGCGCACGCAAGGAGGGCTGGGCCAGACGCAGTTCGTCGCGGTCGACATTGCCCGCCCCGAAACGGTCGCGCGTGCGGTCGAGGGCGCGGATGCGGTCGTCAATCTGGTCGGCGTGATGGGCCGCAATATGCAGGCCATCCATGTGGACGGCGCGCGGGCCGTGGCGGAAGCCGCTCGCAAGGCCGGGGCCGAAGCGCTGGTCCATGTCTCGGCGATCGGCGCGGACGCCAATGGCGCGGCTGCCTATGCCCGGTCCAAGGGGCAGGGCGAAGAGGCGGTGCGCGCGGCTTTCCCGAACGCGACCATCCTGCGCCCCTCGATCGTGTTCGGGCGCGAGGACCAGTTCGTGAATCGCTTCGCGGGCATGATGGCCTCACCGATCGTCCCGGTCCTGCGCGCGGGCGTGAAGTTCCAGCCGGTCTTTGCGGGCGATGTCGGCCAGGCGGTCGCCAACGCGCTGCGCGATCCCGAAGCGCATGGGGGCAAGACCTATGAGCTGGGCGGGCCGGACGTGCTGTCGATGGGCGAGTTGCTGCGCTGGATCGCGCAGGCGCTGGGTCGCAAGCCGAACTTCGTGGACGTGCCCGACTTTGCCGGGGCGCTGCTGGCCCGCCTGCCAGGCTCGCCGATCAGCTGGGACCAGTGGCTGATGCTGCAACAGGACAATGTCGTCGCGGCCGGTGCGCCGGGCCTGGCCGCGCTGGGCGTCGAGGCCGCGCCGCTGGCGACCGTCGCGCCCGAATATCTGATCCGTTTCCGCAAGGCGGGTCGCTTCGGGCGCCGGGCGGAGACGCTGGCGGCCTGAACCGTCCCAACCTGACAGTCTTTATCATTTCGCTGACAGCCTCGTCGCCCTATGGCGGCGGGGCTGTTCTAGCATTTGGGGACTCGCGTGAACGATCTGATTGCCGCCATCATCCTCGGGATCGTCGAGGGTGTCACCGAATTCCTGCCGGTATCCTCCACCGGGCACCTGATCCTGGCGGGCGCGCTGCTCGGCTATGACGATGCGCGCTGGCAGATGTTCAACATCGTCATCCAGCTGGGGGCGATCCTGGCGGTGGTCGTCCTGTACTGGCGGACCTTCTGGACGGTCATGGTCGGCCTCGCCAAGCGCGATCCGGGTTCGATCCGCTTCGTGCGCAACCTGCTGATCGCCTTCATGCCCGCCGCCGTCATCGGCGTGCTGGCCAAGAAGCATATCGAGGCGCTGCTGCTCCAGCCCAAGGTCGTCGCGGTCGCGCTGATCGTCGGCGGCGTCGCGATCCTGGTGATCGAGCGGGTGGTGAAGCCCGGCACGACGCGCGGCATCGCGGCAGTTCCGGCCAAGACGGCGCTGGGCGTCGGCTTCCTCCAGTGCCTGGCGATGATCCCCGGCGTCAGCCGGTCGGGCGCGACGATCCTGGGCGCGCTGACCCTGGGTGTCGAGCGGCGCACGGCGGCCGAGTTCAGCTTCTTCCTCGCCATCCCCACCATGTTGGGTGCCAGCGTGGTCGAGACGGCGGGGCATCTGGATGCGATGCGCGCCGGGAACAGCGTCGGGCCGCTGGAGATCGCGATCGGCTTCGTCGTCGCCTTCATCGTCGCGCTGCTGGTGGTGCGCTGGTTCGTCGGCATCGTCGGCCGTCACGGCTTCGGTCCCTTTGCCTGGTATCGGATCGTCGCGGGCAGCATCGCGCTGGCGCTGCTGACCATGTATTGATGCCGGATCGGACCTTATTTATTGCGCATCGGTCGCAACAACCGGGTTGGATGCCATAAATCCCATTTTAGTTAGACAGCTATACTGACCTATATGTCGATTTCGAGGTGACATAGGGTGGTTCGCGCAATATCCGCATCTTCGGAGGCGCATATGGCGAACGATTCTATGCTGAAGTTTGTAGGCCGCGATCAGGCCTATCCGGCCAAGCGGGCCGCAGAGGCCCGCGCGGAGGATTTCCGCGAAATCGCCGAACGCTATGCGCCCCCGGCGGCCGAGGACCAGGCCGGGCGCTGCTCGCAATGCGGCGTCCCCTATTGCTCGGTGCATTGCCCGCTGCACAACCATATTCCCGACTGGCTACGCCTGACCGCGGAAGGTCGCCTGCGCGAAGCCTATGAGCTGTCCAACGCCACCTCGACCATGCCCGAGATTTGCGGCCGCATCTGCCCGCAGGACCGGCTGTGCGAGGGCAATTGCGTCATCGAGTTTTCGGGCCACGGCGCGGTCACGATCGGCTCGGTCGAAAAGTTCATCACCGACACCGCCTGGGAAGAGGGCTGGGTCGAGCCGCTGGTCCCCGGACCGGCGTGGGGCCAGTCGGTCGCGGTGATCGGCGCGGGGCCTGCGGGGCTGACGGCGGCCGAATATCTGCGCGTGTCGGGTTACGAGGTCCATGTCTATGACCGGCACGACCGCGCGGGCGGGCTGCTGACCTATGGCATCCCCGGCTTCAAACTGGAAAAGCCCGTCGTCATGCGCCGCGTCGAGCGGCTGAAGGCGGGCGGCATCGTCTTCCACGAAGGCTTTGCGGTCGGCGAGGACGCGACGCTGGAGGAACTGCGCCGCCGCCATGACGCGGTGCTGATCGCGACCGGCGTGTACAAGGCGCGCAATGTCGAGGTGGAAGGCGCGGGTGCCAATGGCGTGATCGCCGCGCTCGACTATCTGACCGCCTCCAACCGCAAGAGCTTCGGCGACACGGTCGAGGCGTTCGAGAATGGCTCGCTGAACGCCGAGGGCAAGAATGTCGTCGTGATCGGCGGCGGCGATACCGCGATGGACTGTGTCCGCACGGCGATCCGCCAGGGCGCCAAGTCGGTGAAGTGCCTCTATCGCCGCGACCGGGCGAACATGCCGGGCTCGCAGCGCGAAGTCGCCAATGCCGAGGAGGAGGGCGCCGAGTTCGTCTGGCTTTCTGCGCCCTTGGGCTTCGAGGGCGGCGACACGGTGACGGGTGTGCGCGCCGCCAAGATGCGGCTGGGTGCGCCCGACGCCAGCGGACGGCGTGCGCCGGAGGCGGAGCCGGGTGCCGACCATCTGCTGGAGGCGGACATGGTCATTAAGGCGCTGGGCTTCGATGCGGAAGACCTGCCGAGCCTGTTCGGCACCGCCGAGCTGGGCGTCAGCCGCTGGGGCACGGTGCTGGTCGATGGCCGCACGCTGATGACCAGCCTGGACGGCGTGTTCGCCGCCGGGGACATCGTACGCGGAGCCTCGCTGGTGGTCTGGGCGATCCGCGACGGCCGCGATGTGGCCAAGGCGATGCACCAGTGGCTGAAGGCGCGGGCCAAGACCGGCGCGCGTGAGAAGGTGGCCGCGTGACGCGCGGCTTCGCTGTCCTCGCGCTGCTGATGGCCGCGCCGGTCGCCGCCCAGACCGCGCCTGCTCCGGCACCTGTCGCCGATGCGGGCGGTCGGATCGAGACGGCGCGGGCGCTGGTCGCCAAGATGAACCTCGACAAGACGCTGGACTTTCAGTTTTCGAGCGTGATGCCGCTGGTGGCAGGCAATGTCGTGTCCGGGTTGCAGGGCGACTCCGGCACGCCGCAGTCGATCAAGGATCGACTGGCGACGGCCGAGGGCCGCGCGCAGATCAGCCAGATCGCAAGCGAGGAGATGCTGGCGGCATTCCGCGCGCGCTATCCGGCGATCGCCGAGGCGGTGGCCGAGGAATATCGCCGTAACTTCTCCGAGTCGGAATTGAAGGCGATCACCGCCTTTTACGATTCGCCGACCGGCCAACGGCTGCTCCAGCTGCAACCGCAATTGCAGCAGCGTCTGGCCGAGGCGGGCCGGGCGGTCGGGCAGGAAGCGGGTATGGCCGCCTATCCCAAGATCCTCGCACGGAGCGCGGCGCTGGGCGCGGAGAAGGGCAAGAAGTGACGCTGGCGGGCGGCCTCGGGGCGTTGGCCTTGATGCTGGGCGGTGCGGTTCAGGTCGTGCCGGTCGCGCAGGCCGCCCCGCGCCCGGCGGCGCTGACGCTGGCGCAGTTGCTCTATCCGGAGGCGCTGGTCGTTCGGATGGCGGGCACCGACGCCACCATGGCGCAGCTGCTGGCGAGCGATCCGGCGATGCAGGCCCGCGAGGACCGTCATCCCGGCATCGTCCACGCCATTGCCGAGGCGGTGCAGCCGCTACGTGTTCGTTCGATGCGTGAGCGTATGCCGGTCCTCTGGCAGCGTCAGGCGGCGATTTACGGTGCGGCATTCACCGATGCCGAATTGGCGACGCTGAATCGCTTCTACGCCACGCCCGCCGGGCAGGCGCTGGTCGCGACGATGCAGAGCGGCACGGTGCAGCCGACGATGACGAACGAGTCCAGGCTGGTCGACAAGGTGCGGGCGCTGCGGCCCCGGACCGAGGAGACGGTCCTGACCTGGATCACGCAGGAACAGCCCTGGGAATGGGGCGAAACGAAAAAGGCCGTGGCGGGGGTGATGACCCGGTTCGGCGTGAGTGGAGAATGACGATGGACCAGCGCGAATATCTCGCCGAGCATGGCATGTACCGTCCCGAGTTCGAGGGCGATGCGTGCGGCGTCGGCATGGTCGCGGCCACCGATGGCCAGCCCTCGCGCCGGGTCGTCCAGTCGGCGATCGACGCGCTGAAGGCGGTGTGGCACCGCGGCGCGGTGGATGCGGACGGCAAGACCGGCGACGGCGCGGGCCTGCATGTCGACCTGCCGCACCGCTTCTTCGACGATGCGATCGCGGCCTCGGGGCACAAGGTGCTGCCGAACCGTCTGGCGGTCGGCATGATCTTCATGCCGCGCACCGATCTGGGCGCGCAGGAGACCTGCCGCACCATCGTCGAGAGCGTCATCATCGAGGCGGGCTATACCATCTATGGCTGGCGCCAGGTGCCGGTCGACGTGTCGGTCATCGGCCTGAAGGCGCAGGCGACGCGGCCCGAGATCGAGCAGATCATGATCGCCGGGCCGATGCCCGACGAGGTCGACGCCGCCGAGTTCGAAAAGAACCTGTATCTGATCCGCCGCCGCATCGAAAAGCGGGTGATCGCGGCGCAGATCAGCGGCTTCTATATCTGTTCGCTGTCCTGCCGCTCGATCATCTACAAGGGGCTGTTCCTCGCCGAGAGCCTGTCGGTCTTCTATCCCGACCTGCAGGACCACCGGTTCGAGAGCCGCGTGGCGATCTTCCACCAGCGTTATTCGACCAACACCTTCCCGCAATGGTGGCTGGCGCAGCCCTTCCGCTGCCTCGCACATAACGGCGAGATCAACACGATTCGCGGCAACAAGAACTGGATGCTCAGCCACGAGATCCGCATGGCCTCGATCGCGTTCGGCGACAATTCGGAGGATATCAAGCCGGTGATCCCGGCGGGTGCGTCCGATACCGCCGCGCTCGACGCGGTGTTCGAGGCGATCTGTCGTTCGGGCCGCGATGCGCCGACCGCCAAGCTGATGCTGGTGCCCGAGGCGTGGCAGAAGGACCTCGACGCGCCCAAGGCCCATGCCGACATGTACCAGTATCTCGCCTCGGTGATGGAGCCGTGGGACGGTCCCGCCGCCCTTGCGATGACCGACGGCCGCTGGGCGGTGGCGGGCATGGACCGCAATGCGCTGCGTCCGCTGCGCTATACGCTGACCGCCGATGGCCTGCTGATCGTCGGGTCGGAAAGCGGCATGGTCGTGGTGCCCGAAGCCACCGTGACCGCCAAGGGCCGCCTGGGGCCGGGTCAGATGATCGCCGTCGACCTTGCCGAGGGCAAGCTGTACGACGACCGCGCGATCAAGGACCAGATCTCGGGCGAGCAGGACTATGCCGCGATGATCGGTGAGTTCCTGACGATGGACCAGTTGCCCGCGCCTTCGGAAGAAGAAGCCTTGGTGCGTATGCCGCGCGCCGAAATGCTGCGCCGTCAGGTCGCGGCAGGCCAGACCATGGAGGATATGGAGCTGATCCTGTCGCCCATGGCCGAGGGCGGCAAGGAAGCCATCGGCTCGATGGGTGACGACACGCCGCTGGCGGTCATCTCCGACAAGCCGCGCCTCATCAGCCAGTTCTTCCGCCAGAACTTCTCGCAGGTGACGAATCCGCCGATCGACTCGCTTCGCGAGCGTTATGTGATGTCGCTCAAGACGCGGTTCGGCAATCTCGCCAACATCCTCGACACCGAGGATCGGCGCGAGCGCGTGCTGGTCCTGCCGTCCCCGGTCCTGACCGGCGCGGACTGGCACCGGTTGAAGGCGCATTTCGGCCGTTCGGCCGCCGAGATCGACTGCACCTTCGAGGCCGATGGCGGTCCCGACCGCCTGCGCGCCGCGATCCAGCGCATCCGCAACCAGGCCGAACAGGCGGTGCGCGAAGGGCGCTCCGAGCTGTTCCTGACCGACGAGCATGTCTCCGAAGGCCGTGTCGCCATCGCGGGCGTGCTGGCGGCGGCGGCGGTGCATACGCATCTCGTCCGCCGGGGCCTGCGCAGCTATGCGTCGATCAACGTGCGCTCGGCCGAATGCCTCGACACCCATTATTATGCGGTGCTGATCGGCGTCGGTGCGACCACGGTGAACGCCTATCTGGCCGAAGCCGCGATCGTCGACCGTCATGGCCGTGGCCTGTTCGGCGACCTGACCATCGAACAATGCCTGACCAACCATCGCACCGCGATCGAGGATGGCCTGCTCAAGATCATGGCGAAGATGGGGATCGCGGTGATCTCCAGCTATCGCGGCGGTTATAATTTCGAGGCGGTCGGCCTGTCGCGTGCGTTGGTCAACGACCTGTTCCCCGGCATGCCCGCCAAGATCTCGGGCGAGGGCTACAACTCGCTCCATTACTCGGCGATGGTCCGTCACGAAGCGGCCTGGGACCAGCATGTCGCGACGCTGCCGATCGGCGGCTTCTATCGCCAGCGCGACGGGGGCGAGACCCATGCCTATTCGGCGCAGCTGATGCACCTGTTGCAGACGGCGGTCGCGACCGACAGTTACTCGACGTACCTGCAATTCGCACGCGGCGTCGGCGACCTGCCGCCGGTTTACTTGCGCGACCTGCTCCAGTTCAACTTCCCCGCCGAGGGCGTGGCGGTCGATCAGGTCGAGGCGATCACCGAAATCCGCAAGCGTTTCGTGACGCCGGGCATGTCGCTGGGCGCGCTGTCGCCTGAGGCGCATGAGACGCTGGCCATCGCGATGAACCGGATCGGCGCGAAGGCCGTGTCGGGCGAGGGCGGCGAGGACAAGCTGCGTTACCAGCCATACGACAATGGCGACAACGCCAACTCGACGATCAAGCAGATCGCCTCCGGTCGCTTCGGCGTGACGGCGGAATATCTGAACGCCTGCGACGAGATCGAGATCAAGGTCGCGCAGGGTGCCAAGCCCGGCGAGGGCGGGCAGCTGCCCGGCTTCAAGGTGACCGAGTTCATCGCCAAGCTGCGCCATGCGACGCCTGGCGTGACGCTGATCTCGCCGCCGCCGCACCACGACATCTACTCGATCGAGGATCTCGCGCAGCTCATCTATGACTGCAAGCAGATCAACCCGCGCGCGCGCGTTTGCGTGAAGCTGGTGTCGTCGGCGGGCATCGGCACGGTCGCGGCGGGCGTGGCCAAGGCGCATGCCGACGTCATCCTGGTGTCGGGCCATGTCGGCGGCACGGGCGCCTCGCCCCAGACCTCGATCAAATATGCCGGCACCCCGTGGGAAATGGGCCTGTCGGAGGTCAACCAGACGCTGACCCTGAACGGCCTGCGCGGGCGTATCCGCTTGCGTGCCGATGGTGGCCTGAAGACCGGCCGCGACATCGTGATCGCGGCGATCCTGGGCGCGGAGGAGTTCGGCATCGGCACGCTGTCGCTGGTCGCGATGGGCTGCATCATGGTGCGCCAGTGCCATAGCAACACCTGCCCGGTGGGCGTCTGCGTGCAAGACGAGCGGCTGCGGGCGAAGTTCACCGGTACGCCGGAAAAGGTCATCAACCTGATGACCTTCATCGCCGAGGAAGTCCGCGACATCCTGGCGCGCCTCGGCGTGCGCTCGCTGGACGAGGTGATCGGGCGGACCGAGCTGCTGCGTCAGGTCAGCCGTGGTGCCGAGCATCTCGACGATCTCGACCTCAACCCGGTGCTGGCCAAGGTCGATGCGACGGATGCCGAGCGGCGATTCAGCCTGTCGACCTTCCGCAACGAAGTCCCCGACAGCCTTGATGCGCAGATCATCAAGGACGCCGCCGCCGTCTTCTCGCGCGGCGAGAAGATGCAGCTGACCTATTCGGTGCGCAACACGCACCGCGCGGTCGGCACGCGCCTGTCGAGCGAGATCACCCGCAAGTTCGGGATGAGCAAGCTGGCCGATGGCCATGTCACCGTGCGCCTGCGTGGGTCGGCGGGTCAGTCGCTCGGCGCGTTCCTGTGCAAGGGCATCACGCTCGAAGTGTTCGGCGACGCCAACGACTATGTCGGCAAGGGCCTGTCGGGCGGCACCATCATCGTGCGGCCCGCGGTCAGCTCGCCGCTGGCCAGCCAGAGGAACACGATCATCGGCAACACCGTGCTGTATGGCGCGACCTCGGGCCGTCTGTTCGCGGCGGGCCAGGCGGGCGAGCGTTTCGCGGTCCGCAACTCGGGTGCGACCGTGGTGGTCGAGGGCTGCGGCGCGAATGGCTGCGAATATATGACCGGCGGCATCGCGGTGGTGCTGGGCGAGGTCGGCGCGAATTTCGGTGCTGGCATGACCGGCGGCATGGCGTTCATCTATGATCCCGAAGAGCGCTTCGCCCGCCGCGCCAACCCCGAGAATATCGTGTGGCAGCGCCTCGCCTCGGCGCATTGGGAAGGCGTGCTGCGCGGGCTGGTCGAGGAACATGCGGCGCGCACCGACAGCAAATGGTCGAAGGGCTTGCTGGAGGATTGGGACCGGGTGGCCGGGCATTTCTGGCAGGTGTGTCCGAAGGAAATGTTCACCCGTCTGGCGCATCCGCTCGACGACAGCGTCGAGGCGGTGGCGGCGGAGTAAGATGGCGGAGGGGTGTCATCGCGGGCGGTGATACCCCTCCGTCAGCCCTTCGGGCTGCCACCTCCCCTTGCAGGGGAGGAATGACACCATTTCCACCACCCGTTCAGCCTGAGCGAAGTCGAAGGCCACGTCCGAACCTTTCCCAGGATTCCGGGACAGGGCTCCCCTTGGCCTTCGACTTCGCTCAGGCTGAACGGGGCGGGGGCTTCCCAACCATGACATCCTCGGCTCCCCGTTAACCCAGATTACGGAACCGTTGCGTCGACGTGACGGTTACGCCGCGATGAAAAAGGGGAAAGCAGCATGACCATCGATCGCCACAAGATCGAACGCGGGGGATTCATCCTGTTCCTCGCGCTGATCACCATCGGCCTGATCGCGGTCATCTCGGGCTTTCTGGCGGCGCTGCTCTGGGCGGCGCTGGCCGCGATCCTGTTCCGGTCGCTGTTCCAGTGGCTGCTGACCAAGACCGGCGGTCGGCGCAACCTGGCCGCCGGGCTGACCATGCTCATCATCACCTTTGCGGTGGTGGTGCCGACCTTGCTGATCGGCAGCATGGTCGTCGATCAGGCATCGGGCGTGTATCTGAAGGTGCGCAACGGCCAGATCGATTTCGCGCAATATTTCCAGCAGGTGCGCGATGCCCTGCCCCTGCGTCTGCGGCAGGCGATGGACAATTGGGGCATCGGCAGTGTCGAGGGGCTGCAACAGCGTATCTCACGCACGCTGAGCAGCAGCGTCAGCCAGATCGCGTCCCAGGCGCTGTCGATCGGACGCAACGCCTTTGCCTTCGCGCTGGCCTTTGGCGTGGGGCTGTATGTCGCCTTCTTCCTGATCCGCGACGGCGAGCGGCTGGGGCCGGGCTTCGTCCGTGCGCTACCGCTCGACCAGGGCGTGGCGAAGCGGCTGGTCGATACCTTCGTCGCGGTGGTTCGCGCGACGATCAAGGGCTCGGTCATCGTCGGGCTGGTGCAGGGCGCGCTGGGGGCGGTCACCTTCTGGATCGTCGGGGTGCCCGCCGCGCTGTTGTGGGGTGTGCTGATGGCGATCGCGGCGCTGCTGCCCGCCATCGGCCCCGCGATCATCTGGGGGCCGGTGGCCATCTATCTGCTCGCGACCGGCGCGATCTGGCAGGGGGCGGTGGTCGTCGCCTCGGGCGTGCTGGTCATTGGCCTTGCCGACAATATCCTGCGGCCCATCCTGGTCGGGCGCGACACGGGGCTGCCCGACTGGATCGTGTTGCTGACGACGCTGGGCGGCATCGACCTGCTGGGGCTGAGCGGCATCGTCGTCGGTCCGGTGGTCGCCGCGCTCTTCCTGGCGGGCTGGCGCATCCTGAGCGAGGAACGCGGCGTCGCCCCGCCCGAGGGCCAAGCCGCGTAAGGATGCTGGCCCATATCGGCCCGACCCCGACCCAAAGCCGATTTGCGCTGCACCATCGCGCTGCCTATGGTCCGTGGCCAAGGGCGGACCGGCCGGGGGGATCGGCCGGATGATGGGGTAGCGTGATGCGACTGCGATTGGGGGCCTGGAACATGACGGCCGGGCTCGCCTGTGCGTTGTCCGGGTGCAGCGGCGGCGGCGATGTTGCGCGCCAGGCCGGGGCCAGCGGCGCCTTGATCGAAATGCCGGTCCCTGCGCCCTCGCCCGGAAAGACGACGGCCCAGCCCGATACTCTGCCCGGCGCGGTTGCGGAGAGTGGCCGTGTGACGACCATCGGCTTTCCGCAGGGGGGGGCGGGCCTGGACAGCGATGCGAAGGCGACGCTCGACCGGCTGGCGGCCGATCCGGCGGTGCGCAGCGGCGATCTGATCCTGCGCGGCCATTCGGACAGCGAGGGCGATGACGAGGCCAATCGCATCATGTCGCGCAAACGGGCCGAGGCGGTGCGCGATTATCTGGCGCGCAAGGGCCTGGATCGGAGCCGGATGCGGGTGATCGCACTGGGCGAAACCCGCCCCGTCGCCCCCAACGCCAAACCCGACGGCAGCGACGACAGCGAGGGCCGCGCGCGCAACCGCCGGGTCGAGATCGAACTCGAGCACGGCGGCTGATCGCCGCAGTGCCGACGATTGCCGACCCGACGGTCGGATCGTAAGGCCGGGTCATGGCCAAGGGTGATCGACTGGCGCGACTCGACGCGCATCGCGAAGATAGGGAAGGCGAGTATCGCGAGGCGCTGGTCGCCGCGCTGCGGACCACGGCAGCGGGCAAATGGGGGCTGTTCGACCATCGCAAGGACCGGGTGGCGCGCGTGGCGGCGGCACCGGTCGTGGCGCAACTGACCGAGATGGGCGAGGAGATCGACAAAGCCCGGGAGCAGCTGGGCCTGCCGCCCTTCGCGCTTCATGCGGCGTTTCTGGCCTCGCGCGGTCCAGTCGGGCCGGAGGCGGTAGGGGAGCCCAAACAGGCCCAGGCGTGGCTCGATCGCCTGGCGGCGGAGGGGTAAATGTCGTTCCTCCCCGGTACGCGGAGGGGGACCATCCGAAGGATGGTGGAGGGGAAGTGCCACCTAGAGTCGAAAGCGATCAGCATTGCACGGTTTTAGCCCCTCCCCTGAAGGGGAGGGGTGAGCAGAGTTAATCGTTTTCGACTCTAGGGCTGATCAACATTCATTTGTTTCCTCCCCTGGAAGGGGAGGTGGCAGGCCGCAGGCCTGACGGAGGGGCGTCCCGGTCTGAGAGATCGGTCAGACATCGCAAGCGTTGATACCCCTCCACCATGCTGCGCATGGTCCCCCTCCCCTTTCAGGGGAGGAATTGAGGGGGGACCGAATGTCGATCCGGCCTAGGTCGACCTGTGTGGAAGCCCCCCTCCGTCAGGGCTTCGCCCTGCCACCTCCCCGTACCGGGGAGGAATAGGCTTTACGCCGCCTGCAATGCCTCGACCGCTACCGCCGCGATGTCGTCGCCAAGCTGATCGACCCGCGCGGGATCGGCGTCCCAGGCGAACATGAACCGCGCGCCGCCGCCGATGAAGGTGTAGAAACGCCATCCCCGCGCGCGCAAGGCGTCGAGCACCGCGGGCGGGGCGCTGAGGAAGACGGCGTTCGCCTCGACCGGGAACATCGGCGCGATGCCGGGCAGCCCCGCGACCCGCGCCGCCAGCCTTTGCGCGCAGGCATTGGCATGCGCGGCATTGGTCAGCCATGCGCCGGTGTCGAGCATCCCGATCCAGGGCGCGGCGAGGTAGCGCATCTTTGACGCCAGCTGCCCCGCCTGTTTGCAGCGATAGTCGAAATCCTCGGCCAGCACGGGGTCGAAGAACAGGATCGCCTCGCCGACCGCCATGCCATTCTTGGTGCCGCCGAAGCACAGGACATCGACGCCTGCGCGCCACGTCATGTCGGCGGGCGAGCAGCCCAGCGCCGCGCAGGCATTGGCGAAGCGCGCCCCGTCCATGTGCAGCCGCAGCCCCAGTTCGCGGCACACCGCCGACAGCGCATGGATTTCGGCCAGCGTATAGACCTGGCCCGTCTCGGTCGGCTGGGTGATCGTCACCGCGCGCGGTTTCGGAAAGTGGATGTCCGACCGGCCGGTGGCGAGTGCGCGCACCGCATCGGGGGTCAGCTTGCCGTCCTCGGTCTGCGCGACCAGCAGCTTCGATCCGTTGGAGAAGAATTCGGGCGCGCCGCACTCGTCGGTCTCGACATGCGCGGAGGCCGAGCAGATGACGCTGTGATAGCTCTGGCAGAGCGCCGCCAGCGCCAGAGAATTGGCCGCCGTGCCGTTGAAGGCGAAGAAGACCTCGCACTTGGTCTGGAACAGGGTGCGGAACGCATCGGCGGCGCGGTCGGTATAGGGGTCCTCGCCATAGGCGGGGACATAGCCCTGGTTGGCCTCGGCCATCGCGGCCCAGGCTTCGGGACAGATGCCCGCATAATTGTCGCTGGCAAATTGCTGGGGGGCAGAATGTTGGGGAACCACCGCGCTCATCACAAATCCTTCGTGCCTATGACGAGTCGGATGAGGAAAGTGGCGGTTCGTCCCGTTGTTGCCGGTTCGGCCACATCCCTCTCCATCCGGAAAGGCACCACCTTGCCGGGAGGCAGGTTGGTGCCGGGCTATGGCCCGACTCTTGATGCTGGCGCGGGCTTTAGCGGCGGGCGGCCCGGTCTGCAAGAGTGCCGGCCCGCGCGTCCGCCATCTTTCGACCCTCAAACCATTGCGTATCGCGCCCGAAAGGTGGAAGCGTAAACGTTATGAACATCAGGACCTCGCGCCGCGGTAGCAGCGCTCCCACGATCAGCGATGTCGCGCGCGCCGCCGGTGTGTCGCTGATGACCGTCTCGCGCGTCATCAACAACGAGGCCAATGTCCGCCCCGCCACCCGCGAAAAGGTGGAGGCGGCGATTGCCCAGCTGAACTATGCGCCCAACCCGGCGGCGCGCAGCCTGGCGGGCGCGGCGCAGATCCGCATCGGCATGCTCTACAGCAATCCCAGCCAGGGGTTCCTGAGCGAATTCCTGCTGGGCACGCTGGACCAGGCGTCGCGGCTCGACGTGCAGATGGTCGTGGAGAAATGCGAGATCGGTGACCATGAGGTCGAGGTCGCGGGCCACCTGATCGCGGGCGGGATCGATGGCGTGATCCTGCCGCCGCCCCTGTGCGAGGCGGAAGCCGTGCTCTCCCTGCTGCGCAAGGCGCGGGTGCCCGCCGTGGTCGTGGCGACCGGCGTCGCGCCGCAGGAAATGCCCGAATCGGCGATGGCGGTGCAGATCGACGACCGCGCGGCAGCCGAGGAAATGACCCGCCATGTCATGACCCTGGGCCATCGCCGGATCGGCTTTATCTGCGGCAACCCCAATCTGACCGCCAGCGCGCGCCGTTACGAGGGGTTCCGCGCCGCGCTGGAGGCGATGGGCGTGCCGTTCGACGAGGATCTGGTCGCGCCGGGCCTCTATACCTATCGCTCGGGGCTGGACGCGGCCGAGCGGCTGCTCGACCTGGCCGAGCCGCCGACCGCGATCCTGGCGTCGAACGACGACATGGCGGCGGCGACCGTGGCGGTGGCGCATCGCCGGGGCCTCGACGTGCCGAGCGACCTGACCGTCTGCGGCTTCGACGACACCACGCTGTCGACGACGATCTGGCCCGAGCTGACCACCATTCACCAGCCGATCGCCGACATGGCGCGCGCGGCGGTGGAAATGATGGCCACCGTCATCCGCCAGAAAAACGCCGAACCACCCGCGCATCGCATGCTGGATTACAGCCTGATCCGCCGCCAGTCGGACGCCGCGCCGCGCCGCAGGCCACGCGGGATATAGGGGCGAATTTGATCCCTCTCCCCTCGTAGAGGGGAGAGGGTTGCGCAGACTTGGGCTTTGCGTGAGCAAAGTCCTAGTCGGAGCTGGGTGAGGGGTGAGCGCGCAGCGCGCGAGCCGCAGGCTCGCTCGACCCCTCACCCAAGCTGCGCTAGCCAGCCAAGCTGGCAAGCTCCGCTATCCCTCTCCCCTGTCCAGGGGCGAGGGCAAGAGTTGTCGATTTTGGAATCGGGCATCGCGCCTGCGGCGAAGTGGGACGAACCACGCGCACAGGTGCTTGACGGCGCGATGTTTTAAGATAGCGTTACCATCATGGCTGGCCATATATTGTGCCGGTGACAGGACATTGTCGTGCGGATAGGCCAAGACGCCACGCACGGATCAGGAGAGGGCCGGAAGTGACCGACACAAGGGGATTGGACGCCGCGCGCGTCAATCATGGATTCATCGCCGCGATCGTCGTTGTCGCGACCATCGGCGGTTTCATGTTCGGCTATGACTCGGGCGTCATCAATGGCACCCAGAAGGGGCTGGAGGCCGCATTCGACCTCGGCCGCCTGGGCGTCGGCGTCAATGTCGGCGCGATCCTGGTCGGATCGGCGATCGGTGCGTTCGGCGCCGGGAGGCTGGCCGATGCGATCGGCCGCCGCAACGTCATGATGCTGGCCGCCGGTCTCTTCCTGGTCAGCGCGTTGCTGGCGGGGGCCGCCGGCAGCTCGGCGATCTTCATCTTCGCGCGCATCATCGGCGGTTTGGGCGTCGGCGCGGCCAGCGTCATCTCGCCGGTCTATATCTCCGAAGTCACTCCGGCCGCGATTCGGGGCCGGTTGTCGAGCGTGCAGCAGGTGATGATCATTACCGGCCTGACCGGCGCGTTCGTCGCGAACTTCGCGCTGGCCCGCTATGCCGGTGGCTCGACCGCCGAATTCTGGCTGGGCTTCCCCGCCTGGCGCTGGATGTTCTGGCTTCAGGCGATCCCGGCGGCGGTCTATTTCGCGGCGCTGTCGATCATCCCGGAAAGCCCGCGCTTCCTGGTCGCCAAGGGCCGCGATGCCGAGGCGCACACGGTCCTGACCAAGCTGTTCGGCGAGGCCGAGGCGACCCGCAAGGTGGCCGAGATCCGCGGCTCGCTGGCCGCCGACCAGCACAAGCCCAAGCTGTCCGACCTGGTCGACAAGACGACCGGCAAGATCCGCCCGATCCTGTGGGCGGGCATCGGCCTGGCCGTGTTCCAGCAGCTGGTCGGCATCAACGTCGTCTTCTATTATGGCGCGACCTTGTGGGAAGCGGTCGGCTTCTCGGAGGATTATGCGCTCCAGACCAACATCCTGTCGGGCGTGCTGTCGATCGCGGCCTGCCTGTTCACCATTGCGACCGTCGACAAGATCGGCCGCAAGCCGCTGTTGCTGATCGGTTCGGCGGGCATGGCGGTGACGCTGGCGATCGTCGCTTATGCCTTTTCGACCGCCGTCACCGGCGCCAATGGCGCGGTGTCGCTGCCCGGCAATAACGGCGTGATCGCGCTGGTCGCGGCGAACCTCTACGTCATCTTCTTCAACGCCAGTTGGGGTCCGGTGATGTGGGTCATGCTGGGCGAGATGTTCCCGAACCAGATTCGCGGGTCCGGCCTGGCCGTCTCGGGCTTTGCCCAGTGGATCGCCAATGCCGCCATCTCGGTCAGCTTCCCGGCGCTGGCCGTGTCGCCGGGCCTGAGCGTGACCTATTTCGGCTACGCCTTCTTCGCGGCGGTATCGTTCTTCTTCGTCCGCGCCATGGTCAACGAGACGCGTGGTCGCGAGTTGGAAGACATGGCGGGTTGATATCGGAATAATCCCCGAGAGCCTGACAGGCCCGCCTCCTTGTCGGAGGCGGGCCTTTTTCTTGACCCGCCCACTTCCCCCACCTCCGTTCAGCCTGAGCGAAGTCGAAGGCCATGCGAGGACCTCTCCCAATGTCCATTGGGCGCACGGATTCCCTTGGCCTTCGACTTCGCTCAGGCTGAACGGCCGTAGGGAAATGGTGCTGGGGAAGGGGGCCTTAACGCCCCGCCTGGATCAGGATCGAGTCGGACGGCAACAGCCGGTCCATGAAGGGCAGCATCGCCGCGCCGATCGCGGGGGCGTCCTGCGCGCTGCGGGCGGGGCGGATAGCGGGGCGGGCGGGCAGCTCGACCCCGGCCAGTGCCTCGCTCAACCCCGCCGACAGCCGTTCGAGCAGCCAGCCGGGCAGGCGTCCGCCGATCAGGATGGCATGGGGGTCGAACAGGGTCGTCACCGCGACGATGGGTTGGAGCAGCGCGGCGATCGAATCCTCGATCCACTGGTCGATGACCGCGCACAGCATCGGGTCGTCGCCGTCACCCAAAGTCTCGGGCGAATCGAGCGTATAGCCCGCCGCCTTCAACCGCACCTCCAGTCCGGCCAGCGACACCGTATCCTGCACGATCGCACCGGGCCGTCCCGCCGTAGGGTCCGGGATCAGGCCGATCTCGCCCGAACGGCGATGCGCGCCGCGATGATAGGTCCGGTCGATGACCAGCCCGCCGCCAAGGCCCGCGGTGATGAGCAGGTAGAAGAAGCTGGGGCAGGCGAAATCATGGTCGTGCTGCGCCTCGCCCAGGGCGGCGGCGGCGGCGTCGTTGTCGCGGTACATCGGCCAGGGCAGCAGCGGCGCGAGCAGCGCGGCCGTGTCGACCCCGTTCCAGGCGTCATAACCCCGCGTCTGGTTGGGCAGCGAGCGGTCGACGCCGTCCGGCATCGCCACCCCGACGCCCAGCACGCGCGTCCGGTCGACCTGACCCTCGGCCAACGCGGGTTCCAGCGTGTCGCGGATAAAGGCCAGGACGTCGTCCGGCGTCGCAAAGGCGATCTCTCGCGAGGCCCGTGCCCGTACCGTGCCGCACAGGTCGAGGATCGCGATGGCCAGATGGTCGCGGTCGATGGTCAGGCCGATACCGAACGCGCCGTCGGGGCACAGCTCGATCTTGAGCGCAGGCTGGCCGCGCCCGCGATGCAGCCGCCCGGCGGTGCGGATCAGCCCCATCTCGATCAGTCGCCCGGTGATGTTGGCGATGGTCGGCGGGGTCAGCCCGGTCTGGTTGGCGATGGCGATCCGCGTCGTCTCGCGGTGCAGACGGATGACCTGCAGGACGGTGCGCAGGTTGTAATCGCCCGCCCGCTCCAGATTGGTGCCCGACAGACCGCGCGACAGACGCGAGTCGCGCGAATGCGCTTCGATGGCAGGCCCCCGCTCCGGCGGATTGGGCTGCGACGATCGCGTCATTTCTGGTGTCGTCTCCCATGGTGGAGCGAACCCGGATCGCCCGTCTTTGCCACAGGATCGGCGCGACGGCCGGGTCAGGTCAAGACCTATTGTCAGACCTGACCATACCGCCCCGGCACATTGGTCCTATTTGCAGGATGTTATGCCGGGGCGGCCCGGGCGAATCAGGCCGGGGTCAGCCTGATGAGCCGCCCTTGCGAATCGCCGCCATCCTCCAGCACATAGATGGCGCCGTCCGGTCCCTGCTCGACCTCGCGGATGCGCGCGCCCATGTCCCACTGGTCGCCCTTGGCGGCGCTGGTGCCGTTCAGGTCGACGCGGATCAGCGCCTTGCTCGACAGCCCGCCGATAAAGGCGTCGCCGCGCCATTGCGGGAAGAGCGAGCCCGAATAGATCATCAGACCGCCCGGCGAGATCACCGGGTTCCACCAGACCTTGGGCGCTTCATAGCCGTCGTCGGGGCGGTGGTCGGGAATGTCGCTGCCGTCGTAATTCGATCCGTTGGACGCGTTGGGCCAGCCATAATTGCGCCCCGGCAGGATCAGGTTCAGCTCGTCGCCGCCCTTGGGACCCATTTCCTGCTGCCACAAATTGCCCGCGCCATCGAAGGCGATGCCCAGCAGGTTGCGATGGCCATAGGACCAGACCGCCGGATCGAAGCCTTGCGCGGCCAGCGGATTTCCGGCGGCGGGTTTGCCGTCCGGGGTCAGGCGCAGCACCTTGCCCAGCGTCGCCTTGGGATCCTGTGCGGGCGTGAATTTCTGACGGTCGCCCGCAGTGAAGAACAGATATTGGCCATCGGGCGAGAAAGCGATGCGGCCCGAATAATGGCCGTCGCCGGTGACGGCGGGGCTGGCGGCCCAGAGCGTCTCGATACCCGTCAGCTGCGCCGTGCCGTTCGATTCCTGAAAGCGCCCGCGCGCCAGCATGACGCGCTTGCCGCCGTCCGCTGCCGCCGAATAGCTGAAATAGACCCGCCCCGACTGGGCGAAATCGGGGGCGAGGACCACGTCCATGAGGCCGCCCTGGCCCGCCGAATCGACCGCGATCCGCGCGATCGTCTGCCGCGACTGTCCGTCCGCGCCGACCAGCAGCATCCGCCCGTCCTTCTCGGTCACCAGCATCCGCCGGTCGGGCAGGAAGGTCATCGCCCAAGGCGCGTCGAAATCGGCGATGACGGTGCGGCCGAAGGGTTGGCCGTTCACCACGGTTGCGGGCGGGGTCGCCGTGGCGGAGGGGGAGGGCGAGGGCGTTCCGCCCGGCGTGACCGTCACCGGGGGCGTGCTGCCCGTCTCGTCGGGGCCGGGTCCATTGCCCGAACAGGCGATCAGCGCCACCGGCAAGGCGGCAAGCAACGGCAATTTCATCTTCTACTCTCCCGGTAAGGCCCCTGACCGGCCCTGTGGGCCGACAACGCCTTGGCATGGATGCTTGTTTCGTCGGCGGTTCCTGTGTATAGACTGACGCATTCTCTTACATCGTCGGGTGAAAGAGGCTGCGGGACGGGTTCCGCGGCACCGATCCGGCACATCTGGAGCTTTCATGGCGGACATCGCCCTTCTGACGCAACTCATCGAACCCGAGGCCAAGGCGCTCGGCTTCGAGCTCGTGCGCGTGAAGATGTATGGCGGCACGTCGGACCCCACGCTCCAGGTGATGGCCGAGCGTCCCGACACGCGCCAGCTGAACATCGACGACTGCGCCGACCTGTCGCGCCGCATCTCGGACGTGATGGACGCGCTGGAAGCGGAGGGCCGCGACCCGATCGACCATGCGTATCGGCTGGAGGTGTCCTCGCCCGGTATCGACCGCCCGCTGACCCGGCTGAAGGATTTTGCCGACTGGGCGGGGCATGAGGCGCGGATCACGCTCGCCGAGAAGCTGAACGGTCGCAAGCAGTTCAAGGGCGATCTGGCCGGGGTCGAGGGCGACACTGTCGTCATCGTCGACGGCGAAGAGGTTCGCCACGCACTGCCCTTCACCGCGATCGAGGACGCCAAGCTGGTCATGACCGATCGGCTGATCGCTGCGACGGTGCCGCTGTCCCTCGAGGGCGCGGAAGAGGTTTATTATCAGGACGCGCCCGAACAGGACGGCGCCACCACGGAAGGACGGCACTGATGGCTACCGCCATTTCCGCCAATAAGGCGGAACTGATCGCGATCGCGAATGCGGTCGCCTCGGAAAAGATGATCGACAAGGGCATCGTCATCGAGGCGATGGAGGACGCGATCCAGCGCGCCGCCCGTGCCCGCTATGGTGCCGAGAACGACATCCGCGCGAAGCTCGATCCCAACTCGGGCGACCTGCGCTTGTGGCGTGTCGTCGAGGTGGTCGAGCAGGTCGACGATTATTACAAGCAGATCGACATCAAGGGTGCCGAGAAGCTGCAAAAGGGCGCTGCGATCGGTGACTTCATCGTCGACCCGCTGCCCCCGATCGAATTCGGCCGCATCGCCGCACAGGCGGCCAAGCAGGTCATCTTCCAGAAGGTCCGCGACGCCGAGCGCGACCGTCAGTTCGATGAGTTCAAGGACCGCCAGGGCGAGATCATCACCGGCGTCGTCAAGCGCGTCGAGTTCGGTCACATCGTCGTCGATCTGGGCCGTGCCGAAGGCGTGATCCGTCGCGACCAGCAGATTCCGCGCGAAGTCGTCCGCGTGAACGACCGCATCCGCTCGCTGATCCTGAACGTGCGCCGCGAGAATCGCGGGCCGCAGATCTTCCTGTCCCGCGCGCACCCCGACTTCATGAAGAAGCTGTTCGCGCAGGAAGTGCCCGAAATCTATGACGGCATCATCGAGATCAAGGCCGCCGCGCGCGATCCGGGCAGCCGCGCCAAGATCGGCGTGATTTCGCACGACTCGAGCATCGATCCGGTCGGCGCCTGCGTCGGCATGAAGGGCAGCCGCGTTCAGGCCGTCGTGCAGGAGATGCAGGGCGAGAAGATCGACATCATCCCCTGGTCGCCCGACACCGCCACCTTCGTGGTGAACGCGCTCCAGCCCGCGAACGTCAGCCGCGTCGTGATCGACGAGGAAGAGGACCGGATCGAGGTCGTCGTCCCCGACGACCAGCTGTCGCTCGCCATCGGCCGTCGCGGCCAGAATGTCCGTCTGGCCAGCCAGCTGACCGCCAAGGCGATCGACATCCTGACCGAGGCCGACGCGTCCGAAAAGCGCCAGAAGGAGTTCGTCGCGAATTCCGAGCTGTTCCAGAACGAGCTGGACGTGGACGAGACGCTGGCCCAGCTGCTGGTCGCCGAGGGCTTCGGCGCGCTGGAAGAGGTCGCCTATGTCGAACTCGACGAGCTGGCCGCGATCGAGGGCTTCGACGAAGACCTCGCGCAGGAGCTGCAGAGCCGTGCGCAGGAAGCGCTGGACCGCCGCGAACAGGCTGCCCGTGACGAGCGTCGTGGCCTGGGCGTCGAGGACGCGCTGGCCGAGATGCCGTATCTGACCGAGGCGATGCTGGTCACGCTGGGCAAGGCGGGCGTCAAGACGCTCGACGATCTTGCCGACCTCGCGACCGACGAACTGGTCGAGAAGAAGCGCGCCGAGCCGCGTCGTCGTGGCGACGATGCCCCGCGTGCGGCCCCCAAGGGCGGCATCCTGGCCGAATATGGCCTGAGCGACGAGCAGGGCAATGAGATCATCATGGCCGCCCGTGCGCACTGGTTCACCGATGAGGAAGAACCCGCTGCCGACACGGCCGAGGCGCAGGCGGAGGGCGACGAAGCCTGATGCCGTTCGTCTCGATCCGTCTGGCGGGCACCGCCTCCAAGCAGCAAAAGGCCGAGATCGTCACCGACGTGACTCGTTCGCTGGTGGAGCGGCTGGGCAAGAACCCGGCCGCCGTCCAGATCGTGATCGAGGAGGTTTCGACCGAGAACTATGGTGCGGGCGGTCAGCTGATCGCCGACCGTGATGCCCCCGCCACTCAACCCCGGGGAGACGCGCATGCGGAACCGGGACAATGAGCGCGGTGGCGTAAACGACGCTCCGGCCAAGAAGGGTCGGAGCCCCAGGGAATCGGCCAAGGCGGCCCGCGACTCGATCGACGGGCCGGTCCGCCGCTGCATCTTGTCGGGCGAGCATGACGCGCGTCCGCATTTGATCCGTCTGGCGCTCGCGCCCGACGGGCGGGTGCTGCCCGATGTCCGCGCGAAGGCGCCGGGCCGGGGCGGCTGGATCGGCGTGACCCGAGGCGAGCTTGAGGCGGCCATCGCCAAGGGCAAGTTGAAGGGGGCACTGGCGCGCGCGTTCAAGACGGGCGAGTTCACCATCCCGGACGACCTGCCCGCGCTCATCACTGCCGCGCTGGAGCGCAATGCGCTCGACCGGCTGGGACTCGAGTCGCGCTCGGGCATGCTGCTGACCGGATCGGACAAGATCGCGACGGCGGCGCGCTCGGGACAGCTGCATGCGCTTTATCATGCGTCCGATGCGGGTGATGATGGGTGTCGCAAGCTGGCGCAGGCGTGGCGCGTGGGATCGGACCGCGAAGGTTCCGATCTCAAGGGGTTGGCACTGCCCGCCACACGCCCCATATTGTCAATGGCGTTGGGCCGCGAAAATGTGGTACACATCGGCCTGACAGATCGTAACGCGGCAAAGCGGGTGAGCGAAGCGCTCGACCGCTGGCTGCATTTTATCGGACCCGACCCTGTGGCAACGCCTTGCGAAACGGCCTCGCAAGGCGCATCGGCGTCCGACATTACCGGTGACCGAACGGCCGTGACCGTACACGAGGATTTTGAGTGAGCGAGACCGACAACGACAAGCCGAAACTCGGAATGCGCCAGCCTTTGGGGCTGAAGCGCACGGTCGAGACCGGCAAGGTGAAGCAGAGCTTCAGCCACGGCCGGTCCAACACCGTGATCGTCGAGACGAAGCGCCGTCGCGTCCTTGGCCCGCAGGGTGGAGCGCCCGAGGCGGCCGCCCCCGCGCCGACTCCGGCCCCGGCTCCGGCCGCCCCCGTGGCGACCGCGCCGGTCGCCCCGCCGCGCCCCGTTCCGTCGAACGAGACGGCGCAGGAGCGCCAGGCCCGTCTACTGCGTGAGGCCGAGGAACAGCGCCTCGCCATGCAGGAAGAGATTCGTCGCCGCGAGGACGCCGAGCGTCAGCAGCGCGCCGAGGACGAGCGTGCCCGCGCCGAGGAGCGTGCGCGGGCCGCCGCCGAGGCGGCCGCTGCCCCGCCGCCCGCACCGGAACCGGCTCCCGAGCCCCAGCCTGCCGCTGAGCCTGAACCGGCCCCCGCGCCGGTCGCCGAAGCGCCCGTTCAGGCCCCCGTTCAGGCCCCGGCGCAGGTCGAGGAACCTGCCGCGCCGACCATCTCGGTCCAGCCGCGCATGTTCCGTCCGGTCGAGCGTCCGGTGATCCCGGCGCCCGAACCCAAGGTGGAAGCACCCAAGGTCGAGGCTCCCGCTCCGACCCCGGCACCTGCGCCGACGCCCGCGCCCGCTCCGGTCACGGCGAAGCCTGCGCCTGCGCCTGCTCCGGCCCCCGCGCCGGTGGTGCCGACGCCGCCGATCCTGGGTCGCGATCCCTCGATGCCCGCGCCGCGCCGCTTCTCGCCGGTGCAGCGTCCGGAAATCCCGAAGCCGGTGCCCAAGCCCGCGCCTGCGCCCGCCGCAGCGGCAGCGCCTGCCGCCAGCGCGCCCGGCAACACCACCGCCTCCGCTCCGTCGGGCGGTGCGCCGCGTTCGATGCCCTCGGGCCAGCCGACGCCGCGCAACGCGCCTCCGGGCCGTCCGCAGCAGCGCGACCGCAAGGGTGACGAGCGTCGCGGCGGCAAGCTGACCGTCACGCGTGCCCTGAACGAGGACGGCGCCCGCGCCCGCTCACTCGCGGCGCTCAAGCGTGCCCGTGAGAAGGAAAAGCGTGGCTTTGGCGGCCCGCGCGAGCCGCAGGTCAAGCAGGTCCGCGACGTGCAGGTGCCGGAAGCGATCACCGTGCAGGAACTGGCCAACCGTATGGCCGAAAAGGGCGCGGATCTGGTCAAGGCGCTGTTCAAGATGGGCATGCCCGTCACGATGACGCAGACCATCGACCAGGACACGGCCGAGCTGCTGGTGACCGAATTCGGCCACAACATCGTCCGCGTGTCCGACAGCGACATCGATCTGGCGCTCGACACCACCGAGGATGCGGCGGAATCGCTGCGCCCCCGCCCGCCGGTCGTGACGATCATGGGCCATGTCGACCACGGCAAGACCTCGCTGCTCGACGCGCTGCGCGGTACCGATGTGGTGCGCGGCGAGGCCGGTGGCATCACCCAGCATATCGGCGCCTATCAGGTCACGCTGAAGGACAAGTCGAAGGTCACCTTCCTCGACACGCCGGGCCACGAGGCCTTCACCCAGATGCGCGCCCGCGGCGCCGACGTCACGGATATCGTGGTGCTGGTGGTGGCGGCCGATGACGGGCTGATGCCGCAGACGATCGAGGCGATCAACCACACCAAGGCGGCGGGCAAGCCGATGATCGTGGCGATCAACAAGATCGACAAGCACGACGCCAATGCCCAGCGCGTCCGCGAGCGTCTGCTCGAACATGACGTGCAGGTCGAGGACATGGGTGGTGAAACCCAGGACGTCGAGGTGTCGGCGCTCAAGAAGATCGGTCTGGATACGCTGATCGAGAAGATCCAGCTTCAGGCCGAACTGCTCGAACTGACCGCCAACCCCGACCGGCCTGCCGAGGGCAGCGTGGTCGAGGCCAAGCTGGACAAGGGCCGTGGTCCGGTTGCGACCGTGCTGGTCACGCGCGGCACGCTGAAGGTCGGCGACGTGTTCGTGGTCGGCGCTGAAAGCGGCAAGGTCCGTGCGCTGGTCGACGACAAGGGCCGTCAGGTCAAGGAAGCGGGTCCGGCGATGCCGGTCGAGGTCCTGGGCCTGTCGGGCGTGCCCCAGGCGGGCGACCTGCTGCAGGTCGTCGAGAACGAGGCGCGTGCCCGTGAGGTCGCCGAATACCGCCAGAGCGTGGTGCTCCAGAAGCGCACGACCTCGGCCCCGGCCAGCCTGGAGTCGATGTTCTCGGCGCTGAAGGCGAACCAGGCCAAGGAGTATCCGCTGGTCGTGAAGGCGGATACCCAGGGCACGGTCGAGGCGATCGTGGCGTCGATCACCAAAATCCAGTCGGATCTGATCAAGGCGCGCATCCTGCACTCGGGCGTCGGTGGCATCACCGAGTCGGACGTGACGCTGGCGGCCGCCTCCGGTGCGCCGATCATCGGCTTCAACGTCCGTGCCAACGCCAAGGCGCGCGAGATCGCCGAGCGGAACAAGGTGGCGCTGAAATATTATGACGTCATCTATGACCTGATCGACGAGATCCGCGCGGGCATGGCCGGTGAGCTGGGTCCCGAGGCATTCGAAACGGTCGTCGGCCGCGCCGAAATCCGCGAGGTCTTCTCGGCGGGCAAGATCGGCAAGGCCGCCGGTCTGCTGGTCACCGAGGGTGTCATCCGCAAGGCGCTCAAGGCGCGCATCACGCGCAACGACGTCATCATCTACCAGGGCGAGATCAACTCGCTCCGCCGGTTCAAGGACGATGTCGCCGAAGTTCGCGCCGGTCTGGAATGCGGTGTGACGTTCACGCAGAACTTCACCGACATCAAGGCGGGCGACTATCTCGAAACCTTCGAGGTCGAACTGCGCGAGCGTTCGCTCTGATGCGGGCAGGGTGGTGGGATCGCTCCTGCCGCCCGCCATTGCCGGACATGATCGCGGTCGCCTGCCCGGCGGCCGCGATTTCCGTTTGAAGAAGAAACATATGGTCCAGTCCAAAAACCCCGCCGAACCTTCGGTCCGCCTGCTGCGCGTCGGCGAGCAGGTCCGCCACATCCTGTCCGAAATCCTCGCGCGCGGCGACGTGCATGACGAGACGCTGGCCAAGCACATGGTCAGCGTGACCGAAGTGCGCATGTCGCCCGACCTGCGCCATGCGACCGTCTTCGTGAAGCCGCTGCTCGGCAAGGACGAGGAGGTGGTGATCAAGGCGCTGCGCACCAACACCGCCTATCTCCAGCGCGAGGTCGCGCACCGGGTGAAGATGAAATATGCCGCCAAGCTGAAGTTCCTGGCGGACGAGAGTTTCGACGAGGGGAGTCATATCGACTCGCTGCTCCGCTCGCCCAAGGTGTCGCAGGATCTGGAGGAGGGGGAGCCGTCCGAGGACTGACACCCCCCCCCTCCGTTCAGCCTGAGCGAAGTCGAAGGCCACGCTGTGACCGCCGCAAATAGGGTTCGCGCGAAGTCGCGAAGCCGCGAAGGTTTTGATTCGCGCAGAGGCGTGGAGGGAGCAGAGAAGAAGAGCCCTCACCCAATAGGGAACGCCACCCCGGCGAAGGCCGGGATCCAGTAGCAAAGCATTGATGGCGCGCCGCGCCAAGGCGGGGGAGGCAAATGCCTCGGGCCATCGCGTATCCATCGCAACTGGACCCGGGCCTTCGGGGCGGCGCGGTCGGGGGGCGTTTATGGAAGGATGACATGGGTTTGATGCGAGTGAGCCCCTCCCCTTCAGGGGAGGGGTTGGGGTGGGGCCTCTCCAACGAGGACCCGCTTGCGGAAGCGCCCCACCCCCATCCTCTCCCCTGAAGGGGAGGGGGGAGTCGATCTCACTTCATCCCGGTCTACCGAATCCCCTCTGCGTCCGCTGCGCCTCTGCGCGAACCTTAAAAAAGGGGATGCCCTTGGCCTTCGGCTCGGGTCTATTTTGAGCGGCTGGCTTGCCAGCCAGCCGAAGGGCTCAGGCCAAACGGGGCGAGAATAGGGGGGGGGCTCACCCCCCGACCGGCACCAAGTCCGCGTCGATCGCGATCGTCACCTGTCGCCCGACGATCAGCGGATAGGCGGTCATCCCGAAATCGCGCCGGTCGATCCGCGTCGTCGCGGTGATATGCACCGGCTCGCGGCCCGACATCGCGGCGAAGTCGCGCGAGAAGTCGACCGCCAGCGCCGCCGGGCGCGTGACGCCCCGCGCGGAGATCGTGCCCGTCACGGTCGCGCTGTGTGGCCCGGTGCGGGTCATGCCAGCCGCGTGGAAGGTCACGCGCGGATAATGGTCGACATCGAAAAAGTCCGGCCCGCGCAACCGCGACCGGGTGAGCGCGTCGCCCGCCTCCAGCGTCTGCGTGTCGATCCGTACGTCCAGCGTCACTGCCTTGGCATCGCGGTCGGACAATGCGACATGGCCCTCGCTATGGGGAAAGCGCGCGGTCTTGCTGCCCAGGCCGAAAAAGCCGACCTTGGCCTGCACGCGGGCATGGGCGGGATCGATCGTATAGCCGATCGCGCCAGTGCCGCTGGCCGAAGCCATGCTGGCCAGCGCCGCGATCGCAACCATCGCGAGATTACCGATTCTCAACCCTTCCACCTCATGCTCGAAAAGGCCGTCCCCTTCCGATAAGGGGCCGCCATGGCCAAGCTCTATTTCTACTATGCCAGCATGAATGCGGGAAAATCGACCATGCTGCTGCAGGCCGATTTCAACTATCGCGAGCGGGGGATGAACACGATGCTGTTCACCGCCGCGATCGACGACCGCTTCGCCTATGGCACCATCGCCTCGCGCATCGGCCTGTCGCAACCCGCGACGCCGTTCCAGGCGACGACCGATCTGGAGGCCTGCGCCCTAGACCAGCATGGCCGCACGCCGCTGGCCTGTATCCTGGTCGACGAGGCGCAGTTCCTGACGCCCGAGCAGGTCGACCAGCTGGCGCGGCTGGCCGACCGGCATCGCATTCCGGTGCTGTGTTACGGCCTGCGCACGGACTTCAAGGGACAGTTGTTCCCCGGTTCGGCGCGGCTGCTGGCGCTGGCCGATGCGCTGAGCGAGATCAAGTCGGTGTGCGTTTGCGGAGCCAAGGCGACGATGAACCTGCGCGTCGACGGACAGGGCAAGGCGATCGCCGAGGGTGCGCAGACCGAGATCGGCGGCAATGACCGCTATGTCGCGCTGTGCCGCCGCCATTTCGGCGAGGCGCTGGCGGGGGAGCCGGTGCTTGAGGCGGAGGCAAAGCCCGACTAACGCTGCCCGATGCATGGATGGATCATTCTCGACAAGCCGCTGGGGCTGGGCTCGACGCAAGGGGTGAGCGCGGTCAAGCGGTGCTTGCGCCAGGGCGGCTATGGCAAGGGTATCAAGGTCGGCCATGGCGGCACGCTCGATCCGCTGGCGACCGGCGTGCTGCCGATCGCGGTGGGCGAGGCGACCAAGCTGGCCGGGCGGATGCTCGACAGCGACAAGGTGTATGACTTCACCATCCGGTTCGGGGCGCAGACCTCGACGCTGGATGCCGAGGGCGAGGTGGTCGCGACCAGCGACGTGCGCCCGACTCGCACTGCGCTGGAGGCGGTGCTGCCGCGCTTCACCGGGCCGATCGACCAGGTGCCGCCCGCTTACTCCGCACTAAAGGTGGATGGCGAGCGCGCCTATGACCTCGCACGGGCGGGGGAAGAGGTGGTGCTGGCGAGCAGAGCTGTGACGATTTACGTGCTCATATCCTCCCCGGAACGGGGAGGGGGACCGTTCGCGCCAGCGAATGGTGGAGGGGGGGAGCCACTGGGCGAGTCCCTCGCGGACGCGCCCCTCCACCATCCTTCGGATGGTCCCCCTCCCCGTGCCGGGGAGGATTGGCTGGAGGAGATCACCCTCACCGCGCATGTCTCGAAGGGCACCTATATCCGTTCGCTCGCCCGCGACATCGCGCTCGCGCTGGGCACGGTCGGCCATGTCACCATGCTCCGCCGCATCAAGGCGGGGCCGTTCACCCTGGCCCCGGCGATATCGCTGGACAAATTGAACGAAATGGGGCAGGCGCGCACCCTTGAACAGATACTCCTGCCGCTGAGGGCGGGGCTGGACGACATCCCGGCTCTTGCTCTCGACCCCGACCAGGCAGGGGCGCTCCGTCAGGGGCGTGTGCTGGCCGGGATTGCCGTGGACGATGGCCAATATTTCGCGATGCTGGGGGACACCCCGGTGGCGCTGGTGGAGGCGCTGGACGAACAGGTCCGGGTCGTTCGGGGTTTCAACCTCGATTAAGAAAGGATCACGATGTCGATCACCGCTGAACGCCGCCAGGAAATCATCAAGGATCATGCCCGCGCCGAGGGTGACACGGGTTCGCCCGAAGTCCAGGTCGCGATCCTGACCCAGCGTATTCAGAACCTGACCGAGCACTTCAAGACCCACGCGAAGGACAACCATTCGCGTCGCGGCCTGCTGATGCTGGTCAACAAGCGCCGCTCGCTGCTCGACTATCTGCGTCACAAGGATGGCGACCGCTATCTGGCGCTGATCGCCAAGCTCGGCCTGCGCAAGTAAGCCATCGGCGAGAGCCATGAAAAAGGGCATCCCTCACGGGGTGCCCTTTTTTTATCGGCTGGTGTATAGAGCACCCGGCCGACCGGATGGCGCAGATGCGCATCCCCAAAGCCTTTATGTCATGAAACCCGTCGAACTGCGCGGGTAGGATCGGAGGATCGGCAATTCGGCCGAACTCCAGAGCCAATCTTGGCTCAACCCATAGGCCCCGGCGGGATAGGCCCGTCGGAGTGAAGGAAATTCCATGTTCAATACCAAGAAAGTGGCCATCGAGTGGGGCGGCAAGACGCTGACCCTCGAAACCGGCAAGGTGGCCCGTCAGGCCGACGGCGCGGTAATCGCGACGCTGGGCGAGACGGTGGTGCTGTGCGCCGTGACGGCCGCGAAGAATGTGAAGGAAGGGCAGGACTTCTTCCCGCTCACCGTTCACTATCAGGAGAAGTTCTCGTCGGCGGGCCGTATCCCCGGCGGTTTCTTCAAGCGCGAGCGCGGCGCGACCGAGCGTGAGACGCTGATCAGCCGCCTGATCGATCGTCCGATCCGCCCGCTGTTCCCCGAAGGTTTCTACAACGAGATCAACTGCATCTGCCAGGTGCTCTCCTATGACGGCGAGAATGAGCCCGACATCCTGGCGCTGGTCGCCGCGTCGGCCGCGCTCACCATCTCGGGCGTGCCCTTCATGGGGCCGATCGGCGCGGCGCGCGTCGGTTATGTCGATGGCGAATATCAGCTGAACCCGACCGACGCCGAGGCGCTGGCCGGTGACCTGGATCTGGTCGTCGCCGCCACCCATGACGCGGTGATGATGGTCGAGTCGGAAGCCAAGGAGCTGTCCGAGGAAGTGATGCTGGGCGCCGTCATGTACGCGCACAAGGCATCGCAGCAGATCATCGAGGCGATCATCGACCTGGCCGAGCAGGCCGCCAAGGACCCGTGGGAGCTGAAGGTCGGCGACGACCAGAAGGCGGTCAAGGCCGAGCTGAAGAAGCTGGTCGGCAAGGACATCACCGCGGCCTACAAGCTGACCGACAAGCAGCAGCGCCAGACTGCGCTGGGCGAAGCCCGCGCCAAGGCGAAGACCGCCATGGCCGAGCGCAGCCCGCAGGAGCAGCTGGTCGCCGCCAAGCTCGTCAAGAAGCTGGAAGCCGAGATCGTCCGCACCGCGATCCTGAAGGACGGCCGCCGCATCGACGGTCGCTCGACCACCCAGATCCGTCCGATCGAGGCGGAGGTCCACTTCCTGCCGCGTTCGCACGGCTCGGCGCTGTTCACGCGCGGTGAGACCCAGACGATCGCGACCACGACGCTGGGCACCCGCGATGCGGAGCAGATGATCGACGGCCTGAACGGCCTGTCGTACCAGCACTTCATGCTGCACTATAACTTCCCGCCCTATTCGGTCGGCGAAGTGGGCCGCTTCGGCGCGCCGGGCCGTCGCGAGATCGGCCATGGCAAGCTGGCATGGCGTGCGCTGCACCCGGTGCTGCCGACCAAGGAGGAATTCCCCTACACCATCCGCGTGACCAGCGACATCACCGAGTCGAACGGCTCGTCGTCGATGGCCACCGTCTGCGGCGGCTCGCTGTCGCTGATGGATGCGGGCGTTCCGCTGAAGCGTCCGGTCTCGGGCATCGCCATGGGCCTGATCCTTGAGGGCAAGGACTTCGCGGTCCTGTCCGACATCCTGGGTGACGAGGATCACCTGGGCGACATGGACTTCAAGGTGGCGGGCACCTCCGAGGGCATCACCTCGCTCCAGATGGACATCAAGATCGCCGGTATCACCGAGGAGATCATGAAGGTCGCGCTGGCGCAGGCCAAGGAAGGCCGTGCGCACATCCTGGGCGAGATGAACAAGGCGCTGGGCGAGACCCGCACCGAGCTGTCGGCCCATGCCCCGCGCATCGAGACGATGACGATCGACAAGTCGAAGATCCGCGACGTGATCGGCACCGGCGGCAAGGTGATCCGCGAGATCGTCGCCACCACCGGCGCCAAGGTCGACATCGACGACGAGGGCGTGATCAAGATCAGCTCGTCGGACGGTTCGCAGATCGAAGCCGCGATGAACTGGATCAAGGGCATCGTCGAAGAGGCCGAGGTCGGCAAGATCTACAACGGCAAGGTCGTCAACCTGGTCGATTTCGGCGCGTTCGTGAACTTCATGGGCGGCAAGGACGGTCTGGTCCACGTCTCGGAGATCAAGAACGAGCGCGTCGAGAAGGTCTCGGACGTCCTGAGCGAAGGCCAGGAAGTCAAGGTCAAGGTCCTCGAGATCGACCCGCGCGGCAAGGTTCGCCTGTCGATGCGCGTCGTCGACCAGGAAACCGGCGAAGAGCTGGAGGACAACCGTCCGGCCCGCGAACCGCGTGAACCGCGCGGCGATCGTGGCCCGCGTGAAGGCGGTCGTGGTCCGCGTCGTGATGGCGGTGACCGTGGCGGCGAGCGCGGTGGTGATCGTGGTGGCGAAGGCCGCAGCGGCCCGCGTCGCGACCGTGGCGACCGCCCCCGTCGCGAGGGCGGCGAGCAGGGCGGTTCGCCCGAATTCGCCGCGCCGGCCTTCCTGACCGGCGATCGCGACTGATCCTTTGCCATGAGGCAGGAAAAGGGCTCGGGGGAAACCCCGGGCCTTTTTTCGTTGGGGGATTGCCCCTCCACCACCCGGCTGTGCCGGGCGGTCCCCCTCCCCATCAAAGATGGGGAGGATTTTATGTCACCCTATTCCTCCCCAAGCTATGCTTGGGGAGGGGAACCATGCGAAGCATGGTGGAGGGCATCTGCTGACCCTCACCGCGAATGCGCGTCCATCCAGCGGGCAATCGCATCCACCACCTGATCCTCGATCCCGTAATAGCCATGCGGGCTCAGCGACCCGCAGGCCTTGTCCGAGCGAGTCACCCCGCCCGACACCGTCAGCACCTTTACCGTCGGGCTGTGAGTCATCGCGGCGGCGATACGCGGCGCATCGGCGGGCGGGGCGACATCGCAGGCATCGTCGAGATTGGCGACGACCAACGCGGGCACCGTCACCCGTGCCGGATCGGCGTCGAACACCGTCTCATGACTGCCGCCCAGCACCGACACCGACTCGGTCAGCACGACGCCCGCGACGCTCCCCGGCACGGCATGGGCCGCGCCATTCATCGCCGCGATGGACCCCTGGCTGGTGCCGAGCAGAAAGACCGGCCCCGGCCCCTCACGATGCGCAAGCGCCACCAGATCGCCGATGACCCGCGCATAGCCCGGCGAGCTCCGGCGCCCCCGCATATTATCGCTGCCCAGCGCATCGGGGATCAGGACGCCATAACCCCTGGCATTCCAGAGGCTGCGGGTCCGCACGACGAAATTTTCGCCATGCGCGGTCGCGCCGTCACGGCCGATCCCGACATCGCCCGCGCCGCCGGCCAGCATCACGATCATGCCCCGCGCGTCGACCGGGACGGACAGCAGCACACGCTGCACCGCGCCGTTCGGTCGGGGCAGGTCGAGGATGCGGGTGGTGACGGATGCGAGCGGCACAGGGGCCTGCGCCGACAGGGGCAGGGGGTAAGGCGCCGATCCCGCCAGAACCAAACCGATCATCCACCACTTCGCCATCGCTCTGTCCCCTGCCGTTTGGGGGGCAGGACCATGCGCGGCCCGGCTTAACGCAGGCTGAGGACTTCGCCGTTCAATGGTCAGGCCGGGTCCTTGGCGCCCTCATGCGCGCTATAGCCCAGCCGGGCGTGACCCTGTACCGGCCCGGCGACATCGGCGACCAGATAGAGCGGGCGGCGCTTCGATTCGATATAGAGCCGTCCCAGATATTCGCCGATCATGCCCAGCACGAACATCTGCACCGCGCCCAGGATGACGGTGACGAGCATGGTCGAGGTCCAGCCCTGCACCGCCGAGCCGGTCAGCCAGCCGATCGCGATATAGACGATCAGCAGCAGCGACGCCGCCGTCAACGCGAGGCCGATATGGCTGGCCCAGCGCAAGGGGGCGGTCGAGAAGCCCGTCACCGCGTCGAAGGCGAGCGCGATCATCTTGCCCAGCGGATAATGGGTTTCGCCCGCATGACGCTCGGCCCGGTCATAGGGGAAGGGGACCTGGCGGAAACCGACCCAGGCGACCATGCCGCGAATGAAGCGCGCCTGTTCGGGCAGCGATTGCAGCGCGTCGAGCGCACGGCGGCTCATCAGCCGGAAATCGCCGGTGTCGAGCGGGATTGGGGTGTCGGTCAGCCGGTCGAGCATCCGGTAGAAAATCGCCGCCGTCGCTTTCTTGAACAGCGTTTCCCCGGCCCGCTTGCGGCGCACGGCATAGACCACGTCCGCCCCCTGCGCCGCCATGGTCGCGCGCATCTCGGTCAGCAGTTCGGGCGGGTCCTGCAGATCGGCGTCGATGATCAGGATCTGCTCGCCTGCGCACAGGTCGAGCCCTGCGGTGAGCGCCAACTGATGGCCATGGTTGCGCGACAGGTTGATCGCGACCAGATGGGGATCGGCGGCGGCCAGCCGCTGCATCACCGACCAGCTATCGTCCTTCGACCCGTCGTTGATGAGGACGATCTCATAATCCTCACCCACCGCCGCACGCGCCGCGCCCGAGATGCGCGCGTGCAGCACGTCCAGACAGGCGGCTTCGTTATAGCAGGGGACGACGACGGACAGGGCAGGGCGCTTCATGACGCCGCCGGTTTAGCGGCGTCGAAGCCGTCCGTCACCCGTTGACGACCAACTTGACCAAACGGCCGGGCACCAGCGCTTGTTCCGGGTCCAGGCCGTTGAGCGTGATGAAGCGTTCGCGCTTGTAATCCGGAAAGGCCATGCGCGCCGACAGGCTGTCGATCGTGTCCCCCGCCTTCACCGTGACGATGCTGATCGTCTTGCCGCGAATATTATTGGCCTCGGCGGTGGAGAGCGGCGCGACCGAGGCGAGCAGCGGCTGGAACGGCCCGATGCCCGAGCCTGCGGGGGTGACCAGCGTGAAGGTATAGGTCGCCGAGGGGAAACGGTATGCGACCACCGTGGCATCCACGGCGCGATTGTTGGCGGCGGCGCGGGTGGTGACCCAGGCATAGGGGATGCCGTTGGCCGTGCCGTTCTGAAGCTGGCCCGAGGGGGTGCCGGTGCCGAGCTGTCCGAAGCGCTGGGTGATCGCCTGGCCCAGGTCGCTGCCTTGCGCCAGCCGCATCTCGGCCTGTCCGCCCTGGCCGACCACCGTCACCGCGTCGCTGCCATTGGCGATGGCGTAGCCGCCGGGGGCCGTGAATTTCAGCTTGAGGCCGGGATGGCGGAAGGTCTGGCCGTCGACGATGCCCTCCCTGGGATCGTCGCCATAGGGCAGGCCGTCCAGCATCCGCAGGAACGCGGTGTCCTGCGGCGGGGTGGTTTCCGGGCGGCCGGTCTGCTTGGCGAGCGCGGCGGCGCGGCGCACGCGGTCGGCGCTGTTCGGGTGGGTCGAGGCCCAGGTGGGGATGGCGTTGGCGTCCTTGCCCGCCGTCCGCGCGGCGAGGTTGCTCGATGCGGCCAGCGAGGCGAGCATGTCGGCCGAGGCGTAGGGGTCGTATCCGGCCGCCGTCATGTAACGGATGCCGAGGCCGTCGGCCTGATATTCCTGATCGCGGCCATATTTCAGCGTGTAGAGCTGCGCGCCGGTGCCGACCAGCTGGGTCGCGATATTGCTGCCGGTCAGCAGGCCCGCCCCCGCCGCCAGGATCGAGCCGATGGTCGAGCGGGTGTTGCGGCTTTGCGAGTGGCGCGCCGCGACATGGCCGACCTCATGCCCCAGCACCGAGGCGAGTTCCGCCTCCGAGTTCATCAGCGCGAGAAGCTGGCGCGTGACATAGATATAGCCGCCGGGGATGGCGAAGGCATTCTCGACCGGCGAGTTGAGCGTGGTGACGGTGAAGTCCCCTTGCGCGTTCGACAGGCCCGACTGGACCGCGACCCGCTTGCCCACCCGTTCAACGAACGCGGCCTGCGGGCCGGTATAGCGGCCGCCATATTGCTTGACGAGTTCGGGGTTGGCCTGCGCCCCTTGCGCCTTGTCCGAGGCGGAGATGGAGCGCGTGGTCTGCGCCGCGACGGGGGCGGCGACGAGCGCGAGCATGGCGGCGAAGGTGACGAAACGCATCGGTGAGGGACTCCCTGTTCGCGCTTTTCAAAGCGCGTGGCGGGCGCGGGTTCCAGCTTTTTGTTACGGGGGCGTCATTCTGGCGTCAGGATCGTCCCCAACAGCGTGGCGTACCCCGGCGAAGGCCGGGGTCCAGTTTCTTCTCGGTTTGTGATGCGCAAAACGATGCGGGGGAGGCACCTGCCTTGCGCCATCGATCCGTCATCGCAACTGGCCCCGGCCTTCGCCGGGGAACAGGCAGAATTGGTTCGTGCGGAGCGCGGAGATTGTTAGGGTTCTGCGCAGATTCAGGCGCTTCTATTGGTCTTCGTTTCATAATTTCCTCTCCTGCAAGGGGAGGAAAGGCGGGCCTTCCGCGTCGCGCCTCTGCGCGAGCTAAACCCGCTCCACCAGGCTCACCACATCCGCCGCGCGCAACGCGGCGATCAGGCGCATCAGGTGTTGCAGGTCGTGTACCTCTACATCGATCAGGTTGGTGTGGAAGCGTGTGTCGCGCGTATCCAGCCGGACGTTGATGATGTTGGCCTTATGCTGGCCGATGATCGTCGCCAGGATGCCCAGCGCGCCGGGTTCGTTCTTGACCATGACCGAGATGCGCGCGGTCGCGCCCTCGCTGTCGTCGCCCCAGGACACGTCGACCCAGTCGGTTTCCTCGTCGGTGCGGTCGGCCAGCTCGGCGAGTACCGGGCACTGGATCGCATGGACCTCGATCCCCGCATCGGGACGGCGGAGGCCGACGATGCGGTCGCCCGGCACCGGGTGACAGCATTGCGCGAGGTCATAGGCGACGCCGGGCGTCAGTCCCTTGATCGAGATGGCGCTCGACTGCGGCGGCAGGGCGGCGACGTCCGCGCCCGCTGAGCCCGGCATCAGCGCTTCCATCACGGCGGCGTCGGACAGGGTTCGCCTAGCGATCGCGATCATCAGATGCGCTTCGTCGGGCATCTTCAGCCGCTGCAGCGCATGGGTCAGCGCATCCGCGCCGATTTGGGCGGGCAGGCGGCGGACGATATCCTCGTACAGCTTGCTGCCCAGGCTGACCTGCTCGGTGCGTTCGGCATGGCGCAGGTGGCGGCGGATCGCGGCCAGCGCCTTGCCGGTGATCGCCAGGTTCAACCAATTGGCCTGCGGTGTCTGTCCGGCCGAGCGCAATATCTGCACCTGGTCGCCGTTCGAGATGACCGTCGACAGCGGCACGACCCGCCCGTTCAGCTTGGCGCCCACCGCCTGGTCGCCCAGATCAGTGTGCACGGCATAGGCGAAGTCGATCGGCGTCGCGCCTTTCGGCAGCTGGATCAGTTCGCCCTTGGGGGTGAAGGCGAAGATGCGATCCTGATACATCGCCATCTTCGTATGCTCGATCAGCTCCTCGGGGCTGTCCGAGGTATCGAGGATTTCGACCAGGTCGCGAATCCAGCTGACCTGCGCATCGTGGCGGGTCGCCTGTTTGTAGGTCCAGTGCGCGGCCAGGCCGAAATCGGCCTCGGCATGCATTTCGGGGGTGCGAATCTGAATCTCGATGCGCGCATTGTCGGCATGGATGACGCTGGTATGGAGCGAGCGATAGCCGTTGCGCTTGGGCGTCGAGATATAATCCTTGAACCGCCCCGGCACCATCGGCCAGCGGCGATGGATCAGGCCCAGCACGCGGTAGCAATCCTCCTCGGTCGGCACGATCGCGCGGAAGGCCATGACGTCGGAGAGCTGCTCGAAATTGATGTGCCGCTCGTTCATCTTGCGGAAGATCGAGAAGGCGGACTTTTCGCGCCCCGTCACCTCGGCATCCACGCCGCCGCGTGACATCAGCAGCTTCAGACCCGAGGCGATCTTCGAAATCCGGTTGCCGCCGCCTTCCTTCATCTGCGCGAGGCGCAGCGTGATTGATTCATAGGCTTCGGGTTCGAGCTGCTGGAAGGAGAGCATCTGCATCTCCTTCATGAACTCGTACATGCCGATCCGCTCGGCGAGCGGGGCATAGATGTCCATCGTCTCCTTCGCGATGCGGCGGCGCTTTTCCGGCTTCGCGATGTGATGCAGCGTGCGCATGTTGTGGAGGCGATCGGCCAGCTTCACCAGCAGGACGCGGATATCGTCCGACATAGCGAGCAGGAACTTGCGCAGATTCTCGGCGGCGCGCTCGCTCTCGGTCTGCGCCTCGATCTTGGACAGTTTGGTGACGCCGTCGACCAGCCGCGCGACATTGGGACCGAACAGCCGCTCGATCTCGTCATAGGTGGCGACCGTATCCTCGATCGTGTCGTGCAGGATGGCGGTCGCGATCGTCTCGTCATCCAGATGCAGGTCGGTCAGGATGCCGGCCACCTCGATCGGATGGCTGAAATAGGGATCGCCCGAGGCACGCTTCTGGCTGCCATGCGCCTTCATCGAGAAGACATAGGCGCGATTGAGCAGCGCCTCATCGGCCTGGGGGTCATAGTCGAGCACGCGGTCGACGAGTTCATACTGGCGGAGCACGATATCAGATTTGCGTGGTAGGGATGGGCAATGCAACATTTTTGATGCGATCAGGGTGATCGAGGTCTTCTTAAGCCTCTTTCTTCTTCAAGCCCCTCTCCCGGCAGGGGGAGGGGTTGGGGAGGGGCAAGAGCCACGGGCGTTGGTCTCTGTGAGACCCCGTGCCCTCCCCCATCCCCTCCCGCCTGCGGGAGGGGAGCGGCAAGACGGTAGGGAAGCCTTCCACTATCTCCGTTCAGCCTGAGCGCAGTCGAAGGCCACGGGCATCACTCCCCCATCGCCTCCGCCGCCAGCGCCTCCGCCTCGATCAGCAGGTCATCATCGGCACTTCCGGTCGACACCTTCTCGCGCCCGATCAGCACCAGTACCGGCACCGCCAGCGGGCTGACCCGCTCCAGATCGACGTGCAGCATCGTACCCCCCGCCCGGTCGAGCAGGTTCGCCAGCCGCCCGACATCGGTCATCCGCGCCCGCGCATCGTCCCACGCCGCCTGGAGCAGCAGATGGCCGGGCTCGTATTTGCGCAGCACGTCGTAGATCAGGTCGGTCGAAAAGGTCACCTGCCGCCCGGTCTTGCGCTTGCCGGGATGCTGGCGCTCGACCAGCCCGCCGATCACCGCGACCTCGCGGAATGCGCGCTTGAGCAGATGCGACTGCTGCACCCAGTCGACGAATTCGTTTTCGAGGATGTCGGGGGAGAACAGGCTGGCCGGATCGGTCACCTTCTCCAGCCCGTAACAGGCCAACGCATAGTCGCTGGCGACGAAGCCCAGCGGTTTCAGCCCCTGCGCCTCCATCCGCCGGGTGATCAGCATCCCCAGCGACTGGTGCGCATTCCACCCCTCGAAGCTATAGGCGACCATGTAATGCCGCCCCTCGCGCGGGAAGGTCTCGACCAGCAACTGGCCGGGGCGGGGGAGGACGGAGCGACGGTCCTGCATCTCCAGCCAGTCATGCACGTCCTCTGGGAAACGATCCCATTCGCGCCGGTCGGCCAGGAATTCGCGCACCCGGTCGGCAAGGCTGGTCGACAGCGGCATCCGGCTGCCGCCATAGGTCGGGATGCGGGCGGGGCGCGAAGTGGCGCGGACGATCAAATCCTCGCCGTCGATCGATTCCACCTCCAGGCTCAAACCGGCGAAGAAGAAAGTGTCGCCGGGTGCCAGCGTCGCGGCGAAACCCTCTTCCACCCGGCCCAGCTGGCGGCCGTTGCGGAAACGCACCTTCAGCATCGTCGCCTCGACGATGATCCCGGCGTTCAGGCGATGCTGGGCGACGAATTGCGGATGGGTGACGCGCCATGTCCCGTCCGGCTGCTGGACCAGCCGCTTGAACTTGTCATAGGCGCGCAAGGCATAGCCGCCGTCCGCGATGAAGCGCAGCACGCGGTCGAACGTCTCGTCGTCCAACGCCGAATAGGGCATGGCCGAGCGGATTTCGTCGAGCAGCGCGCCCTGCTCGAACGGCGCGGCACAGGCGCAGGCCATGACATGCTGCGCCAGCACGTCGAGCGCGCCCTGTCGGAAGATGTCGGGGTCCAGCTCGCCCGCCTCCACCGCATCGAGCGCGGCGCGCGCTTCCAGATATTCGAAACGGTTGCCGGGGACTAGGATCGCACGGCTCGATTCATCCAGCCGGTGATTGGCCCGACCGATCCGTTGCAGCAGCCGCGACGAGCCCTTGGGTGCGCCCATCTGGATCACGCAATCGACATCGCCCCAGTCGACGCCGAGGTCGAGGCTGGCGGTCGCGACCAGCGCGCGAAGCTGGCCGTCGGCCATCGCGGCTTCCACCTTCTGGCGGGCTTCCAGCGAGAGCGAGCCGTGATGGACGCCGATCGGCAGGCTCTTGTCGTTCGCCTTCCACAAATCCTGGAAGATCAGCTCGGCCAGACTCCGTGTGTTGCAGAAGACGATGGTGGTCCGGTTCGCCTCGATCACCCGCATCACCTGGGCGGCGGCATAGCGGCCCGAATGGCCGGCCCAGGGCACCCGGTCCTCGGGCAGCAGGATGGAGATGTCCGGCGGGGCGCCGGGCTCGCCGGTGACGAGGCCGACCGCATCGATATCGCCATCGGGCGCGAGCCAGGCGCGATAGCCGTCCGGGTCCGCCACCGTCGCCGACAGCGCGACACGGAGTAGATCGGGGGACAGGCGCTGCAACCGCGCCATGCACAAGGACAGCAGATCGCCGCGCTTGCCGGTAGCGAAGGCGTGGACTTCGTCCACGACGATGGTCTTTAGCCCGGCGAACATCGCCTCGGCATCGGGATAGCTGAGCAGCAGCGACAGCGATTCCGGGGTGGTCAGCAATATCTGCGGCGGCTTCACCCGCTGCCGCGCCTTCTTGTCCGACGAGGTGTCGCCGGTCCGCGTCTCGACTCGTATATCGAGGCCCATTTCCTCGATCGGCGTGACGAGGTTGCGGCGGATATCGACCGCCAGCGCCTTCAAGGGCGACACGTAAAGGGTGTGCAGCCCCTCGGTCGGTGCTTCGATCAGCTCGGTCAGGGTGGGGAGGAACCCCGCCAGCGTCTTGCCTGCGCCGGTCGTCGCGACCAGCAGCGCATGACGCCCGGTGCGCGCTTCGTCCAGCATCGCCAGCTGATGGGTGCGCGGGGACCAGCCCTTGGCGGCGAACCAGTCGGTCAGGGCGGGGGGAAGGGAACCGGGGGGCATCCCGAAGGATATAGGTATCATGGTCAAGCTCGGCGACTGGATACAGCCCCATAAACACGGGATTTACATAGGCCCCGCCGATGTGTGGGTCGATCCGTCCGAGCCGGAGCCGAAGGCGCTGGTGACTCACGGCCATGCCGACCATGCGCGCGGCGGGCATGGCACAGTCTGGGCGACGCCCGAGACGCTGGCGATCATGGCGGCGCGCTACGGCCCGCAAAACGGGGTGGAGGTCGCCTATGGCGAGACCATCCGGCTGGGCGAGGTCGAGGTGGGCTTTGTCCCCGCGGGCCATGTGCTGGGATCGGCGCAGATCGTGCTCGACTATCGCGGCGAGCGGGTGGTGGTGTCGGGCGATTACAAGCGCCGCGCCGACCCGACCTGTGCGGCGTTCGAGCCGGTGAAGTGCGATGTCTTCGTCACCGAGGCAACCTTCGCGCTGCCCGTCTTCCGTCATCCCGAGACGGGCGACGAGATCGACAAGCTGATCGCGCGGCTCCACGCCAATCCGACGCGCTGCGTGCTGGTCGGTGCCTATGCGCTGGGCAAGGCGCAGCGGGTGATCGCCGAACTCCGCGTGCGGGGCCATGAGGCGCCCATCTATCTCCACGGTGCGCTGGCGCGGCTATCCGCGCTCTATCAGGAGCTGGGCGTCGATCTGGGCGAGCTGCGCATGGTCGCGGATACGCCCAAGGCTGAGATGGCGGGGCATGTCGTGATGTGCCCGCCGGGTGCGCTCAACGATCGCTGGTCGCGGCGGCTGCCAGAGCCCATCACCGCCATGGCCAGCGGCTGGATGCGGGTGCGCCAGCGCGCGCGACAGAAGAATGTCGAGCTGCCGCTGATCCTGTCCGACCATGCCGATTGGGACGAACTCACCCAGACGCTGACCGAGATCGCCCCGCGCGAGGTGTGGGTGACGCATGGCCGCGAGGAGGCTTTGGTCCACTGGTGCGAGACGCGACAGATGAAGGCGCGGGCCTTGGCGCTGGTGGGGTTCGAGGATGAGGATGATTGAGGGGGGCAGCGAAGTCGAAGCCCAAGGGGATCCCTCAAACCATCGCCAAGGGTCGGGCCGGTTCCGCCACCACCGACCCCGGCACCGCGAACACGCCCTTCCTGGCCAACTGTTCGCCCGGCCGAACCTTCGCGGTTTCCATCGCCAGCCACGGCGACAGCAACAGTCCCAAAGTCACCGGCGACAGCCACGCCCCCAGCATCGGGTTCAGGAACGACACGGCCACCAACACCACGCCGATTCCCAGATGCCAGCGATAGCGCGGCATCGCGTCGGCCGCCGCCAGCCCGTCGCGCACCCGGCTCTGCGGGTTCCAGCCCGATGGCTTGCCGCGCACGATGTTAATGAGGTCGATCGTCTGGGTCAGCGCAATCGCGGGCGCGGTCAGGATCGACAGCGGCACGTCGAGCGCCACCGAGGACAGGATGCCGCGCACCCCGCCATAGCTCGCACGGCGGTCGCGGTCCGCCATCGCCCAGATCATGCTGAGGATCTTCGGTCCGAACAGCAGCACCAGAGTCACCGCCAGCACCCGCGCCGAAGTGACGGCACGGACCGTCGCGGCATCGTCCGACAGGCTCTGCGCGATCGAGGTGGCGATCAGGACCAGCCAGGCGGGCGACATCAGATAGGCGGTGGCGCCGATCAGCAACTGCAACCGGCTGATCCAGTGGAAACCGCTCGACCCCAGCAGCTTGAGATGCTGGATATTGCCCTGTGCCCAGCGCCGGTCGCGGACCGCCTGGTCGATCAGGGTCGGGGGGAACTCCTCGAAACTGTCCTCGACCATCAGCATGTGCAGCCGCCAGCCGCGCCGCCGCAGCAGTGCCGCCTCGACCATGTCGTGGCTCATGATCGTGCCGCCAAAGGGCGGGCGTCCGGGCAGGTCGGGCAGGCCGCAGCATTCGGCAAAGGCGCGGATGCGGATCAGGGCATTATGGCCCCAGAAGGTCGACTCCGATCCCGACCACCAGACCAGCCCGGCGGTCGAGATCGGCCCGTAGAAGCGGCTGGCGAACTGCATCCAGCGCTGGAAGAAGGTCGTCGCGCCGATGATCATCGGCACCGTCTGGAGGAGCGCGATGGAGGGGCGCTGCTCCATGATCTGCGCCATGCCGACGATCGTGTCGCCGCCCATCAGGCTGTCAGCATCGAGCATCAGCATGAAATCATAGGCCGCGCCGTGTTTGCGAATCCACTCGGCGACATTGCCCGGCTTGCGGCCGGTATTCTCGGTGCGGCGGCGATAATAGAGCGGCACGCGCAGCCGGGGGGCGAGGCGTTCCCAGGCGGCGCGCTCCTCGGCTTCGGCGGCTTCGCCCGAATCGGACAGCACGAAAAAGGCGAAGCGGTCGGCGGCGCCCGCCCGGTCGATCATCATGGCCATGCGGGCGATCCGATCATAGACCGCGTCGACATCCTCGTTATGCACCGGCACCAGCACCGCCGTGCGCGCGGTCGGCGGCGCGGCCCCCTTGGGCGCGGGCGTGATGCCGGGATGCGCGCCTGAGATCAGCAGGATGAAGCCGATCGCCGCCGTCACGAAGCCGAACGAGATCCAGGCGAACAGCGGGAAGAACAACAGGAGCAGCAGCCCGTCGAGCAGGCTGAACCCGTCACTCAACAACGCCTCCTTGACCGAGGCGGAGGCGGCGGTGGCCAGCAGCCCGGTCAGCAGGACCAGCAACAGACGTCGCGTCAATATGTCGTCGGGCGACAGGTTGACGCCTTCGCGCGGTTCGGGCGCGTTATGCGGCGGCGGCAGGCCGTCGAACCGCTGCACCGCCATGGTCAGCGGGGCGGGCGGCGGCATCATCGCGGGCCTGTCGGTCATGGCAGGAAGACCGGCATCAACACCGTCTCGCTCAGCGCCCGGGCCTGCTGCTTCAGGTACAGGCGGACATCGGCCGGGCCTTGGCCCTGGGGGGCGATATCGGCGGTCACGCGCCAGCGGTTCGACTGGCCGACGACCGGATAGGCGGCCTGGGCCAGCAGCTTGCCGCGCGCGACGGAAATATCGGCGGTGACGCCGCTCTGCCGGTCGAGCCCGGCCAGGGCAGGGCCGGTGAAATCGACGACCAGCTTGCGCGCGCCCGGCGTCGGTTCCGCACCCGGTCGACCGGCATCGCCCGTCCAGCTGTCGACCGCATGGGCGATGGAGGGCACGACGGTCGGGTCGGTGGAGGTCCAGCTCAGCCGGTAATCGAATTGCCGCCTCTGCCCGGCCCTGGGTGCGTCGGCGGGGTTCCAGAAGGCGACGATATTGTCGACCGTCTCGCTTGCGGTCGGGAAGGCATAGAGCATGACCTGCCCACGCCCCCAGTCGCCCTGCGGCTGCACCCACAGGTTCGCGCGACGGTCGTAAAACGCCCCGTCATCCTGATAATGGTCGAAGTCGCGGTCACGCTGGAGCAGCCCGAAGCCGCGCGGGTTGGTGTCGACAAAGCTGTCGAGGGTGGGGCGGGGTGGGTTGACCAAAGGCCGCCACAATCGCTCGCCCGCGCCGGTCTGCAGCGCCAGCCCGTCCGAATCGTGAATCTCGGGCCGCCAGTCGCGCGCGGCGGTGCGATTGCCCTCGCCATACCAGAACATGCTGGTCGCGGGCGCGATGCCCAGCCGCTCGACGTCGCGGCGAAAGAACAGGACGGCGGACACGCGCTGCTCCACGCCGCCCGCGCCCTTTTGCGACTCGATCCGGTACGCGCCGCTGACGCTGGGTCCGTCGAGCAGCGCATGGACGGTATAGCCTTGCGCGCCCGTCCGTTCGATCCAGAAGTCGGTAAAGGCGGGAAATTCCTCGCGCCCGTCGATGCCGGTGTCGATGGCGATCCCCCGCGCCGACAGACCATATTGGTCCTGCGCGCCCGCCGTGCGGAAATAGGACGCGCCCTGAAAGGCCAGCCAGTCGCTCTTCCCGTCCTCCGTCATCGCGCGGAACCCGGCGATGCCCAGCGGCGGGGCATGGCCCGCCTCGGCGGTGAACAGCGAGGGGGAGAAGGGAACGGCGCGAGCCTGGCCATTCTCGACGATATGGATGCCGACCGGGATGGGGGCATAGCGGCCCAGCGGAAACAGCCGGATACCCCCGGCCAATGTCCGATCGTCGCGGTAGCGGATGGTGCCGACCGCGTCATAGCCGATGGCCTCCGCCGCCGCGACCTTGGCCGGTGCCCGATAAGGCTGCCGCGCCAGCGCCTCGGCCCGGGCTTGCAGTCCAGCCCAGGAAAAGGGCGTGGGGGCGCCCAGCGCCACGGCCCCGGCGGCCGCCTGTGCGGCGACACGGCCGGCGGCGGTCGGGGTCAGACCCAGAACGGCAAGCGCCGCGACCAGTTCTCGACGATTGGCCTGCATCATCGGCTTCAGCATCTCCCGTAACGCCCGGAGCGGATCGCGCATCATGGCTGCGCAGGCCCGGTCGATTGTGCAACGCAGCGTGCGGCGATCGGTTGCCGGGGCACGATCAGATGGCCAATCGCACCGGGATTGTCATACCGTATATTATATTTGACGACCGCTCCGTTTTTTGTCAGGAGAAACACAATAAAATCAATTGGGGGCATTTTCATGATTGGAAATTACCGCAGCCTGGCCTGCTCGGCTGGAGCTATTGCGATCGCGCTGCTTTCGGTTTCGCCAGCTTATGCGCAGGTCAAGCCGGTGTCCGACCAGCCCCAGGATGCGCGCTGCGTCCCTGATCAGCCCTGTCCGCCCGAAACGGACTCGACCGAAGGCGAGGCGATCGTCGTCACCGGCACCCGGCTTCAGCGCCCCAATTTCACCAGCAACAGCCCGCTGACGGTCGTCGACGCGACGGAGATTCGCTATCAGGGCGCGATCCAGGTCGAAAACGTGCTGAACCGCCTGCCGCAGGTGACGCCGGATGCGAACGAGAACGGCTCGAACGGGTCGGACGGCACGGCGCGCGTCAATCTGCGCAACCTGGGCAGCAACCGGAACCTCGTGCTGGTCAACGGCCAGCGCATGTTGCCGGTGCAGGCCAACGACCTGAACTTCATCCCGGCCGCGCTCATCAAGCGGGTCGATGTCGTCACCGGCGGCGCGTCGGCGGTCTATGGTTCGGACGCGATTTCGGGCGTCGTGAACTTCATCCTGCGCGACGACCTGAACGGCGTGCGCACCGACGTCCAGTACGGCTTTGCCCAGCACCAGAACGACAATGCCTTCGCGCGCGGCGTGCAGAGCCAGGCCAATTACCGCCTCGCCCAGCCGATGATCCTCGACGGCCAGAAGCTGGACGTGAACGTCGCCTTCGGCACCAACTTCCCTGACGGGCGGGGCAATGTGACCGCCTATTTCGGCTATCGCGACACCAAGCCGGTGCTGCAGGGCGACCGCGACGTGTCCTCCTGCGCCTTCGATCCGGCGGGGACGGGCAATTCGACGCTGACCTGCGGCGGCTCCAGCAACAACCAGTACGGCCTGTTCGATCCGATCACCGGGCCGAACGCCGATGCGGGCCGGTTCAACAACACGCGCGACGGCAACCGGACCTGGGTGCCGTACGACTCCAGCTTCCGCTACAATTACGCGCCGCTCAACTATTTCCAGCGCAACGACACCCGCTACACCGCCGGTGCCTTTGCCAAATATGAGATTTCGCCCGCGATCGAAGCCTATGGCAGCTTCATGTTCATGGACGACCACACCAATTCACAGGTCGCCCCCTCCGCCTTGTTCCAGGGCTATACCTACTCGATCAACTGCGACAATCCGTTCCTGAGCGCGCAGCAGGGCCAGATCCTGTGCGGCAACGCCTATGGCACCAATGCGACGCAGCAGGCCTATATCGGCTATCGCCCGGTGGCCGGAAACGCCCGTCCGCGTCGCGACGACCTGCGTCACACCGATTTCCGCGTCACCGGCGGGGTTCGTGGCGAGATCGCGCCGGGCATCCGTTACGACGCCAACGCGCTGTTCTCGACGGTTCTCTACAACGAGACCTATGAGAACGACATTGACCCGTCGCGCGCCAATCGCGGCATCCAGGTCGTCAACGTCAACGGCACCCCGACCTGCAAGTCGGTGATCGACGGCAGCGACCCGCAATGCGTGCCGCTCGACATTTTCCGCTATAACGGCATCTCGGACGCCGCGTTCGGCTATATCTATGCGCCGACCTCGACCCGTGGCGTCGACAAGGAAACCGTGCTCAGCGGCAATATCAGCGCGGACCTGGGCACCTATGGCGTCAAGTCGCCCTGGTCGGACGACGGCATCGGCGTCGTGCTGGGCATCGAGCACCGGTATGAGAGCCTGGAGTTCAAGGCCGACGCGCTGGCACTGCAAAAGGGGACCAAGGAAACCCAGGGTCGCTTCGACGTGAACGAGGTGTTCGCCGAAATCGAAGTGCCGCTGATCCAGAACAAGCCGTTCGTCAAGGAACTGGCACTGAACGCGGGGTATCGCGGATCGGACTATTCCAACCTGTCCAAGATCGTGTCGACCTACAAGGCCGAGCTGTCCTGGGCGCCGAGCAGCGACATCCGCCTGCGCGGCAGCTATAACCGCGCGATCCGCGCCGCTAATGTGTCCGAGCTGTTCGGGCCGCAGTTCAACGGCAATGTCAGCGCGCAGGACCCCTGCGCCACCGCGACGCCGACCGCGACCTTCGCCCAGTGCGCCCGCACCGGCGTCACCCAGGCGCAATATGGCCGCATCACCGACTGCCCGGCGGAAACGTGTACCGCGCAGTTCGGCGGCAACCCGGCGCTGAAGCCCGAAACGGCCGATACGCTCACCGCCGGCATCGTGTTCACGCCGACCTTCCTGCGCCGCCTGTCGCTGACCGTCGATTATTTCGACATCAAGGTGCGCGACTATATCAGCTCGATTTCGGTGTCGCAGACGATCAGCCAGTGCATCGCGACCGGCAATCCGTTCTTCTGCAACCTGTTCAAGCGTGATCCGCGCGGCGACATCATCTTCGGCGATCAGGGCTATATCGTCTCGACGACGCAGAACACCGGCTCGCTGCGCACCTCGGGCGTCGATTTCGGCCTCAGCTATTCGCAGCCGCTGGGCGGCGCGGGGTCGCTCGCCGTCGATTTCCAGGGGACCTGGAACCGCAAGCTGGTGAACGAGCCGGTGCCCGGCCTCGGCTCGTTCGATTGCGTCGGCTATTTCGGCCCGACCTGCGGACAGCCCATGCCGGAATGGCGCCACCAGTCGCGCTTCACCTGGACCGATGCGGCCAAGGTCGGCTCGATCTCGCTGAACTGGCGCTATATCGGCCCGACCAAGCTGACCAACAACTCGACAGACCCGAACTTTGCGAACACGCCGTCGATCTTCAACAGTCGGATCAAGGCGTATAACTATTTCGACCTGGCGGGCACGGCCAAGGTGCAGGACGGCATCACCTTCCGCGCCGGTGTGAACAATCTGTTCGACCGGGATCCGCCGATCATCGCGCAGGGCCTGCTGGCCGCGTTCGGCAACGGTAACACCTATCCGGGCATGTACGATGCGGTGGGCCGCACCGTGTTCATCGGCCTGACGGCGGAGTTCTGATGCGAAAAGGGGGCGGTCCAGCGCCGCCCCCGATCCAACCACTTTACCCTAGCCTGCCCCGTCCGGTTCACGCCGGGCGAGGATTTTTCTGCGGGGCGGGGCGTGCGGCTTACCTCGCCTCGGCCAGCAGCGTGGTCGCCTCGGCCCCGGCCCAGTCGAAGCCGCCGGTCACGCGCCAGATCTCCTTGCCGTCCGCGCCGTACAGGATCGTGGTCGGCAGATTGGCCTTGTAGTGGACGCTCAGGATTAGTTTCGGGTCGAGATAGATGGGCAGCGCGTCCAGCTTCTTGCCCGCCAGGAACGGCTTCACCTTGGCCATGTCGTCCTGCGCGACCGCGATGACGGCGACCTTGCCCTTCAGCCGCTGGGCGGTGGCGGCGAGCGTCGGCATCTCCGCGACGCACGGCCCGCACCAGGTCGCCCAGAGGTTGACCAGCACCGGCCGCCCTCGGAAATCGGCGAGGCTGGCCGGTTTGCCGTCCATTGCGGTGAAGCCCAGCAACGGCGCGGCTTCGCCCTTGTGGCTGCGGTCGACCGCACCGGCGGGCTTGGGGGCTTCCACGGCCGATGCGCCGGACGCCTCGCCGCTGGTGACTTCGCCGCTCGAAACTTCACCGCTGGAGGTGTTGGCGGCTTGCTCCGGGGCGGGGCTTTGCTTATCGCACCCGGCGACCATCAGCCCCAGGAGACAGGCGATCACGGTACGCGACGACATGGGCGGCTCCAACGCAATGTGGGGCGGGCGCTTCGCAGAAGGTCCCGCCGCGGTGATGCGCGAGATAAACGCGTCCATCCCCTTCGACAAGCGATTGTGGAAACAGGACATCGCCGGGTCGAAAGCGCATGTCGCGATGCTGGGCAAACAGGGCATCGTCTCGGCCGAGGACGCCGCGACGATTGCGGCCGGCCTCGACAAGGTCGCCGAGGATTATGCCGCCAATGGCGTGTCGGAAGACCTGACCCTCGAAGACATCCATATGCAGACCGAGGCGAAGCTTAGCCAGCTGATCGGCCCGGTCGCGGGGCGTCTGCACACCGCGCGGTCGCGCAACGACCAGGTGGCGACCGACTTCCGCCTGTGGGTGCGCGATGCGATCGACGAGACGCTGGCGGCGCTCGGCGCGCTGCGGAACGCCTTGCTGACGCGGGCCGAGGAACATGCCGACAGCGTGATGCCGGGCTTCACCCACCTTCAGTCCGCGCAGCCGGTGACTTTGGGCCATCACCTGATGGCCTATCACGAGATGATCGTGCGCGATGCCAGTCGCTTCGTGGCGGCGCGGGCGCGGATGAACCAGTGTCCGCTGGGGTCGGCGGCGCTGGCGGGGACGGGCTTTCCGGTCGACCGCCACATGACGGCGCAGGCGCTGGGGTTCGACGAGCCGACGCGCAACTCGCTGGATGCGGTCAGCGACCGGGACTTCGCGATCGATTATCTGCAGGCGGCGACCAACTGCTCGCTGCACCTGTCGCGGCTGGCCGAGGAATTCGTGCTCTGGGCGTCGCAGCCCTTCGGCTTTGTCGCGCTGTCCGACCAATGGTCGACGGGCAGCTCGATCATGCCGCAGAAGCGCAACCCCGACGCGGCCGAGCTGGTGCGTGGCCATGCGGGCCGGATCATGGGCTGCATGACCAGCCTGATGGTCACGATGAAGGGCCTGCCGCTCGCCTATTCCAAGGACATGCAGGACGACAAGCCGCCGGTGTTCGAGGCGCACGACCTGCTGGCGCTGTCGATCGCGGCGATGACCGGCATGGTTGAAAGCGCGACCTTCCGTCCCGAGCGGATGCGCGCCGTGGCGGAGGCGGGCTTCTCGACCGCGACCGATCTGGCCGATTGGCTGGTGCGGGTCGGCGGCATTCCCTTCCGCGAGGCGCATCACATCACCGGCCGTGCGGTGAAGCTGGCCGAGGAGAAGGGCGTGATGCTGCACCAGCTGGGACTCGACGAGCTGACCGGCATCGATGGGCGGATCGATGAGCGCATCTATGACGTGCTGTCGGTCGATGCCTCGGTCGCCAGCCGGGTCAGCTTCGGCGGCACCGCGCCCGCCAATGTCCGCGCCGCCATCGCGACCGCACGGGGCCTGCGCGCATGAAGCCCGCACTCGCCCTGCTGGTCGCGCTGGCGCTGACCGGCTGTGGCGCGGCCAACCGGCTGCAACCGGCCAAGGGCGAGAGTCTGCCGGTCGCACCGCGCGGCGCCACCGCGACCCCGACGCCGCAGCAATTGCTGACGGCCACCCCCCAACAACGCCCGCAGCGCTCCGACGAACTGATGACCCAGTCGCAGGACCGGCGCTCGGACGAATTTGATTTGCCCCCCCGCTGATGGACCATTTTCACTTCTCGAACGGCGAACTCCATGTGGAGGACGTGTCCGTATCCCGGATCGCGGCCGAAGTCGGTACGCCGGTGTACATCTATTCCGCCTCGACCTTCCGTCGCCATGCGCAGGTGTTCCGCGAGGGGCTGAGCGCCCTGCCGCGCGTCCATCTCGCCTATGCGATCAAGGCGAATCCGAACATCGCCGTGCTGCGCGTGCTGGCCGATGAGGGTTACGGCGCGGACGTCGTGTCGGTGGGCGAGATGCGCCGGGCGCTAGCGGCAGGCATGAAGCCGGAGGACATCGTGTTCTCCGGCGTCGGCAAGACCCGAGCCGAGCTGGTCGCGGCGCTGGAAGCCGGGATCGGCCAGTTCAACCTGGAGCTGGAGGAAGAGGGCGCGGTCCTGGCCGAGCTGGCGCATGAGCGCGGGCTTGTCGCCCCCGCCACGCTGCGCGTGAACCCGGACGTCGATGCGGGCACCCATGCCAAGATCTCGACCGGGCGCAAGGAGAACAAGTTCGGCGTGCCGATCGACCAGGCGCTCGGCATGTTCGATCGTCTGGCGGGGCTGCCCGGCATCGACCTGAAGGGTGTCGCCTGCCACATCGGCAGCCAGCTGGGCGATCTTGCGCCGCTGGAGGCCGCGTATAAGCGCGTCGGTGAGTTGGTGGCCGAACTGCGCGGGGCGGGGCACCGCATTACCCGTGTCGATCTCGGCGGCGGACTGGGCGTTCCCTACAAGCCGGGCGACGTGATGCCCGCACCCGCCGCTTATGGCGAGATGGTCGCGCGCGTGACGAAGGACTGGGATGTCGAACTGATGTTCGAGCCGGGCCGGGTGATCGCGGGCAATGCCGGGGTGCTGGCGACCGAAGTCGTCTGGGTGAAGCCCGGCGTCGCCAACCCGTACGTCATCGTCGATGCGGCGATGAACGACCTGATGCGGCCTGCACTGTATGACGCACATCATGATTTCGTCGCGGTCCGCCCGACCGGCGAGACGATGATGGCCAATATTGCCGGGCCGGTGTGCGAGACGGGCGATACCTTCGCCATGAATCGCGAGATCGACGCGGTAAAGTCGGGCGATCTGGCGGTGTTCCGCACCGCCGGGGCTTATGGCGCGACCATGGCCTCGACCTATAACAGCCGACCGCTGGTGCCCGAAGTGATGGTCGAGGGCGACCGCTTCGCCGTCGTCGCCGACCGCATCGCCGCCGAAACGATCATCGCCGCCGAGCGCGTGCCGGAGTGGCTGAAGAAGTGACGGCACCCGCCCCAATCCTCCCCAAGCTTTGCTTGGGGAGGGGGACCGCGCCCGCAGGGCGTGGTGGAGGGGCCGGGGACATTTGCCCCTCCACCACCGCTTCGCGGCGGTCCCCCTCCCCATCGCAGATGGGGAGGAATGGGTGAGTCTCGGTAGTCTGCCCTTGTTCGTCCGGCTGGGTGGCCGTCCGGTCATTCTGGTTGGCGAGGGCGAACCGGCCGAGGCCAAGCGCCGCCTGCTCGACCGCGCGGGCGCGCAGGTCGTCGGCGAAGACGCCCAGGCCGCACTCGCCATCGTCGCGATCGAGGATGAGCACGAAGCGCAAGCCGCCATCGCCCGGCTGAAGGCGCGCGGCGTGCTGGTCAATGCGGTCGACCGCCCGGCGGCGTGCGACTTCACGCTGCCCGCCATCGTCGAGCGCGGCCCCGTGATCGTCGCGATCGGCACCGGCGGCGTGTCGGCGGGACTCGCGGCGGCGTTGCGCCAGCGACTGGAGACGTTGCTCCCTGCCGGGTTGGGCAGGTTGGCCGAGGGGCTTTACGCGGCCCGTAGCGCCTTGCGCGCGCGCTTCCCCGACGGTGCGGAACGGCGGCGCGCGATCGGGGCGGCGCTGTCGCCCGGCGGGGCGCTCGATCCGCTGGCAGGACAAACCGATGTCGCGGGTTGGCTGGTGCAGGCCGACCGTCCGGCGGCGAGGGTCGAGGCGTTCGTCCTGACCTCGACCAATCCCGACGACCTTACCCTGCGCCAGGCGCGGGCGCTGGCGGCGGCCGACCGGGTCTATCACCGCGCCGATGTGCCGCCCGCGATCCTCGACCGGGCGCGTGCCGACGCGGTCCGGATCGAAAGCGACGCGCTCCCGGCCGAGCCGGGGGAGGGGCAGATCGTCGACCTGGCCATGGGCCGCGGCGCATGACCGGCTTCGCCTATGGCATCGATAGCGGCAAGGCCGAGGCGATCCCGATCCGCGAGGCGGTGGATGCCAAGGCACGGCTGGTCTGGGTGCATCTGGAGACCAACGACGCGGTGGCGCAGCGCTGGTTGCGCGATTCCGCGCATCTCGCCGATTATGTCATCGACGCGCTGACCGCCGCCGAAACCCGCCCGCGCTGCGAGGCGGTGGGCGAGGGGGCGTTCCTGAACCTGCGCGGCCGCAGCAGCCAGCCGCTCGACGGGTCGGACATGCTCGCCTCGGTGCGGATCTGGGCGGTGAAGGGTCGGGTCTATTCCGTGACGCGCCGCCCGCTGCTGGCGGTCGATACGGTGCGCAAGGAGGTCGAGGGCGGCACCATCGCCGATCCGGGCGACCTGATCACCGCCTTCGCCACCGCCATCACCAACGACCTCGACCCCGATGTCGCGGGCCTGGGCGACGAGTTGGACAGTTGCGAGGAGCAGCTGGACGAACATCGCGTGTTCCAGCTGCGCCGCACGGTCAGCCGGGTGCGCGTCGCCGCGATCGGCTATCGCCGCTTCCTCAGCCCGCAGCGCGCCGCGCTGGAGAAGCTGGCGGCGCTGCCCGGCGACTGGCTGGGGGATGACGACCGGTTGCACCTCTCCGCCGCGGCCGACCGCGCCGCGCGCATGGCCGAGGAACTGGAGTCGATCCGCGAGCGCGCCGCGCTGGTCCACGAAACGCTGACCGACATGCGGGCCGAGCAGATCGACAATCGCGCGCTCGTCATCTCGATCGTGGCGATGGTGTTCCTGCCGCTGACCTTCATCACCGGGCTGTATGGGATGAACGTCAAGAACCTGCCCTATGCCGAGGAGCCCTGGGCGTTCGATGCGATCCTGGGCACGTGCGCGCTGATCGCGGCGGGGATCGTGATCTATTTCGTCCAGAAACACTGGTTCCGGCGGTAAGGCACACCGTTTTCCGTACCCAGCCGCCTTTCGCGCCGAGCGAATTCGAAGCGCACCCCCGGCACGTCGCCGAGTCGCTCGGGAAACCCCTGGCCTTCGACTTCGCTCAGGCTGAACGGCGTGAGGGATACGCCTGAGCGTTAAGGCATGATGCCATCAGCTTGATCCACCCCTCCCCTTCAGGGGAGGGGCAGGGGGTGGGGCGTTTCCGCAAACGCGGGGCCTGTAGCGATGCCCCACCCCAACCCCTCCCCTGAAGGGGGCTGGCTTGGTGCGATCCCATGTCATCATGCTCTAATTCTTGCCCTTCGGCGCGTTCATCTTGCGAACGGTTTCCCATGCCTCCGCGATGTCGGCGATGCTCGCCGCGACGTTGCGGAAGATCTGCGCGTCCTGGCCCAGCGAGGCGTCCACGATCTGCTTGCGGGCGCCGCCATAGAGGCGGGCGAAGGTGATCGACATATCGCCGCCATTCTCGAAATCCAGGCCCGCCTCCAGTGCGAACAGGATGGCGGTGGCGCGGGTCACCCGTTCGCTCTTGCGTGCGAGCTGGCCATGCTCGGTCGCCCAGGCGGCCGAACGGAGCGCGGAGATCAGTTCCTCGTAGAGCAGCTGCACCAGCGCGGGGCCGTCGGCCATGGCGGTGCGGCCGACCACGTCGATCTGGCGATAGACGGCGGCGGGATCGGTCAGAAGGGCGGAGGCATAGGTCATATCAGTTGCTCTTCGTCCACATCTTGACCTGCTGATCCATCAGACCCTGTGCCGATTTGTACGCCGAGACCCGGCTGTTCATCGCCGCGAATCGCGCGGTCAGCGCGTCGCTGGCCCGTTCGCGATTGTCGGACAGGCGACTCTGCTGATCCGCCAGATCCTTCTGCGCCTGTGTCAGGTTGCTGTACGAGGCGGTCAGGCCATAGACGCTGCTGGTCGCCGACAGCTGGATGCTGTTCATCCGCGCCGACAGGCCGATCAGATTGTCGCCGCTGGACTGGAACATCTTCTCGACGGAATCGGGATAGGTCGACAGCGCCTTGGCCAGCTGCGTCTGGTCGATGGTCAGCGTGCCGTCCTTCTCGGTCCTGACGCCCAGATCGGCCAGGGTCTTGGGGCCGAGATCGACGTCGCTGCCGGGCACCAGCTTGGTGGTGGTCAGCGTGCGCATCGTCTGGGCCAGCGAACGTGCGGCGGGATCGGCGCGCAGATCGCCGGTGATCGGGTCGATCGCCTTGTTCAGCGCGGTCATATTGTCGTTATAGGTCGAGACGAAGTTGGACACGACGGTGCTGAGCGCCGCGCTGGGGCTGGAGCCGGTCAGCGACAGCGGCTTGGTCGACACCGCGGACAGGGTCATGTTCACCCCAGGCACCAGGTCGTTGACGCTGTTGCTCGCCCGCTCGACGGTGACGCCGTCCATCGTGATGCTGGCATTGGCGGCGGTCGAGGACGTGGCGGTCCCGGTGGCCCCGTTGCCGACGTTCAGCCGGGCGAGCCCCGCCGTATCGCCCTCGGTCGCGGTGATGGTGAAGCTGTTGTCCTTGCCGCTGGCCCCGGTGAAGGACAGGAAGGCATTGCCGCCCGCATCGGTGACAACCGATGCCGTGATGCCGGTATTGGCGGCATTGATCTTGGCCGCCAGCAGGCCCGGCGTCGAATCGTCGGCGCCGAACGACACCGATACGGCATCCTTCGACCCGACCTTGATCGACAGGCTGCCGGTGCCCAGCGAGGCCGTCTTGGAAAAGGACGCCTTCGTCGAGGAGACCTGCGCGCTGGCCAGCGCATTGACGGTGATCGACTTGGACATGCCCGACAGCTTGGCGCCCGCCGCCGTCGTCACGCTCATGGTCGAGGGGTCGGAGCTGGTCGCCTGGGTCGCGAGCGTTCCCCCGCTCGCCAGCGAGGCCAGCGCGGAGGCGAAATCGGTGATCGCGCTCTTGATCGACGACACGACCGAAATCTTTGAGGTCAGCGTGTCGGCCTGCGCCTTGAGCGCCGCGGTCTTGACGGCGAACTGCGCCTCGATCAGCGAGGGGACGACCGTCGACAGGTCGATGCCCGAACCCGCCTGCAACGAGTTGAACAGCTGCTGGGCGGCGGTCTTCGTCGCATTCTGCGCCGCGTTGCTCGCGTTCGCCGAACTGGACGAGGATGTGGAGGAGGTCGTCGTGCTATTGGACGATGTGCTCGAGGAAACGGTGGTCATCGACGATACTCCGGCGCGCGCTTGCCATGCTTAACGGCCGCCGGCCGTCGGGCTTTAGGGGGATGCGACGAATGGCGCAGGGCGATACGCATCATGGCTGTTCGACGCCGTTCTCGTCGAAGCGGGCGCCCACCGGCACCTCGACGGGCGGCTGCGACGTACCGCCCGCGCCCGCATTGAGGCCGAAGACGAAGGCGAGGACGACGGCGATCGCCTGGTACAGGTCGGCGCGCACCTCCTGCCCCTCGCGACTGGTGTAATAGACGGCGCGGGCGAGCTGCGGGTATTCCAGCACCGGCGTCTCCAGCTCGGCGGCCAGTTCGCGAATGGCCAGCGCGGTCGCGCCGCGTCCCTTGGCGACGACCACCGGCACCTCGTCCTGCCCCCGGTCGTAGCGCAGGGCGACGGCGAAATGGGTCGGGTTGGTCAGGATGACATGCGCCTCCTGCACCGCCGCGCGCACCGCCCGGCGCGACATCTCGCGCTGCTTGCCGCGGATATGCGCCTTGGCCTCGGGATTGCCTTCGCTTTCCTTATGCTCGTCCTTGACCTCCTGCTTGGTCATCTTGAGCTTGGAGAACAGCTGGATGATCTGGATCGGCACGTCGAACCCGGCGATCAGGATCAGGCCGAAGCCCATGACCAGCAGGATGGTGATGAAGGTGCCGCCCAGCGATCCGATCGCGCCGTTCAGGTCCGACTGCGCCAGCCCCAGGGTGGCGTGCGACGACTTCCACAGCATATAGGCGCCCAGCGCACCGAGCAGCACGACCTTGAGCAGCGACTTGCCCAGCTCGATCCAGCCATGCGTGCCGAAGATGCGCTTCAGGCCCGAGGCGGGGTTCAGCTTGGACGGCTTGGGCGCCATCGCCTTGGGATTGAACTGGAGCGAGCCGAGACCCGCCTGCGACGCGATGGTCGCGACGATCGTGACCGCGAACAGCGAGGCGAGCGAGGGCCACAGCTTGCCCCCCGCCTCCAGCAAGGGGCGGAACGGTTCGAAATCCTCGACATCGGCATGGGTGAACTGGAAACTGGTCGCCATCACCGCCTTGCACGCGCCCAGCAAGGTCGGCCCCGCGAACATCAGCCAGGCGATGCCCGCCATCATCACCAGGGCCGCCGCCAGGTCGCGGCTGCGCAGGATCTGCCCGTCCTCGCGCGCCTTGTCGCGGCGCTTCTGGGTTGGGGCTTCTGTCTTTTCGCCGCCCTCCGACATCAGCCGGTCACCAGCGTTTCGGTGGCGGCAAGGCCTTCGCGGATGATGACGAGCATATAGTCGCCCATCGCCGGGAAGGCGACGGCGATGGTGATGACGCCGATGGTCAGCGCGGCGGGCATGCCCACCGAGAAGAGGTTGAGCGAGGGCGCCGCGCGGCTCATCATCCCCATGACGAGGTTCAGGCAGAGCAGCAGGAAACCGACCGGCAGCGCCAGCAGCAGCCCGGCGAGAAAGGCATAGCCGCCGAACAGCGCGATCGCCTTGAACTGCGCCGGGGTCATCCAGGCCTGTCCGGGCGGCAGCGCCTCATAGCTTTTCACGATCGTCTCGACGAGGACGAGGTGCCCGTCGACCGACAGGAACAACAGCGTCAGCATGACGGTGAAGAACTGGCCCAGCGCCTGGCTCGACCGGCCGTTGAGCGGATCGACGGTCGTGGCGAAGTTGAGCCCCATCGACCCGCCGATCAGCTCGCTGGCGACCAGGGGCGCGGTAAAGGCGATCTGGAGGATCAGGCCCAGCGCCAGGCCGACGATCGCCTCGCCCGCGACGGACATGATGGTGGGGAGCGAGAAGATGACGGGCGGCGGCACGACCGGATGGACCGAGTTCACCAGAAAGGCGATCGCACCCGCCAGGCTGACCCGCACGGGCAGGGGGATCGACACCGCGCCGAACACGGGCGCGGTGATGAAGGCGGCCCCGATGCGGATCATCAGGAACAGGATCGCCCAAGCCTGCGGCTCGATCGAGAGGCCGAAGCCGAGCATGGTTACTTCACGAGATCGGGAATACGCTCGAACATGCTGACCATGAAGTCGCTGAGCAGCCCGACGATCAGGCTGCCGAAGATCAGGATCGAGACGGCGACGACGATCAGCTTGGGCACGAACGACAGCGTCTGTTCATTGATCGAGGTCGCGGCCTGGATCATGCCGATCACCAGGCCCGAGACGAGCACCGGCACCAGGATCGGCGCGGCGGCGAGCGCCAGCACCCACATGCTCTGGTTGGCCAGCGTCAGGAAATATTGGGCGTCCATGATGCGGTCTTTGATCCCGAATGGGTGAGGTTTTCCCGTGGCCTTCGACTTCGCTCAGGCTGAACGGATTATGGTCGAGATTGGTTAACGAAGGCCTTCCCCGACAGCCGTTCAGGCTGAGCGAAGTCGAAGCCCACGTCCCTCAGGTCGCGAAACTGTTCGCCAGGCTGCCCATGGTCAGCGCCCAGCCATCGACCAGCACGAACAGCAGCAGCTTGAAGGGCAGGGATATGATCGAGGGCGACAGCATCATCATGCCCAGCGCCATGAGCACGGTGGCGACGACCAGATCGATGACGATGAAGGGCAGGAAGATCAGGAAGCCGATCTGGAACGCGGTCTTCAGTTCCGAAGTGACGAAGGCGGGGAGCAGCACGGCATAGGGAATGTCCTTGGGGCCGGCATAGGGGCCCGACTTCGCCATTTCGGCGAACATCGTCACGTCCTTCACCCGCGTCTGCTTGGCCATGAAGGCGTGGAGCGGCGCACCGGCGGCCTTGATCATCTCGGTGCCGGGCAGTCGGCCTTGCGCATAGGGTTCGATCGCATTGGTGTTCATCTGGCTGATCGTCGGGGCCATGATGAACAGCGACAGGAAGACCGATAGGCCGATCAGCACCTGGTTGGGCGGCGTCTGTTGCAGGCCCAGCGCCTGGCGCAGGATGGCGAGCACGATGACGATCCGGGTAAAGCTGGTCATCATCAGGATGATGCCCGGCAGGATCGTCAGCAGGCCCATGATGATGAGGACCTGGAGCGACAGGCTCAGCGAGCCCGAGCCGCCATTGGCACCACCGCCCAGCTGGCCCAGCGCGCGGTCCACCGCGTCGCCGACGCCGGGTGCCGGGGCCGCGGCGGGCGCCGGGACGGCCTGGGCAAAGGCGGGCATCGCGATGACCAGCGCCAGCAGCAGGGCGAGCAGGATCCACAACGGCTTCAGGCTGCGCTTCGGCACATCACGGTCCTGCGCACGGATCAGGGCGGGGCCGGTGCCCCGGCGGGTCACGGAAATGCTCATTGGTCGAATTTCTTGGGGGCGAAGCGCGAGACGAAATCGGGGCGGCGCGGGGTGGTCGGCGTCAGCGGAGCCGGGTTCGGCGCGGCCGGGCTGGTCCCGTTACCCTCGACCCCGTTGCCCTCGACCTTGTCGACCAGCTGGACGCCGCCGCGCCCGACCGAGACGAGCAGGTTGCGCCCCTCGAACTCGATGACCGCCAGGCGCAGGCCGGGCGAGATCATCATCGTCTCGCGCACATGGATCAGCCGCGTGGCGGGCCTGCCCGGCATCCGGCTTTCCAGACGGCGCCAGAGATAGAGGCAACCGATCATCAACCCGCAGATCAGCGGCAGCAGGATGACCAGCTTCAGGATATAGGACCAGAGCATGAATGGATCAGCCGCGCTTGTCGGGGTTGACCAGCTCGGTCAGGCGCACGCCGAACCGGTCGCCGACCGTCACCACTTCGCCGCGCCCGATCAGCGTGCCGTTGACCAGCACGTCGAGCAGCTCGTTGGCCTGGCGGTCCAGCTCGATCACGCTCGATTCGGACAGCGCCAGCAGCTCGCGCAGCGACAGCTGGGTCGAGCCGATCTCCACGGTCAGCTTGACGTCGACATCCTGGAGCAGCCGGAAATTGGCCGCGACCGATGTGTCGACGGGGAAGCCCCCGGCCATATCGTTCATTCTTCAAATCCTTCGTGAGCGCGGGCCAGTCCTTCGATGGACCGGTTGAGCGAGGTAAGCTGGACGGCGGCGCGGCCATTGGCGGTGCCGACCGTGCCCATGCCGAGCAGGTCGCCGCCGACCATCACCGGCACTTCCGGGCCGAAACTGATCGGGATCACGTCGCCGATCTTCAGCTCCATCAGGCGGCTGAGCGACACGACGGGTTCGGCGAGCACCGAGCGGACGGGGAAACGCACCGTCATCACCGCGCGGGTCAGGTCGCCGCGCCAGGTGGGATCGACCTCGGCCTGCTTGTCGACGACCTTGCCGGTCAAAGCGGAGCCGTGCGGCTTCAACGCGCTGACCGGATAGAGGATGTCGATCATGGTCGGACGGCGGTTGCGCCCGTCGATGCCGAAGCGGGTGACGATCATCGCGTCGTCGCCCTCGATTCCCGACAGCATGGCGGGCGACGCCTCGGGATGACCGGCGCGAAAATCGATCCGGGCCAGCGATTCCCAGGCACCGCGAAGCGGCGCGGCCATCATGTCGCCCAGCTGGCGCACCATCGCCTCGGCGGCGGGGGAGAATTCGGGCGGCAGGACGTCGGGCACGGCACCGTTGCCGCCGAACAACAGGTCGATCAGCGCCAGGCTGAACGCGCCGTCGATGACGATCAGCGCCTGGGCGTCGGAGGTGATGCCGCTGGGCGAGGTCATCGTCATGGGCAGCCACGCGCTCAGGCCGTCGCCGCGCTCGGCCCGGTAGTCGGCGAAGCGCTGGACGACCAGCGGCTCCGCCCAGCAGCGCAGTTCCTCGCGCAGAAGGGATTCGAACAGCCCCCGCAGCGACCGCGCGAGACGCGCGGACAGATGCTGCATCGTATGCAGGTCGCCGAACGGATTGAGCTTGGTCGTGCCCAGCACGCCGTGATCGGCGATCTGTTCACGACCGCGTTCGCGGCGTTCAACCTGAGGGGCGGCGTTAACCATGCCTCACTGAACAACAAAATTGGTAAAGTAGACGTTAGCGACGCCTCCGAATCCCTCCTTCTGCCGCAGAATCTCGTTGATCGAGTCGACCAGCTTGCGTTGCAGCTGGCGCTTGCCCTCGCTGGAAAACACCATTTCCTCATTGGCGTCGCCCAGGGTCATCAGGATGGCCGAGCGGACCGCCAGGTCGTTGGTCTTCAGGTTGTTGATGACCGTGTCGTCATAGGGGGTCGAGATGGCCAGCCCCACCTGGATGATATGCACCGAGTCGCGCATGTTCGAGGTGAAGTCCTTGGGCAGCTCGTAATAATTGGACGCATAGCGTTCGCCGCCATCGCCCACCGGGGTCGGCATGCCCTTGTTTTCCTTGGCCTCGCCGCCGCCTTCGCCATGGCCGCCCTCGCCACCGCCTTCGCCGCCGCCATGACCGCCTTCGCCGCCCTCGCCGCCTTCACCCTCGGCTCCGGCGCGCTTCTGCTCGGACTTGGGCACCAGCTTGGGGCCGGGATGCTTGGCTTCGGCCTCGGCCTCGCCATTGTCTCCCTTGGCATGGCCGCCGCCGATCAGGCCGGAATTGGCGGCATACAGCCCGGCGCCCACGCCCCCGCCCAGCAGGACGAGCACGCCGACCACCATCACGATGATCTTGCCCAGCTTGCCCTTCTTCTTGGGCGCCTTTTCGTTGGTTTCCTTGGTGTCACTCATGGCTCAGTCCTCAGGCGATTCGGGTGGAGGCGGCGGCCGGGTCCCCGGCGTCGCTGGAATCGGTGGCACCCGCAAAGGCGGGGCGGGTCGGCACGACGGGGTCGGGGCGACGCGGCGGCGCCTGTCGATCGCCGCCCATGCCCGACTGGCCCATATCGACCGCCGTCTGGCCCAGGCGCATCCCCTTCTCCTCGGCGAGTCGCGCCAGCGTCGGCTGGGCGTCGGCGAGCAGGGACGCGGTCTGCGCCTGGTCGGCGGTAAAGCGGATATGCGTCGTGCCGTCCTCGTGCCGCAGGGTCACCGCGATACCGCCCAGCGCGTCGGGCGACAGCTGGATACGGGTATCGGCGGTCGCGGCGTCCTCACGCATCCGGTCGATGCGGTCGATCATCCCCTGCGGCCAGTGATGGTGCGTCATGTCGAGCGGGGCCTGCCCGGCCCCCGTGGTCGCGACGACCGGCGCGGCGGTGAGCGAATCGGCGCGGGTCAGCGTTGCGGGATCGACCGACAGCGCAGGCTCGTCCTTGCGGCGATCGGTGCGTGGATCCAAACTCTGCTCGCCGCGCATCGCGGTTCCGAAAAGCTGGATGGCGGGCGCGCTCTGGCCCGCCTGGATGATCGGGGCAGGGGCCTGAATCGGCAGGGGCGCCACGACGGGCGCCGACCCGTTCGTCACCGCAAAGCGGAGGGGGGTGTCCTGCCGGGGGGATATGGGGGGTGTGCCATCGTTCGCCTTAGCCATGGGCGCGGCGTCGATGGGCAAGACCGTCGGCGAGGAGTCGTCGCGAATCGCCAGCGGAATGCCGGGCGCGGCGGTGCGGACGATTTGCTCGGTCGAGGGGGCCGTCGCTTCAGGGACTGGCGAGACCGAGACGGCTTGCGCCGTGTCAAGTGCAGCAATGGGCAGGGACGCCTTCGCCTGTGTCGTTATCGGAGCATTTGGCGCCGCGTCACGGGGGATCGCAGGGACCGGCGTCGCTTGCGCGGTCACGGCCTCCGCGCCCGGCGTCGTGTTGCTGGCGATCATGGCGACGGGATCAAGGCGCGTTCCGGAAGGAACGGCCGAATCCGACTTTGCAGCCGCCGCGACCGGCGACGCGGAGGATGGTGTCGTGACCCGAACCCCCGGCACGGTCATGGCCAGCGGCGCAGCGGGGCGAGCCGTGCCCCGCGGTTCGGGCATCCCGTCATCCGCCGCGACCGGCGTTATGGCGGTCGGGACCGGCATCATGCCCTTGAGGGGATCGAAGGTGACCGGGCCGTTCGCAGCGACCGGCGTCATGGCGGTCGGGACCGGCATCGTGCCCTTGAGGGGATCGAAGGTGACCGGGCTGTTCGCAGCGACCGGCGTCATGGCGGTCGGGACCGGCATCGTGCCCTTGAGGGGATCGAAGGTGACCGGGCCGTTCGCAGCGACCGGCGTCATGGCGGTGGGAACCGGCATCGTGCCCTTGAGGGGATCGAAGGTGACCGGGCCGTTCGCAGCGACCGGCGTCATGGCGGTGGGGACCGGCATCGTTCCCTTGAGGGGATCGAAGGTGACCGGGCTGTTCGCAGCGACTGGCGTCATGGCGGTGGGGACCGGCATCGTTCCCTTGAGAGGATCGAAGGTGATCGGCTGGCCCGTTGCGACCGGCATCGTGCTCGGATCGGGCGCGGCGGCGATGGCGAGCGGCGCGGTCGTTGGCGTGGACCCGGCGTCCGGCAGGGTCGGCATGGCCGCCAGAAGCGTGGTGATCGGCGCGGGCGAGCGGCCGGACGCGGCAACCGGCGACGCGACGGGTTCGAGGGGCACGAGCGAGAGGGTCGGGACCGGAAACGGCATCACCGGCAAGGCGGCGGCGTCGCTCGGCACGTCCTTGCCGTCCTTTTCGGTTGGGCTGCCGTCCTTGGCCGGGTCGCCGTCCGACCGGGGCGCGCCCTCGGCGCTGTCCGAACCCGACGTATCGCCCATGCCGGGCATCAGCGCGAAGAGCATCGCGAAGGCGGAGGCCATCGGATCGCCCGCGCCGGCCCCGGCGCCCAAGCGGGCGGAAGCGGTGCCGGAGGGCGTCAGCGAGGAGATGGAGGGCATCATGACAGGTCTGTCAGCAAGGATCGTGCCGGTTGCGACGCGCACCGCCGCTGGCGGGCATGTCCTCCAGCGCGCGCATCTCTGCGCGGATCGCGGCCAGGCGTGCGCGATCCATCAGCTTCTCGACGGCGGTCTGGTCGCGCTTGGCCGCCCTGGTCTGTTCGCCCGCCTGCGCGGCGCGATGCTCGGCCACCTGGATGCGCGCGGTCGCGGCATCGGCCGATTCGAGCAGGCGGTGGCGGAAATGCGCCTTCGCCATCAGCGACGCGGCGGACGCGGTGACGGCCGGGGCAGGCGTCACCGCGTCGATCAGCTGGCCGATACGCTGCGACAGCTGGTGTTCGGAGGCGACCCGCTCCTGCGCGCGCGCCTCGTCGGCCATGGTCAGGTTGAGTTGCAGCGTGCGGACCCGGTGAAGCCGGGCCAGCATCGTCTGTTGCCGCGATGCCATTCATGTCCCCCCTTGAAAACGGATCAGCCGATCGGCTGGCCGAAAATGCCCACCAGCTCCTCGACCGCATGGTCGAGCGGCACGACCTCGTCGGCGTCCTGCCGGATATATTCCATCACCGCCGGGTGGCAGGCGATGGCGGCGTCGATCGCCGGGTCCGCGCCCGCGCGATACGCGCCCATCAGGACGAGATCGCGATTCTCCTCATAGGTCGCCAGATGACGGCGTAGCGTCCGCGCGGCCTGGGCATGCGGACGGCCGACGATATCGGTCATCACGCGGCTGACCGAGGGGCCGATGTCGATGGCGGGATAGACGCCCCGCTCGGCAAGATGCCGGTTGAGCACGATATGCCCGTCCAGGATCGACCGCGCCGAGTCGACGACCGGATCGTTGCCGTCGTCGCCGTCCGCCAGCACGGTATAGATGGCGGTGATCGATCCGGTCCCATGCGCATCGGCACCCGCCCGCTCGATCAAATTGGGCAGCATCGCAATCGCCGAGGGCGGATAGCCGCGAGCCGAGGCGGGTTCGCCCAGCGCCAGCCCGATCTCGCGCCCGGCATGGGCGACGCGGGTCAGTGAATCCATGATGAGCAGCACCTTCTTGCCCTCGGCGCGGAACGCCTCGGCAATGGCGGTGGCGCGCAAGGCACCCCGGATACGCAACACCGGCGAATGGTTGGCCGGCACCGCGACCACGACCGAGCGTGCGCGGGCCGCGCCCGCGACCTTGGTTTCCAGGAAGTCGGCGACTTCGCGGCTGCGCTCGCCGATCAGGCCGATGACGATGACGTCGGCGCGGGCCGCGCGGACCATCATGCCCAGCAGCACCGACTTGCCGACGCCCGAGCCCGCCATGATGCCGACGCGCTGACCCTGACCGATGGTCAGCAGCCCGTTGATCGCGCGCACGCCGACGTCCATCGGCTCCAGCACGCGGCCCCGGTCGAGCGGCGATTGCAACTTGCCCGCCAGCGGCCAGTGGCTGGCGCCGCGAATTGGACCCAGGCCATCGATCGGCTTGCCCGACCCGTCGACCACGCGGCCCAGCATCGCCGCGCCCACTTCCGCCTCGCCCGGCGGGCCGAGCGGGCGCACCGGCGCGCGCGGGAGCAGGGGGGCGGGGCCGCCCAGATTCATCATCAGCGTGCGGCCGTTGCGGAAACCGATCACCTCGGCCTCGACGCAGTGCCCGTCTTTCTCTCCAATCGCACAGACGGTGCCGACCGGCAGCGACAGTCCGACCGCTTCCATCAGCAGGCCGTCATAGGAGGCCAGCCGACCCGCCACCATGGGGCGCGGTGCGAAGTCCGCCTGGGACAGCGTTTCCAGATAATCGGTCGTGAAACGGTTCAGCATTGGGGAACGGGAACCTTGTCGATCGCGGCGGCGAGCTGGTCGAGCCATAGCGAGGGGCCGTCCTCGACGATGGTCGAGGCGCTTTCGAGGACGAAGCCGCCGCGCTCCACATTCGGATCGCCGACGGGGAAGACGGTCTGCGGCAGGCGCTCGGCCAGCAGCGCCACGTCATCGGGATGGACGCGCAGCATCGCGGCTTCCTTGGCATCGGACAGCAGGTCCATCGCCGCCTCGATCCGGCCGGTCAGCCGGTCGGCATCGACGCCGATCTCTCCGACCAGCTTGCCGACCAGCATCAGCACGGTCTGGCGCAGCTGTTCGGCCAATGCCTGGCGATCGACGCGGGCCGACAGCGCCTCGGCGATGGAATCGACCATCCGGCCGTCGCGCGCCTCGGCCTCGGCCTGCGCCTGGAACTGACGCTGGGCGGCGGCCAGCCCTTCGGCATAACCCTCGGCATGACCCGAGGCATGGGCGGCGGCGAGCGGATCGACCGTCGGTTCGACGGGATCCTCGCACGCGGCAAAGGGGTCCCAGCCTTCGGTCGGATCGTGATCGCGGCTGGCGGGATGGAAATGGCGCGGCTGGCCGGGGGCGGCATTGTCGGCCGCCGTCGCGCCCAGCCCGCCGGTCGGGGCCTGCGGGCGGAACGAGATCGGCCCGGAACCCAGGTCGATGTTCAGGCCCGGCATGCCCGATGGCGCAAAGCCGCCGGGGGGCGCGAACGCCTGTTGCAAGGCGGCGGCCGCCGCATTCTGGCGCGCGGAGAAACCAGCGACGAAATCAGACATAATCGTCCTCGCCTCCGCCCATCATGATCGTGCCTTCCTTGGCCAGGTTGCGGGCGGTGGTGATCATCGACTTCTGCGCTTCGAGCACTTCAGACAGCTTCATCGGACCGCGCGATTCGATCTCGTCGCGGATACCCGCCGCCGCACGCGCCGACATGCAGCCCAGGAACCGTTCGCGCGCCGCCTCGTCCGCGCCCTTGAGCGCGCGGGTGAGGACTTCGCCATCGACATTGCGGATGAGCGTGCCGAGATTCTTGTCGTCCATGTCGAGCAGGTTGTCGAAGATGAACAGCGCCTCCTCGATCTGCTTTGCGACGTCGCGGTCGATCTTGAACAGCTTGGGCATGACCCGCTGCTCGGTCGCCTTGCGCGCGCTCGACAGGATCTTGGCCGCCTCGCGCGAACCGCCCATGGCCAGGCCCTGGCCGCCGCTGCCGCCTTCGCTCCAGCGCTTGAGCACGCTGTTCAGCGTCTCGATCGCCTGCGGCGTCACCGGACCCAGCCGGGCGACACGGTGCAGGATGTCGGGCTGCATCGCATCGGGCAACAGTTCCAGCACCTTGCCCGCCACGGCCGGATCGCAATTGGCGATCAGGACCGCGCCGATCTGCGGATGTTCCTTCTCGACGATCTTGGCGATGTCGATCGGATCCAGCCAGCCGAGCATCTCGATCTCGCACTGCGCCTCGGCGGGCACGATGCGCGACAGGACGCTGCTGGCGCGCTCGGGGCCGAGCGCACGGTTCATGACATTCTCGACGATCGGCTTGGGCTGGAACGCGATCGAGGCGCGGGCGCGGGCACAGCCGACGAAATCGTCGAGCACGAAGCCGACATCCTGCTCGCTGACATCGGCGATCGAATACATCGCCTTGCCCAGCTCGCGCACTTCATCGGGTTCCAGCTTCTGGAGGATGGCGGCGGCTTCTTCCTCGCCGACCAGCATCATCAGGACCGCGGCGCGTTCGACCCCCGAATAGACGCGCCCTTCTTCGGCGGAGGCCATTATTGCTGCGCCTCCGAACGGATCATGTCACGCACGGCGAGCGCGGCGCGCGCCGGATTGTCGCGGGTGAAGCCACGCACCTTGGTGATCCGCTCGTCGAAATTGTTGGTCTCTTCGATCTCGTCCAGCGTCACGGCGGGCGGCTGCTGGCCGATCATGCCGGCCATGGGCTGGCCGTCCGCGCCGACCCACATGGGCTGGCCATCGGGGCCGATGCGCACGGGCTGGCCGTCGGGGCCGATCACCGGCTGACCATCGGCGCCGAGCAGGACGTTGCCGGCCCCTTCGGTCGCGCCGTCGGCGGCCCCCATCGGCAGGGCCTTGCCCTGGGCATCGTCCTTCTTCTTCGACATGGCCTTCACCAGCGGACGCACGCCGAGCAGCAGGACCAGCAGCGCGATCAAGAGCGCGGTCGCATTGCGCGCCACGATGGGTAGCCAGCTATTGTCGTACCAGGCGCGCTTGTCGTCGAGGCCTGGGTCGGCGAACTTGCGGCTGATGACGGTGACATTGTCGTTGCGCTGCTGGTCGAAGCCGACCGCCGACTTCACCAGGTCGGAAATCTGGTTGATCTCCATCTGGCTGCGCTTGCCGGTGGCGGGATCGCGCAGCAGGACGGCCACGGTCAGCCGCTTGATCGAACCCGGCGTGGCGCGCGTCACCGACACTTCCTTGTTCAGGTCATAGGCGCGCTGGAAGGCGTCGGACTGCTTCTCGGGGTTCAGGCCCGGGCCACCGGCGACCGGCTTGCCATCGGCGGGCGGCGCACCGTTCGCGCCGTTCGCGGGCTGCGGCTGTTGCAGCGTGCTGGCGGGCGGCGGCGTGTTGGACAGCGCACCCGGAATGCCGCCCGGCGTGGTCGGATCCTTCTGGTTGCCGGTCCAGTTGCCGGTTTCGGCACGCAGCGCGCCGTCCTTGTCATAGCGTTCGCTGGTCGCGCTGGTCTCGTCGAGGTTGACGTCGGCCTGCACCTCTGCGGTGAAGTTGCCAGCACCCACCAGCGGGGTCAGCAGCTGGATCAGCTGGGTGCGGTACTTCTCCTCCAGGCGGCGCTGGAAATCGATGCGGCGATCATCGCCGGTCGCGCCGTCCGCGCCCTTCTTGGACAGCAGGCCACCCATCTGGTCGACCACGGTCACGTCCTCGGGCTTCATGCCCGGCACCGACGAAGCGACGAGGTTGACGATCGACTGGACCTGCGATTCCGACAGCGAGCGCCCGGCGTTCAGCTTCAGCACCACCGAAGCGGAGGGCGAGGACTTGTCGCGGATGAAGGGCGAGGCGTCAGGTGTGGCGAGGTGGACGCGCGCCTCGGCCACCGCGTCGATCTCCTCGATCGAGCGCGCCAGTTCGCTCTCGCGCGCCTGGCGAAGGCGTTCGCCCTCGACCGCGCGGCTGACGCCCATCGGCAACTGGTCGAGGATCGCATAGCCGCCGGGTGCCTGTTTCGGCAGGCCCTGTCCCGCCAGCAGCATCCGTGCCCGGGAATAATCCTCCTCGTTCACGGTCAGCGCGCCGGTGCCGTCGTTGATCTTGCTCTTGATGTTCGCGGCGGACAGCGCGGTCGTCACCGCCTGCTTGTCCGCGTCCGACAGATTGTCGAACAGCGTCTTCTGCGGCGCGCTGGACAGCGCCATCCAGGCAAGCGCGGCGGCGGCGATCAGTCCGATCAGCATCGCCATCGGCGCGGAACGGCGGACGGCGGGCTGCGCCATCACCGACTTGATCTGGCGAAGCGGGTTGGCGAACTTCTCCGGCAGCGGCGGCAGGGCCGGTGCGGGATTGGTCGATGCGGGGGTGAGGGCAGTGCTCATCTTACACCGGCATGCTCATGATGTCCTTATAGGCGGACAGGAGTTTGTTACGGACCTGCAGGGTCGCCTCGAACCCGACCGATGCCTGCTGGCGGGCCATCATCACCTTGGCGATGTCGACCGTTTCGCCGCGTTCGTAGGATTCGGACAGGCGGGCGGCCTGTTGCTGGCCTTCGTTCACGCCCTTCAGCGCGGACTCGAGCGTATCGGCAAAGCTGGTCGGCGGAGCGACCGGCTGAGTCTGGGCGGCCTGTGCCGCCTGGTTGGCACCGGCCTGGCTTGCCGCCTTGAGTGCCTGATTGCGTTCCAGGATCTGGGCACGAAGCGCCATCACCCGGTCGACGCTCATCGCACCGCCGACACCACCGACGCTCATGCCATCACGGCCCGGCTAGAGGGTCGGATGATCTCCTCGCCCTGTTCGCGCGCCTTGGCGAGGCGGTAGCGCAGCGTGCGCTCCGAAATGCCCAGGCGCTTGGCGGTCTCGACCCGATTGCCGCCGCATGCGGCCAGCATCTCGCGGATCGCGGCGAACTCGCTCATCTGCACGACCTTGCCGAGCGTCGCTTCCGCGGTCGTCACGGTCAGCGGCTCGTCGTCCAGGTCGTTGGCGACCATCGGACGGTCGAACACGATATGCTCGGGCTCGATCGTCGCGCCACCGGCAAACAGCAGCGCGCGCTGGATGACGTTTTCCAGCTCGCGGACATTGCCAGGCCAATCGTGCATGGCCAGCTTGTCGATCGCCGCCGCGCTGGGCCACGGAATGGCGGTGCGACCGGCGGCGTGGCGCAGGATCATCGTCGCGGCGAGCGCGGGGATGTCCATGCGACGCTCGCACAGCGGCTTGGTGGTCAGCGGGAAGACCGACAGGCGATAGTACAAGTCGGCGCGGAACCGGCCCGCTGCCACTTCGGCCTGGAGGTCGCGGTTGGCGCAGGCGATGACGCGGACGTCGACCGACTGCGGCATCGACGCGCCGAGCGGGATCACCTCGCGCTCCTGAAGGACGCGGAGCAGCTTGGCCTGGAGCTGGAGCGGCATCTCGGCAATCTCGTCGAGCAGCAGCGTGCCGCCGTCCGCCGCGCGGAAGAAACCTTCGCCCGCCTGCGCCGCGCCGGTGAACGCACCCTTCTGGTGGCCGAAGAGCAGGGCCTCCAGCATCGACTCCGGGAGCGCGGCGCAGTTGATCGCGACGAACGGCTTGTTGGCGCGGCCCGACTGCGCATGGATGGCGCGGGCCACGACTTCCTTGCCGGTGCCGGTCGGGCCGTTGATCAGGACGGTGATGTCCGCCTGGGCCACGCGCTCGGCCAGGGTGAAGAGCGCCAGGCTTTCCGGGTCGGCGGCGGTCGGCATGGCCGAGCCCGCCAGCAGGGCGCGGACGAAGCTGTTGCCGACGCCTGCTTCGGCGGCGGAATAGGTCACGCGGGCCGGGTGGCCGCCCATCGCCGGGGTGATGGCGGGGACCGGACCGTCGGACACGACGACGGTGCGTGCCGGATGCTCGACCACGTCGCCGTCGGTGACGAGGAACAGGTCCCCGGCCTGGGCGGCCGCGCCCTGCTCGGCAATGGCCATGCCCTGGGCGCGCAGCCCAGAGATCAGCGCATATTTCTGCTTAACGAGCGCAGCGGAGGGGTGAATCGACGACATCTGGCGTGGAGTCCTTTCGTGACTCCGCAATGGCCCCTGTTTGGTAAAACCGTGGTTAATGCGGCAACGCGAACGGCAAGTTTTTTCCGGGCGCGATGCGTGCCCACACGTGTGCGGGCGACGCCCGGCCGCGCGCGCGACCGTTCCGGCAATTCCGGCAAGCGCCCCGGCAAAATTTTGCATGGAACCGGCTAAAGCCTGCCGGAAAGCGGCCGTTACTCCACTCGGCGGCACGGTGGTCCAGAGGGGACACAGACGGATCGCCGAGCAGATTTGGAGACATCACATGACCGTTATTGCCAGCAATATCAGTGCTATGCGTGCAACTGCCGCGTCGACCTCGGCCTCGCTGGCCCTGAGCACCTCGATGCAGCGCCTGTCGACCGGCAACCGCATCAACTCGGCAAAGGACGACGCCGCCGGTCTGGCCATCAGCGACTCGATGACCTCGCAGATCAAGGGCATGGCGCAGGGCATCCGCAACGCGAATGACGGCATCTCGCTGGCCCAGACGGCGGAAGGCGCGCTGAACGAAGTCGGCAACATGCTCCAGCGTATGCGCGAGCTGAAGGTCCAGTCGTCGAACGGCACCTATTCGACCGCCGACAAGGCGAACATCACCAACGAGCAGACCACGCTGGCCGCGCAGATCAGCGCCGTCGTGAAGAACACCCAGTTCAACAACAAGGCGCTGTTCAGTGCCGCCTCGACCGTATCGATCCAGACGGGTGCGACGACCAACGACACCGTCAGCATCGGTTTGCGCGATCTGACGGCAACCTATGTCGCTGCCACCACCGGCGCGACTCCGGCGCCTGCAACCGGATCGCAGCTCGGCGCGATCGTCGACTTCGCGGCCACTTCGGATAGCGCTGCCCTGAAGACGGGCGGTGATACGCTGGCCAACTACGACGCCGCGATCGCCGACGTGTCGTCGATCCGGGCTGGCCTGGGTGCGACCCAGAACCGCCTCCAGTCGGCCGTCAACAGCGCGACGTCGAACATGACGAACCTCGCCGAAGCGAAGAGCCGCATCTCGGACACGGACTTCTCGGAAGAAACCACTGCGCTCGCCAAGGCGCAGATCCTGAGCCAGGCGTCGACCGCGATGCTGAGCCAGGCCAACCAGTCGCAGCAGGGCGTGCTGAAGCTCCTCGGCTAATCGCCCTGGGCGAATGCCGACCGCGGTTTTCCCCTCGGTCGCGGAAGGTGGACCCCCCGATGCCTTATAATAAGGTGTCGGGGGGCTCCGCCCGAAAAAACGCGCCCATTCGACTCTTTTCTCTAAAGCCCTGCCTCAAGCGGTCGTTACCCGTCTTGGCAGCTCGACCTTCGCCTTGGGGGCGGCGGAGAGCTCCGGCTTTGGAGAACGACCATGACGGTTATCGCCAGTAATATTTCGGCGTTACGCGCCTCGAGCGCCAACGGCGCCGCTTCGGAAGCGCTGAACGTGTCGATGCAGCGCCTGTCCACCGGCAAGCGAATCAATTCCGCGAAGGACGACGCCGCCGGCCTCGCCATCGCCGCCTCGATGACCTCGCAGGTGCGCGGCATGAACCAGGCGATCCGCAACTCGAACGACGGCATCTCGATGGCGCAGACCGCCGAAGGCGCGCTGGACGAAGTGAGCAACATGCTCCAGCGGATGCGCGAACTGGCGGTGCAGAAGGCCAACGGCATCTATTCCACCAACGACAAGGCGAACATCACCTCCGAGCAAAACGCGCTGGCGTCGCAGGTGTCGAACATCCTGTTCAACACCCAGTTCAACGGCCAGAAGCTGCTCGACGGTTCGGCAGGTACTGCCGGGGCGGTGAAGATTCAGGCGGGCGCGAACACCAGCGACGCCATCACCATGACCTTCAGCAACCTGACCACCGACACCGATATCAACAGCGCGATCGCCGTGGTCGATCCGGCCACCGGCCCCAGCACCATTGCCACGGCCGCGACGTTGGAGAGCTTTGACAAGGCCATCGGCAAGGTCGCCAACATCCGCGCGGGCCTGGGTGCCACGCAGAACCGGCTCCAGTCGGCGGTCAACAACCTGACCTCGAACGTCACCAACCTGACGGACGCGCGCAGCCGCATCGAGGACACCGATTTCTCGGCCGAAACCACCGCGCTCGCCAAGGCCCAGATCCTGAGCCAGGCCTCGACCGCGATGTTGAGCCAGGCCAACCAGTCGCAGCAGGGCGTGCTCAAGCTGCTCGGACAGTAATTCCCGGATCCTGAGCGCCCCGGCACCGCGCCCCCACTCGGGTGGCGGGGCCGACCGGCCGAGAGATCCTCACGGACCGGTTTGCAGGACAAACCCCGGCGGCAGCGATGCCGCCGGGGTTTACTCGTATCGGCTCAATCGGCGCGCAGCACCAAAGCGGGCGAGGTCCGCCCCGCGCGCCAGGCCGGATACAGGCTGGCCAGCACCGCGCCCGCGATCACGCTCAGGGCGATCACCGCCAGCTCGCGCACCGAAATCCCGATCGGCAGCGACAGGAACACGTCCCATTCGGCCTGCCGCGCGGGCGACAGGTGGCGTACGGCGGCGACGATCGCACCGCGCTGGGTGAGCAGGGCGGCAGCCAGCGACAGGCCGATGCCCGCCCCGATCAGCGCGATGATGCTGCCCACGGTGGCGAAGATCCGCATGATGCTGCGCGCCGTCACCCCCATGGTGCGCAGGATCGCGATCTCGCGCCGCTTGGCCCGTGCGAGCAGGGTCATCGACGACAGGATATTGAACAGCGCGACCAGCGTGACCAGCCCGACCGCGATCGTCATGCCGATCTTTTCGGTGACGAGCGCGGCGAGCAGCGCGCGATTCGCCTGTTGCCAGCTGGTGATCGGATAGCCTGGACCCAGCCGCCGCCGGATCGCCGCCGTCACGGCCGCTTCCTGCGTGACGTCGGTCAGCACCACCGCAACGCGGCGGGTGACGACCGAGTCGTCCTGCAGGATGGGCAGCGAATCGAGCGGCGCATATAGCGTCACCTGGTCGCTGCCCTTGTCGTCATCGGGATAGAAGGCCGCGACCCGCGCCGGGGTCAGGTCGAGCGACAGGGTGCGGTCGGGGCCGAGGACGACCCGGCCGATCGCGATCCGGTCGCCGGGGAACAGGCCCAGTTGCAGCGCGGCGGTCTGGCCGATCGCCACTGCACTCGCGGGATCGATACCGTGCGCCAGCGCCGCGCGCATCGTCGGCACGAGTCTATAGAGTGTGCGGGGATCGCGGCCCTGGAGCTTGATAGGGGTAATCCGGCCGTCGATCGACAGACCGGCGGTGATCTCGCGGATCGGCTCGGTGCGGACGACGCCGGGGATGCGGGCGATGGTGGCGGCGACCTGCGCCTCGGTCAGTGCCGCACCGGCAGGCACGGTGACGCTGAGATGTCCGTCGACCGGCGCGACGCTCTCGGCCAATTTGGTCTGCGCGCCGTTCATCACCGCGATGACCAGCACCAGCGCCGCGACGCCGATCATGACGCCGGTGCAGCCGATGCCCGCGACCAGCAGGACCAGCCGCCCACCCGCACCCGGCCACAGATAGCGGCCGATCAGATGGCGTTCATGGCGTGCGAGCATCGGCGTCCCCGGTCATCGGGGATGCGCTTAAAGCAAGTTGGGGCGATCGGGAATCGTCATGGCAATCCTCCCCGGCACGGGGAGGGGGACCAGCGAAGCTGGTGGAGGGGGCGTGCCGCTGGGGACGTCCTATGAGGAAATTCCCCTCCGTCAGGGCTTACGCCCTGCCACCTCCCCGTGCCGGGGAGGATGATATCAACGCTGGCTGGCGAGGGCCTTTTTCAGGCGGGCATGGGCGGCGCTCTTGATCTGGCAGACGCGCGCCGCGCCGACGCCGAGCACTTGGCCGATTTCCTCCAGGTTGAGTTCCTCGACATAATAAAGCTGGATCACCATCGCCTCGCGCTCGGGGAGCGCGGAGATGGCGGCGATCAGCGCGTCGCGCAGGTCGCTTTCGGCCAGCTGCTCGAAGGCGTCGGGCGTGTCGTCGGCGAACCAGGGCAGGTCGTCGGCATAGACATCGTCGATCGCCTCCATGCGCACGGCCTCGGCGGTCTTATAGTCGGCGCGCAGCCGCTCGACCGTGATGCCCAGCTTTTCGGCGACCGCCTCGTCGGCCGGGGCCTGGCCCTCGGTCTGCGACAGGGTGTTGACCGCCTCGTGATACTGGCGGCGGCGACGCATCGCGCCGCGCGTCGTCGTCGCCTGACGGCGAAGCTCGTCGATCATCGCGCCGCGCAGCCGCGACTTCAGATAATGGCCGAACTCGACGCCGCGCTCCTCGAACGAGGCGGCGGCCTCGACCAGCGCGACCAGGCCGACCTGCACCAGATCCTCGACCTCGATCATGCTCGACATGGACCCGTGCACATGCCACGCGATGCGCCGGACCAGCGGCAGGTGCTGGCGGATCACCGTATTCGCATCGCCGCCCGGCATGCCCGCGCGCCGCGGCGCGGGGCGATAGGTCAGCGGCTGGTCAGTGACCGTGGGATTGGCCAGCGCAGGATCGAAATTCGCCGGGTTGAAGGTCTGCGCGTCCATGAACGCGCCGCTCAGGGGATGTGCGCTCATGCGGCCAACGCCTGTTGCTGGGGATGATGGGGAGAGCCGATGACGGCGACGACTTCGACCGCCTTGTCCTCGGGCACTTCGAAGAAGGAGAGGACGGGCGTGTCGGGCAGGCAGGTGCGGACCAGCTTGCGCATCGCGATGCGTACGCCCGGCTGCACGACCAGCGCGAAGGGCTTGGCCTCGGCGATCAGCGGCTGGGCGGCCTGGGTCAGCGCCTCGGTGATGCGGCGGCCCAGATCGGGTTCGATCACATGGCGGCGCGCGGTGTCGGCGCGCATGGCCTGGCCCAGCAGCCCTTCGAGCTGGCCGTCCAGCGTCATGACGCGCAGCGGTTCGCGCATCCCGCACAGCTTCTGGATGATCAGCGCGCCCAACTGCGGCCGGATCAGCTCGACAATGTCTTCGGCGTCGAGCGTCTTCTGGGCCGCCACGGCGATCGCGCTGGCGATGCGGCGGAACTCCTTCAAGGTGATGTTCTCCGAAAGAAGGCCCTTGAGAACCTGGGTCAGGGTGGTGAGCGGCAGCGGGTTCGGGCTGAGCGAGGCGGCGAGTTGCGCGGCGCGCTCCTTCAGCCCGTCGAGCAGCGACTGGACCTCGTCGGGGCCGAGCAACTCGGCGGCGTTCGAGGACAGGATGTGGTTCAGGTGCGTCGCCATGACGGTGCCCGGATCGACCACGAGGTAGCCCATGCCGGTGGCGGCATCGGCGTCGCCCTTCAGGATCCAGGTGGCGGGCAGGCCGAAGGTCGGGTCCTTGACCGGCTTGCCGCTGAGTTCGCCGAACGCCTGGCCGGTGTCGAGCGCCAGCATCTCGTCGGGCGAGACCTGATCCTCGGCGGCGACGACGCCGTTGATGATGATGCGATAGCTATAGGGGGCCAGGTTGATGTCGTCGCGGACGCGCGCCTGCGGCACGACGAAGCCCAGATCCTTGGACAGCTGGCGGCGGACGCCGGTGATGCGGGCCATCAGCGGCGCACCGCGACGCTCGTCGACCAGCGGCACCAGGCCGTAGCCGATGTCGATATGCACCTGCATCCCGTCGATGACCTCGTCCCAGCCGATACGCGAGGGGTCGACCGGCTCGGGCGCGGGGGCGGCGGGGGCGATGACCGGACGCTTCTCGATCTGGCGCAGCTTCCAGGCGGTGAAACCGGCGATCGCGGCGGCGGGCAGCAGCACCAGATGCGGCATGCCGGGCAGCACGCCCAGCAGGCCCAGGATCGCGGCGACCGGGATCCAGGTCTTGGACGCGCCGAACTGCGACCCGATCTGGCCCGCCAGATCCTTGTCCGACGACACGCGCGTCACGATGGCGGCGGCGGCGATCGACAGCATCAGCGAGGGGAGCTGCGCGACCAGCGCGTCGCCGATGGCGAGCAGAATATAGGTCTTGGCCGCGTCGGCGATGCCCATGCCATGGCTGACCGGACCCAGAATCAGGCCGCCGATGACATTGGCCGCCAGGATCAGCATGGCGGCGACCGCGTCGCCCTTCACGAACTTGGACGAACCGTCCATCGAGCCGTAAAAATCGGCCTCGGTCGACACTTCGACGCGGCGCGCCTTGGCCTGGTCCGGCGTGATGAGCCCGGCGTTCAGGTCGGCGTCGATCGCCATCTGCTTGCCGGGCAAGGCGTCCAGGGTGAAGCGGGCGGACACTTCCGACACGCGGCCCGCGCCCTTGGTCACGACGATCAGGTTGATGATCATCAGGATCGCGAAGACGAAGAGACCCACGACATAGTCGCCGCCGATCAGGAAGGTGCCGAACGCCTCGATGACGTGACCCGCCGCGCTCTCGCCCTCATGGCCGTGGACCAGCACGATGCGGGTCGAGGCGACGTTGAGGCCCAGGCGGAACAGGGTCGCGAACAGCAGGACGGTCGGGAAGGCCGAGAAGTCGAGCGGCTTCTCGGCGTTCAGCGCGACCATCAGCACGGCCAGGCTGATCGCGATATTGGCGACGAAGAAGATGTCGAGCAGCGCGGGCGGGATCGGCACGACCATGACCAGCACCAGCAGCAGGATCGCGGCGGGCAGGGCCATGGTGCGGCCGCTGGAGAAGAGCTTGCCCATCGCTTAGCCACCCATCCGTGCGAGCATCATGTAAGCCAGCCGCGCATGATCGGGCTTGGGCCGCAGCACGCTGTCGCCAGTCGCGGTGGCGCCGCGCATCCCCAGCTGGTTCATGGTGCTGTTGGCCCAGGCGATCGCATCGGCGGCGCTTTCGTTGTTGCCGGTGACGACCGTCGCGTCGCCGTTCATGCCCTGGAGCGCGAGCGCCTGAGCGGCGAATTGCAGGTTGGCGGCACGTGTCTCGTCGCTGTCGGCCTTGGTGCCGGCCAGCTTGGCCGAGAAACGGTCGTAAATGTCCGCGAGCGAGCGCGGCTGGCCGTTCGAGGCGTAGAAGACCGAACGGTTGGCGCGGGCGGCGGCGGGGAACAGGGAAGCGCCGCTGGCCTGCGGGTTGCTGGCCATCGTGCTCAGGAACTTGGTCGCGCCGCCCAGCCCCAGGAAATGGGCCATGTACAGGTCGGTGCCGCCCGCCTCGCGGCCCAGCGTCGATTCCAGCGCGGACTTGTTGTCCGAAGCGTGCTCGGCCGCCATCAGCGAGGCGGCGGTCGGATCGTTGCGCAGGCCCATCACCGCCGAGCGCGCGCCGCCCGAGACATAATAGCGTCCGCCCGACTGGCCGATCGCATCGGCGGCCCAGCCCAGGCCGTGCTCCGCGCCATGCTTCTTCACGACCGCCAGCCAGCTCTGCTCGACGAACTGATAGAGTCCCGAGGCGGAGGAGGTGCCCGCGCGGGCATTGGCGTTCAGGCCGGACTCCAGCTTCGCCTGGCCGAGCAGATAGCCGAAATCGACGCCCGTGCGGCTGGATGCCAGCGCGATGGCCGATTGGATTCTGGCGTGGGAGACGGGTTGGACGGTCATGCTGCGGTAAAAAGCCCTTGTTCGGGCCATACTCAGCAAGGGGCGTGCCAATTCCTGACGGTGCCGTCAGGGAGACGACAGGAATGACCGGAGGGCAATAAAAAAGCCCGGAAAACCGGGCTTTGTCTAATCGGTGGTTTGGGGGATGCCCCTCGCTTCGCCGATCCCGCCGCCGCGTGTCCGGCAAAGCGGCAAGCCGTTGCCGCCCGGCAAGCGGCAATCAGGCATAGGCGCGCATGGCGGGACGATAGCCCATGCCGGAGTCGCCGGTCAGCGTCTGCAACCGGCGGCGGACATTGGCCGCCATCAGGTTGACGTAGATGCGGCAGGTCTCGTTCAGTCGGTTGGCCTCGTCGGCCAGCTCGCGCAGTTCGGGGCCTGCGGGACCGGTGCCGAGGGCGGCGACCTCCTCGATCGCGGCCAGCTTCTCGGTCGTCGCGCGTTCCAGCGCGACCACGTCGTTGACCTTCAGCGCCGCGATTTCGCGGTGGAGGGCCTCGATGACCCGGATCAGGGCGTCACGGCGTGTCATTTACCATTCCAGTCCAGCTTCAGCGCGATCATCTGGTCGGCGATGGTCGCCGGCAGGATCGGAAAATCGCCATTGGCGATGGCCTTCTTGATCTGGGCGACCCGGTCCATGTCGACCGGCGGCTGCGCAGCCAGGGTGCGGGCCATGTTGCTGACGCCGCTCATGTCGTTCGCCTTGACCGGGGGCTGTGCGGGGCTGGCGGCTCCAGCGAGCGCGTTGGGACGCGTCACGGCGGCGACCCGCCCGATCCTCGCTTCCCCGGCACTCAGCCTTGTTACTTCCACCATGCCCGCACCCTCTGGTTCCGCTGACATGGGGTATAACGGCCGGGGCCGGAGATTCTTTAGCGCGAATTTACGCTTTTTCCCCGTTTTCCGCCGCGCCCGCGCCCCTCATTCGGACCAGCCGGGCAGGGTGGCGCGACCGCTGGCCAGCGCCACGGCCTGGATTGGCTGGCGGGCGGATTCGATACGCACCGGGAAATGCCCGCCGGGCGCCGCATCGGCCATGGCGATCCCTTCCCTCGTGATGGAAAAGCCCTCCGATCCCGCTTCGATCACGACCGGGTCGCCGCGCTTGATGACGGGTTCGGCCTTCACCGCCACGGCGGCCATCATGCGCGGCTCCGGGGCGGGTTTGGGGGCCGAGAGGACCGGCACGAAGATGCGCCATTGCGGGCTGGAGCAAGTGACGACCACCGCGTCATGCGCCTCCGTGCGCCAGGACAGCGCGACCGTCGGGCACTGGGCCAGCTTCAGCCGGTTGTCGATCGGTGAACGGGGGCCACCCTCCACCCCGACCGGACGGCCGGTAAAGGCGGTGACGGCGGCGTCGAGCGCGGCGACATCCTGGAAACCGGCGGCGCCGGCCAGAAGCAGGGACAGGATCATCGTGAGGGTCTCCGTGAAGGCTCACCGGCAAAGACCAGGGTGACCAACGCGACGCGTGGGCCTGGCTTTCCGGCGGTGGACAGGATCAGACGGTCGGCGGCGGCCGGACCGATCAGCGCGGCCGCGGTGCGGGCGCGATCGGCGGCCAGCACGACCGAACTATGGGTGACGGGATCGACATCGGCGGCGCTGCCATCGGTCGAACCGACGATGGACAGGCGGACGCGCGGATCGGCCAGCGCCTCGCGCGCCCAGGGGGCGAACAGCGCATCGGGCTCGACCGGCTCGGCCGATCCGGCGGCGAAGTTCAGCGCGGCTGTCGCCACCGGCATGGCGGGCGGCGGGGGAGGGGGCAGGCGCAAAGCCTGATCGACATGGTCGCTGCTGCCGAATTGCGCGCGCAGGCCGTTGAGCAGGGCGGGGCGGCGCTCCGCCCCGGTCGCCTGGACCAGGACGAGGAAGCCGATCAGCAACAGCGCCAGGTCGGCCAGCGTGATCAGCCAGATCGGCCGCGCGGGCGGCGTCTCGGGGAAAAAGGGCTCGGTCATGCGACGCTGACCAGATTGGGGCCGGGCTTGGGGGGTGAGGTCGACCCGCGCGACGGGCGCGGGGCCTCGCGCGTGGCCAGGGCGGCCAGCGGCGTGACGATCCGGGTCCGCTCGAACGCCTCGATCCGCGCCGCGCGACGCAGGCGCGTCGCGATCGGCTGCGCCACCAGATTGGCGAACAGCGCACCATAGAGCGTGGCGAGCAGCGCGATCGCCATGGCGCCACCGATACGCTGCGGATCGTTCATCGTCGCGAACATGGCCGCCAGGCCGATCAGCGTGCCGACCATGCCCATGGCGGGCGCGATCTCGGCCGCGCCCGTCCAGATATCGGCGGTGGCGACATGCCGCTCGACCCGCGCGGCGCGCGCGAGGTTCAGGCGGGCGGCCACCGCTTCGCCCCCTTCGCCATCGACGATCGCGGCGACCGCCTCGGCCATGTCGGGATCGGTGATGACCGAGCGGTCGAGCGCCAGGACACCCTGGCGCTTCGCCATGCGCGACAGGTGGGCGATCTGCTCGACCAGCGGATCGGCGCAAAAGGGGCGCCGCGGCAGCACCGCCAGCGCGCGCATCGCCCGCCCGGCATCGCGCCAGGGCGTGCGCAGCAGCGTCGCGATCAGCGTTCCGCCCAGCACGATGGCGAGCGCCGCGGCGTCGAAGAACTGATGAAGCGGAGGAAATGCAGTCATGCGCGCACCCACGCAAAGACCGGGCCAACTGCCCCCAAGGCAAGGGGGCGGAAAGCGGGGGCGAGGTGCGCTGCCGCCGGGTTGCCGCCGACCGGCAAAAACCGGCAACCGCTTGCCGTCCGGGCCTGCCGCCGCCCTGCCGCCCCGCCCGATATCCCTCTGGTCAGGCACTTGGCACGGTCATTGCGAGGGTCCGGCCATCGCGAAGTCCCGCGTGGGAAAGGAGGTTGAACGATGGCCGCAGAAACGCTTTTCGGAGTACACGGTGCCGCACTGGAAGTGCGGGCGCAGCGCATGGGTGTGCTGGCGTCGAACATCGCCAACGCCTCGACCCCGGGTTTCAAGGCACGCGACATCGATTTCAAGGCGGCGCTCGCCTCGGTCGAGGGCGGGCAGGATCGGGGCATCGCGGATGCGATGAAGTACCGCGTGCCGATCCAGACCTCGCTCGACGGCAACACCGTCGAACTCAACCAGGAACAGACCGCCTTCGCCGAGAACGCCGTCCAGTATCAGACGACGCTGTCGTTCCTGAACGGTCGCATCTCCACCATCACCCGTGCGCTGAAGGGCGAATAAGCGATGCCGAACGGACCGCTTTCCATCTTCCAGGTCGCCGGTCGCGCCATGTCGGCGCAGCTGGTGCGGATGAACACCACCGCGTCGAACCTGGCCAATGCCGGCGGTATCGCCGGGTCGGCCGACACCGCGTACAAGACGCTGAAGCCGGTGTTCCGCACCAGCTTCGACGCCGCGACCGGCCTGTCCACCGTCGATGTCGAAAAGATCGTGAAGGCGGGCGAAGATCCCACCAAGCGCCACGATCCCAACAACCCGCTGGCCGACAAGGACGGCAACGTCTTCGAGGCGGCGGTCGACGAAACCCGCGAGCTGGTCGACATGATGGAGACCTCGCGCACCTATCAGAACAATGTCGAAGTGATGCAGACCGCCAAGTCGCTGATCCTCGACACCCTCAAGCTGGGCCGCTGATCATGACCTCCACCGCGATGACGTCGACGCTGGACAGCCTGGGCATCAAGCGTGCCGGGGCAACCACCACGACGACCACGACCCCGGCCAAGAAATCGGCCACGACGCTGGGCCAGGGCGATTTCCTGCAGCTGCTGACCGCGCAGCTGAAGAACCAGGACCCGTTCGCGCCGATGGACAACACCCAGATGGTCGCCCAGATGGCGCAATTCTCCAGCGTGGCGGGCATCTCCGAGATGAACACCACCCTGGCCTCGATCGCGACCAAGCTGAACGCGACGACCCCGTCGGACGCGATGAACTATGTCGGCAAGACCGTGCTGACCCAGGGCACCACCGCCTATGGCCGCGCCAGCGGCGGGCTGGCGGGCCAGGTCGAGCTGGACGGCGCGGCGTCGGACGTGTCGGTCACGATTTCGGACGCGCAGGGCGCGGTCGTCAAGCAGATGTCGCTCGGCACCCAGAAGGGCGGCACCGTCGGCTATGACTGGGACGGCAAGACCCCGGACGGCAAGGAAGCCGGTTCGGGTCCCTTCACCATCTCGGTCTCGGCGTCGAACGGCAACACCACCGTCGGCAGCCGCTCGCTCGTCTGGGCGCCGGTCCAGTCGGTCTCGATGCCCAGCACCGGCGCCCCCGTCCTGACCGTCGCCGGTCTCGGCCAGGTCCAGCTTTCCGCCGTCCGCTCGGTCGGCTGATCCCCCTTTACGCACCAGGAAGATAGCCCATGTCCTTCTACACCTCGCTCAGCGGCCTTCAGGCTTCGCAGACCGACATGTCGGTCATCTCGCACAATCTCGCGAACGTCGGCACCAACGGCTTCAAGAAGAGCCGCGCCGAATTCGCCGACGTGATGGCGGCCAATTTCTCGACCGACCCGTTCAAGCAGGTCGGCTCCGGCACGGTGGTCAAGGCCAACCGGCAGGAGTTCAAGGAAGGCAACTACACCAGCACGTCGAACGCGCTGGACCTCGCCATCTCGGGCGACGGCTTCTTCACGGTGCAGTCGGGCGGCACGACCGGCACGCTGCAATATACCCGCAACGGTTCGTTCCAGGTCGACACCAACAACTATGTCACTGACACCCAGGGCAACCGGATGCAGGTGTTCCCGGTCGACAAGGACGGCAACGTCACCTCGTTCGGCAATGACGGCCTGACCAGCCTGCAGCTGCCGCCGACCAGCGGCACGCCGGTGTCGACCAAGAACGTCACGCTGGACATCAACCTGTCGAGCACCGCGGTCGCGCCGACGGCGGCGTTCGACCGGACCAACATGGGCACGTACAACAACACGACCCAGACCAAGATCTACGACACGTCGGGCAACGCCATGACGCTGACCAACTATTATGTCCGCAAGCCGTTGCCGCTGGACGCCAACAACAAGCCGATCCAGCCCGCCGACGGCAGCAGCACCTGGCTGGTCTACAGCTATGTCAACGACCAGCAGATGACGCGCAGCGGCTCGACCGATCCGGTCGAGATGACCTTCGACTCGGGCGGCAACCTGAAGTCGCCCCTGGGGCCGACCAAGTTCGACAACTACACCCCGCGCACCTCGATCAACGCACAGCCACTGACGATCGACTATACCGGCTCGTCGCAGTCGGGTTCGATCTTCTCGGTCGCCTCGCGCACCCAGGACGGCAAGGCGGTCGGCCTGTTGTCGGGCGTGTCGGTCAGCGAGAACGGCCTGGTCACGGCGTCCTTCACGAACGGCGAGACCGCCAATCTGGGCAAGGTGGCGGTGGCGACCTTCGTCAACATGCCGGGCCTGCGCCAGGAGGGGAACAGCTATTGGGAAGCGACCGGCAAGTCGGGCGAGGCCAAGTTCGGCACCGCCAATGAAGGGGCTTTCGGCGCGATCCGGTCGAGCACCATCGAGGGGTCGAACGTCGACATCACCGAGGAACTGGTCCAGCTGATCGCCGCACAGCGCAATTTCCAGGCGAATGCGAAGGCGCTCGATACGTCGAGCCAGATCTCGCAGACCATCTTCAACATCCGCAGCTAAGCGAACGCCGGGGGCTAACGGGGAACCGCGATGGACAAGCTGGTCTATACGGCATCGACGGGCATGCGGGCGCATATGGCGGCGCAGACCGCGATCGCCAACAACATGGCCAATGCCTCGACGATCGGGTTCCGCGCCGACCGCGTCGTGTTCGACCGCATCGACCTGAAGGGCGGCGGCGCGGCGTTCGAGGCGCGGATGCCCACGGCCGAGGAAGTGACCGACGCCGACCGCGCGCCGGGTACGATCCAGCACACCGGCAACGCACTGGACATCGCGATCGCGACGTCGAGCGCGTGGCTGGCGGTGCAGGCCCCGGACGGTTCGGAAGCCTATACCCGTCGCGGCGACCTGGAGGTCACGGCTTCGGGCGTGCTGCAGACCGGCGACGGCTATCCGGTGATCGGCCAGAACGGCCCGGTCACGGTGCCGCCGTACAATTCCATGACCGTCGCCCCCGATGGCACGCTGTCGATCGTGCCGCTGGGTGCCGGGCCGGATACCCAGCCCCAGGTGATCGACCGCATCAAGCTGGCCGATACGCGCGGCACGCAGACCGTGAAGGGTCTGGACAATCTGCTGCGCGTCAAGGGCGGCGGCGCGATGCCGCAGGACATGGACGCCACCGTCCAGTCGGGCGCGCTGGAAGGGTCGAACGTCAACATGACCCAGACGCTGGTCGACATGATCGAGAACCAGCGCAGCTACGAGGTGCAGGCCAACCTCATGAAAGAGGCCAAGTCGTTGGATGAGAACAGCGCATCGCTGATGCGTCTGCCGAGCTGAGGATTAAAGAGACATGTCTTCCGCCGCTTTGCACGTCGCACGCACCGGGCTCGATGCCCAGGATATGCGCATGCGGGTCATCTCGAACAACCTGGCCAACGTCAACACGACCGGGTTCAAGCGCGATCGCGCCGCGTTCGAGACGCTGGCCTATCAGACGATCACCGCGCCCGGCGCCGCCAGCTCGACCGAGAGCAAATATGCGACCGGCCTGAACCTGGGCACCGGCGTGCGCATCCAGGGCACCGCGCGCATCAACACGCAAGGGTCGATGCAGACCACCAACAACAGCCTCGACCTGGCGCTGGACGGTGACGGCTTCTTCCAGGTGCAGATGCCCGGAGGCACGCTCGGCTATACCCGCGCGGGCAATTTCTCGCGCTCGGCCGAAGGGCTGCTGGTCACGGCCGAGGGGTATCAGGTGATGCCGGGCATCACGATCCCCGAAGGCACGACCCAGATCACGATCGGCACCGACGGCACCGTCTCGGCGACCCTACCGGGCCAGACCGCACCGGCCCAGATCGGCCAGATCCAGATCGCCAGCTTCCCCAATTCGGCCGGGCTCCAGTCCAAGGGCGACAATTACCTGACCGAGACCGCCGCCTCGGGCGTCGCGAACATGGGTGTCGCGGGCCTCGAAGGGCGCGGCCAGATCCGTCAGGGCATGCTCGAAGGCTCGAACGTCAACGTCGTCGAGGAACTGGTCGACATGATCGAGACCCAGCGCGCCTATGAGGTCAACTCGAAGATGATCAAGTCGACCGACGAGATGCTCCAGTACGCGAACCAGAATCTGTGATGATGACCATCCGCTTTCCCACCCTGCGTTTCGACTATTGGACCGAGCTGGCGCTGTCGGCGGCGGCGGGCACCATGGTCGTCGTCGCGCTGATCCCCGCGCCCGCCCATGCCAGCCTGTTCGGCCGCAAGAAGCCCGTCGAGGACTTCACGACCGTGCGCCCCGCGCCGATGCCGATGCAGCCGGCGGCGCAGCCCACCCAGCCCAATGGCGGCATCTTCCAGGTGTCGGACGGCTATGCCGCGCTCTACGAAGGGTGGCGCGCGCGCAAGGTCGGCGATCCGCTGACCATCATTCTCGTCGAGCGTACGGCGGCGTCCAAGTCGGCCAATTCCAAGCTCGGCTCAAAGGGCGATCTGGGCCTGGCCCCGCCGACCACCGGGCCGCTGGGGCGGCTGCTCAAGTCGACCGATATCGGCATGAGCGGCAGCCGCAACTTCAACGGATCGGGTGCGGCCGACCAGTCCAACTCGCTGTCCGGCGAGATCAGCGTGACCGTCGCCCAGGTGTTCCCGAACGGCACGATGCTGGTCCAGGGGCAGAAGCGCGTGACGCTGAACCGCGGCGACGAGTTCATCCAGATCAAGGGGCTGGTCCGCATGGCCGATGTCGGCATCGACAATCGTGTCGAGTCGACCCGCGTCGCCGATGCGCAGATCGCCTATACCGGCAAGGGCGACGTCGCCCGCGCCAGCCGCCAGGGCTGGCTGAGCCGTTTCTTCCAGGCCGTCAGCCCGTTCTGAGGCACCAGCACATGATCCTCCGCTTCCTCCTCGCGCTCCTCGCCACCTTCGCGATCGCAGGGCCTGCCTCGGCCGACCGGATCAAGGACCTGGGCGGGTTCCAGGGCATCCGCACCAACCAGCTCACCGGATACGGCGTCGTCGTCGGTCTGCCGGGCACGGGTGACGACAATCTGGAATATACCGTCCAGTCGCTGAAGGCCGTGGTCTCGCGCTTCGGGCTGCAACTGCCGCCCAATGCCAATCCGGGCATGAAGAATGCCGCGGTGGTGATGGTCACGGCCGAACTGCCGCCCTTCGCCAAGCCGGGGCAGAAGCTGGACATCACCGTCGCCTCGATGGGCAAGGCCAAGTCGCTTCGCGGCGGCGCGCTGATTCTCACCCCGCTTCAGGGTGCAGACGGCCAGATCTATGCGATGGCGCAAGGGAATCTGGCGGTCGGCGGTCTGGGCGCGGAAGGTGCGGACGGATCGAAGATCGTGGTCAACATCCCCTCGGTCGGTCGCATTCCCGAAGGGGCGACGGTCGAGCGCGCGGTCGCCACCGGCTTCGACACCGCGCCCAGCCTGACCTTCAACCTGGCGCGTGCCGACTTCACCACCGCGCAGAATGTCGCCCAGGCGATCAATGCGCGCCTGGGTATGGGCACTGCGCAGGCGATGGACGCCGTCTCGGTCGCGGTCCGCGCGCCGATGGGGGCCGATGTCCGCGCCACGCTGATGTCCGAGATCGAGAATCTGAACGTCACCTCGGCCGAGCCGCCCGCCAAGGTCATCGTCAACGCCCGCACCGGCACCGTCGTCATCAATTCGGCGGTCCGGGTCGGCCCGGCGGCGGTGACGCACGGCAAGCTGACCGTGAAGATCGACGAGCAGCAGCGCGTCAGCCAGCCCGGCCCCTTGAGCGGCGGCCAGACGGCGGTGACGCAGAAGTCCGGTGTCTCGGTCGAGGAGGAGCGTCGCCCGATGTTCGTCCTGGCCCCCGGTCCCAAGCTGGCCGATATCGTGAAGGCGGTGAACGCGATCGGCGCGGCCCCGTCCGACCTGGTCGCCATTCTCGAAGCGCTGAAGGAAGCCGGCGCGCTCAAGGCGGAGTTGATCGTCCTGTGACCCAGAGCATCGCACCCACTTCGCCCGCGACGGCGGCCTCCGCGATCGCGGGCACGGTGTCCACCGACACCCGCCGCCTGTCGACCGGCGCCAATCTGGACAAGGCGGGCACCCAGTTCGAGGCGATCTTCACCGGCATGATGCTGAAGGCGATGCGCCAGACCAAGCTGAGCGAAACCATGTTCGACTCCAAGGCGCTGGACACGTTCCGGGACATGCAGGACCAGCAGATCGCCCAGACGATGGCCACCCAGGCCCCGCTGGGCATAGGCAAGGCCGTGACCGCATTCCTCGCGAAATCTCAACCTGTCGTTAACCAGACATAACGTACCGCAGTAACCATGAGCGACCTGCTCTCTATCGGCGCTTCGGGCGTCCGCGCATATCAGACCGCGCTGACCGCCGTTGGTGAGAATATCGCCAATGTCGGAACGGACGGCTATTCGCGCCGGTCGGTCACGATGCAGGAGATCTCGCCCGCCGCGGGCCTCGCGGCGAACAAGGTCTCGGCGGGCTCGGGCGTCATGGTGCTGGGCATTGCGCGCGCCACCGACGTCTATGCCAGCGCCGCGGTCCGCTCGGCCACCGCCGACCTGTCGCGCACCACGACGGGCGTGACTTGGCTGAACCGGATCGAAGGCACGATGACCGGCGATCAGGTCCAGACGCGCCTCACCGCCTTTTTCACCGCCGCGCGCACCCTGTCGGCCGAGCCGACCTCGACCGCGCTGCGCGCCACCATGCTGGAGACCGCGCGTTCGACCGCGACGGCGTTCAGCGCAACCGACTCGGCCTTCGACCAGATCAACGCCGATTTCGACGGTCAGGCGCGGCAGGCGGCACACGATCTGTCCTCGCTGGCCACCTCGCTGGTCCGCGTCAACGAAGGGCTTGGCCGGACCCAGCCGGGCACGGCGGCCGCGGCGCAGCTGACCGACCAGCGCGACCAGATCCTGACCAAGATGAGCGCGCTGTCCGACATCACCAGTACGACCGACGAACTCGGCCGCGCGACGGTGCGGCTCGGCGACCGGGCGGGTCCGATCCTGGCGGCGACCGACTCCACCGGGTCCGTCACCTATCAGCGCGGCGCCGATGGCGGCGTGTCCTTCCATGTCGCCTTGCAGGGGCAGATCAGCGACTTCGTGCCCAGCGGCGGCGCGATGGCGGGGATGCTGGACGGGGCCGAACGGATCAACGCGACACGCGGCGCCTTCAACCAGGTGGCCAAGAATTTCGTCGAGACGGTGAACGGCCTCCAGGCCGGCGGCCAGGACCTGACCGGCGCGACCGGCACGGCGATGTTCGGCCTGACGGCGGGCACCGCGCAGATGAGCCTGTTGCTGACCGACGGATCGAAGATCGCGGCGGCGAAGGGCAATCAGGGCTCGCGCAACGCCGACAATCTGGCTGCGCTGGAAACCGCGCGCGGGTCGGTCGGATTCGAAGGCAAGCTGACCCAGATCGTCACCGACAACGCGACCACGCTGAAACAGCGCCAGACCGTCGCCGATGCGCAGTCCGCGATCCGCGACGGGGCCAAGGCCTCGCTGTCGGCGGCCTCGGGCGTCACGCTCGATTCGGAGGCGGTGACGCTGATGCGCTTTCAGCAGGCCTATTCGGCGACCAGCCGGGTGATCCAGGCGGCGCGCGAAACCTTCCAATCCATTCTCGAGCTGCGGTAACGGTCATGCAGATTTCCACCAGCTTCTTCTATGACACCGCCGCGCGACGGATGACCGATTTGACCGGCAAGGCGAATGCATTGCAGGTCCAGATCTCGACCGGCAAGAAGCTGAACAACCCGTCGGACGACGCCGCCGCCGCCGCCCAGGTCGCCGAATTCGACCGCCGCGACGCCGACGATGCGGTATACAAGACCAATCTGACGCTGGCGGGCTCGTTGCTGCAACAGGCGGACACGACGCTGGGCCAGATCGGCCAGCAGGTGCAGAAGGCGCTGGAACTGGCGACCCAGGCGGCGAACGGCACGCTGAACGCCGCCAACCGTTCCAGCGTGGGCGATCAGATCGCCTCGATCCGCGACGCGCTGGTCGGCCTTGCCAATTCCAAGGACACGCGCGGCCTGCCGCTGTTCGGCGCGGCGGCGGGCACCGATGCGGTGACGATGGTCAATGGCCGCTACACCTATTCGCAGGCCAATGTGTCCGACATTCCGATCGCCGACGGCCAGAGCGTCGACGTCTCGGTCAGCGCCGACCGCGTGTTCCAGGCGGGGGCGAACGATGATACGCTGAACGTCCTCAACACGCTCGTCACCGCGCTGAAGTCGGGCGGCGATGCCAGCGCGACGGTCAAGGACGCGATGGACAAGCTGAAGGCCGCCAACGACAATGTCGCGAGCGTGCAGGCCTCGGTCGGCGCGCGCGAGGCCCGCGTCGAGCTGCAGCAGGGGCTGCAACAGGCCGCCAGCACCGACCGGGCGCAGCTGCGTTCCAGCGTCGAGGATGTCGATCCGGTCGAGACCATTACGAAGCTGCAACAGACGATGACCGTGCTGCAGGCGACCCAGGCCAGCTTCACCAAGCTGAGCAGCCTGTCGCTGTTCGATTATCTGAAATGACCGCAGCCGGGCACCGGCCCGGTAACTGTATTTTGACCTTGCCAGGCTAGGCCGGTGATCTGACGGGCACTGCGGCCGGTCTTCGGGAGAATCGGTTCACCATGTTTCCTGCCATCGGCCTAGTCATCCTGCTCGGCATGGTGTTCGGCGGTTTCGCCATCACCGGCGGCAAGCTCGGCCCCGTGTTCGAGGCGATCCCGCACGAAATGCTCATCATCGGCGGCGCGGCCGTCGGTGCGCTCGTCATCGGCAACAGCGGTGCCGAGCTGAAGGCGCTGGGCGGGGCGATGGGCAAGATCTTCAAGGGCCCGAAATACAAGAAGCAGGACTATCTCGACGTCATCTTCCTCGTGTCCAAGCTGATGAAGATGCTGCGCACCGAAGGCCCGATCGCGCTGGAGCCGCATGTCGAGGATCCCAAGTCCTCCTCGGTCTTCGCCGAATATCCCCGGCTCGTCGCCGACCACACCCTGGTGAACCTGATCGCCGACACGCTGCGCCTGGTCGTCGTGTCGTCGGGCACGCTCGACGTACACGCGGTCGAAGAGGTCATGGACAATGCGATCAAGACCCATCACCACGAGGTCGAGGGGCCGCAGGGCACGCTACAGAGCCTGGCCGACTCGCTGCCCGCGCTGGGCATCGTCGCGGCCGTGCTCGGCATCGTGAAGACCATGGGCTCGATCGACAAGCCGCCGAGCGTGCTCGGCGGGATGATCGGCTCGGCGCTGGTCGGCACCTTCATGGGCGTGTTGCTGGCCTATGGCATCGTCAACCCCTTTGCGGGGCGCCTGAAGCAGGTGATTGACGCCGATGCCGCCATCTATCACGTGGTCAAGCAGATCATCATCGCCTCGCTCCACGGCCATCCGCAGCCGCTGGTCATCGAGGCGGCGCGCTCGGGCATCAAGCACAAGGACCAGCCCGGCTTCGCCGAGGTGTTCGACGGCCTGCGGGGCAAGTAAGCCATGGCCCGCGCCCCGCATGGCAAGAACGAGCCGCCCAAGATCGTCATCGTCAAGAAGATCATCGCCGATGGTCATGGCGGGCATCATGGCGGCGCGTGGAAGGTGGCCTATGCCGACTTCGTGACGGCGATGATGGCGTTCTTCCTGCTGCTCTGGCTGCTGGGTGCGACCACCGAGAAACAGCGCAAGGGCATCGCCGACTATTTCGCGCCGACGCTGATCGACACCAAGTCGACGGGCATCGGCGGCGGGGTGCTGAACGGCGGGCCGGGCGCGGGCCGCCAGCAGCAGACGGCCGCCAGCGGCCGGCTTCAGGTCATCATTCCCAAGGTGATGGAGGGCGGCGGCGAAAAGGCCGGGACCGGCGACAAGGGCTCGCTGCGCAATCCCAATGCCGTCGTGCAGGACAAGAAGACCTTCGACGCGATTAAGCGCGAACTGTTGAAGAAGATGCAGGTCACGCCCCAGCTTCGCAAACTGGCGCAGCAGGTGCGATTCATCCCGACCGATGACGGCCTGCGCATCGACCTGGTCGACAATGCCGACTATTCGATGTTCGCGACCGGCACCACGAACCTGACTCCGGCGGCGTCCGACCTGATCGGCACCATCGCCAAGACGGTCGCCGATGTGCCCAACACGATCATGATCCGCGGCCACACCGACAGCGTGCCTTATGGCGATCCGCGCGCGATGAACAACTGGCTGCTGTCGTCCAGCCGCGCCGAGGCGACCCGCCGTCGCCTGGCCGCCGGTGGCCTGCCCGAATCACGGTTCGAGCGGATCGAGGGCGTGGCCGACCGCGAACCGATGATCGCGGGCAATCCAGCCGACCCGCGCAACCGCCGCGTGGCGATTACGCTGCTCTATCGCAAGGGTGTGTTCGGGCAATAGGGGGCGTGGAAGGGCTTCCGGGCTCAATCATCCGGCCATAAGGATTTGAGGGCTCGGCCATCGGCGTCGGAGTCGCGATCGTCGAGCCACGCTTCGAACCGGGCCTGCTGGGCTGGCCCCTCACGGTCCAGGATCGAGAACCAGGCAGTGTCGCGGCGGCGTCCCTTGACGATGCCGTCGCCCCGTCACGTCCCCTCACAGGTGAATCCGAACCATCTGGCGGCGCGCCGGGATGCGTCGTTCAGCGCATTGCAACGCCAGACGACCCGGTGATAGCCGATCGCAAAGGCATGTCGCACCATCATGAAGATCGCTTCGGTGGCAGCGCGGGTGCGTTGCAGCCGGAGCGAAAACCAGATGCTTCCGATCTCCAGCGCTGCATCCCTAGGGGCGATATCGCAGAAGGAGGCCCAGCCCTCGGCCCGACCGCTGGCGGCGGGAATGACAGCAAAGAAGGGCTGCAGTTCCAGATCGCTGATCCTCGCGACATGCGCTGCGAAGTCCTGTTCGGTCGGGAACGGTCCGTATTTCAGATATGTCCATGAGCGCTCCGCATCCTGCGCCGAGTCCCACAGATCGGCGACATGTCGGGTGGACAGCGGTTCGAGCGTGACGACCTTGCCGATATGGCGGTCGGCCACAGGCAGCGGGCAGGTTCTCTCAATAACGACAGGGCCGAGTGGAAGATCGGTCATGTCCTGTCATCGCTGATGGATCGTGCCGCTTCAATCGTGAGGCGTGTGCGCAAGGATGGGCGCAGTGCATAAAAAAACGCCCGGCCATCCATGCTTTGGGAGAAAAGCAGGGATGGCCGGGCGGGCTATTCACCAATCGATCGCGACGCGATTACTCGCCGTCGGTGGCCTCGCCCTTGCGCGTCTTGCGCGGCGCGGGGGTAGCCGTGGCGTTGCGCGGGCCGGGCTTGCGGCCCAGGCCGATCTTCTTGGCCATCGCGCGGCGGCTTTCCGAATAGCTCTCGGCGACCATCGGATAGTCGGGCTTCAGGCCGTAACGCTCACGATATTCCTCCGGCGTCAGGCCATGGGTGGCCAGGTGACGGCGCAGCGTCTTGTAGGGCTTGCCGTCGATCATCGAAACGATGTGATCCTTCGACGCCAGCGACTTGCGAACCGAGACGGCCGGAACATATTCGGTCGGCGCTTCGACGTCGCTCGCCTGTGGCGTGCTGCCCAGAAGCGAAGACACGGTCTCGTGCATCTTGTGGAGGAACGCCGGAACCTCTTCCGACGAGGTGCGGGTATTGGGATTGCCCAACCACGCAATGGTCAGCTCAGTTGCCAGTTCTACGGCATTCACATCGATAGGGTCGTCGGCCATGATACGCTCCTGTTGTTTCCCCGTGACCTAGCCGTCAATCACGGGAGGTCAACCTTTCTGTGCAGCATCGGACCGAATTTAGATGGTTTATGACCGATTTTATATTTAAGTGATGTTGATGGCTGGCATCGATCAGCGGCCTAAAATCGTCCGGAGATCGAACGGGATAAACCTGGGCAGCAGGATATAAACAGGGGGAACATACGGATTGTGGTCCACCTATATTGCAGAACGGGACCCGCAAATCGCCCCAGCAGGCACGCTGCCAGGCACACCGACAGGCAGATGCAAAATATGCAACGAAAATTAATGAGGTTGCATTTGTGTAAATCGTACGGCCTCGGCATAGAGAGCGGGCCTTTCAGGCATCCTCTCCTAAAAACTTTCATGGGCTGGTCGCAAGACCGGCCCTTTTTTTGTCTTGCTTCCGCCGTGCATCGGCCTAGGCTGTACCATCGTCGCGCTTCAACGATAGTTATAAGCAGGAGTGGAAGCCGCCGGGAAAACCGGCATCGCGCGTCGGTGCCGGGGGTTGAGCGATCGCTTCGCTCCCCCCGTTTTGCCTCCCATGTCGAGCGACATTTTCGATCATCGTCCGGGGATGGGCGGCGTCGTGGCCTTCGACTTTGCCCAAGCGAAACGGGTCCGGATATCCAGACCCTTTGCCCGCTCCGTTCCGCTTGGGCGAAGTCGAAGGCCAGGGGCTGAACCCGATGACCATGGTATCAGGGAGAAGACGGGAGAGGCCCCACGGACCCGTCCCGCCCCGAAAAGCGGGTTCAGCCTTTGTTGTCGGATGGCGGGCGATGGATGAATTGATCCAGCGCCGATAGCGCCATGCCAGCCAAGGTGACGACCTCGGATATGCCCGACTTGGTGGTTCCGCTTTCCTGTTGCGGCTTCGCAGTTCCGCCTTCCTGTTGCGGTGGGGGCGTTTCGGGACTGGCCGGCTCTGGGGACGGGGCCGCGCCGTCGCTCGGCCGCCGCGTGGTTTCTCGCGCCAGCGCCGAGGCCGCGACGATCAGCCCGGTGGCGAGCAATTGCCGCCCGGCCGGACTGCGTGCCTGGTCGAGCAGTGCCTGACCGATCCGGTGCAGGGACGAGGATCCGGAGGACGTGCCGGGCTGCTCGTCCAGCCTGGCCTTTTTCTGCTTCTTCTTGTGCTTCTTCTTGCCCATCGGCCTGGCCTCGCAATCTTGTGTATGCTTGATGTAATACACGTCGATGGACGTTCAAGCCATGCGCGACGTCACCCCGCCAGGGCACGGGCGCGGCGACGCTGGACCGAGCTGCCAATCCCCAGCGACTCGCGATATTTGGCGACCGTTCGCCGGGCGATGTCGAAGCCCTTGGCCTGGAGCAGCTCGACCAGCGTGTCGTCCGACAGGATCTTGGCGCCCTCGTTCGCGATCAGCGCCTTGATCGCGCTCTTCACCGCCTCCGCCGAAACGGCGTCGCCACCGTCCGCCGCCGCGATGCCGCTGGTGAAGAAGAATTTCAGTTCGAACAGGCCGCGCGCGCAGCTGAGATATTTGTTGCTCGTCACGCGGCTGACGGTCGATTCATGCATTCCGATCGCCTCGGCGACTCGGGCGAGCGTCAGCGGCTTCAGATGCGCGACGCCGTGCAGGAAGAACGCCTCCTGCTGCTTCACGATCTCGGTGGCGACACGGATGATCGTCCGCTGTCGCTGGTCGAGCGCCTTCATCAGCCAGTTGGCGCTGGCGAGGCAGTCGGCGAGCCAGGCCTTGGACCCCTTGTCCTGCGGGCCGTGGCGCAGTTCCTGGTAATAGCGGCGATTGACCAGCACGCGGGGCAGGGTGGCGGTGTTCAGCTCGATACCCCAACCGGCCTTGGTCCGGGTGACGAACAGGTCGGGCACCACCGCCTGGGACGGCTCGCCGCCATAACGGCAGCCGGGCTTGGGATCATAGCCGCGCAGCTCGCGGATCATGTCCGCCATGTCCTCGTCATCGACGCCGCAGATGCGTTTCAACCGCACCAGTTCCCCGCGCGCCAGCAGGTCGAGATGGGCGATCAGCTTGGCCATGCACGGGTCGTAGCGGTCGACCTCCTTGGCTTGCAGCGCCAGGCATTCGGCCAGATCGCGCGCGCCGACGCCTGTCGGGTCCAGCCCCTGCACCACCTTCAGCACTGCCTCGACCATGGCGAGGGGGACGCCCAGCCGCCCGGTGATCTCGTCCAGCGGCACGGTCAGATAGCCCGCCTCGTCCAGCTGGTCGATGATATGCGCGGCGATGGTCAGCTCGGTGCCCGACAGGATCAGCGCAACCTGCGCCTCCAGATGCTCGGCCAGGCTGGGCGCGTCATTGGCCAGCGAATCCCAGTCCGGCCCGTCCTCGCCGCCCAGCCCGCCGCTGCCATTCGTCCCGTTCAGCGACAGGCCGCCATCCGGCCCCGCGCCGCCATCGGCGACGCTGTCCTGCTGATGGCTCTCGGTCGCATAATCCAGGTCGAGGCCCCGGTCCTCCGAGGGCGCCGTCCCGGCGACCAGTTCGTCGGCGCCGGCGGGTGCCTCGCGCTCGGGGCGTTCGGGTGTCGCCACTTCCCGCACGGCGCTGGCGTCGAGCAGGGGGTTCTTCTCCACCTCCTCGGCGATGAACGCCTCGACCTCCAGATTCGACAGCGTCAGCAGCTTGATCGCCTGCTGAAGCTGCGGCGTCATCACCAGCGATTGCGACTGGCGGATGTCGAGGCGCGGCGCGAGGCTCACGGCACCCTGTCCACGCCGGTCATGCCATCAGGAGCGGATCGACGCGGTGTCCTCATGCGGTCAGAGCGAAAAGCCCTCGCCCAGATACAGGCGGCGGACATTGGCGTCGGCGACCAGTTCCTCCGGCGAACCGCTGAACAGCACGCGCCCGTCATAGATGATGTAGGCGCGGTCGACGATGTCCAGCGTCTCGCGGACATTATGGTCGGTGATCAGCACGCCGATATCGCGCCGCTTCAGGTCCTTCACCAGATCGCGGATATCGGCGATCGAGATCGGGTCGATGCCCGCGAACGGCTCGTCGAGCAGCATGATCGACGGGTCGGCGGCCAGCGCGCGGGCGATCTCGGCCCGGCGGCGCTCACCGCCCGACAGCGCCATGGCGGGCGCGGCGCGCAGGCGGGTCAGGCCGAATTCCTCCAGCAGCTTGTCGAGCTTGCGTGCGCGCTCGGCCGGGTCCGGCTCGGCCAGTTCGAGCACGGTCAGGATATTCTTCTCGATCGACAGCCCGCGAAAGATCGAGGTTTCCTGCGGCAGATAGCCCAGGCCCAGGATCGCGCGGCGATACATGGGCAGGCCGGTAATATCCTCGCCGTCCAGCATGATGCGGCCCGAATCGGGCTTCACCAGGCCCATGACCGAGTAGAAGCAGGTCGTCTTGCCCGCGCCATTGGGGCCGAGCAGCCCGATCACCTCGCCGCGCCCGACCGACACCGACACATCGGTCAGGACGACGCGCTTGTCATAGCTCTTGGCGATCGACACGACCTGCAGGCCATGGGCGACCGGCGGCTCCGAGACGGGCGCGTTGCGATGACTTGCCTCGCGAATCGGGGTTTCCATGTCCATCGGCCCGTTCTTTCCTTAGCTGGCGGCACGTTAGCGCGGGGCACGCCCCCGCGTCACGCCTCAGTTGCGATCGGGGACCGAGAAGGTGCCCGTGACCCGGCCCGACGGCGCACGCGTGACCGCGCCGCCCGTGCCCGAGGATGCCCCGCCCGCCACCGACGAGCCGTCGATGACCGCGCGGCCGGTATCGAGGTTCAGCGTCAGCCGCCCGCCATTCACCGTATTGCCGCCCTGGGTCAGCGTGACGTTGCCCAGCATGGTGATGACCCGGCGGTTGAGGTCGTAGATCGCATAATTGCTGCGCGCGGTCTGGTCCGGGCGCTTGACGACGACGCCGCCCGAGGCGTCGAAGCGCGACACCTGCGGCTTTCCGCCCAGCACCTGCCCCGTATAGAACACCGTCATCCGCGCCGCCGTCAGCGTCATCTCCGCCTGGCGCAGCGAGACGTTGCCCGACAGGACGGCGCGGTTCTGCTTGTCCTGCAATTCGATGACGTCGGCGCCGAAATCGACGGGCGCGCGGCTGTTGTGCTTGACCTGCGCGGCCGCGGGCACTGCCAGGACGAGAAGGGCCGGAGCCGCGGCGGCGAAGAGCTTGTGCATGGACGGCTATTTCGGGCTTTACGGGACGATGCGCAAGCGGGCGTTGCCTTCCAGCCGGACGGTGCGATTTTCCAGGTCCGCCCGCATCTTGTTCGCGCTGAAATGGCCCTGCGGCACCTGGCCGGTCACCGCCCCGCCCGAAACCAGTGTGCGCTGTTGCAGATCGATGGTCGCGTCGTGCGTGCGCAGATCGTATCCGCCCGCCGATTTGAAATCGAGCGGCCCGTCCAGCTGCACCTGCTCGGTGCTCATGTCATAGCGGCCCGAATTGGCGCTGACCGTGGCGGGGCCGTCCGACAGGCGGATGGCGGCGGACAGCTTGTTGAGCTGCACCACCGGCTCGGCCGAGCTGCGCTGGATCGCGGAGCCTGCATCCAGCGAGAAGGGCTGGCCCTTGTCGTCGACGCCGCGATACTGCGCCGCCTGGATCTTCATCCGTTCCTTGGCGACCTCGACCTTCTTCTTGTCGAGCACGAAGGACACTTCGCTGGACGAATAGATCGGCGCCATCACCAGGAACGCCGTCAGCACGCCGATCGCGCTGGGCAGCAGCCAGCGTGCGAGCGTCACGAAACGGTCATGACGGCTGCCCGGCGCGGCCCAGTGCTGGCGCTGGGTACGGACGCGGTCGGCGATCTCGGACATGATGGCTCCCTATCGTGCCCGGATCAGGCGTCAATGGTTCAGGCGTGGGCGAAGATATCGACCTCGGGCCAGCCCGCCAGATCCAGCTCGGCACGCGCAGGCAGGAAATCGAAACAGGCCTGCGCCAGTTCCATCCGGCCTTCCCGCTCCAGCCTTTTGTCGAGTTCGACCTTCATGCGGTGCAGATAGCGCACGTCCGACGCGGCATATTCGCGCTGCGCATCGGACAGCTCGGGCGCGCCCCAGTCCGACGACTGCTGCGCCTTGGACAGCTCGACGCCGAGCAGCTCGCGGACCAGCTCCTTCAGGCCGTGGCGGTCGGTATAGGTGCGGATCAGCCGCGAGGCGATCTTGGTGCAATAGACCGGAGCGGCGACGACACCCAGATAATGGCGGATCGCGGCGATATCGAACCGCCCGAAATGATAGAGCTTCAGCCGGGCCGGATCGGCGAGCAGCGCGCGAAGGTTCGGCGCGGCATAGTCGCTGTCGGGCGCGAAGCGGACCAGATGCTCGTCGGGGCCACCGTCCGACAGCTGGACGACGCACAGCCGGTCGCGCGGGGTGATCAGGCCCATCGTCTCGGTATCGACGGCGATCGACGCGCCGGGGGCGAACAGATCGGCGGGAATGTCTTCTTCGTGCAGGTGAACGGTCATGCTGCCTGCCCTAGCGGGGGCGGGGCCAAGCCTCAACCGCGATCGGGCGGGGCGACGGAGAAAAGGCGGTCGCGCCTGACGACCCGCAGGGGCGGACGGGTGATTCGCCGATTCGGCCAAAGATGTTGTGGAGTTTCGGCCACAATTCCGACGTAATCTGCCTCGTTCGCGCCAAAGCGAGACGGGTTCGCACGATTTCGTTCGCGATGGCTGTCCTTCTGCGTTATGCATCCCCACTAGGCGCAAAAGGTTTGGCGCCAAAAGATCCGCGCTCTTCGTCCGGCGCACGGTTCTTGAGGACAGGATTTGCGGGCGAACCGGGAAGACGAACAGGGCTTATGAGTTTCGATAGAGGTAGCCGGGGCAATCGCGGCTCGCGTGGCCGCGACAAGCGGGAAAATTTCGGCGGCGGCGATGAAGGCGGCTTCGGCGGCGGCTTCGGCGGCGGTGATCGCTTCGGCGGCGGCGGCTTCGGCGGCGGTTTCGGTGGCGGCGACCGCTTCGGCGGTGGTGGCGATCGTGGCGGCTTCGGCGGCGGTGATCGCTTCGGCGGCGGCGGCGGCGGTGGTTTCCGTGGCGGCGGCGGTGGCGGCTTCGGCGGCGGTCGTGGCGGCGGCGGCATGCCCCCCCAGGTCGTTGGCGAAGGCACGGGCGTCGTCAAGTTCTTCAACGCGCAGAAGGGCTTCGGCTTCGTCGTGCGCGATGACGGCGGCGAAGACGTGTTCGTTCACATCTCGGCCGTCGAGCAGGCGGGCCTGACCGGCCTGGCCGAAGGCCAGCCGCTCGGCTTCACCCTCGTCGATCGCGGCGGCCGTATCTCGGCCACCGAGCTGAAGATCGAAGGCGAGCCGCTTCCCGTCACCGATCGTGCGCCTCCCCGCGAGCCGCGCGAGGGCGGCTTCGGCGGCGACCGTGACCGCGGTCCCCGCGGCGGTGCGGCCGGTGGTTTCGGCGGCGCTCCCCAGCGTCAGCTGACCGGCGAGAAGGCGACCGGCACGGTCAAGTTCTTCAACGCGATGAAGGGCTTCGGCTTCATTCAGCGCGACGATGGACAGCCCGACGCGTTCGTCCACATCTCGGCTGTCGAGCGCGCCGGCATGGGCTCGCTGAACGAAGGCGATCGCCTGCAGTTCGAGATCGAGGTCGATCGTCGCGGCAAGTACGCAGCGGTCAACCTGCAGAACGAGGGCTGATCCTCCTCGGCTGAATAAGCCTCCCTTTTCGGGCGTCGAGGCCCGGCGTTGCAGCGATGCGACGCCGGGCCTTTTCGTTTGTCCGGGCACAAGGAAGAACTGCACCGAGATGGGGGCCGAGATGGGTGGCGGCTTCTCGTCGCTCACAGGGGCGAGGGATTATCCGCCGGTCTCGCGATCGTCGCGACGGCTCAAGCGCGAAAGCTGGCGGGCCAGAACCTTGACCGCCACGGCATGGGCACCGACCCGTCCGATGGCCGAGGCGGCCTGGTCGATGGCGCCGACCGCCTCGGCCGTGATCGTCGCCAGTTCCCGTGCGGCATCGCTTTGACTGGCGGCGTGGTCGAGCGAAAGGGTGAGCAGCTCGTCCTGCTCGCTGACCAGCATCTCATAGGCTGCCACCATGTCTCCGGCCGCGCCGATATCATGCGCGATGGCCAGCGTGTTGGCCCCGATATCGTCGGTTGCCGTCTTGGTGCGGGTCGCAAGCACCGCCATCTCCGTCGCGACGACGGCAAAGGCGCTGGCCCCCGATTCCGCACGCGCGGCTTCGATTCGGGCATTCAGGCTCAGGATCCGGCTTTCCTGCGCGATGGTGGCGATCGTGGCACTGATCGAGGCGACGCGGCCGATAGACTGGTCCAGCGTATCCACGACCAGCTTGTTGGCCATGAGCGATTCGCGGGCCATCGCCAGGGCTTCGGCCTGCTGCCTGACGGCTCCGGCCATGATGCCTGCTGCTGCCTCCAGGCTTGCCGCCAGTGACGCCACACGCTCGGCCTGATCGCTCATGCCCCGGACGCTGGCGGTTGCGGCTTCCGCTTCCGATGCGACACAGCCCGCAATGTCGATCAGGCGGTCCGCGATATTGCCCAGATGCGCATCCAGGCTTGGCGCGACGGGCGACGCCTGTTGCGCCATCAGTGCGATGTCTGGCGTGCAGCCGCCAGCATGGTGTCGGACAGAATGGCATAGGCCGCGCCCCAGGCGGCTTCGGTATCGCGGTCGAAACCGCTGCCCAGTCCGCCCCGCAGCGTTTCGATCAGCGCCGATCCGACGGCCTCGTAATGATGGGGCTTCGCGCCATAGCCAATATGCCGAATCGCCAGTTCGCGCGCCACCGGAACGACCGCGTCGAGTCGGTCCAGCGCATCCACCACCGTTGCCAATGTCAGGAACAGCTTGCGCCCCTGTGCCTCCATATCGTTGCCGAACAGGGGGCGGGTGTCGGGGGCAAGCGCGAAAAGACGGCGATAGAATTCGGCGGCGGCCTGGTCCGTGAGAGGAAGGATCGTAGCGAAGCTGTGCTGAACAAGGTCGATCTGATGGGCCGTGAGCATTGGTTCGCGCTATGCGCGGGAGTGGAAACGAACCCTTAAGGCCCCTGTGTAACGGCCACGGTGCGAGACCCAGGTGCTGGCGGCTTTTCCATCGCGATATCAGGGCTATGAAGCGCCGACGGGCGATGGACCCCGCCACGCGCCGGTTCCATTATTTGTCCGCGTCCCCCGGCGTTATGCCGCTTGCCTTGGCTGTTTTCGACTTGTACCAATCGGTAAAGGTTCGTCCTTCTGGTCGAAAAGGGAAGTGAATATGCGCCCGCCCCTGCCACCGTTCACCACCGAAACCGCCGTGCAGAAGGTGCGCGCGGCCGAAGATGCCTGGAACAGCCGCGATCCCGAGCGCGTGGCGCTGGCCTATACGCCCGATTGTCCCTGGCGGAATCGGGACCGGTTCCTGACGGGGCATGATGCGATCGTCGCCTTTCTTCGCGGCAAATGGGATCGCGAGTTGGAGTATCGACTCATCAAGGAGCTTTGGGCGCATCAGGACAGCCGGATCGCGGTGCGCTTCGCCTATGAGTGGCATGACGCGCAGGGCCGGTGGTTCCGATCCTATGGCAATGAGAATTGGGACTTTGCCGAGGATGGCCGGATGCGGCGGCGGATCGCGTCGATCAACGATCTGGCGATCCGCGAAGACGACCGGCTGTTCCACTGGCCGCTGGGCGTGCGTCCCGCGGATCATCCGGGCTTGAGCGAACTGGGCCTCTGACCATGGCGCGGATGATCGCCGAGCGCGCCGACGCGCTGCCGGGGCTGGCCGAGGTGTTTCGCGAATATGGCTATGCGGGGGCCAGTCTGTCGCTGATCGGCACCGCGACGGGGCTGGGGCGGGGGAGCCTGTACCATTTCTTCCCGGGCGGGAAACAGGAGATGGCCGCCGCCGTGCTGGCCGATGTCGCGGGATGGTTCGACGCGGCGATCTTCATTCCGCTGGAGCAGGCCGACGATCCGCGCGCCGGAATCGATGCGATGATGGTCGAGGTCGATCGCTATTTCCGCTCCGGCCAGCGCGCCTGCCTGATCGGGGCGTGGGGCCTGGGCGCGACCCGCGACCCCTTTGCCGAGCCGATCGCGGCCTATTTCCGGCGCTGGATCGCCGCGCTCCAGACGCTGCTGGTGCGCGGCGGCGTGGCGGAGGATCATGCCGCCACGCTGGCGCAGGATGTGGTCAGCGGTATCCAGGGGGCGGTGGTGCTGTCCCGCGCCCTGAACGATCCCTCATTGTTTCGCGCGACGCTGGGGCGGCTGACGGCGCGGCTCTACACCGCGCTCGCCGCCGCCTGAACGATCAGATCGCCGCCAGCGCCTGTTCGCAATCGGCGATCAGGTCGTCGGCATCCTCGACCCCGATCGAGATGCGCACCAGATTGTCGGTGATGCCCAGCGCCGCCTTGCGTTCGTCGGGGACCGAGAGGTGCGTCATCGCAGCGGGATGGCTGGCCAGCGTCTCGGTGCCGCCGAGGCTGACGGCCAGCTTGGCGATTCGCAAGGCGTCTAGGAAGCGGAAGGATTCCGCCTCACCGCCCTTCAGGTACAGCGAGAAGGTCGATCCGCCGCCGGTGCAGTGGCGGCGATAAATGTCGGCCTGACGCTCCAGGCCGGGCGTGCCTTCGAGAAAGCCGAGATACCCAACCCGCTCGACCTTCGGGTGGTCCCGCAGGAAGGCGCAGACCTTGGCGGCGTTTTCGCCGGCGCGGCTCATCCGCAGTTCCAGCGTCTCCAGCGAGCGGAGCAGCATCCAGGCGGTATTGGGGTCGCAGATCGTGCCGATGGTGTTGCGCATCGACCGGATGGTCGCGATGTGCGCCTTCGACCCCAGCACGCCGCCCGCGACGAGATCCGAATGGCCGCCCGCATATTTGGTCAGCGAATAGACGACCAGATCGGCGCCATGCTTCAGCGGCCGTTGCCAGAGCGGCCCCAGAAAGGTGTTGTCGATCGCGATCGGCGGCTTCTCGGCGTGATCGGCAAAGACCGCATCGCGCGCGGCCGCCACCGCCTCGATATCGACCAGCGCATTGGTCGGGTTGGCGGGGCTTTCGAGGTAGATCAGCGGCACGCGGCCCATGCCAGCCGCCTGGGTCAGCACCGCATCGATCTCCTCGCGCGTGGCACCGGCGGGGAAGTCGAGCCACTGCACGCCGAACCGGCCCAGGATACGCCCGATCAGCGTCTCGGTCGCGGCATAGAGCGGGCCGGAATGGACGATGACGTCGCCCGGCTGGACCATCGACAGGAACAGCGTGGCGATCGCCGCCATGCCGCTGGAGAAGGTCAGCGCGTCCTCCGCCTCGTCCCAGATGGCCAGGCGATCCTCCAGGATTTCCTGGTTCGGCCCGTTGAAGCGCGAATAGACCAGCCCGTCCGCGCCGCCGGGACGCTTGCCGGTGACGCCCTCGAAATGCCGCTTGCCCGCCGCCGCATTGGGGAAGACGAAGGTCGAGGTCAGGAAGATCGGCGGCTTCAGCGAACCCTCCGACAGCACGGGGTCGAAGCCGTGGCCCATCATCAGCGTGGACGGCTTCAGCTTGCGGTCGCCGATGCTGGTCACATCGCTCTTGCGCTCGGTTGCGGCCGGGTCTTGCGGCGGGACGCCGGTCAGATCGGATTCGGTCGGCATGTGGGTCTCCTCGGGAACGGGTGCCGCCCTGTCGGCGGCCATGCCCCCAGGATAACGCGGCGAACGGCTTTGGCGAGGCTCAGCCGATGCCGATCAACGAGATCTGGCGACCATAAGAGGGTTCGCCGCGATGGGTGGCGCGGCGGAAGCTGAAGAAGCGGTCCTCTTGCGCATAGGTGTCCTCGCCCAGCGCCGCGACGCGCGCGACGCCTGCGGTGGCCAGGCGATGGGCGACATAGGCTTCCAGGTCGAACTGGTAATGATCGGCGCGGGTGCCGTCGGCGAAGAAGCGTTCATTCTCCGGGGCGGCTTGCGCGAATCGGCGGAAGAAGGCGGCGTCGACCTCATAGCTGGCGCGGGCGATGCACGGGCCGATGGCGGCGGCGATCCGCTCGCGCCGGGCACCCAGCGCTTCCATGGCGAGCAGGGTCGCATCGGTGATTCCGCCCAGCGCGCCCTTCCACCCGGCATGGGCCGCGCCGACGACGCCTGCCTCCGCATCGGCGAACAGCACGGGCGCGCAGTCGGCGGTGAGGATGCCGAGCAGCAGCCCCGGCCGGTCCGTCACCAGCGCGTCGCCGTGCGGGCGGACATCGTCCTCGGGCGGGGTCAGCACCGTGACCGCCTCGGCCGAATGGATCTGGTAGCAGGTGATGAGGCGCGAACCGGGCAGCACCGCGTCACGCGCGCGGCGGCGATTCTCGGCAACCGAATCGGCGTCGTCCTGCGAACCCAGTCCGACATTCAGCCCGCCATGGATGCCCGCCGACACCCCGCCGCGTCGCCCGAGGAAACCGTGGGCGATGGACGCCAGCAAGGGTGTCCGAAGTGCTTCGATGGTCATAGCGACAGCCTCATGATCCGGTCCTCGTCGATCGTCTCGCCCACGGGGAAGTCGTATCGGCCGATATCGACAAAGCCGTAGCGTGCGTAAAAGGCCTTGGCCCGGTGATTGTCGACATAGACCGACAGGATCAGCTGGCTCGCGCCCCGTGCCCGGGCGGTGGCGATCGTCCAGTCCATCAGGACGGGGCCGACGCCCGCGCCCAGATGGCTGGAGGCGACGTAGAGCTGGTAAAGCTCGACCGCATCCTCGGGCCACTCGCCGGGAAAGCCGACCGGGCCGATCTTGGCGAAACCGATGATCGCATCCTCCTCGACCGCCAGCCGGATGGTGAAGTCGGGATCGCCGATCTGGGCAGGCAGCCCTTCGGGGCCAAAGGCTTCGTCCAGAAAGCCGTTCAGGTCGGCCGCCGGATAGAGATGGCCGAACGTGTCGGTGAAGGCGGCGCGCGCCATCGCGGCCAGCGCCTCGCCGTCGCCGGGCATGGCGTCACGATAGACGATCATTCGCCATAGCCCGCAGGGACCGGCCAGTCGGGCCGGGCGACCGCCAATGCGCGGAACAGCGTGCCCATGTCCTGCATCAGCCGGTTGCGATCGGCAAGCAGCGCCTCGGCGCGGTCGGGATGCGCGCGGGCGAGGCTGGCGGTGCGCTGGTCGATGCCCAGCGCACCGAGCAGGTCGCGCTGCGTCACCGGACCAAAGGCGGCGAGGCCGCTGCCTTGCGCGGCGGCGGCCAGCGTCGTGAAGTCGACATGCGCGCTCAAATCCTGCTCGCCCGGCCGGTCGAACGGATTGGCATAGGCATGGCCGCGTACCGCTTGCAGCGTGTCGGCGATGGCGGGGCCTTCATAGCCATAATCGACGATCAGCGCGGCCCCGCCCTGCGCGGCGATCCGTGCGGACAGGCTGCGCATCACCGCGACGCTGGCCGGGGAGACTTCGATCACCGACCCGGCTTCGGCGTCGCGCAAGGATTCGGGGATGATCTCGCCCGGCACCGGCGGCCCCGCGATCGGCAGGAAGAGCAGGTCCTGCGCCGCGACCAGCCGCTCGTGCCAGCCATCGCCGCGACGGACGAGCTGGCGGATGGGGAGGGCGTCGAAGAATTCGTTGGCGACGACGATCAGCGGGCGGTCGGTGGGGAGCGTCTCGACCGTGTCGTGCCAGGTGGCGTCGGGGACCCGCTGGCCTTGTGCGTTGCGCAGGGTGGCGCTGGTCTCGACGAAATGGATGCTGGGCGTGAAGCCCGCCTTGGCCATCGCGCGCCGGGCATCCGCCGCCAAGGTCCCGCGCCCCGGCCCCAGCTCCACCCAGTGGACCTCGGGCCGTCCCGCCCGGTCCCACAGGTCGGCGCACCACAGGCCGACGAGTTCGCCGAACATCTGGCTGATCTCGGGGCTGGTGGTGAAGTCGCCGCCCGCGCCCAGCGGATCGCGCGTGCCGTAATAGTGCGCATTGGCGGCGGCCATGAACTGCGCCACCGGGATCGGCCCGGCCAGCGCGATGGCGCGGGCGAGCCGTTCGGGCAGCGCATCCTCAGGTTCGGGCCTGTGATCGGCGGGGGGGATCAGCGGGTTGGTCATGCCCCCGCTCTGCCGCCCCGACCCCGCCGCTGCAAGTCCGTCAGGAAATGCTGTCGGGGCCTGCGATCGGCTCGACCCGGACGCGGCGCGCCTTGGCCGAGTTCATCAGGTACAGCCCGCCCAGGATCATCGGCACGCACAGCCACTGGCCCATGTGCAGCCCGGTCATCTCCGCAAAGGCGCGCAGTTGCTGGTCCGGCTCGCGGAAGAACTCGACGATGAAGCGCGCAATGCCATAGCCGAGCAGGAACAGGCCCGACAGCTTGCCCGGATCGTAACGCGCCTTGGTCCGCCAGAAGGCGAAGCTCATCACCGCGAACAGGACCAGCCCTTCGAGGCCCGCCTCGTACAGCTGGCTGGGATGGCGCGCCGGATCGGGCAGGCCGAAGGGCACGGTGCGCGGGAAGATGATCGCCCAGGGCACGTCGCTCGGCTTGCCCCACAGCTCGCCGTTCACGAAATTGGCGAGGCGGCCCAGGAACAGCCCGACCGGCGCGGTGCAGACCAGATAGTCGAGGATGCGCAGCCAGCTGAGCTTGTGCTTGCGCGCGAACAGGATGACACCGATGCCGACGCCGATCGCGCCGCCGTGAAAGCTCATGCCGCCGTCCCACAGCCGCAGGATGCGAAGCGGGTGCAGGAACATCTCGGGCGCGTAGAAGATCACATAGCCGATCCGCCCGCCCAGGATGATGCCCAGCGTGGCGTAGAAGACCAGATCGTCGGCATGCGCCCGCGACATCGGCGCGCCGGGCCGGTCGAGCATCTTGCCCAGATACCACCAGCCGAACAGGATGCCGGTGATATAGGCCAGGCTGTACCAGCGCAGCGTGAAGAAGCCGATCGAGAACACGTCCGGGTGCAACCCCAGATCCTCGAACCGGATATGGCCCCCGGCGGCGGCAAGCATGGAGAGGATCAAATGCGTTTCCCTTTCTGGCCTGCTTCATAGAGCGGCGTTGCGACAACACCAAGACCATGGGTTCGGTGCCGTCCTGTGAGGGGATGGGGTGGGCGTGGCCTTCGACTGCGCTCAGGCTGAACGGGCTTTTGGGAATGCGCACCAACCTTCGTTCAGCCTGAGCGAAGTCGAAGGCCATGCCGGACGGTCGCCGATTTGGATTTACGCGAAGTTGCAAAGCCGCGAAGAAGAATGGTGCGCGCGGAGACGCGGAGACGCGGAGGTATATGGCACGGCCGCAAGGCCAGTCTGCCTAATAGTGAGCGACACGGTCTGCCGATCGAGACGGCGGGACGCCCATGTCGCCGGTCCCCCTCCGCGTCTCCGCGCCTCCGCGCGCACCATCCTTCTTCGCGCCATCGCGGCTTCGCGTGAACAATCGACCCCCTCGCTTTGAGACAGCGAAACCCCCCGCTTGCCTGCCCGCCCTTGTCCGCTAAGGCTCGGCCGCGATGGAGTACAACAGGCGCAATATCTTGGTCGGCGGAGGGCTTGGCGCTGGCTTGGTCGTAGCCTGGGGCCTGTGGCCGCGCGCCTACCCGCCCAGCCTGACGGTGGAGCCGGGCGAGCAGGCGTTCGGGGCGTGGCTGAAGATCGGGCGCGACGGCATCGTCACCGTGGCGGTGCCGCAGGCCGAGCATGGACAGGGGATCGCCACCACGCTGGCCCAGGTGGTCGCCGACGAGCTGGGCGCGGACTGGCGTACCGTCGCGGTCGAGCCCGCCCCTATCAGCCCGCTCTACGCCAATCCGGTCGGGGTCGATTCGCTGTTCGAGGGGGCGTTCGGCCGGTTGCCGGAGGGCCTGCGCGACGAATGGCTGCGGCGCGACCGGGTGATGCTGACCGCCGGGTCCAGCAGCTTGCGCATGTTCGAGGGGCCTGCCCGCGCCGCCGCCGCGACCGCGCGCGCGCTGATGGCGCAGGCGGCCGCCCGGCGCTGGGGTGTGGACTGGAGCGAGTGCGAGGCCAAAGACGGCTTCATCGTCCATGGCGACAAGCGGCTGCGCTTCGCCGAACTGGCCGAAGCGGCGGCGGGCGAGACGGTGCCGCTTCCCCTGCCGCTGGGCAGCGGCGGGGCCGGACGGCTGGCGGGCAAGGACGTGCCCCGGCTCGATTCGCCCGCCAAACTCGATGGCTCGGTCAATTTCACCGCCGACATCCGCCTGCCCGACATGCTCCACGTCGCGCTGCGCCATGCGCCGCTAGGCCGCACGCGTGCCATCCGCATCGACCGCACGGCGGCGATGAAGGTGCCGGGCGTCGTCGAGGTGATCGAGGGCGAGGACTGGGTCGCGGTCGCCGCCGGCAGCTGGTGGGTCGCGCAAAAGGGCCTCGACGCGGCGGCCCCGCTTGCCGTCAGCGACGGGGCGGTGCCGACGACGCAGGCCATCGTGCAGGGACTGGAGTCGGCGCTCAGGCAAGAAGGCCGCATCGTTCTGACGCGCGGCGATGTCGCGGCGGGGCTGGAGGGGCCGGGGCTGATCGAGGCGCGCTACCGAGTCGGCACCGGCGTCCATGCCGCGATCGAGCCGCGCGCGGCGGTGGCGGCATGGCAGGATGGCAGGCTGGAGCTGTGGGTCCCGACCCAGGCCCCCGAGGCTGCGCGCAAGGTCGCGGCGCGGGCGGCGGCGACCCCTGAGGACCGGGTGGTCGTCCACGCCATGCCGATCGGCGGCGGTTTCGGCCTGGGGCTGGAACAGGACGCGGTGGCGCAGGCGGCGATGATCGCGGCCAGGTTGAAGCGGCCGGTCAACGTCCAATGGTCGCGCACCGAGGATCTGCGCCGCGACGCTTATCGTGCCCCCGCCATGGCCCGGATGACCGCGCGGCTGGAGCAGGGCAAGCTGGTCGGCTGGCGCGGTCGGATCGCGACGCCGTCGACCGGCGCGGCGCTGGCCGAGCGGGTGATGCCCGGCGGGCTGGTCCGCTGGGGGATGCGCGGAGGCGACGCCTATGCGATGGGCGGGGCCGTTCCGCCCTATGCGATCCCCGCGCTGGCGGTGCATCATCACGACGCGGCGCTGCCCCTGCCGACCGGCCATGTGCGCGGGGGCGCACATGTCGCGAACTGCTTCATCACCGAATCCTTCATCGACGAATGCGCGCGGGCGGCGGGGGCCGATCCGCTGGCGTGGCGGATCGCGATGCTGGGGGAGCAGCCGCGGCTGGCGCGGTGCCTGTCGACCGCGGCTTCGCTGGGCGGCTGGGAAGGCGGCGCGGTCGGTAGCGGGCAGGGCGTCGCCGCGCATGGCTTTCGCGGCAGCTATGTCGCGGTGATGGCGGAGACGCACCGGGACGAAAGCGGACGGCCGGTGGTCGACCGGCTGGTCGCCGCCATCGACTGCGGCCGGGTGGTGAACCCCGATATCGTGCGCCAGCAGGTCGAGGGCGGGCTGATCTTCGGCCTGGCCGCCTTGCGCGGCGGGGCGGTCGGGTTCGATCGTGGCTGGGCCGTACCGTCGCGACTGGGTGCGCTGAACCTGCCGCGACTCGCCGATACGCCCGACATCACGGTCGAAATCCTGTCCTCCGACGAGGCCCCCGGCGGGGTGGGCGAACTGGCGGTGCCGCCCGTCGCGCCCGCCATCGCCAATGCGCTCGCCACCCTGCCGGGCTTCCCACGGATACGAAGCCTGCCGATGGAGTTGTCCGCCTGATGCTGCCGCCCGACCATCCCCCCGTCCCGCGCTCCAAGATCGGCGTGCTCCTGATGAATCTGGGCACGCCCGACGCGCCCGATCCGAAATCGGTGAAGCGCTATCTGGGCGAGTTCCTGTCGGATCGCCGTGTCATCGAGATTCCGGCCTTGCTGTGGCAGCCGATCCTGCGCGGCATCATCCTGAATACCCGGCCGAAAAAGTCCGCCCATGCCTATTCGCTGGTGTGGCGCGAGGATGGCTCGCCGCTGGCCGCGATCACGCGCGCGCAGGCGGTGGCGCTGAAGGACGCGTTCGGGCCGGGCGTGATGGTCGACTGGGCGATGCGCTATGGCCGTCCCGCCATTGCCGACCAGGTGAAGGCGATGAAGGAGGCGGGATGCGAGCGTATCCTGCTGGCCCCGCTCTATCCGCAATATTGCGCGGCGACGACCGCCACTGCCAATGACCGGGCCTTCGCGCATCTGGCGACGATGCGCTGGCAGCCCGCGATCCGCACCCTGCCGCCCTATTATGACGATGCGCTCTATATCGATGCGCTGAAGACCCAATTGCAGGGGCAGCTCGCCGCGCTCGACTTCGAGCCGGAAGCCGTGGTCGCCAGCTTCCACGGGATGCCGCAGCGGACGCTGGAACTGGGCGATCCCTATCACTGCCATTGCCGCAAGACCGCACGGCTGCTGGGCGAGGCGATGAAGGACACGCTGGGCGACCGCGAACTGCTGGTCGCGTTCCAGTCGCGATTCGGACGCGCCAAATGGCTGGAGCCCGCGACCGACACGGTGCTCGAATCGCTGCCGGGGCGCGGCATCCGCAAGGTGGCAATCCTGGCACCGGGCTTTTCGGCCGACTGTATCGAGACGCTGGAAGAACTGGCGATTCGCGGACGCGAAAGTTTCGAGGGGGCGGGGGGCACCCATTTCGCCTATCTCCCGTGCCTTAACGACAGTGATGTCGGTGTCGCGATGCTACGTGGATTGATCGAACGCGAGCTTCAGGGCTGGTTGCCGTAACGTAATATTGCGTTTCACCCGGTGTTTGCCATTGCGGATGGCGTGTGCCCCTTTTAAGCCACAATCTCATTTGGGAGAGGTTGAATGGCACGGGTCGCGATTGTGACGGGTGGTACGCGCGGTATTGGCGAGGCGATCAGCCTGGCGCTGAAGGAGGCGGGCATCATCGTCGCCGCCAACTATGCGGGCAATGACGAGCGCGCGCGCGAATTCTCGGAGCGCACCGGGATCAAGGCCTATAAGTGGGACGTCGCCGACTATGACGCGGTGCAGGCCGGTGTCGCACAAGTCGCCGAGGACCTCGGCCCGGTCGACATCGTCGTCAACAATGCGGGCATCACCCGCGACGGCACGCTGCTGAAGATGACCTACCAGATGTGGAAGGAGGTCATGGACACCAACCTGGGCGGTTGCTTCAACATGGCCAAGGCGGTGTTCCCCGGCATGCGCGAGCGCAAATGGGGTCGGATCGTCAATATCGGTTCGATCAACGGGCAGGCGGGCCAGTACGGCCAGGTCAACTATGCCGCCGCCAAGTCGGGCATCCATGGCTTCACCAAGGCGCTGGCGCAGGAAGGCGCGCGTGTCGGCGTGACCGTGAACGCGATCGCGCCGGGCTATATCGACACCGATATGGTCGCCGCCGTCCCCGCCGACGTGCTGGAGAAGATCGTCGCCAAGATCCCGGTCGGACGGCTCGGCCAGGCGCATGAGATCGCGCGCGGCGTCGCCTTCCTCTGCTCGGACGAGGCGGGTTTCGTCACCGGTTCGACCCTGTCGATCAACGGCGGCCAGCATATGTATTGAGGCGGGGCATTTCTGCCGCATCCTTACAATCCGTTCGCGCTGAGCGAAGTCGAAGCGCACGCCAGACGTTTGCCACTTGGCGAGGTCTTGTCCCTTGGCCTTCGACTTCGCTCAGGCTGAACGGAGGTTTTGTTACATTCGTCCCTCGGGGCAGGGGTAGGTAGCAGCAAGAACGCCGACCTCCTTGGGGGAGATCGGCGTTCCGTCCTCGATACGCTACGCGAGAAAACGGGGGCGGGTGGGGCAGATACAGGCTCCACCCGCCCGAACTGTTTAGCGGCAATAACCCGGACGGCCCGACCGCTCGATCGCGCGGCCCGCCAATGCGCCACCCGCACCGCCAATCAACGTGCCCAGCGTGCGGTCGCCATCGGTGTCGATGGTTCGGCCCAGCAGGCCGCCCGCCACCGCGCCGACGATCGTGCCGGTCGTACCCGAACGGCGGCACTTGCTGGCCTGATACTCGGCGCGCGCGCCGTCATTATAGCCGCGATAATAGCGATCCGAATGAGGCGCCCGGCGATAGCTGTGCGCATCGGCGGCGGTCGCGGGCAGCACGGCGCCACCGATCATCGCCATTGCGGTCGCCGCCAGGGTCAGGGTCTTCATCATGGTCTCACTCCCGAAACTCGTGTCGATCGACGGTCCCTTCCGTCGTCGTTGCCCCGCTTCTGGGCGATTCGCATTGAGCGTTTCCTGAATGCCGCCGTTATCCACCGTTCATGCAAAGGCGGGACGGCGATGCTGGTCGAGCGGCCGATCGAGGGGCTGTCGTGCCGCGTCGCAGCGCCTATGAGGCGTCATGCGTATCCTGCTCTCCTGCCTGTTGATATTGGCCCTCGTGCCGGGATGGTCGGGCGAGCAGCGGCTGTCGCTGTTCGAGGGCAAGCCGCAGATGGACGTGTACCGCGTCGATCTCGATCCGCGCGATCCGGCCCGGCGGACGCTGGGCGCGCTGACGTATCTGGGCGGCATCGTGCTGACGAGCCGTCTGCCTGCCTTTGGCGGCTATTCGTCACTGGCGGTGGCGGGCGACCGGTTCCTGCTGCTCAGCGATGGCGGCAATATCGTGCGCTTTCGCATGGGGCCGGATTGGACGCCGCACGGCCTGCATGTCTCCAACCTGCCTGCGGGTCCCGGCACGGGATGGGAGAAGCGGGATCGTGACAGCGAATCGCTGGCCGTCGATCCGAAGACGGGGCAGCTTTGGGTCGGGTTCGAGGGGTATAATCAGATCTGGCGCTATGCGCCCGGCTTTGCCCGGGCAGAGGGTTATGTCGCTCCGCAGGGCATGAAGACCTGGCCGAAAAACGGCGGCGCCGAATCGCTGGCGCGGATGCCCGATGGGCGATTCGTCACGATTTCCGAAGAAGCCAGGGTCCGGCGCAAATCATGGCGTGGCGGCGACGAGTCGCGCCGCAACAGCCGTCAGGCACTGATCTTTCCCGGCGATCCGTTGAAAGGCCATGCCCGCCGCTTCGCCTATCAGGTGTCGCCCAGATATGACGTCGCCGATGCGGCAGCGCTGCCCGACGGGGCGCTGGTCGTTGTCGAGCGACGTTTCCGGCTGCCATTTCGCTTCTCGAATCGGATCATGCTGGTCTCCGCCGACCAGATCACGCCCGGCCGGGTGGCACGGGGGCGGTTGATCGCCGAACTCGATTCGCCGCTGGTCCACGACAATTTCGAGGGGGTGGCGGTGACGCAGGAGGGCGGAGCGACGATCCTGTGGCTGGTGTCGGACGACAACCAGCTGTTTTTGCAGAAGAGCTATCTGCTGAAGTTTCGACTTGATCGTGCTGCGATTCGTTGAGGGGGTAGGGCGTGGACTTCGGCTTCGCTTAGAGTCGAAACGATCAACTCTGCTCACCCCTCCCCTTCAGGGGAGGGGCCGGGGGTGGGGCGCTTCCGCAAGCGAAACGCCCATGGCGATGCCCCACCCCAACCCCTCCCCTGAAGGGGAGGGGCTAAAACCGTGCAATGCTGATCGCTTTCAACTCTCGCCTGAACGGGGATCGGTATATGGGGCCTGCTCCCCCACTCCGTTCCGCCCGAGCGAAGTCGAAGGCGACAGGAATCCCAAACCGCAACGACGAAAACCCGCCGCTCCGGGGAGCGGCGGGCTTCAACCCGTCAACCGACGCGTCGCTGATTAAGCGGCGGCGGCTTCGGTCTTGGCGGCGGCCAGCTTCTTCACGACGTCGCGCTTCAGGCGACGCACGCGCAGCGAAAGCTGATCGTCCGAGGTCTTGACCAGCCAGTTGTCCAGGCCACCATTATGCTCGACCGAGCGCAGGCCGTGGGTCGAAACGCGAAGACGGACGCTCTTTTCGAGCGAGTCCGAAATCAGCGTGACGTTCTGCAGGTTCGGCAGGAACGTACGCTTGGTCTTGTTGTTGGCGTGGGAAACGTTGTTACCCACCTGCCGGCCCTTGCCGGTCAGCTCGCAAATGCGCGACATGATCGTTATCCTGGTTTCAGGCAGTGCCCGGAAAGGCCGCGCCGATACCCCGTCCGGGGGGTGGCGTCAACCGATTCCCCGCAATCGCCCCTGCAATTCACGACGATCAAGCGTGCCAATCGCCGTTGCAACTGCGCCTCGTCGGCTGCGTTGTTACGGCAACGAACCTTTGGGAGCCAGGATCATGCGCGCTTTTCTCGTCCTGTTGGGCATTATCCTCCTGCTGGCCGCCGGTGCCATGGCGATGGGCTGGATCAGCATCGACCAGACCCGTCCGGCGGTCGTCCAGGCCCCGACCTTCCGCGCCGAAGGGCCAAAGGTGTCGGTCGGCACGACCCAGAAGACGGTCGAAGTACCGACAGTCAGCGTCCAGAAGCCCGCCGACAACGCCCAGACCAACGGCCAGTAACCCGGTCACGGTAATCCTGTCGCGGCCCGCACCCTTGCCCGGATGGCGGGCGCGGGGCAGGGAGGGGCGATGTTCCCGCTCCCCGCCCCGATGCGCGCCGCGCTCGATGCCGCTGCCCAGGCGGGGCTGGCGGGCGAGGTGCCGGTGGGTGCGGTGGTCGTGCATGGTGGCCAGATCATCGCGACCGGCGCGAACGCGCCCCGTCGCCTGCACGACCCCACCGCCCATGCCGAAATCCAGGCGATTCGTGCCGCCGCCTTGGTGCTGGGCCGGGACCGGCTGGAGGATTGCGACCTCTGGGTCACATTGGAGCCCTGCGCCATGTGCGCGGGGGCCATCGCGCATGCCCGAATCGCCCGGCTCTATTATGCCGCCAGCGACCCCAAGGGTGGCGCGGTCGAACATGGCCCGCGATTCTTCGGCCAGCCGACCTGTCACCATCGGCCGGAAATCTACGCCGGGATGGGCGAAGCGGAGGCCGCCGGTCTGCTGCGCGATTTTTTCAGCGCGCGGCGGTAAGGGTGTTCGAGAACTATCGACGGTCGATAGCTCTTTTCTTCCCTCGCCCCTCATCGAGGGGAGAGGGGCGCGCAGACTTGGTCTTTGCGAAAGCAAAGGCTTAGAGTTGAAAGCGATCAGCATTGCACGGTTTTAGCCCCTCCCCTTCAGGGGAGGGGTGGGCAGAGTTGATCGTTTTCGACTCTAGTCGGAGCTGGGTGAGGGGTGCTGCGCTCGCTTAGGCGAGCGCGCGAGCCAACGGCTCGCTCAACCCCTCACCCAAGCTTCGCTAACCCTCTCCCCTGTCCAGGGGAGAGGGAAGGAAGGACCAGTGGGATGTCGATCCGCCATTCAGGCCGTTCTCGAACGCGGAAAAGGCCCGGACGGCATCCCGCCCGAGCCCCTTTCCAAAACCGCGAATTGCGCAACGATCAGCGCAGGTCGCCCTCGCGGATCGGCACGATCTTGATCTCGACGCGGCGATTGGCGGCGCGGCCTTCCTCGGTGTCGTTCGAGGCGATGGGCTGCGACTTGCCGAAGCCGCGCGTGCCGATGCGGGCGGGCTGCACCCCGCGCGACGCCAGATAGTCGGCGACCGACACGGCGCGCTGTTCGGACAAGCGCTGGTTATACGCGTCGCTGCCGGTCGAATCGGTGTGGCCATACACGTCGATATAGGTCTGCTTATACTGCGACAGGATGTCGGCGACCTGATCCAGCGTCTGGCGGAACTGCGGCTGCACCTGCGACGAGTTGTACGCGAAGGTGATGCCCGAGGGCAGGTTCAGCAGTAGGTCGTCGCCCTGGCGGACCACCTGCACGTCGGTGCCCGCGGTGCGGGCGCGCAGATCGCGCTCCTGCTTGTCCATATAGGCACCGATGCCAGCACCGGCGAGGCCGCCGATACCGGCACCCAGGATCTTCTCGGTCCGGTCACGACGACCGCCGACAAGATCGCCCAGCAGATAGCCGCCGACCGCGCCGCCGATGCCGCCGATCGCGGCCTTGGACAGACGCTGCTGGCCCGTTTCCGGATCGGTGGTGCAGGCCGAGGTGGCGACCAGCGCGGACAGCGCGGCGGCGGCGAGGAACTTGGCGGACGTCTTCATGCGGATGACCCTTGTTAGTTTGTCGCGTCTCAAACCCCGAAACGCGAACCCGATCGCGCTTGTTCCGCAAGCGATCTGAACGGAACATGACGACGGGAGTTGTCGAAGACCCTTCCGGCCCGCTATGAGCACCGCATAACGATGGCAACGCTGCCCCCCTTTCCGTGGATCGACGTCCTCATCATTCTCGCGCTCGTCGCGTTGAATGGCGCATTCGCGATGAGCGAGCTGGCGATCGTGTCGTCCAGGCGCGCCCGCCTGGAGGCAATGGCGCGCAGCGGGCGGAAGGGCGCGCAGGCCGCACTGACGCTGGCCGCCGATCCGGGCAAGTTCCTGTCGACCGTGCAGATCGGCATCACCCTGACCGGCATCATCGCGGGCGCCTATTCGGGCGCGAGCCTGGGCACGCCGACCGCCGCCCGGCTGGAGGCGCTGGGCGTCGCGCCCGCCACCGCCGCGACATTGGGCTTCGCGCTGGTCATCGGCCTGACCACCTATGCCTCGCTGATCCTGGGCGAACTGGTCCCCAAGCAGTTCGCGCTGCGCAAGCCGGAGCCGATCGCGGCCTTCGTCGCTGTCCCCATGCGCTGGCTGGCGGTCGGCACCGCACCGATCGTGTGGGTGCTCGATTCGACCAGCGGTGTGATCTTCAAGCTGCTGGGCCTGAACCGCGACAATGAGGATCAGGTCACGGCCGAGGAACTCCACCTGATCGTCGCCGAGGCGTCGAAGTCCGGCGTGATCGAGGAGCATGAGCGCTCGATCATCTCGGGCGTGGTGCGGCTGGCCGACCGGCCGGTGCGCGAGGTGATGACGCCGCGCACCGAGATCGACTGGCTGGACTGCACGCTGGACGATGCCGCGATCCGTGCCAAGCTGCTGGAAAGCCCACGCACCCGCCTGCCGGTGGGGGAGGGCTCGATCGACGCGGTGGTCGGCGTGGTGCAGGCGCGCGACATCGCCATGGCGCTATTCCGGGGCGAGTCGCTCGACCTGAAACATCTGATGCGCAAGGCACCCGTGGTGATCGACCGGATCGACGCGATGGACGTGCTGCTCGCGCTGCGCCAGGCCGAGGTGCCGATGGCGCTGATCCACGACGAATATGGCCATTTCGAGGGGATCGTGACCCCGTCCGACCTGCTGGCCGCGATCGCTGGCGAATTCGCCTCCGACGCCGATCCGGGCGAGGCGCCCTCGGTGGTCGAGCGCGACGACGGATCGCTGCTGGTCGCCGGCACGATGGCGGCGGACGCGCTGGCCGACCGGCTGGGCATCGACCTGCCCGACGACCGCGATTACGCCACCGTGGCGGGCTTGGCGCTGGCGGTGTTCCGCCATTTGCCGGGCGAGGGCGAGAGCTTCGTCGAACAGGGCTGGCGCTTCGAAGTCGTGGACCTCGACGGGCGGCGGATCGACAAGCTGCTGGTCAGCGAGGCGTAAGGCGCGAGACCGATTCCGACCGGCTGTTCCGGCGGTCGATGAAGGGCCTGTAGGGAGCGCATGAAGCGTCGTTTTCTTGCTGCATGGGGTGTCGGTGCGGTCCTGGCGTCGATCTATTTGGCGAACGCCTCCGGGATCGCCAATCCGCCCACGGGGCGACCCATCGTCGTTGCGCAGCGAGGCGTTCATCAGCTTTTCGACGAGAACTCCGATGATCCCAATGCCTGCAAGGCGAGGCATATCCAGCCGCCGCATCACCGGCTTATCGAAAATACGCTGCCTTCCATCCGCGCCGCCATCGATGCGGGCGCGGATATCATCGAGGTGGATGTACGCGAGACGGCGGACGGCGAATTCATCCTGTTCCATGATATCGGGCTGGAGTGTCGCACGGACGGAGCGGGGCTCGTCGGCCGGACACCTTTCGATCGGATGAAGGCGTTGGATGTTGGCTATGGCTATACGGCGGACGGCGGAAAAACCTATCCGCTTCGGGGTGCCGGTCGGGGACTGATGACGACCCTGGACGAAGCGCTGCGGACGTTCCCGACGCAGCGTTTTCTGGTGCAGATGAAGGACGGTCGGTCGGCCGGGCCGAACCTGGTATCCTACATCGACAAGCGGAATCCTGATGCGTGGAGCCGCATCGCCTTGTTCGCGGACACCCCGGCCACGATGGCGGCGAAGGCGCTGCGTCCCGACATTCCCGTGATTCATGATCGACGGGCGGCGAAATGCACCCTGACATATGCCGCGCTCGGATGGACCGGCTATATCCCGCAGGCGTGCCGCGACGGCACGATCATCGTTGCGATGAATGCCCGTGCGCTGGCTTGGGGCTGGCCCAGCCGGTTTCTCGGGCGCATGGCGAAGGCACACGTCGACGTGATGCTGATCGGGTCGGTCTTCGGGCTGGGCGCGAACGATTTCACCCGGCTGGACCGTGTCGAGGACCTCGGGCGCGTGCCGGCTGGCTTCGATGGCCTGATCTGGACCGACCGGGTCGAGACGATCGGGCTGGAGGTTCGCAAGCGATGGCCCCTGGGCCGGGACACCATGCCGGCCCGATACGCATCCTCAACCCTTTAGTGCTATATCCCCCGACGCCATGACCCGCGTAAACAGCGGGAAGATATGCTCGACCGCAAAGGTGTGCATCTCGGCCGAGCGCGACGAACAGGCATCTTCGGCGATGACCACGTCATAGGACAGTTCCCACGCCGAGCGTGCGGTCGATTCGACGCCCATGTTCGTCGAGATGCCCGCGATCACCACCGTCCGTACCCCGCGCCGCCGCAATTGCAGGTCGAGGTCGGTGCCGGTGAACGCGCCCCAATGATGCTTCAGCACGACAATGTCGCCGGGCTGGCGCAGATCGGGGACCAGCTCGCTGAATTCCGGCGGGGTGCCCTCCGGCGGCAGGCTGGGGCGGTCGGCGTTGAGGCTGGGCATCGTCTCGGGCGTGAAGCCGACATGGACCAGCACGACCGGCGCGCCCGCCTCGCGAAAGCGGGCCGCCAGCGTCCTGGCGGTCGCCACCACCGCCTCGCCCGATCGTGGCCCGCCCGCATGGGGAACGATGCCCTGTTGCAGGTCGATGAGGACGAGGGCGGTGGTGCGGGGATCGAGCATCGTCATCCCCGCTCAACCGGCCGGGCGGCGGGGCGTTCCGTCAGAGTCGCCCGAACACCGCCTCGAACCCCGCACGGTCGCCTGCCGCGAGCAGCCGCGCCTGTTCCAGCCAGCGGTCGCGCGCCATGCGGCCCGAAAAGGCGCCAAGCTGCGCGTCGAGCGCCTGCGCCTGTGACTCACTGAGCGCGGCCATGTCGCCGACCGTGGTGATACCGTGCTCGGCCAGCTTCTGGGTGAGCTTGGGACCCAGGCCCTTGAGCAGCGTGATCGGATGATCCTCCGGCCGCGCCGGTTCGGCAGGAGATACAGTGGGGGCGGGCGCGGCTTCGGCGGCCGGGCTGGCGGTCATCGGCGCGGCGGCGGCGACCGGTTCGTCGTTCAGCGGTTCGTCCGCGATGACCGGCTCTTCGGGCGCGGCGGGCGTCGGCATGACCGGCGTCTCGACCGGCGCAGGCGTCGGGGCCGGGGGAGGCGGCGGTGCGGCCGGGGCAGGCGCCGGTGCAGGAGTGGGCGCGGGCGCGGGCGTCGGGTGCGCCTTGGGCTCGGTCAGCGAGGCTTCGCTGATCGGCTTGTGGTCGGGCTGGCGCACCGACAAACCGGCTTCCTGTGCATTTTCCTCCACCCGGCGCGCGGCCTGTTTGCGGCGATGCTTCAGGCGCATGCCGACCACGATGATCGCGATCGCCGCCAGCGCGACGATGGCGAGCAGGACGAAATGGATGGTCGTGATCGCCGCCACGCCATCGGGTATCAGGCTCGTCGCCGGTGCTGCGGTCGTATCGTTCATGGCTTCACCCTATTGTCCACCCATTGCCCGCCCATTGCCTCAGGGGTGCGCGTCGCCCCAATCGCTGGGATCAAAGCTCGGTTCCCGCTTCGCGCGCAACCTCGCGCCAGCCGATGTCGCGGCGGCAAAAGCCGTCGGGGAAGCGGATCGCATCGACCGCGCGATAGGCGGCGGCCTGCGCCTCGCCCACGGTCGCGGCGCTGGCGGTGACCGCCAGCACGCGGCCGCCGCTGGCCACCAGTTGTTCGCCGTCCATCCTGGTGCCCGCCTGGAACACCACCGCGCCGGTCGCCTCGGCATCGTCGATCGCGTCGATGGCCCCGCCCGCCTTGGGCGTGCCGGGATAACCCGCAGCCGCCATCACCACGGTCAGGGCTGGATCGTCCGAGAAATCGGGCGCGGGGAGTTCGGCCAGACGCCCCTCGGCCACCGCCAGCATCAACGCCAGCAGATCGCCCTGGAAGCGCAGCATCAGCACCTGGCATTCCGGGTCGCCGAAGCGGGCATTATACTCGATCAGCTTCGGCCCCTGCTCGGTCAGCATCAGCCCGGCATAGAGCACCCCCGAAAAGGGCGTTCCCTCGGCGCGCAGCGTATCCACAGTCGGGCGGACGATGCGGTCGATCGCCTGCTGCTCCAGCGCGGGCGTCAGGACGCGCGCGGGGCTGTACGCGCCCATGCCGCCGGTATTGGGGCCGGTATCGCCGTCGCCGACACGCTTGTGATCCTGTGCCGAGCCGAAGGGGAGCAAGGCCTCGCCATCGGTCAGGACGAAGAGGCTCGCCTCCTCGCCCTCCAGGAATTCCTCGATCACGACCTCGGCGCCCGGCACCGAGAACAGGTCGGTGATCGCGCCTTCCGCCTCGGCCTTGGTGAAGGCGACGGTCACGCCCTTGCCCGCGGCCAGGCCATCGGCCTTGATGACCACGGGCAGGCCGAAGGTGGTGGCGAGCGCGGCTTGCGCCTCGGCCAGCGTGTTGACGCGGACATAGCCCGCGGTCGGGATATCAGCGCGGCGGCACAGATCCTTGGTGAAACCCTTCGACCCCTCCAGCTGCGCAGCGGCCTTGCTCGGCCCGAACACCGGCACGCCTTCTGCGCGGAGCGAATCGGCCAGCCCGTCGACCAAAGGCGCTTCGGGGCCGACAACGACCAGGCCGATATCGTGATCCTTCACGAAGGCCACCACGGCGGCATGATCGGTCGCGTTCAGCGCCACGCACGTCGCATGGGCGGCGATACCGGGGTTGCCGGGCGCGGCGTAGAGCGTATCTAACCCGTTCGACTGTGCCAGCTTCCACGCCAGTGCGTGTTCGCGGCCACCCGATCCCAGCAGCAGGACGTTCATGCCCGATCCTTATCCCTATGACGAAAGTTCGAGGCTGGTAGCCGAGGAGATCGCCGGCGACAACGCGCTCGCGCTGTCGGTGGGCGAACTCAGCCTGAAGCTGAAGCGGATGGTGGAGGGCGAGTTCGGCCATGTCCGCCTGCGCGGCGAGATTTCGGGGTATAAGCGCGCCACCTCGGGCCATGTCTATATGAGCCTGAAGGACGAAAATGCGGTCATCGACGCGGTGATGTGGAAGGGGGCGGCCAATACCTTGCCCTTCCAGCCGCAGGACGGGATCGAGGTGATCGCCACCGGCCGCCTGACCACCTTCCCCGGCCGCTCCAAATATCAGATCGTCGTCGAGCGGATGGAGCTGGCGGGTGCGGGCGCGCTGATGGCGCTGCTCGAAAAGCTGAAGGCCAAGCTGGCGGGCGAGGGGCTGTTCGCGCGCGAACGGAAAAAGCCGCTGCCCTTCATGCCGCCGGTGATCGGCGTCGTCACCTCGCCCACCGGCGCGGTGATCCGCGACATTCTCCACCGGCTGGAGGATCGCTGCCCCACCCATGTCATCGTCTGGCCGGTCAAGGTGCAGGGCGACGGCTCGGCCAGGGAGATTGCGGCCGCGATCCGGGGCTTCGATGCGATCGAACCCGGCGGCCCGGTGCCGCGCCCCGACCTGGTGATCGTCGCGCGCGGCGGCGGCTCGATCGAGGATCTCTGGTCGTTCAACGAGGAGGTCGTGGTGCGCGCGGTCGCCGACTGTTCCATCCCGATCATCTCGGCGGTGGGGCATGAGACCGACACGACGCTGTGCGACTATGCCGCCGACCTGCGCGCGCCGACCCCCACGGCGGCGGCGGAGATCGCGGTGCCGGTGCTGGCCGACATCCGCCTGACCGTCGCCGCGCAGGGGCAGCGCGCCGAGCGGTGCGCGCGGCGCTATGTCGAACGCGGGCGCGAGCAATTGACGGCGATGGCGCGGCTGCTGCCCAAGCGGGACCAGTTGCTGGGGCCGCAGCGCCAGCGGGCGGACGAAGCGGGGGCGCGGCTCGACCGTGGTCTGGAGCGGCGGGTGACGCTGGCGCGCGGCGGGCTGGACCGGGCGGGCGCGGCACTGCGGCCCGCGATTCTGGAGCGGCAGGTGGAGCGCGGGCGCGACCGGCTGGCCTCGACCTGGCGGCTGGTCCAGTCGCTCAACCCCGATCGTATCCTGGAGCGCGGCTATGCCCGGATCACCGCGCGGCCGGGTGGCGAAACCCTGTCCTCGGCCGAGGCGGCGCGGGCGGCGGACACGCTGACCCTGCGCTTTCGCGACGGCACGGTGGACGTGGCGGTGGAGGCGGCCGGGGTTGAGCGGCCTGCTCTCAAAACCTATGACAAGCCCAGGCGGGAGCAGCCGAAACAGGCTGGGCCGGATCAGCCGACGCTCCTTTGACCCCGAAAGAGACCAACATGCTGATGTCGAACACCGATCGCCCCGCGCGGCTTCATTATATGGCCAATGGCTTTCGTGTCCTGTCGCCGGGCGATCACGTCGTCTGCGCGGTGACGGGGCGGCGCATCGCGCTCGAAGACCTGAAATATTGGAGCGCGGCGCGGCAGGAAGCCTATGCCGATGCCGAGGCGACGGCGAAGGTGCTCGGTCCGCAATGAGGATGGGGGGCGGAGTCGTTGCGTTGCTGCTCACCGGATGTGTGGCACCGGCCGAACCCATGGCGGCACCCGCCACCACCCAAGCCCCACGCCCCGCTCCAGCCCCTGTCGCCATTCCCCTGACCCCGTTCCACTGGACCGGGCAGCTCAGCCAGGGCGGCTTGATCCACGGGCAGGCCCCGACCGGGGCGGTGTCAGTGACGCTCGACGGACAAGTCCTGCCGCTGGCCCCGGACGGGGCGTTTTTGGCTGGATTCGACCGTGACGCAGGGGCATCGGCCGAACTGGTCGCCAGCTTGCCCGACGGCCGACAGGTGCGGCAGCCATTGACCATCGCGCCGCGTGACTGGCGGATCGAGCGGCTGAACAGGCTGCCCAAATATCCCGTCCCCGATCCTGAATTCCAGCGGCGGCGTCCCCCCGAACTCGCCTTGATACGGGCCGCCCGTGCGCAGGAAACCGATGCGGAGGGCTGGCGTCAGACGGTGCAATGGCCGGTGACGGGGCGCATCTCGGGCCTGTTCGGGGCGCAGCGCATCTATCGCGGCGAGCCGGGCAGCTATCATTCGGGCACCGACGTCGCGGCCTCGACCGGGACCATCGTCCGCGCACCCTCCGACGGCGTCGTGATCCTGGCGGCCGAGCAGCCCTTCACGCTGGAGGGGCATCTGCTGATGCTGGACCACGGCCAGGGGTTGAACAGCGCCTTCCTGCACTTGTCGCGGATCGACGTCCGCGTCGGCGACCATGTCCGCCAGGGCCAGCCGATCGGCGCGGTGGGCGCGACGGGCCGCGCCACCGGCCCGCATCTCCACTGGAGCCTGCAATGGCGCGGCCGCAAGCTCGACCCGCTGCTGGTGACGGGGCCGATGCCGTGACGTGTTATTCGACCCGTTCGATCCGCACCGCCAGATTGTCGTCGAACGATGCGCGGAAGCTGCCCATGGCCGCCTTGAAGATGCGTACCGACTGACCGACTTCCGGATCGAAACGCGCCTTTTCGGTGGTGCGCCATACGCCTCCCTGTTCCAGCCAGACGGTCCATTGGTCGCGACCATAGCGGGTGAGCCGGACCACCTTGGAGCGGACTTCCCGAATCTCGGGCTCCTTGGCCTCGTCACGACCGAACAGCTGAATCTCCGGCAGGCGCAGGCCGAACAGCGACTGCCGCTTCTGGCGGACCTCGCCGCGGTCGAGCACGACCATCTGTCGGTCATTCCGTGCCTGGGCGAGCGCCGCCGCCGCCTGGTCGAAACAGGCCAACCGCCGCCCCGCATCGCCGATCGTCCGACAGGCGGTGATCTTGTCGATCAGCAACGCCGATTGACCTGTACCAGCCGCATCCTGCGCCGCGGCCGGACCGTTGGCTAGAGTCGCCGATGCTAAGAATATGACAAATATGGACTTTGTCGGTGCTGTTGCAGTCATTTTTCGCCCTTTACCCTTTTTGCCGCCTGACACGTCCTGTGTCAGTTTTGTCACTAGATTGCTAAAAGCTGCGTCATTTTCGCTGTCTGTGCGTGTTAGAATGTTGCCTGATGTCAGAACTATTGCATAAACCTTAAATCAGTCGGTGGCGCACGCATCCCGTGCGAACATCGCCGATCCGCGAAGACGGATGAACAAAAAAAGGGGTTAGAATATGAAGGGAATGCGTTCGCGCTTGCTCGCAACGACGTTCATGCTGGGTGCCTTCACGGTCGGCACCGCAGCCCAGGCGCAGACCGCGCCAGCCGCCGGCGGCAACGCCGACGTCACCACCGCACCGACCACGCAGCAGCCTGAAGGCGGCGAAATCGTCGTCACGGGTTCGCGCATCGCGCGTCGCGACCTGCAGACCGCGGCGCCGATCGCAGTCGTGGGTCAGGAAGAGTTCCAGCTGTCTGGCACGGTGAACGTCGAGCAGGTCATCAACACCCTGCCGCAGGTGATCCCCGGTTCGACCGCGTTCTCGAACAATCCGGGCGGCGGCGTCTCGACGCTGAACCTGCGTGGTCTTGGTTCGCAGCGTACGATGGTCCTGGTCAATGGTCGTCGCTGGGTGTCGTTCGACACCTCGCAGGTCGTCGACCTGAACACCATCCCGTCCTTCCTTCTCGAGGGAGTGGACGTCGTGACGGGCGGTGCGTCGGCCGTGTACGGTTCGGACGCGCTGGCTGGCGTCGTCAACTTCCGCCTGCGCAACAACCTGAACGGCGTGATCGCCGGTGGCCAGTACGGCATCACTGAGCGTGGCGATGGCCGCCGTTATGAGGGCTATGTCGCGATCGGCGGCGAGCTGGGTGATCGTGGCCATGCGACTGTCTATGGCGAATATTATAATCGTGCTTCGATCCTCCAGGGCGCGCGTGGCTTTTCGAGAGTCGCGCAGCAGGAGAATTTCGACGCGAACGGCAATCCGACCGGCCTGTTCCCCGGTGGCTCGTCCACCACGCCCAACGGTCGTGTCACCTCGACCTACGGTTCGTCGGTCTGCCCCGCAGGCAACGTCTTCTGCTCGCCGGGTGCTTTTTTCACTGCCCCGGGCGTCAGCCGTCGTCGTACGCCTACCGACCTCTACAACTATGCGGTCGACAACTACCTGATGGTCCCGCAGGAGCGTTACCTGCTCGGTGGCTATGCGGATTATGAGTTTAAGGACGGTCATACCGCCTATGTAGAGGCGACCTTCGTCAACAATCGCGTCGCCAACGAATTGGCGCCGACCCCGGTGACGGGCACGTACCAAGTCAACATCAACTCCGTGTCGCAGTTCCTGTCGGCCAATGACGTCGCCGCGCTCCGTGCGCTGGATGCTATCGCGACGACCGGCAACACGGTGGGTGACGGTATCGTCCCGCTGTCGGTCCAGCGTCGCGTCAATGAGACAGGTTCGCGCAACTCGCTCGACGAGCGCAACGCGTTCCGCCTGCTGGTCGGCGTTCGTGGCGCGATCACGGATGCTCTCAACTACGACGCGTATTACTCCTATGCGCGTACCCGCAACTCGAACATCCAGGCGGGCAACATCTCCCGCTCGGCATTCAGCGCGGGCCTGAACGGCACGGCGAGCCCGATCAACGTTTTTGGTCCAGGCACGCTGACCCCGGCAATGGTCGATCAGATCTCCATCGTCGCACAGAATAGCGACATGTCGGTGCTGCAGGTGGCCAACGCCTCGGTCTCGGGATCGCTGTTCAACCTGGGCCTGGGCGCTGGCGACGTGGCATTCGCGCTGGGTGGCGAATATCGCAAGATGTCGGCGGAGTTCGTGCCTGATACGGCCCTGTCGTCGGGTGACGTGATCGGCTTCAATGCTGGCGATCCCACCAAGGGCAGCTACAATGTCAAGGAAGTCTTTGGCGAGTTGCGTGTTCCGATCGTTTCGGACCGCCCATTCTTCCATCGCCTCGAACTGGGTGGCGCAGGCCGCTACTCCAGCTACTCGCTGGGCGGCGTGGGTAACGTCTGGACCTATGCGGCCGACGCGCAGTGGGCGCCGATCCGGGACATCACTTTCCGCGCTCAATATCAGCGCGCGGTTCGTGCGCCGAACATCGCCGAACTGTATCAGGGTGCAGCGGTCAGCTTCCCGACCGCGACCGATCCCTGCTCGCTGGCTTCGGCGGCAACCAACGCCACGATTCGCAATCTCTGCATCGCGACCGGCGTTCCTGCATCGGCGGTTGGTCAGAGCAGCACCCAGCTCAACTCGCAGATCCAGGGCGTTTTCGGCGGCAACCCGAACCTGAAGCAGGAAGTGTCGGACAGCATCACCGCGGGTGCGGTGTTCCAGCCGTCCTTCATCCGCGGGCTGACGATCAAGGCCGACTATTTCAATATCAAGGTCAAGGATGCGATCAGCACCTTTGGCGGTGGTCTCGGCAATTCGCTTAGCCTCTGCTATAATACCTTCCAGAGCGTCAGCAGCCCGTATTGCCAAGTCTTCCTTGGCAAGAGAAATGCGCTGGGTCAGTTCGATGGTGAAAACCTTCCGTCGCTGCTGAACGCCAACGTCGGTAAGCTGGAAGTGGAGGGTGTCGACTTTGCCGTGGATTACGCCACCAAGCTCGGTTTCTCGATTTTCGGTGGAGAGCAGGCCAGCCGTCTGAACTTCTCGTTCCAGGGCACTTACACCGGTAAGAACACCCTGACGCCGGTCGCCACTGCGCCCGACTTGAACAACAAGTGCGCGGGAGCCTTTGGCGCACTGGCATGCGGAAATCCGACGCCGCGTTGGAAGTGGGCGAGCCGTGCATCGCTGCTCGATGGCCCGACGACCATCAGCATGCGGTGGCGCCACCTGTCGGGCGTTCGTGACGACGATCCCGACACGACCTACTTCGTCGAGCGTATCCCCGCATATGACGTGTTTGACCTGACCTTCGCCTTCGATGTCACCAACAACATGAACTTTGCGATCGGCGTGAATAACCTGTTCGACAAGAAGCCAAAGGTTCTTGGCCTGAATCAGGAGCAGTCGAACACCTATCCGGGCGTCTATGACGTACTGGGTCGCGACTTCTTCGCCTCGGTACGTTTCACCTTCTAAACCTTCGTTCTGACCCACAAAGGGAGGGGCGGTGGACCTAAGGGTCCGCCGCCCCTTTTTTTGCCCGTGCCAGTCCGGTGGCAAATGGCTGAAGGCAAAAATAGGCCAAAAATATTGTCGCAAAATGTATCAGTGGCATCATGTCTGCCACGTCATGCAATCGATATCATTGCATTGCGTAAGAGTGTATGTCGCATCTGTCATGACGTAACGCGTGGTTACCCGTTGCATTTTTCCCATCTTTACAATGGCGCTGCTCCGTACCAATCAAGCAACATTCGGTTACGGAACGGAAATTCCGTTTCGCGAAGTCAGGTAGACCGACGAGCCGAAATCGGACGTCGGACGGGAAAAGGGGTATAAACCATGACCTATTCGTGGATGGGGCCGCGCAAGCTGGGCCTGTTGGGCACCGTTGCGCCACTGTCGATGCTGTTGGGGGCGCCCGCGCTGGCGCAAAGCGTGCCGGCCGCCAATCAGAACGCTGAAGCCAATGCCCAGGTCGCGCAGGGTGCCGAACAGGCGGATGCGGGCACCGGGGGCGACATCATCGTCACCGGATCGATCATTCGCGGTGCCGATACCGGCGTGTCGCCGGTCTCGACGATCACCGCCGAAAATCTCGATGTGCGCGGCATCAACACGGTGCAGGCGGGCATCCAGGCGCTGGCGTCGAACAATGGCCCGGCGCTGACCAACTCGTTCACCGCCAATGGTGCGTTTGCGAGCGGCGCTTCGTCAGTGTCGCTGCGCGGCCTGTCGACCAACTCGACGCTGGTCCTGTTCGACGGCCTGCGTGCCGCCTATTATCCGTTGTCGGACGACGGCACGCGCAACTTCGTCGACCTGAACACCATCCCCGACGACATCGTCGACCGCGTCGAAGTGCTGCGCGACGGCGCTTCGTCGAGCTACGGCGCGGACGCGATCGCGGGCGTGGTCAACATCATCACCAAGCGCTCGGTAAAGGGCGTGATGGGCCGCGCCGAAGCGGGCATCTCGCAGCGCGGCTATAACGCCAACCAACGCGTCTCGCTGACCGCGGGCACCGGCGACCTGGATGAGCAGGGCTATAACGCCTATGTCAGCGGCTTCTACTATCGCTCGGAAGGCGTCCGCGCGAGCCAGCTGCCCGCGCCTTACAACACGAGTGACGAGCGTAGCATCTGTAGCGATCGTACCAATGTGCGGGTGTGTGGACCCAATAACATTACGAATGGGTTCGATGCCAATGGGCAAGTCACCGGCAACTTCGGGATAAATACGCCGAATTTCTATGTCCTTCCAGCTGACGCTGGTAATACTACGGCGCTTGGCAGGTACCAGCTCCTCAACCCGGCGGCGGGATGTCTGACGGGCACCCTTTATAACCTCAATGCTGCTGAATTGGCGCAGCGGAACGCCACCGCACCCGGCACCGTCTGCCAGGTCGACACCCAGCGCCTGTACGGCAACATCACGCCCGACATCGAGCGTGTCGGCGGTTCGGCGCGCTTCACCGCCAAGATCGGTGACACGTCGGAAGCCTATCTGCAGGTCAATTTCCAGCAGGCCACGACCAGCTATACCGGGTCGCCGACCACGATCCGCGCCAATGCGCCCGCCGGTATCCTGTTCCCGCAATATTCGACGTCGCAGAACCCGACCTCGGCGATCGATCCCAATTCGGCGATCCTGGCGCTGCCGGTCTATGTGTGCCCGCGCACGACGGTCGGCGCGTGCAACGTCACCAACGGCACGCTGAACCCGAACAACCCGTTCGCCGCCGCAGGGCAGGTCGCGCGCCTGGTCGGCCAGCTGCCGAACAGCTTCGAATCGACCAACACCCGCAGCCGCGTCTATCGCGCCGCCTTCGGGATCAACGGCACGATCCTGAACGACGTCGACTATCGCTTCGATGCGACCGCGATGCACACCGATCTGCGCCTCGAGCAGAACGGCTATGTCTACATCCAGCACCTGCTCGATGTGATCAAGGACGGCAGCTACAACTTCATCAACCCGGGCCAGAACAGCCAGGCGACGCTGAACTATCTGACGCCGACCAATATCACCAACGACAGCTCGGATCTGCTGCAGGCGCAGTTCACGCTGGGCAAGGCGATCATGACCCTGCCGGGCGGCGACCTGCGCGTGGCGGTCGGCGGATCGATCTTCTATGAAGCGATCGACGCCCCCAGCGCCAACTCGGACGAGAATGGCCCGACCCAGCGTTATTTCCGCCTGAACGCGTTCGGCACCAAGGGCAACCGCACCGTGTCGTCGGCCTTTTATGAGGTCAACGCGCCGGTCCTTGATCAGCTGACCCTGAACGCCTCGGGACGCTACGACCATTATTCGAGCGGTCAGAGCGCCTTTTCGCCGAAGTTCGGTGCGATCTTCAAGCCGATCCGCCAGGTGACGCTGCGTGGCACCTATTCGCGTGGCTTCCGTATCCCGTCCTTCGGCGAGGCGAACGCACTGCCCACCACGGGCTACGTGACCCAGACCCTGAACGGTATTCCGGCGGAAATACTTCGGCAGTACAGCATCAATCCGGGTGCTGGGCAAATTTGCTCGGCGGCTGCTCCAGCCAATTGCTCGTCCTATATCACCAACTACTCGATCGGCCAGACAACGTTGGCGTCACAGAATCTCGCGCCCGAAAAGTCGCGCAGTTTCACCGCCGGTATCAAGGTCGATCCGGTGCGCGGCCTGTCGCTGACCGTCGATTATTATAACATCCGCAAGACCGGGGCGATTACCACGCCCAACTTGTCGCCTGCGATCGACGCCTATTATGCGGGGACCGCGATCCCCGGCGGCTTCACGGTCATCCCGGATGCGGTCGACGTGAACAACCCGAACGCCACACCGAAGATCGCCTTTGTCCGTTCGCAGCTGATCAATGCCCAGACGATCAAGTCCGAAGGCATCGATTTCGGCATGAACGGCTTTTACGATTTCGGCTCGTTCCGCTGGAACACCAACCTGAATGCCAGCCTGATCCTGGAGCTGAGCACGACGGTGAATGGCAAGCGCCAGACCTATGTCGACACGCTCGGCAACTTCAACCTGACGGCCGGTTCGGGTACGTTCGAGTGGAAGGGCAACTGGGTCAACACGTTCGACTTCGGCGACTTCGCGTTCACGGGCACGGTCAACTACACCTCGGGCTATGACCTGTCGGCCATGGACCAGGGTGACGCGTACAAGGATTGCGGCCAGGCCCCAGCCTATTTCGGCTGTCGCGTGAAGAGCTACATCACCGCGGATGCGAACGCGTCGTTCAAGGTCAACGACAAGTTCACATTCTATGTGAACGTGCTGAACGTCTTCAACCGCCTGCCCCCGGTCGATCCGGTCACCTACGGCGCGTATCTGTACAACGCGGTGCAGGGCGGCGACGGCATCTTCGGCCGCTCGTTCCGCGCGGGCGCCAAGTTCAACTTCTAACCCCAGGGTCCGCTTCGGCGGATCCCACTTGCAGGGGCGGTTCCTTCGGGAGCCGCCCCTTTTTCTTGGGCTGCGGAACGCGATCGGTTGCGCGTATTTCCGGTTGCTGGCGGTGCCCGGATGGTCGAACAGTCGCGACATGGACCTGCCGCCGCTTCAACTCAATTCGTCCCTCGACCCCGATCGGCTGGCGCGCGACTTCGCACAGGACGGGCGGGTTCGGATTCCGGCCATCCTGACCAATGAATGCGCGGCCTGGTGGCATGACCATCTGCGCCAGCGCAGCGACTGGCGGCAGGTCGTGAACAGCGGCGATCGGATATTCGAACTGGACCGCGCCACCCGCCAGGGGATGCGTGCGGAGCAGCGACAGGCGTTGGAGGATGCCGTCTATGCGGGGGCGCGTAACGGCTTCCAATATCGCTATGAGACCATCCGGACGCCTGACGGTGCGGCCGCGCGGGGTGCGAGCGACGATCCACTGGCGGCCTTTGCCCGCTGGATGTCCCAGGGGCCGACGCTCGATCTGTTGCGCGGCATCGTGGGCGACGAAAGGGTCGCCATGGCCGATGCACAGGCGACGGCCTATGCGCCTGGGGATTTTCTGACCGGCCATGACGACGGGGTGCCGGGCAAGAACCGGGTGGCGGCCTATGTCCTGGGGCTGACGCCCGCCTGGCGGTGCGAATGGGGCGGGCTGCTGCTGTTCCACCCTGAACAGGGCGATGCGGCGGAAGCCTGGGTGCCGCAGTTCAACACGCTCAATATCTTCGCCGTGCCGCAACCGCACAGCGTATCGGAAGTAACCCGCGCCGCGCCCTATCGCCGTTATGCGATCACCGGCTGGTTGCGACGCGGGCCTGTCCCGGGCTGAGGGGAGAGGCGAGGTCGGGATGGTTTCCCGGCCTCGCACGGGCTCAGGCGACCGACAGCGCCAGCTTGCCGTCGCCCTCGTCCACGGTGACGGTCGACCCATCCTTCACGTTCCCGCGCAGGATTTCCTCGGCCAGCGGGTCCTGCAGGTGGCGTTGCACCGCACGGCGGAGCGGTCTTGCGCCGTACACCGGGTCATACCCCACCCGGCCCAGCCATTCGCGGGCGGCGTCGGTCAGGTGCAGGGTGATCTTGCGATCGCTCAGCAGCTTGGCGACGCGGCCGACCTGGATGTCGACGATCGGTCCCATATGGCTCTGACCCAGCCGGTGGAACAGGATGATCTCGTCCAGCCGGTTGAGGAATTCGGGGCGGAAATGGCCGCGCACGATTTCCATCACCTGCGGCTCGACGCTGTCGACGCTCTGCCCGTCCTCGACGCTCGCCAGATACTGGCTGCCCAGGTTCGAGGTCAGGATGATGAGCGTGTTCGAGAAGTCGACCGTCCGGCCCTGGCCATCGGTCAGGCGACCGTCGTCCAGCACCTGGAGCAGCACGTTGAACACGTCGCCATGCGCCTTCTCCACCTCGTCGAACAGCACGACTTGATAGGGCCGCCGCCGCACCGCCTCGGTCAGGACGCCGCCTTCCTCATAGCCGACATAGCCGGGAGGGGCACCGATCAGCCGGGCGACGCTGTGCTTCTCCATGAACTCGCTCATGTCGATGCGCACCAGGGCGCTGGAATCGTCGAACAGGAATTCGGCGAGCGCCTTGGTCAGCTCGGTCTTGCCCACGCCGGTCGGGCCGAGGAAAAGGAAGCTGCCCAGCGGCCGGTTCGGGTCCTGCAAGCCAGCGCGCGCGCGGCGCACGGCGGTGGAGACGGCGCGCACCGCATCCTCCTGCCCGATCACGCGCTTGCCGATGACCTCCTCCATACGGAGCAGCTTCTCGCGCTCGCCCTGGAGCATCCGGTCGACCGGCACGCCGGTCCAGCGGCTGACCACGCCCGCGATGTCGTCGGCGGTCACTTCCTCGCGAAGCATCGCGCCCTCGGTCGCGGATTGCGCCTCGGCCAGCTGCTTCTCCAGCTGCGGGATGCGGCCATAGGACAGCTCGCCAGCCTTGGCGAGGTCACCGCTGCGCTGCGCCTGGTCGAGTTCGATGCGCGCCTGGTCCAGCTGTTCCTTCAGCTTCGCCTCGCCCGCGATCTTGTCCTTCTCCGCCATCCAGCGCTGGGTGAGCGTGTGTGACTGCTCTTCCAGATTGGCGAGTTCCTCCTCCAGATGGCCGAGCCGGTCGATGCTGGCCGCGTCGCTCTCGCGGCGCAGCCCCTCGCGCTCGATCTTCAGGCGAAGGATACGGCGGTCGAGCGTCTCGATCTCCTCTGGCTTGGACTCCACCTCCATGCGGATGCGGCTGGCGGCTTCGTCCATCAGGTCGATCGCCTTGTCGGGCAGGAAACGATCGGTGATGTAGCGGTTCGACAGCGTCGCCGCCGCCACCAGCGCGCCGTCGGTGATCCGCACGCCGTGATGGAGTTCGTATTTCTCCTTCAGGCCCCGCAGGATCGAGATGGTGTCCTCGACCGTGGGCTCGCCGACGAACACCGGCTGGAACCGCCGCTGGAGCGCGGGGTCCTTCTCGACATATTTGCGATACTCATCCAGCGTGGTCGCGCCGACGCAGTGAAGCTCACCGCGGGCCAGCGCCGGCTTGAGCAGATTGGAGGCGTCCATCGCCCCGTCGCCCTTGCCTGCGCCGATCAGCGTGTGCATCTCGTCGATAAACAGGATGATGTCGCCCTCGGCGGCCTTCACCTCGTCCAGCACGCCCTTCAGCCGTTCCTCGAACTCGCCGCGATATTTGGCACCGGCGATCAGGGCACCCATGTCGAGCGCCATCAGCTTGCGGTCCTTGAGCGTGTCCGGCACGTCGCCATTGGCGATGCGCAGCGCGAGGCCTTCGGCGATCGCGGTCTTGCCGACGCCGGGCTCACCGATCAGCGCGGGGTTGTTCTTGGTCCGGCGCGCGAGAATCTGGATGGTGCGGCGGATTTCCTCGTCGCGGCCGATCACGGGGTCGAGCTTGCCGTCGCGCGCCACCTGGGTGAGGTCGCGGGCGAATTTCTTCAGCGCGTCGTAACGGTCCTCCGCGCCTGCCGTGTCGGCGGTGCGGCCCTGGCGCAGCTGTTCGATCGCGCCGTTCAGGGCCTGCGCGTTCACGCCGCCCGCCGCCAGCGCCTTGCCCGCCGCATTGGTCGAGGACAGGGCAAGCGCCAGCAGCAGCCGCTCGACGGAGACGAAGCTGTCGCCCGCCTTTTGCGCGACCTGTTCGGCCTGGTCGAGCACGCGGACCAGATCATTGTCGAGGCCCGGCGACGACTGCGCACCCGAGCCGGAGACGGCGGGAATCTTCGCCAAGGCTGCATCGGTTTCGCGCTCGACGCGCTTGGCATCGCCGCCCGCCGCCTGGATCAGGCCGGACGCCATGCCCTGATCGTCCTCGATCAGCGCCTTGAGGAGGTGTTCGGGGGCGATACGCTGATGGCTGTTGCGGATCGCCACGGTCTGCGCGGCCTGAAGAAAGCCTTTCGCGCGGTCGGTGAATTTTTCGAGGTTCATCTGGTCTTCCTGTCGCTTTCCAGGTCAGATGGTGTTGCATTTTAGCAACACAAGGGGTGGGCGGAATTTCCTGTCCGCAACATGGGATGGCCGTTTCGATAACGAAAGGGTCCAAAGCCTTTCCGAATGAAATCCGTGCGTCGCGCCGGATTGCGGTCCGCCGCGCGGGCGCTATGCTCGGACCATACACCTGAGTGGGGAGACTCAAAGATATGCGTATCAAGTCCGTGGCGCTGACCGGCGCCGCCGCCCTTGCGTTCGTCGTGCCGGGGCAGGCCGTTCTGGCCCAGGCCGCGTCGAAGACCGCACCCGCCGCCAAGCCGGCGCCCGTCTCGGCACTCGTGAAGGCGGTCGATATTCCCTATCAGACCTTCACCCTGAAGAACGGTCTGCGTGTCGTCGTCCATACCGATCGCAAGGCGCCGGTCGTCGCGGTCAGCGTGTGGTATGACGTCGGGTCGAAGCATGAGCCGAAGGGCAAGACGGGCTTTGCGCATCTGTTCGAGCATCTGATGTTCAACGGCTCGGAAAACGCGCCGGGCGATTTCTTCGCGCCGCTCAAGTCGGTGGGGGCGACCGACTATAACGGCACCA
>Ga0308156_1000161_pt1 | contig 212251 bp, 185 predicted proteins | sample PhyAR2_FD_201041 | JGI IMG/M metagenome (GOLD analysis project Ga0308156, IMG submission 201041) | Phyllosphere microbial communities from UC Gill Tract Community Farm, Albany, California, United States - DLSL A.R2 | ecosystem: Host-associated > Plants > Phyllosphere > Unclassified | place...
AAAAGTCACAAAAGATGAGCTCAATTTTATCTTAAGTTGATGACTGTAAATGAAAAAAAGGCAAATAGTCTTAAAAAATCTTCGAATTTATTCTTTTGAGACCTTTGATTGTTTTTTAATCATTGTGTTACGATTTTCCTTTGTGGCTTTTGCGGGTAGTTGTGCACTGAGTTTAAACAATATTATAGAAATAATATATTTAATGTGTTTATTAATAAGCATAAAACATATAAAATTAAACTTAATGCATAAAAAAATAATCTTAATGCATATAAACATCATCTTAAAGTATATAAAAGTACGCTTAAAGTGTATTAAAATGAGCTTAAGGTATATAAAAGTACGTTTAAGGCGTATTAAAATGAGCTTAATGCGTAGAAGCATCATCTTAAAGTATATTAAAGTACGCTTAAAGCGTATTAAAATGAGCTTAAGATATATAAAAGTACGTCTAAAGTTTATTTTTAAGGCAAAAATCGTTGATTTTTCCTCCATAAAAACGGATCTTCTATAAAGAATATCTGAAACAGGGTAAATAAGTTTAAACAGGTTTTGCTTATAAAAAACTATTCGGCGTACATTTTAAATCTCCGTATTCCGGAAATTAAATAATTATTTTTCATTTCTAAAAGCAAAAACAGAGAAGATTGCCCCCGCCACAGCACATAATCCAAAGACCCGAAAGCTCTCATTAATCCCCATATTGATGATGAGACTGAAGATAAGGCTTCCCAAACCATATCCCATAAACATCACAAAGGCAAACAGGCCTATAGCAATACCCTTGCGTTCAGAAAGAGTCGTGATGATCGCTGCAAACAACGGATGGGTCATATCGAAAGCCAGGGATAGCGTAGCGATCAGCAGGCAGGAAACAATAAGCGGTAAATGCATGGCCAGCAGAAGAACGGATACCGCACCAACTGTTATCCCCAGGGGAATGATCTTATTTCGTCCGTATCGGTCAGCCATTTTCCCAAGAAACGGACCTGACAGAAGCCCGGGGATTCCGTATCCTATCAGGGCCAGTCCAACGCCTTTTTCATTCAGATGGTAATTGCTGAAAAAGAAAAATCCTGTCCAGGCAAAGATGCCGCTGTGGAACATTGAATTCAGCAGAACGAAAGTTTACGTACGGCGTCCCCGTGGTAATTTGAGGAGATCATAATATTCGGAGATCATTGTTTTAAAGGCTATCGTTTTTGTATTCGGTTGACCGAGGTAACGCTTCCGGTGAAAAAGAAGTACAGCAAGAATCATCAGACCCAAAAAAGCAACCATCCAAAAAAGCATTCTCCAGCCGACAAATGCTGTAAGAAGCGCACCTGCACTTGAACCGAAGGCTGTTCCTGCCGCCATGAAGCCAAAAAAAATACCCAGGGCATGTCCTCTTTTTTCGTACGGAAACCGGTCGCGAATCCAGCCTATCGTAGTCGGTGCCACGCCACCCGCAATAAGGCCGGTCAGCAGCCTGAAGAAGATCAGCTCATCAATGCTTCTGGCAAAACCCGTCAATGCTGTGATGATGATAAACCCGGAAAGAGAGAAAACAATGACCGGAAAACGGCCGTATTTTTCAGACAGTGGAGCATAGAATAAGGTTGAAACCCCATAGCTCAAAAGATAAGCCGGTTCGATAAAGCTCACATACCGCACCGACGCATGAAAATGGCCGGAAAGCTGCGGAAGGATCGGCGCCACCATAAACCCCTGAAAAAAAACAATAAAAGTCCCTAAAGACAATATGACAACCAAAGAAAAATTTGGAGTGCTTTCTAAAGCAGGGTTCATGTTTCTGCCGATATGCTGATGTGTATTCATTTTTTACTTTTTCAATCCGGAGGACAAAATTAAATAGATTACATTTGCAGTACAGGTACAGTTTCGGTTAAAATAAACAATACAGATGAAAGGCTATAAATTTGAGCTCTTCACCGATGATATCGAGAAAAAGATCAGGGAAGGAATTTTAAAGCCGGGGCATAAATTGCCATCGGTAAGAGATACCAAAGATAAATATCAGCTCAGCGGCAGTACCGTACAGATGGGGTACGAACACCTGATCCTTACCGGACTGGTAGAAAGCATCCCAAAATCCGGCTACTATGTGAGTAATACCATACGTGAAAAGGCAGAACCTTCAGGAAAAAAACAATATCCCGTTGTCCGGGATGCCGTTTTCAGCAATCACCTTGCTCTTACCACCACTATCAATAAGGGCCGGAAAATATCGGAGTTCAACGTGGCAACGCCCGGAAATCTCATGATTCCACAGAAACTATTGCTGCGTACCATGCAACAGGTCATCCGGGAAGAAGGATTGAGGCTCCTGCAATATTATCCCGCAGGCGGGCTGACGGAATTAAAAGAGAATATAATTAAACGTGCCGCATTCTATCAAACAGATTTAAGGGCAGACGAACTTCTCATCACCGATGGAGCCTTGCAGGCCCTGTATATTGCGCTTGCCGCAACCTGTGACCCCGGAGATGTGATCGCTGTAGAAAGCCCATGCGTATTCTCTGTATTGGAAGTGATCAAAGTCTTAAAGCTTAGAGTTATCGAGGTTCCGGTAGATCCGATGTTTGGCTTTGACGTTGACTTTTTCAGGGGAGCCTGTGAAAAAAACACTATAAAAGCAGTTGTTGTGACTCCCAATTTCCATAATCCTACCGGTACGAAACTGAGTGACGAGCAGAAAATGATGTTGCTGCATATTGCCCTCCGGCATAATGTCGCCGTGGTCGAAAACGATATTTACGGCGATCTGTATTTCAACGGGCAGCGTCCGGGAACCATAAAAAGTTTCGATGAAAGCGGGCTTGTGCTGACCTATTCCTCTTACGCAAAAACACTTGCGCCGGGGATCAGGCTCGGCTGGCTGAGTGCAGGGAAATTTATGGAACGTGCCGAACAGATCAAATTTGCATTGGGAAGCACGGTTTCTCCTGTCTATCAGGAAACGGTCACCCGCCTGCTCAAGGGCAGCAGCTACGACCGGCATGTACGGTCGTTCCGTATGCAGCTGGCAAAAAATGCCCATCTCGCAATCAATCTCCTTTCTACGCATTTTCCGGAGCAGACATTAATCACAACGCCTTCCGGAGGATATAATCTCTGGGTAAAGATGCCTGCCGGTGTCGATATGAAATTCTTTTACGATCAATGTGAAAAAATCGGTGTACGCTTTACTCCGGGATACACATTTTCATTTTCGCGGAATTTTGAACAGTATTTCAGGCTTGTTTTTGCAGATACCTTTTCTTCCAAAAGAATTGAGGCGATCCGGCAGCTCGGACAAACCTTAAAGTAGCATCTGTACCGTTTATATTTAAATAAATTGTACCCTTATGATTGATGCTGATGATGATACATTTGTTAAAAATTTTATTGAGATGGCGAATATCGTTACAAAATTTGCACTGGCAACAGATGCATCCACGGATGTTCTTTTGGAATTGATTATAAAACTGATCACGGAAAAATTCGTCGATATACTGGATCCCGGTAGGTTGCAGGAATATATCGATACCTATTATAACAGGAAATATTTTGTCAGTGAAATGAACAGCATGTCTAATCAGTGGCTGGTAGTATATGCCGATGATGTGGCTGTCGGGTATGCAAAAGTGACTTCCAGGGGAAAAGTTCCGGCAGTTCTCGGGCAAAAAAGAGCAGTGCGTATCGCTGATTTTTCAGTGCTGAGTGAATGTACGCAATCGGAGATCCGTGAGTCATTATTTGAAAAATGCCTTTCGGTATGCAGGCATGTCGATGGAATTTGGATCAATGAATACATAGAATATCCGTTCATTGATTTTTTTGAAAGTAAAGGATTTGTACGACAGCGGGAAATCAGCGAATTTGACGAAATATCACTGCCATCATGCTGCCTGATCCGTTTAAACATAAAAAATTAGAAATAAAATGATAGAAGCCGTAATCTTTGATATGGACGGTCTCCTGATCGATTCGGAGCCCTTTTGGAAAACAGCAGAAAAAGAGGTTTTCGGAGCTCTTGGAATTGAAGTCACCGAGCCGCATACGTCCTTAACAAGCCGCATGACAACAAGGGAAGTTGCCGAATACTGGTTCGCAGTAAAACCGTGGAATGGTAAAAGCTTAGCAGACGTTGAGCAGGAAGTCGTCGACAGGGTAGGAGAACTTATTGATCTGTACGGAGTGAAAATGCCCGGAGTGGAGGAGACACTCCGGTATATTAAGATGTTGGGGCTGAAAATAGGATTGGCTACAAATTCACCAAAATCACTCATCTCCAGGATATTGGAAAAATTGAACATCAGCAATTATTTCGATGTTGTACTTTCCGCCGATGATGTCGATAAGGGAAAACCGAACCCGGATATTTACCTCAAAACAGCATCCACTCTTTCGGTGGATCCATCCAGATGCATTGTTTTTGAAGATTCACCATCAGGAGTCAGCGCAGCCGTTGCGGCAGGAATGACTGTCATTGCAGTTCCCGAAGAATCTTTTTACAGACATTCGGGATTCGATATGGCTCATATAAAAATCAAAAGCCTTCATCATTTTTGTGAAGAACATACCGAAATATTGAATACCGGAATCAGCTGTTAGAAAATAATTTAATGAATTGATTATTAATTAAATCTCTATATATCAATGATGAAACTTCCTATCCTTACTTATCTGCAGAGCATGATCAGTAAATCATTACTCCCTGAAATGCAGACGCATATGCAATATCCTACCGCCATATCAAAAACGCTGGGAATGAAAATTACCAAAATCAGTCCGGGTCTGCAACCGTAGAAATTGAAACGAAAAAAGAATTACATGGCAATCAGCAGGGTACCATTCATGGCGGGCTTATCAGTGAGCTGACAGATGCGGCGATCGGTACGGCACATTCTACTTTCATAGCAGAGGGCGAATCTTTTACAAGTATTGAATTGAAAATCAATTTCTACCGTCCCGTTTTTGGAGGGACCCTTACTGCTGAAGCCCGTCCGTTACACACGGGCAGAAATATCAGTCATTATATCTGTGAAATCAAAAACACTGAAGGTAAAATGGTAGCATCAGCAACCGGCACCATTATGACATTGTACGGAGAGAAGGCTATCGGGCGCTGATGTCCGGTATTCTTAGGGAGATCTTCAGGTTGTTCGTCGTGATTTCTTATTCAGAAAATAATTTTTTTAAAAGATTTTGAATTAAATTTTATTTTTAAATTTGTCACATGAATTTCCTGAGACTATTTCTTACCATCTATTTCGCGGTACTCACTGTATTGCCGTGCAATGATGTGAAGGCACAGTCTATTTCGGGAGATTCCACTAAAATATCCATCTATACCGGCGATTCCCATTCCAAAGACAAAGGGGATATCTGTTCTCCGCTTTGCATTTGCAACTGCTGCCAGATGGTGGTCGGTTCTTTTAAAATTGTACCTGTTTTAACCTTCCCTGAGAAAATAAAGTCTTACTATTCCGGGAAAATTCTCTTCCAGAAGAATGATTTCGTCTATCTGGTCTATGATCAGATATGGCAACCGCCTAAAATTTAATTTTTATTGTTTTTTTGAAAGCCGGCTTTCAAAATGTGCTGTGATCCATTGCGATAATATTGCATTGTTTACAGCTCTACTTTCGCTGTATACGTCTGTGGTGATGTCCTGGACGTAGTTTGCAGCAGTTTCAATAAAAATTAAATCAAATTTCTGTGTTAGATAAAATCATAAAATTTAGCATCAAGAACAAGATTGTTATTGGTATGATGACCTTGTTGTTGATTATTTGGGGGAGTTGGAGTGCCTCCCGATTGCCGATAGACGCGGTTCCTGATATCACGAACAATCAGGTACAGATCATTACGGTGTGTCCTACACTCGCAGGCCAGGAAGTGGAACAACTCGTAACATTCCCGATCGAGCAGGCCATCGCGAATGTTCCGGATATCGAAGAGACCCGGAGTATTTCAAGGTTTGGCCTTTCGGTGATAACGGTTTTATTCAGGGAAGATATAGATATTTACTTTGCCCGTCAGCTGATCAGCGATCAGTTAAAACAGGCTGCAGAAGAGATCCCCAAAGGAATCGGTACTCCGGAAATGGCGCCGGTAAGCACCGGATTGGGAGAGGTTTATCAATATATCTTACATCCCAAAAAAGGAAGTGAACAAAAGTATAATTCCAAAGAACTCCGTGCCATGCAGGACTGGATCGTGAGAAGGCAACTCAACGGAACCCCCGGAGTTGCAGAGATCAACAGCTTTGGCGGAGAGCTGAAACAATATGAAGTGGCCGTAGATCCTAACCGTTTAAGGGCAATGGGAATCAGCATTACCGATATTTTTACCGCGCTGGAAAAGAACAACCAGAACACCGGAGGAGCTTACATCGATAAAAAGCCCAATGCTTATTTTATCCGTGGCATCGGTATGGTAACCTCTATTGAGGACGTTAACCGTATTGCGGTTAAAAATGAAACGGGAAGCGTGCCCATATTTATTAAAGACGTGGCGAAAGTCGGCCTTGGGCACGCCGTGCGCTACGGAGCGCTTACCTACAATGGCGAAGTTGATGCCGTGGGAGGTGTCGTAATGATGCTGAAAGGGGCAAACAGCAATCAGGTGGTAAAAAGCATCAAAGATAAAATACCGACGATTCAAAAGTCACTGCCGGCAGATATTGTCATCGAACCGTTTTTAGACAGAACCGATCTGGTGGGAAGAGCCATCAGCACAGTCGAGAAAAACCTGGTCGAAGGTGCGCTGATCGTTATTTTCGTACTTGTCCTTTTCCTCGGAAACTTCAGGGCGGGTTTAATTGTGGCGTCTGCTATTCCGCTTTCCCTGCTGTTTGCTTTGGGAATGATGAATGTTTTCAACGTAAGTGCCAACCTCATGAGCCTGGGAGCCATTGATTTCGGACTGATCGTGGATGGAGCGGTGATCATTGTGGAAGCCACGCTGCATCATTTAGGCCTTAGAAAAACGACAAAAATCCTTACTCAGGATGAAATGGATGAAGAAGTTTTCTTATCTGCATCAAAAATCAGAAGCAGTGCGGCATTCGGTGAAATCATCATCCTGATCGTATATATTCCTATCCTCACCCTGGTTGGCGTTGAGGGGAAAATGTTCACACCGATGGCTAAAACGGTAGGATTTGCTATTTTGGGAGCATTGATCCTTTCATTGACCTATATTCCCATTATGAGTGCATTGTTTCTTTCCAAAAAGATATCCCGGAAAGAAACTTTTTCAGACAAAATAATGGGAAGGATTCAGAAGGTTTATCAGCCTCTGCTGAAAAAAGCTTTAAACATTAAATACGCATTAGTCGGTGGAACGCTGGCTTTATTCGCTTTTGCCGTCGTATTATTTGGCAGGATGGGAGGCGAATTTATTCCCCAATTGCAGGAAGGCGATTATGCGTTTCACTGTATCCTTCCGCAGGGAAGTTCGTTGAGTCAGAGCATCGAAACATCCATGCAGGCCTCAAGGATCATTAAGCAATTTGATGAGGTAAAAATGGTCGTGGGAAAAACCGGATCTGCAGAAGTTCCGACAGATCCTATGCCACCGGAAGCCACCGATCTTATTGTTGTCCTGAAACCGCAAAAAGAATGGAAAAGCCGGAAGTCCTATGAAGAGCTTGCCGACGAAATCTCGGAGAAACTGGAAAATATTCCCGGCGTTTTCTTTGAAAAAAACCAGCCGATCCAGATGCGCTTCAATGAGCTGATGACAGGGATCAGGCAGGATGTTGCCGTTAAAATATTTGGCGAAAATCTGGATTCACTGGCGATGTACGCTGATCAAACCGCAAAAGTAATACAGTCGGTAAATGGTGCGACACCGCCACAGATCGAAAGAGTAAGCGGCCTTCCCCAGATCAACGTAAAATATGACAGAACCCGGATGGCAAATTACGGCCTCAGCATCGAAGAGGTCAACAATGTATTGAGTACCGCGTTCGCCGGAAAATCGGCAGGGCAGGTATTTGAAAATGAACGGAGATTCGATCTTGTCGTCCGTTTAGACAGCCTGCACAGAACCAATATTGATGATGTGAACAATCTTATGGTTTCCACTGTAACGGGCTCGCAGATCCCGCTTTCCCAGGTGGCCGATGTCAGTTATCAGCTTGGTCCGGCGCAGATCAGCCGTGAAGCGGGGAAAAGAAGAATAGTGATTGGTTTTAATGTGAAAGACCGGGATGTACAAAGTGTCGTTAAAGAAATTCAATCCAGGCTAGATCGTCAGGTAAAACTGCCTTCCGGATATTATTTTACGTATGGAGGCCAGTTTGAGAATTTGCAGGCGGCAAGTGAAAGACTGATGATCGCTGTTCCGGTCTCATTGTTATTAATTTTTATGCTGCTTTATTTTACATTCCATTCCTTTAAGCAGGCGGGATTGATCTTTACCGCAATTCCGATGAGTGCGATCGGAGGGGTTTTTGCCCTGCTGTTCCGGGATATGCCTTTCAGCATCAGTGCAGGAATTGGATTTATTGCGCTGTTTGGCGTTGCCGTTCTGAATGGAATTGTTTTGATCGGAACGTTCAATCAGCTGGAAAAAGAAGGTGAAGCGGATATTGTAAAACGGGTAATAGAGGGAACAAAGATCAGATTAAGACCGGTGCTCATGACAGCAACGGTGGCTTCACTGGGCTTTTTGCCGATGGCCATTTCTACCGGAGCAGGAGCTGAAGTTCAGAAACCTCTGGCAACGGTGGTTATCGGTGGTTTGGTGACAGCAACATTCCTTACTTTATTTGTTTTACCGATGCTGTATATTATTTTCAGTACACGTTTTAACCTTAAAAATATCAATTCCAGACCGGCCGCAACCCTTATTTTCCTGGGATTTTTATTTTTTGGACAAACTTTGCATGCACAGCAGGAAAATCCGCTGACAGTTGAACAGGCCACCCAAATCGCCCTGGAGAATAGTGATCTTTTAAAATCAAAATTGCTGGATATCAAATCTTCGGAAGCACTGAAACCTACCGCCAATGAGCTGCCTAAAATGAATGTAGACGCCCAGTTGGGACAGTATAATTCAAAAAAGTTCGATCAGTCATTTTCGATTTCTCAAACGATTCCTTTCCCGACATTATTTAAGGCCAGAAAAGATCTTATCAATGAACAAATCAAAGGAAAGGAGATCAGCAGGGAAGTTTCAGCAAATGAACTCGCAAAACAGGTGAGGACCTACTATTACCAGATCGAATACCTCCAGTATAATCAGTTAAAACTGAAACATCTGGACAGTTTATATCATGATTTCATAAGAATTGCAACCGTAAGATTTAAAGCCGGAGATATCAAGAAAATCGAGATTAACACGGCGGAAACTCAAAAAGGCGAGATCGATCTGTTGCTGAATCAGAATGAAGTTTATCTGCAGAATGCTTACCGAAATTTAAAAATGCTGATGAATACTGAACAGGATTTTGATGTTCCGTCCGGTGAAAATTACCATCCGCTGAAAATTGATGATGTTTTTGACAGCTTGACTGTTGTAAAACATCCTTCGGTACAGGCTTTTTACCAAGAAATGAAAATTGCCGAAAAGAATAAAAATGTCGAAAAATCACAGGGCCTTCCTGAATTTTCGATCGGGTATACCAATCAGTCATTGATCGGTTTCCAGAATGTGAACGGAATGGAGCAGTATTTCAATGGCGGAAACCGTTTTCATTCAGCGACCGTCGGGATTTCGATTCCTTTGAGTTCCGGGGCGACGAAAGCAAGGATGCGGTCTTTCGATTATGAACGGCAGATGGCCGAATCGAATGCAAAATTCCAGCAAAAACAACTGGAAACGCAGCTGGAGAACGCCTTAAACCAGTACCGGCAGAATCTTAAACAGTACGAGTATTATGTAAATCTTGCGATTCCGAATGCCGAAAAAATCACCAAAGCAGGTCAGTTGGGATACCGGACCGGGGAAATATCTTACGTCGAATATCTCTTCGCCCTGCAGACCGCAACCCAGATCCAACTGAAATATCTGGAATCCATTCAGCAGGTCAATGAGTCTGTTGTCATCATTAATTCAATCATCAATAAATAAACATGAACACTAAATATCATATCTTTTCAGCAATTTTAATTTTACTCTTTACCGTTAGCTGCGGGAAAAAAGAGGCGGACAGAGAAGCTTCGGAAATTATAAAAACCGGACAGCCGGAAGCAATTCATGAAGAAAAACCTGAAACTATTGCAGCGCTTACCGAAGAGCAAATGAGATCTGTAGGACTCACATTGGGAACTGTCGAGATGAAAGAACTGACTTCCACGATCAAAGCGAACGGCCTGCTCAGGGTTCCAAATAATAAAAAAGCAACGGTAACCTCGCTGTATGGCGGTGTCATCCGGACCATCAAAGTGCAGATCGGTGATTTTGTAAGGCAGGGACAGGTTTTGGCTACCATCAGCAATCCGGAATATATTCAGATGCAGGAGCAGTATTTAACAATAAACAGCCGGATTTCCTTTGCCGAAAAGGAGTATCGGAGACAAAAAGAGCTGTTCGACAATGATGCCGGTGCCAAAAAGAATCTTCAAAGTTCCGAGGCAGAGCTGAAAAGCCTCAGAACTCAGAAAGCCTCTCTGCAAAGACAATTGCAGCTGATGGGAATAAGCCCGTCAAAAGTTGCCAACGGGAATTTACGTTCGGGTCTGGTGATTACCGCACCCATCAGCGGAACGGTAAGTGCCATCAACGCGCAGATCGGAAGCTATGTCGACGTCTCCTCACCGGTTCTGGATATTATTGATAACAGCTCGATCCATCTCGATCTTCAGGTTTTCGAAAAAGATTTGCCTAAAATGAGGGTAGGGCAGATCGTTCACTTTAAGCTTACCAATAATCCAGAAACGGAATATGACGCCAGAATTTACAGCATCGGGTCTTCTTTTGAGAATGACAGCAAGACCATTTCCGTTCACGCCAATGTTACCGGCAATAAGACAGGCCTGATCGACGGGATGAATATCACGGGGATTGTGAGTTTAGACAAAAGTACTACGCCTGCCGTCCCTAGCGAAGCCATTGTTGAAGCAGACGGAAAATACTACATCTTTGTAAAGACGGATAAGAAGCCTCAACAGCATGTCGAAGAAAATGAAAGTCATGATCCGGAATCTGAAAAAGAGAACGAAACGAAAAATAAAGAGAAAAAGGTAAATTTCGAAAAAATAGAAGTGGTAAAAGGATTTTCTGATATGGGATACACTGCGGTCACGCTGGTAAATTCTATTCCCGGCGATGCGAAAATAGTGGTGAAAGGCGCATATTTTGTCAATGCAAAACTTTCTGATGCCGAGGAGCATGAACATTGATGGTGTACTGAAACGAGGGCAGAGAAGGCAGTCCTAAAATATACCGTTAAAAAATGATCTGTAAATTAAGTTAAAAATTTACCTGATAAGCTGTTCCATCTCGATGAGGTTTGAATTCCGGTATTCAGAATAAATATGCGAATGGAAATCATTGAGTTTTTTCAGCAGTTCCAGCAGGTTATTTTTTTCCTCATCATCCAGCTTTCCGGCAAGAAGGCGTGACGTCATGTTTACTTTTTCAATGGAACGGTGGAAATAATCTTCGCCTTTTTTACTGATAGTCAGTCGTTTGCTTCTCTTGTCTGTACAGTCGTTTTTTTCTTCGATCAGGCCATATTCCAGAAGACGTTTGATGATTTGTGTTCCGGTCTGTTTTTCATGTCCGTTTCTTTCAATCAGCTGAATTTTGGTGAGGTTCGGTTCATCTTTCAGCCGGTAGAGATAGGTGAATTCTTCGTTCGCTAATTCAGGAAAATCGTTCAACCCTTTTCTAATCAGTTGTTTCGAATATCTTCCCAGTAGAAGGACCTGTTTGCAGATTTCATTTTCTGTGAAGGAAACCTGGTACTGTTCATTTTTAAAAAGCCTGGTCGGACTTTCCTTTCTGTATTTTTTATCATTCAGCCACAACCGGAAATCCTCGACGGTAGCGCGAGATTTGCAGGCATCAGAATTTTCAAATTCTTTGACCTCATGCAGCAGATCGATGAAAAAGTCAGTATTCATAGCGCAAATTTAATTTAAAAATATGAGTTTAAATTTTTCAGGATTATGCCAGCCTTTTAAATCTTCACACTTGCCATTCCGCCATCGATTCCGAAAACCTGCCCGGTGATCCAGGAAGATGTGCCGGAAACCAGGAACGCGGCCATTTCTGCCACTTCTTCAGCGTTTCCTATTCTCTGTAAAGGGTGTCTTTTTGCTGAGGCTTCTCTTTTTTCCGGCGTTGAGAGAAGCTGGGCTGCCAGATTCGTGTCGGTTAAAGAAGGTGCAATGGCATTAACCCTTATTTTCTGTACGGAAAATTCGGCAGCTAAACTTCTGGTAAGGCCTTCCACCGCATTTTTACTGGTTGCAACAGAAGCGTGGAAAGGCATTCCGAGCTTTGCGGCTACCGAACTGAAAAGAACGATGGAGGCACTTTCAGATTTTTTAAGATTGGGTAATAATTTCTGAATAATTTTCACTGCGCCCAGCACGTTGATCTCAAAATCATTTTTAAAATCATCGGCAGAAAGTCGGTTAAAAGGTTTTAAATTAATGCTTCCCGGTGCATAAACCAATCCGTCTACAGCTTCAGGAAAATCAATTTCATCCAAATTTCCGGAAATGATATCCATCTGGTGAAATTTGATATTAGGATGATTCAGTTCGGGATTTTCCGTTCTTGAAATTCCGGTAATATGGTTGTTTTCACAAAGAATTTTTGCCGTTGCAAGTCCGATTCCTTTACCGCAACCGATGATGACGATATTTTTCATAATGAGGTCTTTTAAATTTTTCTTTTTAAAGCTATGCCGCAGCGATTTTTAAATTGTAACAACTTTAAGTTCGAACAAGTATTATAGTCAGCAAAACATCCAAAATATTTATCTTTTCGGGATTTTATTATTGCTGATCATCCTTTGCCTGCTGCATTTAAAGCGGCTGATCTCCTCACTGCGCTTTTTCATGTGTTTCCGGCTTACTCCCGAATTTACCCTTTTTCTCCAAAGTTTAAAACTCGATTCCTTGAGTTCTGTGCGCATCAGTTCGATCACTTCCGGTTCGCCGGTCCCAAACTGGAATTTTATTGCCTCAAATGGAGTACGGTCTTCCCATGCCATTTCGATGATGCGGTCTATATCCTTTAGATTCAATTCTTTATTTTCCATAATTCATATTGCTAAATTTGAAACTGCAGTTTTTTACTCTGAATTTTTGAATGGAATTGTAATGGGTGCTGTCATTCACATTATTTGAGGGTCAAACGGAGGATTTCGATTTTTTGTTTTTCCGGCATCTCTCGCTGCAATATTTCACTTCATCCCAGTTTTTCTTCCATTTTTTCCTCCAGTTGAAAGGCAATCCGCAGACTTTGCAGATTTTAGACGGTAATCCGGAAGGCATTATTCAGGGCTTTACGAAATTTTTAAAATTGTTAATCATCACATCTTTCGCTTTCAGGTCGTGCATCATGTTGTACAAACCGAAAAAAGTCCGGTTGAGATAAATAAAATGCTTCGAGCCACGGTTGGTATTCATGCCTTTCATATCACTGATTTTGGCATACCGCTGTCCCAGTTCAGCGATTTCCTGAAAAAAGGATTCGTCTGAAAAGTCGAAGGTCTGCCGATTGAAGGGTCGGGTAAAAAGTTCAAGGAGTTCATAGAACAATTTTGAGAAAAATTCCTGTTCCTGTGCCGAATCTTCATCACGCAGAATTTCCAGGGTAAATAATTTCTCACGAAAAATCTCAGGGTTTTTAAGATTTTCTTCTTTTGCCAGTTCAAAATACGGAATGTAAAAATCTTCCGGAATTTCTTTGATACAGCCGAAATCGATAACCAGCAGTTCTTTGTTTTCCGAAACCAGGAAATTTCCCGGATGCGGATCTGCATGTACTTTTTTCAGGATATGCATCTGGTACATATAAAAATCCCATAAGGTCTGCCCGATGTTGTTCAGGTCTTCCTGAGTATTCTGTTTTTTGGTAAATTCCGAGAAGTGGATTCCTGACATCCAATCCATCGTGATGATTTTTTCACATGAATATTCGGGGTAGTATTGCGGGAATTTTACGTGGGGAAGATGGTGGCATTCTTCTGCAAAATGCTGACTGCGTTTAAGTTCGAGGTTATAGTCGGTTTCTTCAAAAAGTTTATCTTCCACTTCCTGAAAATAGGATTCCGAGCCTTCTTTTTTGATGTTGAACATCTTCATGGCAATCGGTTTTACCATTTTCAGGTCACTGGAGATACTTTCTCTTACGCCGGGATACTGGATTTTTACTGCCAGTTTCTGGTCTCCTTTTTTCGCGGTATGAACCTGTCCGATACTGGCGGCGTTCACCGATTCGGCGGAAAATTCATCAAAAATCTCTTCCGGATTCTTCCCGAAGTATTTTCTGAATGTTTTCCTGACCAAAGCGCCCGACAAAGGCGGAACCGAAAACTGGGCCAGGGAGAATTTTTCTACGTATTCTACCGGAAGGATATTTTTTTCCATACTCAGCATCTGGGCTACTTTCAGGGCAGAACCTTTCAGCTCCTTTAGAGAATCGTAAATGTCTGCTGCGTTATCCTGGTTTAGAATTTTTCGCGCTTCATCTTCGTCTTTTGTGATTTTGTTTCCGTAATATTTCAGGTAATTGACGCCGACTTTGGCACCGGCTTTGAGCAGGCTGCCGGTTCGTTCAATTTTCCCGGTAGGAATTTTATCTAATGTTTTCATTCTTAAATTTGTTATGGTGTGCTTTTAGCGTCAATCTCAGGCATAATCAAACAGCCGACAATTAGGAATCAGTTTGTTTTAAACTTTTCCTTCCAAAGGAATTTTCCAAGGTCGACCACTTTTTTCAAGGGTTGGTTTTCCATGAGTTCAAAACCGGTGTCGACGGTTTTTTCCAGGAAAATATCTGTTTTTTCAAAATCCGGGGAGGTGTCTTTTTTCCAGAAGTCAATGGCCGAAACGAGATGTAGCCAAAATGCTTCCTGTCTTGATTTTTCATTGAACCGGCGGATGTCTTCCTTCGCTTTTTCGATAATTTCCCATTCATTGAAATTCAAAGTATTCATGAATTGTTTATGAGTTTCCCGAAGACTCTGAAGCATTCTGATGTTCTGTATTTTCTGGGATCCCAGGATCGATAACACCAGTGAGCGGTTCATCGTAAGGTTTTCAAAGAAAATATAGTATACATTCAGTAATTTTTCTTTGGTGGCCACTTCGTCTGAAGAATTGACTTCTGAAGCGAGTTCCAGGGATTTTACAAAAAGATGATTCAGTATTTCTTTTTCAATCTGGTCGAATCCTGAGAAATAATGGTAAAATTCTTTCTCTTCAAAATTATTTTCTTTTGCGAAGAGATAGACATTTTTAGGTTTTTCACCGTGATTCAAAAGATAGTCGCTGTATAATTCAAATATTTTTTCCTGCGTGATGTTGGCTTGTTCTTGCATGATAGAATTTATTTATCAACAAATTTAGTAATTAATTTTATTTTAGATTTAAATAAAGTATAAATTTGTACTATATAAACCATTTAATTTTTGAATGATGTTAGCAATACAAGCACAATCGAATATACCGACAGATTTTGGAATGTTCACGGTGTATGCCTTTTCAGAGCACGAAGACGACTGGAAACCGCACCTGGTTTGGGTGGCTGAAAATACAGATATCCGTAAGACGGTAAATGTGCGTTTTCACTCGGAGTGCATCACCGGTGAGATTTTTCACTCGAAAAAATGTGAATGCGGCCAACAGCTGGATGCTGCAATGAAATATATGTCAGAGAACGGCGGAATGATCATTTATCTCAGGCAGGAAGGTAGAAACATCGGAATTATCAACAAACTGAGAGCCTATGCGCTTCAGGAAAAAGGTTTTGATACGGTAGAAGCAAATCTGAAACTGGGATTGCCTGCTGACGGAAGAAATTTTGGTGTGGCGGTAGACATGCTTAAGATTTTAGAGGTAAAAGAAATTAATCTGCTTACGAATAATCCGGATAAACTCAAGTCCTTGGAAAACAGTGGTATTGTACTGAACAGCAGGGTTCCGTTGGAAATAGCATCTAATGAGGTAAATGAAAGTTACCTGGCAAAAAAGAAAGATTATTTCGGGCATCTCCTGGAAAATGTATGATTTTCCTTTCAATCTTATTTGAATCAAAGTCAATTGATTCCTGAAACTGAATGTTCAAATGACGTTTCGTATGGCTGAAACAGATTTCTAAAAATTTAAATTTAAAATAATTTTAAAGTTTAGTTGATCATATAAAATAGCTTCAATCCAAAGCGGTTGGAGCTATTTTTCTTTTCTTTGACCGGTAGGCATTTTCTTCGTGATGTCTGACCGTCGATCCTGTTAACTTAACAAATCCGCAAAAAATCTATTATTTAATTTAAAAAATACAATTCCGTTCAATTATTATCAGCATCTTCGTTTAACAAGAAAAGCAGTATTTATACTGACTTAAATTGCATTAATTTCATATAAATTTGGTCACCAGACCGGAAGAATCGCAAAGTGATGTAAAAAAGAAATTTTGTATTGACGGTGATCAATAAAGAATGATCTATAAACAATTAATAATCATGGAGACCAGAAACCATTACCAAACGGGGCGTATTCCGAAAAGCCAGACGAGTAGGGGAATTAAAACAATTACATTATGGCCCAATTTCAACTAGGAATTTCCTTAACTTTTTTGAAAAGAGATTTAGCATTAGTTGTCCAAAGTACTGAAGAAGGAACAGGAGCAAACAAAATTACCACCAAAGAGTATCTGCTTATTCCTACAAAAGTTTCATCGGAAGATTATGTCACCTACGATGATTTAAAAAACGACTTTGATAAAATCTTTGGAAGTGATTCCGGTGATGCTACACAAAAAATTGAAAATCAGTTAAAACAAAACAGTTCAAACACGACTTTTGACATCAATAAAATTCATTTTTATCTAAAGACTGCTTATTTATACAAAAAGGCCTATTACAAAGAAAAAGAAGAGGCAGAAAAAAAGAAGGTCGTTGAGTGTGATAAAAGCGGAAATGAGTTGAATGGTGACAAAGTAGCAAAGTGGGATTATGCCCTGTCAATCAGTATCGACAGCAAAGAATTCTTTTCAGAATTTAGTACCATGTCTATTAATTCCGTTAATTTTTCCATCTGGAATACCAGCCGAGGCGTTGTGAAAAAAATGATGACTTTAGGATCTACGGATGATATCTTTAAACAGTTAGAAGAATCCAGCAAATAAATATGCCCAATATATTTCCCCTCCGGATAAATGCCTTATATCTTGAATCGCCTGAACAGGTCATTGGCCAGGATATCCGTTTTGAAAATGTGCCATGGATGAATACAGAGAATGATGTCTTTGAAAATCCGAATGTACCTTTGGAAACAAATTCTATTATTCCGAGACCTTTTTCGTGGGATAATGGCATTTATCTGGATAAGGGAATCCATCTTCATTTTGTACTGCCGGCTTATTTTAAAAAATTTGACGATCAAGGAAACCTGCCTAAAGCGCCGAACCGCTGGTATATAAAAAGAGAAAGAGGCGGCGAAGAATGGATTGTTGAAAGTGACTACATCTGGAATGTCAACGATCCGAAACTAAACAAAAATACAACGTGTACCTATACGCAGGAAGGGCAGAATCAATTTAGCTTTATCTATACCGGAAGGAGATACAGGCTCGAAGAATGGCTTCACACATCGCATACCGGAGACCATTATTTAAAAAATTTCACGGCACTCGGCTGGGGAAGCTTTTCATTTGACATTCATTATCCGAATTGTAGAAGTATGTTTGGCTTTTACGATGAAGAGGGAACCGGGGACGATGCTTATACGGTAATGGGTTGGGTGGAAGATTCCGGAGAAGCCATCAGTGAATATGTCGTGGCCGGTAAATTCCAGCTAATGCCTGATACAGCAGTTGAACATGAAGAATCATTTGATATCGCCATTGCCAATACTTTACCGGAAACGCTTTCTGCGTTGATTATCAATACAAATAATCCTGATTTATCTAAACACGATCTCCAAAAGCAGGAAGAGCAGATGGCTTCTATGATCAATTTTGATGAACTGAAAGACCTGAACCTGGACTGGATTTCAAGATTGAGGCATAAGCAGCATGAGCAGCAGTTTCATAAAACATCCGGGACTACAAAATACATCCTCAATGTGGTCAGTGCCGACGATGAAGATTCCATCCGGGAATATGATTTTGACATCAACCTGCTGGATTTCGAGTTCAGCAAAGAGGTTGATCATCAGTACCGCAATATACAGGAGAATTTAAGCATTCCGGATCAATCGGAATTATCCGGTGAAGCCATTCTCGCTATCTGGAACGGCATCAGCTTTCCGGAGCTTACCCGCATTTCCTATTATGAATCTCTGGAAGAAGAGCTGGAGGCCATCAACAGGTTCATGAATAATGGTGAACTGGATACTTTCAGGCTGCATGCTAAAATTGAAAGCCTGTACCTGCACTGGTCGACTTACCTGAGCGCTTTATTCTTAACCAAAGATAAGAACATCAATAAGGTTAAAGACGATCTCAGACTCCTGATTTCTCAGATTAATATTTTAAAGGGAAAACTCAAAAAAACCGAGCGCAGGATTGCTGATCTGCAGCTTTTGTTTTCAAAGAAAATATCCGGTTATTACATCAAATACTGTGATTATGCCATCATCCGATTTTTGATGCGGGCAGAAAATTCCGGTGATGTGATTGATCAGGAAGAATTTCAGGTGTTGCTGAATCAGAGGTATAAAACGAAAGTCGTCTTGTCGAAAAAAAGCAGGACCGATTACTTCAGTGCGTTGCCGCCAAGTATCATCATTTCTTCCGCCAAAAAGAATACGGTATTTAACCTGTTTACCAATCCGTCGGAGCTGCCTGAGTCAAAACCTGATCTTTTATTTGATTCAAAGCAAAAAGACACCTATAAAAACATATTGAATGAAATTTCTGATTTTCAGGAAATTAATGTGAACGGATGGCATACGTATAAAGTTGAATGGGAAAGTTTATTCCTGCCTAAAAAAGAAGGCCACTACCTGACAGCGGATAAAAAATTCAGTGAAAACTTTTTACGCGACTCTTATATTTTAGATGAACTTAATGCTGATTTGATAAAAGAATACCGATTGAATGACCTGGCGTACATGCCGAATCCCAATACCTATTACGGGCAGTCTTTTGTCAGCAATACAGTCCAGGAATATGTAAAAGAAAAGCTGGAAAAAAACCTAAACCGGATCGACGAAGCGGAAAATGCGGAGCTGATCGGCCGGATGAATCGTTTTCTGCACAAAATGGAAGATACTTCCTTATTTGAATTAACGCTTTCCGACTTCAATAATCTGATGCTGCAGAGAAGCAATGGCTTATCGGTATTGCCGCTGATTCCCAACGGATTTGAAGACCATCAGGAAATAGCAAACGATATTGAAAGCTTATGTAAAGAATATTTTAACAGCTTAAACCTTTTAACTCCCAACAGATTATCAATTTTTAACCCGTTCAGGAACGGAGCTTTTAAAATAAGCCGGCTCAGGATTATCGATTCTTTCGGGAGGGACAAAATAATAAAGCCTGAGAAAATTTTAACGACCCACGTACAGAAAATCGAAAACAAAGACCAATGGGTCATGCTGCCACCCAGATATCTGCAGTCCGCCGCCCTGAGCACAAGATTTACCGGTACGCTCACCGATAAAAAGAAATCTTCCGTACTCGGCTGGATGGTTCCGGTTTACCTGAACCAGCGTATTGAGTTTTTTGATGCTCATGGGAAGCATTTGGGAGCCATAGATACCGAAGGCCAGTGGGAATCTTCGCCTTTTGATGCAGACCTTGCGCAGGAAAATAAAGAATACAGATCTGTGGTGAAAAACCCACATCTTAAAAGAATCATCCACTGGCTGATTGAACGCATTTGCAAATCGGGTAAAAAAGACGAGTTTATTAAGGAACTCCAAAAAACAATGGAGCATACGTCTCCTGAAGACAGCGCCAATCCTTCGCTGTTGGAAACCATATCTTCCGTACCCGTCGCCATTACCCTGGTTAATATTAATTTATTCACCAAAGGCGAAGCACTCTATGATGTTAATTATTCGGAGAATATCAGCATTAATACATATGATAATCAGAGGAAGTATGATAAAGTGAAAATTCCGATGTCTATCGGTGATCTGAATCAGTACAATGATGGCGTACTGGCGTACTGGCACTACAACCTTAAAGATGAAGACAGGGAATCTGCTGACAGACTGGGCGTGAAATACCTGGAAAGTAAAATTTATTTCAACAATGATGTCATTAAAAAGTTCGAAAATCATTCTTACACCCTGAAAGATTTCCTGAAAGAAAACCCAATTGACGGAAGGGAAATATGGGACACACTTGACAGTCGGGGCCTGATCAGTTCTTCGATCAGTTATAAACCCCAGGATAAGGAAAACCATCTGGCTCTGAACGACACTTTAAATGCCTGCCAGAGATATGTTCTGATGCATCCGAAAGGGAATTTAAATGTTAAAACCGGAATTCTGCCGGAAAAATCCATCAGGCTGCCTTACCATCGAATCAAAAATGCCTTAAAAAGGATTGAGCTGACGTTACTCACCACTCCTGTTTTAACGCCTAAAGAAAACCTTCAGCTGTCCCTGGTTAAAGACAACCGTTACGAATGGTCATGGATCGAACTCGAAAAGAAAATTAAAAGACAACCTTTATCCTCTGCAAACCCACCGGTAAAAAACCGGATTACCCAAAATCTGGCGATCGATTTTAATAAAAATCCGGAGACTGAAAATTATGTACAGGCTTTGTTGTCGGATTTGGAAAATGAAGGCCTTTTGATCAATCAGTTGTCCGCATTTTTCCCGGATGAAAAAATCTACTTTATCAGAAAGGAGGAATTTGACAGGCAAAATGAAACAGCAGGAAATGCAGTACGATCCGGATTTATTAACGATGTGGTGACCGGCTGGATCTTTAAAGAGGAGCGCATTAAAGCCCAGAAAGTTGCATTTGATTTCAATAATTTTAAAACCAAAAAATTTATCGCGCTCAAAGAATTCCTTATCAGAGAAGGCTATGTCATTCCATCTGAAACGAACCTGCTGAATGATGAAGTCTTCTTCATCAACTTTAGCAAAATAAACGAATTGCAATCGAAAAACGAATCTGTTTTGGATGATTTCGAAAAAGAGGTCATGAATCTGCTGGCATTAAAGACTTCCAATAAAATAATTGATCTTAAACAATTATCGGGTAAATTATATGTTTTCAGAACCGGCAATGCTTCCCTGATGGTCAGTGAAGGGTTTAAACAGTCTCTGATGAATAAAAAAATCATTCAGAAGGATGCTTTTTATCCTGATGAGCAGATCTATTTTATCAATGTGGGCGAACTGGAAAAGGTTAAACTCAAAGAGCAGCAGGACGAATATGAAAAAATACTGCTGAAAATGGTTGACGAAAAATCAGATACCATTTTGCAGATCAGTGATTTTAATACGAATTCCGGGGCTATTCCACCATTGGTTTTAAAAGAAGGATGGCTATCCATAAAATCGACTAAATTTTAAACATTATGGCAAAATTATCTTATTATTTTCCTCTGGATAATTTAGTGAGTAACCAAATTATTAACAACTATAAAACGCAGGTTCAGGCAAATATTGAAAATAATCCTGAGGTTGATTTTGATGAGTACAAAGGTTCTTACCTCAATTTCAAGGATAATAGTAAACTGGAACTGACCTTCAAAAAAACAGTCAGCAAAGGTGGAACTTTAATTAATTTCTTTTTTAATTACGATAAGAAAAATAACAACGGCGCGATCAGCCTCATCACGGTTGGGGAGAAAATCCTGAGCGTCATCAAATCGAACAGCAGAAATGCCATCTCTTTCAAAAACAGCATTAAAATAAATGATGCAGACTTTAGGATCAGGGAAAATCACTGGTTCAACGGTTCTCTGTACTTTGACGATGCCGGCGGCCTGGCTCTTTATATGACCGATGAAAATTTTTTATTGTACAGAAAAGCCCTGATCTCAGTGGATAACTCAACTGAAGATCTGAATATAACCATCGGGGGAAACAGCGAAGGTGATCAGCTCCGAATAGCCGATCTGTCGATTTATGGAGACGTGGCAAAAGATGAAGTGGAAAATATCATCAACAAAACCATAGCGCAGCATCTTACCCTTTTGTCGAAATCTACTTTAATCGATACGGTAACCTTTAAGCTTACCAACAGTGCGGAATATGATAAATTAGTCATTGAAAATGAGCAGCAGCCTTTATCTTTCGAATTTTCCCCAGGTGATATGACGCTGGAAAAATATGATCAGTGTGAGGCAAAACTCAAGGTAAAAAAAGGTTTTTTTAAATATCAGAATCCGGAAAATAAGACGGAAGAATCGGGTGATCTGTCTGTTTCTTTCGATCTCAGGAATCAGCAGGCGGATAGTACAAATCTAATGGCTGTATTGGAAGATTTATCGATTATCAACTTGTTAAACCAGGAAAAAGTGTTGGTTCAGCTGGAGATTTACAATCTGACTCTTACAAAAGACGATTTTTCTAAAACCTATACCAAATCTCAGCCTCTTATCATCGACAGAGTGTTTGAAGTAGTGGATCTGCGGGGCGGAAACGAAAGCCCGTTTGACGTTTTTATCCTGGGAAATGATACTTTATATAATGGCGCCGGAAACGAAACACAGACTATCCGGCTTTTAATCAACAACACGACCGACGAAGATGTAAAGTTTTCAGGCAGCAGCGGTTTCAGGATGAGCGGTAATTTCCTGATGATCCTGGAAAGCGATGTGCAGCAGGCTTCTGATACTAAGCTGAAGGAATTTCAGTCTTTTCTGGATATTCCCACCAGTCCTAAGTCAGCCGCTAATGATTTTTTGTGTTTCCAGGAAGAATATGTGTTAAGGAAAAGGGAATCTGTTGTTTTTGAGATTTCCGGATTAAAAGCCAGGCCGTCAACGCCTGCCAATCCATCCGGCGCTTATCCTTTCTACCTGGAATACAGGAATATTCCCGGCTACAGAAACGGAAAAGTACGGTTCTTTATAAAAACAGGTAAAATTTTCTATTCACTTTAAGCACTAACAATATGTCAGAAAGATTATACATAAATGAATTCGATTCTAATCAGGGGAAAATCGACAGGCTCACTTCCGGAAATACCACCATCAATAATTTGGATTCACAAAATGCGGTCATCAATGCATTAACGGCTGATATGATCAGGCTCAAAAATCAAATCGAGATTCTGAGTAATGAATTGACGATTGTAAAGGATTCAAGTGAGCTCATCAAAATAAGTTCTGGGAAAACTGAAATCAGGAATAATTTGTTTGTTAAAAACGAACTGGTTTCTTTACCGGTAGGCACCGTGGTCGCTTTTGCCGGCAAAAATATTCCTGATGGATGGCTGGTTTGTGACGGACGCTCTACTAATGATCATCCTAAATTGAAACAGATCATAGGAGATCATGTTCCTGATTTAACAAATAGATTTGTCATGGGACTTTCCGTAAAAGATAATTCAAATTTAGAATGGAAGAATAAGTATGCGGGTAACTCTTCAATACAGCTACGAGAGGATAATCTTCCTCCTCATGATCATTTGTATACTACTCGGATTTTTAGATTTTCGATAAACTATGGTAATGCATCTGATGGTTTTAGTGGAAATGGAGCGTCTAAAATTCATAGTACCAGTGCTGAAGAGAATACATTTAGCTCATACACTATGGGAAATGAAAATTTAAAATCTTCACCCATCGATATAACACCTACGCATTTTAAGTTATTATATATTATTAAAGCAGAATAGTATTAAATAAATATGTATTCATGGGTCCTGAAAGTTTAAAAACCAATATCCAGCTCGAGCTCAACGTCACGATAAAAGGAGTTGACCTTAAGATTACCGGCAATGTCACCCGATCAGAGGATGATATTTCCGTAACATCGCTTGTTGGCCATCTGCCTGATGTCTCAAAGAATATCTCTAAACTTTTGGAGGATGAAGGCGATACTAAAGATCTTATCATTCCATTTGTCCCCAATGCGCTGAATTTCGGTATTTACAAAGTCTCGGATGATAAACAAAGCCTGACTGCCGTTCAGCTGGGAGCCCGGTATTCAAAACTTAGGCTGAAAGGTGTTTTTTCTGATGAATATAAGCTGTTTTCGGTAGCCATCGCCGAACGGATCAGCTTTGAAAAAATGCCCCTGGTGGGAGAGTATCTTAAGGATTATTCCATTTCTGCGATAGAGCTGGTGTACCTTTCTGAAAAAGAAAAGCCTTCAGCCGGCGAAAAAATCAAATTAGTGAATGCTTCCAGGAAAAACTTTGTCGATCAAAAAATTTGGCTGAACAAAGGAAAACTCTCTCTTTCAAAAGGATTCAATGCAGGAATGATCCTCAGTGATGGAAATGAAAAACAGAAAATCACTTTCCCCGGTTTTGATCTGAAGGGCGTAAAAGTTCCCGGTTTACCCGTACCTGCTCTGGATTCCGGAAAAAAAGAAAATCAGGATCCGGGCGGCAATATTCAGAAGGAAAAGCCTAAGAAAAATCCATTGGTTACGATCCATGAGGTAAAACCATCCATTGAAAAAAATATAATCAGTATTTCCATATCGGCAGATTTTAATGTAGGACCCTTCGGATTACAGCTTGTCGGGTTGGGCATTCAGGTGCCCTTTACGGTCTTTCAGAATTTCAGCGTTGAAAAATTATGGAAAGAAATTCAGTTTACCCTAAAAGGACTGGCAATCATGTACGATACGCCTGGATTCTCGATAGCCGGAGCATTCTTAAGGGAAACAAACAACGGAAATGAAGAATACAACGGTTTACTCACCTTCAGGCTTGGTAAAATTGAGATTTTAGCCATCGGGTCTTATATAAAGACGCCCAGCTATTCTTCACTGTTTGCCTTCGGTTATTTAGGCATTCCGATCCCTGTGGATCCTGCGTTTTATATCCACGGATTTGCATTGGGATTTGGCCTGAACCGGAATTTTGTCATGCCCGGCATCACCGGAATCCCGGAGTTTCCGCTGGTTAAAATCGTTCATCAGGGTGGCTTAAAGCCGGGCGATTCCATCAAAAAGATCTTTAATGATTTAAATCGTTATTTGCCCGCCAGTGAGAATACGTATGTAATCGTGGCAGGAATTAAATTCGATTCTTACAAGATGATTTTTACCACAGGCATACTGGCTATTGCTTTTGGAAATAAAACCTCAATAAACCTCCTGGGCTTATCGACCATGAAGCTGGAAGGAGTGTATCATTTTGAATTTGCCTTTTCCATGCGTGCCGATTTGGATGAAGGAACCTTTTTGGCAAGAGGCCAGCTGACGGACAACACTTATGTATTGTTGCCCCAGCTGAAATTAACGGGCGGTTTTGCGTTAAGGATGTGGCTGAAAGGAGATCTCGCCGGCGATTTTGTCTTTACCCTCGGCGGGTATCATCCCGATTTTAAAGTGCCCGGACATTATCCGGAAAATACCCCGCGGTTAGGATATGGATTTACTTTGGGTTCCGTAAAGTTTTACGGCAAAGCGTATTTTGCTTTAACGCCAAGCTGTATCATGGCTGGTGTGGCGGGCGGTTTGAGCCTGGTACTGGACGGCCGTATCGTTTATGCCGAAATCGGTGTTCTTTTCAGTGCCGATTTTATCATCTCATGGAAGCCATTCTATTATAAAGCCGAGGTACACGTACAGATTTTTGCCAAAATAGTCGTGGATGTATGGCTGTTCAGCATCAACCAGTCTTTCAGCCTTACCGCTAAACTGCAGCTGGAAGGTCCTGATTTCAGAGGTCTGGCGACTTTTAAAGTAGCCGGTTACGAACTGGAGGTAAAATTCGGGAACCATCACAAGCCTGTCGATAAAACATTAACGAAGGACGAATTCATCTCGGCTTTTTTACCCGATGCAGCCAGGATACTTACCCATAATATCACGTCCGGAATCATCAGAAAAATAAAGAATGCCAACGGAACCGAATCGGTAATCGTTAATCCGAAAACTTTTGCTCTGGAGATTTATTCGGAAATTCCGGTGACTGAGATCGCTGGAGATCAGCTGATGACCGGGAAATTTAGCCCTGAAAATATATATCCGGTGTATACGGCATCAGCTCAGCTGGAAAATCAGCTTAGGCTATCGGTGAATGGTGCTGAACATCACTTTTCTTCTTTTGAAAGTTTTCCTGTTTTAAAATCGGTTCCCAGATCGGTATGGAACCATACGAATACAGCGCCGGATAACCAGGCTGCATTATCAGATCCTAAACTGCTGAAAGATATCTGTAAAGGCATCCGCCTGGAATTTTCAAAGATAGAAACTGAAATTCATCCGGTAACGGTCTCTTTATATGACACCTGCACCAAAAATTACCGGGACGATTTTATGCCCGTTGAAATAAAAGAAAAGAATAACCCGGTGAAACTGAACGACAGCATCATGAATATTTTACAAATTCTGGATGAAGATGAAATAGATTATTCCGACCTGGAAAACCATGTTGAGGTCTACAAATACAAAATAAAACCGCTGGGAACCTATCAAATATCTTAAAAATGGTACATGAAGAAATAGGAATTGCTCCTTCACATATCCCCACCGTCGTCTCAGGAAAATATGAGATTAAGACCGGCCTGCACAATAACCTTACGCCTGTCCAGGATCAGGATGTTGTTTTTTATGTAGCCGGCTACACCCATACGATCCCTCAGAATGAAATACTGGCCGTGTATCCTCCGGTGCAACATACGGGCGATTTTGCCGGTACTTTTCCGCATATACAGTTCAGGCGGAGCACTTTGCCCTGGGAGTTCGACTGCCGGTCGGAAATGGAGCGGACGCCCTATATTTTCCTGGCTTTGCTCAAGGAAGATGAATTGGTTTCCGGAGCATTTGAAATCGTGGAAACCGATACGAATCAGTTAAGAGATTCATTAGAAGATGCCGGTGAACCTAAACCGATGAAAATCCTGCGTGCGCTGAAAGATAGCGATGGAGTTTTACCTTCTATAAAGCTTTTACCGCAACTGGCACACGTCAGGGTTCAGGAGCATGATGAACTTAAAGATCTGAATCTTCCCAGAGAGACGAGCATCGTTATCGCCCAGCGGATGGTGGAACCTGAAACAAAATACAGGGCTTTGGTCTGTTATTATTCCGCGGAGGTTATTATTAAAGAAAAAGAACAGTATCAGCTCAACAATTCCGGAGGTAAGAACGAATATCTGGGTACCAATACCTGTGTGGTCTTGTCCGAATGGTCTTTCGAAAGCATCAGTGCCGATTTATACCAGATTGATACGGACAGGCTGAAAAATCACCCGGATTTCATTACGTTTCAAAATGATCTGGAAAACTCAGAGGTTTTGACTTTGGAAGAATTGAAGACAAAGGCAAATCCTGAACTTCTTAAGCTGATCTCCATCAATGAGACCTACCTGAAAGCACGTGAGGAAAGATGGTCGAAATTGCCGGAACCCAGGTCAGTTCATGATTTTGAGCGTACGGAAGAGGCACGTTTTCAGGAAGAAAATAATTACATTCTTGAATATTTAAAATACAATGGTAAAAACTTAAAAGGATATCTCTACGATCTAAAGCTTGAACCTTTTAAGACAAAAATAAACATTCATAACAATGCCGTCAGTAAGTTAATTGATATCGCCAAAGTACCGCTCGAGCACCAGTTGAAAGCAGGCGGCAAAATGGTTTCATGGTATCAAGGGCCTTTTACCAACTGGAATTATTCATTTAACCCTGACACTATGCTGAGCGGGAAAGGGTGGACAGATATTCCCGATCATCAGGATTATCTGAATCTTTTTAATAGCGATACGAAGATGTATGATATGACCTACGCAGCGGCCTGGCAGCTGGGGCGGCTGGTGATCATGAATGACCATAAAGTCCTCCAGGAGCTGAAAAAATGGAAGAATCAGCTGGAACTGCATCATCTGGTACAGGAACAAAACCGGTACAGCCATCTTCCGAACCTGACCACCCAGGCTCCTGATCTTCCGGATTTGCTGGCAGACTATGTGGCTGAAATGATGAAGTTCAGGAATTTTCCCGTTTATTATCTCCTTCCGCACACGGATTTAAGCACCGAAGAAAGCATTAAATATTTTAAAATTGACAATTTCTGGATTTTAGCTTTCCTGTATGGGATTTTCAGTGCCGGACCAAAGCTCGGCATCACCGATTTTGAAGACTATGTTTTAAACAATAAAACGCTTCATCAGGTATTCAATTATACGAAACCTTATTATGGAATTCTCCTGCAGTCCCAAGCCATTAAAAACTGGCCGCATCTCGTGGTGGAGTTAGACGGAACTGCTGATTTCCACTACATAACTGCTATCAATGATACCATGCGTCTGTACGTCACCGGCGAAAAATTTTCCGATATCGGGATTTATCTCAAAAATGAAAATGCCCACTTCGGAAGGGATTATAGCCCACAGGCTGAAAAGTTCATCAGACCGACTGGCAATAGTGTGAAAACAGCAAATGAATATCTGTTCAGACAGCCTAAAGTAGCCTTTAAACTTAGCGGAAGATAGGTGAAAGAAAGGAATGTCTTGCTCCGATGAAATTTGAATTTTATTTCAAACAGAGTTGTTTGTAATGTCTGTCAATTGCATTTTATTTAAAACAGGGTTGTTTGTAATGTCTGTCAATTGCATTTTATTTAAAACAGAGTTGTTTGTAATGTCTGTCAATTGTATTTTATTTAAAACAGGGTTGTTTGTAATGTCTGTCAATTGTATTTTATTTAAAACAGAGTTGTTTGTAATGTCTGTCAATTGTATTTTATTTAAAACAGAGTTGTTTGTAATGTCTGTCAATTGAATTTGATTCAAAACAGTAATTTTATCTAAATCTGTCATTTGTTTAGTAATCACCAGGAATTTATGTGATTTAAAATTTGCTCCTTCGGAGCGATATCTGTGTAGATCAATATCATCATCTTATACCGGAACTCCGTAGGAGTTCTATCTTATCATAGCACACCTATGACGTGCTTGCATTGATCCTATTGCTTTTTTCTACTACAAAGATGCTGCTCTTACGGAGCACAAAAAATTACCTGTTCAATGTTCAGGCGTAAAAAAAGGCTGCCCAAATTTTTGGACAGCCTCTTTTCTATAAACATTGTTACTGTTATTTTCTGATCACTTTCGAGGTATGTACTTTATTTCCGCTTTCAACCTTCATAATATAGATTCCTTTTGATAATCCGGAAAAGTCTATGGCAGACTGGTTTTCATTTTGTAAAACCTGCTGGCCCACCATATTATGAACGGTGATTTTTTTAATTTTTTCAGGTGATTTTATGTATACCAAACCGGTGGTAGGGTTAGGGTAAACCGCAATCTGCGAAACGGAAACCGAAGCCGTGGAAAGTACCTGATCTACAATTTCGGTATCCACCGTATTGGTTACGATCGGAGGATTGTAGTCGAAGAATATTTCAGCCTTATTGGTGAAAATATCTCCTACGACAACATTTGTTTTTGGTTTTATTTTATACGCAATATATCCGTGGGAATTTGGCTCGTCATCGCTTCCCGGAAGATAAATGGCATCAAAAACAAACTCCACATTATTGCCGTTAGTGATTACCGCCCTGTTCGGGTGGCTGTAGCCTTCCATAGTAAGGGTAGACCAGTCCAGCTGATCATCCAACACATTTTTTACGCGTATCCTTTGCGCATGATAATTTCCTGTATTCTGAAAACGGATGACATAATGCAGATAATCGTCTTTCTGGGCTAATGAAATCTGCGGGCCTTCCAGCACCTGAATGTCATTAGGGTCATAAGAACCGACAACGGTTTGCTTTAGGACAAAGCTGTTGTCTGCCGGGGTAATATCCTGAGGAACGTCCGTCGTTGCCGTAAACTCCAGCAGATCCCCGATATTGGTCACAGGCATCGTATTCATCAGGAATCTCGCTTCGATGGTCTTCGAATGGAAAGGTGATAAATCTACATAATTATAATTCAGGTTTCCTGCAGACTGGGAATCGGGTGCCGTGGTAGAGGACACAAAAGTCATTTTTGACTGATTAAAATTAAATACCAGCTGTCCGCTTACCTTTTGAGAACCTTTATTGGAAACAATGATCTTATACACCGTTTCAAAACCGGGCCTTGCAACCTCAAGAGGGTATACCGAAACTTCCAGGTTTTTGAATACCGAATCGGGCAGAAGGCAGAAGTCTGCATTCTGGGTTTCCCCAAGTGCCGTGAAATTCTGTACCTGATTCGCCGGTGACACCGTGTAGTCAGGCAGAGGAGATGATACCGACGTGGTAAACTGACTCTGGTTGGCCACCAGAGAATACGCTCCCGAATCATCCGTAAAAGTAGCGTAGGAATGCTGTGCGTTCTGTGTCTTCACCATAACCATGGAAGCGCCCGTATCCGTTGGGCTGCATCCGTTATTGTCTTCATCAAAACGTACTTTTCCCGAAATTTTATTTTGATAGGAGGCTCCGGTCTCAAACCAGGTAATCATATTGGTTTCGTCGAAGTTCTCTCCCGAGTCGGATCCGGCCGCCAGATCCGGTTTTCCATCCCCATTGTAATCTGCGATGTTAAAAGCTTTTACCCGTCCGATATTATTGGCCATGAGTTGTGCCGGTCCAAAATTTCCGGAACCGAGGTTTTTATGCCATCTCAGTTTTGGCTGCTGAAAAGAATTGGTGACGATATCTTTCACACCATCTCCGTCTATATCATAAGCCGTGATCGACCGTGGATGATTCGCATTTCCCTGAACTAATTTCCTGGTGTAGGTTCCGTTGCCATTATTCTGATACCAGCCCACCAAACTATCCGAGTAACTTACGAATAGAACATCCAGATCACCATCTCCGTCCATATCTTCAGCAGTGACATCTGAAGGATAATTCACCTGGTCTGCAATAATATGAGGTGCAGAGAAATTTCCTGATCCATCCGTGTTTTCATACCATTCTATATCATCACCCATATAGCTGGCCAGGATATCCATATTGCCATCCTGATTCATATCCACGGCCTTTAGTGACAGAATATACTTTGTAGAATTCGGAAAGAAAGTTACAGGAGCAGAAAAGACCCCCGAACCATTGTTAATAAGTTTTACCAGGCCTGTCTGGTAGAAGGCTGAAATTATATCATAATCTCCATCGTTGTCTATATCGGCAACGGCCAGTGCCAGCACGTCTTTGGGAAGGGCATTGGTCACAATCTGTTCGGTGAAATTTCCGGAACCGTCATTTTTAAATAATGAGATTCGGTAGTAGGTTATATTATTTAGTTCATATTGGTATTTTACGACAAAATCGTTATCCCCGTCATTATCTGCATCAAATAATTGGGCAAAAGCAGGGTATATGGTATTGTTGTTAATGACGATCTGTTGTTCACTGAAAGTACCGTGTCCGTCGGTATTCCGGTACCAGCTCATTTTATTGTCACTCCCCGACGAAGAAGATAAGAAATCAATGTCTCCATCTCCGTCGATGTCTCCACTGCATAAAGAATTAAGGCTATTAAGACCATAGGTAAGTACTTTTTGTGAGCCAAAGGTACCTGTGCCCGAATTCTGATACCAGGCAATCTTATTATCTATAGTAGATAAAGAGTACACATCCGTCTTACCGTCATTGTTGAAATCGGCAAAATTGAAATCGAGGATTCCTTTTGCATTATTCGTGATGATATTATCGGGACCGAATGTGCCGTTTCCTAAGTTTTTTCGCCATAAAACATTATTCAGCCAGAACACGCGGTGTACAATATCTTCTTTGCCGTCCATATCGATATCCGCCATCTTCATTCCATAGCGGTTTACATTATAGGCAAATTCATTTGGGCTTAAAACGGCGTTTCCAATGATTGTTTTTGGCGAAAAATTTCCCAGTCCGTCGGTATTCTTATACCAGTGGAATTGTACGGTGTTTCCGTTTTCATAGTAAAAAAGGATGTCCTGATCTCCATCTCCATCAACATCTCCCACAGACATCTGGTTTCCCATAGCACTGCTTTCCACGACTTCTTTCAGCGTGAAAACCCCGTTGCCGTCATTCTTATACCATCTGATCATATAGCCGGCTTTGGTGGTAAGGTCCGGTATGTTATCACCATCGATATCTTTGAAAATAGCAATAGAAGGTCCGCCCGTCCCCGAATAAAAAATGGTAAATGATGTTGGAAAAGTTCCGTTTCCGCTGTTTTTTTGCCATCCGGCTCCTGATATAGTTTGCAGATAAATATCCAGAAAACCGTCAGCATCGATATCTACGATTTGAAAGCCTGAATAATTACCTGTATTTAACTGAACTGGGGCAGAGAATGTGCCCGTGTTTGCGCTTCCGGTCATCATGTAAATTCCGGTGGATGTTCTGAAAATGATGTCTTTAAAACCATCATAATTCATGTCGGCACTTGCTATTTCCAGAATTTCGGATGGATGCGTGTAAATAGGCTGTATGGGCGAAAAACTATTCTGCGCGGTAGAAATGTTTTTCAGCCAGAAGATCTTTCCGTAAGACACAGCCAGGATATCAGTTCTTGAATCATTGTCAAGATCCACATGAGTGGAAAGACGCACCCCGGTAGAATTGTAGGCATCATCAATAACGATGTTTTGTGGAAATGAGTTCTGAGCGTAAGTTAAGATTGAAAAAATTAAAAAATTTAAACAAAATAGATTTTTTATCATATAATATAAAGGTATTATTAGTTTTAAAGTACAAAAGTAATAAAAAATCAGCGTAAAAAATCAAAAGCCAGTAATGTTGTCAAGATCGGTCATCTTACATTGCATTTCAAAAAAATAAAATTTCCATGCAACCTTTTTCATTTTTCATTGTCTTAAACGTAAAGGATTTTATAGACAGGAAGCTTCTCAATCCGGATCAGGAAAATCCCAGTGATGATTTAAAAGAAAAGTGAAAACGGTTAAAAAATAAAATACTTAAACAAGAAGAACATGAAAAAATTCCTTCAATTACTGTGTATTGTTATTATTGCTCTTATCCATGCACAGAATACGGCAACGCGATTTTTTTACGAACTGACCTACCGACCGAACAGAGATTCTGCAAAGCTGGAAAAAGAACTGATGGTCCTGGATATTGATAAGAATCAGTCGGTATACCAGTCCTACGAATTTATCAGAACGGATTCGCTGGCAAATATAATGGTGACCAAAATGATGAAAACAGGGTTAAGTAATGATTTCAGCATGATGGGGAAATCCGGAAACGCAAAGTTTATTCATCAGGTTGTCAAGAATTTTCCGGTGGAAGAAATTCTCTACAAAGAACAGATCTTTATGGATTATTATTCTTATCGGGAAAACCCCGGGCTGACCTGGCAGATCTCGGATCAAAAACAGAAAGTAGGGCCGTACAGCACGCAAAAGGCCACGACAGATTTTGGCGGAAGAAAATGGACGGCGTGGTTTTCTACAGAAATCCCTTTTCAGGATGGCCCTTATAAGTTCTACGGACTTCCGGGATTGATCGTTAAGATCGAAGACGAAGGAAAAAATTATTCCTGGGAACTGAAAGGCAATAAACAAATAGAAAATATTCAGCAAACCCTGTATATGGAAGATTTGATCAAGAAGACAGGACTTTCCAAGGGTACGGAAATTTCAAAAGAGAAGTTTCTGGAAAAATACGAGCAGTATAAAAAAGATCCTTTAGGAAGTATGAAGCAGATGTTTGGTCAGGTCTCATCAGACGGATTTTCACTTTCAAAAGAAATGAGACAGGCCGAAAAAAGCATGAAAGAGGAATTCAATAAAAATAATAACAGTATAGAGCTGCTATAAATAAGTTAAAAAAATACACATCAAATCCCGAAAGTCATGAAATGATGAAAGAAAGATTTATGTAAAGAATTACTGGCATAATTTTATCTTTTTAAAGTTTTTCACTGTATTTTAAATGAATGAACTTTACCAGGATGAATAAAATAAGAACTACCCTCAAGCGGGGAATTACCATTCCGAGTCTGATCTTTATCATTGGCGTATGTTTGGTTTCTGCAATGTATCCGGCTGTTACAGAGAAACTGCTGAACGTGGTCAAAAATTTCATCTTTGTCAATCTCAACTGGATATATGTCTGGTCAGTGACCATATTTGTGATATTCCTGGTGTATATTATGGCCAGCAAATATGGAAATATCCGGCTGGGAAGTAATGACAGCAAACCTGGCTACAGCTTCTTTTCATGGCTGTCGATGCTTTTCGCGGCAGGAATGGGAATCGGGCTGATGTATTTCAGTGTTGCAGAACCGATGCAGCACTATTCGAACGAAATTTTTTCTTCCAAATCTCCCGTTCAAAGAGCTCAGAATGCACAGTTGTACACTTTTTTTCACTGGGGAATTCATGCGTGGGCGATCTACGGCGTTGTTGGGCTGGCACTTGCTTATTTTTCTTACCGTTACCGATTGCCTTTGTCCCTGCGCAGTTGCTTTTACCCATTGCTTAAGGACAAGATCAAGGGAAAATGGGGAAACCTTATTGATGTTTTTGCCCTTTGCAGCACCTTTTTCGGGATCACCACGACTTTAGGGTTTGGTGTGGTTCAGATCAACTCGGGTCTAGCAACATTGCATATTTTACCCGAAACGAGTTTCGTTTACCAGGTTATTATTGTAGGCGTTCTGGTTTCCCTATCTATACTTTCCGCTGTGTCGGGATTGGATAAAGGCGTCAGGATTTTAAGTAATATTAATATCGTTGCAGCGGTGGTGCTCTTGCTTTTTGTGCTGATTCTGGGGCCTACCGTTTATCTCATCGGGAGCTTAACTGAGGGTATCGGAACATACATCAACAGTTTTTTCAGCCTGACGTTCAATACCCACGTTTATGAAGAAAATACCCAGCCCTGGTTTTATGACTGGACGATACTCTACTGGGCATGGTGGATCTCCTGGTCCCCGTATGTCGGGCTGTTCATTGCCAGAATTTCTAAAGGGAGGACGATAAGAGAGTTTATTGCTGCCGTGCTCATTTTACCTACGCTTTTTAATTTTATCTGGATGTCGGTTTTCGGAAATAGTGCCATCTGGTTTGATATGAATGCAGCCAATGGCTATTTAAGTAAAATGGCGGGTAATCCCGACGGCCTCATGTTCCAGTTCCTTGAATACCTCCCGCTGACAAAACTGATCAGTTACCTTGTCATCGCTATTATCGTCATCTTCTTTGTTACCTCGGCAGACAGCGGTATTTTTGTGATGAACAGCATTGCTACAAAAAACGCAAAGGTATCTCCGAAATGGCAGACCGTAGGCTGGGGAGTACTTCTGGCCGGCCTTGCCTTACTGCTGCTCAACGCCGGTGGTCTGGCTGCACTCCAGAGTATGACGCTCATCACCGCTTTACCTTTTTCAATCATTATGCTTTTGTTTATCGTAAGCCTCACGAAAGCGCTGGTGATCGATAAGGGATATTATGACAAAGACTTTTCAACGACGACCGTTCCATGGTCGGGTGATCACTGGAAAGAACGGTTGAAAAGGATCGTTTCATTCAATGATGCACAATCTACCGAACAGTACATCAGCACAACGGTACAGTCAGCATTTGAAGATCTGGTGGAAGAGTTTTCGTTAAATGGTATCGATGCCAGGATTAATGCACAGAATAGTCCGCAACAGATAGAAGTTGAAATCCGGTATGATATGATTAACAATTTTATATATGGGGTTAAAAAGGAATCCAAAATGGTTTCGGAGTATCTTTTAAGTGAAGAAAATCTACCCGATTCCGAAGATGAGCTGGTGTATTATCCAAAATCCTATTTCGGCGACGGCAGGGAAGGGTACGACGTAAAGCTATTTACAAAAAATGAGCTTATCTCGGATGTTCTGAAGCATTATGAACGTTTCGTCGATATCGTTTCCCAGGAAAAAAATAGCATGTTTATAAGCAGTGATTCCAATCACCGGTTTAAATAGATCTATGCAAAAAACTACTGAAAATGTTAAAAAGACAGATAGTTGATTTGAAAATTGCTCATATGAATAATCATTAATAATAGGATTTAGTTAAAATAATCCGTAAATATATGCATATTTGCCAGCTGTATGGTATTAAGTTTTAAAAATATTTAAAATTATATGGTTATCGTATGATTTCGTATAAAATTTTAAAACAATTCCATATATTTATAACAGCTATAAAAGAAGATCATTTTTGTTAAGACTGAGCGAACCTTTAGCAGTGCTGTACAGAAGAAAAGGTGAAAAATTCTGTACCGGACTACCTTTATGTCCTTATTATTAAACTATTTTCAATGCCAAAGAAAAAAATTATAAGAAATCTTCAGATCGGGTTTATATTCTCTTTAGTACTGCTGATCGCAAGTTCTATTGCATCTTATGTGAGTATCCAGAAGCAGATGGACAACAGGGAAAGTCTTTTGAAAAGCAAAGAATCCATAAGCCTGGTGAAAGATATTTTAAATGCCCTACTCGATGCAGAAACGGGAAACCGTGGATATCAGCTTACCGGGCGGGAAAGTTTTCTGGAGCCGTTTAATAAAAGCCTGAAAAATTATTCCGAGCTTGTTTCCTTTAAAAACAGTCTCAATATTAAAGATCAACACCAGGTTAAACTCCTTGACGCGCTGATGTCTAACTCGAAAATGATGATGGAAGGCGACGTCCTGCTTATTGATAAGCGCAGAAAGGGAATAGCAATGACTCCCGGAGAACTGATACAGAATAAAACCGATATGGACCGTTGTCGCGCACTGGTTCAGGAATTTGTACAATACGAGGAAGATCAGCTTGAAATCAAAAATAAAGACCTGAATATATCTTCGAACCTGACTGTTTTATTCATCCTATTTTCTGCCCTGGCAGCCGTTGGGGTTACCATTTTTGTTTATATTCAGTTGAAATCTGACCTGCTTCGACGTGATAAGCTGGAAAAGGATCTTTTTTATACCACAGAAATCCTTGAGGAAACGAATACAGTGGCACAGGTGGGCGGCTGGGAAGTTAATCTTAAAACCGGAAATATTTTTTGGTCCGAGAGTACGAAAGATATTTATAAAATCGATGATGATTTTCAGCCCGATTTTGAAAATACCATCAGATTTTATCAGGAAAGCAGCAGGGAAAAAATAAAATACCTCTTTGACAAGGCTATAAAAAAGGGAATTCCGTTTGATGAAGAATTACAGCTTGTGCGGAATGATGGTGTTACGATCTGGGTCAGGGTGAAAGGGATACCCGAATTTGAAGATGAAGTCTGCACAAGGGTATTCGGAATTATCCAGGATATTGATGCTTTCAAAAGAATGTTTCTGGAAATAAGCCGGAAAGAAGCGATGATGCAGTCATTTGCGACGGATGTTCCCATTCCGCTGGCCATGTTTGATAAAGATCTTAACTATGTGGCGGTAAGCAGCAGATGGCGGAAAGAATTCAATATGGCAGATACAGACCTTATCGGAAACAATCTCTTCACCATTTCTCCCGACATTTCCCTGGAAAGAGAGGAGATCTATATCAACGCTCTTTCGGGGAAAACCTATATTAATGAAGACTTTGCATTAAAATTGAAGAATAGAGAAGAACTTCAACATTATGATTTAAAAGTAGGCCCCTGGTATCTGAATGAGGGTGAAGTGGGAGGTGTCATCGTTTCCATACAAAATATTACAGAAGCCTTAAAGGTGAATGAAGAACTGAAAAATGCCAAAAAAGCAGCAGATCTGGCAAATAAAGCAAAATCTGAATTTCTGGCCAATATGAGCCATGAGATCCGCACGCCTCTGAACGGAGTGATAGGATTTTCGGATCTTCTCCTAAAGACACCGCTTAACGAAACACAGAGCCAATATCTGAATTATATCAACGAATCCGGGGAAAACCTGCTCAGCATTATCAATGATATTCTGGATTTCTCTAAAATAGAATCCGGGAAAATGGAGCTTCTGATCGAAAAAAGCGATGTCTATGATATGGTAAGCCAGGTCATCAATGTTGTGCTCTACCAATCCCAGAAAAAGAATCTTGAACTGCTCCTTAATATTGAACAGGGTTTACCGAATACCATTCTTACAGATGAAGCGAGATTAAAGCAGATTCTGATCAACCTGCTTGGGAATGCAGTAAAATTTACCGAAAAAGGAGAAATTGAGCTGAAAGTAGAAAAATTACGCATGGATGATAAAAAGATCGTTCTGCGTTTTTCGGTAAGGGACACGGGAATCGGTATTCCTGTTGAGAAACAGAAGTACATTTTCAAAGCTTTCACCCAGGAAAACAGTTCGATCAACAAAAGATATGGCGGCACCGGTCTGGGACTCACCATTTCAAACAATATCCTCAAATATATGGGAAGCCGTCTTTCCCTTACGAGCGTTCCGGAACAGGGATCCGTGTTCTTCTTTGATCTTGAATTGCCTTATGAAATTTCTGAACCCAGGGAATATCATGATCTGACCATCAAAAGAGCATTGGTTGTAGACGATAACGAAAGCAACAGGATCATTCTTGAACATATGCTGACCTATAAGAATATTGAATGCAGGCTTGCGGCCAACGGGATGGAGGCTTTAGAGATTCTTTTCAAGGGTGAGCGTTTCGATGTGATCCTGATGGATTACCATATGCCTGTCATGTCCGGGTTGGAAACGATCGATAAAATCGGCGAATTGTTTAATAAGCGAAAAGACGTTTCTCCCGTGATCATCCTTTCCTCTTCTTCGGAGGAAATGGAAGTGGTGACTTCAGTTCGCGAAATGGAAAATGCTTATTTACTGATAAAACCCATTAAATCGGATGATTTATATAAAACCTTACGAAGGGTTTCTCAGACGAGTCTTGTGGAAATTAGTCCGGAGCAGAATCAAAAAGAATCCCACTCATTTGTCGGGGAACCCGAAGTACTTCTGGTAGATGACAATCCCGTGAATATGATCCTGAATAACAGAATGATGAAATCACTGGTTCCCAACGTGCATCTGACTGAAACTGTAAATGGTCTGGAAGCCCTGGACGCGTGCCGGAAAAAGCAGTTTTCCATTATCCTCATGGATGTGCAGATGCCGGCGATGAATGGTATGGAGGCTACACAAAAAATACGGATGCTGCCGGGATATGAAAAAGTACCGATCATAGGCGTTACGGCCGGAAATGTGCTTGGAGAAAAAGAGAAATGCCAGGAAGCGGGAATGAATGACTTTCTTCCCAAACCTCTGAGACAGGCGGATCTCCTCGGGATACTTAAAAAATATATCAGTACAAGCTGACTTGCTGAAGGTTAAGTGGAAATAATATTTAATGATGTATTTACCGGTCAGCTGAACCAGGTACTATTTGGGAAATAATCAACAACATACTTTTCAATGAATAAAAAAGAGAAGGCTATTCCTTTGAATGCCATGACTGATCTTGACCGCATAGGTATTTCCATTGATAGAATTAGTTTTGAGAAAAGTGATTTCAAACACTCCCATCGTGACGAAGGGTATACTTTTCATATGGTAGAAAAAGGAACCGTTCATATAGAAATTGATTTCAACAGGTTTGAGATCCGGGCACCTTCTTTGGTGTACATGCATCCCAGTCAGGTGCACCGTATTTTGCACTTTGAGCATATTACGATCTGTTCTTTGTCTGTAAAAGATGAAAGCCTCAATCCTGAATATCTTACATTACTCGATCAATTGGCACCCACGAAACCTTTATATTTAGAGGAAAAAACAAATTCTACATTTTTAGCCATCTTTGATCTTTGTCTTAATTTTTCAACTCAAAGCAACAACAGGCTGCATTATTCTCTCTTAAAAGATTCCTGCAATACCTTGGTTGCATTTATGATCTCGCAGTTTTTAGGCAAAGATAAAACTCAGGGTAATCTTTCGAGATTTGAAAGTATGGCAAAAGCATTTAAAGAATTACTGGGAAAGAACTACCGCATTTGTAAAAGCCCGGGCCGGTACGCTGAAAAGTTAAATATTTCAACGGCTTATCTCAATGAATGCATACATCATACAACAGGGTTTTCAGTCTCACAACATATCCGGGAGCGGATCATTTTGGAAGCAAAGCGCCTTTTGTATCATACCGACAAATCTGTCAAGGAAATATCTTTTGAATTGGGATACGACGATTATCCCTATTTTTCGAGAATATTTAAAAAATCAACAGGAATGTCTCCCTTGGCATTCCGAAACAAAAACCGCGATTAATCCAATCTTTACGGCGTTTCTTTATTTTTAATGTTTGCGGGGTTTACAAACTTTGCAGCATCATTTAAATAATTAAAAAATGGAAGAAAATAAAAATGTCCTGGTAAGTGGTGCAAGCTTCGCCGGACTTACAACCGCCTACTGGATGAATCAAATGGGCTACAAAGTTGCGATCGTAGAAATTGGAAACCACCTGAAAATGGGAGGAACTCCCGTCGATATTAAAGATCAGACCGTTGAAATTGTTAAAAGAATGGGTCTTTTTGAAAAGATAAAAGCCCACAGGATAGGCCCGGAAAAATGGGAATTCAAAAATTCAGATGATGTCAGCGAGCTGGTCATTAAGCTTGAAAAATTGCCTGATAATGAGTTTGAAATCGAAAGAGATATTTTGTTACAGATGCTGTATGATCTTGTAAAGAATGATGTCGATTTTATGTTTAACAACAGCATAGTCGATTTAGTTGAAGAAGAAGAGGGTGTAGAAGTAAGCTTTAAAGATGGTACCAGGAATACGTTTGGGCTTGTGTTCGGATGTGACGGCATTCATTCGGCAGTACGCAGAATCTGGTTCGGAGAGGAAGAAAAATATGCACATTTTCTCGGCCAGTACTTCTGTATTTCGATTGCAGACAGATTATTGGTGGAAAAAGGAGCATATCATCTGTATGCTGAACCGAACAGAAGCCTTGCCCTGTATGCATATCATCATAAAACGGATGTTATTTTCACCTTTCGACCCGGAAAAGAAATTGACTATGATTACCGTGACCGGGAACAGATGAAACAGATTGTCCTTACCCAAATTCAGGGAATGGGATGGAGGACAAGCGAACTGAAAGACGAATTATTAAACTCAGGCTCTTTTTATTTCGATAAATTTTGCCAGATAAAAATGCCATCATGGACGAAAGGGCGGGTCGCATTAATAGGTGATGCCGGATATTGTGCTTCTCCGGCAGCAGGAATGGGCGGGTCGCTGGCCATTATCGGGGCTATTGCGTTGGCAGATGCTTTCAGTAAGCACCATGGAGATTTTGTCCGTGCTTTTGAAGCCTACAATAAAAACCTTCGTCCATTGATAGATGAGGTTCAGACTGCGGCAGTTCAGATGCTGGATAAGCTTCTTCCGGCAACACAGGAGGAAATTGACCGGAGAAACAAGAATGGCTTTGAGTTTTAGCCCTATCTGTTTATGACAACCAGAATTAAAAAAGAGGGTAAGGTAAAAATGATACTTTTTCAATCGGTATGGATTTTGGTCTAGAGGTATAGCTGGTAAAATCCTGAAATACTGATGGTTCAGGAGATAACCTCAAATAACCCAATCACCAAATCATATTATGAAAAAAGCATCACTGAAAACTATTGCAGAAAAAATGAAAAACCTGGACTTCTGCATGATGGTCACACAGGACGGAAAACAGATCTCTCATTCCAGGCCGATGAGTAACAACGGAAAAGTAGAGTACGACGGCGACTCCTGGTTCTTTACCTATGAGGATAGCCATAAGGTAGATCAGATCAAAATGAACCACCATGTGAATCTCATTTACCAGACAGACGATATGCTCTTTATAGAATGTACCGGTAAAGGCGAAATCATTAAAGACAGGGAAGTGTTAAAAGAAAAATGGATCGACGGCCTGGAACAATGGTTTCCGGAAGGTATAGATACGCCAGGTATCTGTTTAATTAAAGTCAGTGCAAAACAGGTCAGATTCTGGCATAAGGAGGAAGAAGGTGAATATAATTCCTGATTTACAGCAAAGAGAGTGAAATTTTAATCATCAGCTTTAAATCCAATAAAAAATCCCGGCAAAAAAGTCGGGATTTACTAATTCACACAATCATCAGTTAATGATTTCTGTTTTCCTTTAATCACCTTTTTTGTGGTGATGTGGTTTGAGTGACGTTTTGTTCTTAGGCGTCTCTTTATTATCTCTCTGGCGTTTATCTAACTTATCGGTCGATTCCGCAACTTTTTTCGGACCTGGTTTAATTCCCATAATAAGTAATTTAAAGATTAATAAAACATAACAAATCCTTCATATTTAATGCCAACTTATATTTTAGTGTGGTACTATATATGCCAGACCACAAAACATCAGTTTTATTTATGGGGATACCGCCATTCTCTGTTTCAGAATAATTTCCTTTCTGGCGTCGTTTGCAGCTTTATCGTGAGAGACCGTTCTGAGTGGTTTGCCCTCGTATCGCTCATAAGCCGATTGAGAATCTTTGAAAGAAATTTTTTCTACCGAGTAAAAAGACGCAGGAATATTGGCACCATACCATACCTCATCGGGTTTCTGCTTCCAGGTAACCTGGTAAAGAATGGCATTGTCAGGATAGTTGGAATCCTGATGTTTTTTGGCGTAAGTATAAGCAATATCATTACCGTAAAATGTTGATATGGTGTTGTCCTTTGGTTGTATGGAAACCGTGATAGGCTTCATGAGCAGAGGATTTTCTTTTAATTCATCGTTTTGCTTCAATGAAGCAGACAGATTTATCGTATTCTCAGCAGGTTTTGAACATGAAATGATGAGTGCAGCACTGAAAAGAGCCATAATAATATTTTTCATTTCTGGATTTTTTTAAGTTGGGAAATCAGATATAGGGGTGAAGTAAATACATGGTCCTGTTTTTCCATGGGTTTATGGCATTCTACGCATTCTTTATCGAAAGTTGGCGATTCTCCGTAAGGTTTCAGGTCATTTCCTTTCCATCGTCCCCAGCCCCAACCTTTGGAGTTGGCGTATTTCCCGGCATTTTTTACCATAAATTCCACTTGGATAAATTCTCCTGCGACAATACTGCCGTCGTCCTGTATTTGCTGTTTCCAGGCAGCTTTTGCAAACACTGTTCCGTCGGGCCACGGATTGGTTTGCTTTTCCTGAATGGCTTTTACCGCAATTTCATTACCGAAAATAATACGCATGGTTCCATTGTCAAAACGATCGGTCGTGCTGATCGCTTTCCAGTTCCTGTAGTCTGGAATATACTGCAGCCCATTCGGTGAAGGCTTAATTCCGGAATGCTGCAGACTTCCGTTGATGAATAACCGGTATTGTTTTTCAGCTAACCTGATCTGTGAGCTGTCGGCAGTTTTTTTCGGAGAAAGTGTTAAAGCATAGTTCTTTAAAACCATGATCTGATTTTGATCCAGCTTTGCAGAAGGATGAACTGCCGCATAGGCCGGAACAGGCATTTCGCCGGACAGAATCTTATTGACCGAGTAAAAGATCATTGCATTTTGCTGAGCTTTCGGCCAGGAAGCCCATTTCGAAAAATCCAATGCTTCCCGTCCTTCTTTGATGTGAGCACTAACCATGAAATTGGCAGGAGTAATTTTATCATACCATCTGAGATTAACTTCTGAAGAATGGCAGTCGAAGCAGGATGATCTTAAAATAGCATTTACCTCTTTGGGAACATGGGCAAGATCAGGAGTTCTTGTTCCGTGATCGATCTTGGGCCGGAAAAACTGCAGTCCGATGAAGGCCGCCAATAAGATCAAAAGAATTTTATTTCTGTTTTTCATCTTAAAAAGATTATAGGTTAAGTATCAGTCAAAGTTATATATAATCAGTAAGTTAAGATGTGGAAATGTTTCTGAAAGGGAAAAAATATAGGATAAAAAGGAATATATGCCTGTAAATAATTTTAGTATTTTTGAAACAGATAAGGGGGAATTATTTAAATGAAAAAAATCAGACTTTACACCATCACTTTTTTAGCGGTCGGTCTTGTTACTTTGCTGATCAGTTTTTTTTCTTTTCAGTTTCTGTACAAATCATCGAAAAGAGAGCTTTTCAACAGTAAGCTTGAGGCAGGAAAAAGAGAATCGAGGGAAATTGGCAAGTTGTTGGAGTTGCAGCTGAAAAGCGGTCTCTCAGAACAGCAGGTCATCACGAACCTTCAGAACAGTATTGCCAATACCGATACCCAAAGCGGATTTATCTGCATGTACAATCAAAAAGGCATCGAACTCTGCCACCCCAATCCCGAACTTGTCGGACAGGTCATCCGTAAAAATAACTCGGACTTTACTTCTGATGGATCCGGTTCCGATTTTGCTGATATCTTAAATGTAGGAAAAGAAACGACCGGTGTCCGGATTTTCAGTGCAAACCCAAATCGTTCTTCTGAAATAGTGAGTGTGTATCCCGTGTCGGGAAGTGACTGGATGCTGGCCTCTCATGCTAATATCAGTGTGATTGAGCGGGAGATTTCAGAGCTTTATCTCAGGTTTTTACTAATTTTTATTGTGGCAACACTGGTCATTTTAGGCATTAGTTTTTTCCTGATCCGGATGATTTATAAAAAATACGAAAGCGACAAGGAGCAACAGCTCAATAATCTCAACAATGAAGTCAATGTACTTACAGCAATGAATACCCGGCTGAAGCTCATTCAGAACAATGCAGGCGCTCATCAGCAAGATCCTGTCAGTGAAACTGCCGAAAACACGAAGAAAAGAATCATTACCTATCACAAAGATGAGCTTATTTCCTTAGAGACAACCGAAATTGCATATATTTTTCTGGACAATAGCATCGTTTATATCAGAACGCATTCAGGTAATCAGTATTCGATAAATTCAAGCCTGGATGAGTTGACTGCAATGCTGGATCCCTTTAAATTTTACAGGGCAAATAGGCAGTATAGCATTAACATCAGCGCTGTGAAAAATATTCTGGTCTATGGAAAAAACCAGCTTAAAATTGTTGTTGTACCGAAGAGTGAAGAAGATATTCTTATCAGCAAAAATAGGGTAGCGGAATTTAAGAAATGGCTTGAACAATAATGTACAGGATGAAGAAATGTTTTCCCAATCCGGTATCTGCAAAGATTATTAGTGTTTTAAATTTTAGCCAAATATTTAATGGCACTCTCCGTCTGTCGTACAGCTTTTTCCCTGGATGGTTTCCAGGATTGTCTGTGGATTTTCTTTCTGCCATTCGGAAAAAGACTTTGTAAGGGTTTGCAGAATGTCATTAGGTTGCTGTGCCCCTGCTATGGCGTATTTGCGGTTGATCACAAAAAAAGGAACACCTTTGGCACCTAAATTCTGTGCTTCGCGGCTGTCAGTCTCTACTTTCTGTACATACAAGGGATCTGTGAGGGCGGTATTAACATCCATTTCCGATAAACCGATTTCTTTGCCCAGCCCAACAAGAGTTGCCTGGTTATTGAGGTTTTTACCTTTTGTGAAGTAGGCATAAAACAAAGTTTCTTCTGCTTTTTCACCCAATCCTTTGGTTTTGGCCAATTGTATGATGCGGTGTCCCTTCATCGAATTGGTGACCAAAGCTTTATCAAGATTATAGTCAAGGCCTACACTTTTGGCATATTGTATGAGGTCCTGATGCCTCTTTTTTGACTGCTCATAGCTTAAACCTTTCCGGTCCGCCACAAACATGTACATATCATCCTGGTATTTTGGAACTTCGGGCATAGAAGGGTCAAGCTGAAAACTTTTCCATTCCAGTTCTACAAGGTCTTTATTGGGAAACTGAGCCAAAGCTTTCTCGAAATTCCGTTTTCCGATATAGCAGAACGGACACATAATATCCGACCATATTTCAATTTTCATTTTATTTTCCATTGCCATATTTTTTGTTTTTGTTAATTTTTTTTGAGGCTTTTCCTGACCGCAAGCCATGAAGAAGACTAATAAGAAGATGGTTGCCAGTGAATTATTTTTCATAATTCAGTTTCCGGAAATAATAATAGGATACCGCAAGGAATGCAAACGGAACCAGCGGGGCCACACCTTTTACAAAACCATCGACAATGCCGTGTGCCAGGCTTGCCGACAACAAGAGGATTCCAAAGCCCACATAAGCCCATTCTTTGAACATCGTCGGAATGGCAGGAACCAGAATCACGATTGCTCCCACGATTTTAAGGATGTCCAGTTCAAGTGGGAAATAATCAGGAAACTGCAAGCTTTTCGTCGTTCGGATGAGGTATTCTCTTGGTGCGAAATAGGAAGGAAGGATTATCAGAGCCATGGTGAGTCCGTTGATGATCCAGTAGATGCGTTTTGCCTTTTTATCTGGGTGCTGTGCGAAGTCGATTTGTTTTGTCATTTTTAAAAGATTAATGGTTAAAAAATTTGTCTGATGTTTTTAATGATACAAAATTACGTACATTTGCTTACATTTTGTAAGCAGTTACCCAAATGTAAGCAGTTACCTTAAAGTAAGCAATATGACAGATCAATTTCCTGAAAGTACCAAAACCGAATGCCTGGCACGGATGCTGACCGTACGCGATGCCCTTGACGTCATCAGCGGCAAATGGAAAATCCTCATCATTATTTCCATTATGAGCGGCCATAAACGCTTCAGGGAAATAGAAAGGAGCATTCCGAAAATTTCCTCAAAAGTTCTCGCCAAAGAACTGAAAGACCTGGAAGAACACCAGCTCATCAAACGCACCGTTTATGATGAATCGCCTGTATTGGTAGAATACACGGCCACAGATTACGTTTTTACACTGGAAAAAGTAATAGAGGAACTTCACAACTGGGGCGCCAATCACAGGAAAAAGATTTTAGGTCAGTGAAACTTAAATCAAGAAAGATTCATGAAAAGTCATCTGTTTTACGACAAGTGTACTGTTCAATGCGGATTAATAAATTAAGATATAATTAATTGAAATTGAAATAATTAAATTAAAAATATTCTGAAGAATAATTTTGATATATTGCAAATATTGGAAACTTAATCTGTTTTAAAAGCTACCCAATTTGATGGCCACTTTCAGATCAGTATCGACTAATTCATATTTATCTTTTAAATCTCTGGTAAATAATCAGGATAACAATAACTGAAAGAATTCCGATGAGCATCAGGTTATAATAATCGCGGGTGGCCCGGGCCAATACCTGTTGAGCCATCATTTTATTAAGGTAGACTGCCGACATCGTTTTTGAAGTGTACAGATCATGGCCTGTTGTCATATATTGATTCTGAATATCCGCTAAAGCGACGGGTAATTGGGGATTGAGTTCCGTTACTGATTCCCGCAGTTTCTCCCTGACTGCCGACTTCGTAAATAATTGTAGTTCGTTGCTGAATGCGAGGCTTGCCGTAAAACCGGTGAACCTTGCCAATATGCCGATGAGTGATGCATGTACCGCAACTGCCGGAGGTGCCGAACCTATCGTAAATGAAACGATCGGGACGAAGAGTACTCCTGTGGCAACCCCATACATGAACATGGGCAAAATAAAATCATTGGTTTCTCCCTGTCCAGACACAAATATTAGCATATAAGCATAGTACATTGCCATAATCACAGATCCGCCAATAATCAGCTTGACCAGATTGAAGCCCATTAAGAGAAACCGTGATGTCACAAACATACTCAAAAGAGTCCCTGAGATCACCGCCATCCATATCGGAATCGTATTGAGCGGATCGTTGCCAAGAACTGCTTCAAGGTAGCCGTAAGCCAGTCCTGTACTGCCTTTGAAGATGTAAAAGGTAAAAAGAAGCAACAGTCCGGTAACGAAATTTTCTGTTTTAAAAATATGCAGGTTAATCAATGGCCGTTTACGTTTTAACATTCTGACTATCAAAATCAAGAGAATAAACAGATTAGTGACTGTCAGCACAAGTAACAAAGAACTGCCGAACCAACCCGATTGCCTGCCGTACACAAGAATATACCCCAACACCAGGATGAATGTAATATATAAAAGATAGCTTATCCAGTCAAGCTGGTACAATGGGATTTTTTTCGTAAATCTGGCCCGTCTGTCCATGGTCAGCAATACAACAAATGTCAGAATGGTCAGCACTACAATATATCCGTAAAATAACCAGTTAAAATCAAAGAAATGAAGGACTACACTGGTATAGAAAGAATACAGTGGTACAGCGATCTGTATACTTCCGTAGAGAAGGCTGTAAGCAATCACCCGGGCACGGGGAGACTGTAATCGTGGAAAAATAAGCTGTAAGACAACCCCCGACATCAGGGCACAGGTGATCCCTTCCACAAACTGGCAGATTATAAAAAGGGTATAGTCTTTAACATAAAAACAGGCCAGGCAGCAAATCATATTGATGCCAAAAGCGATCAGCAGATATTTCCTTATCGAAAAATATTTAACTATACGAACGTCCAATGCCAGAAAAGCAACGGTTGAACCATAAGTAACGACCATACCAAATTGTACATCATTTGGCTGCACACCATAATACCCCATCGCTGCTGCCGGACTGCCATAAAAGGCAAAACTGAAGAGGGAAGCCATCAGGATCGCAAAGATGACGGACCTTGCCAGCCACTCCGATACCCAGGGTTTGAAAGCCTGTATTTTATCTGCCTGCATCATTAATCTTTTAAAACATAAACATTTGCATTCATTCCTGCCGAAAGCTTTTCTAACCTTTTATGTGGATCGGTCAATTTGATGCGCACAGGGATACGCTGGATGATTTTGACAAAATTACCTGTCGCATTATCAGGAGGCAACAGTGAATAACGAGAACCCGTCGTTGGCGAAAGCGATTCTATCACCCCATTGAATTTTTCATCCGGAAAAGCATCCACTTCTATGGAGACTGCCTGCCCGGCTTTGAAATGGCCGACCTGGGTTTCCTTAAAATTGGCCATCACCCATTTTTCATCGGCTTTATTAACCAAAAACGCCAGGGTCTGTCCGGGCTGTACCAGCTGTCCTTCCTGGATGGACTTTTTACCAATTTGTCCGTCAAAAGGAGCCGTGATCACCGTATATCGGATATCGAGTTCCTGTCTTTGAAGGAGTGCTTTTTTCATTCTGATCTCTGCCTGTATTGCGCTACGCTGTGTCCTGAAATCATTCAGTTTAGATTCGGCGACCTGAAGGGAGGCTTTTGCCTGATCGTAATCAGACTGTGAAATGAGAAGACTGGTATGGACGTTGTCGAATTTCTGCTGTGTGGCAGACTCGTCCGCCAGCAGGTTTCTGTAGCGGTCAAATTCTTTTTGCTGCTGATCCAGTTTTACTTTGGCCCCTTTCAGCTGGGCTTTTATAACCTCAATATTTTTAATCTGGGTTTCTTCGCTGGCTTCCAGGATGGGCAATTTGGCGTATGAACCCATGAGTTCTGCGGATGCCGCGTTTCTTTTTAGCCCATATTCATCCTTTTCAATCACAACAAGCGTATCTCCTTTTTTTACAGGTTGATTGTCTCTGTAGTATATTTTACTGATGTAGCCGCCCACTTTTGCGTTGATCGGAGATAAGTAGGCATCGATCTGCGCGTCATTGGTCTGCTCATAGCGGTATCCTTTTAAAAAATAGTTTATTCCCCAAATGATGATTCCAGCCAATAGAGCGACGCCTAGCCATCGGGTGAGGTCTACGATTAATTTATCTGTTTTATTTTTGTTCATAATATTTGTATTAAAGAGTTCCGGCGATTGCCAGTAGTTTGATATGGGTGAGTTTTACGTTTGCTTGTGCTGTGGTTAAATTAAATTTTGCTTCCAGGAGCGCATTTTCCGCTTCTAAAAGATCGGTCAGCAAAGATTCCTGATTGAGATAGCTGCTCCTGATCACCCGTACTGCTTCCGTGGTTTTTGTAATATTCTTTACGGCTGTTTCCACACTCTCCAGCGCCTGCTGTTCTTCCAGATAAGCTTCTTTTATCCGAAGCGAAAATTCATCTTTGGTAATCTCTGCTTTTTCTTTGACCTCAAGGCTGACCATCTGAGCATGGGCCATCAGATTTTTTCTCTTGTAGAGGTCATCGATAGAAAACTGTATCCTTATTCCGGTCTGTCCAAAACCCCACAAATCGTTGGAATACGGATAGAAAGAGATCTGCGGATAGGTGTAATTGTAATTGGAGTACAGGGAAATTTTGGGTAAAACGGTTGCTTTAGCCTGTCTGATATTTAGCTCGCTCAGTTTTATATCGCTGTTAACCAATTTATATTCAGCTGAATTGTTAAAGGCTGTATCGATATCTTCCTGATCTGAAGAGGTGGCCGCCCCCGGTTCGGGAATCTCTTTATAGTTGATGGTCAATTCTGCTTCTTTTTCGCGTCCCATCAGTATATTGAGATGTTGCCTCATAATTTCGATCTTTTTGCTGACCTCCGAAAAGCTAAGCTCCAGCTGCGATAATTTTACGGAAGTTCTCAGTACGTCACTTTTCAGCACGACGCCGTTTTTATGGAGATTTTCTATAAGGGACAGCTGTTTTTTTTCTGTCTTAATTTCGGCATCAAGAAAATCAGAGAAATGCAGGAATTTATACAGATCAAAGTAAGCTGCTGCAAGATCGTATTTTACACTCTGTTTTTGCAGTTCAAGTTCATACTGTTTTTGGGCGGTTTCTTCTTTCTTAATGATGATATTCCTTCGGTCTTTTCCGCCATTAAAAAGGTTAAAATTTAACTGATAACCGACCCCATAGCCATATCCTTTCACCGGAACATCCTGTGGAGAAGAAAATAATCCCTGGTCATAGATCAGAAAGCTGGAATTGAGCTTTAGGTCTCCACCGACCGAAAGTTCCGGGAGCAAACGATCTTTGGCTTCCAGTACTTCCAGAGCACTTTGTTGCAGTTTTAAGTCAGACAGTTTTAAATGACGGTTATTGACTTCAGCTATCTTCCACATGTCTTCTAAACTCAATTCATTAACATTTTCCTTGTGTTGTGCATGAAGAGTCATGGAAAAAAACAATAGCTGAATGCCCGCAATCACGAATTTTGTGTAGTCTTTCATGGCCTTCTTTTATAAATGGATTACGTTCTTTTTACCACTTATCAATTTCTTAAATATTTTAAAGACATAGGTAAAATCCGGCATGGGCATAAAGGGAATGGAGTAGTGGCAGGTCACATAAAAGAAATAATCTGTATGGACTTCCGAAACGGCAGAGGTTTGCTTTTCCTGAACTTTAAGTTTGGTTTCTTGAATTTTTAAGGTATTGTTTTCCATAAGGTCTATCTGATTTTAGACAGCAAAATTATCGAAGACCTGTTTTGGTTTTTTTATATAATTAGCCTAAAATTTATTATATTTGGCCAAATGGAATTTCTTAATCAATTGATTGAACTTGTTGATCAGAATCCTGATTCAATCCTGATCATGCGGCAGCAGACCGAACAGCGTTTGCCTTCGCATCAGCATCATAAAGCTCAATTATTACTGGTGTACGGAGGCATTGCTTATCTGCAGACCCGTGAAAATGACTTTTACATTCCTTCAAACCATTACCTCTGGATCCCTCAAAATTATCCTCACAACCTGATGTTTAATACACAGGATCTGTACATCATCAATATCTATTTTCCGATGGAGATCACATCTGGCTTTTATGACGAATTGGGCATCTATCCGGTAAGCAGGATTTTATCGGAAATGCTCTCTTTCAGTGAAAGCTGGCAGGGAGAATATCATCACGGCTCCTGGGAATTTGAGTTTTTGAACACCATGAAGAACATGCTGGCCAGGGAAAATCTTAAAAAGTTTTCCATTCAGCTTCCTACAACCGACGACCCCAAGCTTATTGCCATTGTCAGCGATCTCAGAAGCCGGTTAAATGAAGATCTGAGCTTAGAAAGTATGGCCAAAAAATTTGGAATGAGCGTGAGAAGTTTTACACGACTGTTTCAGTCAAAACTGCATGTCACCTTTATCCAGTATTTAAAAATGCTGAGGATCATCCGCGCCATGGAATTGATAAAAGACACTGATTTGAATATGACGGAAATTGCTTATGAAGTGGGCTATTCTAATATTGCTGCCTTCAGCAATAACTTTTTACAATTAACGAATATGCGACCCTCTGAATTTAAAATGCGATCTTAGCATTCCTTTTTGATTATGATCATAATATCGGTAGATCTTCCGTATGTTTTCTTTTAGATATAAAAAATAGCATGTTATACTTAAAATACATTATGAACCCTATTTTCCATCAAAGTGCCTCGAACTTATTACCTCCCGATGGAGGAATGCTCTATAAAGAAACCGACATGGCTCAACTTTTTCCTGAGCCGTTGAATGCCATTACGGCTATACTGTTTTTAGCCCTGGCCATTTTGTGGACGATGAAGTTGAGAGGTCACTTTAAAGAAAATCCTTTTTTAACCTACTGCCTGGTTTTATTATATATTGGGGCCATCGGCGGAACGGTTTATCATTCCTTCAGGCAATGGCCGGTATTCATTATGATGGACTGGCTGCCGATCATGCTGCTGTGCCTGTCTGCCGGATTTTATTTTGTGGCCCGGAGCACCCGTTGGTATTATGCCGTTTCAATACTGGTTATTTATCTGTTGCTGATGTTTGCTTTGAGAAACTGGATTTTAATCGATAATCCTTCTCTTTTCATCAACGTCAATTATGCGATTATGGCTTCCTTTGTTCTTTTCTCGGTATTGAGGTATCTAATCTCTACTCATTGGAAAGCCGGAAAATGGGTAGGCTTTGCTTTATTGTCCTTTATGCTGGCACTGACCTTCCGTATCGCTGACAAATGGGAATGGCTTCGTTTCGGGACCCACTTTTTATGGCATACGTTCGGGGCGATCGCTGCCTTCTGTATGTTTAATTATATTTATCTGACACGGGATAGGGTTAAGAAAAGTTAGTTGGTTTTATTTGTGTGTTGTATTAGTTTCCCGATTTCCAGCTGGTAAGCAGGAGCATTTGACGTAAGGGCTTTAAATGCAAAGGTATTAGACAGTGTATAATCCTTAGAGAGCAAAGGCAGATAAATCTTCCGCACAAAGTAGCCTTAAGCTTCATCAGATCAGCCTGCTGATCCTTCTTTGCCTCCTTAAAACTCATGCCTCAGGAAAATCAAACTTTGCGTTAAAAATAGGTTTTGGCTGCATTGCTCTAAAGACATCGGGCTGAAGCCCGATGCTATTGATATCTGTAGAATATGAATGAATAAAGATGTAAACGCAAAGGTGAAATGACTGTGCGCATTATTGTAAGCTGGCAAGGGCAGATAAAATCTGCTGCGCGAAGCGGACGTTTACTTTGCGGATAAACTTTGAACAGGTCCCGCAAATCAGCAGATGGAGCAGATTTTTTTTGGATTGTTATCTGCGTGATCACCACAATCTGCGAGAGATTATCTTTCATAAAGTAATCGTTCGCTTCATCAGATCAGCCTGCTGATCCTTATTTGCTTCCTTAAAACTCATGCCTCAGGAAAATCAAACTTTGCGTTAAAATAGGTTTTGGCTAAAGCCGGATTTACATTGTTAATGACATCGGGCTGAAGCCCGATGCTATTGATATCTGTAGAATATGAATGAATAAAGATGTAAACGCAAAGGTGAAATGACTGTGCGCATTATTGTAAGCTGGCAAAGGCAGATAAAATCTGCTGCGCGAAGCGGACGTTTACTTTGCGGATAAACTTTGAACAGGTTCCCGCAAATCAGCAGATGGAGCAGATTTTTTTTGGATTGTTATCTGCGTAATCACCACAATCTGCGAGAGATTATCTTTTCATAAAGTAATCGTTCGCTTCATCAGATCAGCTTGCTGATCCCCCTTTGCCTCCTGACAACTCATGCATCAGGAAAATCAAACTTTGCGTTAAAAATAGGTTTTGGCTGAAGCCCGATGCTATCAATATCGGATAACGAAAAAATCAGGATCTGGCGAACAAGGTTGATGATGAGCTAATGAATTTTCTCTTTTACTGCCGGAAAAAGAACGATTTACCTATATTTGCCCCGCAAAGCAAATTGAAATGTTCAAAAAAGGAATCACTGTACTTCTCCTTAGTTTTTTAACGGCTTTTTGTCCGGGCCAGCAGGTCCGGCCTTCCGGATCATCAGAAATTTACCGCGAACTCAAAACCCTGAAGCACCTGCCGAAAGTCCTGTACCTGGCGGCGCATCCCGATGATGAAAATACAGGCCTGCTCTCCTGGCTGGTCAACGACCAGAACCTGGAAACGGGCTACCTGTCTTTAACCAGAGGCGACGGCGGGCAGAATTTACTGGGAACGGAGCAGGGAGCTGCCCTGGGTTTAATCAGGACGCATGAGCTTTTAGAGGCCAGAAAATTAGACGGTGCCCAACAGTTTTTTACCCGGGCGATCGATTTCGGGTTCTCCAAGAATACCACCGATACCTTTAAGCAATGGGATGAAAACAGCATTACCGCGGATGTGGTCTGGGTGATCCGTAAATTCCGTCCGGACGTGATCATCTGCCGTTTTCCGCCAACAGCGGCGGCGGGCCACGGGCAGCATGCAGCTTCGGCAGTCGTAGCGGAAAAAGCCTTTAAATTGGCCGGCGATAAAAACGCTTTCCCGGATCAGCTCAAATATGTCAATGTATGGCAACCGAAACGCTTATTGTGGAATACCTTCCGGTTCGGTTCGGTGAATACGACGGCTGAAAACCAGCTGAAGATCACGGTCGGGCAATACGATGCGCAGCTCGGAATGGGCTATGGCGAACTGGCCGGATTAAGCAGGAGCTTACACAAAAGCCAGGGCGCAGGCACCCAGTCGGTGGCCGGAATCAAAACCGAATATTTTACCCACGTAGCCGGAGAGCCTGCCAAAAATAGCCTTCTGGATGGTGTCGTGAAAACCTGGACCTCCAAAGGAAATTCGGACATCGATCAGGCTTTAGATAAAATTATTGCAGCTTTCAATTTCAATAGTCCGGACCGTAGCTTGCCTGGGCTGTTGGCTTTGCGGAAAAAGGTGATGGCATTGAAGGATCCTGAACTGAAGAAAGATAAAATCAAATCGCTGGACCGGATCATTCTGAGCTGTGCCGGGTTTATGGGCGAGGCAGTGACCAACCAGCCTGAAGCCGTTGCCGGAGACCCGTACAATTTTAAATTAAACCTGATTGCAAGAGCAGAAAATCCGGTGGTTCTGGAAAATGTAAAATGGCTGAACCAGTCGGAAAGTTTCAACCGGAAACTGGCTAAAGATTCTTTAATTTCTATTGACCATAAAATCCAGATTCCGGCAGATGCAGCGCTTACGGAACCATACTGGCTGGCCAGACCGGCAGTGAATGCGGCCACCTTCTCGGTTCCGAATGACACGTTGATCGGTTTGCCCGAAGCAGAATCGCCTTTGAATGTTGTGCTGGATTTAAAGATCGGTACGGAAAAGTTTCAGGTGAAGCTTCCCTTATCGTTCAAGAAACTGGACCCGGTGCGCGGTGATGTGGTGGAAGCCCTCCGCATTGATCCGGCCCTGGAACTGAAATTTGCCCAACCGTTTTACCTGGTAAAAGAAAACGAAGATTTGCAGGTAAGTGTAAACATCAAAGTCAATTCCAACAAAGCATTCGGCAACGGTAAGCTGAACCTGATGTACAACGGCGAACATTTAGGCGGCGCGGAGGTCAGTTCGGTGAGCGGAAAAGAGATTACCGTCGATTGTGTTATCCCGAAAGCGAAGCTTACTTCAATCAATTCCAACCGTCTGCAGCTGGATGCCGAATATGTTACCGACGGAGTTACCTACAATAAGAAACAGGTACTGATCCAGTACCCGCATTTACCTTCCCTGCAGTATTTTGCGCCGGCAACGGTGGCTGTGATGAAAGGTGAGATCCGGTCGACGGTTAAGAAAGTAGGGTATATCCAGGGAGCGGGTGATTTTATTCCCGATTTCCTGCGCATCGCCGGGGTTCAGGTGGATGTCCTGAAAGACGAAGATTTTTACGGCAATCCGGACGGCGGAAATGGCAGCCTGAACCAATTATCGCAATACGATGCCATCGTCCTGGGGATCCGGGCTAACAATACGGAGAAAAAGCTGGGCCGGTGGATGCCTTTTTTATGGGCCTATGTAAAAGCCGGCGGAAACCTGGTCATGCAGTACAACACCAACCAGGATAAAACCGTTGATCAGTTGGGAATGTATAAATTCAACATTGCCAACAAACGGGTGACCGAAGAAAATGCGGCTGTTACCTTTTTAAATCCCAATCACAAGTTGCTGAACTTCCCGAATAAAATTACCGCCGATGATTTCAACGGCTGGGTGCAGGAGCGCGGGGCCTACTTCCCGGACCAATGGGATGCGGCTTACGAACCGCTTTTCGAAATGCACGACACCGGTGAAGAGCCGCTGCAGGGATCCACGCTGTATGCGAAATACGGGAAGGGGAATTTTATTTATACGCCTTTGGCCTTTTTCAGGCAGCTGCCTGCGGGCAATGCCGGAGCTGCGCGTTTGTTGATGAACTTTTTATCCGCACCAAAAAACTGATGGACAAACAACCTGCAAACTGGAACATCTGGTACGTCTTATTGGCCGTTGCGCTGATCGCCCAGATTATATTGTATTATTTATTCACTAAATTCTGGGCATGAGCAGTATTGATTGGACCGTTCTCATTTTTACCTTGGTAGCCGTGGTGGTTTACGGCGTATGGATCGGCCGCGGCCAGAAAAGCAACGCCTCCTACCTGAAAGCGGACAGCAAGATGCCCTGGTACATCGTACTTTTGGGGATTATGGCCACCCAGGCCAGTGCCATTACCTTTCTTTCGGCGCCGGGCCAGGCGTATACCGACGGGATGCGTTTCGTCCAGTACTACTTTGGCCTTCCGTTGGCAATGATCGTGATCTGCATCACCTTCATCCCGATTTTCCAACGGCTGAATGTCTACACCGCCTATGAATACCTGGAAAACCGTTTCGACAAAAAAACAAGGGTGCTCACTTCGCTGCTGTTTCTTTTTTCAAGGGGATTATCTACGGGGATCAGCATTTATGCGCCGAGCATCATCCTCGCCAGTGTCCTCAACTGGAATATTTATCTCACCAATGTTTTAACGGGCGGAATTCTGCTGATCTATACTTACGTCGGCGGAGCCAAAGCGATTGCCCACACCCAAAAATTACAGTTCCTGATTATCCTGGGAACCATGGCTTTTGCCGGGTATCTGCTCATCCAGGATATGCCGGGCGGCATCGGTTTCAAAGATGCGCTTTATCTCGCCGGAAAATCCGGAAAGCTGAATGTCATCACCACCGAATTCGACTGGAAAGACAAGTACAACCTCTGGAGCGGACTGATCGGTGGATTTTTCCTGGCCCTTTCTTACTTTGGAACGGATCAGAGCCAGGTCGGGAGGTATATTACCGCCAAAGACAACACCAATGCCAAAATGGGCCTGCTGCTGAACGGGTTGGTGAAGATCCCTATGCAGTTTGCCATTCTTCTGATCGGGGCTTTGCTTTTCGCCTTCTTCTCGCTGAAGCCGGCTCCGGTCTACTTCAACGAACGTTCCTACCAGAACCTGAAAGACACCCAGCCTCAACAGGCGGCGGTATTTGAAAAGGAACACCGGGATTTGCAGGCAAAGTTCAATGCAGAATCGAAAGAAATTTTAAAGATGAAAGAAGCCAACTCTCCACAGCTTACCCAAGCAGTTCAGGATTTTAAAGACACCCAGACTGAGGTCAAAGCGCTTCACGGAAGGGTAGAGGAGGCCATCAACCAATCCAACGCCAATGCGGAGAAAACCGATACCAATTATATTTTCCTGTATTTCGTAAAGAATACGTTACCGATCGGGATGACCGGTCTTCTGTTTGCCGTTATTTTCCTGGCCAGCTGGGGCTCCATTTCGGCCGCGCTGAATTCCCTGGCGGCCTGCTCGTTAAAAGACGTCCACCTGATCTTCAGCAAAGAAACGCCTGATGAGCAGACCGAACTGAAGTACAGCCGGCTGCATACTTTGGCCTGGGGGATTTTCTCCATCGGCATCGCGATGTTTGCCACGCAGATGGGTTCCCTCATCGAAGCGGTGAATGTATTGGGCTCCCTGTTTTACGGCCCGATCCTGGGAATTTTCCTGGTTGCTTTTTACTTTAAAAAGATCAACGGGGCGAATGTATTTGTTTCGGCCATTTTATCAGAAATCACGGTGATTGCCGTCTACCAGTTCGATATCGTTTCCTTCCTCTGGCTGAACGTGATCGGGGCCGCGGCGGTGATTCTTTTTTCTGCCATTGGATTATTATTTAACAGGAAGCTTGTTTAAATGACACTACAAAGGCTCGTCGAAATCAAAAGGCATGTAAGAAGCTTTGACACATAAGTCACATGAGATTTAATTTCCTGGTGGCTGAGCGTAGTCGAAGTCCGCCTATTTTAGAGCACATGAGAGAAAATCAAAGATTTTCTTATCGGTTAAGTTTACTTCCGATTCGGTAGCTGAGCGGAGCCGAGACCACATTATGATCTATGAAAATCTGAGGAGAATTTTAACCACAAAAGTCACAAAAGATATTCATACCGTTGAATAAAGTTGAATATCTGATGCTGACAAAGCGCACAAAAGTTTTTAAAAATCAAAGATTTTTAATCTGATGTGTTCTAAAAATATTTTCAAGCCATTCAAATCTTCTCTGTGACTGATGTGTTAAGAACTTTCAGGCTCATCATCCATCCAGTTAAAATATCTTTTGTGACTTTTACGGTTCCATAAAAAAGTTGAAGCAGATATAAGAAGAAAGCAGTACATTCGTAAACGATTAACAAAATAACAAACAAGTAAATAAAAATAGTATGAAATCCATCCTAAAATCGGCGACCGTCCTCGTGGCGGCCATGACGATCTCTGTAAATGCCTTCGCGCAGGAAACTAAAAAACCGGCCAGCCCACCGATGACGGCGACGGGAAAAATCAAAGATGCCAACATCACCATCGCGTACAGCAGCCCATCCGTGAAAGGGCGTACCATCTGGGGCGGCCTGGAAGCGTATGACAAAGTATGGAGAGCCGGAGCCAACGAAGCCACTACGTTTGAAACGGATAAAGACATTACCGTTCAGGGCAAAAAACTGCCGGCCGGGAAATACAGCTTCTTCCTGATCCCTAAAGCCAGCGGAACCTGGACCGCCATCTTCAACAAAGAAGCCAAGCAATGGGGCGCCTACAAATACGAACAAGCTAAAGACGCATTACGCGTAGACGTAAAAACAAAAGCGTTACCAACCACCCAGGAAGCCTTAGTCTACAAAATCAACAAAAACGGTTTCACCATGGATTGGGATAAAATCTCCGTTCCTGTGGAAGTGAAGTAAGTTTGAATTTTAAAAGTTAAATCCCGGTTTTGGCCGGGATTTTTTTGTTGTATTCTTAAATTGAGATTATTATAGTGTAGTGTAGTAGTTTTCTACTCTATTTTGTAAGTTAATTTTTTATACAAATAATTTATTTTAAATAGTATTTAAGCAATATATAATTTCTTTAATATAATTTAATTATTACTTCTACTATATGCTTCTAATTGAGTTTTCCATTCGTAAACAAGTTCAGGAATTCTTTTTAAGACTTCCTTACCAAAAATTACTTCATCTACTAATCCCATATGCATAGTATCAATAAGTCTACACAGATATGATCTCCCCTTTGTCCACCATGTAAATCTATCATCTATAATTAAATAATGATATACTTTCTTGTTCGTATTTTGATAAGCTTCTTGTAATTCCCAGCCATCAAGTTGAGTTTCATAAACTCCATCTGCGACTCTACTACCGAAAGTTGTAGTATAATAATACTCTTTTATTTCCCAAATTGCAAATGGATTTATTACAGAAGGAAATGCACCATCTACTCTTCTTGATAATGTTCTTACTGGAAATCCATTATATGTTATAGCTGTTAACTCTTTAGGATCATAATCACATTCAAAATCTCCTTTAGTCTGACTAATAAGAATATTTACCATTCCTGTTAAATATGCATAATCTCTTTTTTCTCCTTTCTGTTTATTAAATGGTAATAAAATTTTAGGATCACATGTTTTTTTTAAACTATAAAATAAATTTTTTGCTTCATGCTTATCCATCAAATTATGATGGACAAATCCTGTAAGGATATCACTTCTGTATTGCATGTAATCTACAATAAGATTTCCAAATGGTGTAAATTCGTTATTACTGTCAACAATTTTATTGTAGTTTAATCCTTCTTCTTTGAATACCATTTTTATTTGTTCAACATTTGGTATCATAAAGCCTCCATTTGGATTTAGCTTTTTTTTCCTATTAGTATATCCTAATCTTTGATTTAATAATTTAATATTTGCCCAAAATTCTAATGGCTGATTTTTAAAAAGTTCGTTTGGTTTCATTTAGTTTTTCTTCAAATTTTATTATAAATTCCAATAAAGTAGTATTCATGGTTTCAACGAGACTTTTTAATTCAATTAGATCAACTCTTCTTTCACCATTTTCAATTTTACTTATAAATGATTGTGGAACATTTAGTTTTTCAGCTAAATCACTTTGGAGTAAATTATTTCCGATTCTTAGGCTATATAGTGTTTCTAATAGTACTTTATACTCTTTGCTATAAATACTTTTTTTCATTTAACAAATCTATATTCTAAAAAAGGATATGCCAAAATGGGATATTGGCATATTTTTTTGTATTATTGTACAAAGTATAAAAAATAGAAATGCAATTAACATTAGACAGTAAATTTGCTACATATGTACCGCCAAAATCACAATTGCTGAAATGGGTAGGAAATAAACAAAAATTTGCCGGACAAATAACTAAATTTTTTCCAGCACAATTTAATGATTTTTATGAACCATTTTTAGGTAGCGGTGCCATAATGGCGACTCTTAGTCCTACTAGAGGAATAGGTTCTGATATTTATAAACCATTAATAGAAATTTGGAAGACGTTAAAGGATGATCCAGAATTACTCGTAAAATGGTATAAAGAGCGAGTTGAAAGAATTGCAATTGAAGATAAAGTACAAGTATATAACTCTGTTTTAAAATCATTCAATGAAAATAATAATGGGGCAGACTTTTTATTTTTAACACGAACATGTTATGGTGGAATTATTAGATTTAGAAAATCAGACGGCTATATGAGTACTCCTTGTGGAATTCATAATCCAATTCCTGTTTCAACATTTAGAAAAAGAGTATTTGAATGGAACTATAGAATGAGAAATGTAGAGTTTTTAAACTGTGACTATAAAAATGTATTCGAAAATGCAAAGAAAGGCGATTTAATTTATTGTGATCCACCCTATTCTCATAGCCAAAGTATTTTATATGGGGCGCATGATTTTAAACTGAATGAATTATTTGATTGTATTGAAAATGCAAAATCAAAAGGTGTTTTTGTTGCTCTCAGTATTGATGGATCCAAAAAATCAGGAAATTATTTATGTGATTTACCGATTCCAGAAAGTCTTTTTGAACAAGAAATTTTAATTTCTTTAGGAAGTTCTATGCTTAGAAGATTTCAAATGGAAGGACAAACTTTAGAAAATGAAGGCGTAAAGGATCGCCTTTTGCTAACATATAATTTATAATATTTAATTTAACAAAGTAAATAAATCAACAAGTAATTCTGAAAATTATAAGTTATTGATAGATTTGATTTGTTAAGAAATGCTTTTTTAATATATTTAAAGTTTAAATTATTTTTTATGGCCCCTTAGTTGGGGCTTTATCTAAAATATAATACTGCACTAAATAGAATATAATTATATCACTTAATCCTGTTGCATTTTATACATTACTTGTTAAGCATTTGTTTATTTTAAAACAAGAATAAAAACCAAAAAAAATCCTCACTAGCGTTTTCCCTGAAATTTCTTGATTATTTAAATAATGTTCCCTAGGAATTATATAAATAAATCCCAACTTTCATTAGGATTTCTTAGCAAGTTTGATATATTTTTTCATATCAAAATCAAAAAGTTCTTGCATAGTAACATTAAGTTCTTTGCTTATAATAAGCAACGTGTCATATCGTGGATTTGTGTTACCCCTTTCCAATTCTCCAATTGTCTTTTTGGCATGCCCAGTCCTTAAGCCCAGCTCTTCTTGTGAAATGGGTTTATTGGTCTCGGGATTTATAATTTTCTTTCTTAACTCAGAAATTCTATACCCAAGGGCTTTTTTACAGCTAGTAAGATCAATTTCATTCATTAACTGTAAAATTCTATGTTTGAAGTTAAAATTTAGGATACTTATAAGTATCCTTTTTTGTTTTTTTATATATCTTTGTAAAATGAAGATTGCGATGGGATAAAACCAGTTTCGCAAAAGAAACTAAACCCAAAAAAACAAAAACACAAAACCTTCTTTGTATGAAAAAGAACAGCATAAACTTTGAATCCCGGTTTTGGTCCGGCCGGAGCAAGCTTTCACCCGTCGCTTTAGGGGACGTATTTTTCCAGTTTCATGACCTGGCCACGGCGAAGGAGCGGCTCAACCTGATGATGCAGTACGCGGTACAGGGGAAAACGCGGATCCCGGAAGATCCTTCGGTGGTCTTTCACTTCCACCAGTCGCTGCGGTCGCTGGTCCGGGCCGGATGGTGCCTCCGGAAGAAATCCGGGAAATGGATAGGGAAGGCCGTTCCGGAAGCCGGCAATCCGTTGCTATACGGTTCGCTTTCGGTAGAAGAATACCGCGAGCCGGTACTGGTGTTCCGCAAAGCCTTTAAGCAGTACCGCACTGAGGAAATGGAAGACTTCCTTTCGGACATCTTATATTTCTCTCTCGGAACATTCAACCAGGTGCCGGAACGTGATATCGTCGGCCCATACCTTCACCTCATCAAAATGCTGGACGCCGCCTGGCTGATCGTGGAACGGAAGAACAGGAAAAAGGATCGTTTTCAATCTACACCACAGGAAATTGAAGTTCAGATCCGCTAGGTACCTCATCCAGAACCTTTCCATGTGATCTTCTAATACTAAGTCTGGATCCCTACGGGATGACAAACGGAATGCTGAAATTATGCGCATTCGGTGGCTAAAACTCTTGACGCCCTTATCAGCATCTCAGGAAAATCCTTCGAGAGCCTCAGGATGACCTAACAACAATATGAGTCTGCTTGAACAAAGAGTTATTTTAATTCAAACTAAACTGTATATGCACGCTGTCAGGCTGAGGTTCTCGAAGCCCTTACCAGTGTCTTAAGAAAATCCTTCGAGAGTCTCAGGATGACCTAACAGCAATATGAGTCTGCTTAAACAAAGAGTTATTTTTAATCCAAACTAAACTGTTTATGCACACTGTCAGGCTGAGGCTCTCGAAGCCACGTCATCATCCGTGAAAATCTCTGGGAGATCTTTCATCATATCACAGAAATTCAGTTGCGAATCTTTCCATGCGATGTTTTAATACTAAGTCTGGATCCCTACGGGATGACAAACGGAATGCTGAAATTATGCGCATTCGGTGGCTAAAACTCTTGACGCCCTTATCAGCATCTCAGGAAAATTCTTCGAGAGCCTCAGGATGACATACGCCATATTAGTCTGAACTTATTCTCCTTAAATAAAGAATTATTTTAATCCAAACTAAACTGTTTATGCGCACTGTCAGGCTGAGGTTCTCGAAGCCCTTACCAGTGTCTTAAGAAAATCCTTCGAGAGCCTCAGGATGACATACGGCAACATCAGTCTAAATTTATATTCTGCTTAAACAAAGAGTTATTTTAATCCAAACTAAACTGTATATGCACACTGTCAGGCTGAGGCTCTCGAAGCCTTGCTACCATCTGTGAAAATCTAAAGGCAAATCCGTGGGAGATTTTAACCGTGAAAAAACGAAGGGCACTTTTCAAAATCATTTCGGACATTTGGTGCGGATTTCATTGGAACTATAATCCCGGAAGAGGATCTTGCCGAAATTTTTATCGGAGAAATGATGGCAGCCTAACAGGATTACAACCTGTTCATCATCAGTTCCTATAGGCATAAATACATGTGACAACTAAAAGCCCGCATAAGCTTCGTTTACTGAGGCTTATCCCTATCTTTTGAGATTGAAAACAATTAGCCGTTATCATAACCGGGAAAACTCCCGGCATCCAGCTTCCCTCTTCCAGCCTTTTAAACCGGTTTCTGTTAATTACTTATCAATCAATATAAAAGATTCAGTACCTCGGAACTTTTTTGTACGATAATTGTATTTAACCAAATATCACCAATCTAAAATAATAATACAATGAAAAATTTAATTGCAGCAGCAGCATTTATCGCAGGCGGTTTCATCACGGTTTCTGCGCAGACGACGACCACAACCCGAACCAATACCGGAACAACGAACAGCGGTACCGGAATTATGAATAACGGTACCAACAATACGTTAAACGGAAACGGATTGCTCAATAATGGCACCACCGGAACCATAAAAAGCAACGGCAGTCTGAACACCGGCACCGGAACCCTGAACACCGGCACCAAAGGTACTTTAAACACCAACAGTACACTCAATAACGGCACCTTGAACACCGGCACCAAAGGTACCCTGAATACCAACGGTACGTTAAATAACGGCATCGGACCTTTAAAAACCGGCACTAACAGCAGCCCATTGAAGTACGGAACTACCGGGACTTTAAACACCAGCGGAACGTTGAATACCGGTACCCCAAAATAAAAAAATACTTGAAAAAAAATCGAATTAACCGGTAAAAATAACAGAGGCTGCCTGATTTTAGACAGCCTCAATTTTTTTATTTTATAATATGCAGTTTGGAAAAAATCTTTTGTTTAAATAAGTCACACGCAGATTTTGGAGATGGTGCAGATTTTTCTTGTGAAAAGTTTTTTCAACGCAAAGATGAATTTTTCATACGCTGATCTTTAGTAGGCAAAGGCAAATAAATTTGCTGCGCGAAGCTAGGACGATTGCTTCATCAAATCGGCTTGCCGATTCATCTTGGCCTTCTTAAAATATGCAGTTTTAGCATAAACCTTTGCGTCAAAAAAAACTCACACGGTTTGCGGCTTATGCAGATTTTTGTGAAAAGTTTTTCAACGCAAAGATGAATTTTATACGCTGATCTTTAGGAGCCAAAGGCAAATAAATTTGCTGCGCGAAGCTCGGACGGATGCTTCATCAAATCAGCTTGCTGATTCTTTCTTTGCTCACTTTAAATATGGAGATTCAGAATTAAACCTTTGCGTCAAAAAAGCCTCACGCAGATTTTGCAGATGGCGCAGATTTACTTGTGGAAAATACAATTATCTTACGTAAGTGTTTGTATATTTGCAGCATTTAATTCGAAAAATCTTTTTCAAATAAAACATAATTGCTGTTATGAAATTAAAGATATTATTTTACTTTTTATTGATTTCCAATATCATTATCGCTCAAACCCCGGAATATCCATCTATAAAGAAAGGAGATTTTCCTGAAGGCATATATATGACATTGGAAGATGTTTTGAATAAAAACCCTTCTTCAACAGATGAGGTGTACATTAAAACAAACGAAGAATATAACGAGGCTGACTTGCCTGAAAAAGCATTTTTCTATTTTAAAAAGAATGATAAAAAAGTTAAATTTCCACTGGCAGTTTCCTATAAAGGAGATATGTACTTTCAAACATACAGGAAATATACTAACAAAAAAGACAAAGGGTACGATCCTGATGCTTATTCACGCTTTTGCAAGGTCACGAATTATGGCCGGTTTATTTATTTCGAAGAGAGCATGAGAGGGCAGTTTTCAAAATTTGCCTTAGGAGCAATAAGTACGCTGACGTATTTAATAAACGGAAAGATAAAAGGAATTGTTCTTGATTTGGAAAATAAGGAGTTCAATATGCTGCGTGATTGCGAAGACCTTAATAATTTCTTAAAAGAAAAAAATATTCCTGAAATTGAATGTACCTCCGATAAGTTTACGATTCAGGAATTGCGGGCAAAAATTGATGAAATCAATAGCCCATACCGTTAGAATCCGGGAGTTTTTCGACTAATGAATTTCATTGCCGGCTGCTGAACCAAAAGGAAATCTTTGATACTTCAATATATTCAGATTAAATAATATCAGCTTTTTTAGTATGATTTTTCTTTTGTCATAAAGAAATATTAAGAAAATTGTAAAAGCATTGATCTGAAAAAGCTTTCAGATCTGCCGCTGTTCTGTTCCGGAAGCTGAACAAAGTGTTAGAAATATGAAAAGTTAATAAAAACAGTCTTACTTCTGAAGCAAGACTGTTTTTTGTTTTTAAAAGAAATATTGATTCAATTCTTCAATAAAGCTCTTTTCAGAAGGTTTCCATCCTAATTTTTCCTGAGTCTTCAGACTTGTTGCGGGACAATCTGCTCCAACAAAAGATGTCATCCAGTTGAAATATTCCGGTGCTTGTTCGGGAGACAGCGACTTTACAGGAATATGGAGCTTTTCACCCACTAACTCTGCAAATTCTTTCATGGAAAGATTTTTATCATTATTTACGGCATTATATCTTGCTCCTTTTTCTCCTTTCTCAAGTGCCAGAAGAAATAGTTTTGCAGCATCTGCACGATGGACAGAAGGCCAGACATTATTTCCTTCTCCAATATAGGCCGCAAATCCTTTAACCTTGGCCAATTCAGCAAGCATTACTCCAAACCCTCCTTTGAATCCCGATCCGGAATTTCCGTAAACACTTGGGGAAAGGCGAACGATAGAGGCTTTGACACCAGATTCTGATAAATCTACAAATGCTTTTTCAGAGAATCTCATCGATTGTATCGGTGATTTACTTTCCTCTGTTATTTTTCCGTCGACAAGGGGAAGTCCTAAGGTTCCGCCTGTCACCACGATCGGTTTATCGGTTCCTTTCAATACCTCGCCCATTGCTTGTATGGCTTTCTGGTCTATCAGCGCATTAGTCTCATAGTCTGAAAAATCATGGATAAAAGCGGTATGGATAACGCCATCTGCTTCTTTTGCTCCTTTCTGCAAAATCTCAAGACTTTCCAGATCTCCCATTAAAACTTCTGATCCGGCTTCTCTGACGGATTTTGCAGATTCTTGCGAACGGGCCAATCCAACTACCTGATGTCCGTTTGATAATAATTCTTTTACTACTGCCGAGCCCACAAATCCTGAAGCTCCTGTTACAAATACTTTCATATTTTTAAATTTTGTTTTTGTTATAATTTCTGATACAAATTTAAAGGTGAAATAATCCCAAAGACGAGGTCATTTGACACAATTTTTATATTAATTCAATAAAAAGAATTAATTTTAGATATAATTCCAGATTTTAAAAATGTCAGAGATTCTTAAAAATTACTTCCAGAAGGTTCTTCCCGATTTTACGGATGAAAAGTTTAATTTCATTTTGGATAAAAGCCAGTGGATAAAACTTCAGCGTAAGGAGATCGTATGCAGGCAGGGCGATATCTGTAATCTGAAAATCTTTGTTGCCAAAGGGCTTCTTCGAAATTATTCGACCTCTGAAGATGGCAATGAACATATTCTTCAGTTTGTCAATGAAATGTCTTGGACTACCGATCCCGAAAGCTTCTATAACCATACGCCCTCTAAACTGACGATTGAAGCAATGGAATCATCGGAAATCTTCGCTTTCAATCTTGAAGATTTTGCTGAACTGCGGGAACAGATCCCTGAACTCAATATTTTTGTAGAGAACATCCTGACACGAAAATCTATGGAAATCCATAAACGGCTTTTGATGAATATCAGCAGCAGTCCGGAAGAAAAATACCTGGATTTCATCAACACTTATCCTGATATTTTCAACAGAGTTCCTCTGCATATGGTGGCTTCTTATCTGGGGCTTTCGAGGGAAACTTTATCGCGTGTCCGCAGAAATATTCTGAAAACCGTTATTTAACCTATTTATAATCAGGTTTATTTAAATTAAAAAAATCCGATGACTAAAAGTGTTTTCGCTATATAAAAGTCACAATCTGTTGATTGTTCTATCCAGGATGTCTCCACTTTAAAGTTAAAATCTTTACGTGAGTTGTTTTGTTTAATTCATTCCGGCTGCATATCTGTATCATTGTTTTTTTTGTTGATCAGATACGCAAAACAAAGATTAGGAATCCAGCAAAGCCATGATACCAAAGTGTATGACAATTCGGGATTTTCAGTGATTTTGATCAGTAGAGGATCCCATAGCCTGAGGGTGACCGCCGCAAAAGTGCAGGCGTAACTGTAGGTCATCATTTTACGGTGAAGCGTGAAATTGCCTTTCCGGATACAGATAACAGCATAAAGGGTGGTGGCAAACCATGCGATTCCTAAAAAAACAAATCCTAAAGATGTGGTAAAGCCTCCATTTGCAAAAATACCAAGATAAATAGAAGAGAGGGAACTGATGAACACAGAGGTGGCATAAATCCATCCGATGATTCTATGCAGTCTTAAATATCGTTGGCGAAACTTATTGCCAAATTGTCGCCAACCGATAAAAAGTGAGATTCCGCCGAATATTATATGGGAGAAGAATGCCGTTTTCCATATCATGCTTGTCAAAAGTTCGGGAGATTTGGAACTTAAAAAAGTATTTTTAGGTTCTACAAATGCATACATCAGCGGATAAGCCCCGATCATAAGCGCGAAGACGCAGAGTACAAGAAATAATGTTTTTTTCATAATGATGACTAAGTTTCTGCAAATCTGCAGGTAATAACTGTCTTAAATGTTCCAAAATGAAAGGTGAACCCCTTTATAAGGTAATATAATCGTAAAAAAGAAAGGCACTATTATTTTTGATCGTCAAATCATCGGATATACTCACCTTGAATTTTTTAAATTCGCTGGGAGAGCAGTGCTCGTATTTTTTAAAATTTCTGTTAAATGAGGTTTTTGAATTGAATCCGCTTCAAAAGCCAAGGCGAGTATGGTGTATTTATGGTTTTCCGGTAGTATGGCGATTCTTTTGAATTCTTCAACACGCCGCCGGTTGATCAGGTCATAGAAGTTTTTGTTTTCGACATGGTTAATGGTTTGTGAGAGAATATTAGTGTGAACATGCAGCATTTGTGCTACCTGATCCAGCCTAAGCTCAGGGTCTTTAAAGATTTTTTCATGTTCTATCTTCTCAATGAGTCTTTCATAAATATTGGCAATCACATCTTCACCGGCAAAGGTCTTCTGATATTTTACTTTTGAAAGGTCGGCCTCTACTAATTGGTTTTCCTGATCATCTTCCGAATGTACCACCGGAAGATTTAAAATTCCGGCATGGGTAATTCCCAGATAAGCCGCCAGAATGATAAAGGTAGCAACGAGTGAGAATAGCAGAATTTCATTTTTTAATATTACCGCAACCCAGATCAGTGACATCCCTATGATCAAATAATTAACCCAGTTCAGATTGATTTTCTCAGTATTCGATCAATATCCCGGCATAATAAAGAGGGTAGGAGAAATGGGATCTGTTTCAAAATTCATTAAGATAAAGGTATAAATAATATTAAAAGTATTTATTTTAACCGGATCTGCCAATAATAATTAACCCGACAGTATAAAAGGTATAAAGAAATCAGTCATCATTTAAATCTTTTTATTAATTGTAAAAATTACATTTAATTTTATACATTTATTAAATAATACTTTTCGTTCGACAAAAAAGTATAAAGATTCTAAATATAATGACTATGCTCAAACAATTAGCTTTTATCATTTCACTATCTTTTGGCCTAATCACTCATGCACAAACTGCTCATCATACGCTAAGTACGCTCCCGGATTATGTAAGGCATACCGCTGAAAAAGATGCTTTTCGGATGGCCGTAAAGGGAAGTACGGCAAAGATCATGGTAGATCCTGATGACTGGAAAGGTGTCATACGAGCGGCTAATGATCTAGGTGATGATGTGCGTAAAGTGACCGGGGTAGCATCACCGATAATTACCGATGTAAAACCTGCGCCGGGAGCAATTGTTGTAGGAACTATCGGCAAAAGCAAACTGATTGATCAACTGGTAGCCGATGGAAAACTGAACGTAGATGCTCTAAAAGGAAAATGGGAAAGCTTTATAATCCAGACCGTTGGAGACCACCTTGTCATTGCCGGAAGTGATAAGCGCGGTACCATTTACGGGATTTATGATGTTTCTGAAAAAATCGGAGTTTCGCCCTGGTATTATTGGGCAGACGCACCAGTCAAAAAAAGCAACAGTATTTATATTAAGGCAGGCCGTTATCTTCAGGAATCTCCAAAAGTGAAATACCGCGGAATCTTCATCAATGATGAAAGTCCTTCCTTTTCAGGTTGGTCTGCAAAACATTTTGGAGGGATCAATTCTAAAGTTTACAGCCATGTTTTCGAATTGTTACTCCGATTGAAAGCCAATTACCTGTGGCCTGCCATGTGGGGAAATGCTTTTAATGAGGATGACCCCATGAGTCCTGTTCTTGCCGATGAATACGGGATCGTAATGGGAACCTCACATCACGAGCCTATGATGCGTTCACAGAAAGAATACACCAAACGTAAAGATCAGATCGGTGACTGGGATTATGTCACGAATTCAGAAAATCTGAAGAAATTCTGGACGGAAGGCCTGGGAAGAAATAAAAATTATGACAACCTGATTACGATGAGTATGCGCGGAGACGGAGACGTGGCGATGGGAAAAGGCGATGATGCCGAGAACATCAAAACCCTGAAACAGGTGGTCGCCGATCAGCGGGAGATTATCAGGAAAGTCTATGGTAAAAATCCTGAAAAAGTGCCTCAGCTCTGGGCTATTTTTACAGAAGTACAGCGATACTATGACGCCGGAATGAATGTTCCTGATGATGTGACATTACTTTTTTGCGACAATAACTGGGGCTACATTCGCCGTACCGCACCTGCAGTCGAACTCAAACGCAAAGGCGGCTTAGGACTATATTATCATATCGATATGAATGGCGGCCCGTGGAATGACCGTTGGATCAATACGACCACCGTCCCGAAATTGCATGAGCAGTTCAGTCTGGCCTATCAAAGCGGTATTGATCGTATCTGGATTGTCAATGTCGGAGACCTTAAACCAAAGGAAATGCCGATTGATTTTATCATGCGCTATGCCTGGAATCCCGATGCAATATCCGCCAATCAAACATCTGAGTATATGAAAGATTGGGCAGCTTCAATCTTTGGAGAAGAACATTCAGCTGAAATTGCAGATATCGTCTCAACCTATTCAAAATATAATTTGATGAGAAAGCCGGAAGTACAGGATCCGGAGATTTTTAGTTTTGTCAATTACCACGAAGCTGACCGGGTGGAAAAGCGTTGGCAGGATCTCACGGCAAAAGCCGAAGCATTGGAAAAGAAAATGCCTGAGCAGGCTTTGGATGCTTATTATCAGTTAGTGCTTTATCCCGTAAAAGCTTCAGCGGGTGTCGCTGAAATTTATTTAGCCGCAGGCCGTAATAATCTCTACGCTAAACAAGGCAGGGTAAGCGCTAATATGTATGCTGCCCACGCCCGGGAACTTTTTGAACTGGATAAAAAACTGACTGCCCGTTACAATGATTCTATTGCGAATGGCAAATGGAAAAATATGATGAGCGATGTGCATATCGGTTATAAACAATGGTCGATGCCGAAAGAAAACAGTTTGCCTGTACTCAATGAAGTTACCCCTTTGGAATCACCGTCATTGGGCGTAGCGGTGGAAGGCAATACCGATGCCTGGCCCGGTGCAGAAGGAAAAGCGGAACTTCCTCAATTCGACGTGCTGGACAAGCAGCGTTATTACATCGATGTTTTTAACCGTGGAAAAGGGTCACTGCAGTTTATGGCTAAAGCAGATAAACCGTGGATCAAATTAAGTTCGGTAAAAGGCACAACACAAACGGAGCAACGGATTTTTGTTGATATTGACTGGAAAAAAGCGCCGGAAGGGAAAGCGGGCGGCCTGATTCAAATTAGCCAGGGAAAAACGATCGTTCCGGTAGTGGTAAATACTTTAAAAAAGAATACGCCTGTGAGCAAAACGCCTTTCTACGGAGGATATTCAGGTGAATTTTCTATTCCCGCCAATAAATTCAGCAACAAAACTGCTGGTAAAACTGCAGAATGGGTAGTGCTACCGGACCTGGGACGGGCAGAAGCCTCTATGGGGATCCATCCTACAACGGCAAAAAGCTCGACACCTGAAAAAGCACCCCGACTGGAGTACCGGATTTTCCTGCCTGAGCCCGGTCCCGCAAACATATTGCTCGGAATTTTACCAACCCAGGATGTTAACCCCGGCCGCGGATTAAGAATAGCCGTTTCCATCGACCATGAAGATCCTGTAATAATTGACGCAAGAAAAGGCTATCACGATGAATTCAAAGAATATACGCCGGAAAATCTCAGCCGTTCAAAAATCCTGAAACCCTTGCCTGAATTCGGACACAATTATGCCCTCATGTCCCGCGGAAAGCCCCGCCGTACCGAAGTCTTTGATAATCAACGATGGCTGAATGCAACACTGAATGTGAAAAACCCGGGTTTGCATACCTTGAACATTTATATGATCGATCCTGAAGTTGTTTTGGAACGGATTATAGTAAACCCAGATGATCGTTACCCAAGCTATTTCGGTGCGCCTGAGAGAAATTAATTAACCTGATTTTTATTCATAACCACAATTCATAAACTTCATAGGATATAAATAAAATGGCGCCAACCTTCTTCAGTTGGCGCTGTTTGGCTTTACAGTAAATGATATTTTGAAATTTAGAACTTGCGGTTACTTGTTGGGCTGGCCCTGGTTATAATCGTATCAAGAAAAATCTCAAAAAACAATTGAATTAGTTTTCATGAGAAATAAAACAACTAGTCTGATGGTCTTTATAGTATACAAATTAATAAGTTAAGTATAGCTAAATTTTTAATGAGTTGAAAATTAATTTTATTAAAAACGTTTATGTAAAATTTTTTTTCTTAGCTTTATGAATCAAATAACTAAGAACTAATACCATGAAAAATCCAAGATATCATTTTCCCCATCTTATATCGCTAATGTATCTATTCTAGAAGTTTTTTAAAGCTTTCCAGAGATTACATATTTACAATAGATTACTTCTGCTTCTTGCAGATAAAGATCGAAATAAAAAACTACCATAACTATGTTTAAACTTCTACACCCAAGAATTTTCATATTTCTTATGTTTTCGTCTCCATTTTATGCTTATTCCCAATTGGTTGGTTCTGATGTGCAAATGTGGGAAAAGCTAAATCCTTCCTCACGCGAAGCCGTACGATGCAAGGATGAAAACCTTCTGAATTTCCACTGTGGAATCAAAGATAAGCTGTTGAAAAAATATATTAAATACAGCAGGGATAAAAGTCATACGCTGAGTCTTGTGCATGCATCAAAAGAGGACGAGCTGATTTGGGAAAACACAGACAAAAATGTTTCTTTAGGTAATACATTATATACAATAGGAAAAGAATCTAAAAAAATTGGTAAAAGGCCCAGCATATTTTCATTTACCGGTACAGCAAATTCAAAAAATGAAAAATCCGATAGCCTAAAAATAAAGTTTGAAGATCAAAATTTGTATGAAATGATTTTCTTCTCGAAAAAGGCTAAAATAATGGATCTGAATAAAATACATTCTTACCTTTCCATAAAATACGGAATTTCTCTGGAAAAAGGCAAATATTACGGGAGTGACGGAAAAGTAATATGGGATCCCGAAAAGCATGCACCGTATAAAAGTCGGCCGACAGGATTAGGGAGGGATGATGGCAATGAGCTTTATCAAAAACAGTCATCCAACCAGGCTGATCCTTTTCTAGCCATTGGAATTAATGAGATCAAAAGAACAAATTCCGATAATCCAACGATCATTGATAATAATAACTTTGTCATGTGGTCTGACGATAATAAGGCCTTGTCTTTAAAGCCTGAAAAAGATCTTGATGTGCTGGAAAGAAACTGGGAAATCAGTTTTATCGGAAATAAAATTCCCAGGACAGGTTATCAGGTTAGAATTATCAAGGGAACAGTTAACCCTCGCTCACTGCCGCTTTCTTACTGGTTGTTGCTTAAAAAAGATAATGGCGATGTTAAAAAAATACCGGGGACCGAAAACGGTAATTTTATAATCTTTAATAAAGTAGAATTCTTAGATGCTTTTGATACGGTAGACAAAACGTATTTCACATTTGCCGTAAGCCCTGTAAAAGACACTAAACCGGATACGTCAAGCCAGGATCCCAGATCCGGAAATACATATAATGAAAAAGATCTTTCATTGGATCTTACAAAGATAGCTCTGTATCCAAACCCGGTAAAGAAAGATCAAAATTTCACCATTGTTTTTCCACCGATGGAAAACCTGATTATTTCTATTTATGACGGGGGCGGAAGGCTTATTGCCCTGGATAAAGTCAGCAGTAATGCCAGATCATATGTCAATCACCTTCCGCTGCAGAGTTCATATCTGGTCAACCTTACTCTGAATGGGAAAATCATAAAAACTTTTAAACTAATCGTAGAATAACTTATACCATGAAAATATACAGAAAACAGCTTCCTTTTACCAGGAAGTCATCCTTGATGTTATGTTTCTTTGCCTGCATGTTGATATGTGCCAGTTTTACGAAACAGGACAGGCAAAAGGTTCGGTCTTTTAAACTCCGAATGATGGATAAATATATCTACCATTCCATAGCAGAAGATATAAATCCAACAGAAGATTCAGAAAAGAATCTCTCAAAGTATAATACTTCTGGTATCATTAAAAGTATAAATAAAGAGGATTCTAAGACTGAATTAATTTCAAATACTGCATTTTCCGAAAGTGAACATTCAGATCGTATTTTTGATTCCGAAGAAAAGCAGGGAACTATCGGCGAATTTTCTGATAATGAATCAGACAACGTATCCGATAACTTTTTCACCATTAATATTCCCGAAATAAACAAACAGAATATCAAAGCATATTTGGTGTATGATCTTTTCGGACTGGATTCCTATAATTCAGTTTCAAGATCAATTAATAAAAATATTGCTTTCGGTGGAAACATTATTGTGGCAAGCAGTAAATGGAGCACTCAGAAAGAAGAAATTTCTTTAAATTCTTTAGAAAAAGGAAAAAATACAATTCTATTTACCTCTTCTCTGAATGGAGTAAAATATAAGGTGCAAAATGTAAAAATTATTTTTGAGAATAATCTTAAACCTTCCGATCATACTTCATCTTTGTTATCAGGCAATAAACTTTATATTAAAGGTCTTGAAAGCGGATCTGTACTTATTAAAGACAAATCTGTATCCTCTGTAAAAGGAGAATATGAAACTTTAATTGAGCTTACAGACACAGATAAAGCAAAAGGCTTTGTGTCTATTACCGATGCAAACGGAGCGAGAGAATATAAAATTCCTGAGAGTAAACCTTCATTCAGGACATTAAGTGAAGAAAAATTTGCTCCTCTTGTCCTTAATATCTCAAAGGACACACAATATACTGAAGCATATGAAAATTCAACCATTACGATTGAAAAAAATTCTGTAGAGAATAATGTTCAGGTTCAGGTTTTAAAGCTTAGAAAAAAAGACTATCCTGCTGTCTCCAGAGACATTAAAAGCATGACTGTAAACTCCGGAGCATATCGTCTGGAAGGCAGTTCAGGAGAATTTACAAAAAATATGATTTTCTCTTTTCCATATGATGAAAAGAAGCTGGGTGCAAGATCTGCAAAAGAACTGAAAGCTTTTTATTTCGATTACACATCGAAAAAATGGAAAGTTGATCCCAGCAGTAAAGTAGATATGGAGAAAAAAGTAGTTATTGTTGAAACAAAAGGAGATACCGACTATATCAACGGAGTTATTTCTGTTCCTGAATCTTCACAGCTTGAAGCGTTTTCCCCTACAAGCATCAGCGGATTAAAAGCCGCAGATCCTACGGCAGGCTTACAATTGATGGATATTCCTACAGCTACACAGAAAGGAGATGCAAGTGCCAATTATCCTATTCGGGTTCCTGCCGGTTTGGGAGGCCTTCAGCCTTCATTATCTATAGGCTACAGCAGTGCAGGAGGAAATGGCTGGATGGGAGATGGCTGGAATATAAACGGATTGTCTTCTATTACCGTGGATACAAGATGGGGAACGCCGGTTTTTAATGAAGGAAAAGAAACAGAGCTCTACTCTTTAGACGGTGAAATGCTTGTATATCCCAACGAATATCTTCCTCACAGACATAATGATGTGAACGAGAACAATACCGCTATCACTACTGAAAAACAGGACAGATCTGACTATACAGATCCTAATGATGGTACAAAAAAACAGTTTTATTTAAGAAAAAACCATGATTTTACACTTATTGAAAGAATAGGAACAGCTCCAAGTAACTATACATGGAAAGTGACTTCTACTGATGGTACTAAAAGGTACTATGGAGGGTCATCAGATTCCATGCTTTCGGGCTCAGGAGGAGTTGTTCACTGGGGACTTCGAATGATAGAAGATGCACATGGTAATAAAATGGAATTTACCTATTATAATGAATTTGCATCAGGGGCATTTTTCCAGATTAAGAAAATTGAATACGGAAAAAATAAAGATTACAGTGTAAACTTCAATAAAGAAACAAGCATTACCCGACAAGATATCACTGTCAATGCCAAACAGGGAGTTCCGAGATCGGATGCTTTTTTGTTAAAGACCATCGAGGTTAAATACAAAACCGAACTTATCAGAACCTATAAAATGGATTATATAAACGGAGAATTTTATAAAACTCTCCTGAAAAGAATTTATATCGTTCCCAATAATCCGTGTTCTACCACGCTTGCAAAAGCTGCTCAAGATAATAAAGAACCCGAGGATAGCAAAACATCAGACAATAGGGCTCCCATAAGAGATATGGACGATGGAACCGGTGGTAATGGCGGAGGGCCTGGAGGTATAGAGCCTACATGTAACGAGATCTCCGACAGCTATACTTTTGATTATTATAATGATGTAAGAGATGGATCGGGTAGCGTAAAGATATTTGGGCCGGATACTACCATTAATTTTCAGAATGCGTCTAATGATGAACCTTATTCAAATTTTGTAACAAGTTTAATCAGGCCTTCTAAGATCAATGGAAATATAAGTACCGAAACAGGGTTAAATATAAGAATTGCAGCGGGATTAAATTTTTATACTCCCTCAAGTGCAGGTTATGGGCATCTGATGTTTGGTTTCCCTTTCGGCAATTCCACGGCTAAAGCAAGAAACGCCCAACAGCTAATAGATTTCAACGGAGACGGAATTCAGGACATGATTTACAGAAATCCGAAAAGGGGACTGCTTCTAAAAACCGGAAAACTGGATGATCAAGGAAAATTAAGCTTTTTAGAGTCTAAGCAAATTGAAAACTATACCGGAGGTGATTTTTCCTATACTGAAACGAAGACCAAGAATAGGGGATGGGATATGGGAGCCATAATTTACAGTAAATCCGAAACAAATTCTACAACCAAAGGTTCTACGAAAACCTATTTGATTGATGCTAATTCAGATGGCCTGATGGATATTGTACATGACGGAGAAGTCTGGTTCAATAGATTTGATTCTGGTGCCAATACATCTTTCATGACCAGGCATTCAGAATATACGGAGAACATGGTCGTAAAAGCGAAGGCCATACAGGCTCCTATCAAATGGTGCGGGGATATCGGATCTGTACCGGACCCATGTCCGGGAGAACCTGAACCGGATCCGATGGATGTTGGAGATATTGTTAAAGTATGGGTGGCACCAAGAGACGGATATGTGAGGTTTACAGATAATGTTTCAATAGCACCGGCATTTGTTTCAGATCCGGCTACCAGTGTATCAGATCAAATGTACTATGGCGTAGAGATCAAAAATCCTACTCCTCAAGCCTGGACTGTTCCAGTTAGTTATGTTAATACAAGGATATATTTAAAACAGCTTTTATCGACAGACGCTCCTCAGAATATTGTTATCAACCGATATAATGATTACTATACTCAGATGCAGACTGTGCCCATGGATCCCAACTATGGTATTCCGAACGGTATTGATAATCCTGACCGCTTATTTGTAAAAAGTGGTGAAAAAATTTATGTAAGACTACACAAGAACAAAGTGAAAAATGTAGCGGTTAATTCAAACCCCAGTATTACTTACGTTGATCAGGTTACGGGAAATGAGATTCCGAATACTTTTGAGTTGTCACAGGATCAGTTTCAGTTAAATAATGGTAATTATGAAAACAATTTTCTTTTAAATAATGCTATTGCGCCAATTCTTTTGGATGCTCCGGGAACAGTCACAATTAATGTATTATCTTTCACTCTCTCCGATTTATCAGATGATATAAAGTTTAGAATTGTGACGGAAGATGTAAATACGGGAGCAATCACGCCACTTATCACTCCGGAAATTTATACCCAATCAAACTTAACAACTCAGGCACATACACTAAACCTGACGGTCAATAATGGTGAAAAGTTCTATCTGAGGTTTATTGTAGAATCTGATTCTTTTACTAATTATGCTGCGACGAACTGGAGTGATAAGATTTCTGTCAATTACCATGCCTCGGTTGCTTACAGTCCCACACCTATAGATATATATTTCTTAGGGATTCCTGAATATCCGTCTTTTGTGGTTACCAAGTTACAACCAAAGCTGGATATTTATGCTGTCCCATATACTGGTTTCTTTAATGGGCCACATGATTTTGGCATCCAGATTAACAAAAATGTTACCAATTTTGCCACTTTGTCAACGGGAAGCTTCTATTATATTATAAAAAAAGGAAATCAGGTTCTTGCAAAAAGAAGAGTTCTTGTTTCCCCAGGTAACAGTACGCTTATAGAACAGAATATGATCGACGGTTCAAATATTTCAGGACTTTCTCCTATTACCTTTTTTACCGGGAATCCTACTTTAGGATCTATAGGTAATGATCATTTGGTAACAGTTGAAGTCTACTGTAAGACTGGCGGCGATTATGAATTGTTTAACAAATATTCTGATTATTTTGCAGGAAAGCCATTCAATATTTATTATGATGGTGCAACAATGTATGGTACAACAACTGCAACTGCAGTAAATACGGCCATGTATAATACAAAATCGATGTTTTTTAACAACTGGGGGCAATTTTTATACAAGCCGGGAGCTTATGACAACTATTTGTATGGGTGGCCTATCAGTTTGTCAGAATTTGCGCAGCCAACTGCTCCTCAGAATACTTATTCTACCTGTTTAAATATCCCAAATGTACAAAATAATTATGACGCTTTAGCCGATTGTATTTTAGCGACAACACCTGATCCTAATGCAGGGAATAGTACTGTTTCACAAATTATATCTCCTCTGAAGCCTCAATTTACAAAATATGGAAGACAAAGAGTTGAACGCTGGGTTGGTTCAGGACCTGAACAGTACGCGTCAGGAGAAGCTTTCAAAACAGATGATGAGGTTACCTATTTTACAGATCCTGTTCCTACGGTTCCTCTTGTAACACCAACAACCTATACTTCCGGGCAGCTTTCAGTGGATACCAGTATGAAGGCAATCAGCAGGGATCAAAGAAGTGGTTCACATAATAAAACGCAGGGAGGAAGTTTAGGCCCTGTAAGTGGAGGAAACTCGGAAACGACGCTTAACGGGCCAAGTATCGAAACACAGACTTTCTCAGATATGAATGGAGACGGTTATCCTGATATGGTTTATCCTTCATCAATGCAGCTTACTAATTCTACGGGAAGTCTGGAAGATATTCAGCTTGTTTCTTATGGCGATTATCCTACGAACTCTTTAAGCTATATGAAAAGCAACTCAGCCGGATTCTCATACAATAGTCCCCCGGTAACAGGCAGAATCGGAGCACATGGAGATAACGGGACATCCACTGAACCGGATACCGGAATGCCATGGTCAGGAAGTGCAACAGTAAGCGCAAGTCTTAATCAGTATTATAATTCATATGATGCAGGTTCAGGATTTTGGATGGATATCAATGGCGATGGCCTTCCTGATAGAATAAGAGGAGGAAATACGCCTAATATGACAGTTGCTTTGAATTTAGGTAAAAGTCTGGGAGCTGATGGAACTTTCCAAAATATGATTACTTATAAATCTCATCCGAAAGCAAGCTTCAGTATTTCATTAGGTGCAGGGCTAGGATCTTCGGCTAACCTTGGAGCACTATCCAGCTTTGGTTTTGGAATCAGTGCAGGCGTAAGCGCAGGAGCTTCAACGGGAACAGCAGATGTAGTATATGAAGACGTAAACAGTGACGGTTTAATAGATATTCTTGAAGTGGCTTCTAATGGATCTACTACAGTGAGGTATAATCTTGGAAACAGTTTTGCTACAGGAGTAGCCTTAATGAAGAGTGGGGGAAATATTGATTTTGCAGATGAAACAAGATCATTCAACGGATCGTTCTCTTTCGGAGGAGACTATATGTTTAATATGGGTCCGATTACCCTTATTCCTCCGGTAGTCGTATTAATTCTTTGGATTAAAGCCGGAGCCGGGGCAACCGTGAACTTAGGAATGAACGTGTCTGAAACAAGAAAAGCATTCAAGGATATGAATGGTGATGGATTTACAGATTTAGTTCAGGATACAAACAGTGGATTTATTGTCAATTACTCACAGGTTGGAAGAACAAATAAATTAAAAACAATTACAAATACCTTCTCAAAAGGAACCTATTTATTGGATTATAAATTGGCAAGAGCAAATTATAATAATCCCTATGCAAAATTTGTGGTTAAAAGTATAAGTGTTCTCGAGCCGGATGCATTTTCGGCAAAATATACGACAAATCAGGGGACCAGGATGGAAACCCTATACGAGTTTCGAAACAGGAAATATGACAGAAGAGAAAGAGAAGATTTTGGTTTTGATACTGTTGTTAAACAGGAAATGAACAATGGTTCAGCTGTAAGAACTACCACGGATAAATATTTTAATAATTCTTATTTGTTAAACGGAATACTGAATCAGACTACAGTCGTAGGCAGTGGTGGTACGCTGTCAGATGTGAAGTATAATTATAAATTGAGAAAATTTATGATGAATGCAACACTTATCAATCTGAATTCCGATTTAGCTTTCAATTATGACAGTGGCGGCAGAGAAGGCAGAAAAATGGCAATTGCTTTATTGAACGAAAAAATAAAAACGGCTTATGAATCCGGAGGAAGTATTGTTACAACAGAAAAGTTTACATATACCACAAAAGGTCTTCTTGAAAAGTATCAATATACAAGTCCGTCAACGTCTTATAATACCAATATTTCTTATCAGGCATTCAATAACAATATTATCGGTGTACCTACCCTTGTTGAGGTATACAAAGGAACAGCAAATTCACAATTATTGAGAAGAAGGAGAGCTCTCAATATCAACCCGAACAATGGAGATGTAGGTACTTATGCCGTGTTTGATGGTACTAATAATATTACCACCGATATTCTGTATAATACTGCAGGAAATGTAACAAAAGTCACTTATCCTCCAAATGATAATTTGCAGAGATATTTCATTAATTATACCTATGATGATGGACCAACTGAGACAGGTAAATATGTACTTGAAGTCAAAGATGTCTTCAACATTAAATCTACGGCAACCTACAATCCGCTTTTCGATGTGGTGACAAGAAAAGTTGATACCGGTGGAAATGCAATGGTGTTTACCTATGACGGTTTCGGAAGAACGAGAACGATCATGGGACCAAACGAAATTGCAAGCGGTTCTACGGTACCGACCGTAAAATACAGATACTGGTTTGATCATGCAGGAATTGCAAACAACGATGCTACCATTAAACTTTACAGGGCGTCCACCTCAAACTATGATCCTGAATATGCAAGTTCCGGAAACACCATTATGACGGATACCTATTCCGATTTTCTGGGAAGAGTTATACAGACCAAAAAAGATATCGATCTGTATGGATACGAAGCAAGAATAGTATCGGGTAGGACAACATATGACGGTTTAGGTAGAGCACTCGTTCAATATATTCCGTCATCTGAAGGTTTGGGCAGTCAAAATCTGAATGGTTCATTTGGCGGACCTAATACTTCTAATGTATATGATAGCCGCGACAGGGTTATCGCATTTACAGATGAAGATGGTGTCGTAAAATATACAAAATATGCTATCGACAATAACCTGTTTAAAACAACGGAAGAATTTTCAAATGAAAAATCAGAAGCATACACCAATGCAGAAGGCAGATTAGTTCAAAAAGACGATTATCTTGATAATCAACCATTGACGACCAACTTTAAATACAATACGCTGGGAGAACTTATTTTCGTAAGAGATCCCGAAGGAATAGAAACGTTCTATGATTATGATCTTGTAGGAAGACGTACACATCAGCAACATCCTGATAAAGGAAAAACGGAATACGAGTATGATCAGGCGGGAAATCTTTTAAGACTTACAACAGATAATCTGGTGAATGATTCAAGCATAAGCACTCATTTCATATTCTATAAATATGATTACAACAGATTATCAGGAATTGTATTACCTGATCTGCCTTCAGGTGATCCAAACCCAAATAGTGTATATTACGAATACTACCCTTCGACCGCAGCGAATAATAATGCAGGAAAAATTCGTGTAAAAGATGACGGTTCCGGAAGTACAAAATATACCTATGGAAGAATGGGTGAGGTACTTACGGAAGTACGGACGGTACGAGGATATAATATTCCTGAAAAGTATTTTAAAACCTACTTTAATTATGACAGCTGGAATCGTATCACTAAAATTAAATATCCTGATGATGAAATTGTTTCTTACCATTATGATAGAGGTGGAAACCTTAAATCGGTAAATAATAATAATGGTGAAACCTACATTCAGAATATTGATTACAATGGCCTGGAGCAGCGTATAAATATCAAATATGGTAACGGAACTTCCCAAACTTATCAATACGATTCACAGAGAAGATTGAATTATTACTCATTATTTGATCAATCAAACAATCAGATGCTAAGTAATTCATACAGATATGATGAATATTCCAATATCACTAAAATCAGAAATATTGCTAATCCTTTAGCAAATGGAATGGGCGGAGCATTTGAATTTGAACTCGGATATGATACTTTAAACAGATTGATTGGAACTAGAACAAGTACAACCATTGACCAGGGGGAGGAAATGCCACCGATAACATCAAATGATATGGTGAAGTCAACCTATAAACTTGAAATGCAGTATAATAAGGTCGGAGGAATTGTCAGAAAAGTCCAACATCATGAAAGAGATCAGATTGTAGTTCCGGAAAATACATATGAAAACAATTATACCTATATAGATCCTACGCATAAGCTTGATAAAGTAGATGACAGTGCAACAGGTAATACAGAAACATTTGAATATGACCATAATGGTAATGCTGTAAACCACACCGATAATAATGGAACAAGAAAAATGTTCTGGGATGAGCAGGACCGTATGAAAGCATTCTATAATGATAATACCGGAGTTTATCAATATCATACTTATGACGATAAAGGAGAAAGAGTAATCCGATACGGATTAGAAGCGCCTACACAACTTTATCAGAATGGAGCACCTGTAATTATTGATGATCTTAGAATGATCGATTATAAATTGTATCCGAATCCTTATGTAACGGTGAGTTCTACAGGACAATATACAAAACATTACTTCGAAGGTTCAAAAAGATTTGCCAGCAGACTCATGGATGGTGCTGATCGATTTGATGATCCTTCAGTATTATACAGCAGCAGAACTTCTGACGATAAAGCAGAAAAGAAAGCAGATACGGAAGCAGACTTTAAGCGGTACCTCCAACAAACAGACTTGGGGAGTAACGTTTCTGTCGAGCTAAGGGAAGTGTATCAGCATCCTGATTTATATTATCTGCATGGCGATCATTTGGGAACAGCAAATTTTGTTACCAATTCACAAGGTGATGCAACACAATTTTTCCTAAATTTACCATTCGGAGAAACCATGCTGGAGCAGATGGACGGATCTTATGACAATCCATATAAATTCAATGCAAAAGAGTTGGATGAAGATACAGGGCTGTACTATTATGGAGCGAGATATTATAATCCGAGGTTGAGTATTTGGTATGGTGTGGATCCGCTGGCAGTATATAATCCTGTAATTGAAGGGCAGTTTTATGGAGATGGACAGCATAATGGAGGAGTGTATTTTTGGGGAAATCTCAATCCATATATTTATACTTATCAAAATCCAATAAGGTACACTGACCCGAATGGAAAACAAGTTGACACGACCAATGGAAAAACGACTAATATTGAAGGTATTTCTATTGCCGCCTATTCTAAAAAATTTAAAAATGATTTTAAAATAATGAATCGACCAGGTAATAGTATGGTTTACATAATCGATCAATTAAAACCAAGAAATGGTCATCAAATACCTCTGGGCTCACGAAGATATAAGATAAATTTATTGCTTAAAGGGGATGGGGATTCAAATCACCAGCTATTTTACATTTATAATAGAGGGCCTTGGCAAAATACAGACACTAAAGGACCGTATAAAGGGTATTATAGTATTGGAGATTCATATAATATTTCGTCTGATTCAAACTCTTTAGAAGGTCATAATGAATTCTTAGGTAATTTAGGTGCTTCCTTAAAAAATGCACCTGATATGAGTGTATCTATTACAGGGATGATGACTGGTAATTCAGGTGATGCAGGTGCAACTGAATCTGCATTAAAAAGAGCTGAGACAATAAAGGATGCACTCGTTAGCTTTGGGGCTTCACAAGACCAAATTAGTATAGACTCACCAGTTGGTGGCCAATCTGAAAACTCTACCCAAATAAAAGTAAATGCTACTTTTAATGTCCCTGATCTACCGATAAAGAAAAGTCAAATTATTAATATAAATAAATAAAATCAAAGCTATGAAATTATTATTTTTAATGACTTTGTTACCAATCCATTTGCTTTGTCAAAAAAAGGATACAATTGATAATAATCAATTATCCTTATATTATAATTCACATAATAAACTTTATAGAGTTATTAACACACAAACAGGCAAGGATTTTGAAGGGTGGGGAAAGTTTGAATCCTACGATGGAAATGAGTATAGATATTATAAAAATAATAAATTAATATATACAGACTTTAGAGATTTTAAAAATAGAATCATAAAAAGGGAAATCATATGTGACCAGGATAACAAATGTTTAGAAGTATATGAATATTATGATAATAATATAAAAACACCCAAAAGAAAATATTTTCTTTGTTTTTACGAAAATAGTAACGAAGAATCAGAAGAAAAAAAATGCAAGGAATATTATGAATATTACAGAAATGGACAAATTAAGGTAAAAGGCCAATATCAAGGTGATAAAGAGGTAGGAATATGGATTTATTTTGATGATAAAGGGAAAGTTAATAAAAAAATTACTAGGGCAAAATAGTAGTTTTCATGGCCTATTGATTGTATTTTTAATAATCTAGAATGGACAAACCACTGCGAGGTGCAGTGGTTTGTTATTTAATTATGAAAAATAATAACCTATCATTAAATCAAAATTGTATACAAAATCCTTATTCAACGATAATTCAACAGGACGGTTTACAAAACATTATATACAGGATTGTATTATTATGGTGCAAGATATTAATCCGAGATTGAGTATTGGTATAAGATGGATATAAATAAAATGGCGCCAACCTTCTTCAGGTGGCGCCGTTTGGCTTTTTGTGACCTTGACGGGCGTATCTTCAAACACTTTTATTGATGATTTGGTTCGTTTGAGCCAAATTAAAAAAGAATTGCAAGGCTCATCTTTATCAAGTATTTTTTTATAGTTGAAGTTATTAGCAATTTATCTTTAATAATATAAAATAATTAATAATGGCATTTTAAATCTTTATTTGGCTATAAAGTGTCTTGTTTCATAGATTAATAAAAATTTATAAAGTTATTTTACGGATTCTTTGGAGCACATCGTTGAGATCAAAAGGTTTCGAAATGTAATCATCAGGCATGCAAAGTTTTCTTATTTGATCAATTTTTACATTAGCACTCATAATGATAACCGGAACCTTGTTATTTCTTTGACTCTTTATTTCATTACAAAGGTCAGTGCCGAAGCCATCGGGAAGCATTACATCAAATAAATAAAGGTGGGGAAAGATTTCAGTATTTCTTTTTTTGAATTCTTTTACGGTTCCAAAGGATAGTACACTATACCCCCTCCGTAGTAAGAAAAATAGTCAATATTTCTCTTATATCTTGGTTGTCTTCAACCATAAAGATGTTTCTCGTAATCTTATTAAGCAATGTTGGAACCAACTAATTCTCAATTTATTATCTAATCAAAAAAATGTTTTCTGATAGTTGTATTTAAATGAATAATATTTTAATAAATATAGTAGGAAATAATTATCAAATATATTTCTTTGTTTTCTCATTTAATAGTTAAAAATCTCGTGAAGTTAGATTAAATGTAATAATAGAACTGAAGGGATATTTTCTAACTAAATTGTATTAATTATTTGGAAGAAATTTACAATGAAAAAGAATAAAGTATAAGCCAATTTTCGGCACAATTTTTAATCTATTACTATTTAACATTAATTAATAAAAAGTATTGATATAAAGAGGAATTATATATTACTATGGGACTGACATATTGCACTGCAGTCCAAACTTTATTTTAAATGTATGGCTGGCAACATAAAACCGAATTAGATAAATAATAAAGGTAATCTTGTTAAATGGCTGAAATATGATTCCAATCATAAGGTAGTAAGTTTATATAGATACATTTTGTTAATTGTAGTTTAATTAACCAAGGTAATTGATTGAAGGTGATCAGCGATTCTGCGCTTCAACCATAATGCCCATAGGTATATGTCAATAAAAAATTTTACCCTTTCTAATCACAAGAAGACCTTCACTTTCCAATTGTTTGATTGTTCTTATTACAGTTTCAACCCTTAAGCCGGTAAGTGATGCGATCTGCTGTCTTGTAAGCAATATTTCATCTTGATCGGTTAAATAATTTGATATTTTTAAATACCTAAATAAATTTATAGTTTTCTCTGCAGGACTTTCTAAAGCAAATCCTTTCATCATGTAAGTATAATGCAAGCCTTCGGCAATTCTTTTATAGAGATTTAGAAGAATAGATGGATTTTCCGTTAGCATTAGAATAAAATCCGACTTCTGCAAGATTAAAATCCGACAATCATCCATTGCAATGGCACTTAAAGAATACTGATGTTTTAAGAATAGGAACAATTCACCCAAGCAGTCTCCCTGATTAGATATATTGTGAATAAACTCACGACCGGGCTTTTTCTGACTGACAATTTTTACTTTTCCGGTTAAAATCTGAAAGTAGGCGATTGCTTCTGTATTTTCCTGAAATACAAACTGATTCTTGGCATAATTTACAATTTTAGCACCGGAACTCATCAAAAGATCTTCGTTTATCTGCATATATTATTGCTCTAATCATTCGGACAAGCACTCTGCTTTCCGATAGGTAAATCTAAAAACAAATTTTCTGTGGCCTTATGACTGGGAGCACAAGTCGTTATAGATAAAGATTTATTAAGACCATTTATCGTTGGGGTCATCTCTTTTAATTTCTCTTTCTATCTCGTCTACGTATGGTAATGGCAGAAGATATGTTTCATTAATATAGTTTAAAATGTTTTGACTAGTTTCCCAATTAACCTTTCTAATAAAAAGTTGATTACTACCTTTCAATGATTCGATAAAAGAAGTTTGATAATGATTTTTATTAAAAAATGTTTTTTCAATAGATGCTCTTTTATCATCATTTACAATAATATCTTTAAAAACTGTATTCATTAGAACCGTTTGAAAAAAGGATTCTGCCGGTAAAAGTGTATGCAAATAATAATCTTCAAAGTCCATCACCCGTTTATTATTGGTTAAAAAAGAACAGGTTTCTCTTGTGAAAATAAACCATTTACCTCCGATGTAAGGTGTTACTCCTTCCATAAAAGTTCTTTTATAAATTAATGACGATATTTTATGGCTTAGTTCAGTAAAATGATTCTGTATTCTCTTGAGTGTATCAGGTCTGTAAAATTTTTGGTCGTAGTAGAACAAATAATTCCTACCGTTATTCACAGTGAGAAACTGACGAATAATATTCTGCGATTTTAGCGGATAATCTTCACCGCTTAAGTTGATGAAATAATCCCATTCCGGGGTTACATTGAGTAAATATTCCATAGCATTGAGTTCTGCCTGAATAATACTGAATCCTCCTGCTACAATATTTATGCTCTCAAGAATATAGACATTGGGAAAATGGATCAAGTATTGTTGAATTTCCTCAATAAATTCTTCTTTGGCTTTTCTGTCTATATGAATCAGATAAAACTGGTCACGGGTGTAGATTTTCTCAAACATTGCCTTAAAAACATCGGGTTTATGATGTATCATGATAAAATAAGCAATTCTGATCTGAGAAGACGGTGGACTGTCTGATTTTCTTGTAAGGGGATGGATTTGGGACGCTAAAGTTTGCATAGGCTGGAATTTTAAAATCATCCGCACTTTGCAAACAATTAGATTGATGTGCGTAAGCTACGAATATATTTTTGATAATCAGTTAATTATATTATATAGTTTTTAGCATACATTTGCAAAGTATCAATAAAAAAGGTTCCTGCCTCTGCTACTCTGCAATAATTTAAATCAAATTTTTATCATTCAGTTTTGCTTTTTCAGATTCCCGATTGTCAACTGATTTCTTTGAGAAAGGCTTTTGTTTTTAGCTTTCCATGAGGAAGAAAGTTTAAAGTAATGAAAAGCATATTGAATTAAAATTAATTCTTACCAATACAAATAATTCATTAAAGTTGCACTTACCGGAAAAAAGATCGGAAACTGCAAAAATTTATGATAAGTTTCAAGAATCTACAATTAATTAACCCCATAATCCGTGCAGTTACAGAGTCGGGATATTCCCAACCTACTGAAGTACAGAATGCTGTAATTCCAAATATTTTAAAAAGAAAAGATCTTTTGGTTTCTGCACCCAAAGGAAGCGGGAAAAAATTAGCTTTCGCGGTATCCGTATTACAATTGTTGGGTAGAAATCCTACTGAACATACTAATATCCGGGTGTTGATAATTGTCCCTACAGACGAAATTGGGGTTGAGATTGAAGAAAAAATCAGGCAGTGCAGTAAATACCTTTCTCTTTTAACATTTCGAATTAATGATGAAGAATCAGCTGAAAGTCAGTTCGCTGCCTTCAGAAAAAGAATGGACATATTGATTGCAACTCCTGAAGGCATGCTGGAGATTGCCCAAAAAAGACCTATCAATTTTTCCAAGTTAGAAATTCTGGTTTTATACGATGCAGATAAAATGGTTGAGAAAATATCAATAAACAGAATAAAAAATATTCAGAAACTAATTCCTAATCATATGCAAGCCTTGATCTTTTGCACAGAAGCTTCAGATTATCTAAAAAAATATGTCTTTTCTTTTCTTAGAAACTCTATAGAGATTGTGATAGATGCAAGGTCGACATCAATAAAAAATATTTCGCAGTGTGTATATTTTATTGAGAAAAGAGATAAGTCAGGATTTTTGATTGATATGATCAGAAAAAGCAAAAGAAAAGGATTTATGGTTTTTACGCGTAGTAAATATATAGCCGATGAGCTGGTAAAGCAGCTAGAGGATGCCGAAATCAATATTGGATGGATTCATGGAAATAGATCAATAGCTGTGAAGAATAGTGTCTTGGATGATTTCAAAAGAGGAAAAATTCAGGCTTTAGTGACTACAGATATTGCAGCAAAGGGAATTGATCTGAATGAGCTACTCCATATCATCAACTTCGATCTTCCTGCTATTCCTCAAACTTATATACAAAGGATTGAAAGGATACGAAGGTTAGGAAGTGATGGTTCTTTAATATCATTCTGTACGGCAGATGAGCATATGGATTTAAAAAATATCCAGAATCTGATCGGTTTTACAATACCTGTCGGTACATTTTAAGAATAAAGCTGTAAAGTTTACAGATTTTCATATATAATTTTAATAATAATTACAATGCAACAAGGCACAGTAAAGTTTTTCAATGAAGCAAAAGGCTTCGGATTTATTTCTCCTGTAGATGGGAGTAAGGATATATTTGTACATTCTTCAGGATTGGTTTCAGGATCAATTCGCGAAAATGATAAAGTGAATTTTGATATTCAACAAGGTGACAGAGGTTTAAATGCTGTCAATGTGAAATTAGCATAGGGTGAAATAACTTTTTGATCATAAAAATTAAAGCATTTCCTTTGCTATACAGTAGTAGATTAGACTGTTTTTAATATATGTTTGAATGGAATCTTGATGTAATTTACATCGGTTTTCATGTTCATCCGACCTCTTGCATTTGTGAGAGGTTTTTTAAATGATGTACTGGGATTAATACTTTAATCTATTATTTTTTTAAATAGAATAAAATGATTATTATCAACAATTTTGACGAATACAAATTGCTGGAAGGAGTTATGGTTGGAACTTCCTCTTGGCATAGGATAGATCAGACACAGATCAATCGTTTTGCAGATGCCACTTTGGATCATCAGTGGATTCACACTGATGAAAAAAGAGCAACAGCGAAAGACAGTCCTTATCATTCAACCATTGCTCACGGTTATTTAACACTCTCAATAATTCCTTATCTCTGGAAGCAGATTGCTGAGGTAAGAAATATCAGTATGGAGATCAATTACGGAATAGAAAATCTTAGATTTGGTCAGCCGGTAAAAGCTAATGATGAAGTAAGTCTTGAGGCAACTATTAAAACAGTAAATAACCTTAAAGGAACCGTAAAAGTGGTAGTGGGTGCTAGACTGATTATTAAAAACCAAGTAAAGCCCGCTTATACCGGAGATGTGGTTTTTCTATATCATTTTTTATAATCATGAAAATCTGGTAAATGTAAGTATGAGTAAAATAAAAGATAAGCAAGTGATCAAAAAAAAATACCCTTCCGGTTGGACAGTTCTTATCCCAGTATTGGCGTGGATCTTCTATTTTGCAAATACGATATTTTCTTCAGGATTTTATTCACTGATCCTTAGTGTACTGCTTTTGGGAAGTGTTCTGGCGGCAGTTTACCATTCCGAAGTTATAGCTCATAGATTAGGCGAACCGTTCGGAACCCTGCTTCTTGCATTTGCCATTACGGTTATAGAAGTGGGGCTGATAATTTCTATTATGATGGGTGCAGAAGGTCTTGAGACCGTTACGCTCGCACGGGATACTGTTTTTGCGGCAGTGATGATTATCCTTACCGGGTTCATCGGCATTTGTATTGTCATAGGATCACTGAGATACAGAGAGCAGACTTTTACTCTGCAGGGTGTAAGCACGGCTTTAATAACGCTGACAGCAGTTGTGGTTTTTGTTCTCATCCTGCCGAATTATACGATAAGCCATACAGGGGGCGAATATACTTCTTTTCAGTTGCTTTTTATTGCTTTGGTTTCATTGGCGCTCTATCTTGGGTTTACCATGGTGCAAACCATGAGACATCGCAGCTTCTTTATATCGCCGCAAAACAAACTGCTGGCAGATCAAAAGGAACAAAACAGTAATGAGCTGCTATCCCGAAAAAAGATGCTTTTCAGTTGCTTAATGCTCATTTTATGTCTCGGAATCGTTGTACTGATGGCAAAGCTTCTTTCCAAGGATGTAGAACACATTGTTCTTTCATTCGGAGCACCAAAATCGGTAGTCGGCGTCATTATTGCGGGAATCGTTCTTCTGCCCGAAGGTCTTGCTGCTTTTAGGGCGGCAAAGAATGATCAGATACAGACCTCATTAAACCTCGCATTTGGTTCTGCATTGGCAAGTATAGGATTAAGTATTCCTGCGATTGCTATAATATCCGTCATTTTCGGAATACGAATGACACTGGGCATAGATATTAAGTCAACTGTGCTTTTAGGACTCTCTTTGTTTATCATTACGGTGTCACTTGCAACAGGTAAAACCAATATTATGCAGGGGGGTGTTTTGGTAGGAATTTTTTTGATTTATCTTTTTATATCCATAGTTCCTTAGTTCATTCGAATTTTAAGAAAATTGATTATTATCCCTGTAGCTTATCAGAAATGATTTAACAATTTTAAAGAAAATTAAAACCGATTCACAGGTATTGTCGTATTTTATAAAGGATATTGCAGAATAAAAATAAACTTTTTTGTGAATCGTGGCTCATCAACAAAGCATATTTTTCTAAGCCTTCCGTATTACTCCACAAATAAAACTTTCATTTTAATTTAAACAATTATGGCAATATTCATTTTTATACTCATCCATTGGTATGCATCGCTTTTTTTTCAATCGGTTTTTCATCACCGGTATGCTGCACACAATCTTTTTACAATGTCAAAATTCTGGGAAAGAATTTTTTATATAGCCTGCTTCTTTACGCAGGGATCTTCCTATATAAGCGCCTATACTTACGGCTTAATGCATCGTCTTCATCACGCCCATACCGATAAAGCTGAAGATCCGCATTCACCACATAATGATCCAAATCCTTTTATGATGATGTGGACGACACGAAACAACTATTTTAACCTTTATATAGGAAAGAAAGATGTTGCAGAAAAATACAAAAAGGATCTTCCGGATTGGGAAAGATTTGATAAAATTGCTCACAATTATATTACCAGATTCTGCTGGATTGCAATATATATCATTGTGTATGCTTTATTGGCGACAGCTTGGTGGCAGTGGCTTTTTCTTCCTGCAACGATTATAATGGGCTCCTTGCAAGGAATGGCGGTTAACTGGTGGGCTCATAAATTCGGATATGAAAATTATAAGTTAACCAACACTTCAAAAAATATTCTGCCCTTCGACTTTATTTTCTGGGGCGAAGCATATCATAATAATCATCATAAACATCCACAAAGACCTAATAATGCAGCGAGGTGGTTTGAATGGGATATGGGTTTTCAGACAATGGTATTTTTGCAAAAACTTAGGATTATCAAAATAAAATAGTGATAATGCTTTTTTTTTATTGTATAAATATGAGATATGATTAAAGATCAGTGAATGGAAAAAAGAAGAGGATAGAATACATCAGAATAATTCTGAAATTGAAAATGTTTGTTACAGGACTTACTTTTATTATAACTTTTTGATTAGTAATCGTGTTAAAAAAAAGATGCCAACTGTCTTTAGTTGGCGCTAATTGGCTGTGTGACCTTAACGAGCGTATCTTCAAGCACTTTTATAGATGATTTGGATCGATTGAGTCAAATTAAAAATCAATTACAAATCCCAATCTTATCAAAAAAACTCTTATAGATTTTGTTTAATGCAATTTAATTTCCAAAACTTTTATTAATCAACATTGGAATAGTAAGTCTTCTATTGGCTGTCCCGGTCTTGTACCCGCTGAATGCTTTTTAGTCAGGTCAAAAAATATGATTTATTGATGTTTATTTTATAATATTTTTAATTCATTTGGTTTTGCAGAAGGTGGAATTCCTAGAAGGTTTTGGAATATATCCATTTTTTTTGCTTTAAAGAATATTGAGATTTATATCAAAAAGCTATGGAAAAAAAGCAAAATTAAGCTGATTAGTGAACTAATTTTCTATAAGTAGAATATTTTTTAGAAATGTATTAAATTTAAGATTATCTTACTCTTATAACAACCTTTCCTTTCGCCCGACCACTTTCAACATATTTCAACGCTTCATTGGTCTGTTCAAAAGTGTAAATTTTATCGATTACAGGTTTGATGACGTCCGCTTCAATGAGCTTTGTGATTTTATCCAGCTGATTTCCGTTGGCTTTCATAAATAGAAAAGAGTAATCAATATTTCTTTTTTTTGCTTGTCCTCTGATGCTGAAACTTAACAGTGATAAAACAACCTTTAAATACCAAGGCAGTTCCATTTCTTTTGCAAAATCCGGAGTTGGCGGCCCTGAAATAGAAATGACCTGACCTTCCGGTTTTAATATATTAATTGATTTTTCTAATGTTTTACTGTCCTGGCTATTAAGTACAATATCGTAATCTTTAAGCATCGTTTCGAAATCTTGCGTTTTATAATCGATCAAAACATCTGCTCCGAGACTCTTCAAAAGTTTAAAACTTTTTTCACTCGCGGTCGTTGCAACAGTTGCTCCCAAATGTTTTGCCAATTGAATCGCTACAGTTCCCACGCCACCTGAACCGGCCTGGATAAAGACTTTTTGTCCCTTTTTCAAATTTGCTTTTTCAACCAATGCTTGCCAAGCAGTCAGCGCTACTAAAGGAATTGAGGCGGATTCTTCCATCGTTAGGTTTTTTGGTTTAAGGGCGACATCTTTTTCATTAATGGAAATAAATTCCGCAAAAGTTCCGATGTGAAAATCTGAAACTCTTGAATAAATCTCGTCACCCACCTTGAATTTTTTGACATTTTTTCCAACTTGCGTGACGATTCCTGCAACATCGTGTCCTAAGATCAATGGAAATTTGTAAGGTAAAAATAATTTGAATTCGCCCTTTTTGATTTTTGAATCCAAAAGATTGAGGCTGGCGGAATGTACTTCTACCAAAACGTCATTGTCAACGACTGTTGGCGCAGGAACATCTGCAAGATGCAGCCCATCTTTCGTGTAGTTGTTGATGAGGAAAGCTTTCATTTTATTAATTTTTTAAAAGTTGATGACTTTGTTTTGGATTGATGATATTAAAGCCAATTTTCGGGAAGAATCTATTGATAAAGCTAAAAATTTTTGCGTCACCTACTCGGATGGTGTAATGGTCTTTTGACAAACCATTGATGAGACCTTCGATCATTTTTTCAGGCGTTATTTTTTTATCTTTTCTTTCTGCAGTCATTTCTGTTGCAACAAGTGGTGGAATCAATTCAAAAATTTTCACTTTGCTTCCAATGATCTTTAAATGTTCCCGAAGCGAAATGGTGTAAAATGCCAATGCGGTTTTAGAGGAAGAATAAGTTGCCTCAATTAATGAAGGCGTGATGCTTAATATCGAAGTCGTATTGATGATTGCAGCTTCATTTCTGGAGTTTAGCATATCCAAAAAAAGATTATTCAGCCTGATGACACCCAGATAATTAACATCCATTTCATAAGTTGCACCTTCAAGATGTTTATCATTTGGAATACCCAAATTTGCAGGCGGCACAAGAACGCCTGCATTATTGTATAAAATATCAATTCCTCCTAATGCTTTCACTTTTTCAAAAAGAGCTTGGGCATCAGCTTCTTTTCCGGCATCACTTTGTATTGTGATAATGGAGGGAAATGCTTTTTTTACGGCATCCAGTTTAGATTGGGTTCTTCCTGTAATGATTACCTTGGCGCCAATTGCTAAAAATTGCTTCGCCGCTTCGAGTCCAATTCCTGACGCGCCACCTGTGATCAAAATGGTTTTTCCTTTTAATTTCATAATAGAAAATTTAAAATTAATGAGGAATCTGCTCTGTGATCGGATTTATCAAATTATGGATGTTTTTCGTATCGCCAACCGGAACTTCGAACTGATCTTTTTCTAAAGCTAAAAACAACTCATCTGCAACTTCAGAAGCAGGAATTCCATTAGCACCACCAATTTCTGCTGAAAATTCTGTATTGACCAATGGCGGATAAACTTCATAAACATTCAATTTTTCATTGTCTGCAAAAGTATCCCGCAATCCTTGGGTGTAACTGTGGAGCGCGGCTTTGCTGGCAGAGTATGTGGGCAAAAATTTGTTTGATCTGAAAACAGCAATCGAAGAAATGTTGACGATTGCCGAATCTTCTTGTTCTAATAATTGTGGCAAAACCAACGAAGTGAAATGAATCACGCTGATGTAATTGGTGTTGATTTCCTGATATGCTTTTTCAGCAGCGTTGTTTTCGCTGTTGCTGAGGTCATTCATAAAAGCAGAACCGGCATTGTTGATGATGATATTCAGATTCGGATGATTGGTTTTGAGTTCGTCTGCTATTCGGATTCGGTCTGCTTCCAAAGATAGATCACCAGCGATTGAAACGGCATTATCCAATTCTTTTAAGGCATTTTGAAGACGCGCTTCATTTCTACCATTAATGATGATTTGGTTGCCTGCATCACTTAGTTTTTTGGCAATTGCCAATCCAATTCCGGCACTTCCGCCACTGATGAATATGGTGTTTCCTGTTGTTTTCATTTTGATATTTTAAAAATTTGGTTGAAAATTATTCTGATAAAAATGGATAATCTGTGTAGCCTTTTTCGCCAGGTGTGTAAAATGTACTTTGGTCGGGAGCGTTGAGAGGAGCATCGATTTTAAATCTTTCTACCAAGTCAGGATTTGCCAGGAAAGGAACACCGAAAGATACAAGATCGGCATCGCCGTCATTCAGTACCTTGGTAGCGGTTTCTTTGTTGAATCCTCTGTTAATGATCATAGTCCCGTTATATATTTTTCGGAAATGTTTTGCAACTTCCTGTATTGCGTTTGGATTATTTGAAACATCCGTAAATGGTTCGATGAGGTGAATGTAGGCTAAACCGTATTCGTTCAATTTAGTAACTACATAATTATAAAATTCAATGGTTTCGTCATCTACCGAGATTCCCATTATGCCATTCAAGGAAGGGTTCAGACGGATTCCAACACGGCTTAGGTTTACCGCATTTTTCAATTCATCCAGGCTCTCGAATAGGATTCTTGCACGATTTTCTATCGAGCCACCATATTCATCCTCACGCAGATTGCTGTTTTTGCTGAAGAATTGCTGTAGCAAATAGCCATTCGCACCGTGTAATTCCACACCATCAAAACCAGCTTCGAAAGCATTGATTGCACCTTGTTTGAAATCTGACACCGTTTGTTTGATGTCATCGATGCTCATCGCTCTTGAATTTTCACTTTTTTTGAATCCGGTAGGAGTGAAGACTTCCACATTCGGGTTGTACGCAGATGGTGCTAAAGGAGCGTTGCCATTGTGATGGTCGGGATGTGAGTTGGCGCCCGTATGCCAAAGTTGAGCAAAGATTTTACCTCCTTTCTCGTGAACGGCTGAGGTGGTGAGTTTCCAACCTTCAATTTGTGCTTGGCTGTAAATACCAGGAACGTTGATAACACCAACTGCTTCTTCACTGATGACAGTTCCTTCTGTAATAATAAGACCTGCTGATGCACGTTGAGCGTAATATTTGGCGTGCAATTCTGTGGCAGTGTGTTCTGGATTATCTGAACGGCTACGGGTTAATGGCGCCATTACCATTCTGTTTTCTAATTCTAAATCGTTGAGTTGAAAGTGCTCAAATAAGGATGTTGTATGACTCATAATTTTGTTATTTTTAAATATGATGTATAATAGATTATGTTTTAAAATATACTTTTTAGTTTATTTTTAATTAAAAAAAATTAGAGCGCGTATTGTTCTAATTCTGCTTTTAGATTTTTGATGAGTGATTGCATCGGTTTCATTGTGTCCATCGTTCGGCACATTACAATACCACCTTCTACAGATGCCACCAGTTTAAATGCAAAAACCACAGGGTCGAGTTTGGTAGAATATTCGCCGTTCGCAATGCCTTCTCGCAAAATAGAGGTAAGTCCTTCTTGTCCGACTCTGAACAATGTTGCAACCTTTTGCTTGATGGCCGGGAAATTATCATCTACTTCCACGGCTGTGTTGAAAATTGGACAACCTCCTGAAATGTAAGTGTTTATCGGGTCTTTATAGAAGTCCAAGAAGGCTGATATTTTCGCTTTGGTTGTTTTAGCATTTGAAACTGCCAAATGCATTTTGTCAGACACTTTCTTTAGCATCAATTCAATCACTTGCTCGGTAAGGTCATCTTTATTTTCGAAGTGACCGTAGAGACAACCTTTGGTCAGTTTTGTTTCATCCAAAACGTTGTCAATGTTCACGCCAGAGATACCCTTCTTGTTATAGAGAGGTACAGCGGTTTCCAGAATAAATTGCTTTGTTTTTTCTGCTTTGGTCAACATTGGTCTTGAATTATAATGCAAATATACTAAAAAGTATATTATTTTGTAATTTTTTTTATCTTTGAATGATTATATTTTTAATCGTAATTTTTTTTCAATCAAAAAAGTGAAATTAAAACTCATTGATTTTATTATCTCAAAAAAAAATAAAAAATCCATGGATTATATCATAAAAAATGAGAAATTGAAAATCATCTATGAGCAAGTAAAGGGTGCGTGGACCTATCATTTGCGTATTCCAAATTCAGAATATATAGAAGGTAAATGGGGTGAGATCAAAGTTTCAGATACGATAGATGACTACAAGATAGAATTAAGAAACCTTGCGCCAACCAAGACTGGAGAAAAACTGCTTTCTATAAATAATAATATAAGAAATGCAATCAACAAAAAAGGAGGTGATACTGTTACCATTTGACTTTATCTAATTTCTAACAAAGAGAAAATTACAGAGAAAGAAATTTTAGATACCTTCAAAGAATCAAATTTTTTAGATGCTTTAAAGAAACTCAGCGATTTGGAAAGGCGGGAAATTTTAGATGGCATTCTTTCGCAAAAATAGATGAGAAGCAAATCAAGACAATTATCAAATACATAGACCAATTAAGTAAGACAATTTAATAAACAAAAATCTGTTATTTTAAATTCTACAATACTTTTAATCTATTATTTTTTATATAAAATGATTATTATCAACAATTTTGACGAATATAAATTGCTGGAGGGAACTATGGTCGGAGCGTCATCTTGGCATAGGATCGATCAGAACCAAATTAACCTTTTTGCAGATGCCACTTTGGATCATCAGTGGATTCATACCGATGAAAAGAAAGCAGCAGAAGAAAGTCCCTATCATTCTACCATTGCTCACGGCTATTTAACACTTTCGTTGATTCCTTATCTCTGGAAGCAGATTGCTGAGGTCAGAAACATCAGTATGGAAATCAATTACGGAATAGAAAATTTTAGATTTGGCCAGCCGGTAAAAGCTAATGATGAAGTAAGTCTTGGGGCAACTATTAAAACGGTAAACAATCTTAAAGGAACCATAAAAGTAGTGGTGGGCGCTAAACTGGTTATTAAAAACCAGGCAAAACCAGCTTATACGGGAGATGTGGTGTTTCTATATCATTTTTAGAAGGAAAGTAAATGTAAGTAGACCATAAGTTTAAAAAAAATATGATATATTAATAATACTTTTTCTTCAACCACAAACTAGCCTTTACCAATATGCTCGTAGTTCTGTAACATATATTTGGGGCATCTTCGCCGCCACTAAATTCGAAGGTGAGTTTTCGGAACTAAATTGAGGAAACCTACCTATGTAATCATTTCTAGATAATAGTCCATTTATAAAAAAAATGTAATTTTATGTATAACCATAACAGGTTTCGGAGGAATCATTGAAATTTCTAAAATTCAGTGGAAAAGGTTGGCGAATGGACTATTAGAAATAATAAAAGCTTCTTATTTCAGGTTGTAGATATAATTTTGTGATTCAGAAATATTATATCAGATCATAGCCATTGTTGTTTTTAATAAAATAATGTTCTATAGTTTGTTTTGCAGAACTGCATAGGTGTATCAATTCTTTGTACGACAGATCTTCATAAATAAAAGCGCTGGAGATATTAATTACATATTCCGTAACAATTTGAATTTCTACCATTGTAATTTGCCTCGGATCATCTAAAATATCCAAATTAGATTCCTTATTCAAAAAAGGTATTTTCCTGGTGATTGAATCTTTAAATTTATATAAGCGTATAGTATTCATAGGTTTATTTTATAATTAGGGATTTGAAGAATAGTAATTCTGATGAATCTTTCATTAATGCGATAGCCAATCACCTTATTTGAAAATTTGAGAAGGATAGAAATAACCTAAAGACTGTTTATCAAGGCAATTTTAGGTGAATCGTATCATGCTATTAATTTATGAGGTTAAAATTGTTTTTAAATGCTATTAATCTTTCTTCTATCCTTACCATCAATCCATCTTCCTAGCATTAATTGTTCTGAGGGAGATTTATCTTTATTCATGCTCAAAGCTTTTAATACTACATTCCAAAAACTAAGTCTTTCGCTGAATTCCTCTTTATAGTTTTTTAAAGCCTCAATATATATTCGTTCATACCTTTTAAGTTTATCACTATTTTTGATTTTTGGAATGTTTACAATAATGTTCTGCATGATCTCTGATAGATTATGAGGAGAATGGGTTTGGATAAAGGTTAGCTCTATTTTGCAAATATTTAAAAGTGAAATCATAATATGAAAAAACTCATCATACATATTACAAATGTTTGCTCTCCAATATAGTAATTCTTCGTTGGGGAGAATTTGATGTCCTAATAGCTCCAGTTTTTCGTAATTGTCTTCAATGGTTTTTACGAAAATTTTATTCTGCTGCCAAAACAAAGAAAAATTAAAGTGGTTTGCTTGTACAGTATTTTCCTTTATGTATTCAATTTGGAGTTTGATATACATAAGATTTTGATTTATCTCATTGATAATGGTTTCCCAAAGAATATGTTGAGTCAATGTACAATTGGTCTTAAAAACCAATCGGGATTTTTTATTTATTTTTTGCAGTTCTTTTAGTATGCGAAGAATTTCTTCCAGGTCTTTATTTAAGGCGATATTAGTATTTCTGATATAAAGCAATGAGGCAAACTCAGCGTGAGAGATTTTATTCAAGCTGTTTTTTTTATTGAGTAGACGGAATTTAGTTTTTCTTTTATTAAGTGTATGTTTCATTTTAATCATCAAAGGAAGTTATTTATTCTATTGAAATTCCAGACTAAGCCTTGCCAGCAGATAACTAACTGTAGATTCTGCACCCTGGTTAAGATTTACATTTTTTTCCTCAAGCCCATCATAGCAACCTCCTGTTGCAGGGTTATAAACGATTTGATTCAAATGATTTTTTCCTAAAAACCAGTTGAATGAGTTATTCATCATTTGTAAATATTTTTCATCATGGAAAACTTTGTAAAATGCAGATAGTGCCAAAACCGTATAGGCGACATCAATAGGCTGTTCTCCACCAATTGGAGTGTTATTTTCAGTTTTTTCTTTTTGCATCCAGCCTTTGTTTGATATTACTTTTATATTATCGTCAATCATAATTTTAGATAACAAAAACTGGAAAGATTCTTCCGCAATTTGTTTGTAAAGCTCATCTTTGGTTGAAATCCACGCACAGAGTAAAGCTTCCGGTAATACGCTGTTTCCGTAAGTCAGATAATTCTCATACCAATGCCAATCGTCTTTTGCTTCGTGTTGATACATCTTCACTAAACGATTCGCAAATTGTTTTAACAATGGAAGGTTTTTTTCTGAGTTTTGATAATGCAATCCTTTAATAATAAAAGCCATTGCTCTTGTAGAATGGATTTTTTCTGCCCAGATAAGATTTTTTTGAATGATTTTCTCTGCAGTTTCAGAAAACTCCTGTGGTAAAATTTGTTTTAATGAAATTAAATAACCTAAAGCCCAGATTGCTCTTCCGTTGGAATCATCCAGATTAGTTTCGTAGTTCTGCTGTGTAAACTGTTTGTGCTCGTCAACGTAATTCAAGAAACTTCCGTCATTATGCTGGCAAAATTTAATAAAGTTTAAATAAATTGAAATCAATTCCAGATCTGCTTTGTCTTTACTGATTTGAAAATGCCTGCAAATAGCAATCATCGCCCGTGCATTATCATCCAGCGTATATCCGGAATTAATATCTGGTTTACTGATCTTTGAAAACTGAATCATCCCGAAATCGGTTGTCATATTTTGAATATGCCCAAGATTGATTTCCGGTATAGTATAATTGAGTTCTATTTTATTATTTCTAAATTTCTGAAATAACAAAGCATGTAAAATAGATGAATTTTCCCACGCTGTCGGAGCCATTTTTTCGAGTGATTTTGAACGTAATTCCTCCCGTTTGCTTTCATTTTCTAATAATGTGTTTACAGCAACAGACAACTGCTCCGGAGCTTCAAAATCAATAATAATTCCCGTGTCTTCCTTTAAAACTTCCAAAGCATGTGGAATTGGAGTAGAGACAATGGCACATCCGCTGCTGATCGCATAGGAAAATGTACCGCTTACTGCCTGATTTCTGTCTTTTGACGTGAAAAGATAAACATCGGTAAGCTGAAGATATTCTAGTAATTCCGGGAGTGGCAGATAATCATTGATAAAGCGGATGTTGTTTTCCAGATGAAGTTTACAGGTGAGATCTTCCAAAAAACCACGGTATTTTTCGCCTTCGTGCCTTACTATTGCAGGATGTGTTTTGCCCAGAATTAAAAAAATAACATCAGGATTTTTAGCAATGATTTCCGGCAAGGCTTTCAGTGTAGTTTCAATATTTTTTCCGGAACCTAATAATCCGAAAGTAGAAAGAACTTTTTTATTTTTAAGATTATACTTTTCTTTCAACGCAATTTTGTCTGTGAATGGCAGAAGATGCGTGCCGTGAGGGATTACCGTAATTTTATCGGAAGGAATTTCATAATCATTCGAGAGAATGTCTGCAGAAATACTAGTCATTACAACAAGAGATTTTGCAAAATCGGCAATTTCTTTCACCTTTTCCTTTAGCTCTTTATCAGGTTTTGGCAAAACAGTGTGAAAAGTGATGATAACATCTTTTTTTAAGTTCTTAAGAAAAAGAAACAAACCATTTCGGGTTTCATTAAAAAAGCCGAATTCGTGCTGGAGCATTACCAACTCAATTGTGTCGTTTTTATTGATCTTTGCAGCCAATTCCAAATAAGAAACGGCTTCTGAAATATTTAATTTGTACTCGGTATATTGGTTATACTCATAGTTTTCCTCTTCTGTTTCTATCGGGCAAATCATCGCATTGAAAGATTCTCCGAATTTCGAATGAAGAGATTTTATAAGATCCTGTGTATAAGTGGCAATTCCGCATACCTTCGGAGGAAAAGTGCTTACAAAGACAATGTTGGTTTTATTATAGATTTCGTGTTTTTTGTCATTATAAGTTTGTCTAATTGCTTTATCCTCCACGTCTGAATTAATATTTTTATTCATTTTTAATTTCTTTTAACCGTATTCTGCCTAATCATCTTTATACAGCGTACATCATTAACTCTTTCAATAGTTTTGAAATATTGAGTGATGCAACAGCTATCCTTTCGTCTGCAGCTCCATAATAGATATACAGTCTGCCATTCTCTACAATGGTTCCTGTCGGGAAACACACATTGTTGACTTCACCCTTCAGTTCCCATTCTTCTTCGGGTTTGAAAAGCGGATAGGGAAGTCGGGAAATTTCTTTTTCCGGGTTTTCAAGATCCAATAAAGCTGCACAGGCGTTGTAAACATAACCATTAATGGTATCATAAACACCGTGATAAATCATTAGCCAGCCGTATTCTGTTTCTATTGGCGGACACCCGCCTCCGATATAACTTGATTCGTGATCATATTTCGGAGATAAAAGAATGTGAGCTTTAAAATGTGAAAAGTAATCCTGCCAGAAATCAGAATTCAGATCTTCGATATTTTTTACGCTGACGATCTGAATTTCAGGTCTTATCCTGTGAATGAAATAAAATTTATCGTTTATTTTTCTGGGGAAGAAAATCAGATTTTTATCCCATAAAAAGATGGGGTCACTGTCAGTATGATTGATTTGAAATTCATTGTATCTTCTATACTTATCCGGGATTAAACCCTCTGATTCCGATAAAAGCTTAAACTCTTTATAAGAAATTTTCGGAACAATAATTTTTTTGTTTTTAAAGTATTTAAGATCGTTTGAAGTCGTTAATGTTCCTAAGGCATTGATGCCGTCATAACTGGTGTAAGTAAGATAAAATACATCATCTATTTTTACAATTCGGGGATCTTCTACACCGTGTTTTTCATATTCAGATTCAGGAACAATGATGGGTGAATCTGACCGTTTTTCTACCGTAAGCGGATCTGACAATACACAATGCCCGACAGTTGAGAAATTACCTTTGGCCACGGCGCGATAAAACAAATGTATTTTGCCATTTTCTTTAATAACAGCAGGATTCAGAACTCCTTCGTTTTCAAAATTTAAGTCGGTTTTTCTGAGTATAATTCCTTCTTTTTTTATTTCTACCATTTAGGTTGTTGCGTTGCGACTTTCATTTTCTTTGTCTTTCCTTTTGTTTTGTTTGTCTTCCCGCTTCTCTTTTAGTGATTTTGCCGCAGGTGTTTTATCTGTTTTTTTCTTTGTATCCTTTTCTTTTGACATTTTAAAATATTTTTATTGTATGTAAAGGTCATCCATTAAAAAAAGAAAGGTTTGTAATAGTCTTTCAATTTGTTACATAAATCATAGATATTAAAATTTAAAGGACTAACTTTGAAAGAGTGGCTGTCAACACATGGATTCACAAACTCGAAATACGGTAAGGATAATGAAGTTATATATAAAATATATGGTAAGCCTGCGCTGCAAAATGGTGGTTCATCAGGAGCTTGAAAAACTGAATATAAGAAATGCCGTAGTAGACCTTGGACTTGTAGAAATATTGGATGATATTACGGATGAACAGCGACAGCTGTTAAAAGAAAATCTCCTCAAAACCGGACTTGAGTTATTGGATAATAAAAAAAGCATTTTGATCGAAAAAATAAAAAATGCAGTCACAGAAATGATCCATTATTCCGAATCACTTCCGAAAGAAAATTTCTCGGACTATCTCAGTGAAAAGCTTGGCTACGATTACACTTACCTCGCCAATACATTTTCTGAAGTGAAAGGTATGACTTTGCAGCACTTTATCATTATCAATAAAGTGGAAAGGGTAAAAGAGCTCCTTTTGTATGATGAACTCAATCTTACTGAAATCTCTTATAAACTCAATTACAGCAGTGTTGCGCATCTTTCCAATCAGTTTAAAAAAATAACAGGACTTTCTCCTTCTTTCTACAAACAGCTGAAGCAAAAACGCCTGAAAAATTTAGAAGACTTATAAAAAGTGTGATATATGCAAATCTACTTTCGAAATGTATAACAGGATAAGATTAAAATAGATCACCTTTGGCTTGTAATAATTCTGTTACATATAAATTCGAATTATGAATACAAGTCACAATAAAGCTAATGAGGCTTTTAAAATTACAGGAGATTGGAAAGAACAATCGAAACAATTAAAAGAAAAATTTTCACAGCTTAAAGATTCAGATTTAGTGCTTGAAAAAGGAAAAGAAAATGAATTGCTGGGAAGATTAGAAAATAAACTAAGCAAAAGCCGTGAAGAGGTTATTAAGATTCTTAATAATACTCAACTTTCATAATGAGCATATTAATTCCAGAGAAATAGTACATATGTTTTGATGGATTTAATAGAAAAAGGGGCAGGTGCTTTTAAAGCCCTGTCCTTTTTTATTTGAAAATATCCTACTATGTTATGCTCCATTTAAATAAAAAAATATGAGACCACCGGATAATTTACAGAATCTTACAAGAAAGATTTTTAAAGTGACGGGTAAAATTCAGTCTTCACATCCAGAATTGTATTTCCTGTTGAATGAAACGCCTCTGTTTATGTCTATAAATCAGGAAGATATTACGGTTCAGGATCTAAAGCAATATCTTTCGTCTATTAGAATGCAGCTTGTTACCTTTGAGAAAGAAAAAATAAAAAAATGAAAACAATTATATTATATAAATTTAAAAACTCTGTCACGCAGAAAATGCCTCTCCTGAAAGAAAAAAGTTTGCTTAGTTCACTTAATGATCTGATGGCAATTGATCTTCTGGATACAGAAATAATAACGGAATATACAATTGATGTTCCTGACGATTTTAATTTTGAATATCACAACGATGAAGAATTGTTAGAATTATGCAAGACTTCTAAAAGTTTTGTTGATTATCATTTTATAACAACTTTGAACGACTATGATGTTATCTGATTTTACCAACCAAAGTTTTCAATCATCAGATAATTAAAATATATGAAAAAAAAGATCTATCTTTTAGGCTGGACGATAATTGTTCCCATATCTGCTTGGATAGCTTATTTGCTGCATTATTCGCTAACGGGGCATTTATATTCTTTAATCCTTACATTCTTTCTTATAGGAGCTGTTTTAGCAGCGGTTTATCATTCGGAAATCATTGCTTATCGGGTAGGCGAGCCTTATGGAACATTACTTTTGGCTTTTGCGATAACCGTGATAGAAGTTTCTCTTATTATTTCGATAATGCTGAGTTCAAAAGGTTTGGAAACAATCAGTCTTGCGAGAGATACGGTCTTTGCTGCTGTGATGATTATTCTTACAGGGATTATCGGTATGTGTATTGTTGTTGGATCAATCCGTTATAAACAACAGGTTTTTACGCTGCAGGGTGTAAGTACTGCAATGATTACACTTGTTGTGATTGTAGTATTTATACTTATTCTTCCAAATTACACGACAAGTCACAGTGAAGGAGAATATACTTCATTGCAGTTAATCTTTATTTCTGTTATCTGTCTGCTATTGTATATAGGTTTTACAATGGTTCAGACCATCAGACACCGTGCTTTTTTCATTGCGCCCATTCCTAAAAATAATGATGAAGAGAATGAAGAGAATGAGATCCTTCCTGAAAAACCAACTCGAAAGATGATGTTTTACAGCATTATATTTTTGATTTTATGTCTGGGAATTGTCGTTCTCTTAGCTAAATATCTTTCAAAAGATGTTGATAACCTTGTATTCAAAGTCGGAGCTCCAAAATCTATCGTTGGAATTATTATAGCCGGAATTGTTTTATTACCGGAAGGAGTCGCCGCAATCCGTGCTGCATATAATAATCGCCTACAAACGAGCCTTAATCTGGCTTTTGGATCTGCATTGGCAAGTATTGGTCTCAGTATTCCAGCTGTAGCTGCGGCTTCAGTAGTAGGTGATTTCAGGATGACACTAGGTGTAGATTTAAAATCGATGCTTTTGTTAGGATTATCTTTATTTATAATTACGATTTCGCTGGCAACAGGACGTACCAATATTATGCAGGGATTAGTTTTGATTTCAATTTTTCTCCTTTATCTTTTTACGACACTTGTTCCTTAAAAATTTAGATAACTATATTTTTTGATGTGCCAAATAAAAAAATGCAAGTGGTTATTTATTTTAAAATCAATGCAGTTATCAGCATACAAATATATATTTCTCTTCTAAAATAAAAGCCCGATTTGGTATATTCATTATATGCCAAACTAAAAAATAAAAATGGCGCTAACTGACTTCAGTTGGCGCCATTTGGCCGTTTGTGACCTCGACAGGATTCAAACCTGTAACCTTCTGAGCCGTAATCAGATGCGCTATTCAGTTGCGCCACGAGGCCGTTGTTAAATGGTTTGCAAATATAGCACTTTTTTACTTTCTTTGAAAGATGAAATCAAGAATTTTAGTATTAATCGCATTTTTTACGCTAACGGCTTGTAAAAGAGAACCAAAAAATTCACCTTCAGCATCGGTGTTGATCTCAAATCTGGTACAGTACAAAGAAGATAACAGGAATATCCACATCCGGTCGGGAAATTTTGCGTATGATTTTAAACAAAATCAACTTCCCTTTAAGAAAATAATGTTGCTGAATGCCAGTATGGCGGGCTATATATCGGAACTTGAAGCAGAAAATCTTGTGGTCGGGGTTACAAGTCCGGAATATATTTATTCGGATAAAATTCAGAATTTACTAAAAGAAGGAAAAATCCAGAATGTGGGAAATGAGCAGAAGTATGATGTCGAAAAAATTCTTTCCTTGCACCCTGATGCGATTTTTACCAATCATATCTCAAGCTTTGATAACACCTACAAGTTATTAAAGGACAATGGGATAAAAGTAATTTTTCTGGATGAATACCTGGAGCAGGAACCTTTGCAGAAGACCGCTTACATCAAACTTTTCGGCAGACTTTTGGGCAAAGAGAAACAGGCTGAAGCCAAATATGCAGAGGTCCGGAAGAATTATAATGATTTGAAGCAGCTGGCTGCAAAGGCGAAGGATAAACCAACGGTTTTAGCCAATGAAATGTACGGGGATGTCTGGTATCTTCCGGGTGGAAAAACATCAGTGGCCCGCTTTATCGCTGATGCCAACGCCCACTATATTTTACAAAACAATACCGAGAAAAAAGCGGTTACCATGAGCTTCGAAGAGGTTTTTGCCAAATCAGGGGATATGCAGTACTGGATCAATGCAGGAAATCATACCTCAAAAAAAGAAATGTTGGGAATGAATCCCGGTTACAGCAAATTAAATGTTTTTAACAAAGGAAAGATTTACGTCATTACCGGCAAGGAAAAATCAAAAGCCAATGACTTCTTTGAAAGCGGTGTTGTAAGGTCGGATGTCGTTCTGAAGGATTATATCAAAATTTTCCATCCTGAACTTTTAACGGATTATCAGCTTACGTATATGAAACAGTTGCAATAACTCAGAGGATTTGCTTATTTTTGGCTTTTCTTTTTATTAATTATGTGGAAGACTATTAAACGCATCATATTTATTGTTCTCATTCTGAACGTATTGTTTATCGTTTGGGGCAGATTCTTCAATCCGCCCATTACCATTACGCAGATAGGAGGCTTTTTTGAGTACGGGAAGCTGCACAGGGATTACATCTCCTATGATGAAATGGGCAGCAATGTAAAAAAAGCCGTAATTGCCTCTGAAGACCAGAAATTCTTTATGCACGACGGTTTTGATTACAAGGCCATAGAAAAAGCCATGAAGAACAACGAAAAAGGTAAAAAGCTGAGAGGCGGAAGCACCATTTCCCAGCAGACCGCAAAAAATATTTTCCTGTGGCAGGGGAGAAGCTGGATCAGAAAAGGTCTTGAGGCAGTATATACTTTTATCATTGAAAAAGTGTGGAGTAAAGACATTATCCTGGAAAGATACCTTAATTCTATTGAAATGGGACAAGGGGTATTCGGAATTGAAGCTGCCGCCCAATATTATTTTGGAAAGCCCTCAAAAGACCTTACGGTGTCAGAAGCTGCCTGGATAGCCGCGATTTTACCCAATCCTAAAAAATATGATCCTAAAAATCCTTCTGCTTATTTAAGAAAGAAACACAATTGGATCATGAGACAAATGAGGAATGTGAGTTTGAAATAGTATCTTTGTACGAATGAAACTCTTTACTTCCAGCACAAGTTTTGAATCTGTTCTTAAAAAATATTTCTCTTTTAAGAACCAGACGCATTCTCTGGAGCCCTTCTCGGAATTTCTGGAGAGTGTTAAAAGTGCGGATTTTACGGATGTCCTCAATTTTTTCAGGAATAATCCTCAGGTTGCAGACAACTTCAGAAAATATATTCATCATATTTTTAAAGATAAAACGTTTAATCTGTCCCTGACAGAGGCAAATATCCTCTCGGAAAATGCTTTTATCCCTGAACTTAAAAAAAGAATCCTGAACAAGATCCTGCCCCCGGTAGTCAACGAACAGACGATCTGGTACATGATCGACAATGTGAGTTTTACACCAAAGAAAGACCTTAAATTCCTGCAGAATCTTCCTGAGAACGAAATTGATGAGCTGTTCACCATTTTAGGGATTTCCGATTTTATTGTGAGACCCGAAGTGAAAAAAGAACTCCTGTTCTCCATGAATATCCTCTCGTGGCGTGTTACAGGTTCTGCGATGGAAGTTGAGGTCGTAAGGATGGCTCCACAGTATCGTAATTTCGACAATCCTTTTTTGGCATTACAGAATGAGCTTGAAGAACTTGCTGCCGAATTTGAAGAAAACCCTGAACTGCAGCTTCACTCCAAAGACGGCCGGTATAAACAGATAAAAATTTATGTCGAGCAATGTCTCGAATTTGTTAATATTTCATTTAAAAACTCCTCGAAATACGGAATTTCAGGAAAAATCAATCAGTCCCTGCTGAAGATCCGTCAGCAGGTGCAGCGAATTTATGAGACGGTTCAGCTGTTAGTGATCGATGAAGAAAAAGATGTTCTGATCAATTCCAAACAATTGGTATTTAATATTTTAAGCTATAAATCCCACAGGAATAATATATCAGAGCTGATGAATGACAGCACGAGACTGATTTCACACCTGATTACCAATCATACGGCAGAGACCGGCGCACATTATATCACCTCGACCCGGAAGGAGTACATGACCATGTTCTACAAAGCCAGTGGCGGCGGTATTATCGTCGGGGCCTTATGTGTTTTGAAAATGCTGTACGGATATGTGCCGGGAAGTGACTTTTCACATGCTTTTTTATATTCGATGAATTATGCGATGGGGTTTGTCATGATCTATCTCATGGGCTTTACGCTCGCCACAAAACAGCCGGCCATGACCGCTGCTACGATGACAAAAGTGTTATCAGAAGAAGGAAGTATAAAAAGCGACAGCAAGGAGTTTGCGCATCTTGTATCAAAACTTTTCAGAAGCCAGTTTATTGCCTTTGTGGGAAATGTTCTGCTGTCTTTTCCCATAGCATTGCTCATCATTTACGGACTCGATGTTTTTTTCTCTCAAAATTTGGCTGTTGAAAGGTCGGACAAGCTATTGAAAGATCTTGATCCGTTTAAGTCTAAAGCGATTCTTCACGCTTGCATAGCCGGTTTTTACCTTTTTATCTCCGGCATTATTTCAGGAAATATCGGGAACAATTCCGTTTTTTATCAGATTCCGGAAAGAATATCGAAGAATCTTTCTATCAGAAGGCTTTTCGGGAAAAATTTTGCCAAGGCATTGTCTAAATATTACGCGAAAAACTGGCCGGGCATTGTATCCAATTTCTGGTTTGGGGTTTTTCTTGGCGCGACGGCTCCTGTCGGCTTATTTTTAGGACTTGATCTTGATATCAGGCATATCACTTTCGCCGCCGGAAACTTTGCTTTAGGATTGTATGGAAAGGATTTTTCAATCGATACTTACACGTTCTGCATTTCCCTGGTTACGGTCTTTCTGATCGGCTTTTTCAACTTTGCTGTAAGTTTCAGTCTTTCGATGTTTCTGGCATTCAGATCCAGGAAACTGAATTTCGGTCAGGTTAGTGAAATTTACAGAGGAATTTTCAAATATTTCTTAAAAAATCCTTTACGGTTTTTCATCCCATTAAGATCCGGGCTTGATAAGAAAACGGATGAATTGATGAACAGCACGATCCCTACGAAATCTGAAGATCATTAAATTTATCAGCACCGAATTTATCTTTAAATTTTTTCAGGTAAAAGCTTTTTCGCATCTGAAAATCATGTTTCAGAACAGGAGAATTGATTTTTATGATAATGGTCTGATCTTCAATGTTTACACTCCTAATCTCCCGGAACAGGCTTTCGTCAAGATATTCTTCTAGAAAATCCTTGATCCCAAAAGCGATAAGTTTATCTTCAAAACCATAAATTCTCGCAAAGGATTTTACAAGCTCTGACGACTGATATTCGCGCTTTTTATTTTTCTTCATGATGAATACAGCTTAAAGGATAATTTTTAGGTTAAATAATTCAGCACCGCTTACAGTTCAAAAATAATACTTTCTTCATTGATTTTTTTGACCACACTTTCCGTACGTTCTCTGTGCGTATCTGTAATGAAAATCTGGCCGAAGTTCTCCTGATTAACCAGCTCGATCAGCTGGGAAACCCGGTTGTCATCAAGCTTGTCAAATATATCGTCCAGGAGGAGAATCGGTGTTTTCTTTGTCAGTTCCTTTACCAGGCTCATTTGAGCAAGCTTTAAAGAAATCAGGAAAGATTTTTGCTGTCCCTGCGATCCTGTTTTTTTGATCAGAACAGAATCCATTTCGAACAAAAGATCGTCCTTATGTACACCTTTTGAGGTATACGTAAGCATTCTGTCGCGTTCAATGCTTTCTTTCAGCAGATGATCGAATGAATTTTCCAGAAGGTGCGACTCATAAATGACAGACACATTTTCCATGCCTCCGGAAATGATCCTGTAAAAACTCTGAACGATGGGATTCAGCTTTTCTACGAAATCTCTTCTTTTAATAAATATTTTCGTTCCCAGTTTTGTGATGGGATCGTCGTAAATTTCCAGCGAATCTTTTTCCCAGACCCTGTTTTTGGAAAAATATTTTAAAAGGGCATTTCTCTGCTGAATGGCTTTCTGATACTGGATCAGGTCAAAAAGATATTCAGAATCGGTCTGTGAGATCATGGCATCCAGGAATTTCCTGCGGCTTTCCCCGGAGTCTGAGATCAGGTTGGAGTCGTATGGCGAAATCATGACACTTGGCAGGTAGCCGATGTGATCGGCAAGTCTGTCATAGCTTTTATCGTTCTTTTTAATGAGCTTTTTTGATTCCTTCGGCTGTGAAATTTTAATGATATCATCACTTTCTTCGTTCATAATTTCAGCATCGATGGTGAAAAAGTCTTCATCATACCGGATATTATTAACATCTGTATTGCCCAAAAAACTTTTCCCTACCGAAAGATAGTGCAGGGCGTCAAGAATATTGGTTTTGCCCACACCGTTGTTGCCCACAAAACAATTGATCTGTGGCGAAAACTCAAATTTTTTCTCAGAATGGTTCTTGAAATTATACAGCGTAAGTTTCTTGATAATCATTCGTCAAAAATACTTCATTATTACTGAAAATAAAAAAGGAAGTGCAGAACACGACTCCACACCGAAAGAAAAATAGGCGTCATTTCTTTCATTTTCAGAAAAATAGATTAAAATATAACTTACCACTGCCGACAAAAAGAAAGATAAGGCATCATTGAAAGTGAGATATTGGGCGGCAAGGACCGTACTGATGAAAATCAGGGTGTAAGCGATATATTTTGTATTCTGCACCCCGATAATGGTCGGGAATGTTTTCACGGTGTCGACTTTCATGTCACGAATATCAAAAGGTAAAACCAGTGCAGTGATAAAAAAGAAACTGATCAGAAATATGGGTACGCTAAATTCGGGCAGGGTAAGCCAGCAGTTCATCAGAGCCCAGACAAGACCGACGTAGAAAACCTTTAGCAAAGGGATTTTCCGGATGTAAGTGTCGAGAAAAAAGCTGTTGTAAAGAAGTCCCAGAATCACAATGACAAACCATTTTATCAACCGTATTTCATTATGGTTATAAATAATTAATAATGCGGAAATCAACCCGGCAATGACATTAACGATCAGGATTTTAAAGAAATGTTTTGTCTTCTGATACTTGGTGTAAAGATAGCCGCTGAAATAAGTAATGAAAATGAGGAAAAATGTGGGATAACGGAATGTATTTTGCTCCTCCATGAAGAATACTGCGAAAAGGGTTCCCATCAAAGAGACATACAATTGACTATCGATAATGGTTCTTTTCAGTATTTTTAATAAATTCATCAGATCAAAAATAACATTTATGAAAAGATTATCCAAGGTTTTTATCTTTTTCCTTCTGTTGCTGTATTCTACAGGATCGTTTGCTCAGAAATATTACGACGAGCAATGGAAAAAAATCGAAGAAAACAGTAAGAAAGGAACATTTAAATCTAATCTGCCTGTCATTCTGGATATCCAAAATCAAGCCATGAAAGAGAACAATACCCTTCAGCTCATCCGTTCGCTAAAAGCAGAGTTTACGATCGCCAATCAGACCGCGGATGATGATCAGAATAATGCCGCCTCAAAATTTTTCAGTAAACTGAAGGATATTGAAAAACAGCTGAAAGGTGAGGAGAAACTGACCTTTAAAGTTCTGACGAATGGATTCATCATGGATTACTATACCCGGAATACCTGGAAGGTCAATGGTCGAACCAATATCAATTCTCAGGATATTTCACAGATTGAAACCTGGAGTAAGCTCGATTTTAAAAATTATATCACCAAAAGCTTTAGTGAGCTCGATCAGCAGAAAGCTGAAATGAAAAAAATCGCGCTGTCCCCTTATCAGTCAGTTTTTACCAACACAAAATCGATTACTTTTTTTCCTACGCTGGCCGATTGGTATATGCTTAAAAAAATAGATTTTATTTCTGATAACGGACTTTTTACCAAAAATGAATTGTCAGTGAACCGTAAGGAAATTGATAATTTGTTTGATGAGTTGATTGCCATGAACAGCGGTAACGCCAAACTGTATTTCATGCATCAGAAACTGCAGGAGAACTGTAATTTCAACCAGTGTAAGGATAAGCTTCAGAAACTGAGAAATCTTTTGAATTCTGAAGTTAAAGGGGACTACAAAGTGCTCATCATGGATGATATCATGAATGAGCTGCTGGCTAAAAAGCAGGAAAAACAGGCGCTTGAGATCGCTGCCCAGGCCAAATCCCAATATCCGCAATCGCCTTTTATCGAAAATATTAAAAACAAGGAAGAGCAGATCAAACTGACCACTTTAAACATAAAATACGAGCAGCAGACCCAAAGCAATCTGCCGATTCATTTTGTGGCAGAATACAAAAACCTCAGCAGCTTTTCTATTAATATCTATAAATCAGACGATCTCCTTAGTTTTTTGCAGTACTTAAGAAATCCTTCTTCCGAAATGTTTGGAAAGGTAAAAAAAGACCTTGTAAAAAAAGAAACGTATCCGTTTTCTGATCCGGGTGATTATCAGCTGCATAAAACATCCCTTGAAATAAAACCGCTGCCGCCTGGAATTTATGTGGCAGAATATGCAGTGAGTGGCGCAAACAATGATCAAACCCAGAATTTTTATTTCTTTGTTTCTGACCATAAGATCATTTATAAAAATAAAACAGAAGGAAAATTTTCTGAAAATGAATTGAAATTGGTCAACAGTGAAAACGGTGAGTCTGTTTCTAATGAAAATCTTGTATTTTATGAGTATGCAGGAAATTCATCTTTAAAAACTACCACGGGAAAAACCGATAACAAAGGTATTTTCAGATTTCCACCGGCTACAGACAAAGAATATTACAGGCTCCTTCTGGTTCAGCAGCCGAAAACCAACGATTTCCAGATGATGCGGGTGTATGGAAATAATTATAATGTCGAAATTAATGCGGATGGTGAAAACCTCACTAAAACTCAGATTTTTACGGACAGGGCCATCTACAGGCCGGGACAGACGGTTTATTTTAAAGTCATCAATACGAAAATCAACAAAGATGTAGAATCTATTGATGCCGGGCTACAGCAAAAAATAACATTAGGTGACGCCAACGGTCAGGAAGTATCCTCAGAGAATTTCACCACCAATGAATTCGGTTCTTATCACGGTAGTTTCATCCTTCCGAAGGGAAAGCTGAACGGTGAGTTTTACCTCAGTACAAACGGTAAAACCCCTGTTTTCAAAAGCTTCAGTGTGGAAGAGTATAAAAGGCCGAAGTTCGAGGTGAATTTTGAACCCGTAAAAGATGAATATAAATACGGCCAGACCATAGAACTTAAAGGAAAAGCGACTACTTTTTCAGGGATTGTCTTAAACGATACCAAAGTGAATTATGAAATTAAAAAACACAACATTCGCTGGAGGTATTTTTGGTGGTATCCTCAGGAAAATGATAACGAAAATTCCATTCTTGGAGAAACCCGGACCAATGAAAAAGGGGAATTTGTAATCCGTCTTGAGCTTAAAAAAAATGAACAGCTGGAAGGAATCCAGATCGATAATTACGAAATCAATGCTTCTGTTACCGATATCAACGGTGAAACACAGTCTGCTCAAACCGACCTGAAAGTGGCTTCTGTGTCTCATTACATCAAAGCTGATGAGATTAAAGATGTCTTTTCTGATGAAAATGTAAAATTAAAGGTTGAAACCAAAAACTATAATGAGCAGAGATTAAAAAAATCTTACCAGGTAAAACTCTCTAAATTACATGCTCCGGACAGGATTTTCAGAAGCAATTTCCAGGATGCGGTTCAGGATCTCCCGGCATTTTCAAAAGAAGAATTTATCAGGAAGTTTCCTCACGATCTTTACGATAAAAATGATGAGCATAAGAATTGGAAATCGACTTTGGTTTTTGAAAAAACACAACCCGCGTCAACGGGTAACCAAACTCCTGCAACCGATCTTGATTTAGGTAGATTGAATGCCGGTTATTATCAGCTTGAGCTCTATAATACCGAAGGGAAAGACACCATTAAAACTTTTCAATATTTCAGTGTCTGGGACAAAAATGGACTGAAATCTGATCAAAAGACTTTTCTTACTGCCCTGCAGTCTAAAAATGAATTTTCAAGAGGAGAAAAAGCAAAGGTTTATGTGTATTCCGCAATTCCGAATGCTCCTGTCAATATTTTTGTACAGGATGGATCCGGAAAAACAGTGTACGATGTTCAGAAAACCAAAAACGGAAAACTGGAATATGTTGTGGATATCCCTAAAGATAAAGCAGTAGCGGCATTGAATATTCAGTTTCAGGTAGTGGCTTACAATGATGTTCAGACTGCAACGGTGAATTTAAAAATTAAAGATTCGGAACAGCCTTTAAAAATTGAAACCACCACGTTCCGGGATAAGATTGAGCCGAATGTAAAGGAAAAATGGTCGGTGAAAGTTTCCGGAAGCGATAAGGAAAAGATCAATGCGGAAGTTTTGGCCAATATGTATGATATGTCGCTGGATCAGTTTACGGTCAATACCTATACTTGGGAAAAACTTTACAGGCCTTATTCTCTGGTGACGATGTATGACGTGAGAGATAATCTTTTGACGAAATATTATCAGAAGAGAGTACCGTTTTTCAATGGAAATTATGTAGAGGTGCCTCAGTTTAACTGGTTCGACAGGAATGGTTTGATGATCCTTCAGGGAAGAGCATCAGGAGTTGTCATTCGCGGAGTTGCAAGTCCTGCGCCGCCAGCTTCAGAGCAAAATAGGATGAAATTGTCAAGTATGAGAGTTGATGATGAGGCTATTAATATAGTCAATTCTGGCAGACAATTGACAGAAGAAGAAAAAAAGGAATATACTGATGGAGACGGCATCATTGATAAAGAAGATAAAGCTTTAGAAAAAGTTTCCGTTCGTCAAAACCTTAACGAAACAGCATTCTTCTATCCGGATCTCAAAACCGATGCTCAAGGCAATGTTAGTTTTGAATTTACCTCTCCTGAAGCCTTAACCAAGTGGAAACTGATGTTCCTCGCTCATACCAAAGATGCGAGAGCGGCAACATTGGAAAAAGAAGTGGTTACCCAGAAAGAATTTTCCGTAACACCGAATTATCCAAGATTTTTAAGAGAGGGTGATGAACTGAACCTGCAGTCAAAACTTTCGAATTTAACGGATAAGAAACTGAATGGATATTCCGGATTGCAGATCCTGGATGCCTTCACCAATGAAGATATTTCAGATAAATTCGGATTGAGTGCACTTACCGCGGTGTCAGGAAACAATAAAGAACAGGCCTTCTCCCTGGATGCGAATGGAAATGCGGCCGTTACCTGGAAGATTAAAGTACCTGAAAATGTGTCTTCCATCATCTTGAAAGTAGTCGCTAAAGCAGGTTCCTTTTCTGATGGTGAGCAACAGGCCATTGCTGTTTTACCGAACAGAATGCTTGTAACCGATGCAGTTCCGGTTTTTGTAAAAGAAGGCGAAACCAAAACATTTGAACTTGAAAATCTGAAAAATACAGACTCCAAAACGATCTCGAATGTCTCCAATACGTTGGAGCTGACGACGAATCCGATCTGGGAAATTATGTTTGCCCTTCCAAGCCTTAAAAATGACCCTAATAATTCTGCCGATGTAGTCTTCAATAAATGGTTTGCCGATATTTTGGCATCAGAAATTTTTAAAGCTAATCCAAAGATGAAAACGGTCTTCGAAGAATATCAGAGTAAAGGTTTACTGAACTCAAACCTCGAAAAGAACCACGAACTGAAACAATTATTACTTGACGAAACGCCATGGGTTCTGGAAAGTAATAATGAACAGGAACAAATGCAGAAACTGGCACTGCTGTTTGATGCCAATACCATGAAAAACTCCATCAGCCAGGATTGGGATGAGCTCAAAAAACTTCAGAATCACGATGGTGGCTTCTCCTGGTACCAGGGATATCCAAGTTCTTACCAGACGTCCCTGTACATCCTCAAAAATTTAGGGAAAATCAATGTATGGCTAAAAGATCAGGCTAAAGATGATCAGAATGCAGAACAAAAAGAATTGGTGAAAAACCTTATTGCTTATGTCGATAATGAAATCAATACCTACTATGATGTTAAAAAACAGGAGGTTTGGACCAATGCGTCACTCGATTATCTGGATGCCAGAAATTATTGGGAAAAAGAATATCCTTTAAAAGGAAACGGCGCCACGCTGAAATCGCTGGTAAAAGAAAAAGCAAAAACGGCAAAACTTACCGACTTTACCTTCTTCGGGCTGCATCGTGCGGCATTGCTGATGAACGATTATGGACTGAAAGCTGTATCCGATAAGCTGATGAATTATTTAAAAGAAACTTCCGTTGAAACCAAAAATCAGGGCATTTACTGGAAACAGAATCTCGACGGCTGGGGCTGGTTCAGTTCCAAGGTGGTAAATCAGGCGGGTGCTCTGGAAGCATTCAACAGATTGCAGCCTGATGACCAGAAATTTATTGAGGAAATGAAAATCTGGCTGATTACCCAGAAAGAAGTCAATTCCTGGGGCAGTTCACGCGGAACGGCAGAAGTTATTTTTACCATCTTAAATTCCGGAAAATCCTGGACCTCTGCAGAAAGTGATAAAGCAAGAATTGTTTGGGGCGGGAAAGAATTACAACCCGAAACCCAAGCAACAGGATACGTGAAATCTGCCGTAAAATCTGACAATATCAATAAAAGTCTTGCAGAAGTTACCGTGACAAAACCAGGTCCTGGAATTGTACAGGGCGGGTTATTCTGGCAGTATTATGAAGATTTAGATAAAATAAAATCTTCCGAAAACTATATTTCTGTAACCAAAGAACTTTACAGGAAAGTGAAAACGGTGAACGGAGAAGAGCTGCAAAAAATCTCTCCCGAAACGCCGCTGAAAATCGGAGACAAAGTTACCGTGAGAATGATCTTGAATACAGACCGTCCGATGGAGTTTATACACATCAAAGACATGAGGGCGGCGGGCTTTGAACCGGTAGACGTATTATCCGGTTATCAGTGGAAAAACAATCTGGGATATTACCAGTCGACCAAAGATGCCTCTACGAATTTTTATATTCAGTATATTCCGAAAGGAAAATATGTATTTGAATATGATTACCTGGCCAACGCATCCGGGAAATTTTCAAACGGAATAACGACCATCCAGAATTATTATGCGCCACAGATGAATGCGCATACGAAAGGAGGTGAAGTACAGATTTCGGAATAATTTTAAATTAAATTTTTAAAACATAAAACCCTTGAAAATATATGATTTTCAAGGGTTTTTGTTGATGTAATATTAAGTCATTGTATTCTTTATAAAAATGAATTAAAAATAAACTGAAAAACCAATATCTTTGTTTTTTAACATTTCGATAAACTATGGAAAACGTTTTTGATGTAAAAGTAGCTCAGCATTATATTGACAGGATCAACAGGCTTACTCCCGAGACACAGCCGTTATGGGGAAAAATGGCGGTTGACCAGATGCTGGCACACTGCTGTGTTTCGTACGAAATGGTCTATGAACCCGAAAAGCATAAAAAGCCGGGAAGCATTGCCAAATTTATCCTGAAAACATTTTTAAAGCCTAAAGTTACAGGAGAGAAATCTTATCCGAAAAACAGTCCTACCGCCCCGCAGTTCATTATTGCAGAAAGAAAGAATTTTGAGGAAGAAAAGAAAAGACTGATCGGTTTTATCCAGAAAACACAGCAGCTCGGAGCTTCGGCTTTTGATGGTAAAGAATCTTTTTCTTTCGGTAAGCTGAAATCACAGGAATGGAATAATATGTTTGCCAAACACCTGAATCATCATTTGGCACAATTTGGTGTTTAAAATAAAAGCCATGAAAAGACTCCTATTATTTCTGATACCTGTCCTTACATTTTCTCTTTCTTTTGGTCAGATCAGTTCAGTCATTAAAGATGCTGATTTCAGCGCTTTTCTGATGAATTATGAAACGCCTTTCCATGGAACGATCTCAGATTCGGAGACCGTTATTAAACTAAGAGTGGAAAAAGCAACGAAAAATCCTCAAAAACCAGAACAGTATTTTGTTTCAGGCTATTCTGAAGTGGAAGAAGGAAATAAAACAGATTTTTCCGGTGAAATTACATTGACGCAGAAATATAATGTGAAAGATCTTCCGGATGAGATGCTTGTTTTTGGAGATTTTATACTCAAAGAGCAGAAATCAGGTGAGCATTCTGGAGTGTTTACGGGGAAAGTAAGAATTCAGGCACCTAAAGTCATTACAAAGGAAAGCAGAGCAGGAATTACCTGCAGGGGGCGATGGAAAAGTTATTCCGGGAATCTCGATTATGAGGTATGGTGGGCCAACTTTGTGCCTAAAGATATTTCGAAAGTTATTTTTAAATAAGACTAAAAAATAAAAGCGGATGAAACTAGGAGCGTTCTCAATCAGTTTAAGCGTAAAGGATCTTCAGAAATCCAAGGCGTTCTATGAAAAACTAGGATTTAGCCAGATGGCCGGAAACACAGATCATAATTATCTCATTATGAAAAACGGGGATCATATTATCGGTCTTTTTCAGGCGATGTTTGAGGGAAATATGCTTACTTTTAATCCCGGCTGGGACCAGGATGCCCGGGAGCTGGACCGCTTTGATGATGTACGGGAAATCCAGAAGCATCTGAAAGAGCAGGGGATCGAGCTCCAGAAGGAAGCCGATGAAAATACATCCGGCCCGGAACATATCTATTTGAAAGATCCCGACGGAAATATGATCCTGATCGACCAGCACAGATAATTAAAACCTACAATAAAAAACTATGGCAACAGTAAACATTTATTTAACGTTCAACGGAAACTGCAGGCAGGCTTTCGAATTCTACGGATCGGTGTTCGGGGTGGAAATTCCTTATATGGGAACTTTTGGAGAGATGCCTCCAATGGAGGGTAAAGAAACTCCCGAAGAAGACAAAAATAAGATTATGCATGTCACACTTCCGATCTCTGACGAAACCGTACTCATGGGCAGTGATACAGCTGGTGAATGGGCTTCGCATTTCAAAGAAGGGAATAATTTCTCTGTTTCGATCAACGCAGAATCAAGAGACGAGGCCGACCGTTTGTTTAATGGTGTTTCTGAAGGGGGAAACATTACAATGCCCATGGCTGATACATTCTGGGGAGCCTATTTCGGAATGTTCACCGATAAATTCGGAATCAACTGGATGGTAAATTATGATGATCCTGCAAAAGTACAGCAACATCCTTAATTTAGTTTCAGATAAAAATACAGCCGGCCGTAAAAGCCGGTTTTTTTATGGGATAAAATCAGGTTTGGTATTAAAAATATTTTTCCTATTATTGATAATTAATATTGAATTTAATTATTTAATAGATTTTAATAATAAATATAAACGGAATGAAAGTTATAAAAGCATGGGCGGTAAGCGTTTTTATTTTAGGGACCTCAGTTTTAAAGGCGCAGAAAAGTGATCTGGGAGCATGGTATATGTATTTCGGAAACAATAAGATCAGTAAAAAACTAAACTTGCACAACGAAATTCAATACAGGAATTTTGATGCGGCCGGCGATCTGGAGCAACTGCTTATCCGTACGGGAATCGGGTATGATCTTACGGAAAACAACAATAATATTTTATTAGGGTACGGGTTTATTTTAAGTCAGCCTTACATCAACGGTGAAAAAAACGAAAATATCGAACATCGGATATTTCAACAGTTTATTACAAAACAAAAATTCGGGCGTTTCAATCTTCAGCATCGTTATCGCTTGGAAGAAAGGTTTCTGGAAAATGATTTCAGGATGAGGTTCAGGTATTTTTTAGGATTCAATATTCCGATCAATAATAAAGAGATGTTGCCGAAGACTTTTTATGCTTCTGCGTATAACGAGATTTTCCTGCATTTTGACCGTCCGGTCTTCGACAGAAACAGGGTTTACGGGGCTTTGGGATATGTAATCAATAAAAATATGAGAATTGAAGCAGGATATATGAATCAGCTGCAGGAAAATAAAAACCGCGGCCAGATCCAGATCGGGTTTTACAACAATATTCCTTTTACGAAAAATTAAAAAAGCTTTTGATAAGTTGTCTGACTGTGGCTAAATATTATGGATGATTTGTTATTCAGTAATTTATCATTTCGGATATGAAAAAAGATTAATTTCTTTCTTTAAAAAACGTTATATTTAATATGAGATAAGACAAGATCTGCAATACATCAATTTAAAACAAAATATATGAGCCATCCGATCATTATAGAACAGAAGGTAAATGCTCCGACAGAAAAGGTTTGGAAAGCATTAACTGATAAAAACGAAATGAAAATATGGTATTTCGATATTCCTGATTTTATTTTGGAAACCGGAAAAGTTTTTAATTTTTACGAACCCGGCGATGAACACAAATATCACCATCAGGCAGAGATCCTGGAAGTCGTTCCCGGCCAGAAACTGAAGCACACCTGGTTTTATCCCGATTTCTCAGACAGGAAAACGTCCGTTCAGTGGGAGCTTCAGGCTGGAGGTGAACAGACGCTTGTGAGATTAACCCACGAAGGCATTGAGAATTTTAATGATCTTGGCGAAAATTTTTCAGAAAAAGCCTTTACGGAAGGATGGATGGGCATTGTCAGCCAAAGCCTGAAGCCCTACCTTGAATCTTAAAATTTCCTTTGATATATTACAATTGGGTCAACATACTTCCGAAATTAGCAGGGAGCGATAAATTTTGCTAATTTTGGAGAAATTTATTTAGAAATCAATGAAAAAAAATATAATAGCCGGTTTTGCGGCGATCATGTTGCTGGCATCTTGTAAGAACGATAAGAAAATCCTCGATTCGCTTGCGGATTATAACAACTCAATGGAGCAGAAAGGATATCACTTCGGAGATAAGCTCGCATTGCCCAGCGAAGTGACTGACGATGCGGAAAGTATCTCTATCAGCTTCGGGGACAAAGAAACATCTGATTTAACAATAGATCCGAAATTCTTTACTTTAGGAGACAATCCGGTTACCTTCAATATCAAGACTAAAGGCGGCGAAACCCTTACCCAGGATGCTACCATTAATGTTTTTGCCAAAAATCCTGAACAGAAGATCAATTACGAAATTATCGCAGAATACCCTCACGACCCTAAAAATTTTGTACAGGGGTTTCAGATCGAAGGCAATACGATTTATGAGAGTGACGGACAGAACGGCTCTTCGCAGATCTTAAAATATACATTGGGAACGACAACGCCACTGGCTTCAACCAAGCAGCCGCAGGAAGATTTTTCGGAAGGGAGCACCATTGTCGGAGATAAAGTGTACCAGCTTACATGGCAGAGTAAAAAGGGATATATTTATGATAAAACTTCCTTGAAATTATTATCTGAATTTGCCTATCCTAACGTTTTGGGAGAAGGCTGGGGACTTACGTATGACGGTAAAAACCTGATCGCCTCAGACGGGAGCAAACTTTTATACTTCCTGGATCCTGCCAATCCTTCAAAACTGGTAAAATATATTGCTGTAGCGGGAAGTTCCCAAGCGTACGATCAGCTGAATGAGCTTGAATACCATAACGGATTTATATACGCCAATGTGTGGCAGAAACCGATCGTTTTAAAGATAAATCCTCAGAACGGAGAGGTTGTGGGAACATTCGATTTTACGGATATCGCTAAGCAGAATACCAAAGGCAGCGACGATGTGCTGAACGGAATCGCTTTTAAAGGTGAAAACATGTTGGTAACAGGTAAAAACTGGCCGAAAATCTATGAAGTTGCCGTTAAATAAGCTTTAAAAGTGAATAAAAGTTCAGTTTTTTGTTTTGCGCTGATCCTCATGCTGATGTCATGCAGGAATGATAAAAAAATGCTTGATTCTTTGGCAGATTACAACCATGCTATGGAAGAGAAAGGCTACCGCTTCGGTAACCGTCTGAAACTTCCTGAAGAGGTAACCGATAATGCCGAAACGATTTTGATCAGCTTCGGAGATAAAGAGACTTCTGAAATGTTTGTTGATCCGAAATTCTTTGAGTACGGAGAGAATAAGGTAACTTTTATTATCAAAACAAAAAGCGGTGAAACGCTGAATCAGGATGCGACGATCAATGTTTTTTCGAAATTAAAGGAACAAAACATAACGTACAGAATGGTAGCGGAATATCCCCATGATCCCGATCATTTTCTTGAAGGGTTTCTTCTGGAAGGAAATACGGTGTATGAAAGCGACGGCCTGAAAAAAGCTTCCCAGCTTATTAAATATACTTTGGGAACTACTCAGCCGATCATCACGGAAAAGCAGCCGGGGCATATCTTTTCCGAAGGATGTGCTGTTGCGGGAGATAAAATTTATCAGCTTACCTATCAAAACAAACTTGGATTCGTTTATGATAAAGCAACCTTAAAAAAGCTTTCGGAATTTCCACTTCCCAACGAGATCGGCGAAGGATGGGGGCTGACTTTTGACGGGAAAAACCTCATCGCTACTGATGGTTCAAATAATCTGTATTTTCTTGACGTAAACAATCCGTCGAAAGTAGTAAAAAAACGTTCAGTTGGCGGATATAAAGATATTTACACCCAATTGAATGAACTGGAATATCATAATGGTTTTATTTATTCGAACATCTGGCACCAGCCCTTCATCCTTAAGATAAATCCGGCGACGGGTGAAGTGGTCGGTAAATTCGATTTTACAGGAATTACCGAAGAAAATACAAAAGATGATAAAGAGCACGTTCTCAACGGAATCGCTTTTAAAGGTGGCAATATGGTTGTCACAGGTAAAAACTGGCCGAAGATGTATGAAGTCGCTATTCAATAGTTGAATTTTAACAAAATTAAATAGAAATAAAATAGTAAATTGGTAGCGTTCCTAAGGAGCGCTACTTCAGTAAAATAATTTGAGAATATTATATTTGATATGCATGTTTTTTTTCTGTTCGCTACAGGCGCAGAAATTTCTTCCTTTAGATACGTTGAAGCTTAAGGAAGCCAAAGATATGCTTGCCGACGATTACGGAAATCTCTATATCTACAAAAACAAGGATTTCAGCCTTACCAAATACGATTCGTTGGGGCGACAGATCGGTAAAATGATGCTTACCGTTCCGTATAAAGTGCAGACCGTACAGAACCCTTTGAGTGTGCCGCTTTTTTCCGAAAATGCCCAGGAACTTAAATTTTTCGACCAGAATATGAATGAGATCCAGCGCGTTGATTTCAAGCAGAAATTCGGTTTTATCAAAATGACTTACGCAGAAGATCTGCAGCAGCTCTGGTTACTGGACGAAAGTACCAAAAGGCTGATCCAGTATAATTTCAGGAATGAAACAATCATCAATTCTTATCCTTTCGACGCAAGTTTTGATGATCTGATGGATCTTCTGGTGTATGAAAATAAGGTCTATATTTTAACGAGACAGCACATCCGGGTTTATACCTTTAAGTTTGAAAAAATCTTTGAAGCGCCCATTGAGAACGGAAAACGTTTCCGGAGAGAAAATGAAAATATTTTGGTAATTACTCAAAATGCTATTCTGAAATACATTCCCGAAAAAGAAATGGTGAAAATTTTTCAAGATCCGGAGGCACAGATTGTGGATAAAAATACGCTTTCTTATTTTGAAATCAAGGCCAACAAACTTTATCTTTACAGCCTCGAAAAAAATAAGGAAAACCAGCCACAGACAGAAACAGAACTACAAACTAAAGCGACAGAGCAGGACGTAAAGCCGTCGGAGCAGAACACTTCGGAACCGGACAACCCGGAAGAAAAACTGGAGAAGGAAACCCAGGGAATTGAAGATAAAAACCCTGCGGAAAGCTCATTGCAAAAGCTTATTGAGGATATTTCTACCCTGGAGTCTGCAGGGAATTAATAGGATAAATCATTAACATTAAGGAGAAAATATGCATATTGCAGTTACAGGAAATATTGGAGCCGGAAAAACAACTTTAACGACCATGCTTTCGAAGCATTACGGATGGGATGCACAGTTTGAGGATGTTGACCACAACCCTTATCTCGAAGATTTTTATGCGGATATGAGCAAGTGGAGTTTTGCGCTCCAGATTTACTTTTTAGGAAGCAGGTTCCGTCAGGTAAAAGAGATCAGGGAAAGCGGTAAAAATATTATTCAGGATCGTACGATTTATGAGGATGCTCATATTTTTGCTGAAAATCTTAACGATATGAACCTTCTTTCGGACAGGGATTTTAATAATTACGCCGCTGTTTTTAACCTGATGAAATCATTTGTTTCTGCACCCGATCTGCTGATTTATCTTAAATCTGATGTTCCTAACCTGGTGAAGAAAATATACAAACGGGGAAGAGAATACGAAGCTTCCATTAGTATTGAATATCTTTCCAAGCTTAATCAGAAATACGAAAAATGGATCTCCAATTATACCGAAGGCAAGCTGTTGATCATAGAAGTTGATGACCTTGATTTCGTAGAGAAGCCGGAAGATTTCGGGTTTATCCTTGAAAAAATTGAGGCCGAGCTATACGGATTGTTTTAACAAAGATTTATTATAAATTAAAGTAGTTTAAAGCGTTTTGTTGTTAAATTTGTTTAGGATTAAATACCACCAAAAATGTTAGTGAAAGTTTTACATAACGGCAATTGCTCAAAATCCAATGCAGTCCTCGAGTACCTGGATGAAAATGGCGTTCCGTTCGAAATCATTAATATGGTTGAGGATCCGTTAAGCCCTTTGGAAATTAAAACGGTTCTGAAAAAGCTCAATCAGAGTGTCTTTGATATCATTAGAAAAAACGAAAAACTGTATCTTGAAAAATTTGCAGATCAAAATTTTTCTGAAGAAGAATGGATCAATATCCTGGCGGAAAATCCGTCACTGATTCAGAGACCTATTATTATCAAAGGCTCCGTCGCTATGTTGGGAAGGCCTATTGAAAATGTTAAGTATTTTATAGAAAAATAAATAAAAACATATTAAGAACTTAAACAGAAAAGTCAGCTAACTGCTGACTTTTTACTTTATAAAAGAATTACACCTTCTATCTTTGCGACTTCTTTGTAAATTTTAACTACCTGATTGGCATCCAGAACAAAAGCATTGATATTACACGCGGTATATTTTCCGTTCTTGCTCTCTCTGTTTCCCAGTGTAAATTTTATTCCGTCGAAAACCCTGTAAATTTCAGTTAATTTTGCCTGGTCCGTCGGAATAATGAATTTAAATAAATAATCTTCCGGAAAATCATGATGATCTTCCAGCTTTGTCTTTAGTGAATTATAAAAATCCTCCGGACTTGCATGTTGATTTCCTTGTAAAATATCCATCTGCCAATTTTAAATAATATATAAATATAACGAAATTATTTCTATTTCCCAAGCGGTCCTAAGAGCGAGCTTGAGTTTTGAATTTCATAATCTTCTATGATATTGAACATTCCGTTTACAAGTTGTTCGGAGGCCAGCTGGCTTAATCCTCCTGAATTAACGGTCGTGTTGTTACCGCCAAGAAGGCTGCCTAAAAGATTGCTTCCCGCCAGTGCCGTATTGATGCTTCTCACAATTCCGTATTGGTTCAGCTGTTCCTCAACTTTTGGAGTAATGGCTGCGATAAGCTGCTGTGAAGTTTTTTCCTTAAGAATTAATGTCGCCGTTCCTTTTTCTCCCTGAATGATTCTTGTTACATCCTGAGCGTTAAGACTGTTTACCGCTCCAACAAGAATAGGCTTTGAGATGTTGACCGTATAGACGGCAGCATCCGCAATGTAGGCTCTTTCTTTTTGTACCAGCGATGGCGCAACCTTTTCAAGCATTGAATTAATTTCCCTCAACTGCTTAGGAAGTGCTTTATCAACCATATTGTTTTGAAGAAAAGCTTCCCGGTTGCTATAAATATTGGCGCCTTTATCAATCCCGTTCAAAAGAAACTTCTTAATGATTGAAAGCCCGATATCGGACGTTGCCAGAGTAGTGCATGACTGCACTGCTGTATTGATAATAGCTCCTGTGCCTATAATGAAAGCAGCGGAAATAATATACTTTTTCATTTGTTTTAATTAAACTCTAATATTTTCAAATAACGAACCAGATTTAAGTACAATTATTATTTTAACAAATTTTATAGTGATTAATGATAAGACCATATCAGAATAATAGTAAGATTTGATTAGAATTATTACAAATTTCACTTAATCTAAAAATATTTTTTTTAATAATATACAGGTAAAATTAACTTAAAATCTAATGGATAATGAGTTATTTTTAGATATACTTTCTAACAGTAAATCAATATTGTTGTATTAAATAAAATTGAAATTTTAACAGAAAAATAAAAACATTAAGTAAAATTAACATTGTTCAAGATATTTTTATAATTTTGAATAATGTCTTTTTATGAGAATATGTTAATATTCAATGATAAGCAGGAAAAAAGACCCTATCTTTTTTGTTAATTTGATTGTACGAATAAAATATAACTATATGAAACAAAGTGATTTAAAGTATTCATGTCTCATTGCTGTTCTCTACTTCGGTATGAACGTCAATGCACAAACCACGCCAAAAGATACTGTTGCCAAAGAGCAGAAGATTGAGGAAGTCGTGATGATTGGGTATGGTAGCAGAAAGAAGGTGGATAATACTACAGCTATTAGCTCAATCAGTTCTGATGAAGTAACAAAAACAAAAGTGCTGAATGCGTCTCAGGCTATTCAGGGTAAAGCAGCTGGGGTTCAGGTTACTGCATCAGATTCACCAGGATCGACACCTACAGTTATGATTAGAGGTCTTGGTACTGTTTTAGGTGGAAGAACACCTTTATATGTTGTAGACGGTATGTTTACTGATAATATTAATAATATCAATTCAAATGATATCTTGACGTATGACATTCTAAAAGATGCGGCTGCATTGGCAATTTATGGTAACAGAGCTGCAAACGGTGTAATTATTATTACAACCAAATCAGGTAAAGGTAAATTAAGTGTTTCTTATGATGGTCTTATTGGAATAAGAAATCCATTGAAGACAATTGATATGGCAAATGCTTCTGAATTTACTACTTACAATAATGCAGGTAAAAAAAGTACATACCTAAATCCTAATCAACCCTATAATACAGATTGGTTCAAAGAAATCACAAGAACAGGTATTTATAATCAGCATAACATTTCAATTTCAGGCTCTTCAGAAGCTGCAAAATATTTTTTAAGTTTAGGGAATTACGAGGAACAATCTATACTTAAAGGAACTAATTACAACAGAACTACCGTAAGAACTAATAATGAATTTAGGATTAGTAAGAGAATTAGATTAGCTCAAACTTTGAGTGCTACTTTTACAAATGATACGCCTAAATCATTTGGAGCATTTACAAATGCTTATAAGCAATCTCCTCTAGTTCCTGTTTATTATCCAAATGGGAAATATGGACAGCCTATTTATGATTCAAATGGTAATATCAGTTATACGGGGGGACGTTTTAATAACGTAGCTAATCCCCTTATGCAACTTGCATATGATAATCAACAAGGTAAAAATTTCTTATTGCAAGGAGGCTTAAAATTAGATATTGATATTGTTAAGGATCTAAAGTTTACATCTCAGTTTAGTGGTGAGTACGGTAATTATAAATATTACAATTTTGTCAATTCTAAATCTCTATGGTTAGATAGTGATCCAACGAGAGTTGAAAGTGCTTTTGACACAACCACTCCATCAACAAGATTAACAAATAAAACTCAAAATTACTATAATTGGTTGATTAATAATTATTTAACCTATTCTAAAAAAGTAGGATATCACGATATTGAAATTGTAGCTGGTACAGAGGCTTCAGTGAAAAATGGTCTTGAGACATTAATTATTAATCGAAAAAATGTTCCTGTTTCACAGGATTATTGGAATCTTGGCAATGTTGATTATTATGGAAGCTTATATAGTGACAATGATACAAAAGCTATTGAATCAGTAAAAGGAAACAGAAATACAACAATCTCTTACTTTGGAAGACTGCAATATAAATTCATGAATCGCTATTTATTAAGTGGTACTATTAGAAGAGATGGTTCTTCGCAATTTGCTGATGGTAACAAGTGGGGGACATTCCCTTCATTTGGATTAGGCTGGGTGGTGTCTGAAGAAGACTTTTTAAAAGGAGGATTCTTTAATTTATTAAAAATTAGAGGAGGTTGGGGTAAAATTGGTAATCAAAATGTACCATTAAATTATTTACCATTATCCTCAGGAGCTACTTACAATTATGCATTCGGAAGTACAGCTGTTAGCAATGGAGTTACAGTTAATAAAGGTTACGATCCTGATTTGGGATGGGAAGTTACAGAAGAATCTTCATTAGGTTTAGATTTCGGTATTTTAAATAATCGACTGACAGGTACTTTTGATGTTTATAATAGAAAAACTCAAAATCTTATTTTAGGAGTAGTACCATATATGGCGACAGGAATTTCTGATGTAAATTATTCTCACATGGGAAGTGTTCAGAACAAAGGAGCTGAAGTAAGTTTAAATTGGGCCGACAAAGTAGGTGAAGATTTTACTTATTCAGTTGGCGCAAATTACTCTTATAATAAAAACAAGCTTGCAAGTATTGATCTATCTAAACCAGTTTCTCAAATCGTAGGGGGAAATCTTGGAAATGGAGTAGATACAAAACTTTTCAATGCTTCAGCGGTTGGTTATGCTTTAGGTAGTTTCTATTTATATGAAGCAGATGGGTATGATGCGCAAGGTAATCTGAAATTTAAAGATCTTAATGGTAATGGAGTTACAGACGGTGGAGACAGACGTTTCTTTGATTCTTATATTCCAAAGTCAACATTGGGTATTAATATTTCTATGTCTTATAAAGATTGGGATTTTGCTCTTAATGGTTATGGAGCTTTTGGATTTAAGGTATATAATGGTAAAAAGGCACAAAGAAATGGTGGTGAAAATGTTGAAGCTTCTGTAGCTAACGATTTTTGGACACCAACAAATACTAATGCTGCGAATCCTATAAATCCTGAGAATATTCCTGTTGCATCTACGTTTTATTTAGAAAACGGAGATTATTTTAGAATCAATAATATCTCAGTAGGATATACATTTAAAAATGTAACTAATTATATGAAGTCTATTAAACTTTATGTAAGTGCGATTAATCCTTTCGTATTCCAGAAATACTCAGGGTTTACTTCTGAATTATCAGGATATAACCCAGCAGATCCTACCGCTGAGGGTGATCCATACAAACGAGCAGGAATAGAATTAGATGCCTATCCTACATTGAGGTCTTTCGTATTTGGTGTTAACCTAAACTTTTAAAAAAATGAATAAGAAATATATCATAGCAGCTGCACTTTTAATTTTAGGAGCTGTAAATCAAAGTTGTAGTAATGATTTTATCGATGTACAACCTACAGAAGCAATACCGGAGTCAGCATTTGGAGAAATATATAATAATGATGAAGGTGCAAATAATTTAGTGACAGCAATCTATGCTAAGTTCTTGGATTGGAATATGAGTACTTTTGCATGGATTGGTGTAACATCTATTGTATCAGATGATGCAGATAAAGGTTCTAGTCCTAGCGATTCTGGTTCAGATAAAGATATCTTAGATGCTTTAAATTTTACACCGGCAACTCCATCATTTAAAGAATTATTTGCATCTAATTATCAGGGGATTAATAGGTGTAATCAAGCATTGAAATATCTTCCACAATTAGACAAAGCTAACGCTCAATTGCGCGAAAGATTAGCTGGAGAGGCTAAATTTTTAAGGGCTTTTATGTATTTTACCTTAGTAAGATCTTTCGGTGGAGTTCCTTTGGTGGATCATGTTCCTGTAACAGGAGTTGAAGCTGATAAGTTAATGACGCTCACAAGGAAAAGTAAAGAAGATATTTATGCTTTTATAGAAAAAGATCTTAAAGAAGCTGCTCAGGTTCTGCCGACAGCAACAGGAGGGCAAAGAGCAACAAAAGGAGCTGCACATGCACTCTTGGCTAAAGTTTATTTATATCAGAAAAAATGGCAATTAGCTGTCGATGAGTGTAATTTGGTAACAGGTTATTCATTAACTCCTAATTTCCAAGATATTTATAAAGTTTCAGGGGAAAATAATGCAGAATCTATCTTTGAAATTAATGGAAGTGGAGGAACGGCAGGAAGAGCGATTCAACAATACAGCCAAGTACAAGGTGCAAGAGGTACTACGGGTTGGGGATGGGGATTTGCGACTCCTACTCAAGGTTTGTATGACGCTTATTCTACAACAGATACAAGAAGAGATGCTACGATTATACATAGAGATATGACCTTGTATGATGGGTATTATGTAGGTCCAAATACCGAAAATAAATTTTATAATTATAAAGCATATTCCTCTAATTACAGAGATCAGGCTTCCACAGATGTAAATATTCGTTATTTAAGATATGCAGAGGTTCTTTTGATAAAAGCTGAAGCGATGAATGAATTGGGGCAAACTTCTGCAGCAATTCCTTTCTTAAATCAAGTAAGAAATAGAGCAAATATTGGAAATACTCCAGCTACTTCGCAATCAGATGTTAGATTAGATATCTGGAAACAAAGAAGGCTAGAGCTAGCTTTCGAACATGATAGATGGTTCGATTTAGTAAGAACCGGCCAGGCTCAGGCTGCAATGGCAGCTGATGGAGGAAAAGTCTTCAAGGTAGGTACTCATGAAGTATTTCCTTTGCCACAAGATTTTATATCCGAAGCAGGTGGATTATCATCTCAAAATCCAGGATATTAATACTTACTTTAATTATCTTATATCTAAGAATAATTATACATATTCTCTTGTAAGGATTAGATCGTACTTAAATATTAGGGCCTAGAAATAGGCCTTTTTTTACAAATTGAATATGAAAAAAACAATCGTAACAATTTTATTATCAGTATTAATATTTAATAGTTGTTCTTCAGAAGACTCATCGCCGGGTTCAGGCACTCCGCTGGGTGGAAACAATGGCAACACCAATCCCCCCACAAACAACTACACTGATCCCCAGCTCGTCGAGATGGTTCAGAAAGACGCCTTAAAATACTTTTGGGACTACGCAGAAACCAATTCAAAGCTAGCAAGAGAAAGATATCATACAGATAATCCGTCTCAGGATGCTAATGTTGTAACGACCGGAGGCTCGGGTTTCGGATTGATGACAATTCTTGTAGGAATTAAAAATGGATATATTTCCAGAGCTGAAGCAGTTTCAAAACTTACTATTTCACTTAATTTCTTGCAAAGTGCCAATCGTTTTCACGGCGCATGGCCACATTGGATGAATGGCACAAATGGGCAAGTAATTCCATTTAGTACAATGGATGACGGCGGAGATCTTGTTGAAACTGCTTTTCTGGCACAGGGCTTAATTTGTGTAAGGGAATATTTCAAAACGTCATCCGACGCTTCTGAATTATCACTTTCTCAGAAAGCCGATGCGCTGTGGAAAGGAGTGGAGTGGAATTGGTACACCCAGGGTCAGAATGTTCTGTACTGGCATTGGTCTCCCAATTACAATTTCCAGATGAATTTGCAGCTGAAAGGTTTCGATGAAACATTAATGACCTACGTACTTGCAGCAGCCTCACCGAACTATTCTATCGACAAACCTGTTTACCAGCAGGGATGGGCGAGAAGCGGAGGGATTAAAAATACGGGATCCGTATATGGAATTCCTTTGGTGGTAAACCATAACGGGGCCAATGGAACGGTTGGACCGATGTTTTGGTCCCATTATTCTTTCTTAGGTTTGGATCCCAGAGGTTTAACTGATGAATATGTGAACTATGGCGATGCTACAACAAACTACGCTAAAATTATGTATCAGTATTGTGTAACCAATCCCAAAGGATGGCAGGGCTACAATTCCAAAAGCTGGGGGCTTACGGCAAGCTATTCCAGAAATTCGGACGGTTCTACCGGATATGCGGCACATCAGCCGAATAATGATCTAGGCGTAATTTCACCTACCGCTGCCCTGTCAAGCATGCCTTATACTCCAACGGAGAGTATGAATATGCTTAGATTTTTATACAATGAAAATTACAATAAATACGTAGGCGTTGCAGGGCCGTATGATGCTTACTCAGTACATTATAATTGGGTAACACCAAGGTATCTGGCAATAGACCAGGGGACCATTGCGCCTATGGTTGAAAATTATAAAAGTCAGTTTTTATGGCAACTTTTTATGAATGCGCCTGATGTGAAACAGGGCTTGATTAAGTTAGGGTTTCACTCTACGCAATATGGATTTTAACTAACCAAAACTTTGTCAAAGTTGAAAATCTTTGACAAAGTTTTTTAAGAATTTAATAATGAAGAAGATCGTTTTTACACTGGCAGTAACTGCAGCAGTACTATCCTGCAAGAATACCCAATTCCAAAACACGCAGCCATCCAAAAGCCAACCCGCAAAAACCAACATCACCGATGCCCAGCTCCTGGATCTCGTTCAGAAAGAATCGCTAAAGTATTTCTGGGACTACGCAGAACCCAACTCGAAACTCGGCAGGGAACGGTATCATGAAGACAACATCTACCCGGACGACGACAAGCACGTGGTAACTACCGGTGGTTCCGGGTTTGGCCTGGCCACAATTCTGGTTGGCGTGGAAAGAGGATTTGTGCCGCGCAGGGAAGCAGTGAAACGATTGACCACCATGATGGATTTCCTTGCAAAAGCCGACCGCCACAAAGGCGCCTGGTCCCACTGGATCAACGGCGAAACTGGGAAAACGGTGCCGTTCGGGAAAAAAGACAATGGCGGCGACCTTGTAGAAACCGCATTCCTTACTTCGGGAATTCTGATGGTCCGCGAATATTTTAAAAACGGAAACGCCGAAGAGAAAGCCCTGGCCAAAAAATGTGACGACCTTTGGAAAGGCATCCAATGGAACTGGTACACCAAAGGAGGGGAGAAAGTTCTTTACTGGCATTGGTCACCCGACTATCAGTGGGAAATGAATTTTCCGTTGGAGGGATACAACGAATGCCTGATTACTTACATTTTGGCCGCCTCATCACCTACCTATCCGATTGACGCTGAAACCTATTACAAAGGCTGGACCAGAAACGGGACCTATCTTTCAGACAAAGAGAAATACGGGCTCCCAATGTACGTTAAACACAACGGTGCCGATGAATACGGCGGTCCGCTCTTCTGGGCCCATTACTCCTACATCGGCCTGGATCCGACCAACCTGTCCGATAAACTTATTAAAAATTATTTTGATTTAAATAAAAACCAGGTGATGATCGATTACAAATATTGTGTCGAAAACCCGAAACACTGGAAAGGCTATGGCCCGGATTACTGGGGATTAACAGCCAGCTACTCCAGAAACCAGGACGGAAGTGTAGGCTATGATGCCCATTTCCCGCAGAATGACCGTGGTGTGATTACCCCTACCGCAGCACTGAGCAGTTTCCCCTACACGCCGAAAGAATCGATGGATTTTCTGAGATTTCTGTACACTCAAAAACCTGAATTTATCGGATCGGCAGGTCCTTACGATGCCAATTCCATTCATTATGACAATTGGACGACCCCGAGATATTTAGCCATCGACCAGGGAACCATTGCTCCGATGATCGAAAACTACAGAACCGGATTTTTATGGAAGCTCTTCATGAACGCTCCGGAAATTCAGCAGGGATTGAAAAAACTGAGTTTTAAATCTGAAAAATACAACATCCGGTAATGTTCAGGAGCTTGATCCTGCTGTCCACTGTATCTTTTTTGCCTGGCTTTTCCCTCCCAAAAAAAGGATGCCGTTCCCATCAGGGCTAGGAGGACAACCTGAATAGAAACAAGACACCGATTTATAAATAGCAATTCATCAAACGGCTTTAGCCAAACATACAAGTTAAAAATGAAACTGAAACTAAAGCATTTACCCCTTCTTTTTCTTCCGTTTTCTCTCAGCTTACACGCCCAGGAAATAAAATCGGAATTAAATAAGGAAATAAAGATACAGGAAAAGATCTCCTATATATTGGATTATCCGCAGAATACCAAAGGCAATGTACCGCTCATCGTTTTCCTTCACGGATCGGGTGAAAGGGGCAATAACCTGGAAATGGTGAAGGCACATAGTCCGTTCACCTATAAAAACCTGATCAAAGAACCGGTGGCGATCCTGGCACCACAATGCCCGGAAAATACCTGGTGGGATACGGTAACCGTATATGCGCTGATTAAGGAAATTCAGGCAAAATATAAAATTGATCCTTCAAGAATTTATCTTACCGGCCTTTCCATGGGCGGATGGGGAACCTTGAAGCTGGCGATGGAACACCCGGAAATGTTTGCCGCGGTTGTTTCCGTATGTGCACCCACAGATCGGGTGATGTATGCCAATATTCATCAGTACAAAAACCTGAATATGAAGATTTTCCATGGGGGAATGGATGATGTGGTGCTTCCGGAAAACGCTTTCAATTTTTACCAGAAGCTGCATCCGGTAAACCCCTCGGCAGAACTCACCATTTTCCCGAACGACAACCACAATTCCTGGGATTCTACCTATTCCAATCCCGAATTGTACCGGTGGATGTTGTCAAAAAGGAAATAATTAAGTAAAATTAATAACCGTCATTTAAAATGTTTACGATCTTTGTTAAATACAGGATCCAACGGCGACAATTGTTTTTTAAAAGTTTGTTGTTTGCATTTAAATAATTATTATTACAAAAAAGAACTATATAATTAAAGAAGATAGATTTTATGAAAAAGTTAATGATTATGGCCACTTTGGCGCTGGCACCTGTGTTTTCGGCCCAGGAAATGGTATCAAAGCCGGTTCAGGCCTATCAAACGGCACAGTATCAGGCTAAGAAGAAAGCCTTCGTCGATAATCTTTTGTCTAAAATGACATTGGACGAAAAAATCGGACAGCTCAACCTACCAAGTTCGGGCGATTTTACCACAGGTTTGGCGAAAAGCTCAGACATCGGAAAAAAAGTGGAGCAGGGTTTAGTCGGTGGACTGTTCAATATAAAAGGGGCTGATAAAATCAAGGCGGTTCAGAAAGTAGCCGTTGAAAACAGCCGTCTCAAAATTCCTTTGATTTTCGGGATGGACGTAATTCACGGATATGAAACGACTTTTCCCATTCCTTTGGGATTGGCTTCATCGTGGGACATGAATTTGATTCAGCAGTCGGCCCGTGTAGCAGCGAAAGAAGCTTCAGCAGACGGAATCAACTGGACCTTCTCCCCAATGGTGGATATTTCCCGTGAACCAAGATGGGGAAGGGTTTCCGAAGGTTCGGGCGAAGATCCGTACTTAGGAAGCGAAATCGCCAAAAATATGGTGTATGGATATCAGGGGAAAGATCTTGCCGCCGGGAATACCATTTTAGCCTGCGTAAAACACTTTGCCTTATACGGAGCAGGAGAAGCCGGAAGAGATTACAATACGGTTGATATGAGCCACATCAGAATGTTCAACGAATATTTCCCACCGTATAAAGCTGCCGTTGATGCGGGAGTAGCATCGGTAATGGCTTCTTTCAATGAAGTGGATGGCATTCCTGCAACCGGAAACCGTTGGCTTCAGACAGAAGTCCTGAGAAACCGATGGAAATTCAAAGGGTTTGTAGTAACCGACTATACGGGGATCAACGAAATGGTAGACCACGGAATGGGTAACCTTCAGGAAGTTTCTGCTTTGGCACTGAAAGCCGGAATCGATATGGATATGGTGGGTGAAGGTTTCTTAACGACCCTTAAAAAATCCTTATCGGAAGGAAAAGTGACCCAGGCTGAAATCGATATGGCAGCGAGAAGAATCCTTGAAGCAAAATATGATCTCGGATTATTCGATAATCCTTACAAACACGGAGATGCAAAATTAGCGGCAAAAGAAGTTTTCAGCCAGGAAAACAGAAATATCGCAAGAAATGTTGCGGCCCAATCCATGGTTTTACTGAAAAACGAAAACCAGGTTTTACCTTTAAAAGCCACCGGAACAGTAGCGGTTATCGGCCCTTTGGTGAATAATTCCATCAACATGACCGGAACATGGAGCGTGGCAGCCAAGCATGAAAAATCTGTGAACCTGGTTCAGGGACTTGAAGCCAACTACGGTAAAAACGTAAAGTTCATCTCTGCAAAAGGAGCGAATATTGATGATAATGCGAAACTGGAGGAGATCTATGCGGCTCATGGTAAGAAAACGGATCGTGACAATCGTTCAAAAGAAGCTTTATTAAAAGAAGCCGTAGATGTTGCCAAAAAAGCAGATGTTATCGTTCTTGCTATAGGAGAATCCGCCGAAATGAGTGGTGAATCTTCTTCAAGAACAGAAATCACTATTCCTCAGTCTCAGGTAGATTTATTAAACGAATTGAAAAAGACAGGAAAGCCGATAGCGATGGTATTGTTCACAGGTCGTCCGTTAGCACTTACCAACGTGAAAGACGCTCCTGAGGCTATTCTGAATGTATGGTTCCCGGGTTCTGAAGCAGGAAATGCGATCTCCGATGTTCTTTTCGGAAAAGTAAATCCTTCAGGAAAACTGCCAATGACCTTCCCGAGAAGCTTAGGGCAGGTGCCTATTTATTATAACGAGAAAAATACCGGAAGACCTTTGGATCAGAAGCTTGTAGACAAATGTGAATACCAGCGATTCCGTTCCAATTATATGGATGAGTGTAATACGCCGCTTTATCCGTTCGGGTATGGATTGAGCTATACTCAATTCAACTATTCTGGTGTTACGGTTTCCAATTCTAATCCAAAAGGAAACCAGACCATTCAGGCTTCCGTGACGGTGACAAATTCCGGAAATTATGACGGGGCTGAAGTGGTACAGCTTTACATCAGAGATATGGTAGGCTCGATCACAAGACCTGTAAAGGAACTGAAAGGCTTCCAGAAAGTCATGCTGAAAAAAGGAGAATCTAAGAAAATTACCTTCAACATTACTCCTGAAGATCTTAAATTCTACAATGGTGACCTGAAATACGACTGGGAGCCGGGAGAATTCGACATCATGATCGGAACCAGTTCTTCCGATGTGAAACATTCAAAAATCAACTGGACAAAATAATTCTAAAGTCACTCAAATCGAGTGACTTTTTTGTATATTTAGTGTAATAAAACCATAGAAATTTAAAAACAGACACATGAAAAAAACAATCTTATTCAGTTTATTGTTCCTTGCATCTTTAATGCTTGCTCAGAAAAATCCAACGGTTGTAGGAAATGACCGTGATGTTCATGGATGTATTGGCTCCGCGGGCTATACGTATTCCCAGATAAAAAACGAATGTGTACGCGTTTTTGAACAAAAAATCAAACTTAAAGAAGTGGATGGCAACAAAAGCTATTCCACGATGACAGCGGTTATTTTCAGCAAAAACATGAAAAAAGCAGAAATTTTTATTCCGGATGGCGCTGCAAAAAGTATTGTCCTGGAAAGACAGGGAAAAAGCAAGATCTGGAAAAGCGGTAAAGCCATAAAAGATGCTTATGTCCTGGTTCCTTCTCGGAAAAAAGGTTACCAGATTAAGAAAAATGATGTAGTAATTTATCAATAACGAACATAAAGCCATTCTCAAGAGTGGCTTTTTATCATTTAATTCTCATCTGTTAACTATTTTTATAATACGACTCAGTCGCGAACGATTTTCAACTCTCGCTGAAAAATCCTATTTTTGCATACCTAAAAGTAAAAGAAAGAATGAATTCCTACAAAAATCCATTGGAAGAGCGTTACTCCAGTGAAGAAATGTTATTTAACTTCTCACACAACAATAAATTCCGTACCTGGAGAAAACTTTGGATCGCGCTGGCTGAAATCGAAAAAGATTTAGGCCTTGACATCACCGACGAGCAGATCGCAGAACTGAAAGCCAATGCCGAAAATATCGATTACGATAAAGCGGCAGAATATGAGAAAAAGTTCCGTCATGATGTAATGGCGCACGTTCATACCTATGGAGATGTGGCACCTTCAGCCAAGGGAATTATTCACCTCGGCGCAACTTCGGCGTTTGTAGGAGATAATACCGATTTGATCCAGATCCGTGACGGTCTTTTAATTTTAAAGAAAAAGTTGGTAAACGTCATCAAAAACTTAGCGGACTTCGCTATTGAATACAAAGACCTTCCGACCTTAGGATTTACCCACTTCCAGCCGGCTCAGTTGACTACCGTAGGAAAAAGAGCCACGCTTTGGTTACAGAGTCTGGTGCTGGACATCGAAGAGCTTGATTTCTTCCTGGAAACATTAAGATTCAGAGGAGTAAAAGGAACCACCGGAACTGCGGCGAGTTTCCTGGAGCTTTTTGACGGTGATTATTCTAAAGTAAAGCATTTAGATAAAGAATTATCCAAAAGATTCGGTTTTGAAAAAGTATTCGGCGTTTCCGGGCAGACATATGACCGTAAAATCGATGCGAAAGTAGTGGCTTTATTAGGAAACATTGCTCAGTCAGCACACAAATTCACCAACGATTTACGTTTGCTTCAGAACCTTAAAGAAATTGAAGAGCCGTTCGAGAAAAACCAGATCGGTTCATCCGCTATGGCCTACAAGCGTAACCCGATGAGAAGTGAAAGAATCGGAGCTTTGGCTAAATATGTAATGTCACTAACGACCAGTTCTGCAATGGTAGCCTCAACCCAGTGGTTTGAAAGAACACTGGATGATTCTGCCAATAAGAGATTGACCATTCCCCAGGCATTTTTAGCAGTTGATGCCATTCTATTGATCTGGAACAACATCATGAACGGCATCGTCGTATATCCGAACCGGATCAACAAGCACATCATGGACGAGCTTCCTTTCATGGCAACGGAATACATCATCATGGAAGAAGTGAAAGCCGGCGGAGACCGTCAGGAAATCCACGAAGTAATCAGGGTTCATTCCATGGAAGCCTCGAAGCAGGTAAAAATGGAAGGAAAAGAAAACGACCTGATCGAAAGAATCCTGAATGACGGTTCGTTAAAATTCGATAAGTCGAAACTGAAAGAAGTACTGGATCCTAAAAACTTCATCGGTTTTGCTCCGATCCAGACCGAAGAATTCATCAAAAACGAAGTACAGCCGATCATCGATCAGAACAAAGACCTGATCGGGCTCGAAGCTAATCTTAAAGTATAACGCTATATGCAGTCCTTTTGGGCTGCATATTTACTTTGTCAGAGTTTCAAATCTTTGACAAAGTTTAAAATTTAACCATCATCTGTCTCAGCGCATGAAGAAAATATTCGGAATCATTTTATTAATACCACTGCTTTCTTTTTCCCAGAATAAAGAAGTTTTAACGTATTTTAAATCGAAAGACTCTTTGGTTGGCGTTAAAAATTCAGACGGTAAAATCATCGTGCCGGCACAGTTTAAAATTTTTTCGTATCTCAAAGATGGCGAACCGGTAAAAGGGGAAACCATTTATTTTGATGGCTTTAAAAAAGATGAAAAACCTCAGAAAAATGAATGGGGATACGTCTACGACAGAAAAGGCAATTTTCTGTACAGGCCTTTCTTTTATGACAACGGCGCAGATTATTTCTCCGAAGGTGTAAGACGGTTTGTCAAAGACGGAAAGGTGGGCTTTGTAGATCGAAACGGAACAGTTGTCATCAAGCCTCAGCATGATTTTGTATCGCCCTTCAACTACGGATATGCAGCGTTTTGCGACGGCTGCGACTGGGAAAACACCGAAGACGAACACAAAGCGATTGTCGGAGGAACCTGGGGCGTGATGAATTTTAAAGGGCAGACGGTAAATCATGTGGAAATGGCGGGAAACACGGTGCCGGTAAACGGGAAAAACTATCCGTATCCATTTTCTTACAATCAAAAAGAGAAGGATATTCTTCAGTTTTTTGAAAAACAGAATAAGAAACTTTCCGAGTTCTATTATGTTAATCAGTATACAAAATTGTCTGATGACGAAAAGAAATTATTCTTTGAAATCGTAGAACGTCCGAAAGAAAATTTTCCGTTTTATCAGGTCAATGCCTACGATTACAGGAAAGTAGAGGCTGGCTTATCCGGCTTGAAATTTCTGGTTTCGGAAGACGGCAGTAAAGTTTTCGCCTTCGGATATGATGATGAAAAAATTCCGTTTGAAACATGGCTGGAAGAACAACGGAAGCAGGCTGAAGAATTTCAGAAAGAACATCCGGATAATCCGAATAAGTTGAGTGATTAATAAAATATCAAATTTTCCAGACATTGCCTGGAAAATTGAAACTGAGTCATTATTTAAAGTTTATAAGCAAGCAGAAAATAAATTTATTAAAGAGAAGTATTTGTCATTTAGTACAATATAATTTGTGTAGAAATAATGATATTATAGGTCGAGAGATAGCATTCCTCCGGAATGCCTGTTGTTATAGGTTATAGCTACACAGATATGATTCCTCTGGAATCATGCATATTATGAAATGGTGATAATTAAATATACATTTAAAATATTTTGAATATAGGGGATATTTAAATGAACCCTATTCATTCCGTAGGAATGAAATCTGTGTAGAAAAAAGTGAACTGCAAAAATTATGATAATAAAAAATAATATGTTGAGATTTTAAATTGTCGCATCGCCGATGCGACAATTCAGGATGTATGCTTTCACAATCATTCCGTAGGAATGAAATCTGTGTAGCCAGATTATAGAGTATAAATCTGCATTCCGTAGGAATGCTAACTTTGCATAATGATGAAAATTAGTTAATATGCCCAATACCTATACACAGATTTACATTCAGGTAGTTTTCGCTACAAAAGGACGTGACATTAAGATAGGATCTGATGCCCGTAATGAAATAGAAAAATACATTTGTGGAATATTTACAGCTAAAAGACAGAAAGTGTTGGCCATTTATGCCAATCCGGATCACATCCATATTTTTTTCAGCTACAAAAATCTGCAGATTACGATTCCGGAGTTAATGAAGACCGTGAAAATAGAATCAACGAATTTTATTAATGAAAGAAAATTATGTTTCGGAAAATTTCCATGGCAGGAAGGATACGGTGCATTTTCTATGCGAAAAGCCAGAAAGATAAAGTAGTGAATTATGTTTTAAACCAGGAAAAGCACCATTTAAAAAAAGTTTTAAAGAAGAATATTTGGAAATGCTGGAAGCTTTTGAAATTGAATTTAGGGAAGAATATCTTTTTGAGTTTTATGACGAAAAGAGATAGCATTCCTATGGAATGCCGATTGTTGCAGATATAATGAGCTACACAGATGTGATTCCTCTGGAATCATTGCCTATTATGAAAAAGATAATTAAAATAGTTGTCTAAATATTTTGAACATCCGGAGTATAATAAAATAGACATTATTCATTCCATACGAATGAAATCTGTGTAGAAATATAGCAACGGATAGGACATGCATTCCGGAGGAATGCTATCTTTGTAATCGCAAAAATGGCAAATGCCAGATGATATTGAAATAAAAAATAAATCTAAATAAAAACTGACATCTAATGTCTCAAAACAAAAGAATTTTCGTAGAAAAAAGAGGAATTTTCGATGTGGAAAGTCCAAAAATTTTTGATGAAGTAAAAGCGGTGGTTCCTGCCGTACAGAAAGTGAAAGTCTACAATGTGTACGACATCTTCGGACTGAACGACGGAGAATTTGAAAAAACCGTCAACAGTACGTTCGTAGATCCGGTGACGGATATTTTGCATGAGGAAAATCCGGCGGAAGGAATCTTTTTCGCCATGGAATTTTTGCCGGGGCAATACGACCAGCGGGCAGATTCGGCCCAGCAGTGTATCGCTTTGCTCACGGAGAATGAAAAATCCAAGGTAAGAAGCGGAAAGCTCATCGAATTTGAAGGTGTTTCAGAGCACGATCTTGTAAAAATAAAAGACCTTCTGATCAATAAAGTAGAATCCCAGGAAAAAGATTTGTCTGTTTTGGATATTCCTGCAGAAGAAGCGCCGTCGAAAGTGATTATCCACGAAAATTTCATCAGTTTCGACGATGCCGAGCTGGAAAAGTTTTACAGCGGCCACGGATTCGCTTTAGGCCTGGACGATTTAAAATTCATTCAGGAATACTTTAAATCCGAACAGAGAAACCCTACAGAAACTGAGCTGAAAGTACTCGATACCTATTGGAGCGACCACTGCCGCCACACGACTTTTGAGACGGAACTGTCAAACATTGAATTTGAAGGCGAGTTCAAGCATACACTGGAAACGATCTTCAACGATTATATCGAAAAAAGAAAATTCTTGGGCCGCGAGCTGAAGCCGATTTCCTTAATGGATCTCGCTACCGTTTGCGCCCGGTATTTCCATAAAACAGGCAACCTGGAAAACCTTGTGGTTTCCGATGAAATCAATGCCTGTACCATTCAGATCGAAGCGGAATACGACGGTAAAAAAGAACCGTGGTATTTATTATTCAAGAACGAAACCCACAACCACCCTACGGAAATCGAACCTTTCGGAGGGGCATCAACGTGTCTGGGAGGAGCGATCAGGGATCCTTTGTCCGGGCGTTCTTTCGTATTCCAGGCGATGAGATTAACCGGTGCGGCAGATGTGCTGGAACCGGTAGATCAGACTTTACCTGGAAAATTACCTCAGAAAACCATTACCAAACAGGCGGCTAACGGATATTCTTCGTATGGGAACCAGATCGGTCTGGCCACAACCATGGTATCCGAAATTTATGATGAAGGCTACAAAGCCAAGAGAATGGAAGTCGGTTTTGTAACCGGGGCTGTTCCCGTAGATTGGGTAAGAAGAGAGAAGCCGGAAGCCGGAGATTCTGTCATCATTCTTGGAGGCGCAACGGGCCGTGATGGTGTCGGAGGTGCGAGCGGAAGTTCCAAAGAACAGGACGAAACATCCATCCACACCATGAGTTCTGAAGTTCAGAAAGGAAATGCAGTAGAAGAACGCAAGATCCAGAGGTTATTCAGAAATCCTGAAGTAACAAAGCTGATTAAAAAATCAAACGACTTCGGAGCGGGAGGTGTTTCCGTGGCCATCGGTGAAATAGCCGATTCATTGGAAGTCAATCTGGATGTTCTGCCTTTGAAATATGAAGGATTAAACGGAACCGAACTGGCTATTTCCGAATCCCAGGAAAGAATGGCGGTCGTGGTAGATCCGAAAGACAAAGAACAGTTCATTAAATTCTGTGAAGCGGAAAATATTGTTGCCGTAGAAGTGGCAAAAGTAACCGATTCCGGAAGAATGCAGATGTTCTGGAAAGGCGATAAAATCGTAGACCTTTCAAGAGCATTTTTAGATACGAATGGCTGCTCAAAAAGCCAGGAAGTGAAAATCACGCATCTTGATGAGGTAAAACAAGAAACACAGGTTTTCAGCGAAGAGAATTTCCTGAAAATATTAAGCGATAAAAATGTAGCTTCCCAGAAAGGATTGCTGGAAATGTTCGATTCTTCCATCGGAGCGACTACGGTAGCGATGCCTTTAGGAGGGAAATACCAACAGACGCTGATGGAAGGAAGTGTGCAGACGCTGCCGGTCATCGGAGCAAAAGATATTGAAACCGTTTCCCTGGCAAGCTGGGGCTTCGATGCGGAGATTTCCAAGCAAAACTCATTATTAGGAGCTTCTTACGCCGTGGTGGAAAGTGTGGCGAAAATCGTAGCGATGGGTGGTGATTATAAGAATATCAGGTTAAGTTTCCAGGAGTATTTTGAAAAGCTGGGACAGAATCCTGAAAAATGGGGCAAACCGTTGGCTTCACTATTGGGGGCTTATGATGCCCAGATGAACCTCGGGCTGGCTGCGATCGGAGGAAAAGACTCGATGAGCGGAACCTACCAGGATCTGAATGTTCCGCCGACCCTGATCTCATTTGCCTGTGCCAATGGGGAAAAGAAAAATATCATTTCTCCCGAATTTAAAAAAACCGGAAATAAAATCTATTTCTTCAACCATATCGCCCAGGAAAGCGGACTGCCGGATTATGATGCCTTAAAAGCTGTTTTTGAACTGATTTTTGAAAACATCAAAGCCGGAAAAATTGTTTCCGTAAAAACCGTAAAGGAAGGCGGAGTAGCTGTTGCCTTAGCGAAGATGAGCTTCGGAAACCGGTTAGGAGCAGAGATTAAAGTTGATGAGGCAGCGCTCTTATCCAAAAACATCGGAAGCTTAATCATCGAATCTTCGGAAGAATTAAGCTCTGTAAGCCTTCAGTTGATAGGGGAGGTTGTTTCGGATGAAGTTTTAACCATCAACGATCAATCAACAACCATCAGCAAGCTTTTAGCAGCTAATACAAATACATTTGAAAACCTTTTCCCAACGGTTGAAAAAGAAAAACTGACGGTGGAACTGGATGAAAAATTAAACTCTGTCAATCCGAGAAATATCATCATTAAAAAACACGGAATCGCCCAGCCGAAGGTATTTGCGCCGGTATTCCCGGGAACCAACTGTGAATATGATACGCTGAATGCTTTCGCGAAAGAAGGTGCGGTGACCAGCAGTTTACCGTTGATCAATATCAATCACCAGTTGCTGGAAGAAAGCATTGATGCATGGGTAAAAGAAATCGCATCTTCTCAGATCTTAGCGTTCTCAGGAGGGTTTTCAGCCGGTGACGAGCCGGACGGTTCTGCAAAGTTCATCGTAAACGTTCTGAAAAACGAGAAGATGAGAAATGCGGTTCATGAATTATTAGACCGGGACGGGATGATCATCGGGATCTGTAACGGTTTCCAGGCGTTGGTGAAATCCGGATTGCTGCCTTATGGTAGAATCAAGGATCTGGACGAAAATTCGCCGACTTTGGCCCACAATGCGATCAGAAGACATATTTCCCAGATGGTGAACGTAAAAGTAGTGAACGACGAATCCCCTTGGCTGAAAGGAATGAAGGATCAGGTATTCACCATTCCGATTTCCCACGGAGAAGGACGTTTCATGGCATCGGAAGCGGAAATCCAGAAGCTGTATGAAAACGGGCAGATTGCCACGCAATATCTGGATCTGGAAGGAAACATCGCCCACGGAATGCCGTTCAACCCAAACAATTCCTTATTCGGAATCGAGGGAATTACCAGCACCTGCGGTAAAATCTTCGGAAGAATGGGTCACCCGGAACGTTTCGCCGAAGGGCTGATGAAAAACATCCCGACTGCGAATTACCACAACATCTTCAAAAACGGAGTGGAATACTTTAAATAAGTAATCAAGTAAATAAAATAATGTAAAATGCCTTTGTTGTTCAACAGAGGCATTTTTCTTTGGGTCTTATGGGGTAAATATTTCCTGCTTTACGGAAAACCGTAATGAAAATGCTGAAAACCGCAATACCTTGCCGTCCTAAATAAGAATCTAAAACATTACAACTTTTAACTATGAATACAAAAATTACGGTAACCGACCTGTTTCTCGGCATTTTAGCAGTTATGCTCATTGGCGTCAGTTTTTATCAGACCTGGATGGGTTTACAGCAGATCTTCGGAGGAAGTTCTTTCATTGTCGCCCTCGTACTTTCCCTGATCCTTCTTTTTCTTCTCTGGCAGATCAGGCGTGCTAAAACCAGTGGAGGAGCCGCATCATCCCTGGGCTGGATCTATTTTTTCTTCGCCATCTTCTGCTTTGTAGCGAATTTCAATGCATTGTACACCCGGTTTATGAAAACCGACATTTACACGACCGAGCTGCGTGACGTTAATGAAAAATTCACCAAGCTGGAAACCGACGTTGAATCCAAACTGAATTACTCGGTGCCTGATGCTAAAATAAGACAGGCGATCCGAAGCGAACTGAACCTTTTGAAAATTCAGATCAACGATCCCAAAAACGTCGGAATCGGCCCGGAAGCAAGACAGATTTTGGCAAGAATTGAAAAAATGATCGGCAAGAAGGTAACTCCGCTTACGCCGACCAGCGAAACTCCGGAAGGATATGCCGACCTGGCAGACCGGATGGAAGAACAGATTGTTCAGATGGTATACAACCTGACGCCCGAAGAGAAAAACCTGATGAGCGACATTAATGATGCTTCTCTGCGGTGGAATAAGGAAATCCAGAACCTTTTGCAGATGACACCGGAGGTCATCAATGGAATGGCACAGGGGCAGATTGATAAATCTTTAACGGAATACAACCGTTTAGGAAGTAAAGCGGAATCGATTCTGGGAAGAGACAAGCTGAAATTTGAACCGGCACATTCGGAAACGCAGGAAGTTGGGAAAATCGGTTACGCTTTCAGTCATGCCATTAAAAATTTCGGAATGTTTCAGCTGGTGGTTTTGGCAGGATGTGTTTTACTGGATTTCGGGATTATGCTCATCATCCTTCTGATGCCTACCGAGAACAACCGAAATGCAGGCCGGAGCAATGAAAGTATTTTTAACAGCAAGCGCAGCGGAAAAACAATAATCTAATATACCCGTAATATGGATTGGAATAATGAACCTTTGAAGCCATTGTCTTTCAATAAAGGCAGTGAAGAGCTTAAACCGCTGACTCTGGATGACGACGATGCGTTAAAGCCTCTCTCATTAGACGATAGAAAAGAGGCAGTGGATGATAATTTTGTACCTATAGCTAAAGGAAATGTTTCGGAAATTAAAAATAAGGACAGCAATTTTGTATTTTTTTTCGGAACGGCATCTTCAGGGAAGTCGGTGATTCTGGCAACCATGCTTTACTATCTGCGGTCGACAGCAGGCGTTATAAGACCGAAAATCGGTAAACCAAATACGGCGGAGGCAGAAAGTTTACTATATGATTTTTTCGACAATATCAGCAAAGGTATTTTACCGGCGGGAACCGTCAAGGATCAGGTGACAAGGCTGGATCTTGTTTTTGAGCCCAACAATAAATCAAAAAAAGTAAACCCCATTAATCTTACGTTTTTAGAAACTTCGGGCGAGAATCATAACGAAATCAGGCGAGGAGGAAACTATCATAGCAGTATAGAAACCTATCTTTCAGCCAACCTGCCCCTTACTTTTATTATAGTGACCAGCTACGAAAGTGCCCATAAAGATGATATTCTGATCAATACTTTTTTAAATAAACTTGAAAAATACGAGAAGAGATTAAGATCCGTCAATATTATTCTGGTGATCTCAAAATGGGATAAATCCGGAAGGGCCGAAGTAGAGGATTCCGCACAGCTGGATGATTTCATCAGGGAAAGGCTTCCGATGACTTCCACGGCAATGGATACCTACAGCCTGGCCAAAACGTTTTATACCGTAGGCGAGCTGAATGAAGATACCAACCGGGTAACCTTACTGAATCTGGACAGAGCCCAGAGACTGTCGGAGTGGCTCTATGAAAGCATAACAGGTTATCCGCTGTCTTATGAAGGAACTTTCTGGGAACGTATAAAATTTAGTTTTACCAATTGATGAGCAATGTTAATCTAATCGCCTTCGGAACGTTCGGAAATCCCAATGGATTTACCCAGACTTTTTTTGCAGGAAATCCGGTTTCCGTGAAAACATTTGACATCAGAGGTCCCATCCTCGTCTATCCGGAAAGTACATTGTATTCGATCCGGAAAGAGTATAAAGACGGAACTTTCATGGTCTCTTACGCTGTGTATACTTATGCAAAGGAACCTACTTCAGCCAGGGAAGGGTCTTTTATCGGATCGGCCATCCTTTTTATTGATGAAATTGCAGAAGAGAACATTACCATACGCTGCCTGAATGAATTTCACAGCAATCTGGTTAGTAAAAACGTGGAGCACGATACCATGTCTGTAAATCATTCAGATCTTTTTTCAGTGAGTAAACTCACCGACTTTGATAAAATTAAATTTAACCTGAAGAAAATAAATGCACTGGATTCCGCCGAAATGACCGGGAAACAGTTAATGGTCTACTGTGAAACCAAACCGTCTGTATTGCAAACCATGTTCAAAAAATCCCTCGATTTGCTGAACGTTTACGATACGATTTATTTCACGTCAAACCAGGATATCGTAAAATTCGTTCATCAGAAAAGTATTTTCCGGTTTGTAGAGAAAGACGGGTTTGAAAATGAGATTCAGAAACTGGCTGAAGAAAGAAAACGGAAAATTCAGGAAATCATTGCCGATTTTGAAAGGGAAAAATCAAGGCTGGAAGATGCTAAAAGGCAGACTTATGAAGATTGTAAATCTAAAATTGAGAAAAATAAAGAGCTGCATGCTGCAAACGCCGGGAAAATAGCGGAGTCAGAAAAAAATCTGGACAGGATTAATGATGTTTACCAGGCATTTTCCAGGAAAATCGATGAACTTTTAACCCGATTAAAGACAGCCGATGCTTCAGCCTTAAACGGCATCAGACAATCATACAAGGAAAACAAAAACATCTTCACCGAAAATGTCAGAGATTTAAAAATACCCGACTTGGGAATAATTTCCGAAACGAGGCCGGCTCACAAGTCCGAACCATTTCAACAGTCCGGAAATCATTTTTATAACCATTCCAGGGAAAGAGAAGAAAGGACGGATGGTTCAAATATCTACAGGATAACAACCGTAGTGCTCTCCGTATTACTGGCGGCGGCCATCTCAGGCTTCGTCTGGTTTTACCTGGAGACGGAGGGAAAAAATGTTTTGGACAACAATATGGTGCAGGAATTCAACAATACACCACAACCTGAAGCAGCAGTAGAAGAACCGGTGAAAGATACGATTCCAGTACTGCGACCGGACCCCAATGCAGAGGTTGATTTCCAGATTATTAATGAGATGAATCAGAAATTAACGGCCAATACGCATATGAATATTGACAGTGTGACAGGATTTGTGTTTAAAGCCAATCCTAAAAGTATAGAAAAGCCCTATGGAAACCAGAGATCACAATATTCTAAGATACTTTTTGAGAAAAATAGAACAAGCTTTAAAATTGAAAACGGTGATACGATCTACACCGGTAATCTGATGTATGTACCAATGCGTAAATAAGTGAATTATTTTTAATAACTTTATTGTGAAACGGCTTGGCTGATTCATCAGCAATGAAAAGTTTTACCGTTTTCAAAAATAAAATGGAAAAAGAAAATAATCAACAAAGTGTGACGGTCATCAACGGCCGTCATTTTTCTGATCTGGCAGGTTTTTATAACGAAATCTCACAGATGTTCATGAAAGATGAAGACTGGAAAGTCGGAACACTGGATGGTTTTGATGATGTTTTATATGGATTTCAAGGGAAGATTATTTGGAAGAATGCTCAGAAATCAAAGAAAGATCTGGGAATGGAAGCAACCATAGAATTTTATGAAACTAAAATCAGGCAGGGAAGACCGTTCAACGTAGTATTGATGAAGCAAAAACTTGATGAACTGATGGCTGGAAAAGGACAGACCTTATTTGAAATCTTAGTTGAAATTATAGCATCACACAAAAGCATCAACCTGTTTTTAAACTGACTTTTATTGAGGTTTAAAAAATATATTTCCAATAAACTAAAATACCTGTGGCGACCGAAGTAAAGACCATTAACAGAACGGCTCCCGCAGAGATATCCTTGATAAAGCCGATTCGCCGGTCAAATTCCGGATGGATGATATCACATATTTTCTCGACGGCCGTGTTGAAAATTTCAGCGGCTAAAACGCTAAGACAAACGATTATTATAAGAACAGCGTCCGATATTTTCACTTCCAGATAGAAAATGAGAAAAAGATTGATAAAGAATGCCGTCACCTCAATCTGGAAATTTCTTTCACACTTTACCATCAGGAAAATTCCACGGAAAGCGTTGAAAAAACTTCTATGAACAGCCGGTTTTCGCATAGGGAAAAGATATTTGCAAATATAGGGATTTGCTCAAAGAAAATCCTTATCTTTAGTCGTTGTCAATCAGACATCTTTTTATCGTAAAAATGAGGGAAAAGATCAGGTTTGGAAAACTTTTGATGGTTGTTAGTAACTCTCAGGATTATTCTTTTCCATCTCTTTTCTATTTATTATATTTGTAAAAATTTATTTTTAAATCTATGAAATTTATTATTTCAAGTGGTGAACTGCAGAAGGCTTTGCAAACTGTAAGTGGTGTGATATCAAGCTCTCAGTCGAGACCGATTTTAGAAAATTATCTTTTTGAATTAGACGGAACTCAGGTTACCATTACAGCATCCGATGGCGAGACAACTCTGGTTACTTCTCTTGAAGTAAAGTCGGATGATGCCGGTAAATTTGCCGTTCCTGCCAAGATTTTCCAGGATTTTATCAAGACGTATGGAGAACAGCCATTAACATTGGTGGTGAAAGATAATGCAGAAGGAACGGGAAGTCAGCTTGAGATTTTAGATGAAAAAGATAACTTTGCCGTAGCACTGGATAATGCAGATGATTATCCCGAGCTTCCGGAGTTTGATGCTTCACAAAGCGTTACCATGTCTGCGGGAGTTTTGTCTGAAGCGCTTACCAACACGCTTTTTGCAACCAGTAACGATTCTCTGCGTCCTGTAATGACGGGAGTTTTATTCCAGTTTGGAGAAAATGAAACGAATTTCGTTTCCACAGATTCTCACAGATTGGTGGTTTACAAAAGAAACGATCTGATGAATGCCGAACCGATGGAATTCATCATGCCTAAAAAACCGTTGAATATTTTCAAAAATATCCTGGCAAGTTCTAATGACGATATAACGATCGATTTCAACGAGAATATGGCGAGGTTCACTTTCGGAAAACATACCTGGATCTGTAGGCTGATCGATGGGAAATATCCTAATTATACGGCGGTAATTCCAAAAGAAAACCCGAATGTGCTGACAATCAACAGGAATCTTCTTCTTGGTGCCATTAAAAGAGCTTCCATCATGTCAAATAAATCAACCAACCAGGTGCGTTTCAAATTATCGGCAAATATTCTTCACCTTCATGCAGAAGATACGGAATATGCAAACAAGGCCGATATGCAGATCCCATGTGATTATAACGGAGAAGATATCAATATCGGTTTTAGCTCTAAATTCCTGACTGAAATGCTCACGATTCTCGGATCAGACGATATTACGATGAAGATGTCACAGCCGAACCGACCGGGGATTATTGAACCTCTTGACGGTCTTGAAGAAAATGAAAGTATCCTGATGTTATCAATGCCGGTGATCGGCTTGTAAACATTACATAAAATATAAAAAAAGAGGTTTTGGTTTTCAGAACCTCTTTTTGTTTTTAGGAGCTATTTCCCGCTATCCACTGTATCTTTTTTGTTACGGCCTCCGCTTTGCTCCATCCGCAACAAAAAAGGATGCCGTTCCTATCGGGGCTATGGTATTCTGCCCAAAAACATCAGGCGGTCTCCGCTATGAGTAATCTCAATTCTTGGAAATAAATCTGAAGTTTCTCGAATTTCAAATTTAAACAGATACTTCCGGGAACATTTAAACCAGACATATCGTGAAATAAGTAGAAAATTTTTGAACATAAGAAAACTGAAATCACCCAATATAATCCTCGTCATCAACATAAGCGGAGTTGGATAAAAAACAATAAAAAAGACATAAAATTAACTCTTAAAATCTGTTATAAATTTCTCTGTTTCTCAAAAAAACACGACATTTGTAGACTTAAAATTCAACTAAAAATTTTTCGAATATCAGATGAAACCTTAGGCTTCCATCTGGTTTTAGGAAAAAATAAAAATTATCAGATGAAAATATCAAACAACTGGCTTAAAGACTATATCAAAACGGAATTGAAAACTGAAAGAATCGGTGAGTTCCTTACAGATATCGGCCTTGAAGTTGAAGGGATAGAAAAATTTGAAAGCATAAAAGGCAGCCTGGAAGGAATTGTTGTGGGTAAAGTATTGACCTGCGAAAAACATCCGAATGCAGACAAACTGAAAAAAACAACCGTAGATGTAGGAACCGGAAAAATCCTGAATATCGTTTGCGGCGCTCCGAATGTGGAAGCAGGACAAACCGTTCCGGTGGCTGTAGTAGGAACAAAGATCTACGACAAAACAGGAAACTTTTTTGAAATCAAAGAAGCTAAGATCCGCGGAGAAGTCTCCCAGGGAATGATCTGTGCCGAAGATGAATTGGGGCTGAGTGACGATCACGGAGGAATTATGGTGCTGGATGAAGAGAAATATGAGGTGGGAAAAAATTTCGCTGATTATTTTGAAATTACCAGCGACGAAGTGATCGAAATCGGGTTGACACCAAACAGAACCGATGCCATGTCTCACTATGGAGTAGCAAGGGATCTTCACGCTTATCTTTCTACCAATAAGCAAAAATCTGAATTTGAAAAAGTTTCTTCAGTGGCCTTGAACAATGAAGGAAGCCATGATTTTAAGCTGGTAGTGGAAGATGCTGAACTTTGCCCAAGGTATATCGGGGCTGTCATTGAAGGCGTAAAGGTAGCAGATTCTCCGGCTTGGCTGAAAGACAGGTTGAAAGCAATCGGGCTTAGTCCGATCAATAATATTGTTGATATTACCAACTATATCCTTCACGGGTTTGGTCAGCCGCTTCACGCTTTCGATGCGGATAAAATAACCGATAAAACAGTAAAAGTAGGAACAGTAAAACAGGGAACGAAATTTACAACATTAGACGGTGTGGAAAGAACCCTGAACGGTTCTGAAATCATGATCAAGGACGGAAAAGACAATCCTATGTGTATTGCCGGAGTTTTCGGCGGTGCCGGGTCAGGGGTTTCCGGTGAAACGAAAACTATTTTCCTGGAAAGTGCTTACTTCAACCCTGTCGCGGTACGAAAAGGCGCAAAATTCCATGGATTGAATACGGATGCATCATTCAGATTTGAAAGAGGGGTCGATCCTAATATCACAAGAACCGCCATCACCCATGCCATCAAATTGATCGAAGAACTGGCTGAAGGAAAACTAACGGGCGATCTTCTTGAAGAATATCCTAAAAAAATAGAAGATCATTATGTGATCATCAGATTCTCAAAAATCGAACAGATTTTGGGAACAAAGATCCACAGGGAGAAAGTAAAAGAGATTTTAAAAGCATTGGACATTCAGGTGTTGAATGAGATTCAGAATGGTCTTGAAATTTCTGTTCCGGCTTACCGGGCAGATGTAACCAGGGAAATCGACGTGATCGAAGAGATCTTAAGAATCTATGGATACAATAAAATCGATGCGCCTCAGAAAATCTCTTTTACGCCGGTAAAACTAAATGCAAAGGATCAGGATGAGCTTGAAAACAGCTGGGCGAGAACATTGCAGAGTCTGGGCTTTAATGAAGTTATGAACAACTCTCTGACTTCCGTAAAAGACGAGACTGATGCCGTAAAGCTTTTAAATCCTTTGAGCAACGATCTTGCTTTCATGAGAAAGTCTTTACTGGAAGGTCTTCTACAGAATACGATCTACAATATCAACAGGAAAAATCAGGATATCAAATTCTTTGAATTCGGAAAAATTTATCATAAAAAAGAAAAATACGAGGAAAGAAAACAACTCGCAATTCTTGTTTCCGGAAGAGAAGTTGCAGAAAACTGGCTGCAGCAGAAATCTGCCACAAACTTCTATTACCTGAAAGCCTATGTTAAAGTTTTGTTGGAAAAGCTGGCAATTGATTATAAGGAAGTTGCCTTAGCGGACGAAAGGTTTTCCGATGCGCTTTCTTATGATGTTAATGGAAAAACTTTGGTAAGAATAGGGAAGGTAAGTCCTCAGATGCTGAAAGATTTTGATGTTGATCAGGAGTGTTTCTACGCCGAGATCGAACTTGAGCTTGCACAAAGCCTGCGTTCTGAAAGCGAACTTAAATTTAAGGATATCCCTAGATTTAATAAAATCAGAAGAGACTTGGCTTTATTGATTGATAAGAGTGTAAATTATGAAGATCTGTATCAGATGGCCAGAAAGAATAAATCTCCGTACATTAAAGGCATTAATCTTTTCGATGTGTACGAAGGCAAAAATCTCCCTGAAGGTAAGAAATCCTATGCCATTAGTTTTGAGCTTTTAAATGAAGAGAAAACGCTCGAAGAAAAGGAAATTACCGTAGTGATGGATTCTCTGATAAAATCTTTCCAGAAAGAATTCAACGCGGAGTTAAGAGGATAATTTACAGATAAATAGTAAGATAAAAACGGGCTTTTGTCCGTTTTTTTTATTGCCGTAAGGGTTAATATTCAAAATATTACCGGTGATTAAACACCAGTGAATCTGCCGTAAAATAGCATTCGTACGAACAATAAAGTTTTATGAAGGCCGTTTAAATAATATTATTTCCGTAAATTTGATTTAAATCAAAAAGAAAAAAATGAAAAATCTCTTTTTAAGTATATCTATGGCAGCCGTTTTGGTCTCGTGTGGTGCGATGTCTGGTTCTGCTTCGAAAGTGGGTAAGGCCCAGCCTTCACTTACCGGTACAAAATGGGCTTTGGCTGACAATGTGAAAGGAAAAATCCCGACTTTAAATATTGACGGTGAAAAGATTACCGGAAATACGGGATGTAATAATTATTTCGGAACGGCAAAAGTAGAGCCTTCTACAGGTAATTTTTCTGCAGGGCAGATGGGTTCTACAAAGATGGCCTGTGAAAATATGAGCGTAGAAAGAAACTTTATGGATATGATGGCAAAAGCGAATAAATATGTCATCAGCGGGAATGTTCTGGAACTGTACCAGGATAATCTTCTTCTTTTGAAATTCAATAAAGCTGAATAAATACAAACAGTATAAAATAGAAAAGGAACTCATCTGAGTTCCTTTTTTATGTTTAGATTGTTATTAATCTTCCTCTTCTTCGTCGTACTTCGCCAACTCTTCATCGCACCATTTGAACGCCGCTTCTACTACTTTCGTAGCTTCATCTGCCATCGTTTCTTCGTCGTCTCCTTCAAGATCATCCAGCCATTCAACCTCTTCTTCCTCAACATTCAGGATGAATCTCGGATATTCTGTATGAACCACGAACAAATCTTCTGGAAATTCCGAATTATCTGCTAATAAAAACTTAGGTAATTTCATTTTTTTAATGTTTTAACTTTAAAATCAAAGATAATAAAATTATTGATATTTGTTCTTGTCAATTTTTATTTTTTGTAAAACTTTATTCTTCGTTAAAGTTGTTTTCTGGAGAGTATCTTTCGGCTTAAAAGTAAGGATCACATAGGGATTTATGGTGCTGATAAGTTCCGCTACCTGAATGTATTCCAGGTCTTCGACATCTTCAACATAATACTTTACAGGGCCTTTATCAAGATTTTCAGACTGTAAAAAATGTTTCATTTCCTTTCTGTTTGCCAGATAATTTCCTTTAGAAAGCCACGTAAAAGCCATTCCTGAAAGAATACTCAAAAATCCTATAACATATACTTTATCACTGAAAAGAAGGAATAGCCTTCTGAAATATACGAGCCATATCGCAAAGCTGAAAGGAGCCATCAGACGATAATCGATAGGGTTTACCGAGTAAAAATACTGGATGAAATAAGAACAAACAATCCCGGATACACTGATGAAAACAAAGAATAATTCGGTCTCGGAAAGTTTGTATTTAATGAAAAGGAAGACGATTAAAAGTATATTCAGCAGGCCAATTCCATAAATTGCATAATTAATCGGGCCTTTATCCGGATCAGCAATATGGATGAACGGGTTGAAAGTCGTGCACAATCCCTCGAAGAGCTCTTTCAAAAGTTTGGAAGTAGGGTGCAGGCCAATTTCCAGGAACTCTTTGACATAGTTTTCATTAAAATAATCGATGAATAAAAACTTATATAAAACCACAAAAGCACCACCGATCAGCCCGGAAATGATAAAACTTCGTGCGTATTCCTTTTTCCAGAAAATCAATCCGAAAAGTCCGGTTCCACCCATAAGAAATAAAGCGCTGTAACGGATATTGTAAAGTGCGATCAAATTTAATGAAAGATAGAAAATGGCCTGGCTGCCTTTGAGTTTTCCCGTAATGACCAGAGAAGAAATGTACAGAAATGAAAATACAAAAGGAAGGATCAAAGCTTCACTCATCGTGTAGGAAAATATGGAGAGAAAGCTGAAAATAGCCGTTAAAACGACGGTTTCTCTAAAGTAAAATTTCTTTTTCCAGCTAAAAAATAGGAGAAACAGGAAGGCCGAAATTCCTACAATCTTACTGCTCCAGAATTCGTCGGGACCAAAAAAAGTGAAAAATTTGATACTCAAAGGATATCCCAGCGGTGTCGTCGTATTATCAATAGTAGGAAATACATGTGCAAAACGCATGTAGCGAATAGAGTCAGGGTTGGTCCTTCCCTTCTCATTCAGTAAAAAACGCAAAATGATCATCATTAACGTAATGATGATCATTGATATCTGGATATTTCGTTCTTTAAATTTCATGGATGGTGAAATTAGTAAATTCTTCCATGAAAATCAATCTTAAACGTAAATTTCCCTTAAAAGGTTACTTTCAAGATCTGAAATAAAAATTATTTAGAAAACATTTTTGCTACCTTCTCGGCCTTTTTACTTTCTGAATAGTCGTAGAATCCTTCTCCCGATTTTACGCCCAGTTTACCGGCCATCACCATGTTTACCAATAGCGGATTCGGAGCGTATTTAGGATTTTTAAAGCCATCATACATGACATTTAAAATCGCTAGACATACATCCAGCCCGATAAAATCGGCCAACTGAAGTGGTCCCATCGGATGTGCCATTCCCAGTTTCATAACGGTATCGATTTCTTCGACACCCGCTACTCCGTTGTAAAGGGTTTCAATCGATTCGTTGATCATTGGCATCAAAATTCTGTTGGCAACAAAACCAGGATAATCATTCACTTCTACAGGAACTTTGCCCAAGGTCTTGCTCATTTCATAGATCAGATCAAAAGTTTCTTTCGATGTCGAATATCCTTTAATGATTTCCACCAGTTTCATGATCGGAACAGGATTCATAAAATGCATTCCGATTACTTTGTCTGCTCTTTTGGTCGCCGCAGCAATTTTCGTGATTGAAATCGAAGAGGTATTGGTCGCCAGAATACAGTTTTCCGGGGCAAATTCATCCATCTGCCCGAAAATTTTCAGTTTTAATTCCTGATTCTCAGTAGCTGCTTCCACGATAAGATCTGCTGAAGTTACCGCGTCCTGAAGTGCGGTAAATGTTGTAATATTCCCTAAAGTTTCAGCTTTTTGTTCTTCTGTAAGGTTTCCCTTTGCAATTATTCTGTCGAGATTAGTGGTAATGGTTTTCAGCCCTTTGTCTAAGGCTTCCTGTGATACATCTACCAGATTTACCTTAAAACCGCTTTGTGCGAAAGTGTGTGCAATACCATTTCCCATGGTTCCCGCTCCAATAACTACAATGTTCTTGATCATTTTCCTTATTTAGTTTAATTAATTTATTTAATGGGTGTTAGATTTCGTGCTCTGGAAAGATCTGTTTTTTTAACGACTTTTTCTTCGTTAAAATTTACCATCCCGTCACTGTCTTTTGTTCTTGCTCTATTTTGTGTTTCAACAGCGCCTTTCAGACCCTTGATCAATCCTGCCTTTTGGGTTCTGGAAAGAAAATCGGTACCGATGTAGAGGTTGTATTCCCCTTCACGTCCAAGACCGGTTTGCTTATAGATTTCAAGGTTTTTCAGCTTGTTTTTACTTTTAAACCTGCTCAGGAAATCCCTCACCGGTTTGTCGGAAGGAGGCCCGCAGCACACGCTTGCATAGCCTACGGATAGGTAATTTTCACTTTTCTGTGCAAAGAATAGTGTGCAGGCAAATACGGCGATTGTTAAAAGTATTTTTTTCATTTTTAATGGTTTTAAAATTAAGCTTAAATTTTTACTTATTAAAATAATCCCAGACCGACTTTGAAATATCTGAAATCATTTTACAGTTCACCTCATCCGTTTCCGTTGAGTTACTGACAAATACAGCTATTGCATAATGCTTGCCATTGGGCAAAGTCACAATGCCGATTTCATTTTCAGCACCGGTTAAGCCCTCATTATTCTTTCCTGAAGCTCCCGTTTTCCTTGCGACAGGCGTGTTTTCGGGAAGCTGTGCAATTAATTTATTTTTTCCGGTAGAAGTCGACCACAATACTTTCATAAGGTAATCCGTAGATTTTTTAGAAAGAAGATTGCCGTCATAAAATTTTTTGAGAACATCGGTGGCAGAAGATGCCGTGCTGTAATTTTTATATTGAATATTCCAGTCTTTATGCATTTCGGCTTCATTGTATCTGATCTGAAAACCCTTTACCCCTTTGGCATCCATGAAGCGCTGAACAGTTTGCGTTCCGCCTAATAATTTCAGCATGATGTCGCAGCCGTTATTATCACTTTTGGCAACGGTGTATTCAAGGACTTCACTTAAACGGATCTCCACGCCACCGTTAGGATATTTTTCGCGAAGCGGCGACCATGTATTTTCTAATAAATTGTTTTTGTCTAATAAAATTTTATGATCAAGGGAGAGTTTTCCTTTATCCACAGCATCCAGCACTGCGGCAGCAATATGGAATTTAAAAACACTCTGCATCGGCATTTTCTCTTCTGCATTTTTCTTGAATGTAAAACCATTTTCAAATTCTAAAACTGAAATTGCGACTTTTGCGTTTTTACCATTGACGATCGTATTGACTTTTTGTTCCAGAACGGATTGCTGTGCGAAGGTAAATACGGAGATCAGAAGAAAAATCAGGCTTGTTTTTTTCATAATATTTTGTTTAAAAAGAAATCCCTCTTAGAAACTAAAAGGGATTGGCAATTTAAGATTTTTTCTTATTTCAATTCTAAATATTTCAGGTTAACACCGTCATTTTCGAAGAAGATCCTGATTTTGTTTTCTCCTTTGGTAAGGTTAATTCCTTTTGCAGAAAAAGTTTTCCAGTTTTCATTTCCTCCCGTCGAAGGTAATGTAACGGTCGCTAGCTGTTTCCCGTAAGCCTCTTCAATTCTGATTTTAGCAGGAGAATTACTGGAATAATTAATGTCAAAAGTATAAGCTTTTCCTGACTTTGCTGTCAGCGTGTACTGCAGCCATTCGCCGGTTTCTGTTTTTCCTACGTAATATTGATTGTTAGCAGTTTTATAAATATCGACACCGTCATTTCTCAGCTGGTTTCCGGAATTCCATTCCGATCTTTTTTCAGGATCGCTTACCCACAAATTAATAAAATCTTTATCAAGATAAGCCGAGCCCATTCTTCCCAAATCATAATCTGTGGCAGAAATTTTACCGGGAGCCTGCAGGTTTTTGAAAGGTTTCGTGGAAGCATCGGTGGTCTGCCTGAACATAGCATCGATGACATCATTTTTGATTTCCACATTGCTGAACTTATAATTGTCTGCGATTTGCATTAAAACTTTTCGGGCAAATTCTTTTGAAGGTTTTTCGCCGCCGTTCTTCCAGTAATCGAGCAGTTTCTGGTATTCCGGGGTTATTTTTACGTTGGTAATTCCTGCAATGTTGTCGATCTTTTTCATCGGCCAGAATGCGTATCCGATATTATGCTTATCCAGAAGCTGGATCAATTCTGTAAACCATACGTTGGAGTTTTCTCCGGTTTCTCCCAGCCAGATCGGGATATTGTGTTTTTCCCGGAGATCAAGGGCAAACTTGAGAGTTGCATCGTCATTATAATTCCAGTATTTGTGGAAGCTGAACACCATATTGTTGTCCCAAAGCGGCGTTAATCCGTTGTAATTATTTCCCCAGCCGTTTCCTTCAAGAATGATGATATGCTTTTTGTCAACAGTACGAATAGCATCCGTGATTTCTTTTTGCAGTTTCCAGAGCGGAGCATTCGACATTTCATCGGTTCCGTTGGGATTTTTCCCGGTGAAGTTAATATTTGGTTCGTTAATCAGGTCGTACCCGCCGATCCATGGTTCGTCTTTGTATCTTTCTGCCAGTTTTTTCCAGAGTGCGATGGTTTTTTTCTGGTTTTCTTCATTCTCCCAAAGCGACGGTTTGGATTTATCATTGTCAGAAATATTTACGTCATTTCCCTGTCCGCCAGGTGCAGCATGAAGATCCAGGATCAGGTACATTTTATTGCCGGCACACCATTTCAGGAGATCGTCGGTTATTTTAAATCCTTCTTCCAGCCATGTATTCTGTCCTTTCTTAGGCTCTTTTTCGATAGGTAACGTATACAGGTTGTAGTGCATCGGAAGCCTGATTGAATTAAAACCGGCTTTTTTCAGGAAATCGATGTCCTGTTTGGTAATTCCGTTTTTAAGATAAGCTTTATAGAAGTCATTCATTCCGTCTTCGCCGATAAGCTCTGCAATTTTTTCTTTGATTTTGTATTGCGGACCTGCAAAATCAGCTGTTTTCAGCATATATCCTTCCTGAAGCATCCATCCTCCCAGACCGAGACCTCTCAGTTGTACATTTTCGCCTTTATCATTGACGATCTTTTGCCCGTCGGTTTTTAAAAGCTGTGATGTCCCAAATTGAGACAATAAAAAAGCGGATAATAGGATGGCTCGTTTCATAGATGTTTAATTATTTAAATATTATGGGATATGTTTAAGAATGCTTATTTGACAATCACAAATATATTTAAAATTTATTAAATGAAATCTAAATATTTTAGAAGAATGAAAAGTGTGATTTAAGCAAATAAAAAGAGACTGTCTAGTGATAAACAGTCTCTTTTCGTATGTATTGTTGTCTGAATTATTTCTTCTTGTATGCAGCGTCCTTAATTCTCGCTTTTTTACCTCTAAGATCTCTGAAGTAGTAGATTCTTGATCTTCTAACTCTACCTCTTCTGTCAACTTCAATTTTCTGAAGAGCAGGCATGTTGATAGGGAATACTCTTTCTACACCTACGTCACCAGACATTTTTCTGATCGTAAAAGTTTTTGTAGAACCAGTACCTCTTAATTGGATAACTGTTCCTTTGAAGAACTGAGTTCTTGTTTTTTGACCTTCCTTAATTTCGTAATACACAGTGATCGTGTCACCCGCTTTGAATTCAGGGAATTCTTTTTTTGTAATGTACTTGTCTTGTACGTACTTTAATAAATCCATTATTAATAAATAAAATGTTAATGCTAAGCAACTTACACGGATTTCGTCAGAGGTTGAATAACAGGTTGCAAATATACAAATCTTTTTTAAAATATTCCAAACAAATTAATATTAAATATAATGAAACATTAAAGAAAATTTCAGGGGTAAAATTAATGTTTCTGTGAAGTTAGCATCAGGTACAGTTTACATCAGTATTCTACTTTTGCGCGATATAAGATCGGCCCACAGGCGTGATCTGTATATTATTAAAACATTACAAGCTAAAAACTGTACTTATGAAAAAACTGCTATTCTTTTTTTGTTTTGCCGTCCAGATGGCATTCGGACAAAATCTGTATCCTTATTTGCAGAATCCGACACCCACCTCAATGATCGTCAACTGGAAAACTTCATCCAATAACGAAACCACTGTTTTTTACGGAACAAATCCGGCCAATCTTAACGTGACCTTTACCGGGACAACAAATATTTTTTCGGATACCGGGTACAACGACAATTATTATTACCACACCGCAAAGATCACCAATCTGCAGCCGAACACAAAATATTACTATAAAATAAAAACAGGCAGCAGCGAATCTGCCGTTTATAATTTCAGGACACTTCCTTTACCTGGCCAGCCGGTGACTGCGAATGGCAAAATCCGTTTTCTGATCATGGGAGACAACCAGATCAAAGCGGAACCGAGATATGATACTTTAACCTTAAATGCTTACAAAAAGCTGAAAGAAAAGTTTGGTCCGGATTCCGATCCTTCTGATAATATTGCGCTCACTTTCATGGTCGGAGATCAGGTGGATGTGGGAACGCTCGACCATTACGAAAATGTGCATTTTAAAAAGAATATCAATTTATCTCCCTATCTGCCGATACAGACCACAGTCGGAAATCACGAAACCTACGGAACTCTGGGAATGAATTCGTATTACGCCCATTTTTATATTGACGAAATAAAATACAAAAACATCACGTCAGGAAATGAAAACTATTATGCTCAGCAGGCCGGAAATGTTTTATTCATAAGCTTAAGCTCAGAACATACTGGATCTGCGCAGATGACCTGGCTTCAGCAGGTTCTTAACGAGGCCAACAATGATTCTACCGTAGACTGGATCATTTCTTTGAGTCACAGGCCCTACCAGGCGGAGCAATATGTCGGTGATATTTCAACCTGGGTGAGGAATAATGCAGTTCCGCTTCTTACGACTTCTTCAAAATATTTAATGCATGTGGGAGCACATCATCATTTATACCACAGAGGTCAGCTGAAAAATACCCCGAACTATCAGATCATCTCCGGTGGTGTGGCATGGGATCAGTATTGGGGAATGTCGACGGAACAGGATTTTGATGATGTTCAGAAAACATTAACGGACTGGACGTATCAGATCGTCGAGGTCGATGTGAATACAGGAAAAGTAGATGTAGAATCCTATTCAATCGGTGGCGTTTATCATAAAAAATATAATGAACTGATTGATACATTCCACAGGTATAAAAATCAGCCTAAGCCTGCAAAACCTTCAATTTCAAATACGTTTACCGCGCCGGTTACTTTACCTCTAACCTTAAACGGAAGCGCATTTTCAAGCACAAACGCAGAATTGTTGAATACAACGCAGTTCCTGATCAGTAAAGCAGCCGATTTTTCGGTGATTGAAAAAGAATTTTACAGAGATTACGAAAACTGGTTCGGCAAAGACGGAAACGGAACTCCCGATATTACAAAAAACCTGAATGCAGGCATCGATATTACAAAAGCAACTATTGACGCAAACTCAATTACAAACGGTATCTATTACGTTAAAGTCCGCTACAGGGACAGAAACCTTGAATGGAGCGATTGGAGCGATGCAAAAGAATTTGAAGTGACAGGAAGTGTCGTATCAAATCCGACATTTACAATGGATAAAACAGAATACACCCAAAATGAACCGATCATTGCTACCTTTACAGACGGTCCTGGAAACAATAATGATTGGGTAGGAATTTATAAAAAAGGACAGAATCCGGCTGCTGTTACTTCCCAGGCGTATGTTTATACCAATGGTCAAACGGCAGGAACAGCAACCTTCCAGAACGGAATTGCCAATAAAGGACAGTACTTCGCGGGATTTTTCGCCAATAACGGTTATACGGAAATTACACCGAGAAAAAATTTTTATGTAGGCCCCAAAGTCGTACTGAATACTACGGCAGAAGTTTATCCTGTCGGGGGAACGGTGACTGTTAATTTCTCAAACGGACCCAACCTAACGAAAGACTGGATCGGGATTTATAAAATGGGGCATACGCCGGGAAATGTAAATTCTACACAATGGAGCTATGTGACCACAGCGTCAGGAAGTCTTAATTTCACAGGCCTTGCGAAAGGATATTATTATGCACAGTATTTTCTGGAAGACGGTTATACCACAGTGGGTGAGAAAGTCTTCTTCAAAGTCGGAGATATTGTAACAGAGCTCTGGACCAATAAACCGGTGTATACTTTAGGCGAAAATATTACCGCATCATGGACGGATTCTCCGGGAATCATCAAAGACTGGCTCGGAATTTACCCGCAAAATGTTACGGTTCCGGATGATAATTTCGTTTCTTATATTTATTTTGACGGGGTAACACAGGGAACAAAAACTATTCAGGGGACGGCAGTTCCGGCGACACCTGGGAATTATTACATGGTGATGTTTACGAATGATTCTTATACTGAAGTTTCAAACAGGGTTCAGTTTCAGGTAACCGGATCAACATTAGGAACGGCGGAGACCAAAAGTACAGAGAAAAATGTAGTACTGTATCCAAACCCTACAAAACCGGGCGAGCCGACATTTATAAAAAGTGATTATCCTATCGAAAAAATAGAATTGCTTTCCGCAAACGGAGATTTGTTGTATGAATCAAAGAATATAAACAATCAGCGTTTTTCTTTGGTTAATGAAAATCTTCCGAAAGGGGTCTATTTTGTAAAAGTGCATACCCGGAAATTATTCACATTAAAATTGATTATTCAATAATGATAAAAATCCTGAATGGACGATTTATATCAGTTTTGGATGCCAGTCCAATCTATATAATGTTGATGAATTAATTTTAAATCCAATTCAAAAAGAAGCGGCAAAAATTAAAATTTTTGCCGCTTCTTTTTATTCATCCGTAGACTTCAGTGCCCATGCAATGAGTGGTGCCTGCATAAAAAGTCTCGCAAATCTCTGGTTGTCGGTATTCAGACCAAAAGAATCTCTTCTGTTTTTATACTGGGCGATATTCCCAGGAAGAACGGCGGCAAAGAAACCTGCTACAATTTTTCCCATGGTCTTTCTGTATTTTTTAGGAGTGGCAATCATTGCTGTTCCCAGTGCAATCTCTGCATAGCCGGAATAAACAACCGTATCATCCTTATCCAGCGGTACCCATTCCGGAACCTGAGCCTGGAAAGCCTTTCTGGCAAAAGTGAGGTGCCCGATTCCCGCGGTGATCAGAAATGCGCCTAACGCAATCCTTGAAATGTCTTTCGTTTCCATATCTTGTAATTTAATTGGTGTAGCATAACCACAACCAAAATCCAGACCACGTTTTTAGCACAATTGCTGACAGAATAATCACATAGGTTGAAAATTCCTTTTTTCAGGAGCTTTTTCCGGCTCTCCGCTCATACTCCTCGCGCCAACCTTCCCCAACCGCACGCCACCACCAAACCAATCCACTCCCAAACCCTCCAGCCCCGCTGTGGGGTAACCGCTGCGATCCGGGCTAGGGCAGCAGCCCTCAGTTTTTACGGCAGACTTTGAAATAAAATCTGGTCTTTACAAGGTTATGGACAGGCTGCCATTCAGATTCGGAAGATAATAAATCCCGAAGGTTGTCGATTGATACTCACGGATTAAGCAATTGAGAATGCGAATAAGATCATTTGATATAGTGTGAATAATACGTTAGCTGATAAAACTTCCGGCATCCGGCTTCACTCTTCCAGCCTTTTAACCTGATTTCTACTGCGGGTTCATGGCAATTCTATTAAGTCATTTTCTATTCGGCGGGATATGGGAAAAATGATTAAATTTAGGCCAACAGAAAATCTGATAGTTCATGATAGATAAAAGAGTAAAAAATGCAAAGGAAGCCATCGAAGGAATCAAAGACGGAATGACCCTGATGCTGGGCGGTTTCGGCCTTTGCGGAATCCCCGAAAATTCCATTAATGCCCTGGTAGAAAGCGATGTAAAAGACCTTACCTGTATTTCCAACAATGCCGGAGTGGATGATTTCGGACTGGGATTGCTGCTCCATAAAAGACAGATCAAAAAGATGATTTCTTCTTATGTAGGAGAAAATGCGGAGTTTGAAAGACAGATGCTTTCCGGCGAACTGAAAGTAGAACTGACTCCTCAGGGAACGCTGGCGGAAAAATGCAGGGCAGCACAGGCGGGAATTCCGGCATTCTATACCCCGGCAGGTTTCGGAACCGAAGTGGCGGAAGGAAAAGAGGTAAAAGATTTCAAAGGAAAACCGCACATCCTGGAATTTGCCTATGAAGCCGATTTCTCTATCGTAAAAGCCTGGAAAGGTGACCATGCCGGAAACCTCATTTTCAAAGGGTCCGCAAGAAACTTCAACCATCCGATGGCCGGAGCCGGAAAAATTACCATCGCCGAAGTAGAAGAGCTGGTAGAGCCGGGAAAATTGGACCCGAACCAGGTCCACATCCCCGGAATCATGATCCAAAGGATTTTCCAGGGCGAAAAGTTCGAAAAAAGAATCGAACAGCGAACTGTAAGAAAAAGAAATTAAAATAAAAACCGTGAGTACTTCACGGTTTTTATTCTATTAAAAAAGACATCTAGTATTGTTGGAAAACGCAGAGTCGCAAATATTTAAATAAATTAGATTATAAGCCGCAATATCCTCAAAATTTTAAACTTCCGGCATCCATCACCCATCACCCATCTTCCAGCCTCTAAACTCCCATCGTCTTTCTTTCCCCGATCTGTTGCCTCCACATCGCATAATATAACCCTTTTTCTTCGATCAGGCCAAGATGCGAACCGGTTTCCACAATCTGTCCGCGTTCCAGCACATAAATCCGGTCGGCATGCATAATCGTGCTTAAACGGTGGGCGATCAGGACGGTAATCTGCTCTTTTTCTTTGGAGATCTCCTTAATCGTTGTTGTAATTTCTTCCTCGGTAATGCTGTCCAGGGCGGAAGTGGCTTCGTCGAAGATCAGCAAATGCGGTTTTCTCAATAAAGCCCGGGCAATAGCAATCCGTTGCTTTTCCCCGCCGCTCAGCTTCAGTCCGCCTTCCCCGATCACCGTTTCAATCCCGTTTTCAGCCCGTTCCAGAAGGGTTGTGCAGCTGGATTTTTTCAAAGCCAATTGAAGGTCTTCTTCGGTAGCTGCCGGATTTACAAACAGAAGGTTTTCTTTAATCGTACCCGCAAAAAGCTGGGTATCCTGTGTCACAAAACCGATCTGGTTCCTCAACTCATCAAAATCGAATTCCTTTCCGTCAACATGGTTATAAAAAATAGAACCTTCCTGTGGACGGTACAGGCCAACAAGCAATTTCACCAACGTACTTTTCCCGGAACCGCTCGGCCCGACAAATGCAATGGTTTCCCCGTTTTTCACATCAAATGAAATGGAATTCAAAGCTTTATAATGTGCCGTCTGATGCTGGAAAGAAACCTTTTGGAATTCAAGTTCTTCAATCGCACCGATTTTCTTAGGCATTAATGGTTTAGGTTCTACCTCTTTTTTCATCACCCGGTCGAAATTGTTCAGGGAAGCCTGTGCTTCGCGGTAAGAAATAATGATATTCCCGATTTCCTGCATCGGCCCGAAGATAAAGAACCCGTAAAACATCAGTGACAGATACTGCCCCGGCGTTACAACATTCTTGAAAATCAACAGCAATAACGTAAACGTAATCATCTGCTGTAAAAAATTAACCAATGTTCCCTGCACAAAACTCAGAGAACGTATGCTTTTCACTTTTCTCAGTTCCAGGCTCAGGATTTTATAGGTATTGTTGTTCAGCCTTTCTACTTCCTGGTTCGTAAGCCCTAAACTTTTGACGATCTCAATATTCCGGAGACTTTCCGTTGTGCTTCCTGCCAGATCGGTTGTTTCCTTTACAATGCTTTTCTGGATGGTTTTAATTCTCCGGCTCAATAAGTTGGTAACGACCGCAATAAAAATAATTCCTACTACATACACCGGCATGATCGACCAGTGCAGACGGATGGCATACACCGAAACGAAGATGATGCTTACCAGGATTCCGAAGAAGATATTGATGAAATTATTGATGAACTTTACCGTATCTTCACGTACTTTCGTTAAGATCGACAGTGTTTCACCGCTCCGTTGGTCCTCGAATTCCTGATACGGCAACCTCATGGAATGCCTTAGTCCGTCTGTGAAAATTTTAGCCCCGAATTTCTGGATGATCACATTCACCACATAATCCTGGAAGGCTTTCGCGATCCGGCTTATCATGGCAGTCCCGATCAGCAGTCCCAGAAAGTAGAAAACACCATGGTAAATATCATTTCCGTACAGATATTCATTAAGGTTTCTCGGGATTGTTTTTTCTTTATCGAAAAAATTGGGATGGGTAACCAGTTTGTCGAGAATATTTCCCGTAATGGCAGGCGCAAACAGGGAAAAAACCTGGTTTACAGCAGCTAACAATAAGGAAATGATAATCAGGAAACGGTAAGGTTTCAGGTAATGCAGTAAAACTTTCATGTGTTGATAAAAAGATGGACAAATTTACGATAAATTGAGAATCAAAATTTACCATACGATAAGAAAGAAAATTATTTCGTAATTCTGAAAAAATGGCTAATTTGGCGGGATAAGATTAAGCTATGCTGACTAAAGAACAAATTGCACAGAGAATTTCGAGAGAAGTAAAAGACGGATATTATGTAAACCTCGGAATCGGGATTCCAACCTTGGTAGCGAACTATGTACCGGACAACCTTGCCGTAGAATTTCAGAGCGAAAATGGGGTATTGGGAATGGGACCGTTTCCTTTTGAAGGGGAAGAAGACGCCGATGTCATCAATGCCGGAAAACAAACGATTACCATCCTTGACGGAGGTTCCTTCTTCGATTCCGCTTTTAGTTTCGGAATGATCCGTGCGCAGAAAGTAGACCTGACTATCCTCGGAGCCATGGAAGTAGCGGAAAACGGGGATATTGCCAACTGGAAAATTCCCGGAAAAATGGTAAAAGGAATGGGAGGAGCCATGGATCTTGTAGCCTCAGCCGAAAATATCATCGTAGCGATGATGCACGTCAATAAAGCCGGAGAAAGCAAAATCCTTAAAAAATGCACGCTTCCTTTAACAGGAGTAAACTGTGTAAAAAGAGTCGTAACTGAATTAGCCGTACTGGATGTAACCCCGGCAGGTTTCAAATTGGTAGAAAGAGCACCCGGCATTTCGGTAGAACATATCGTAAAATCAACGGAAGCCGAACTGATCATTGAAGGTGAAATCCCGGAAATGCAGTTTTAAATAAAAAATAAAAGCTGCTTCAACGAAAAATTGAAGCAGCTTTTTTAGAAAAAGTATTATATTTTTAAAGTTCAATCATGAAGATATAATGTTTAATGTGTTTTTAGAATAGAAATTTAAACCCGAAAGATAACGTCGAAATTGCATTTCCGTTGGGTCCTAATACAGCTTTAGTATAATCCGGCGTTACGGTCGCAACGTGGGCCAGTGAAAAATCTGTCGTTTTGATATCTTTTGTTGTGCCCGGATAATTTTTAATGGTAGTGTAAGAAAGATTAGCCAGATTATAAGAGAATTCTACAGTGAAATGTTTTGACATTACATAATCTAATCCTCCTGAAAGTGCCAGTCCGAACTGATTTACCTTAATATCGCTGTCCGGTACAGATTCTCCGTTGGCGGTGACTTTGGTTTTCCCCGAAATGATGGGAACTGCGAGCTGTCCGAAGAAAAATAGACCTCCGTGGATGTTCCAGTATTTTCTTGCCAGCGGTTCCACAACTAACAGATTAGTTTTTAAAGTCACATTTTCTGCAAACTGATCGGTCGATTTTACTCCGATATTCCCTACGGCAATTCCCACAGCGGTGGATGGGGCTACAAAATACCCCGCAAGAGGCAAAATAGTCGTACTTGATGATTTACCGTTCGCCGAGCCGTCACTGGTACTCTGGTATCCGATCTGTGCGGTGGCAAACCATGTTCCTTTTAAACCTTCCTGTTTTTCCTGAGCACTGCAGATTCCCATCATCATCAGGCAGCTTGCCCATAAGATTTTTTTCATGTTCCTAGATTTTTTTTGTTTGTTTAACAGGATCAAATTTACCGTGGTTTAAGGCTTTCCAGCTTGGATTTTCAATGATATTTGTCACTTTTGATATTTGTCATTTTTATCAAAAAATATAAATATTGTTTTTAAATTTACAGTAGATTAAGGGTGATGTTTGTTTAATGTTTAAAATAGATGAATATATTTTGAATTGTATTCATTGTTTTTTTATGTTTGATGATGTCGGGAAATCAGGTCTTTAAAAAAACAACAAAAATCTATTTTTTTTTGAAATTCATCATTTTGTGAGGTGAGCAATCAAATCACCTTTTGATTTTCAGAAAATAAGTATATTAGCCCTACTATTAAATTCATAAAATGCGCAGGTTTTTACTGATCTATTCTATCTTGTTTTCGCCGTTTTTTTATGCTCAGACCAGGTTAAATCTTATTCCGTATCCTAAAAACATTGAATTCCTGAAGGGTGAGTTTGAGGTCAATAATCAAACCGTAGTTAAGGGTTTGGAAGAATCTTTCGAATATCAGTTTTTTCTGAATTCATTAAATAAAAGATCAAACCTTGATTTATCAAAAAATAAAAGAGGAAGCGGAAGCAATGTCATCTCTATTACCATTGATAAAAAGATAAATGATGCTGATTATGAAATTCATGTTGATAAAGACTTTATTTCAGTAAAAGCAAAAAATGAGGAAGGCCTGTTCCACGGGATTCAGACTTTGCTTCAGCTTATCCAAAATTCTGACAATAGAAAAGTTCCGGCATTAAAAATTTCAGACGAACCGAAATTCGCCTGGCGGGGAATGCACCTCGATGTCTCTCGTCATTTTTTCACGGTAGACGAAGTTAAGCAATACATCGATTATCTCGCCATGTATAAGTTGAATACCTTTCACTGGCATTTAACGGATGATCAGGGATGGAGAATCGAGATTAAAAAATATCCTAAGCTCACCCAGATTGGTTCCAGAAGAAAAGAATCCATGATCGGGGCGTATGTTGATAATACCTTCGACGGAAAACCTTACGGACCGTACTTTTATACGCAGGATCAGATTAAAGAGGTAGTAAAATACGCTCAGGACAGACATATCACCGTCGTTCCCGAAATTGAAATGCCCGGCCACGCGTTAGCGGCTTTATCCGCTTATCCTGAACTTGCCTGTACCAAAGGCCCTTTTGAACCGGCAACGAAATGGGGTGTTTTTGATGATGTATTCTGCCCCAAAGAGGAAACTTTTACGTTTTTAGAAAATGTTTTAAATGAAGTATTGCAGCTTTTCCCTTCGCAGTACATCCACATCGGAGGCGACGAATGCCCGAAAACCAGATGGAAGGAATGTGCGCACTGCCAGGAATTAATAAGAAAGAATAATCTTAAAGATGAACACGGACTGCAAAGCTACTTCATCCAAAGAATTGAAAAGTATGTAAACGCAAAGGGCAGAAAGATTATCGGTTGGGATGAAATCCTGGAAGGCGGCCTGGCTCCTAATGCGGCCGTCATGAGCTGGACCGGGATCAAAGGCGGCGTAGAAGCAGCAAAGACCGGACATTTTGCCGTGATGACCCCGGGAGCCTATTGCTACTTTGACCATTACCAGGGCGATCCTGCTACTGAGCCCAATGCGTTCGGTGGATTTACGCCGTTGGATAAAGTGTATTCCTATCAGCCTATTCCTGAAGAACTAAATGCGGATCAGTCAAAATACATTCTAGGCGTGCAGGCCAATCTCTGGACGGAATATATCCTCGATTTTAAACAGGTGCAGTACATGATTTTCCCGAGGTTGCTTGCGCTTTCTGAAGTAGGCTGGGGAACTTCTGACCCAAAAAACTATAAGGAATTTGAAGGCCGGGTGATCAATGAGTTTAAAACCCTGGATAAAATGGGTGTAAACTATGCAAGAAGCATTTACAACATTAACGGTAAAGTAATAGCTGCTGACAATGGTGTGGCTTACGAACTGTCAACGTCGCAAAGTCCGAGCGGAATTCGATATACCGTTAACGGCACAGATCCTTCAGCAAGTTCGTCAAATTATACAAGTCCGATTCCTGTTCAGAAATCCATGACCATAAAATCCGCCTATTTTGAAAAAGGACAGCTGAAAAGTGCCATTTCTTCTCAGGATTTTACCGTTTCAAAAACAACGGGTAAAAAAATTACACTGGAACAGCAGCCGAATGAGAACTATTCTTTCGGCGGTGCCTTTACATTGGTGGATGGTATCATCGGAAATCAACGGCAGCTTGGAAAAACCTGGCTGGGTTTCCAGGGAAAAGATGTGATCGCCACGATTGATCTCGGACAAAAAACGTCTTTTTCGAAAGTCTGCTTCAATACCCTGGACAATAAAGGTAGCTGGATTCATTTTGCCAAATCCGCACAGATTTTTATTTCAGATAACGGAACTGATTTTAAGCTGATCAAGGAAATCGGAAAAGAGGATATCCTCTCTGCCAAAGGAAAAATCAGGTTAAATGTAGGAAACCAGAACTCAAAATATATAAAAGTAAAAATCGAAAATGCAGGAATTATTCCGGCCGGAAACCCCGGTGCCGATTCAAATGCCTGGCTTTTCGTCGATGAAATCGGAGCAAATTAATATATTCAAAATTCAATATTATTAAAAAGAAAACTTGAGTCTGAAATTTTTAACCTTAAATCCTGAACCTTGAATCTTGAACCTTGAATTTTAAACTTTAAACCCTATGTCTTCACGCAGAAAATTTATAAAAAATACCGCCATTGCATCATCCGCATTATTGTTGAATCCTTTGGATGTTTTTGGCAAAAATATTCCTGAAAACGATCATAAAACGATCAATAAACCTATCGTTCTTTCCACTTGGGATTTCGGGCTGAGAGCCAATGAAGAAGCCTGGAAAACATTAGGCAGCGGCGGCAAAGCATTGGACGCTGTGGAAAGAGGAGTTCGTCTGGTGGAAGATGATCCTACGGAAAGAAGCGTAGGATACGGCGGACGTCCGGACAGGGACGGAAGAGTAACGCTGGATGCCTGCATCATGGATGAAAAATACAACATCGGTTCGGTAGCCTGCCTTGAAAATATCAAAAACCCGATTTCCGTAGCCCGTGCCGTCATGGAAAAAACACCGCATGTAATGCTGGTCGGCGACGGAGCTTTGCAGTTTGCCGTTTCTCAGGGATTTAAAAAAGAAAACCTCCTGACGCCCGAATCCGAAAAAGAATGGAAAGACTGGCTGAAGGACAGCAAATACATGCCAATCGTTAATATCGAAAACCACGATACCATCGGAATGATTGCCTTAGACGCCAACGGAAACCTTTCCGGAGCCTGCACTACCAGCGGAATGGCCTTTAAAATGCATGGAAGAGTAGGCGATTCGCCTATTATAGGAGCGGGCTTATTTGTAGACAATGAAGTCGGTGCCGCAACGGCGACGGGACATGGTGAAGAAGTGATCAGAACCGTCGGAACGCACCTGGTTGTGGAACTCATGAGACAGGGCAGGAACCCGCAACAGGCCTGCAAAGAAGCCGTAGAAAGAATTGTACAGATTACCAAAAAAAGAAACAAAAATCTGAAAGACATCCAGGTCGGCTTTATCGCCCTCAATAAAAAGGGGGAATATGGCTCTTACTGCATCCAGGACGGATTCAGCTTTGCCGTACACGACCAAAAAGGAAACCGTCTGGAAAGACCCGGATTTGCTTTGAAATAAAATTAGAGGTTATGAAGAATTTATGTATTCTTTCTTTGTTTTTTATTTTCGGCTGTCAGAATACTGTGAAAGAGAATATTAAATCTGAGGAATTTTCATTTGAAGAGGTTGTGGCAAAGAATGATGCAGGCGCAGAAGAAGCAAAGAAATGGCTGGAGAAAATTATCCCCGAATATTTTAAAGCTGACATTTCTGAACAGGATAAAATGATGAGAGATATGACCACTAAAAAATATTATGAATTTAAAACAGACGCTACAAACGTCGATTTAGATGTAGATGGAAGTCTCACACTAAAGAAATTTAAGGAAAAGTGGGAAAACGATTACGACACAAATTTTGCTGGAATAAACACAGGATTTCTTATTTCAGACCAAGATTGGATAAATGTTGAAGTAAGAAAATGCGAAATAGAAACAGCATTGCCCAATGTTTACACCTTCAATGTAATTTTAGCTGATGATGGTTTCAAAGCAAAATATCGCCGGCGCATAAAAGTTATAAAGGAAAATGATAAATTTCTAGTCGACGGAATAATAGAATTAAATTAAATCGAAATCAGATGTCAAAAATAGAAATAGCCTGCTTCAACCCGGAATCAGCCATAATAGCCTTCGAAAACGGAGCCGACAGAATAGAATTGTGTGACGGATTAAGCGAAGGCGGAACCACCCCGGACTTTGAAACCGTAAAACAACTGCGTGAAAAAATAAATATTCCGATGTTTGTGATGATCCGTCCGCGCGGGGGTGATTTTACTTACACTACAGAAGAATTTGAACAGATGAAATCAGATTTAATTCAATTAAAATCATTAAACGTCGACGGATTTGTTTTCGGGATTTTAAATGAAAATGATGAGGTAAATATTGAGCAGAACACGCAGTTGGTCGAACTCGCAGGACCGTATCCTTGTACTTTCCACCGCGCCTTCGACAGAGCCGGAAATCTTGAAGATTCGCTGGAAAAAGTAATCGGCTGCGGCTTTAAAACCATTCTTACATCCGGTCAGCAACCAAATGTTTCCGAAGGCAAAGAAAACCTCAGAAAGCTTGTGGAATTATCGGACGGAAGAATCGGAATCCTGGTCGGCGGCGGTCTGCGTTCAACAAACATCGAAGAAATCCGGGAGTATACGAAAGCAGGGTATTTCCATTCGTCTGCCATTATGGATGGTGGGGCGTTTGCCAGTGCAGAAGAGGTAGTGGCTTTGAAAAATACTTAGTAAATTAATTAAACGCAAAGTTTTATTTATGAGGCTGCATATTTTAAGCAGGTAAAGCAGGCGGCAAAGCCGCTGATGAAGCGTACGGATAATGCGTTTGCTTCATCAGATCAGCTTGCTGACCCTTCTTTGCTTCCTTACTTTACACACAGAAAAAATAAACCTTTGCGTTAAACAAAAACACACCTGGAGAAAATGAAATTGTAATTTTGAAAAATACTTAGCAAATTAATTAAACGCAAAGTTTTATTTGTGAGGCAGCATATTTTAAGCGGGCAAAGCAGGCGGCAAAGCCGCAGATGAAGCGTACGGATAAGGCGCTGCGCTTCATAAGATCAGCTTGCTGATCTATTCTTTGCTTCCTTACTTTATAGACAGAGAAAATAAGCCTTTGCGTTAAATAAAATACACATATGACAGAAAACGAATTATCTTACAAAATTATTGGAGCCGCACTGGAAGTACACCGAAGTTTAGGAGTTGGTCTATTAGAGAATACTTATGAAATTGCCCTGCTTTATGAATTAAAACAGTTGGGCCTTGATGTACAACAACAGGTTGCGTTACCTCTTATATACAAAGATGTAATAATCGAAAATGCCTATAAAATAGATCTTTTCATCGAAGGCAAAGTAATTGTTGAAATAAAATCGGTTTTAGAAATACATCCCATATTTCAGGCTCAATTGTTAACGTATTTGAAATTAGCCCATATGAAACTCGGACTTTTGATTAATTTTAATACATTACTTATAAAACATGGAATCCACAGGGTTGTAAACAATTTATAATGAACAAAATTTTATTTTTTTCCTTTCTTTTCATTCAGCTTCTGATCAACGGCCAGACTTCGGAACGCTCTTTGGCTTCCCGAAATTGGCAGTTTAAAAATTCAAAAGAAAATAAGTGGTTGATAGCCACCGTTCCGGGAACCGTTCATCTGGATCTGATGAACAGCATCATGATTCCCGATCCTTACAAAGACGAAAACGAAAAAAAGGTGCAATGGGTGGAAAATGAAGACTGGGATTATCAGACTCAGTTTACCGTTTCTGCTACAGAGCTGGAGAACCAGCATATTGATCTGGTTTTCGACGGACTGGATACTTTTGCTGAAATTTATCTGAATGGAAAACTGCTGAAGAAAACGGACAATATGTTCAGGAAATGGACCATTCCGGTTAAACCTTATGTAAAACAGGGTGAAAACATTCTTCATGTGAAATTTAAATCAGCCGTTAATGTTGGAAAAGAATTAGCCAAAAAAATTCCTTTCACCCTTCCGGAATCACCGAGAAGCTTCGTGCGTAAAGCGCAGTATCAGTTTGGTTGGGATTGGGGGCCGAGATTGGTGACAGCAGGAATCTGGAAAGACGTCAGACTCAGTTTCTGGAATCAGGCTAAACTGGAAGCCGTGAAGATCGAGCAGGTTAAAATAACTGATAAAAAAGCAGAGCTGGCCATCCACACCGAAATTTTTACAGAGAAAGGCGGAAAGTACACTGTTGCGGTGAACGGTAATGCGCATACTTTTTCTCTGAAACAGGGACCCAATACGATTTTAGTTCCATATCAGATTCAGAATCCGAAGCTATGGCAGCCCAATGGATGGGGGAAACCGAATTTCTATAATATAAAAATCAGCATACAAAAAGAGACAAAACTCATATACGAGAAAACAGAACGGATCGGATTGAGAACGGTAGAACTCATTCAGGAAAAAGATGGAAAAGGAAAATCTTTCTATTTTAAAGTAAATGGTCAGCCTATGTATGCCAAAGGAACAAACTGGATTCCCGGCGATAGCTTTTCACCACGAATAACCAAAGAAAAGTACCGGAAGCTGATCCGTGATTGCAAAGAAGCGCACATGAATATGATTAGGATTTGGGGCGGCGGAATCTATGAAGATGATGAATTTTATAAAGCCTGTGATGAAAACGGCATCCTGGTATGGCAGGATTTTATGTTTGCCGGAAGCTTTTATCCCGCAGACGAAAACTTTCAGAAAAATGTGGAACTGGAAGTCAAAGATCAGATCGAAAGGCTTCAGAACCATCCTTCACTGGCTCTTTGGTGCGGAAACAACGAAATTGATGAAGCCATCGTCAATTGGGGTTATCAAAAGCAATTCAAATATTCAAAAGACGATTCGCTGCAGGTCTGGAAAGATTACAGAACCATTTTCCATGAGGTGATCCCCGGGGCCATCAAAAAATATGCAACGGCTGATAAACAGATCTACTGGCCGAGCTCACCATCCATCGGCTGGGGCCATAAAGAAAGCCTCACGGAAGGCGATTCCCATTACTGGGGCGTCTGGTGGGGCGAGCAACCGTTTGAGATTTTTAACGAAAAAATACCGCGCTTCGCTTCGGAATACGGCTTCCAGGGCATGCCGACGCTGGAGACCATAAAATCGATGTTCCCGGGAAATCCGGATCTAAGTTTACAAAATCCTGTGATCAAAGCGCACGAAAAACATTCGAGAGGCTGGGAGATTATTGAGAATTATATGAAACGGGACTATATCGTTCCAAAAGATTTTGTGAAATACAATTATGTTTCCCAACTGCTTCAGGCGCGCGGAATGCAGATTGCCATTGAGGCACACCGCCGGGCCAAACCTTACAATATGGGTACTTTGTACTGGCAGCTGAACGATTGCTGGCCGGTCGTTTCATGGTCATCCATCGATTACCTGGGCAACTGGAAAGCATTGCATTATCAGGTGAAAAGAAGTTTTGAAAACCAGGTCATTTTAACAGAGGAGAAAGACGGGATACTGAATTTTTATGGAATTAATGATGGATTAGGTAAAATTCAGGAGGTAAACATAGAATTTGAAGTCAACAATTTTAAAGGTGAAAATATTCTTACGGCAGTCTCAAATAAGAAACAGAATTTAGAAGGAATTGTAAAGTTTGATCCTTTGTTGGTTGCAGAGGTGGTTGGTAATGCTGATAAAAATGAATTGTTTTTAAATATAATTTTAAGAGGCAAAGATGAAAAGGTGATTGCCGAAACCAACTATTTCTTCGCAAAGCCAAAAGATTTAGAGCTTACAAAACCAAATCTTAAGATCAAAAAAGTCTCCGCTACTGAAATCGAAATCTCCACCGATGTCCTGGCAAAAGATGTCTATCTTATGGGAGATACCCATTTCAGCGATAACTTCTTCGATCTTTTACCCAATACCTCTAAAAGGATTATCCTTTCAAAACCTCTGGAAAAAATTGAAGTAATGAGCCTTTGGGATACGATGAATCCGTAAATTTGCACCATAATTTCAAATCATGGTAAATTTTGTTCTGATTGCGGTCTGTATTCTGGCAGGAATGGTGTTGAAAGTAACAAAATCGATCCATCCGGATGCCCATAAAGGAATCAATACATGGATTCTCTATCTTGCCCTGCCGGCCGTATCTTTTAAATATCTCCCCAAAATACACTGGACGCTGGAAATGCTTTTCCCCATCGCCGCGACGTTCATGATATCGGTGGTCGGCTTTCTGCTCGTCATGTTCTACAGTAAGGCGAAAGGCTATTCAAGAAGATCCAGAAGTACCATGGAGCTCATAAGCAGCTACAGCAATACTTCATTTATCGGGTTTCCTCTCGTTTCGGCTTTTTACGGTGAAGGTTTATTGAGTATTGCCGTGATTTGCGACCAGACCATGTTTTTTGCGTTATCCACATTGGGAATTATTGCGGCCGTGAAAGGCGGAAGCACATCCGGAAAGGTAAGTGCAAAATTTATCCTCAAGAGGCTCGCTACTTTTCCGCCGCTCATCGGATGCGTTGCCGCATTGGTTCTTTCTCCGTTTATCGATTTTACCTGGGCAGGACCGGTTTTTGATAAACTTGCTGCAACCGTCAGTCCGCTGGCTCTATTCTCGGTCGGATTACAGCTGAAATTCAACGGCTGGAAAAAACTCATCCCGCAAATGTCTGTATCCATGCTTTATAAACTTATTCTGGCACCGGCCCTCACCCTCGCCTTCGCACTTTTATTAGGCATTAAAGGAAATATTGCGAAAATAACCATTTTTGAGGCCGCTATGCCGACCGTTCTCACGTCAAGCATCATCGCAGAACAATTCAGGTTAAATACAAAACTTACCAACCTCACCATCGGGTTCAGCATCATCATCGGGCTTTTTACTTCGGCAGTCTGGTATGAATTAATGGAATTCTTCTTTTAACCCCACTTTGTCAAAGTTCAAAATCTTTGACAAAGTTTAAGAGTTATACAGCAAAATCAGCATTATTACGGGCTTTGTTTTTCAGGAGCTTAATCCGGCTATCCACTCTTACTCCTCGCACTTCCGCCAGGTCCGGCGCTTGCTGTGGGGTAACCGTTTCTATCCGGGCTAGGGTAGTCTGCCGTTGTTTTACATTTTGTCAATACTTTAAAAAAATCCTTGTAAGCGTCGCGTTTGAAAAACTTATTTCCAATAACACTTAAACTTGTTTAAACTTATTTACCCTATTTTCAGATATTCTTTACAGAAGATCCGTTTTTATTGAGGAAAAATCAATGATTTTTGCATTAAAAATAAACTTAAGATTTACTTTTATATACCTTAAGCTCATTTTAATATACCTTAAGCGTACTTTAATATATTTTAGGCGTAGTTTAATATACTTTAAGCGTACTTTAGTATACTTTAGGCGTACTTTAATATACTTTAAGATTAGTTTTCTACGTATTAAGATTAGTTTTCTATACCTTAAGTTTAATTTTATATGCTTTATACTCATTATTTTATACATTAAATATATTTCTTTTCTATAAACTTGTTTAAATAGAGGTATCTTTTAAAAAATCCTTTGCGGCCATAGCGTTTAAAATAAGTCGGCTTCCTAAAAAAAATACCTCCGACAAATCCTCCCATTTACCTCCCTTAAAAATTGCACTTCTCTCAGGAAAATTTTAATTTTACACTTTAAATATTTCCCTTGAATTACGCCCAGATTGTTTTACCATTAAATTTAAAAGGATCTTTCACCTATAAAGTTCCTGAAGACCTGATTTCCAGTATTGAAGTTGGAATGCGCGTCCTGGTACCTTTTGGAGGAAAGAAAATTTACACGGGAATTGTCTTTGAACTGCACGACAGGCTTCCGGAAAATTTTGTAGCGAAAGAAGTCATCAGTATTCTGGACGATAAACCGATTGTTCCCGAAGAGCAGATTAAATTTTGGAACTGGCTCTCGGATTACTATCTGTGCGGTCTTGGTGAGATTTACCGTTTTGCCTTTCCGTCATCCTTAAAACTGGAAAGTGAGACATATTTAAAGCTGAAACCCAATATCACGGTGGATTTTGAAAATCTGGATGTCAATGAAATGTATCTTATCCAGGCGCTGGAAGTACGGCAGCTCATCAACTTAACGGATATTGAAGCTTTTATCCCGAAAAAAGAGATCATCAAAACCATCAATTCACTGATTGATCTGCAGTACATAGAAATCGATGAAAAAATTGCAGAAAAATATAAAGCAAAGGAAGTAGCCTATGTCCGTATTAATGATGAGGTCTTAAAGAATCAGAATTTAACCGATATTCTGCTGCAACTCAGCAGAGCCAAAAAACAAAAAGAACTCTTTTTACAAATCCTTGAACTGCAGACCGAGAACCCGGATGCAGCCATTAAAAAAGCAGATCTTTTTGAAGACGGCTATTTCGGAAGTTCTCATTTTAAAGCATTGGCAGATAAAAATCTGGTTGCAGAATACTATGTTCAGAAAGACAGGCTGGAAAGCTACGAAGGTGAAATTGAAGAGATCGAAGAACTTTCTGAGGCTCAGAATGCCGCAAAAACAGAAGTGGATGAGGCTTTTGAAGAGGGAAAAAATGTGCTCCTCCATGGCGTAACTTCATCCGGGAAAACCCATATTTATTTAGAGAAAATAGAAGAATGCATTAACGAAGGTAAAAATGTGCTGTTTTTGTTACCTGAAATTTCATTAACGAAACAGATTACACAGAGACTGGAGAAAAAATACGGACGTAGGCTGGGGTTTTATCACCAAAAACTGACCGATTTTGAGAGGGTGGAAGTATGGCGCAGAATCCGGCAGAATGATATCGGGATCCTGATCGCAACAAGAAATGCACTGTTTTTACCGTTTCAAAATTTAGGACTGATTGTGGTTGATGAAGAGCACGACTCGGCGTACCGGCCAAGGGAAGTTTCCCCTTATTTTAATGCGAAAGATGCGGCCCTCGTTTTAGGGAACTTTTATGGCGCCAATGTGATTTTAGGATCTGCAACGCCTTCTGTGGAAAGCTATTACAACGCAAGAAAGGATAAAATGGCTTACGTGTATCTGGAAGAGCGTTTTGGAAAGGTAAAGCTCCCTGAATATGAACTGATCAATTTTAAAGAGGCCCAGGATTCGAAAAAAGTTTCCGGGAACTTTTCTTTACAGGTCATTGATGAGATCAAAAAGGTTTTGGAAGAGAAAAATCAGGTTATCGTCCTCCACAACCGCCGTGGTTATGCCAATGTGGTGGAGTGTGAAACCTGTGGCTATGTGAATTACTGCTCGAATTGTGATGTGGTAATGACCTATCACAAGGCCGCCAATGAAATGAAATGCCACTACTGTGGGCAGCGGGCTTCCAAACCGAAAACCTGTCCGAAATGTTATTCCGAAAACCTGAATGAACGCGGGGTAGGCGTAGAGCAGATCCACGAAGAAGTCTCAAAGCTTTTTCCGGAACACGAAGTTGACCGCATGGACGTCGATTCCATGAGGAAAAAATTTGCCTACGAAAAATTGTATGAGAAAATAGAAGACCTCGAGACTGATATAGTCGTCGGTACCCAGATGATTTCCAAAGGTTTGGATTTTAATCATATTGAGCTGGTTGCCATTCCGAAAGCAGATTCTTTGCTGTATGTCCAGGATTTCAGGGCAGAAGAACGTGCCTACCAGCTGATTACGCAGGTTTCCGGTAGGGCGGGACGAGTTTCGGGAACGGGGAAAATCATTATACAGACCTATAATCCTGAACATTCCGTTTTTCAATTGATTAAAATGAATAATCCTGCGAAAGTCTATAAATACATATTGACGGAACGCCAGAAATTCCATTACCCACCTTTTACGAAGCTGATTATGATCGAGCTGAAACACAGGAAAGAAGATAAGGCCAACAGGGCGTCGCAGTTCCTGGGTTCGATTCTGAGAAAATATCTTCCTGAAGATTGTGTTCTGGGTCCTGAAAAAGCACAGATTGCAAGGCTCAATAACCTGTATCAGTTTCAGATCATGCTCAAGCTTCCGAGAGGAAAAAAGTATGATGAATATAAAAAGCTGGTGTTAGAAAGTGTGAAAGAATTTGACGAAATTACTGCATACCAAAGCATTAAAAAAGATGTTTTTGTTGATTTTTAACATTTTTTAACAAATTTTATAGGGTTTTATAAGGCCCTGGCATATCTACTTCTAGCAATATTTTCTACATTTGATCGTTGATTATATGTTTGGCTGTTTAATTTTCAATTTAACCCATTGATTTTTAATTCATCCAAACTATAGCAAAATGAAAAAATAGATGGTAAATTTCAGAAAGTATATTTCAGGTGTTGCGGTGCTGGCTTCAGGATTTTTTCTTGCCCAGTCTACCGTATCTACAGTGCTATATTCTCAGGCTTACGACAATCAGAACAGCGGCTTAAACTTACCTTCTCCCATCACCTCGATGGTAGAAAAAACGGTCCTGTCAGCCAAAGAACTTGTAGACATTAATGTAAACACGATGATGACCGATCCGGTGCTGAAAAACGCAACCTGGGGATTCGTAGTGTACGACCCGAAGACGAAGAAAGTAATTTCTTCATATAATGAAAATACTCCGCTGGTTCCGGCTTCCACAACAAAATTATTAACCACCGAGACAGCCATGAGCCTGCTGGGTGAAAATTACCGCTGGAATACCCAGCTGGAATATTCGGGAAGTATTGATGAAAATGGAGTTCTTAATGGAAATCTTTATATTGTAGGAAGCGGCGATCCTTCTCTGGGAACCAATAAAGGCGGGGCCTGGGCGTACAGGGATATCGTTTCAGATTTTAAAGAAGGACTTTCCCGCGAAGGAATCAAAAAGGTAAATGGTGATATTATTATCCAGACAGCGCTTTTCAAAGGCAATATTTCAAAGCTTCCGGAAAATGTTGTTTGGCTGGAAAACAATAATTATTATCTTCCTGCCGGTACCACGCGTGAGATCAATCCTGCAAATGAAAAACTGATCGTTAAAAAATCAAGTAACCTTTCCGCAGAAAAGAAATTCTTCTATGTTTCTCCGTATAACCATCAAATGGTATATGCCGATAAATATGAAGGAGATCCTATTTTAACTACAAAATTACCCGATGCTCCTGCTTATCTCGCCAATACCTTCAGAACGACACTGGTAAAAACAGGAATTCCTGTTACCGGAAAAGTAACTCCTAAAATGACAGATGCCAATCCTGAAATTAGAAAAATGATTTCGGTTTATAAATCACCAACATTAAGCGATATTATTTTCTACACCAACCAGCATAGTGACAACGGCCTGGCCGAAGCACTTCTGAAAACCGTAGGATTCCAGAGCCTGGGTGATCAGACGACCGAGTCGGGAAGAAAGGTGGTAACGGAACACCTTAAAAATGAGGGTTTTGATATGATGGGTTTAAATTATATCGACGGAAGCGGACTTTCCAGAAGTAATAATGTAACACCGATTGCCCAGGCAAAGTTTCTGACTTCCTTAATGGATGAAAAGTTTTACAAAACATATCTCAATTCTTTACCGGTAGGAGGACAGTCTGGAACATTGAAGAGAATGTTTAACCGTGCCGGAAACGGACAGGTTTTTGCTAAAACAGGAACTTTAAACAAAGTAAAAACTTTAGCAGGATATATGAAAACAAATACCGGAAAAACTTTGGTTTTCTCCCTGATGGTCAATAATTATTCAGGATCAGTGGATATGGTTAAGAAAAGAATGGAAAAAATTCTTGAACCTGCTTTAGATTTATAAAATTATTAAAATTTAATTAAGATAAAAACCTTTCGATCAATGATTGAAAGGTTTTTTTATATCTTTGATACAATTTCTGTTATATATGAGAAAATTTTATTTTTTGGTATTGAGCTTGCTTGCGGTGCAGGCTTATGCTCAGAATGACAACCTTGAAAAAAAAGGTCTGATTGCAAAGGAAATGAAGTCTTTTGCCAATAAAATGGAGGTCGGAAACACCAACCCGAATACGCTTAATTACGATCTGCAATATCAGAGGATGGATGTTTCTATAGATCCTGCCGTATACAATATTTCGGGATCCGTAATGTCACATTTTAAGCCTAATCAGAATATGAGCAGCATTTATTTTGATCTGGACGATGAGATGACGGTTTCGCAGGTTTTGTATCATGGCAATTCCCTCAATTTTCAGCAGTTGGCTACTAAAGAAGTTAAGATTGATTTCGCATCTTCCATTGCGGCAAATGTTCTGGACTCACTAACTATCAGTTATTCGGGACAGCCGTCTGCCTTGAACGACGCTTTTTTTAATGGAACACAAAGCGGAACGTTTGTTTTGTCAACCTTAAGTGAACCTTACGGCGCACAGGATTGGTTTCCGACAAAACAAAGTTTAAATGATAAAATTGAAAGATTCGATATCAAAGTTACGACGCCTTCTCAATACAGTGTGGCGGCCAACGGAAAGATGATGTCTGAGACAACGCTCGGTAACGGCCAGAAACGTACATTCTGGAGAACGCAGTATCCTACCGCTGCCTATCTTATTGCGCTTTCAGTCACCAATTTTGTAAAGCTGAACGATACGATGGGGAACCCGCCTTTTCCTTTTGTGAATTATGTCTTTCCTTCCACAGCTTCCAACAGCACCAGTATGAGTAATATCGAATGGACAAAAACGGTAATGAATACTTTTGAAACCTATTTCGGCCCTTACCCTTTCAGAAATGAAAAATATGGACACATGGAATTTCAGGCCGGCGGCGGAATGGAGCACCAGACCATGTCCTCATTGGGATCGTGGGGCAGAAGTTTGATTGCACACGAGCTTGCCCATCAGTGGTTTGGCGATAAATTAACCTGTGGCGCCTGGAATGATATCTGGCTGAACGAAGGTTTCGCTACTTTCGGAGAACATCTCGCCAATGAAAAGCTTTTAATGACAAATAATGAATTCAGGAATTATCTTTTAGGCCAAAAAGATTATATCACCAGTGCGCAAGGAGGAAGTGTGTATGTAGATGATTCTAATTTACAAAATGTGAGCATGATATTTAATGGAAGGCTTTCTTACGGAAAAGGAGCGTATGTCCTGAGAATGCTGAAGTGGATTTTAGGAGATAATGCTTTCTATCAGGCTCTTAAAGAATATCATGCGAGACCTGCGCTGGCATATAATTATGTGAGAACCCAGGATTTCAATGCTTCGCTGCTGACTTCTACCGGACAGGATTTTACAGAATTTTTCAATGACTGGATCTACGGACAGGGATATCCGACGTATAATATTCGCTGGAAACAAACCGGAAGTACGCTTACGATTAAAGCTTCCCAAACGCAAAGCAGCCCGACCGTAAGCTTTTTTGAAATGCCTTTACCAGTGAAAGTAAACGGAACAGGAGGACAGACCGCTTATTTTGCTTTAAACAATACTTCAAACAACCAGTATTTTACAGAGAGCGTCAGCTTTCCTGTATCAAGTTTAGAGTTTAATTATGATTACCAGATTCTCGAGAAAAATTCTACCGTTGCCCAGGATAATTCACTGGCAACTTCCGATCTTATTAAAGACGAATTTGCCCTATACCCAAATCCTGCCAGAAATGAAATAAATCTTAAAGGAATTAATAAACCGACAGATTTTACGATTTATTTCATAGATGGTAAGCTGGTGAAAAAAGGAACCTATCAGCCCGAAAAGCCGATCGGAATTTCAGAGCTGGTTCCGGGAACTTATATTTTCAAAATGAATGATAAGAATGTGAAGTTTTTAAAAAAGTAATTCTGTAAAAATAATAATTTAAACCTTTGGATCTCTGAAGGTTTTTTTTGTTTTTCCTAATTTTGTTAAAAAAATTAACATTGATGTAAGGTTTTAAGAATTTTTTTCATAAATTGTCCACAACTAAATTACATTTTTATGAAAAAAATTCTATTTTATTTAGGGACATTTATGTCATTGGGTGTACTGTCGGTCAGTGCGCAAACTTCGAAAATTTCTTTTGAAGCGTCGGAAGGTTATACTGTCGGAAGTCTTGGTGGTCAGCAAGGCTGGACTGCTTGGGGAGGGATTCCTCTTACTAATCCTACAGTGGCTGCTTCCAATGCTACAGATGGAGTAAACTCATTTACAATGCTAAGTGAAGGAGATATTTTAGATCTGTGTGGCATTGAAAAAAATATTTCAAGTCTTGTAACCGGCGATGATGTAGAAATCTCATTTGATTACAGATTTGATGGCTTGGATGGCTCGGATTATGAAATTGCGGTCTATAATGACAATGTAGATTATTATTACACCGCAAGATTAAAGATTGATTATGAAACCGGTACGATGAGTTATAGAACGGGCACTACACTTGTTGATGGTCCTGTACTAAATCCTAATCAATGGTATAATATTAAGATCGGAATTAAAAAGTCCACCAATATATTACAGTATTGGGTGGATGGAACTCAGGTTTACAGCGGAGCCTTGGGTACCTATAAAAATGCACATACAATCGACTTTGTTTATGATGATTTCGGAACAGGATTTAAAGTTGATAATATTCTTGTTGCCAATCTTGGTACTTTGGCGACAAATGAAGTTGGGAAGAAAGAAAATATTAAGGTTTTTCCAAATCCTGTAACAGAAATTCTAAATATAGAAACTGATTCCAAAATTATTTCCGTTTCCATTTTTGACGCAAAGGGTAGTTTGGTAAAAACCATTTCTAATGCTGATGAAAAAGTTGATGTATCAGGACTTACTACAGGAAATTATGTCGTTAAAGTGAAAACAGATAAATCTGAATTCACTAAAAAATTCATTAAAAAGTAAAATGTCTGATCTTAAGCATTTAGGCATTACAAATTACACAGCCGTTTCATCATGATGAAACGGCTTTTTTTATTAAATTAGCGAATCTTAAAAAATTATTAGAAATGATCTCTGAAAAATATCTTGAAAATCTACAGAACGAACTGCAAAATATTGAAAACGAAGGACTTTATAAAAGAGAAAGAATCATTACTTCTCAGCAAAGTGCGGAAATAGAAGCCAACGGGAAAAAACTCCTGAACTTCTGTGCCAACAATTATCTGGGATTATCCAACAATCCGGAGGTAATGAAAGCTTCTCAGGATATGATAGCATCTCACGGCTACGGAATGTCTTCGGTTCGTTTTATCTGCGGAACTCAGGATATTCACAAACAATTGGAGCAAAAAATTGCTGAATTTTTAGGTCTTGAAGACACCATTTTATACGCTGCCTGTTTTGATGCCAACGGAGGTGTTTTTGAACCGTTATTTACAGAAGAAGATGCCATTATTTCTGATGAATTGAACCACGCATCTATTATCGACGGAGTACGTCTTTGTAAAGCAGCAAGATACCGTTATAAAAACAATAATATGGAAGACCTGGAAGCTCAGTTGATCGCAGCTTCAGAGAAAAATCACAGGTTTAAAATTATTGTAACGGATGGTGTTTTCTCTATGGACGGAATCGTTGCCGATCTGAAAGGTGTTTGTGATTTAGCAGATAAATATGATGCATTGGTAATGGTCGACGACTCGCATGCAACAGGTTTCATCGGGAAAACAGGTCGTGGAACACATGAGGCAAACGATGTGATGGGAAGAGTAGATATTATTACTTCTACATTAGGTAAAGCTTTAGGGGGTGCTTTGGGAGGTTTTACTTCCGGTAAAAAAGAGATCATCGATATGTTGAGACAGCGTTCCAGACCTTATTTATTCTCAAATTCACTAGCTCCAGGAATTGTCGGGGCAGCGTTGAAAGTGCTGGATATGATTTCCGAAGATACTTCTCTTCGTGATCAGGTCATGGAAAATGCAGCATATTTCAGAACAGAGATGAAAACCAGAGGTTTTGATATCCCTGAAGGTGATGCAGCTATCGTTCCCGTTATGCTTTATGATGCGCCTCTGGCTCAGAAAATGGCTGAAAAGCTGATGGATGAAGGAATTTATGTAATAGGATTCTTCTACCCGGTGGTTCCGAAAGGGAAAGCAAGGATCAGAGTTCAGCTTTCTGCAGCTCATACGAGAGAACATTTGGATAAAGCCATTGCAGCATTTGAAAAAGTTGGAAAAGAATTAGCCGTGATTTCTTAAAAATAAAACACCTCTACATTTGTAGAATTAAAAACAGAATTTCTTATATTTATAGAAATTCTCTTTTTTTATGCAAAAATTATCCTTTTTACTGCTCTTTACGGTATTGGTTTCGTGTAAAACAAAGACGAATCAGTATGTTAAATGTAATAACAATGTCAACAAAAGAGATGGCAGATGGAACGAAGAATATTCTGCAGATGACGGAACAATTCACGCTACCGGAAAATATAAAATGGGCGAAAAAGTGGGCGTGTGGAAGATGACCTTCAATGGGCGAAAATACCAGAAAGATGTTATCAGAAAAGACATCACCAAAACCAAAAGATATTTTCCGAATGGCAGAATTATGGAAAAAGGAAAGTCAAGGCTTGAAATATCAGAGCACGAAAGACATTGGTTTTATGATGGACCCTGGAAATATTATAATGAAAATGGCAAACTTCTGTATATCAAGGTATATCATCAGGGACAGAAAACAGACAGTATTTCAATGGTCCGCTAAATTTTAGCTCTTAAAAAAAATATTTTGTGGTATTGCTAAATATTATATTTTAGCAATCTAAAACTGTTATAATATTCATGAGACTACAAATTTTACTTTGTACCGCATTGGCATTGGCAATACGGATCGCTGCCCAGGAAAAACCTGAAGAGGTACCAACACAACAACAACAACAACAACAACAACAACAGGATCACCTGCAATCGTCACAATCATACGGACAAAAGAAGGAAAGAGATCACTCCATCATTACCATAGGCGGCCTTGCCCCATTACACGATCAGCGATGGAACGTCGGATATATGCATAAACTGAATAAAAGATGGTGGATCGGGGCAGAGGTAGCCTACGGACAAAAAGGGATGACTCCCTATAACCTCGGATTTGAAGGCGATTTCAAAGTTTTTGAAATAAAACCGGAATTGTATTATAGCCTGAATCCCCAATCCAGACTGAAACATTTTATTTCCGCGGAAATTTCTTATCTGAATCACAGGTCGGAACGGGCGGATGACGGATATTACGACACGGCCGGACAATATTACAATTACACGGCAGCCGATTTTAAAAGAATACGGAAAGCATTGACCATCAACTACAGTATCTTATTAGGCCGCAGCTCATCGTGGTTCGGTTTCATGCCTAAAGTAGGATTGGGAATTGCGCACAGAAGTATTTCATATCACAATGTTGAAGGAAAGACGCTTTCTTACGAGCCGATCGATACGTTACCTTTTCTGCCTGAAATGGATAGAGAACAAAGCGGATTGCGGTTTTTAGTCAATGCGGACATCAGGTTTATTTTTAAATTTTAGAACCTTAACCGCTTTCTTTTTTATTATACCGTGAATCATCTTATTTTACCGTCATTTTTTTATAATAAACCTTCTTTTTTTGTGAAATAACTTATCTTTGCAAACAAATTTTTCAAATGCTTTACACCATTATAAAAGCACTTCATATTATCTTCATGGTGAGTTATTTTGCGGGAATTTTTTATCTCGTACGGATTTTTGTGTACTATAAAGACACGGATGAATTTGCGGAAGATAAGAAGAGAATCTTAAGGGAACAATATACTTTCATGGCACGCAGGCTTTGGAACATCATCACGGTTCCGGCTGGTGTGATTATGACGGTCTGTGGACTCATCATGATTTTCCTGAATTTAGGATTGATGAAAACCCCTTGGTTTCATTTAAAACTGACGTTCCTTATGGGTTTGGCGATCTATCATTACTGGTGCTGGAAGAAAGTTTTAAAGCTGAAAGAATTAAACGGGAATACACTACAAACTGCCAATATCAAATTAAGACAGGCGAATGAAATCGCAACCTTTATTTTGTTCCTGGTAGTGTTCACCGTCATTCTGAAATCTCAGGTTATTGAATATTGGTGGCAATTAATCTCAGGATTTCTCGTTCTGGTATTCTTGATTATGATGACGGTGAAACTGGTTAATAAAAAAAAGAAAAAATAAAGGCTTTAGGCTACAGGCAGTAAGCGATCAGCTTTTACCTGCTATTTATAGCCTATTGCTTACTGCAAATTAAAAAAACTATGATTGCAATTTTAAAAAAAGAACTTTGGAGCTACTTCGGAAACTGGAGCGCGTGGGTGATCATTGCGGCTTTCAGTCTTATCGCGACGCTGTTTCTGTTTTTTTTCGACAACGACTCCAACATCTTTGAGATCGGAATGGCTTCTTTACAGAGTTATTTCGTTTTGGTACCGTGGCTGTTGATGTTTATCATTCCGGCGCTTTCCATGAAAACTTTTGCGGAAGAGCAGCAGACAGGAACCTTAAACTGGCTGTTTTCCCAACCGCTCAAAGTTTCAGATTTGGTGTTCGGGAAGTTTCTTTCAGTATGGATCGTTGGAATTTTATGTTTGATTCCATCCTTAATTTATCTCTACACCGTCTATGTTTTAGGGGTTCCGGAAGGAAATATTGATTTGGGGATGACCTTCGGAAGCTATATCGGCCTGATTATTTTGATAGCGGCATTTTCCGGAGTAGGAATTTTAGCTTCTTCACTTTCGCAGAATCAGATCATGGCTTACCTGCTGGGAGTTTTTATGTGCTTTATCATGTATTTCGGGATTGAGCAGCTGGCTAGCTATAAATTGCTAGGCGGAGCAGATTTTATTTTGCAGAATGTAGGGTTTTATCAGCATTTCCTTGGCTTCACAAGAGGTCTTATCGATTTTAAAGATGTTGCCTATTTCGTATTGATTATAGGGATTACATTGGTTTTGTCTAATCATTTCATAAATAAAAAGAAGTAAAATTATGAAGAAGATACCCTTTAAATCTCCGTTAGGAATTTTACTTTTCATCATATTGCCTTTGGTGATTATCCTGGCTGTTGCAGGAATCCGACTGGATTTAACCAAAGAAAAAAGATACACTCTTTCTGAAAATACCATTAAGGTTCTGGAATCGGTTCATAAACCTTTAACCGTAGATGTTTACCTGGAAGGAGATTTTCCCGCAAGCTTCAAGCAGCTTCAGAGTGAAACGAAATTCATGTTGGAAGAATTCAGGAAAATCAATCCGCAAATCGATTTTAAATTCATCGACCCTATCAAAACAAAAATGTCTAAAGACACATTGATGGCGATGGGCATGCAGCCTTCTGTTCTTCCCGATATCAAAGACGGTAAAGTTTCGCAGATCATGCTTTTCCCTTATGCAGTGGTGAAGTACAACAAAAGAGGAATTTCTATTCCTTTGGTCGTGCAGCAGACAGGAATTGATGCCGATCAGCAGCTGACAAAATCGATTGAGAATTTAGAATATAACCTCGTTTCCAATATCAAGAATATTGCGGCCAATAAAAGAAAGAAAATTGGGATTCTTGTTAATCAGGATGAATTGAATCCAAGAGAATTTCAGGGATTCATGCAACTGGCAACAGAAAGTTACGATGCCGGTCCCATTATTCCTAAGAACCAGACCGAACTTACTTTGGCTGATGTCCCGATGTTGAAGCAGATGAGCGCCCTCGTTATTGCCAAACCAAGAAAAGCTTTTACCGACGGAGAAAAAGTGATTCTTGACCAATACATCATGAACGGCGGGAAAACTTTGTGGATGATTGACGCTGTCAACGCTGAGATGGATACACTGATGAGGTCACAGAAAGTAATGCCTTTCCCGGTAGATATTAATATGACAGACTTTTTCTTCAATTATGGAATCAGGATCAATCCGGCATTGGTAAAAGATGTGAAGAAATTTGCCTTGCTGAGATTAGTGACCGGCGAAGTAAGCGGAAATCCTCAGTACACAAGCCTCCCATGGCCATACTTCCCGTTAGGGATCGCGGAAAACAACAATCCGATCACGAAAAATATCAATCCGGTGAAGTTTGAGTTCCCGACTTCAATTGATACGTTAGGTGGAAGGAAAAATATTAAAACCAATGTCCTTTTTGAATCCAGTGAAAGAACTTTGCTGAAGCAGGTTCCCAACTATGTCGATTTAAAAGAAATTTCAAGTGTCGACAGCCTTGGACAAATGGAAAAACCAAGCACCCCGAAAATCTATGCCGTGTCTTTGGAAGGAAAGTTCAATTCTGCTTACGCTTCAAGAATCGAGAGGAAATCGTACCCTGGATTTAAAAGCTCAAGCCCCGAAAATAAAATGATCGTCATCGCCGACGGAGACGTAGGAAGAAATAAAGTACTGAAAGGCGAACCGCTTCCTTTGGGGGTAGATCTCCTGACTAACGAACAGTTCGGGAACGAACAATTCCTGAGAAATGCCCTGGACTATTTGCTGGACGACAGCAATCTCATGGATCTCAGAAACCGAAACATCGAAGAAAGGCTGCTTGACCGACAAAGAATTACCGAAGAGAAAAACAACTGGCAATGGTTTAATCTGCTGCTGCCACTGGTAATTATCGGACTTTTAGGAGCTTTGTTCTTCTGGTTGAGAAAGAAAAAGTTTGGATAAATGATATAGAAAAAGAGAAGTTTTAGACTTCTCTTTTTTATTGTCTTTCCCGTATTATATAAGAAAGTAATTCACTAGACTCGGTTACTCGATTATTTTTTGAATCTTCTAATGATTGATCGGTCCTTTCATTTAGTTCTTCCATTGAAAAAGGTTTATCGTAACCTTCTTTTCCCAGTTCAGCTAAAATAAAATCTTCAATGTCTTTGATAAACATCTCATCCTGCAACTGGGCAACATAACTGATCAGATTTAATTTTCTTGTTTGAATATCCATGACCGATATATTTAAATCAAAAGTACAAATTAATTTTTATATGATTTGATTATAAAATAACTAATTAGTAATCATCAGATTTATTGAAATAAAAAGAAATTACTTAATTAAAAATAATTTCTTTAACATACTAATCATCTTTACTCATCATATGATAACAATAGTTACAGTATGAACCATATTCTTCTGTTGCATACATTTCTGTCCAAGGTATAGGGGATGAGCATCTTATACAATCGTCATAAATAAAATCTTTAATAGCATTTTGTAATACATATTTTTGTTTAGGTGCTAAAGATTCATAACCTTTGTCAATAGCTAATTTTGCTATTCCAGTTTCTTTACCATCATTAAATCTATTACCTTCAACCAATTCATGTAAAAAATCAGGAAAGTCTTCCTCTAAAAATCTATTTTCTTCCATAAAAATTATTTTAATTATTAATATTTTCTTTAATTCAATAATCAAACCTTTAAATGTAGTATAAAAAAATAAGACAGAATTGCAAGGAGGTATTTACTCTTTAAATGATTATACGTTTAATTTTACGGACAAAATGTCTCAATGTTAATATAGTAAAAAGATGCTTCTCAATTAAACGCCCTCCTAAACTCACCGGGCGACTGTTTCACCTTCTGCTTAAACAGCTTACTGAACGATTGTGGATGTTCAAATCCCAGCTCATAAGCGATTTCACTCACGGATAAACGGGTTGTGCTCAGACGTTCTTTAGCGTGATCGATCAGCTTGTTCTGGATATGTTGCTGCGTATTTTGTTGGGTATGGATGCGCAATAAACTGCTCAGGTAATTAGCTGAAATATTCAATTCTTCGGCGATGGATTTTACAGAGGGAATTCCGTTCTCAAGAAGTTTTCCACTTGTGAAATATTGGGAAAGGACCTCTTCAAACTTCTCCAGCAATTCGTGGCTTGATTTTTTGCGGGTAAAAAACTGGCGTTCATAAAAACGTTCGGCATAGATCAGGAACAGTTCGAGCTGGGCAACGATCAGTTCCTGGGTAAATTTATCCGTATTGTTCCGGTACTCCTTTTCAATGTTTTTAAAAAGATCGACGATAATCTGCTCTTCCTTGTCCGACAGGAAAAGGGCTTCATTGATCTGGTAGCTGAAAAATTCGTACGACTTGATTTTCCTGATGAGTGAAGTGCCCCAAAGGAAATCAGGATGAATCAGCAGCAGATATCCCGTCGGTTCCACTTCCACATCAGGTTTCATTTCAAGGCTCAGAAACTGAAGCGGCGAGACAAAACACAAAACTCCGGAATCAAAATCATATTCCTGCTGTCCATAATTGAATTTCGCATTCACATTTCTTTTCAGTCCGACCGAATAGAAATTCTGGATCCATTTAAGCTCTGTATCATTGACCGGGTATTTTACCTTGCTGTAATCGATAAGGCTGATCAGCGGGTGTTCCGGGTTCGGAAGATTACAGAACGCATGAAATTCTGAAAGTGAATTAAATCTGAAGGTCTGTTTCATACCGCTAAATTATCAATTATTTTGAAATGTAAATTGGTTAAGACTTGAAAAATCAGCGCTTTCTGTCATTTTGGTCGTATTTTTACATATGGGTTCCGATAAAAGTCCTATTTTTAGAAATCATTAAAAACATTTCCTGATGATCAGTAAAGCCCTTGAAACCTGTTACGAATTTCCGTTTTTCCTGCCTGAAGAACTGGAAGAGATCTACAACGCACACGAAAAAGTGACTTTCCATAAAGGAGATTTTATCCTGAAAGAAGGAAAGACCGCCAATGAGTATTATATCATGGAAAAAGGCCTGGCCCGGTCATTCGTTAATGATTTTAACGGAAATGAGGTTACCATCAGTTTTTTCGTAGACAGTGAGATTGTTATTGAAGTCTCTTCCCTGTTTCAGCGAATTCCCACACAGGAAAATATAGTCTGCATTACCGACTGCGAGTGCTGGAAAATGGATTTCGATACCTTTCAGGAGCTTTTCCATAAAATCCCGAACCTCAGGGAATGGGGAAGGGCATGGATGTCCCAGCAGCTTTTCATTGGAAAACAGCGCTCCGTGGAAATGTTCACCCTGTCTGCGACCAAACGGTATCTCAACCTTTTAGAACAAAAACCTTACGTTATACAGTTTGCACCCCTGAAGCAGATCGCTTCGTATCTGGGCGTTACCGACACTTCACTAAGCCGCATCCGTAAGGAACTCGTGTCGCATCCCCCAAAACTGTAAATCTTGTCTTATGGCAAGCTGACTTTCATAGCAACTGGGTAATTTTGGGTTAAAGCTTAATCTTAAAAATTACAATATGAAAGTCAACCAGATTTATGTCAACCTTCCGGTAAAAGATATTCCGAAAACAAAAGAATTCTGGACGAACCTGGGATTTGCTATCAATGAACAGATTTCCGACGAAAGAGCGGTTTGTGTCCTGATGAGCGATACCATCTCCGTAATGTTCCTTACCGAAGATTTTTTCGAAACCTTCTCTGAAAGACCGGTACCCAAAGGCGATACCACGCAGGTCCTGGTTGCGTTAGGACTCGGCAGTCGTGAAGAAGTCGACCGTATGGTGAATGCCGCCGTAGCAAACGGAGCTACCCAACACGAAGAACCGCAGGATCACGGATGGATGTATCAGAACTCGTTCTGGGATATCAACGGCCACGGCTGGAATATCATCTTTTCCGATCCTTCCCAGATGCCTTCCTGATTTACATTCAACCTAAAATCCTAAAGTTATGGACAAACCGTTATCGCATAAGCTGGATATCATTATCCCTGCATTTCGTGGCCACAGCCAGAATTTTCTGATGGTGCTCGATGGCATTTCAGAGGAAGATGCCTTAAAAAGAATTGAAGGCAGAACCAACCACATCATCTGGATGGCCGGGAACTTTCTCGATATGCGGTATGCATTAGGAAACGTTCTGTGCCTCAGTGAAGAATTTGAGTTCAAAGATTTTTTCTTTCAGGGAAAAGCTTTGGATGAAAGTTTTAAATATCCTTCTTTACAACAGCTGAAAGAGGCTTTCCACAAAATTTCACCACCGGTTTATCAGAAATTGCTGGAAGTATCCGATGAAGATCTGGACCAGGATTTTCCGATGGGAATGAACATCGACTTTTTCCCGGAGACCGTTCTGAATTTTGTTGGAATGTGTATCGGCCGCGAAGATTACCTGTGCGGGCAAATCGGATTAATGCGCAGGATACTCGGCTACGAAGGAATGAAATATGACTTTGATAAAGACCTTAAATATTAAATAAAACTATTACAAATAATCTCAGGATCAGCTGTCTTGTCCTTGCTGCCGGGGACAGTTTGTCCTCCGACTGGGTGACAGGGTGTCCTTCGTCCTGGGGATAGGGTGTCCTTCGCCCGAGTGTGGATATACGGACAGTACGAGTGTGGGTATAGGGACAGTACGATACAAGAGGTGTTGACCGCACGATAGAGGGAGCGTTGACAGTACGATAGAGGGGACGTTGACAACCCCTATATATAAAAAGAAACCAATTAAAAATAAAGAATCATGGCTAAATTAAATTCTTATCTGAACTTTGACGGTAAAGCTGAGGAAGCTTTCAACTTTTACAAATCTGTTTTCGGAGGCGAATTCCTCGGCGGAATTTACAGAATGGGAAATGCTCCCGGAACGGAAAACTTGTCGGACGATGAAAAAAACAGGGTGATGCACATCGCACTCCCTATTGGAAACGACCTTCTGATGGCTTCCGACATCGTTCCCAGCTTCGGACAGACCCTGAAGGTCGGAAACAGCAATTACGTATCGATTTTCCCGGAATCGAGGGAAGAGGCAGACCGGCTTTTCAAGGGGCTTTCTGAAGGCGGAAATATAGAAATGCCTATCGAAGACCAGTTCTGGGGAGATTATTTCGGAAGCTTTCAGGATAAATATGGTATTTATTGGATGGTAAATTATAACGAGGAATACACAAAATAGTTTATCTTTAAAATAATAAAGGATGGCAGGATGCTGTCCTTTATAACACCAAATATAAAATTATATGGAACCGATCAGTATCGATATTACGATTTTAGCACCCGTTCAGAAGGTTTGGGATTATTTCAATGGCCCCGAACATATTACCCAATGGAATTTTGCAGATGAAACCTGGGAATGTCCCTCTGCCGAAGTAGATTTAAGGCCGGGAGGAAGGTTTAAAACCAGAATGCAGGCTAAAGACGGAAGCTTCGGATTCGATTTTGTCGGAATTTATGACGAGATCGTTCCCCAAAAAAGCATCACCTATCATACCGAAGACCACAGAAAAGTACAGGTGATCTTTGAAAAGGTGGATGAAAATACCACGAAAGTGACGGAGATTTTCGATCCTGAAAAGCAAAATCCTGTTGAAATGCAAAGAGATGGCTGGTATGCCATTCTTAATAACTTCCATAAGTACGTTGAGAACCATTAATACGATTTTCCGTCATGATCAATCTGTTGATAATGGCAAAGTGTCTCCATTCAATGTGTGCTGTCAGTCATGCTGTACAGGGGAATTTCCTGAAGGGCATTATTCCTGCGCCGGCCAGAAGAACTCTTGAAAAAGAAAAAATTGATTCCCTGGAAAAGCTCTCGGGTTATTCTGAGGAGGAAATCAGGCAGATGTGTGGTTTTAATAAAAGCGCGTTACAGAAGCTTAAATTGCACATGATGGAAAACGATATATATTTTAAAAATATTGAAAGTTAGCTCGCTGTTATATAAAAACGTAATTCAATATCAAGGCATCTATCATTTGCTGAATGATTAGTTTATGCTGAGCCTGCCGAAGTACCTTTGCGCTCGGAAATAAATAGGATTGATTAAAAAAAACCTTGCGCCATTTGCGTTAAAAAAGAAATGCGCACACGTAAGCTAATACTCAGAATTAATTATTATCAACCTTTAAATTAAAAACAATGAACAACAATATTTTTCCCTGCCTTTGGTACGATGAAAATGCCAAAGAATCTGCAGAATTCTACTGTAAAATATTTAACGGAAAGATTACGGCAGATACTCCTGTCGTGATGAATGTAGAACTTTTCGGACAAAAACTGATGCTCCTTAATGGCGGACCGCAATTCAAAAAAAATGCTTCGGTCTCTTTCATGGTCATCTGTGAAACGGAAGAGGAAGTCATGACATACTGGGATCAGCTGCTGGATGGCGGAATGGCTTTAATGCCTTTGGATTCTTATTCCTGGAGCAAAAAATACGGCTGGCTTAAAGATAAATACGACGTGACCTGGCAGATATTCATGGGCGAAAAAACAACAGATCAGAAAATCATTCCGACCCTCATGTTTATGCATGGCAACAACGGCAAAGCCATGCAGGCAATGGAGTTGTACACCCGTACTTTCCCGAACTCCAGGATCGGGAATATCCTCAAATACGGAGACGGAAGCGAAGGACATCCTGCCGCCGAAGATCCCGGAAATATTCAGCATGCCCATTTTGTCATAGATGGTTACAGCTTCTTCTGTATGGATAGCTCATATAATCATCAATTTGATTTCAATGAGGCCATATCCATGGTGGTCATGACGGAAGACCAGGAACAGACCGACCATTACTGGAATATTTTAACGGCCGACGGAGGCCGGGAAAGCATGTGCGGCTGGCTGAAAGACCGCTTCGGATTCAGCTGGCAGATTGTTCCTAAAAAATTAATAGAGCTTATGGGCGATCCTGATCCGGTAAAAGCGCAGAAAGTCGTTCAGGCCATGATGAGGATGCATAAAATTATCATAGAAGATCTGGAAAAAGCTTATCATTCTTAAAAATGTTAAACTTTTTTAAATGTCGTCTGTCCCTTTTAGCGGATACCATAATTTTTAAGCTTCGGCTTGCTGTTTGATGATAGTTAGAGAAAAAGATTTGCTTATGAAAACACAGAACAAGTCAGATTCTAAGTCGAAAGTCCCTAAAGAAGGGCTCTATCCTGAAATTATCCGCGAAAATTATAAAGGCAGCGAAAAGCTGTCCGGTAAAAAAGCCCTGATCTCCGGAGGAGACAGTGGTATCGGTCAAGCTGTTGCCGTACATTATGCCCGTGAAGGCGCCGAGGTCGCCATTATATATAAAGAAAGTGATGACGATGCTCTCGAAACCCGCAAACTGGTCGAAAAGGAAGGGGCGAAATGTTTCTTATTAAAAGGAGATATCTCGAAAAAAGAATTCCGTAAAGAATGTCTTAAACAGATCAGAAAAGAATGGAAATCATTGGATATCCTGGTTAATAACGCAGGTATACAGTTTCCTAAAGACGAGATAGAGAATATTTCGGATGAGCAGATCTACGAGACCTTCAACACCAATATTATCTCGATGATCTCTTTAACCCGCGATTGCCTGGACCTGATGGGCAGCGGCTCCCGCATTATCTGCACGACTTCGGTCACTGCCTATCGGGGAAGTGATCATCTTATCGATTATTCTTCAACGAAAGGCGCTATTGCCACATTTATCCGCTCGTTGGCCACCAATATTGCCGAAAAGAATATCCTGGTTAATGGTGTCGCACCCGGCCCGATCTGGACGCCTCTGGTAAAAGAAACCTTTGATGATGTATCAGATTTTGGGAAAGACAACCCGATGAAAAGGGCAGGCCAGCCTTCTGAAGTTGCCCCGGCGTATGTTTTTTTAGCCTCGCAGGATTCCAGTTTTATTACCGGTGAGATCATTCATATCAATGGAGGAGACTTTGTCGGCGGATAGTAATTTACACACATTAACAGCTAGTTTTAAATAAAATTATGGAAAAATTGAATTTTGATATCGAGATCAATGCAGAAGCAATAAAGGTTTGGAGCGTACTCTGGGATGACTTTTCGTTTAGACAGTGGACTTCAGCCTTTACCGAAGGATCTTTTTATCAGGGAACATTAGAAGAGGGAAATATTATAAAGTTCCTCGATCCCAAGAACAACGGAATGTACAGTGAAATTGTAAGCATGGTTCCCAACGAAGAGATTACATTACGGCATCTGGGCGAGATCTACGAAGGGGTAGAAGCTCCTCGTGACTGGGGAGATGCCACTGAAAAGTATGTTCTTACCGAGAATGAAAATATCACGCATTTGCATGTTGAAATTAATACTTCGGAAGAATACCGTTCATTCTTTGAAGAGAAATTTCCGGAAGCCCTGCTGAATGTAAAGCATCTTTCCGAGAACCAACTTTAATCAATTTAAAAATGGAAACTTTATCTTACGAAATCATCATTGATGCACCCAGGCAAAAAGTTTGGGACGTTTTGTGGAACGAAAATACCTACAGTGAATGGACCCGGTTTTTCAGTCCGGGTTCCGTCATGAAATCAGACTGGAAAGTGGGAGGAAAAACCTACTTTCTGAATGCAGAGGGAGAAGGCAAGGTGTCAACGATCGACAGCATGCAGGAGCCGGAACAGATGATCTTCAAACATCTGGGGATGGTCGACAAAGAAGGAAATGAAGATACCGAAAGCATGCCCGTAAAGCAGTGGAGCGGATGTTTTGAAAAGTATATCTTGATAGATTACGACGGAAAAACCAAACTGCATGTTGAGGTGCAGACCGAAAAAGACTGGCAGGATCACATCAGCACAGGCTTTACCCAGGGATTAGAAGTGGTGAAAAATCTTGCTGAAAGCAAAGTGTAAGAATTACGGATCTTATTTTCATCTTAATCTGCGTAATCAGCACAATCAGCGGGAGTTTTTTACGCTCGCAGATTGAGCGGATTGAGCAGATTCATTTAGCATATTGATCTGTGAAGATCTTTGAAATCCGTGGTATAAAAATAAAAGCATTAGAAAGTATGTAGGAATTCATTTCGCTCTCAATCTGCGTAATCAGCACAATCAGCGGGAGCTTTTTACGCTCTCAGATATAGCGGACTGAGCAGATTTATTTTTGCATATTGATCTGTGAAAATCTGTGCTAATCCGTGGTTTAAAAATAAAAGCATTAGAAAATCTGTGAGAATTCGTTTCACTCTTAATCTGCGTAATCAGCACAATCAGCGGGAATTCTTTTACGCTCGCAGATTGAGCGGACGAGCAGATTATTTTTGCATATTGATCTGTGAGAATCTGTGCTAATCCGTGGTTTAAAAGTAAACATATGAGAATCTGGGAAAAGCTATGAGACAAATATAGTATGTGCTATCGTTTGTGAAAACACTCCCGCAATTTGCGTAATTTACGTCCTTAATAAAAGTAAATATGAAATTATTAACAATTCTCTTTGCAACATTTGTTCTAGCCTTATTAGGAACGAAAATTATTCAGGGTGACTGGAATTTTCTGTTTTCCGGAAATCTCGGAATGGCTGTTTTCATCATATTTGTAGGCTTTTCACATTTTAAATTTCAAAAAGGAATGGCGATGATGATTCCTGATTTTATTCCTGCAAAAATGTTTTGGGTCTACGCTACCGGATTCATCGAAATTGCCGCCGGAATTGGCCTTATGATCCCTTCGATCCGTGAACTGACCGCTGTTTTATTAATTATTTTCTATGTTTTGGTTTTCATTGCCAACATCAATTCAGCGAAGAAAAAGATCAACATTTTTAAAGCTGATTTTACCGGTCCCGGAATGGATTATCTTTATAAACAAAGGATTCCGATGCAGATTATCTTAATCGCCTGGACGTGGTATTTTGGGATATATCTGAATTAATATAAATTTTTAGCTTCTTTTTGAGCAGCATGATATTTTTTCCAGCTGAATGTAACAATTCTTAGGTTCGGGGCGTCTTATTAAAAAGACATTTAATCCAAACCATGAAATATGAATATCAATGCTAAAATTTTCGGGATAACACAAATTGTAATATCCGCCGTAATGATGAATGCACAGACCAATACCACAAAACTGCCGGGAGATCCTACCCTGGTTTCTACAAAAGCAACATTCGATCAGCTGATTTCTTATGACAAAGGAAACTTCAAGTATAAAGTGGAGGATTACTTTGCAAGACCCAAAGCTTCCCAGTTTAAAATTTCTCCGGATGGCCAGTATCTTTCCTATAAAGAGAAGGATAAGGACAGTAAAAACCACGTGTATGTAAAAAACCTCAAAACCGGGGTCATTACCAAAGCGCTGGAAGAAAAAGATGACCTGATCCGAAGCTACGGATGGCTGGATAAAAAAAGACTCTACTATACCCAGGACCGTGGCGGGAATGAAAATATCCACCTGTACGCAGCCGATATCGATGGCAAAAACCTGAAAGATCTTACCCCTTTTGAAGGAACAAAATTAGGAAGCGTCAGGATTATTAAAAACACCCCTTTCGTGGTGATGACCATGAACAAAAACAATAAGCAGATTTTTGAACCGTTTAAGGTCAACTTCAATACGGGTGAAATCACACAGTTGTATGAAAACAAAGACGTTAACAGCCCGATCGATGATTATATCTTTGATAAAGACGGAAATCTCCGAGGATACGTTGTGCTTGAAAACGGGTTAACTTCCAAGCTTTACTATAAAGATCTGCAGACCGGAAAGTTCAATCTCCTGAAATCGACAGACTGGAAAGACAGCTTTTACATCATCAGCTTTAATGAAAATTCGAAAAATAAGGATGAAGCCTATGTCGTGACCAATCTTGATGGAGATAAATCACGAGTTGTTCTGTACGACCTGAAAAAAGATGCAGTCATTAAGGAAATATATTCCAATCCGACGTTTGATGTCAATTCAATCAGCCTTGCGGAAAAAAACAGGAATTACGAACTGGATTATATCAGCTACAACGGCATTAAAAATGAAACGATCCCGGTAAGCAAATTCTATAAAGAAGTCTATGACAAACTGGCTTCGGAATTCGGCGACAAACAATTCTATGTTGTTTCCTCTGATGATAAAGAGGATAAGCTGCTGGTCGTGGTAGACAGTGATAAGCTGTATGGTAAATATTACGAATACGACACCAAAACCAAAACCACAAAGCTGCTGTTTGATCTGATGCCACAGCTCAAAGAAGAAGATATGGCGGAAATGCGCCCTATCGAATTTAAGAGCAGGGACGGGCTGACCATCCATGGATATATCACCTTACCAAAAGAAGCATTGCAGGGTAAAAAAGTTCCTTTAATCGTAAATCCTCACGGCGGTCCGCAGGGAATCCGTGATGATTGGGGCTTCAACCCGGAATCGCAGCTGTTTGCAAGCAGAGGATATGCCACATTACAGGTAAATTTCAGGATTTCCGGAGGCTATGGCAAGGAATTCCAGAAATCCGGGTACAAGCAAATCGGAAGAAAAGCAATGGATGATGTGGAAGATGGCGTAAAATACGCTATTGAACAAGGCTGGATTGATAAAGATAAAGTAGCCATCTATGGTGGAAGCCACGGAGGTTACGCCACTTTGATGGGGCTGATTAAAACGCCGGATCTTTATTCCTGTGGGGTCGATTATGTTGGAGTATCCAATATCTTCACCTTTTTCGATTCCTTCCCGGAATACTGGAAACCGTACAAAGAAATGGTAAAGCAGATCTGGTACGACCTGGACAATCCTGAAGAGGCCAAAATTGCCAAAGAAGTATCGCCTGTTTTCCAGATCGATAAGATCAAAAAACCTTTGTTTGTGATTCAGGGGGCCAATGATCCACGGGTGAATATCAACGAATCCGACCAGATCGTAAAAGCACTGAGAGCTAAAGGTTTTGAGGTTCCTTACATGGTAAAATATGATGAAGGCCACGGATTTGGTAAAGAACCGAACCGGATAGAGTTTTATAAAACCATGCTTGGGTTCTTTGCTCAGAATTTCAATAGGTAATCCAATTAATTTTTATAATTATCCAACGGAAAGTCAGTCTGGCTTTCCGTTTTTTTGTCTAAAATTTCTTATTGCTGATTCATCTTAGCCCCGATTGCAGTGAAAATCCTTTTTTTTGCGGTTGAAAGTCCGTCTCCCCGGGAGAGGGATTTAAGGTGAGGAAAAAAGATTGCAACGAAAAGCGGGAAACAGCTTCTGAAAAACACGATTAATAAAAGAAAATCCTGATTTCCCGAAAAATATTTTAAATTTATTAAAGTAAAACAAAAATTTCAATCGTCATAGCAATATGGAGATTGTCGAAAAAATAACAATGCCACAGAAGGAGAAGGAAAATATCATCTCACAAACCGTTTCAAAGTACGGAGGAAAGCTGATGTCGTACATTCGCCCCAAAGTGAAAAATACGGAAGATGCGGAAGATATCCTGCAGGAAGTGTGGTATCAGTTCAGCAGCCTTACGAATCTCGGTGAGATTGTGAATGTAGGCGGTTGGCTGTACAGGGTGACGGCCAATAAGATTACCGACAAATACCGTAAAAAGAAAACCGAAAACCTCGAAGATTTTGTATACGAAGATGAAGACGGAGATTTTTCGATAAAAGATATCCTGCTGATGGATGAAAGTGCAGGCCCTGAAGTAAAAATGTTTCAGGATGAAATCTGGAAAAAGTTATTTGAAGCACTGGAAGAATTGCCTGAAAAGCAGAGGCTTGTCTATGTGGAAAACGAACTCAATGACAAAACCCTCCAGGAGATTGCCGATGAGCACGAGGAAAATATCAAAACCATTATCAGCCGTAAAAATTATGCGGTGAAGCATTTAAGGAACCGGTTGAGAAAATTATACGACGATTTAAACAGTTAGAAATAAAAAGAATATGAATCATAAACATAAAAAAGGCTGGATCTTTTTAATACTCTGTCCGCCATTGATCATTTTAGGAATCACGTGGATTGTGATGGCCCTCTGGAATTGGCTTTTGCCGGAGATCTTAGGGGTAAAATCCATCACGTACTGGCAGGCCATGGGAATTCTTATCCTGTGTAAAATTCTCTTCGGAGGCTTTCATTTCGGTAAAGGAATGAGAGATTTCAAAGAAAGAAAAATGAGAGAAAAAATGATGCACCTTTCTCCCGAAGAAAGGGAAAAATTTAAAGAAGTCTGGAAAAGCAGATGCGAAAACAGCTTTTTCAACAGAAATAAAAGAACAAACGAATAACAGAAATTTTTAGAAGTAGTAAAGTAAAATCAAAAAGTTATTCGTCAATATAAAAAAGTAGTAAAATTTAAAATTTTGAAAAAATGAAAAACTCAGTATTAAAAGGCGCTCTTGGAGCACTTGCCGTAGCCGGAATAGCCTTTGTCGCTAAAAAAGCAATCGAAAGAAAAAGATTCGTAAAAGGTATTTTCGAAGAATACGGAATCAAAGAAAAATCACCTTTCGGACTGGCCGATAAGATCAGGGAAATGGATGAAGAGCAGTACCAGGAACTGAAAGGGAAATTCAAAAAGGAGTTTGCATCCAGATGCGGGCACCGAAAGTTTGAAAAAGAAAATATCGCGGAAGCATAATAGAAGAAGTAACTAAATTGAAATTGTTCGGTTGGATTCAGGAAGCCAGGTTTTCTGAATCCAACCTTTTTTATGTCATAGCTTCGGCTCCGCTCCGCCACCGGATTAACACTCTCTGTCGTTCTGTAGAATTTCCATACGCCTATACTATAATATACTAGTAAATTATACGCAGCTATCATTTGCTGAATGCAATGCCTTTGCGAACGAAAAATATTCTCAGACATTTCAAAAAAATCTTTGCGGACTTTGCGTTAAAAAAGAATTTTATACCCTTTGTCCACCAACATAAATTCCCTATTTTTGTAAGGTTCAATGAAAGATTACTACTATTTTCTCGGGATTTCTCACGATGCTTCAGAAGAAGACATCAAAAAAGCATATCGGAAATTATCTTTAAAATATCATCCGGACAAAAATCAGAATGACGATTTCTTTGCCGACCGTTTCCGGGAGATTCAGGAAGCGTATGAAACATTGAGCGATAAAAGCAGGAGGTATTCTTACGATCAGAATTTAGAAAGTCACCAAAAGAGCTTCAGATATAATATTCCGCCTTCCATTAAAACTTTTACGGCCAATAAAATCCATGCGAAAAAAGGGGAAGAGATCATCATCACTTGGCAGACGCAGAATGCAGATGTGGTGAAAGTCTTGCCGTTCGGGTTAGAAAAACCTTACGGAGAGCGAATTTTTAAGATCACGGAATTCAAGGACGGGAAATTTCAGGTTTTGCTGCATGCTACGAATTCGCTGTTGCACAAAACGGCCGTTCAGGGAATTACCATCACCGAAGTATTCGAATCGAATACGGAAAAATTTAAAGATAAAGCGGAAGAATTATTCAAATCACAACCGAGAACCGTTGCAAACCCGCACGGACAGCCGAAAATAATGAAAATTATTGTGGCTGTTGTATTGCTTGTTTTAGCAATTTATTTTCTGGTAAGTAGCTTTGTCAATTAAGCCAGCTTTTTATTTCCCGGACACTTTTTACATCTTTTTCCTTTTTTAAACTTTTTGCAGCAGGATTTTTTATCACCGCAATACATTTCCTCTGTATTCATGGGAAATGCAGGTGCCAAAGGCGGAACTTTAAAAGGGATAATCATATTCATGATGCAAATATATTAATTTAGAATAAATACAGATAATAAAAATTCATAAATTTTAGTGGCTGAATATGATGTCGTTAGAATAGCATATCAAACATTTGAAAACGAAGATCTGGTGATGATTGAAAAATTTTAAACATAGATTAAAATTAAACTCATTCAGAACGATTTTTAGGAAATTTTTAAAAATAATACATTATAAAAATTTATCGTAAAATTTCTTTTTATAATGTTTTGTCCCGAAAATGATAATAAAAACCCGTTAATTATGAATAACATAGCGTACAAAGCCCGATTTCAGTGCAATTTCAATTTACTTGTACAATTTTCTAAAAATCCGTAATTTTACGAATCTTTTTTACAAACAAAATCTAATAAATAAAAATGAATACAGAACAGTTTGTGAGCCGCCACATTTCCATGAATGAAGCCGATAAGCAGGCCATGCTGGAAAAAATTGGTGTTTCAAGTGTTGAAGAGCTCATCGCTCAAACCATTCCTTCTTCTATCCGCTTAGAAAAAGATCTTGAAATCTCAGAACCGCTTTCAGAATACGAGATGCTGAACCATTCGAAAGAACTGGCAGCAAAGAATACTGATTATACAAGCTACATCGGTTTTGGATATCACAACACCTTATTACCGTCGGCCATTCAGAGGAATATCTTTGAAAACCCGAGCTGGTACACCGCTTACACGCCTTACCAGGCGGAAATAGCACAGGGAAGGCTGGAGGCACTTCTCAACTTCCAGACTGTGGTGTGCGACCTTACCGGTTTTGGACTGGCCAACGCTTCATTGCTTGACGAATCTACGGCAGCTGCAGAAGCCATGCACATGTTCTTCAACAACAGAACGAAAGACCAGAAAAAAGCCGGAGCCAATAAATTCTTCGTTTCCGATCTTGTTTTGCCTCAAACCGTTTCTGTATTAAAAACAAAAGCTGAAGGTCTTGAAATCGAGATCGTGGAAGGGGACCATGCTGCCCATGAATTCGACGGTTCTTACTTCGGTGTTTTATTGCAGTATCCGGGTAAAAACGGAATCGTTTTAGATTATACAGAAAATATTGTTGAGTATAAAAAATCAGATCTTCAGGTAGTGGTTGCCTGTGATCCGATGGCTTTGGTTAAACTGAAATCTCCGGCTTCCATGGGGGCGGATTGTGCCGTGGGAACGACGCAGAGATTCGGTATTCCATTAGGATACGGTGGTCCTCACGCTGCCTTCTTCTCTTGTAAGGAAGATTATAAGAGAGATATTCCGGGAAGAATCATCGGGGTTTCTCAGGATGCTTACGGAAAGCGTGCCCTGAGAATGGCTTTACAGACCAGAGAGCAGCACATCAAAAGAGAAAGAGCAACTTCCAACATCTGTACCGCCCAGGTTCTTCTGGCAGTAATGGCCGGAATGTACGCCGTTTATCACGGACCGAAAGGATTAAACTATATCGCAGACCAGATTCACTTCAAAGCCAACGCGCTGAAAGGCGGACTAAAAGCTTTAGGATATGAGATCGTGGAAGAGCCGATCTTCGATACGGTAAAAATCAACCTTAATGAAGATGAAAAAGGAAGGCTGATGAGAATGATGCTTGATCATAAACTGAACCTGAACTATTTCACGGAAGGGGTGGTAAGCATTGCCATCAACGAAAGTACCACTTTGGAGAAACTGAACATCCTGATGGCTTCTTTCGCTCAGTTCAAAGACAAGCAGACTTTCAAATTAGAAATAAAAGAAGGATACAGCATTCCGGAAGAGAATTTAAGAAAAGACGAAATTCTTACGGAAGAAGTATTCAACAAATACCATACGGAAACAGAGTTGATGCGTTACATCAAGCGTCTGGAAAGAAAAGATTTATCATTGACACATTCAATGATTTCTTTGGGTTCTTGTACAATGAAGCTGAATGCAGCGACTCAAATGCTTCCTCTTTCATGGGAAAACTGGGGAGCGATCCACCCGTTTGTACCGGTAAATCAGGCAGAAGGTTACCAGGAAATGATCCGTGAGCTAGAAAAAGATTTAGCAGAAATCACTGGTTTTGCAGGAACTTCTCTTCAGCCGAATTCAGGAGCACAGGGAGAATATGCTGGATTAATGGTGATCAGAGAGTATCATATTTCGAGAGGTGAAGGTCACAGAAATGTTGTTTTGATTCCTCAGTCTGCGCACGGAACAAACCCAGCTTCTGCAGCGATGGCCGGAATGAAGATCGTTGTCGTGAAAAACCTTGAAAACGGAGAAATCGACTTCGAAGATCTTAAAGCTAAAACAGAACAGCATTCTGAAAACCTTTCTTGTGTGATGATCACGTATCCGTCAACCTACGGATTCTTCGATGCCAACATTAAAGAAATTACCGCTTTGATCCACGAACATGGAGGACAGGTATATATGGACGGTGCCAATATGAACGCTCAGGTGGGATATACAAGTCCTGGAAATATCGGGGCAGATGTTTGTCACCTAAATCTTCACAAAACGTTCGCTATTCCTCACGGAGGTGGAGGTCCTGGTGTTGGTCCGATCTGTGTGGCTAAACATTTGGTTCCATTCTTACCTTCCAACGCCAATATTAAAATTGGATCTAAGGATTCTATCGAAGGTATCTCTGCAGCGCCTTACGGTTCTGGATTGATCCTGAATATTTCTTATGCTTACATTAAAATGCTGGGAACTTCAGGTTTGAAAAAGGCAACAGAACATGCGATTTTAAATGCTAACTATTTAAAAGAAATCTTAGCTGAGCATTTCCCTATTTTATATTCAAACGAAAACGGAAAGGTAGCGCACGAATGTATCGTAGATTTCAGACAGTTCAAATCATTAGGAATTGAAGTGGCTGACGTGGCAAAAAGATTAATGGATTACGGATTTCATGCGCCGACAGTTTCTTTCCCTGTAGCAGGAACATTGATGATTGAGCCAACAGAATCTGAAAGCAAAGCAGAAATTGACCGTTTCGCAGAAGCTTTGATTTCCATCAAACATGAAATCGATGAGATTGCCAACGGTGAAGCCGATGCAACAAACAACGTATTGAAGAATGCTCCACATACCGAGCAGGTGGTTATCTCAGATTCTTGGGATAAGCCATATAGCAGAGAAAAAGCAGCCTATCCGCTGGAGTGGGTGAGAGATCACAAATTCTTCGCTTCCGTTTCCAGAGTAGACGAAGCATACGGAGACAGAAACTTAGTTTGTACCTGTGAGCCGATCGAAGCTTATATGTAATTAAAGTTTTAAAATAAATCATGAAGAGGCTGTCCAAAAAGTTTGGACAGCCTCTTTTTTTTACGCCTGAAAATTGAATAAGTCATTTTTTATGCTCCTTAGGAGCATGATCTGTGTAGTATAAAAAACAATAGAATATCACAAGCATGCATTAGGTGCGCTATGATAAGATAGAACTCCGATGGAGTTCCGGTAAAAGATGCTGGTATTGATCTACACAGATATTGCTCCGAAGGAGCAAATCATACACTGTGCTATAAAATCGTTATTTAACTCAGCTAAAGTAGTGGCGGTTACAAAAAAGGGCTGTTCAGACTTTTAAGACCTCTTCTTTTTTGCTTAAAATCATACGATGTAAAGGAAATTTCTATGCGTTGAAAAATTTAAGCAGGTTTACACTTATTTTTTTTAAGGCTGTAAAGTGCTGAAATGTAATAAATTGTACTTGATCGCCTCTTCTAACTGGTTGATCGGCTCTTCTAACTGGTTGATCGGCTCTTCTGACTGGTTGATCGGCTCTTCTAACTGGTTGATTGTTTCTTCTGACTGGTTGATTATTTCTTCGTAACGGTTGATTGTCTGTTCGGAATTGTTGATGGTCTCTGCGGAGCGGTTAATTGCCTTTTCAAAAGGGTTGGCTGATCTGTCGGAGCGGTTGAAGGTTTTAACGGAACCGCTGAGCATAAAATTTTTATTTTAAGGTTGAGATTTGATCAGCATCTCCATTCTCATCATCATATCGTCCTTTTCTTTAAGCATTCTTTCGTAAAGCGCAATTTTTTCTTCGTGAAGTTTAAGGATTTGTTCGGCGGGATGGAATATAGGATTATCATTTTTCTGATATCCGATACCATGATCACCAAAGGTATTGGCAATTACATTTACAGCCTGTTCTTCATCAAAATTCTGAAAAGCCTCCACCGGGATCTTCAGGACTTCGGATATTTTCTTTAGCAAAGCTTCTTCCACGATTTCTTTCTGTTCCAGGATGGAAATTTTCTTCTGGTTCCAGTCGTCGCCAA